>Ga0156651_117_pt1 | contig 536938 bp, 445 predicted proteins | sample RifOxyC2_FD_111981 | JGI IMG/M metagenome (GOLD analysis project Ga0156651, IMG submission 111981) | Ignavibacteria bacterium RIFOXYC2_FULL_38_25
ACCCTTCCTTTGGTATCATTTGATACTATTTTATCAAAGTCATCTTCTTCGTTAGTACATTGTTGAAGGAACGGAGCCGGCAAATATAAATTCCGCTTGGTATATTTGATGCATCCCAGGTTATATTATGCGTTCCGGCACTCAAAGTTTCATTAACCAACCCGGCAACTTTTTCTCCAAGAATGTTGTAAATATTCAGTTCAACATGCTCGGTAATTGGTAAAGAGAATTGTATGGTTGTTGAAGGATTAAAAGGATTCGGATAATTTTGTTCCAGTGCGAACAGAGCGGGTATTTCCGGGATTGCATCATTTACATCGGCAATACGATCACGGGCATTTTTTACAGCTTGAAGCAGCACATCCTTTTGTCCGGCGGATTGATTGGCTCGGTAACCGCCGCCAAGTTCCCATATTATTAATCCGCCTATACCTTTTGTACGTGCATAATCAAACTTTGCCTGGACGGTCTTTTCATCATCATAAGAAATGAATTTATCGTTAGTGGAACCTGTGTCATCAATACTAAGATAGGAAGCTTTAGCGGCATCATCCCAGTTGTAATATTGCGGCTGGTAATAATCTTGCATAATAGTGTAATACGGAACATTGCCTTGGACCCATGGATCGCTTGTCCATGTTTGCCTTGGTTTAGTAACACCTCCGGTAGTAGTACCATTTCCGCCGTTCCAAACATAACCGTAAAAATCAATTCCTATTCCGAGTTTGCTTGCTGGAATTCCCGCAGCAATGAAATCATTAACATGGCTATCGGTTGATGGTAAAAAAGATCCGGGACAGCAAGGAAATTGATAACCACCATTATGCAATGGTGAATTATGCCATGTAACCCATCCGGGCCATGCACCGGACAAATCATAAGTCATCAAATTTATTTGATCAAACAGAGGGAAGACTTGTGAAATTATTTCTGCTTGCGAACCATTGGCTGTGGTAAGTAAGGTTTCATTACTTAATGTGTTTAGAGCGGTACGTAGTGAGGTGATGAGTGCAATGTAAAGTACGGCATCGGCAGAACCTAATGGTTCCCAGTCAATATCAATACCGTCATAACCGCGTGAGGTTACCAAAGAAATAAGATTTGATATAAAAGAAGTTAGGTTAAGCAGGGAAGTAGCGCCGCGGAATCCGTCTCCGCTGTTCCAACCGCCTATTGAGATAAGCACTTTTACACCATGTTTGTGTGCAAGAGATATTAGTTCTAAGGAATTGGATTCAGTAATTGTGTTAGATGCTGTATCAAGTGTACCGTCGGAATTTGGAACTACAGCAAAATGAATAATGTGTGTAACGGCAGAGAAATCTATATTCTGCGCGGGTAAATGCCCGATGTTATTTTGCCCTTGCATCCATCCGGCATAATATGCCGTAGTCCATAATTTTGTTTGTGCTGAAGAAAAACCGAATGAAAAAATTAACAGAATAAATATACTCAGATGCATAATTAGTATAGAACGAGTTCTTTGTTCCACTATCTTTTCCCTTTGTTCTATTGTAATGAGTTGCATTTTGTAAGTTAATGCTCATAGGCGTCTATAGTATTTTTTTAGAGTGAGAGAATAAGGAAAAAACTTTTTTTATTAAATACAATTATCCGGTCTGTAGGAAAAATAGTGTATGATGATTTGACTGTTACGAAAGTAAACACTTCTGCGATTCCAATCGTGAATGAAACTCTTCGATATTTTAATAAGTGTCACTATCAATACGAAAACAATCGGATGAAAATTTAGAAGGGTTTAATTAGGCATGTTATAAATTATTAAACTTTTAGTTAGTCTATCAACCTGTGTTCCATAGCGTACACTGTTAGCTCAGTATCTGTTTTCATTTTCATTTTTTCCATGATTCTTGTGCGGTAAGTGTGAACGGTTCTAATACTAAGCGAAAGTTTATCGGCAATGTCTCGAACTTTTACGCCGGTGGAAATCATACGAAAAACCTGGTACTCTCTATCCGAAAGGATTTCATGAGGCGGTTTATCAAGATCTCTATCGAATTCAGTAGCAAGTTTTTCTGCAATAGAAGGTGTAATAAATTTTCTGCCGCCGATAATTTGTCTTACAGCTTTAATAATTTCTTCCGGCTTGGTATCTTTAGTAAGATATCCTGCAACACCGGCTTTTAAAGCGCGTACTGCAAAGCGTTCTTCGGGATGCATTGTCAAAACAAGTATTGGAAGTTTTGGAAAGAGTTGTTTTACGTCGCTAATTAAATCAAGACCGCTTCTTCCGGGCATTGATAAATCCGTTATTAAAATATCCGGATTATGATCTCTAATTCCTTCAAGAACCTCATGAGGAAAAGCCGCGCCTACAACTACCTTAAAATCATTTTCTTCTTCCAAAACATCTTTTATTCCTTTTCTAACCAACGGATGATCGTCGGCAATTATAATTCTAATCATAATTTTTCTTCCTGTTTGTATGGTACATATATAAGGAGCCGCGTTCCATCACCAATATCGGAATGAATTTCAAAACTCCCGTTTAGCGCCATAACTCTTTCCCGTATTCCCAGGAGACCGGTAGAAGTCGGGGACCTTAATTTATTCTTATCTATTCCTCTTCCGTTATCTTTTAACTCAAGAAGTAGTTTGTGATCAATAACTTTTAAATTAATAACTACATTTGTCGCCGCAGAATGTTTTGCAACATTTGTTAGCCCTTCCTGCAAAATTCGAAAAATTGCTGTTGATGTATGCTTGTCCAAATTTATATCATACAGAAGTTTTATGATCTTGCATCTAATGCCTGTCCGGGTTTCAAACTCCTGTGCTTGCCACTGAATTGCAGTGTACAAACCGAGTTCATCAAGTACGGCAGGACGCAGCTCGGTTATTATTCTCCTTGAAGAACGTATCGTGCTTTCAAGAAGCTCGGCAATGGAAGAAATTTTTTCCAGCAAAGAATTTCTTTGAATAGGTTCCGAAATGGTTTTTGAGATTGTGCGGCTGAGAACGGTTAAATCCATGCGAAGTACAGTCAGCATCTGACTAAACTCGTCGTGAAGTTCCCTTGCTATACGGAGTTTCTCTTCTTCTCTTGCTTCTTGAAGATGTTTTGCAAGTGAACGAAGCTGAGTTTCCTGTTCATGCAGCAGTTCCTCGGATATTTTGTTTTTCGTAAGATCGCGGATAATAATCGAAAACGTGCCGGCAATCAAATCTTTATCATTCAATCTTGTGATAGTTAAAGATGCCCAAAATTTATTCCCGTCTTTCTTTATCAATTGCAGTTCAGTTTCAACATGTTTATCATTTCTTGCTTTCTTCAGCAGGTCAATCGGGTCAATACTGTCTTCCCTATTTTTTGGAAAAAAAACAGAAAAATTTTTAAGTATAATTTCTTTTTCTTTATACCCAACAATTCTTTCCGCACCGGCATTCCAGCTTATTATTCTCCAATCCGAATCCAGCATAAAAATAGCATAGTCTTTTACGCCTTCTATTAAAGAGCGGTAACGCTTCTCATTTTCGTGTGAAGCTTCATCAATAAGTTTTTTCATTAATCTCTTGCTTAAAGTTTCGGTTACTTCTTTGATAATAGAAATGATCAGCACACGATTATTCATGAAAGAACGCCGGGCTGTAAATTCAACATTAATTTTCTTATTGTCTTTTCTTAATATGATAGCATTAAAAATATTTATAGGATTGTTATGCTTAAGGATTTTAGCCATTTCAGCTTCAAAACTTTCTCTGTTCTTTCCCGCTATTAAATTTGATAGAGAAGAAAAGTTAAAAATTTCCGCTGCCGTATATCTGCATATCTTACAAAATGTTTCATTAACAAAAATAAATTCTTTCGTCTCGGCGTTAACTATTAAAAGTCCAATATCTATTTCACCCATTATTTTTAAAAAATGTTCGTACAACTCATAATTCATTAATAACCGGGTCTCTGAAATATTTGTTTGCATTTTACGTTCAGCGGCTTTGATAGAGTTGAATATTGAATTCGGCAATCTTGTAAGACTTTTACTAATTATAAAATCAGAAGCTCCTTCTTTCATACACCGGACAGCAGCATTTTCAATTTGTTGTTTTGTTACAACAATTAGCGGGACATTTATATCATGCTTCCTTAAATAAATAAGGGCTTTAAGTCCGTTAAATTTGGACATGGCAAGGTCGGCAATAATTATAGAAGGATTAAATTGGTGCAATGCAGAAGTAAAATCTTTCAAAGTCTTAACACGTTTTAAAGAAAACTTTAGACCTTTGTCTTTAAGGAAGGAGTTAATCAATGCGGCTTCATCGTCGTCATGCCCAAGAAGTAAAATATTTAAGTGCCCACGCTTACTCTTTGTCGTTTTTTTCCGGTGAGGCATTATATCATCTTTGCTTAATAGAAGATTCATTTCAACCGTCATTGATTTTTTTAATTAATAAAATTTTGTCATACAATTCGACAAATAGAAAAAAGTAACACTACACCCATTTGGTTATTTGCATCATTAATTCTTTATCGTTGCCGGGATAGACCTTAAACTCATCTATTATATGTTTTGCAGCTAATGTTCTCAAATCCATTCGCTTCAATATTTTTTGCTTCTCAAAGGTTTTTTCTTCGATTTCTTTTTTTACACAATTTTCTAGAAATGCTAAAACTGTAATTCCAACTCTGGATTTATCACGAATAGAAAATATATCTATTCTGCCGGAACTCGTCTGCGTAACGATGAGTCGTGCAATTTCAGAAATAATTGCAGATAGAACTCCTGCCGGTCCTTTATCCAAACCAACCTTTTCTGCAAGCCAGCGGGCTTTAAATCGAACAGCAAGGATTTGTACTTCTGAATTTATTTTTACCGATATAGCTCCGCTAAACATGGCTTTTTGTCTCTATTTTACTGTAAGGATTTTCCATAATATTTCTTACTTACAAAGATGTTTTTGTTTTAATATGTCTCTGCGAAAAATTTCCTGTAAAGCGCACTTTCGTTTAATTACAAAATCATTTGATCATAATCATTTTTTTTGTTTGCATATAAACTTTTTGCTCTGCTGCTTGGTCAATTACTCCTGCAACAATAGTATAGAAATATACACCGCTTGCAAGTCCAAGTCCGTTAAGTTGAATTTCATAAATTCCCGCGTCCAGTCTCAACTCCTGAACTACATTTTTATATTTTCCAAGAATATCGGTAATAATAATTTGCACATTACATTCATCAGGCAAACCGAAGCGGATTACCGTATTAGCATTGAATGGATTAGGATAATTTTGAAATAATTCGAATTCAACGGCTTCTCCGTCAATCTGCGATAATTTATCATTACTGCATGCAATTGTAAATTTTCGTGTTTCAGACCAGCCGCTGCTGCCGTCATCATTAAATGCAATTACCGACCAGTAATAGGTTGCAGCGGGAGACATATTTTTTATTTGTAAGTATGTATTTACAATGCCTGCTGTATCAATTATTATTTGTGTAAAGCTGCTATCAGTTGAAATGCGCACTTCATATTTTTCTGCGTAGGAAGAAGCTTTCCATCTAAGCACCGTATTGACCGAAATATTTTTCACGTCATCGGTAGGAGATGAAAGAACGGGTACGGAAGGAGGGCTGCCTATTGTTGTAAACGAATACCACTCGGAAAAATTACCGGCGGCTAATGTACTATTCTTTTTAGGAATTGATCTTAAGCGCCAATAAAAAGCTTTACTATATTCCAATCCCTGTTTAATAAAACTCGTATCATTTACAATTATTGTATCAAGAACAAGATCGCAGATGTTTGGTGAATTTGCAATTTGTAATTCATAAGAACCGGCGTCTGTAATTTGCGACCATTTGAAAGTTACATTATTAGAAACTTTCTTTGAATTGTTTGGGGGAATTATAAGTAGCGGATAATTCAATTGAGCTTCGGCAGTTGAAAATTCTCTCGTTGATGTAAATTCACTTTTACCGGAATCGTTTATTGCGCAAACATGCCAGAAATATTTTTGCGGTGTGTTGATGTTGTGTATTAATACCGAAGTAGAATTGCTTATCGTTGAGTCAAGCAATATGCCTGTAAAAAGTGAATCGCCTGCGAGTTGTATTCTATAAGAGTCTGCGAATTCAACAGGGAACCAACTTAATGTAACTGAATCGAATATTCCTTGAGATTTGTTTAACGGAGAAAAAAGCTGTGGTATGGCGGGAATTGTTATTGAATCTTTTATTGCAGATTTAATAGAGTTTATAAGCGGCTGGCTGCCGGAATTTGAAAGAACTCCCGCACCTAATTCCCAAATAAAAACTCCGGACAACTTTTTTTTTTTGCATACTCAACTTTGGCTTTGCATGTTCGTTCATCATCATAAGAAATGAACTTGTCGCTCCAATCGCACGAAGTATTAATTTGCAAATAAGGCACGCTCGCACTTGAATCCCAGCGATAAAGATCGGGACTGTAGAAATTTTCCATTATCTGGTAATAGGGAATGTTAGGGAATAATTGAGGCGGGTTTATCCACCTCTGTCTTGGTTCTGTAACACCTCCGGTACTGGTTCCGCTGCCCCCTTGCCATTTATATCCGTAGAAATCTATTCCTATGCCTATTTTATTAGCTGGTACTCCTGCTGCAATAAAATTTTCTGCCATGCCTGCGGCAGAAGGAACCAAGCCGCCGGAACCTGGAAACTCATACCCGCCGTTATAAAGCGGTGCATTATGCCAAGTAACCCAACCGCCCCAAGGACCGGATAAATCGTAAGTCATTAGATTAATAATATCGAAATACTGATGTATGCGTGAGAAGATTTGCCATTGTGTGCCGTTAGCTGCCGTTAACCATGAATCTGGCTGTGAGGCAGTCATCATAGCTCTTAGTGTAGCGGTTAATGAAATATATTGTCCTGCATCCGATAGTTCCAATGGTTCCCAGTCCAGATCTATCCCGTCGTAACCACGTGCTCTCATAAAGTTAACAAGGTTAGAAACAAATTTTATGAGTTTAAAAGTGCTTGTTGCACCGCGGAAAGCATCGGCACTGTTCCAACCGCCTACTGAAATTAAAACCTTCTTACCTGCAGAGTGTGCAGCTTTTACAAGAGCTTCGGAATTAGATTCTCTAATGCTGTTTGCCTGATCATCAAATGTTCCGTCTGCATTAGGAAAAAGTGCAAAATGAATAACATAGTCCACCACATTAAAATCTATTTTTTCAGCAGGCAGCCGCCCGTTATTGTACCATCCTTGCATCCAGCCTGCATAATAAGCGCCAATTTTTATTTCTGATTGAGCGTTCGTTTTAAATAAGCAACCGGAAATTAGAATTATCATTATGCATTCTATTAAAGGATACGATTTTATTTTTATGATGCATGTAGTCATGTAACATATCATTCTTAATTTGTAATTAGATATAATTATTAGCCGATCATTTACGGTCTTCCCGGAGGAGGCGGGAATGAACTTTTAGGATTATTTGTATCCTTAGTTGACCCAGTTATTAAATAAGTTACAGCCGCCGCAACGGCAGCTATTCCAATTCCAGTCCACATAAGAATATTCGTGCCTTCCTCAACTTTTGCTGCCTGAACAATAAAATAAAAGTCATCACCCGAAATTCCATTCGGAAAATCATTTTTAATTTCCCAAATTATTCCTTTGTCTTTTCCTGCAAAGTGACCTTCTCCAATATCTCCTGAAACTGTTTTTGGTATGTAAACAAAACTTTTATCGTTTGCTTTTCTAAGCGTTAGAGATACTTTATACAATTGATCGCTGTTCCCGAGCAGATCGTACGAAACCAAAACTTTTCCATTAGAAACTGTATAGTGTACGTTCTCAACATTATCTTCACCGCTTTTATTTGAAACGGATTGTGAAAAAACTGCATGCACAGTTATAAGTATTAACATGAGCGAAAATTTTACAGGACTTATAAAAAATCTATTTATTCTTTTCATAACTATTTTACCTTCCATAATTTTTATTCAAATTTTATTTGCATTACTTCATTAGGATCATTTTCTTTATCATATCTATCTTTGAATTATCCGACAAGCGATAGAAATAGATACCGCTTGAAATTATATTTCCCTTGTCATCGGTACCGTCCCATCTAAACCAGTGCTTACCGGAACCAAGCGTACCTTTGTAAATGGTCTTTATCTGATTGCCAATAATATTATAAACGGAAATTTCAACTTCCGATTGTACCGGCATTGATACGGGAATCGTCGTTGAAAGATTAAACGGATTCGGGTAGTTATTACCAAGATCAAAATCCGATGGTGTAGAAACTTTTGAATTATCTTGCGATTCCTTACCTACCATTATTTTGACAGATGTTTTTGAGGAAACGGGAGTAAATTGATATTGATATTCCAGATTTTGAGTTGAAGGATTTTCTCTCAGGTTAATCCACTTGTTTGAAACAGTGTTGAAGAGATAGATATTCAAATTGCCGGGGAACTCTTTCAGATTAAAGGTTAGAGATACTGGTTTCCATGCATGTGATTTTATTTCGAAAGTCCATTCGGATGAATTAGCAAACGAAGGTTTAATATCACTGGCAAAGACCGGATAATCTTTATCCCATTCGGGGTGCATAAAATAAATTGTCGGGGTAGTTCCCCAATTCCGCGGTTTGTGTGCATTCAATTTATTGTAATCGTTCGTTGGTGATGAAGAGACTCCAAACCAGGCAGCGCTATCAACTTGCCCCTCCACATTAAGTTTTATTTTTACAGTCCAGTTTTTTGAACTGGTCTGTTTGTTCAGATTTTTTTTACCGGATGATGAAATTCTTCCTGAAAACTTAGATGGAATTTCAAGTTTAGAAAGGTTTGTGGAATTAAAATAGTAAAATCCTTCAAAGGGTTTAAACGTATCAGAGATATTGAATGCACCGTTGTAAGAATAAACCGGCTCGGTAATATTATTGATCGTTTTTACGGAGTCCCAATCAACCGGAAAAGTTAGCGGGTTCGTAATCATGTTCCATCCGCCGTGAAGAGGTATTTCAACATTGTTATTATTATTTAAAGGAGCGTTTTCGATTGTTGCTGTAATTCGTATGGGACCTTTGTTAATTATCCAGAATGCCTTACCGATTGAAAAGAAAAAGTTGTTTTCGTTATAGTCTAATAAATATCCATCCGGCGCTCCGTTATCCCAATACGCCTGCCAATCTTGAAGTCTTGTTCCGGGCAAAAAATTAATAATGGGAATATGACTTGTGCCGGGTAAACCGATTATTTTATAATCGGAAGACTTGTAGCTTGACAGATCTTCATAGGCAGGAAAAGTAATTGTTGTATCTATATTAAAATAGGTTGGTGTACTACTCCTTGTTGTAAAACGCCATGCGGAACAGTACTGCCGCCAATTATTAGTTACTTTGGCTCTTACCCGCCAATAGTAGGTTGTGTAATTATCCAAACTTTCTAATTGAATATTAGTTTTTGTTGTTGAATCACTAATAACAATCAAACTGAAATTAGGTTGCTTTGATACCTGTATCTGATACTGCTGTGCATTCTTCACAGAATCCCATACACATAATGTGGTAAGTGGAATATTGCCTATACCATCCGAAGGTGAAATAAGTACAGGCACAAAATTTTCATTATTGAGTGTTGTAAAATTCCAAACTGAAGACCAATTACTTATGCCGGAGTTGTTTCTTGCATTAACCCGCCAAAAATATTGTGTTGCCTGAGTAAGAGGACCCACCTGTTTAGAGCTGGTTGTTATTGTAGAGTCGTCAAAAATAATGTTGCTAAAAGAAAAGTCCTTTGCTAATTGCAATCTGTATTTAGCGGCACTTACGATGCTACTCCATAATAATATAGGATTTAACGGTTCGTCGGTTGTTCCGTTAGTCGGAGAAACTAAAACAGGTGCAGAAGGAATTGTTTGTTGCGAAACTGTTGTAAAATTCCAAACAGAAGACCAATTACTTATGCCGGTGTTATTTCTTGCATTGACCCGCCAAAAATATTGTGTTGCCTGGGCAAGAGTGTTAACCTGTTTATAGTTCGATGTAATTGTTGAGTCGTTAAAGACCTTGTTGTTAAATGTAGAATCTTTGGCAACTTGCAAATTATAACTCGTTGCATTAGCTGCATTACCCCAACTTAAAGTTAAAGTTATTGGCTGGTTTGTCGCCCCATTAACCGGTGAAGAAAGAGCCGGCGCTTCAAGTGTTGCCTGTGATGAAGTTGTAAAACTCCACGTTGCTGACCAGGGACTTTGTCCTCCGGCATTAGCAGCCCTTACCTGCCAAAAGTAAGTTTTATTATTTTGCAGGTTGTTAACCTGTTGTGATGTTCCTGTTATTGTGTAATTGGTATAAACCATGTTAGAAAAAGTTTGATCTGTTGCTACTTGAATTAAATAGTGATCTGCATTTGATGCAGAATTCCAGTTGAATGTAATTGATGTTGGTTGATTAACGGATTTATCTAATGGTGAAACAAGTGTCGGTTGAAGAGGAGGTTGTATTTGTCCGCTCACTGTTGTAAAATTCCAAACGGAGGACCAACTGCTTGAGCCCGCAGAATTTATGACTTTGACCCGCCAAAAATAATTAGTAGAAATAGTAAGATTATTCGCTTGATATGACGTTCCTCTGATGGTTGAATCTCCAATCGTAGGATTTGAGAACGTCTGATCTGTTGCAATCTGAATCCAATAATGATCTGCACCTGTTGAAGCATTCCAACTTAGAACAATTGTAGTGGGTTGATTTGTCGAATTGTTCGCAGGAGAAATTAACGCCGGTGCAGGCGGAATTGTTTGCCCGGATGCTGATGTAAAATTCCAAACAGATGACCAATCACTTGTAAATAGAAGCGATGATGCATTTACTCTCCAATAATATTTTGTACCACCGGCAAGCACGTTTATTACATAAGATTGATTTGAAATTCCGGACACATCTACTAATAGATTATTAAAAGATACATCAGAAGCAACCTGAACATGAAATGAAGAAGCTGATGATGACCACGTTAAGGTTACGGGAGCGGAAAGATTGCCGGAACCGTTAGCCGGAGAAATTAATGTAGGTGGTGAAATAAATTGAGCAGAAAGTTCCTGTGTTAATAACAGACTGCAGAATGTTACAAGGAAAATAAATTTGTGATTTTTATTTTTTCTCCTAATCATAAAATTTCTCCATTGTTATACAATTTTAGGAGTTAGTTTTCCACTATCTTTCAGCGAAATATTTTTTTGCTTTCTATTTACACTGATGGAATCCATGTTTTCAAAATTTATCTTCGAAACATGAACCGGTACATTATATCTATCGGTAATTTTTTTTATCCTGTTAAGTATTTCAAATTCGGTTTTCTCTTTCGTCATCACAATCTCATCAAACTTTCCTTTTTTCAATAAGCCCTCTATCTTCCAGTGCCCGCCGTAAATAGGATAACCGTTCATAAATTTGCCTTCCAGCTCTGGGTCGTCGTCTAAAAAACCGACAGGAATTTTTTTGTTCTGTTCCAATTGCAGCAGTGTTTGTAAAGCAATCATTCCTTTCCAATCGGCACCATAGATAAGAATTCTTTTTCCTTCAGCCGATTCGCGGTTAAACAGATAATTAAGCGCATGGAATAAAATTCTTGAACCGGCTACCATGCTTATTAGAAAATAAAAGTCGAGCATCATAAATATGTTGGCATGAGAAGCTGCCGAGAGGAATGGTGCAAAACTCATAATGAGAACAGTAATTAAAACAGCAATCAGAACCGCCCTGAATATTTGCAGGAAATCTCCCAACCCCAACAAAACGATCTTGCGTTTGTATAATCCTCCGAAGACAAATGCACTAAGCTGAATTAGTATAATAACTCCCGCTGCAATAAATTCCGGCGGTCCGGGATTGAAAAAAACAGTTTGGTAAGTAGAGATTGTTAAAATGTAGGAAAGCATTAAAGCCGTTATAATGGATAAAGCATCAAGGCAGAATTGAAATGCGGAATGTTTTAAAATTGTTAGGCTATAAAGTTTTAAAAGAATCCCGTTTCTGAAAAGAGCAATTTCTTTGTAACCTAATTTTCTTGAAGCAACTACTAAAAAAAATCCAACACCTATAATTATTAATGAAGCATTCAAACTGCCGGCAGTAACTAATACGGCACATACACCCAAAGCAGACGAAACGAGATAAAGCATAATAACTGTAGTTCTCTGTGAAAATCCCGAAGCCAAAAGCTGGTGATGAATGTGTCTTTTATCAGGCAGAAACATCGAGTAAAGCTTCTTTGTCATTGAACTCTTCAATTGTTGACCCGGGAGAAACCATGCAAGCATGCGCCTTAGCATAGACATTAATGTATCTATAATTGGTATGCCGAGAGCGAGCAGAGCAATAATCAATGAAAATGCGGTTGAACCTTTTGTAGAGCTTTGTATTGAAAGGATGGCAAGAGAGAATCCGACAAATAGACTTCCGGAATCACCAAGAAAAATTTTAGCAGGATTGAAATTAAAACGCAAAAATCCGAACAAGGAACCGGCTAATGTCATTCCAATTACCGCCGAAGTTATATCATTATTTAAAAGAGAGATTGCAAAAATTGTAAGACCTGCTATTACAGCAATTCCGGTTGCTAATCCGTCAAGTCCGTCAATTAGGTTAAATGCATTTGTAATACCGGTAATCCAAAGAACTGTTAACGGAAATGAAAAAATTCCCAAATAAAATAGTTGTCCTGTAAATGGATTAGTAATAGATGAGATCTGAAAACCGGATGCATAAATTAAAGCTGCAGCTATTAATTGAATAAAGAATTTTGGCCCGGGTTTTAAAGTCCGCACATCATCAAATATTCCCAATAGTAAAACTATAATGAGAGATAAAGAGATCAGAAGCAGGTTAAGATTATTATTTAAACCGGAAATGTTTGCTTGCGGGAAAAAATATTCTACTACGATTAATGTAATAATAAAACTTAAAAATATACCCACACCGCCAAGACGGGGTGTTGGTGTTTTATGAATTTTTCTGTTATCCGGTTTATCAATGGCACCAATCCTAAATGCAAGTTTTATTATTAAAGGAGTAGAAATTAAAGAAAGACCCATCGCTAATAAAAATCCGATTAAATTTATTTTGAACATCATAACCTCTTTACTACTTTCTGCCAATGTGTTTATCTAAATCCGGTGAATTTTTTTAATTCTATTCTACATTCTTATTGATATGGAAAATTGTTGAAGCATAACCGGATTAGCTCCGCCATAGAAAACATATTCAAAAACAAGAGCACTATAGTTTATTCCAAGTCCGATGCGCGGCTCACTAACGTTTGGACCAAAAACATACCCAAAGCGGAGATTTAAAAATTTCCATGGGATAACTTCGAAGCCGGCTTTATATAATAAACCGGACCTACCGAATATTTTTTCGCTTGCCATTGCTAAAACAAAAACAGTTCTTCTAAGTGAAGAAGCTGAAGGATATTTCATTGATGCACCAACCACTAAACTTTTACCGGGTGTCTTTCTTTCGGCGTATAAAACAGTATCTGTCTGCGAATATTTTATGTAGTCTCCCAATCCGCTTAATGCGAGACCATAATTAATATCTGCAGAGGGTGAATAATTTATTCCTAATGAATAGGATGCTGCCCACGTTTTTGAATGATTTGTTCTGCCGTATTGTAAACCTACTGTAGTACCGATGCTGAATGTCGGGGCAATTGCATTTGTTGCCGCTGAAAAATTGTAGCCGAACTCAAAAATATTCTGTCCCGGGAATGCGGTTTTATTCCCGATGTATCCCAAATGGTAAGATTCTAAACCAACAGAAAGTATAAACGAATTTAATTGCAGTAATGGAACTGCAAAATTTTCCGTCATGCCCAGGTTATCACTTAACTGTCCGTGATTAATAAACAATGATGTTTCTTTCAAAAAAATCAGTGATGCAGGATTCAAATAGACCGTACTTATATCGCCGGATTCCGAAACAAGGGCGTCGCCCATAGCAGCATTTCTTGCGCCTCTTTTTTGGGGAACGATAATTTCCTGAGCGGCAGTATATCCGCTGATGAAAAGAATTATTATCAATATGAAATTATTTGTCTTCATTTTTTTAATACAGTAAGCTGAAAAAACCAAAAAGTAAAAGAATATCACGCGTAAAATCTGAAAGCTTTCTCATTACGTTTTCTTCTCTCGGCACAAAAACCGTATCTCCCGATCTAACTTTTGGAATATTGTCCATGTCGCCTTGCTCTAAATGTTTTGCAAGGTCAATTTCCTTAACATCACTTATTTTTCCTTTCATAAAGATCTTAACATGCCCAAGGTCGGCGTCCGGTGTAGGACCGCCTGCCGCTGCAATTATTTCTACTAAAGAAATGTCCGAGAGTGAAGTGTAATTATCCTGTTTGTTAACGGCACCCATAACACTAATGCGTTTATTCATATCAATATGAGAGACAGTTACTTTTGGTTCACCCTTGACGTACTGTGTTAATTTTCTGCTTACATCAACGGTGAATCTGTCTGTAGTTAATCCTGCCGCCATAACATCACCAATTAATGGAATTGTAACAGTACCGTAATCTTTTACCGTTGTTGTAGTATTGAATTCAGGATATCCCCATACCGAGACCTGTAACTGGTCGCCGGACTTGATAATATCTCTACTATAAAAGTTGATATAAGAAGTATCCACAGCAGCCCTTTTAACATTTCCCTCATCTAAAGAACCTACGTTTGAATCTTTAAATAAGACCTGGGCATTATAACCTTTGGAAAAATTACTGCCGCCGCCGCAGCTTGTTACTATTATAGAAACAGGAATTAGAAGTAATAGAAAATGTAGTCTTAAATCTTTCATGGTTCACTTTTAGAATTAATCATTATAAGCATAGGTGATAGCAAACGGTATGCCTTTAAAAAACTTTGCTTTTATGAAATAAATGATGAGCTGTAAAAGAAATAATATTAGTACATGCGTTTATGAAGGACACAATCAAACCGTTTTTGATATGGGTCACCGGATACTGAATAATTTTTACACAAAGATGAGTTAATGTATGGTGCGGTTATATACACATGGAAAATTTTTTGTAGCGGTGACATAAAATTACTTCGGACAAACCTCATCGAAATTCAACAAAATCATTTTACCTCACATCATTTTGATTGGCACGAATCTTTGTATATGAAGTGAATCAATAAATTAAAAGGTATTCTGATGTTAAGATATCCGCAGTTTACTATTGATGAAATAATGGCAGTATTACGAAGACGAAAAAAATTTTTCTTCTACCCGTTAATATTAATAAGTGTTGTTAGTATTTCCGGTACATTTCTTCTGCCTCAGAAATACAAATCTTCAATTACAATATCAGTTCAAAAAGACGCTGTATTAAATCCCTTGGTTAGTTACACAATGGCAGTAACAGCAGCATCGGATGATAGACTTAGAGACTTCAATGAAATTGTTCACAGCCGACCTACTATTTTTTCATTAATGGACAGTCTCGGTTTGAACAAGGTTGTTAGAACCAAAGAACAAAAAGAGCAGGCAATTAAAGAAATAAAGGAAGATATAGAAACGGATTTACGCGGTTCCGATTTATTTACAATTAATTTTTTCAATGAGGATCCGGACCGCGCTCAAGATGGTGCACGTATTCTGTCGGAATTGTTTATTAAAAAACGGCTTGAAGTTAATAATAAAGAGAACGAACTGGCGGTTGAGTTTTTTGAAAATAAATTGAAAGACCTGGGAGATAAATTCGGACTGAGCCAGCAGCAGTATATTGAAACAGTTAGATCGAGCGTTTTGCCCGGAGGCGACAGCTATGGGCTTCCTTCACGTATTGGAGAATTGGAATCGCAGATTGGTTCTATTGATGCGAGAATTATAAGCTATCAGACTGCTCTAAAGATTCTTCGAAACACATCATCAAATTTTGAAGATCCGACTACAATTACAAATTATTATAAAGTTGTATTTCTGGATGTTCCCGATGCGGATCAACTGCGGCTGCTTCTTAATAAATATGAGGACATGTCGAAACGCTATACATCTAACTTTCCCGATCTTACCGCACTTCAATCAAAAATTTCAGATTTAACCGGCAGAATGAAACACACAATCGAATCTGAACTTTCAAGGCAGCAGAATCAAGTTTGGGATCTTCAAAAACAAAGCAGCAATGTTATAGGCACAATACGTAGTGCGGAAGTGAACAAAAACCAGAATGAGGATATAAGATCAACGTATGAAGTTTACAATAAACTCTACAACGACATGAAAATAAAATTGGAACAGGCACGAACCAACCGTGATCTTGGAGAAAAAGGCGCCCAACAATATATAGTTATTGATCCACCGCAGTATCCGGTTCATCCTGCTAAACCGAATAGGCTTTTGTTAATCGGCGGAGGAATTGCTCTCGGTTTATTTATCGGACTCCTGGCAGCAGGTTTTATGGAATTGTTCGATACGAGAATAAGAACAACACGGGATATAGAAGTGTACGACAAGCTTGTTTTGGCTTACCTGCCATCTTATCATAAAACGAACGATTAATTGAAAATCTTGAAAGGAAAGCGAATATGAGTAGTTACGAATTAACCGATAACTTGATTAATGCTGCTGTAAATAAATCCGAAGAAAGAACTAAATCAAAAAAAGAGTCAGAAAAAGATGAATTACTAAATAGTGATATAGAAAAATATTTAAAACCGGTGGTCTTCAGTACAACACCCGGCAAATCGGTAAACGAAAGTATCGTTGCTTATCAACTGTATAATTGTTTTAATTATTCGTTGTTTGTTAATAACAGTAAACATAAAGAAATGAAGTACATGATAGGTGTAACCAGCCCTAATGCAGGCGAAGGAAAAACTACAACAGCATGTAATCTTGCAACTGCATTATCGTTAAGTTCTCAACGGAAGACAGTGCTGATTGATCTCAATACCAACAAACCGCGTGTTCACGAAATATTTGGAACTCCAATATCACCGGGTTTTACAGATGCTCTGCTCGGCGACGAAATATGTGTCACACCTACCCAAATAGAAAACTTATCAGTCTTACCTTCTGGGAATTTAAAAAATTTACCTCCTAACAGATTAATCAATTTCAACATAGTAGCTTATTCGTTATTCCAGACTTTTGAATTCATAGTTGTTGATCTATCATCTGTAGATGCGAAAAATTTTCCTACACTAATTGCAAATCAACTAAACGGTTTGATTGTTGTTGTAGAATCCAGCAGAACTAAACGCAGCGATATCAGCAGGTTGTTCCGCCGTGTTAATGAAAAGAATGTTATAGGCTTCGTAATGAACAAAATAAATGACAATGACTTTTAGGAATTGTGCATATGCAAATGATCTTGGTTTTAATCGGATTTTCTTTAGCAGCAATAATTTTAGGAAAGCTAAACTGGAAATCAGAATCGGTCAAATATACCGTCATAGCAGCAATAGCGCTTATACAGACGCTGTACATTCTTTATAAAATGTTCAGCATACAGTTCCCATTTGCTTAACAAATAATTATTTACGGATGAACACAGACAGTACAACATACAATAGAAATAGATTCTTAAATAATCTATCGACAGATAAAACCGCAGTTGCTCTGGTTACATTAGCAGTTTCGATTATTGCATGTGCACTTCTTCTTAAAACAGAAGGTAATATAATAGCCGCTGCCGGTTTTGTAACCGCAATTTCTATTTTACTCATAATATTTTACAGAGTTGATTGGGGATTCTATATTTTCTTTTTTATGGTACTTCTTTTCGACCAGTTTAATATTCCGGGCTTTGATCCTTTCACTTTTAAGATGGACTATTTTAAAAATTTAAAAGAGAATACCCACATACCCTATTTTTCAGCGGGAGTGATAAACCCTGTAGAACTTCATCTCATTCTTATGCTGCTTGCCTGGTTTGTAGCTATAAGCGTAAGGAAGCGGACAAAAATTCAGTACATACAGGAATGGGTGCTCGCCGCAATTTTTATTGTAAGTCTCATTCTTTCTTTGGTAAACGGAATGCTATCCGGCGGAATGTTTTTACCGGCACTATGGGAAGTGAGAGCTCTATTCTATTTCGGATTTTTATTTTTCCTAATACCTCAGATTATTCAAACCAGAAAGCAGTTAGAAATTATAATGTGGATTTTAATTGTAGGCACAACTATCAAAGCTCTTCAGGGAATTGCTCGTTTTATCTCTTTAGGATTTAGTAACGCCGGTTATGAAACTTTAACTAATCACGAAGACCCGGTATTCACAACAATTTTAATCGTATTTCTTATAAGCCTGGCATTGTTAAAAGGAAATGAAAAACAGCGTAATGTTCTTCTTCTTTTATTGCCAATTCTGCTTTTAGGATTTTTTACAGGACAGCGCAGGGCGGCTTACGCCGGTTTGTTTATCTCGTTAATTACTTTTGCATTGATGTTGAAGAATAATGAACGGGTGAAGCTTTTTAATTTTATAATGGTTTTTTTATTAATCACTGCTGTTTATTCCGCAGTCTTTTGGGAAAGTGAAAGCAAATTAGCTTCTCCACTCAAACTAATAAAATCCAGCATAAATCCCGATACTGAAAGTGAACGATATCTTTCTAATTTATACAGAGATTTTGAACGTTATAATTTAGCTTATACTATCAAGACCACAAAACCTATAACTGGGATAGGTTTCGGAAATAAGTATAAAAACCTTATACCTCTGCCGGATATAATTTTTCCACTTCGGGATTATATACCGCACAATGAAATCCTATGGATATTTGTCAAAATGGGGGCGGTCGGCTTTTTTATTTTCTGGTTCTTTTTTAATGCGCTGATTTTCAGATGCGCATTTCTTTATACAAAACTTAACGATCCTTATTTAAAATCCATCTGCATCATAATTGTAATTGCAATTGTTAATCAAATGGTAGTTTCCTATTACGATCTTCAGCTTACATATTACCGGAACATGATTGTACTGGGTACACTGTGCGGACTAATTCCAACCTTAGCAAATTTAAACAAGAAGATAACTTCGGATCCTAACGAATCTGTATCGCAAGCGGCATAAAAATATGAAAACAACAAAAGACCTAAAAATAATTGCAGATCCTAAAACATCAATTATTAGTGAAGCAAAGTTTTGGGAATTCATAGTAACCTGTAACAGAACTCACTTCTTTGGTGTTCGGTTTGACAACCTGACTAAAAAGACCGCTTTGAAAATCGTGCGTAATTTTTTGACGGAAAAAAGCAATCAAAAATCCAGAAAGATTTTTTTTACAAATGTGCATACAATTTATTTAGCCGGAAAGAATCCTGTGTTTGCTCAAACAGTTAACAATGCGGATCTGGTATTGCCGGACGGCAGCGGTTTAAAAATTGCCGGCAAAATTTTTTCAAAACCGGTAAAAGAAAATTTGAACGGAACAGACTTTACACCGTTGATACTTGAAGCAGCTTCGAGATTAGGGTCCAAAATTTATCTTCTCGGCGCAACAAAGAATGTTATAACAGAATGTGTGTCCAGATTGGAAAGACAATACCGGGGACTAAAAATAGCGGGTTATCATTCAGGTTTCTTTTCAAGCGATGATGAACCCGAATTGATTAATGAAATAAAAAACATTTCGCCCGATATTTTGCTGGTTGCAATGGGCTCGCCTAAACAGGAAATGTTTGCCGATAAAATTGCCCGACAATTAAACAATACAGTTTGTTGTGCTGTCGGAGGGTTTTTCGATTTTGTCACTGAAGAGAGAAAAAGAGCGCCGCTGTTCATTAGAAAAACCGGGTTAGAATGGCTGTTCAGATTTATTCAAGATCCTAAAACAAAATGGGATAGAATACTTATTGAAATACCGGTTTTTCTTTTATCCGTATTTACAGCACGGTTTTTTACCAACAGTATTTTCTCATCAAGCGATAAAAGACCATGGTAAGGATGAACAATAAAAATGCAACATATCCCGACTTAAGAGTAAGCCAAAAAGAATATTTTTTTTCAATCGAAGTAAAATGTAAATATAAATCTGTCTCAAAGGTCAATCTAAATCTTGAGTAACAGGAAAAATGAACTAAAAAAACAGAGGTGAAAAAAATGAAGATACTGCATCTATCGCCATATTGCCCGGTACCGCCAAATTTTGGAGGTGCGTTGCGTATCTATCATCTGCTTAAAGGCATTGCCCAAAACAACGATGTTACTTTCGTTTCGTTTGGCAGAGAGAACGAATTGAAATTATTGAACGACCATTTTGCTTCAAAGGTAAAAGCATTTCACATTGTAGATCCGCCATGGACGTGGTCTCACAGAAGAGTGGCTCAGTTTTATGCATTGTGGACTTCGGGAAGTTTTTTCTCTCTTTTTTCCAAAAGCAAAGAGATGCAAAAGAAACTTGACGAAATACTGGGTGCGGAAGATTTTGATATTGTTCAGATGGAATTTCCTATTATGGGAAATTTTGAATTGAACACAGATGCGGTTAAAGTTCTTGACGAACACAACATCGAATATGATAACCTATTCCGAATGTGGAAGTACCAGCAAAATTCTTTGAGGCGGGTGCACTACTATAGGGAATACAAAAAATCGTACGAAGAGGAGATTATCGCTTGTAAAAAAATGGATGCGATATTTGTTGTTTCCGAAAGAGACAAAACTATTTTAAATAAAGATGTTCCGCATATTCCGAAATTCTTAATGCCAAACGGCGTTGACACTTCCTACTTTACACCGCTATCCGCCGATCTTGAACCTTTCTCAATGGTATTTACAGGTATGATGGGCTACTTTCCAAACTATGACGGTATGCTTTATTTCCTGGATGAGATATTTCCATTAATACTAAAAAGAATTCCCGAGGCCAAAATTTATATTGTGGGAAACAGCCCGCCCAAAAATCTTCAGGACAGGTCGTCAAGCAATGTAATAGTAACCGGGTTTGTTGACGATGTTCGTCCGTATGTATGGCGTTCAAGTTTATATGTAGTGCCTTTAAGAATGGGAGGCGGCACAAGATTAAAAGTGCTGGAAGCTCTTGCTATGAAGAAACCGGTTATTACAACAAGTATAGGATGTGAGGGTATAAATGTTGTTGACGGCGAATCGGTATTAATTGAAGATGATCCGGAAAAATTTGCTCTGCGTAGCGTAGAACTTCTTAATGATCTTGCAATGAGAAAAATTTTAAGCTCCAACGGGTACGATCTGATTTGTTCAACATACGACTGGAAAATAATATCCGCTAAGATGAATGAATCATATCAAACAATTTTAACCGGGCAGAAACAAACATTTAATAATATGGCAGAGGTAGCGGCAAAATGATTGAAATAGGTAACGATGATAACAATACACATAAGCAATTTCATAACATAAAAGTACTTATGTACCATAAGATTATTGATGAAGGGAAATCATCTCAGTCGCATTGGACAAGTGTGGGCAGGGAAGAATTTCGCAAACATTTAATGCTGCTTGATAGATGGGGCTTTACGCCAATAACATTTAGAGATTACCTTCTTTTTATTAAAGGTCAAATATCTCTTCCCAAAAGACCGGTCATATTAACTTTCGACGACGGCTATGAAGAGGTATATAAAATTGCATTCCCAATGTTGAAGGATATGGGATGGAATGCCGTCGTATTTGTTATCGGGGATTCGAAAATCAAAATAGATTTATGGAATAACAAATTGTTAACCGGAAATCCCAGTCTATTAAATTCGGATCAGATCAAAGAAATGCACGAAGCAGGTTTCGAAATCGGTTCGCATTCGATGACTCATTTATATCTGCCTAACGAACCATATTCAAACGCATGGTATGAAATTGCATGGTCAAAGGATGAATTGGAATTACTAATTGGTTCAAGCATACAAAGCTTTTCATATCCCTACGGAGCTGTTAATAACTATTTAAAAAAAATGGTAAAAATTGCTGGGTACAATATCGGCTGCGGTGTTTATACCGGTCCTCCCAAATTTGGTCAAGATATTTTAGACATCAGAAGAATTACAATTCCGGGAGGAAACGGCACTCTAAATTTTGCTTTAAAAATGCTAACACCATATGAATATTATGAATATGCCGGCTCTAAAGTTTTGCATAGAAAGAACGGCAATTCCAATACAACTGAAATTAAACATAGTAGTAAGGACAAACAAAAACAGGCGGAGCTAATTTAATGTTTGAACAAACAAATATTTTTCTCCAAACGGAAATTCCCAAAAGCAGTTTTGAGTTGTATGTTGATTCTTTAGGTAAGCAAACTTTCAGATATGGAAATGCAACACATGCCTTTGCAGATATTCTTCATTACATGAACAACCGAAATAATGCTTCACAACATACTGATCAGGTTGAATTTCCAAATATTATAATGCCTTCGTTTATTCCGGCTAAGCTTTTTAGAATAATACTTGCGTGCGGCTACACTCCCAGGTTTTATGAAATAGATGAGTACTGCCGGTTTGATGTTAATGAAATCAGCGAGTTGGTATCACCGGGGACAAAAGCAATTTTCGCGATTCACTACTTCGGGCATCCTACCAAAATTGAAACGCTGAGAAACCTTGCAAACGAAAAAAATATTTATCTGGTTGAAGACTGTGCACACGTTATTTATGCAGGAGAACATGGTAAAAAATTAGGAACATGGGGCGACTTTTCAATTTTCAGCCCCCGCAAAATGCTTAACCTGCCCGAAGGCGGTTATTTAGTTCTCAACCGGAGATTCGAAAATTTTAAACCGTCATATACAAAAAGTGTAAACAGCTTATACACATTGTCCAAACTCTTGCAGACAAGAGGCAAATATTATTATTTAAAGCTTACCAATGGGAACGATATTTTAGGCATAGCTAAAATGCCCGAAAGAGGTTTTATGGATTACAGCAGGATCCATAAATCCCAAATCAAAAATATTTCCCGTCTTACTTCATTTTATTCTAAACATGTTGATGCTAAAACTCATATCGAAAAAAGGAAGCAAAATTATTTTTACTTATATAACGGTTTAAAAGATTTCTCATTTTTAAAACCGCTTTACAATGATTTACCGGAAACATGGACACCTTACAGTTTGCCGGTAGTTGTTCAAAAAGGTAACCGCGATCTCTTACAATCCGAACTTATTAATTCGGGAATAAGCTGCGGCGCCGGATGGCCGGAATCACCTTTTGATAAACGGCTGAAAAAAACATTAGCGCTTTCGCAAAGCCTCATTGAATTACCTGTTCATCCGTTCACTAATAAAAATCAATTTGAAAAAATTTTAGAGGTGTGCGAAAAATTTGAAGAATCTTTCATAAAAAATTCTCATGCTGTTGTTCAAGCCGAAAAAAAAGTTTTGAACGAAAGTTATACCGGTGCAACAGATTCAATCTCAAGGTCATTTAATATTGAGGGTTCAACAACACCTTTTCATATTACAGAACAGCATAACAAAACTGTAAATAACGGTACAATCCGGGAAATTGGGAATAAATTATCGCATAACAACATAAGAACGGTTGTTGTCAAAACCGATATAGAATTCGACAACCTTTATGCTGAGTGGGAAGAACTGTGTGAAGATGCCGATGTACACATTTTTCAAACATTCGAGTGGCAGCGCCTCTGGTGGAAATATTATGGCAACGGCAAACAACTTAACCTAATTTTGTTTTATTACGCAGAGCGTAAAAACGGTTTGCAAAACAAATTCCTTAATGAAAAGCTCATAGGTATTGCACCTTTTTTCATAGATGAAAAATATATTGGCGGTATTAGGATATTGAGCCGTCTTAGGCTTATCGGCAGCGGCGTAGGAAAGAATAAATCGGAACATACTATTTCTGAATACAGTGTTAGTGATTACCTCGACTTAATTGTTCATCGTGGTTACGAAAGAAAAGTTGCCGAAACATTAATCGAGTACCTCAAAGAAAAATATTTGGATTATGATATTATCCAACTTGATGAGGTTCGTACGGATTCAACAATATTCAAATTCATGTTCCCTCTTTTAAAAGATTTCAGCGAACATAGCATAACCAAAAAAGAAATTTGCCCAAGAATAACAGTCCCCGAGACTATCGCTAATTATTTCAACCGGTTAAATCCGAGGGTAAGATACCAGCTAAAAAAAATACGGCGGGATATTACGAAACATTCCCTTTTTAATATAAAAGAAGTTGAATCGGCGTATGAGTTGGAACAATCTTACGATGATTTTGTCCGACTGCATCAGAAACGGTGGAATCACGTTGGTGCTTCGGGCTTGTTCTCGGATGACAAATACAGACTGTTTCTTAAAGATATAGCTAAAAGTTTTTTAACAAAAGGACAGCTTTATTTTACCTCGGTTTATTCAAAGGATGAATGTATTGCCGTCGATTGTGCATTTAAATACAAAAAATATTATTACGATTATCTAAAAGCATTTAATGATCAATCACCACTTGCAAAATATAGACCAGGCAAGGCATTGCTTCTTTTACTGATTGAGAACGCGATTGAAAATAAATCCGAAGTTGTTGACTTACTACGCGGAGGAGAACCTTATAAATTTGAGTTTACTAACGACTGGCAGTGGGTATATAAAGTAACAATCAACAATCCTGTATTCGGCTACAGTTTTAGACATACTTTCTTTTTGCTCATGTTATTTTTTGTTCGGATAAAACGCCGTACTGTTAATGAAATAAATATTATGGCGGTTCAAATAAAAAATTACGGGTTATCCGGCTTGACGACACACTATATTCCGTCTGTTATAAAAAAAATCAAAAACAAATTACTGCCTCCATTACCCGCTGGCTGGAATCCCGGAAATAATGCCGAAAAATTTGTTCACACACAAAAGAACAAATTTAATCCGCGAGAAAAGGGACTTCATGTTAATAATCTTTCGAAGGTATAAGTGTATTTGACAAAGGCTGTAAATATGGAAGAAGCTATACGCGAATATTATACACAAAGTGAAAAATGGCATTCGGATATATATACTTCGATTAGCGTCAAACATCCGGATATAATTATCAAGGCCGTTAAAAATTTTAACTCCATTTTAAATCTTAACGACCAGTGGAATGATGTAGTTTTAAATTCTTCCAGCGCAACAATTTACCAAACATTTGAATGGCTATATAATTGGTGGAATTATTTTGCTGCAAGTAAATCTAACTCGCCTCATATCTTATTGATTTCATCATCCGGGAAGTTGATAGGAATCGCTCCCTTTTATATTCAAAGCTATACATTTGGCGGTTTTATAATTCATCGACAACTCAAATTAATTGGCTGCGGGCTTAAATCCGGAACCTTTCTCTCCAACGCGATTGAAGAAAACGGGGTGAGCGACTATCTCGATATAATTGCTCTTAATAATTATGAAAAAAAAGTTGCCGATGCTGTTGTATCGTACTTGAGTGAATATAAAAATCTCTTTAATGAAATCGATTTTCAAAATGTTTCGGAAGGAAGTTTCATTTTTAAATGGCTTCTACCACAACTGCAGATAAAAAACTTTAGAGCACAAATAACCAAAACTGATGCGTGTCCAAGATTAACGGTACCACGTTCCATTGATATTTATTTGGGATCCTTGAAAGCAAGCACACGCCGCAAATTCAGACAGATTCAGAGACAAACTGAAAAATATTCGGACATAGAAATTATAAAAGTATGCGACACAAATTTTCTGAATTCAATCCAAACTTTGAAGCACTTGCATCAAAGCCGATGGAATGAACTTGGGCATCTCGGATTATTTGCCGACAAACGTTTTGAAGAGTTCATTATACATGTCTGTAAAATATTTTTTAACAAGGGGTGGCTCTGGTTCAAGGAAGCAAAGTTTAACAATAAAATTATAGCCACGCGCATGGCTTACCAGTTTAAGGATAGGATTTATGATTACCTCAGCGGGTTTGATCACAAACATTTTCCCGCCTTTTTAAGACCCGGTATGGCGCTCATTTTTACAATGATTGACGACGCCATCTCGCATAATTATGGAACTGTAGATTTTTTAAGAGGAACCGAAGAATATAAATATGAATTCTCATCGGATGAACATAATAATTATGATCTTATAATTATCCAGCCAGATTCAGTTTTTGTAATAAGAAAAGTATTTTTTTACTTTTTAAAAACTCGCATGAGATTGATGTTCCGCGTTAAAACAGAGACAGCTATTATCAAACTGCAAATTGGAAAACACGGTAAAATAATGTTTCTCTTTTCGTATTTCCGATTTTGTCTTAGCCGGCTTAGAGTTTCTTCAACAAAGAACAAAAGGATTTACTTCAAGGAAGAAAAAATCCAAGAACCACAGAGTAATATCATCTTACAAAAACAAGCAACAAGAAAAAATAAAAACAGCAGACAGCAAAGAATTGTGAAATCGGTAGTTCATTCATTACAGCACGGCGGCAGCGAGGATGAATTACCTACAGTTAAAAACAAATTGTAAAATAAAGTAGCATAGTGATTGCAAATTACAACGGCACATGATACAAAAGTATAGAGTGAACTAATGATTAGGGTTATAGAAAATATAGAAGAATTGTCATCCATTAAAAAAGACTGCAACCGTCTGGCAGATAAAATTCAAATGCCTCTTATGAGGTTTGAATGGTTGCTAAATTGCGCCAAAACTGTTTCTTCCAATGAAAAACTATTTGTAATAGTTTTGTTTTCGGGAGAAAATGTAAAAGCAATAGCACCAATGGTTTTAGTTAAAAAATATTTATCGGAACGCTTGGAAATGCTTGGTGCTTCTTTACATAGTGAGCCCATGAGTTTTCTCTACGAAGAAGAAGACTCGTTGCTCGGGTTGCTGCAGGCAATGAATAACATGAAAAAAACTATCTTCCTCAATGGACTCCGTTCATCATCTTTAGAAATGATTAAGCTTGAACAGCTCCATAACCACCAACGAAGTTTAAATTTTGTTAGAAGCGGAAACATACCCTATCTCCCTATAACCGATACATGGGAGAATTTTCAACAAAATGTTTCTTCCAGCCGCAGGTCAAGTCTGAGAAGGTTAAAGAAACTTGCCGAGGATAACGGGAATGTAAGTATAGAAATTAAGTGTCCGCCTGCCGAGACGGTAGATAAATATCTTGATGAAATTTTTGAATTAGAAGCTTCCGGCTGGAAAAAGCAAATTGGAACTGCGATGATGGTCAACAAAAAATTAGGTGCCTTTTTTCGCTACTATTCAAGAGAAGCTGCTGATCTTAAAATACTGCAACTATGTTTTTTGAGAATTGACGGAACAGCAGTTGCCGCTCAGATAGGATTGGAATACGCAAACCGGTTTTGGATTCTTAAAATTGGTCACAATGAAAAATATGCAAAGTTTTCACCTGGTATATTGCTTATGAATGAGGTTATCCGTTATTCGTTCGATAAGAAATTAGATGCAATAGAATTTTTAGGCGGCAACGAGCAGTGGCTTCATATCTGGACAGACCATCTTCACGATATGATTTCTTATAGAATTTATCATTCCTATATTTCATGTTTTTTTGATTTTACAAATGCGTTCGCTAATGAATTGCTTAAACGGGTGCGTCCGTTTTTATATATAAAATGGAATAGTATTGGAGACATTCCAAATGCTTAACAGTCATATAAAAAATTTAATTGCAAAGCGACACATTGCAGGAACGAATTTGGAACAAGCTGAAAAATTCTGTAAATGGTCAGCAACCAACGGGTGGGCGACAACTATTTCGGCGTGGACCCTTCCAAGTGAAAGCAAACAATCGGTCGCAGAAAAATATATTGAAATCATAAAAACAATATCTCGCAATGGTTTTGATTCTTACGTATCAATAAAACCTTCTGCATTAGAATTCGATATGAAACTATTTGAACACATTGTTAAAGAAATCCCCGATAAAAATATAAGAATTCATTTCGATTCATTATCACCGGATCTCGCTGAAAAATCTTTACAATATTTTAAACAGGTAAAAACAATTTATGACAACGTTGGCTATACATTACCGTCACGATGGCCGCGGAGTTTATCCGATGCTAAAGAGATTGCCATGATGAACGTCCCGGTTCGTATTGTAAAGGGTCAATGGCAAGATCCGGACGATTTCAAATTAGCAAGTGAAAAAAATTATCTGAAAATGATCAGCATACTAATTAACGAGACACCGCTTATAGCAATAGCAACCCACGACAAACATCTTGCAGAAAAAGCAATGGGATTATTTGAAGGTTCAGAAACCGCGTTTGAACTCGAGCAATTTTTTTCTTTACCGCAGATCGGTGAAGCAATTCAATCACGTTACCATTACAATTTTAAAATTCGGTTTTATGTTGCTTATGGAGTACCATATATACCGTACAATTTAAAGGATGTAAATATGAGACCTGCTATGATTAGCTGGTTTGTTCGCGACTTATTTAATCTAAAACAGAGATTTAATTTGGCTTCAACATCGGAAAGGAAATTTAACCATGAAGTTCCAAGATAAAAAAAATATTTTAAGATGGTCTGTTCTTCTGCCTGTCATCTTGCTTATATCGGTATTTTATTTTTTTAGGACAAACGTTAGCAGCGCAGGCGGGAATAATAAACAAGATACTCTCATTATTGATCAATTGGGTTACAGACCTTATGATGTTAAGATTGCTTTTGTGAGGGCGGTAAATCCGGATTCTTTTGTTGTAAAAAATGCCGCAACAAATGAAATAGTATTTAAAGGAAAACCTAATAATAAAATTGAATTCGACAGAACAACCGGCGATAATTTATACCCGTTGAATTTTTCTTCTTTAACGCGTCCGGGCGTTTATAAGATTTCCGTACCGGCGCTCTCGGTAACTTCCTATCAATTTTCAATCGGCAGCAATGTTTACAACGAATGTGCCGAGAAAACAATTCAAAGCTATTATTATCAGCGATGTGGAACCGAAATCAGTAACGGCACTAAATGGGCTCATCCGGCGTGTCATCTAAAAAATGCAAAGTTTTTGGTTGATCCTTCAAAGGAAATGAACACAAAAGGTGGTTGGCACGATGCCGGTGATTACAATAAATTCGTTCCTACTACAGCTGTAAGCGCAGCATTTTTATTATATGCTTACGAAGACTTCCCGGATTTTTTTTATGACGGTCAGTTAAATATTCCGGAGTCTCATAATTCAATTCCCGACGTCCTTGATGAGGCATGCTTTGCGTTGGAATGGTTGATTAAAATGCAAAGGGGTGATGGTGCGGTATATCATAAAGTATCAATTAAGAATTGGACCGGTGAACATTTACCTGATAAAGAAACCGAAGAGCAGTACATTTTCGGAATCAGCAGTACTTCAACAGCAGATGTAGCTGCTGTTGCCGCGCTGGGTGCACGGTTACTCGAAAAATATAACAAACCGTTATCTGTCCGATTATTAAAATGTGCAGTTGATGCATGGCGTTTTTTACAATCTAATCCTGAAATTATTCCGCAAGGCGGATTTAAAAATCCTGCCGGCGTTGAAGGTGGTGAATACGGAGATGAAATTGATTCCGACGAAAGATTATGGGCTTCGATAGAATTGTTCAGATTAACCGGCTCTGAGGAATACATAAATTATTTTCTTTTAAATTATCAAAAAGTGGGGGGACCGAATTATACTTTAAGCTGGAAGAACACTGCGAACTTCGCTTACTATTCCTTCCTAAAGCTTTATCCATTTCCACAAGGAATTGATCAACAAAATAACATCAAGGCAAGAGCGGCTATACTGTCAAACATGAATACTTATTGTAATCAACTTTTAGAAAGAATTGAGTTAGGCGGATATAGATGTGTCCTCAATAACGATGAATATTACTGGGGCTCCAACAGCGTGGTTGCCGGCTATGCATACGATTTGACAAACCTTTACCGGGTTACAGACCAGCGCAAATATTTTGATGCTGCGCTCGATCAACTACATTATTTACTTGGAAGAAATACTTTTGGCATTTCGTTTATTACCGGGATAGGCGCAGCTCCTGTTAAACATCCTTATCATCAGTTTTCAATGTTGAAGTATCATGATAATCCGGTTCCGGGTTTATTAGTTGCGGGTCCCAACAGTTTTTCCAGGTTAAACGGAAAAATAATTTCACAAATGCCGGGTAAATGCTACGAAGATTTTGAAAAAAATTATTTTGTAAATGAAGTGGCTATAAACTATACAGCTCCGCTCGTTTATGTTGCATCATTTTTTTCTCAACCTCTTGATAATAGTATAAGTAAAAAAAATAGCAACGACTCAAATATGGAAACGAAATGATTGAGATAGCTTTAATTATTTTTTTAATTGTTGTTGGTTTCTTTACTCTTTATCTCACTCTTTTAACTGCTCTTGGTTTTCTGTACAATGCCAAGGCGAAAGAGTTTAGCAGCTCAAAGAAAAGAGGAAATCAAAAAAAACATTGTTTTGCAATAATAGTTCCAGCTCACAACGAAGAACAAGTTATTGCAGAAACAGTATCAAACCTTGTGGATATCAATTATCCTAAAGAATTATTCCATGTATTTGTTGTTGCAGATAACTGTACCGATAAAACATCCAGTTATGCTTTAAGAAAAAGAGTGACAGTTATTGAACGCGAGAATAAGAAATTTCTGGGCAAAGGATATGCTCTTGAATGGTGTTTCAAATTATTGTTAAAAAACCAATGGCGAAACAAAGACATTCCAAAGTTCTTCGATGCCTTTCTTGTTATTGATGCCGACACGACAGTATCAAAAAATATTCTTGAAGTTCTGAACACATATCTTAATCAAGGATGCAAAGCAATACAATGCGCCGACCTCGTAAAACCTAATCCCGGTTCATGGAGCTCAGAGATTACAAGAGTAGGATTATATCTTTATAATTACGTAAGACCGCTTGGGAGAAAAATGCTTAACTGTTCTGCCGGTTTACGCGGAAACGGAATGTGTTTTACTACAAATTTGTTGAAAAAAATTCCATGGCTGGCATTTTCTCAAACAGAGGATCTTGAATACGGATTAGTTTTATTGTTGAACGGGATCCCGGTAACATTTGCGCCTGAAGCTAAAGTGCAAGCAGTAATGCCTATCAACCCTCAAAATGCCGAAACACAAAGAGCCAGGTGGGAATTTGGAAGATTCCCTCTTTTAAAAAAATATTCGTCCGTATTACTGAAAGAAGCGGTAAAGAAAAAATCTTTCAAGATTTTTGATTCATTTATTGAATTAATTACTCCGGCATTTGTAAATCTTTCTTTGTTCACGTTTGCAATGCTAATCATAAATATGCTGTTAACCTCTTTAGATGTTCTTACTACAAACACTTTTTTGTTGTTATGGATTTTATTATTTGCTCTGCAGTTATTTTATGTGCTCGGAGGACTTTATTTATCTAATGCCGATATTAACGCTTACAAAGCTCTCTGGTATGCCCCAAAGTACATTCTCTGGAAATTAATTTTGTACGTAAAAGTATTATCCAAAGGACACACAAAATTATGGATACGTACAGCAAGAGAAAGCGCATCTCATTAAAAGTCTCTTTTAAATTTATTTTAAATGGCTAAGATTGTTTTCATAAAGGGTTGCTTTGAAAATTTTTGTTGCTCTTCTAATCAAAATAGTTTCGTCGTGCTGTAAAAAGAGTCTGTAAGATAATGTGTGTAAATGGATTTTTGACTTAAAGAATATTTTGCAAAGGCTTCTCAAAAACAACAGATAAATGAGAAAATACAATACATGCAACAAGGATTTCTTCTACTCCACGGTTTTTAAGTTCGGTTAAAACCGTAGGCCAAAAATTAACGCTTTCAGCAAGTTCATTTCTTTCATTAAAGAAAAGCACATCGTAGAATCCTTTATTAGAATATTTCTGATATTCCTCGTTATAGAGTTTTCTGTCTGTCGTTTTGAAATATCGAAAGACTTTGCACTATAACAGCAATCCTTATCAAATTAGCCGAATTTATTCCCAAGTATTTGCAATGCTTTGTACTGTTTGATAAATGATAATTCCGCTAAAGAAATGAACCTATATTTATTAATCAGCTCAGACCTTGGAAAAAGTTTTGACAGGTACACTTTTAGTGAATATTTGTTGGCTCCTATTTCGTTTTATGTGATGATGATGGGAATTATTTTATTGGTACACAAGCCGGCGGATTATTTAAAGCAACTATTCCAACAAAAAAAGTTGAGTTACCGGCACAGTACAGACTATTACAAAATTATCCTAATCCTTTTAACGGGCAAACTTATATTGAGTTCTTGTTGCCTAAACAAGCACATGTTAAAGTTGCTGTATTTAACATTCTTGGGCAAGAATTTGAAATACTTAAAAATGAGACATTACCATTAGACAATTATAAACTTAGTTGGAATTCAATGAACCTTGCTAGTGGTGTTTATCTTTCAAAATACAAACGCCGGAATTTGTTGAAACTAAGAAAATGGTACTGACGAAGTAACCGGGACAGTCTCATATTGGATGGGAGACGGTTCTTCTCCGAAAATCTTCGTACTTCAAATCAAAACTAACGGTAATATTTTCAATCACATCTTGGTTATCATAGCCAACAGTTATATTTTTTCATTGAGAAATATCAATAACAAATCCCAAGGTGTTAGATGAAAAAACTAAACTTTGCACTACTATTCATTATACTTTTCGCTTTTATTCTTCCGCTTCAAGCGCAGCTTAAAGTAGATACTGTAAAAGCTCAGAAGTATGATAACGGTAAAATGTGGCCGTTCGATTATCCTCCTGTTGAATATTTAAAAGAGACTTACGACTTAAAAACCGACGAAGCCTGGTATGAAGATGTTCGCCTTTCCGCTCTTCGGTTGCCCGGCTGTACTTCATCATTTGTTTCAGAAGATGGATTGATGATGACAAACCACCACTGCGCCAGAGGATTGTTAGAAAGAATGAGTAAAGAAGGAGAGGATTTAATTAAAGATGGTTTCTATGCTAAGACTTTAGCTGATGAAAGGAAAATTCCAGAGTTTTTTCCTGGGAAACCTTATTATGCAGATCAACTAGTTATGATTAAAGATGTTACTGCGGAAATTCAAACCGCTGAAAATACCGGAACTACAATTGCAGAAAAAGCAGCAAACAAAAAAGCTAAGATCAAAGAAATAACTGAAAAGATGAATAAAGAAACCGGTTTAGTCTGCGAGTTATATTCATTATATAATGGCGGAAAATTTTCTCTCTACGGTTACAAACGCTACACAGATATTCGTTTAGTATTTGCGCCTGATATGCAAATCGCTTACTTCGGCGGCGATTTTGATAACTTCACTTATCCACGTTATAATTTAGATTGCACATTTTACCGCGCATACGAAAATGATAAGCCGGTTAAATCAACAAACTATTTCAAATTCTCATTCGATGGAATTAAGCCGGGTGAACCAATCTTTACTGTTGGTAATCCGGGAACAACTAACAGACTGAAAACTGTTGCTCAACTCGAATACGCTCGTGATATTGCTTACAGAAACAATGCTTTCTTGTTCGATTCTTACTATTACGCGCTTGAAGATTTAATTAAAGAAGATGATTCACGCAAAAAAGAACTTGAAGATTTACGCGTTGATCTCGGGAACAGCCAGAAAGTTATTGCAACTACATTGAAAGGTTTGAAAGATACTTATGTGTATGCAAAGAAAATGGACTTCCAAAAGAAATTACAAGAAGCTGTTTGGAATAATTCCGAATTGAAAGAACAATATGGAAAAGTTTGGGAGAACATCGAAAAGACAAGAGCGGAAATGAGAAAAGTTGGTCCGCAAATGGCAGCTTACAGTATAGGTTTTAATGGACTTTTCGGCTCTAAATATTTTGCATTAGCAAAATCTCTTAATGATTTAGTAAAAGAATTACAAAAGCCGGAAGATCAGCGTGAAGCTAAATTCAAAGCAGCAAAACTTGATTCTACTTTAGAAGCTATGTTTCCGGATAAAGTTGATAAGCTTCTCGAAAACACAAAGCTTTGGATTAATGTAGAATATATGGCGCTTAATCTTGGTAAAGATGATCCAGTTGTTAAGAAACTTTCCGGCGGAAAGAGCGGAAAGGCTATTGCTGAAAATTTATTGGATGAATCCATCTTTGGTGATATGGATGATGTAATTGATTTAGCAAAAGAAGGCGCAGATGCAATTTTGAAGTCTGAAGACCCAATTCTTATGTATGTAAGAGAAGCTGCAAAGAGAACGACGGAATTGCAAAAACAAGTACAAGAAATTAATGATACTGAAAACATTTACGATGATATGCTCGGTCAAGTTATTGTAAAAATTCACAACACGGAATTACCACCGGATGCAAACTTTACATTGAGATTAAGCGACGGTACTTTGAAACCATTCGAATACAATGGAACAGTAGCTCCGGATTTTACAACTTTCTACGGAATGTATGACCGCTTCTTCTCTTTCAGAAAAACATATCCTTGGGATTTACATTCGCGTTGGGCAAAAGTACCAAGCGGATTAGATCTCTCAACTCCGTTTAATTTTGTTTCAAGTAACGATATTGTTGGCGGAAACTCCGGCAGTCCGGTAATTAACAAAAATGCGGAAGTTGTTGGTCTTGCTTTCGACGGCAATATTGACAGTATTATCGGCAACTATATTTATATTCCGTACAACAATAGAATGGTTGCTGTGGATTCACGCGCAATGGTTCATGCAATGGATGAAGTTTACGATGCCGAAAGAATTGCCGATGAATTGAAAAGTGGAAAAATCTCAGAGTAAAATTGAGCAAGTTCATTGAAATTAAAGGGGACCGGGTTTATCTCGGTCTCTTTTTATTTTAAACCAGATTGTATTCAATAATGTTTAATATCGGTCAAGGTGTTTTATATCTATAACAACACAACAAATTAAAAACAACTCTAGGTGTTCTATGAATTACCAGTTCTACATGAAGAAGATGATCTCCATATCTCTTCTACTCGCATTAGTTTTTGTATTCCAATCTCACGCACAAACAATCAATCAAGACACTGTAAAATCTCAAAAGCTTGATACAGGCAAAATGTGGACTTTTGAATTTCCACCTTTTGATTACATGAAAAAAACTTACGGTTTCGAAGTAACAAAAGAATGGTTTGATGATGTTCGTCTTTCAGCGCTACGCATCCGTGGCTGCACAGCTTCTTTTGTTTCCGAAGATGGTCTGATAATGACTAATAATCATTGCGCACGCGGATACAGAAATTCAATTCAGAAAGAAGGTGAAGATATTGCTAAAAACGGTTTTTACGCTCCAACTTTAGCCGATGAGCGTAAGGTTCCAAACTTCTTAGCAGAGCAATTGATATTTCTAAAAGATGTTACTACAGAAGTTATGAGTGCAATAAAAAATGGTAAAAGTGAAAATGAAAAAATTACTTTGCGCGATGCGAAGATGAAAGAGTTAAAAGACACTTACGAAAAAGAAGTAAAGTTAAAATGTGATGTAATTTCTTACTACAACGGAAGTCTATTCTTCGTTCAAGGATTTAAAACTTTTACAGATGTGCGTTTGGTTTTCGAACCGGAAGTAACTATAGCTTACTTCGGCGGCGACCCGGATAACTTTACGTTCCCGCGCTACAACTTAGATTGCACCTTCTTCCGCATTTATGATACCGACGGCAAACCCCTCAAATCTCCAAACTATTTTAAATGGAGCGCGGAAGGCGCTGCAACCGGCGAGTTAGTTTTTACAGTCGGCAATCCCGGTTCAACAAACAGATTAAGAACCGTAGCTCAATTAGAATATCTGCGAGATGTAACTTACCGCAACAACGCTTTTCTTGCCGATAATTATTACAGCAGATTAGAGCAACTAAAATCTGTTAATCCATCGCAGGCAAATACGTATGAAGCTTTGCGTTTAGCTTTCAGCAACGGGCAGAAAAATACGTCGAATACGTACAAGGCATTAAATGATCCTTACCTTCTTGCGCGTAAAAAGGATTTTGAAAAGAAAGCTCAGCGTTATGTTGCCTCAGATCCCGAGTTAACAAAAGAATACGGACACGTTTGGAAAACAATTGAAGGCACACGTGCTGAATTAAAACCAATTGAAACAAAGCTTGCAGCTTATTCCGTGAATCCAACTAACTCTTCACGTTATATGCAGATTGGAAATGCGTTAGTAGCTTATGCAAAATTCCAACAATTGCCGGAAGACCAGAAGAAAGCCATTCTTGATAGACAAGCTCAAATGCCGCAAATGGGTGGGCGTGGCGGTGGCGGAGCTCAGCAAGGATTTAGAGAAAATCTTTATCCTGATAATTGGGATTCGATTCTTGAAGAAGCAAAGCTCGAAATCAATATAGATTTCATTACGATGAATTTAGGAAAGAATGATGCTTTAGTTGGAAAGTTCTTCGATAGAAAGCCGGGCAAAGAAGCTGCAAAGAATATGATTGCAAAATCATTATTTACAAGCAAAGCAGCTGTTCAAGAATTGTTCAAGAAAACTCCGGAAGAAATTCTCGCTCTCGATGATCCGTTTGTTCAATACTTTGCTAAAGTGAATGAACAGATTGAACCACTTAGAAAGCAGCAGAGAGAAATAATGGATACCGAAAATGTTGCTTTCGGGTTGCTTGGACAAATTCTCTATAAAATGTACGGAACATCAGTTACGCCGGATGCGAATAGAACTCTCCGCATAAGCGACGGCGTTATGAAAGGTTATGAATACAATGGAACCGTTGCGCCGGTGAAATCAACATATTACGGTTTGTACGATAGATATTTTGGTTTCGAAGGGAAATATCCGTTTAATCTCTCTGATAGATGGAAAAACGCACAGAAAGATATTGACTTGAATACACCGTTTAATTTTGTTGCTACTAATGATATCGTTGGTGGAAACAGCGGAAGTGCGGTTATCAATAAGAACGCGGAAATAATTGGATTAGCATTCGACGGAAACATAGAGAGCTTACAAGGAAACTTTATTTATTTGCCAACATTCAACCGCACTGTTGCTGTTGATTCCAAAGGTATGTGGGAAGCAATTAAAAAAGTTTACAAAGCAGACCGTCTTGCTGATGAGCTAAAAGAAGGCAAGGGTAAATAACTTTTGCACAAAGCAATTTATTGATTAAAAGGTCGCCTAAGGCGACCTTTTTTATATGCATCAGTCATAACGCTTCAATATATTTTAGCTGCCTAAAATGAGGAACCAATGAAAATAAAATTAACCGCTGTTATACTTGTTGCTTTTACGGCAATTGCATTTGCACAATCAATTTATGAACCGCGAGATTTATCCAAAGTAGAATCATCACTTAAAGACATGGGCAAAATGTGGACGTTTGATAATGTTCCGCTTGATGTGTTTGAGAAAGAGTTGGGTTTCCGTCCAACTGAAGATTGGTTGAAAGATGTTCAAATGTCGGCGCTCTCTTTCGGCGGCGGATGCTCTGCTGCTTTTGTTTCTGAAGATGGATTGATAATGACTAATCATCATTGCGGAAGAAATAACCTCCCCGCGCTTTCGCCCAAAGGGGAAGACTATTTACGCGATGGTTATTACGCAAAAACTTTGGCTGAAGAATTAAAGGTTACCGGACTTTTTGTTGATCAGCTAATAATGATTGAAGATGTAACAAAAGATGTGATTGATGCTTTGAACTTGGGAAAAGATGATAACGAAAAAGTGAAGTTGAGAAACGAAAAAATAAAATCACTCGAAGAAAAATATTCTAAAGATAGCGGATTGCTCTACCGCATTGTTCAGCTTTATAACGGAGGCAAGTATTCGCTTTATGGTTACAAACATTACACTGATATACGTTTGGTAATGGCTCCCGATTTTCAAATCGCTTCCACCGGTTGGGATTGGGATAACTTTACTTATCCACGCTATGAATTAGATTTTATGTTCTTCCGTGCTTATGAAAATGATAAACCAGCTAAAACCGAAAAGCATTTTACATGGAGTAAAAAAGGAGCGAAAGAAGGAGAACCGATTTTCGTTGTTGGCAATCCGGGAAGAACACAGCGTCTTTACTCCGTAGCTCAATTGGAATTCTTCCGCGACAAAACTTACAAGTACACTTTGCTTCAGCAGAATGAAATGTATAAAGTTTACTACGAAATGTTTCAGAGCCAACCGGAGCGATATACAGAATTACTTAACATGGTTATGGGAATCGGTAATGGAAGAAAATCTTACGCCGGCAGATACATGGGTTTGCGTGATGAATATATAATGACAAAGAAGCGCGATTTTGAAAAGAAGCTTAGAGAAAAAGTTAACGCTTCTCCGGAATTGAAAGCAAAATATGGTCACGTTTGGGACGCGATTAAAACAAATATTGATGAAATGAGAAAGTATGTAGATGAAGCAACTGCGTTCAATTATAGTCCGCGAAGCAGCTCTATTTATATGCCGATTGCAGAAAAAGTAATGAAGTATGCAGCGCAAATGAAACTTACTGAAGATAAACGGGAAAGTGATTATAAGGGTGATAAGCTTACTGCTACCATACAATCTATTTTCCCGGAAAAAGTTGATTTTGAATTCCAGAAAAAAATACTGCGTGCGAACGCAAATTATATACGTGGAATTCTTGGTGATGAACATCCACTTATTAAAAGAATGTTTGGAACAACTAAAAATGAAGAAGCGGCTACCTATATACTTAATAATTCGCTGTTAAGCACAAAAGAAAAATTAAATGAACTGCTTAAAAAATCTCCCGATGAAATTCTTAATTCCGGCGATCCCTTCATTTATTTCTTGCAAAACACACAAGAGAAGATTAAAGAAGCCAGAATGAAATTATCTGAAATAAACAATACACTAACTGTACTGAATCAATTGCTTGGCGAAGTTGCTTATAAAGTTTATGGCGATCAAATTCCACCGGATGCAACCGGAACATTACGCATACAAGATGGAAAGATTGAAGGCTACGAATACAATGGAACTCTTGCGCCGGGTAAAACAACTTATTTTGGTTTGTGGGATAGATGGAATTCGTTTGGACAGAAACCATATCCGTGGGGATTGCATCCGCGCTGGCAAACAATTCCGCAAGGATTGGATTTGGCAACTCCAATTGCTTTTGCATCTACAAATGATATTGTTGGGGGCAACTCCGGAAGTTCTGTAATCAATGCGAATAAAGAAGTAATAGGCTTGGTTCACGACGGCAATTTAGAAAGTTTAGCCGGAGATTTTATTTTCTTGCCGGAAAACAACCGCGCAGTAGCAACAGATTCGCACGGTTTAATAGAGGCATTAAAATATGTTTACAAAACAGACCGGCTGATAAAAGAGCTTGAAAACAGTAAATGCGAGAGACCTCTGAATAATTAATTTAGTGTCACACTGAAGTCCGTCGGCTGACGGATCGAAGTGTGACAATTTAGTTTGTAGTGTCATGGTTCGACAAGCTCACCATGACTTAGTCTTAATATTTCAGAGGTCACTCCGAGTAATTAAAGGGCAAGCTTAAGCTTGCCTTCATTTTGGAACTTTCCGATTAAGTTTTATATTTATTAAGGGAATACACTTTGTAGAAAGGGAACGAATGTACAAGGATGATTATGTACCTTCGCCATGTAACAATAATTGCTTAGTGGATTTTCGGACAAAACTTTGCACCGGTTGTTTCCGAACAATTGAGGAAATAATAGGCTGGATAAATTTTTCAGCTGCCGAAAAAAAGCAAGTTCTCGAGAAAATCCAATCTAGAAAAGAATTAACTCCAAAACACTTTTAATGAATAAACTGAAACAAGGATTCACGCAAATCTATACCGGTAACGGTAAAGGGAAAACTACAGCCGCACTTGGACAAGCAGTTCGTGCTGCCGGAAACGGTTTCCGTTCTTACATTTTAATGCTGATGAAGGAATTTCCCTACAATGAAGTCTCTGCACTTTCAGCACTAAAAGATTTTATTACAATTGAACAAGTTGGAAAGGATGATTACGTTTACCGCAAGGAATTGCCGCCTCAAGAGGAAATTGATAAAGTGAAGCTTGCGCTTGAACGTGCAAAGCAAAATATGCTTAGCGGCAATTACGAGTTAATAATTTTAGATGAAGTTCTTGTTGCAACATATTTCGGATTGATTACTGCTGAAGATATTCTGCCGCTGATTAACGAGAAACCTTTTGATGTGGAATTAATTTTGACCGGTAGATATTGCCCGGAAGAGTTAATTGACAAAGCCGATCTTGTAACAGAAATGAAAGAAGTAAAACATTATTATAAGAAAGGAATTTTAGCAAGAAGAGGAATAGAGAGTTGAAACTTCCACTACTAATTGATTTGGACGGCGTTCTTCGTATTGATAAAGAACCGGCTCCCTACATAGAAGAATTTTTTGAGTACCTCAAAAAATCAAGACGTCATGCTTGCATTCTTAGCAATTCCACTTTATCAACCGCAAACGATGTAAGAACATTTTTTGAATTCAACGGAATTCATACACGGATACCAATCTTAACTGCTTCGGAAGCGGCTGCAATGTACGCACGCAGCAGATACCGCCGTGTCTCTGTTTATTGTACGGAACACATCAAGGCATTGTTTAATGGAATTTTAGATTACGAACATCCGCAAGCAATTATTATTGGCGATTACGGCAAAAAGTGGGACTTTGAAACAATGAATGAAATTTTCAAAAAGGTCCATGAAGGCGCCGAAATAATTGCGATGCACAAAAACCGTTACTGGAAAACTCCGGAAGATGGTAAGCTGATGGATGTTGGTCCTTTCGTAGTTGCTATTGAATACGCCGCTAATAAACCTTCAACTTTGATTGGCAAACCTTCTCCACTTTATTTTTCCTCAGCATTAAATTTACTCGGCTTCGATCTTTCTCAGAAATTTCTGATGCTTGGTGATGATATGGAAACCGATATACAAGCGGCAAAAAATCTTGGCGCGGATTCAATCTTAATCTACACCGGAAAGACTCAGCCTCCACTTCCTTCAGATTCTGTAATTAAGCCTGATCATGAAGCGATGAATTTACTCGAGGTAATAGATTTGTTGGAGAAGAGTAATTAGTTAACAGAACTAATCGGGGACAAAGGAAGTACCAATTACGATTGGGTACTATAGAAGTAATTACCTGCCAATTAGGAAATAATCCTTAGTAAGAAATATGGTGGATAAGCCATATATAAGTATGTATATTTAAGTTGAAAAATGAGATGAAAGCAGGTGAATACTTCCTCATTTGAGTGGGATGAGAATAAGAACAAACTGAATCAAAAGAAGCATACCATTTCTTTTGAAGAAGCTCAGTACGCTTTCTCGGATCCAAACAGAATTATTGCCAGAGATTTGGAACATAGCGGAAGTGAAGAGCGGTTTTATTGCTTTGGCAAAATTGATGAAAGCATAGTTACGGTTCGGTTTACATATAGAAATAATAAAATTAGAATCATTGGTGCCGGATTTTGGCGGAAAGGAAAGGAGATATATGAAAAAGAAAATAAAATATAGCGACGAAAAAATTGGCAAAGTAGAAGTGGTAAAAGACTTCTTGCCTAAACCTGAAGACTTAGTGTTTAAGGAAAATACTGTGAAGGTAACACTGAATTTGAGCAAGTCGAGTATTGAATTTTTTAAGGGAATAGCCAGGAAACATGGAAGCCAATATCAAAAGGTTATTAGAAACTTGCTAGATAATTATACTTCGCATTATTCTGAATAGAAATACTCTCACTTTTGTTCGGTCTTCGCAGCTTTTGAAAAGACGGATCGCATCCGTCTCTAATATTAATTGGGACGAGTGGGCGTGCCTTTACTCCCATATAGCGAAATCTTATTTTTTCTGCGCAGCTAATTTTCTTTCGTAAGCCAAATCAATAATCATTTTAAGCATTTTGCGGTATGAATGACCTGCATATTTTGCAGAGCGCATAAATCCCGCGCCTTCTTGCAAATCGGGATTCGGGTTTACTTCCAGTACATATAGCTTGCCGTCATCTTTAGAAAGTCTCATATCAACGCGGGCGTAATCTCTAACTCCAACAGCCCGGAAACATTGCATCGCCATTTTTTCTGCTTCGGCGCGTACCTTCTTTGTAAGCGGTGCCGGACAAATTGGAACTGTCTTATGATATGCTTCATGCATCGGATCCCACTTTGCTTGAAAGCTAACAATGGGATGCAAATTTTTCGGCATCGCGGAAAAATCAATTTCACTTATGGGCAATACTTTAATTTCTTTATCGCCAAATACTGCAACGTTTAGTTCGCGTCCAACAATAAATTCTTCTATTAGAGCCGGCTGTTTGAACGAGTTGAAGACATACTCCACGCGTTTCTTTAGCGCGTCCACATTGTACACGATTGAGCTGTCATCAATACCAACGCTTGCATCTTCCCAGGCCGGTTTAACAATTAAAGGATAATGAAGACCTAATCGAAAAGACTGCTTCATATCTTTTAAGATTTTGTAATGAGGAGTTCTAATGCCAAGTGTGCTTAGTATTCTTTTTGTTAAAGTTTTATTCTGGCATGTTCCAAGCGCCATTGGCGGTGCGCCGGTGTAAGCAACACCCATTAATTCCATTAAGCCGGTAAAATGCATCTCTAATCGCGGTTGATCGTTAAAAATCTCAACTAGGTTAAAAACAACATCCGGCTTATTTTTATCGTAATCTTTGATAAAGGTAGTAAGGCTATCCATGATATTTAGTGTGTATGCCTCGTAGCCGGCTTTTTGAATAGAAGAGGCGATAAAGTCAAATTCGGAGATCGGGTCTGGTGCATCTAAGCTAAAATGGGGCGTAAACTCAACATTTTTCGATTTGTTTTGGATTGTCTGATAAATTTCGGGCATTGCTTCATTATAGACGACTGCTACTTTCATAATCCTCAAAATTTTTGAGCCAAACTAAACAAATTCGTTTTGCTATTCAAAAGTTTTATTATTTTTGCTCGAAGTAACAAGAGTGAGAAAATGAGTTTCTATCCTCAGCCAAACAAATATCAATGTGGACCTTTTGCGCTTAAGTATGCGTTAGTAATGCTTGGAGTGTTCAAGGATGAAGATCAAATAGGAATTATTTCCGGCAGCACTTGGTGGGCGGGAACAGATGAATTTGGATTAACAAGAGCCGCTCGCCGTTTCAATTGCAGCTTGAAACATTTTCAGTCCAGCAACCCGGATGATGCGCGTAGAATGTTGATCCAACATTTGAAGAAAGGATTTCCTTGCATATTGAGTGTGAAGAATTGGGAACACTGGTGTACAGTTGTAAGCTATCAAAAAGGAAAGTTTGTTGTTATTGATAGCGAACTTGATAAAGTTGTTTCTGTTTTTACACCTACAAAATTATTGAAGCGCTGGAAATATGTTGAGGATGAAACTAAAATAGTAAGTTTTGATGGTTACGTGCTGGTTCCAAAATTTAAGTTTTATACTCACGCGCAGTTCACTCCTGAAAAAGCTAAACTTTTGATGTACGATAAGAATGAAGACTTAGCAAACAAGTGGGATCAATACACAAACGATTTAATAACGATTTGTAAACCGAGAACCAAGCTTAGCCAAAACATAATTACATTTTCCGAATTCATGCGGCGCAACGAACAGAATTTGGTAAAGCGCGTTGCAAATTGGCATGGTGAACCAACTTTTTCCGAACTCAAAAAAATTCTTTCCAACATGAAATTTGTTGCAGAAGTATATGACCTTATTATTCCCGAAGATGAAGAAAAACGCGCCGCGATTGATATTACTTCGCTGCTTATGATGTACGCTTGCGGCAAATATGGAATGAACGCGATTTATTAAAGCGATTGAGAGGTGCGAATTGAGAATGGAGAATTCTTAGAAATACTTTGCGCATTTGTGTTTCTGCGGTGATTATTATCTTTGAATAAGTCAAAAATAGGCTACAAGTAAGTGGTTCAAGAAATGAAGACGAATTATAAATTAGATTACAAAAGATCGAAGCCAAACCGTTTTGCTGTAACGGAACAACAGATTGTTGTTCAAATTGATGAGGATGTAGCAAAAGTATTTGACTCTTCCGCAAAAGTTAACTCAGCACTTCGGGCTATAATTTCAGCTTATCCCCAAAAGAGTAAAAAAACAAGCTCGCACAATTAGATTATGAAACGCCATCCGCAAATACTGAAGAAAGAAAAAACGGTCCTGCTTGTAATTGATATTCAAGAGAGAATCCTTCCGGTTATTCATGATGCGGAAACAGTTGTAACTAATACGTTAAAGTTGGTAAATGGATTCCGCATTATGAATGTTCCTATCTACTACACCGAGCAGTATCCCAAAGGTTTAGGCGGAACAGAAACACGCATTAAAGAAGCTTTAAGCGATTCCAAATTGTATGAGAAACTTAGTTTTAGCTGCTTTGGCGCCGGCAATCTTTTTGATGAGCTCAAGCAAAAAGGAATTGAGCAAATTGTTGTTTGCGGCGTTGAGTCACATGTTTGTGTTCAGCAAACGGTTCTGGATTTATTAGCCAACGGATTTCAAGTTGATTTAGCCGCTGACGCAGTTTCTTCAAGAAGAAAATTTGATTACGAAATCGCTCTGAATAGAATGCGTTCAAACGGTGCAGAAGTTACAGTTACCGAGTCAATCTTGTTTGAGCTTCTTAATATTTGCGGAACCGATGAGTTCAAAGCCGTTTCGAAATTAGTTATATAGTTAGAAAGAATGGAACGCGGATTTAACTGATTAAACAGATTAAATCTGATAAAGAATAATTACAAATTCTTAATTATCAATTTCACATTCTCAATTTCTTCGGATATTCAAATAGAATCAATTTGCCGCAATATCTTTCAGCCTCACTCCATGAGTTAATACTAAGCTCAAAACCGGCAATTGCGCATGTAGGCATATCAACTATTGGTTGATTTGAAAGCAGATTTGCAAAGTTGGAAATGCCCGGATTGTGTCCGAACAAAAAAGCTGTTCCGATTTCATCTTTTATTTCATGAACAACATCTGCTAAATCTCGCATAGCCGCTTCGTAGATGCGTGCATCACTCAGAATTTTTTCAGAGGGATATTTGTATTGAGCGGCAAAAATTCCCGCGGTTGAAAAAGCACGCACAGCCGGACTGCTAATAATTAAATCGGGATTTACTTTTTTCGATTGCAGCAGCTTTGCCATTTTAGGCGCGTCTTTAATGCCGCGCTCATTTAGAGTACGTTCAAAATCTGTTTGCGATGGATCGTCCCAGCTTGATTTGGCGTGGCGGATAAGGTAGAGGTATTTCATGCGTTAGGATTTGGTTATTGAGTAAGTGAATCGAGTTGTTGTTGAAGCAATGCTAAGTTCTCATTCTGAATATCTGAAAATGTTCTCTGCGCGTAATCGGTGAAGAAGTTGTGCTGAGAGACGAACTCAATTGATTTAATCAGCCATTCGCTTTCTGTAAGCTTACGCTTAAAATAATGTTCAAACTCCGTTCTAAACAAATTATTACGTTCAATAAAAGATCTTCTGCCCAGGTGACTTAAATCCGCATCGCACATAATTTTCTCTAATTTATTCTTCGGATGCTGGGGAACTTTGGTTGCGAGAATACAGCCTACAACCTTTTCTATCTTTGAAGAGATATAGTTTTCGTTAGTTAAAAAATTGCTGGCAAACATTGCACTTATTTCTTCATGTCCGGTGGTTTTCTCTACGTATCCCAAATCATGAAACCAAGCTGCGATTGTAATTATCTCAAGCTCTTCCGGAAGAGCTAATTCACCATGCGCAATTTCGATTACAGACTGCACAACCTCTCTTGTATGTTCAAGACTATGATATGTGTTGTGCTTGGGCGATCTTTCCAAGAGCATCTTGCTGGAATATTCTTCGGCTAATTGGATAATCATCAGCTTTTTCTTGCTTTGTTATACCCAAAATCAAGAATTATTTGTTCAGATTCTACTATAAAATCTTTGTTGTGATTAATGGCAGCAATCAACTTCTTGAATCTCTGTCTTTGCTGCCGGGTATTCAAATTTTGGACTGATATATGGGATGCCGAGATTTAATCCGCGAAGGATAAACAATATTGCCAAAATTGCTGCGAAAGTTGGAATCAACTTGTTGATTTTTGAACGCAGATTGAAATTTATTACTTTGCCAAGCATTGCTGTTGCAAACATAATTGGAGTTGTACCAAGTCCGAACAAAGCCATATACAAGGCGCCTTCAATCCATCCGTTAGTGGAAACAGCACCGGCGATTCCAACATAAACAAACCCGCATGGTAGAATTCCATTTAGTAATCCAATTGTAAACAGAGAGCGGTTTGTTCTTTTACTAATCAGTTTAGAAAAATTAGTCTTTAGAAATTTTACTATTGCCGTGTAAAAGCTGAGTTCCGAAACGCGTGTTTTAATTTTACGTGGAATTAAAACATAGAGCAGAATAAGAGCACCAATTGCTATTGAAACATATTGCTGCAAACCAAAGAGGATTAACCTGCTGCCGAATAATCCGAACAGCGCACCGAGTATTGAATAAGTAATAATTCTTCCAAGGTTGTACAAAAGTCTGCCGAGAAAAACTTGAAGTTTGCTTTCACCAAAAACCGGCAGCGCTAAAGCAATTGGTCCGCACATACCTACACAATGTAAACTCCCAACAAAACCAACTATAAATCCTGTCCAGACTTCCATTAGTTCACCATAACAAGTTTTTCGTTGTAATAAGAATTTCCCTTTGCGCTCCAATCAACTTTTATTTTCCACAAACCTTTATCCAAAGATGAAGTAGATAAAGTTTGTGTGTTAGTTGAATCGGGAGATACAGCTACGGAAAAATCTTTTGCCTTATTATCGGGGCGGTAAAGAACAATATTGCCGGAATAATCTTTCGAATCGAAAATCTTTGGAAATGAGAAGACTAAATTCGGGACAGCAACGGAAATATCTATTTGTTCAGGCAAGTTCTGTGTTCTATTTATCTTATCAATCTGTCCTTGGTACTCAATTCCTTTCGAATAATAATTCTCTGTTTCAAGGCTAACATCTTGATTCATAAAAATGAATACCATTACCAAAGTAACTACAACAAATAAAATGTAGGTTACTGCTATACCGAAACCCCAGTTCAATTTTAACTTCATTACTTAACCTTTCCTAAAAAAGAAGTATTAATCACATCCAAAATTTTATTGCCGGATTTAACGGCAATCTTGATTGGTGTTTTCAAATATTTAATTTCACTTTTGGGTAATATAACTAAGAACTTTGCTTCGGTAACACCTTGCGGTTCTACAGATAAATCTTTCCCAATTATTTTTATTTCGCCTTGAATGTTTTCCAGTTCTACCGAAACACCAAACTTGTTGAATGTTTTGTTAACGATTTTTAGATCGTAAAAGTTGCTAAGTTTTTCGCCAGGCTGTTCCTGGAATAACATTCCCGGAGTTCTTAAGATGCTCAATTCAACTTGTGTTCTATTAGTCATCAAAATAGAAATTAGAGAAACAAGAATTAACAAAACGATAGTATACCCAATTGCTCTTGGTGTAAAAAGTGTTTGCCTCTTTGTTTCAATTTGAGTTTTGGAAGCATAGCGGATTAAACCCTTTGGCTTGCTGATTTTTGTCATCACGGAATCGCAAACATCAATACATGCTGTGCAGTTTACACATTCAAGCTGGGTTCCGTTGCGTATATCAATTCCGGTAGGGCAAACATCAACGCACTGACCGCAATCAATACAATCGCCATTGGTATTTTCTTCACCCTTCTTAAGTTTACCGCGAGGTTCTCCGCGTTTGTAATCATAATGAATTACTACTGAGTTTTGATCGAGCATTACACCTTGAAGTCTGCCGTAAGGACAAACCAATGTACAAGCTTGCTCACGGAAATAACTGAATACGAAGTAAAACAGTCCCGAGAAAATTACGATTGCTAAGAAAGTGCCGAAATGCTCACCGGGACCATCACTGATGAAGTGGTAGAGTTTATCAACACCGATAATATATGAAAGGAAAGTATTGGCTATTAAAAACGAAATTGTGAAGAAGATAATCTGCTTTGTTGTTTTTTTGAAAATTTTAATACCGCTCCATGGTGCAGCTTTTAGTGCGCGCTGCTTTTGCCAATCGCCCTCAATCCAATACTCAATTTTGCGGAAAACCATTTCCATAAAAATAGTTTGCGGACAGATCCAGCCGCAGAAAAGTCTTCCGTAAACAACTGTAAATAAAAAGACTGAAACGATTATGGCTATCATAGTAAGAGCAAAGAGATGGAGATCGTGCGGACCAAAAGGAACGCCGAAAATTACAAAGTGGCGGTCAATTACATTTAGTAACAGCAACGGATGCCCGCCAATTTTGATGAACGGGGCACCAAATAAAAAGGCTAAAAGGAAAACGCTTAAAATACTTCTCGCAGTATAAAATTTACCGGATGGCTTTTTGGGAAATATCCATTTTCTTTTGCCTTCTTGAGTTACAGTTGCGAGTGAATCTCGAAAGGCTTCTTCTTGGTGAGGTGTGTTTTGATTTTCCATGGCGATGTTTTTTTGTTGTCTTCAATGATCGAAGACAGATGAAAATGGGATGACCATCCAAGGATGGACATCCCGAAAAAATAATTAACTTTTAACAGCAGCTGCTGTTGAATCAGCTTTTGGCTCTCCCCACTTAGTTCCTTCCGGCGCTTTAGGATTAGCCGGTTTTGTTCCTTGTAAAGAAAGAACATAGCTTGCAACAGCTTGCATCTTTTTAGAATCTAATTGTGTCTGCCAGCTTATCATACCTTTTGCCGGAACACCATTCTTAATTGTTTTAAATACATTTTTAATTCCGCCGCCGTTAATCCAATATTCATCAGTCAAATTTGGACCAACAAGACCGCCGCCATCGGCAGTATGGCAAGTAACGCAGTTCTTAGCAAAAATATCTTTGCCTTCGGAAAGAGTAGCGGCATCTTTAAGAAGAGTAACTGATTCTTCGTTAATGAACGCGCCGGTTTTAATAAGAATTTCTCTTTCCAAGCCGGCTTGTTTTACTTCAGCTAAATATTCTTTTGATTGTATTTGTCCGTCATCAAAGACGTGGAATACAAAAAGATAAATAACTGCCCAGATAATTGTACCATAGAATAAGAAATTGAACCATGGTGGGATGCGGTTATCCAACTCGCGGATTCCGTCAAAATCGTGATGGAACAATAAATCTTTTTCTTTTTCCATTGGCTGCAAACGTGTTAAGTAATTGGTAACGAGTCGAATTGGACGCAAGAAATCGTCACCCTCATTGTCGTTCTTCTCACTGTAAACAATAGCAAGCCAAAGTACAGCAAGAATAACAATGATAGTTAACACCAGCATAGTTCTCATCACAGCATCCAAATCAACAGAACCTTCTGTTGCAGCTGATGTTTGAGAATAGCTGAAAAATGAAATGGCAGCCAGAAAAACTGAGAACCAAATTTTATTTATTGACTTCATTTTTCATCTCAAAATTATTTTTGTTTTCTGAGTTAGAATCCAATGGAAGATTTTCCATATGGTTTATATAGCCTTTCTTTAATCGAATCACCCAAACTGTAGAGGCAATAAACAAGGCGAAGAACACCACAAGAGAAATAATTGGAACAATAGAATCGCCTTGCATTGATTTAAAGTATTCTGAAATCATTATTTGCCTGCCGCCTTATTGCCTTTAATATCTGTGCCTAAGCGCTGTAAGTATGAAATCAAAGCAATTATTTCTTTGTCTGATTCCGCCGGTGCGCCGTTATTTAATAAATCTTTAGTAATGGCATCTGCTTGCTTTAACAAGTCTTGCTCGGCAATTTCCTCATAACCTTCTGCATAAGGTACACCAAGAGACCTCATGGCATTAATTTTTGTCTTAGTTGTAGATACATCCAATGTCTGAGTATATAACCACGGATAGCGTGGCATAATAGAACCTGGCGACATTGAGCGGGGATCTTCCATATGTAAGAAGTGCCAGAGATTTCCATACTTACCTCCTTCACGCTGCAAATCCGGACCGGTTCGTTTAGAACCCCACAAGAATGGATGTTCATAAACTCCTTCGCCGGCTTTTGTGTATTCACCGTATCGTTCTGTTTCCGATCTAAACGGACGAACAAGCTGAGAGTGGCAAGAAACGCATCCTTCGCGAATGTAAATATCTCTGCCTTGTAGTTCCAAAGGAGTGTAAGGTTTTATGCTGGCTATAGTTGGAATGTTCGAATCAATTGCGAGCATTGGAATAATCTGTACAGCACCTCCAATAAGTATAACTACTAATGCTAATAGAGCAAACTTAACCGGGCGTTTTTCCAACCAGCGGTGGAACATTCCACGTTTAATTTTATCTGTAGCTTTTTCGATTGGCGAAGCTTCTGCTTCTTCATTTTTTATGAATGAACCTTGTTTAGCTGTAGCTAATAAATTGTAGATCAACAAAAACATTCCTAAGAAATAAAGGAAACCGCCAAACGAACGGATAACATGCATTGGCAGAATTTGTAATGTTGTTTCAAGGAAGTTAGGATATTGCAAAACGCCAAGCGGTGTGAATTGTTTCCACATAAGCGCTTGAGCAATTCCCGACCAATACATTGGAATTGCATAGAAAACGATTCCAAGCGTTGCTACCCAGAAATGTAAGTTGGCGAGTTTTTTCGAGAACAATTCCGTTCCCCACATTTTAGGTATTAACCAATAGAGAATACCAAACGACATCAAGCCGTTCCAGCCAAGTGCGCCAATGTGAGCGTGTCCAACAGTCCAATCTGTAAAGTGAGAAATAGCGTTCACATTTTTCAAAGACATCATTGGACCTTCGAACGTTGACATACCGTAAGCGGTAACAGCAACCACCATAAATTTTAGAATTGGATTATCGCGTACACGGTCCCAAGCACCGCGGAGAGTTAGCAATCCGTTTAACATACCGCCCCAAGATGGCGCGATAAGCATAATCGAAAATACTGTTCCGAGTGATTGAGCCCAATCCGGCAATGAAGAATATAACAAGTGATGTGGACCAGCCCAGATATATAAAAATATCAAAGCCCAAAAATGCAAGATTGATAGACGGTAAGAATAAACCGGTCTGTTTGCGGCTTTTGGCAAGAAGTAATACATCAAACCTAAGTAAGGAGTTGTTAAGAAGAACGCCACTGCGTTATGCCCGTACCACCATTGAACAAGCGCGTCTTGAACTCCGGCATAAACAGAATAGCTTTTGAACATTCCAACCGGAAGTTCGATTGAATTGACAACATGAAGAACCGTAATTGTTACAAACGTTGCAATGTAAAACCAAGCTGCAACGTAAATATGCTCTTCGCGGCGTTTAATAATTGTACCGAGCATGTTTGTGCCGAATGCCAGCCAAATAACCGCAATTGCTAAGTCGATTGGCCATTCAAGTTCTGCGTATTCTTTGCTTGTTGTAATACCAAGCGGAAGAGATACGGCTGCAGCAACAATAATTAACTGCCAGCCCCAGAAGTGAAATTGGCTTAAGAAATCGCTAAACATTCTTGCTTTCATCACACGTTGCAGCGAATAGTAAACTCCGCCGAATATGATGTTTCCAACAAAAGCAAAAATTACAGCGTTTGTATGGAGAGGTCTTATTCTACCGAACGTAATGTATTGAAGACCAAGATTTAGCTCCGGTATATAGAGCTGAATAGCTATGATCAAACCGACGAGCATTCCAACAACGGCAAAAATTACAGCCGCTAACATGAACTGCTTGACGATCTGGTTGTCGTAACTGAATTTCTCCAACTGCATTCAGAGAACTCCTTGTTTTATTGATAGTTTCGAGCTGCGAGCATCAAGCAGATAGAATTGATTTCTATTTTTTAGCTGTGCCCTTTGCTTTTTTGTTTTCGTCAAATAAAATTCTAACCGATGGTGTGTACTTATCATCGTACTGACCGGATTTAACAGCCCATAAATATGCTGCCAAAAATCCCAATGCGACTAACAAACTTGCGCCTATAAGTACAATTACAATCTGCATTATAAAAGACCTTTCTTCTTTGCAGAAATATTAACTGATAAAGTTGTAAAGACTACTGCTGAAATTGAGCTAACCGGCATTAGAACAGCGGCAATTAGAGGAGAGAGTGTTCCGCTAAACGCAAAGCTCAATCCAATAACATTATATACGAAAGATAAAATAAAACTTGCTACGATAATTTTCTTACTTGTTTTTGAAAAAGCAATAAAATCTTTAATACGGTTAAAAGATTTTGAATCCAGAATTCCGTCGCATGCCGGGGAAAAATTGTTTGTATCGTCGGAAATTGAGAGACCGATATTGCTCTGCTTCAAAGCGCCCGCATCATTCAAGCCATCGCCAAACATTAAAACTTTTTTACCATTCTTCTGAAGTTCTTCAACAAAACTAAGCTTATCGTGGGGAGATTGGCGGAAATGAAATTCGTTGTCATAACCGAAGAATTTTCTGAGATTCTCTTTTTCACCTTCATTATCGCCGGAAAGTAGAGCAAGGCCGTAATCCTTTTCCAAGTTGGAAATCAGTTCGCTGAGACCTTCTCTATACTTGTTTGTAATCTCAAAGTAGCCAAGAGCTTCGTTGTTGATGGAAACATAAACTTTTGTGGAAAGATTTTCATCTGCAATCTGCTCATCAACAAAATGCTTTGAGCCAATACGCAAAATCGTTCCGCCAAACTTTGCTTCTATTCCTTTTCCAGGCTGCTCGCTGTATTTATCAGATGAAAGAATTTTTTCTTCTTGAACGAAATTAAAAATTGCCAAACTTAGCGGGTGTGTAGAGTTTCTTACTGATGATTTGATGAAGCGAAATTCTTCTTGCGATAAATCCTTACCGATGAACTTTACATTTGCCGCGCCGTTTTCAGTAATTGTTCCGGTCTTGTCAAATACAATCGTATCAATAGAAGCAAGCGCTTCTACTACGTGAGTATGTTTCAAGTAAAGCTTATTCTTTCCGAAAATCCTTAAGGTGTTGCCTAATGTAAATGGAGTTGATAACGCAAGCGCACATGGACATGCTACAATTAAAACTGCTGTTACTGCGTTAAATGCCAAAGTTATGTTGGATGACCAAATTATTCCGGCGGCAATAGCAAGCACTATTACACCAAAAGTAAAATACTTACTGATTGTGTTTGAGAATGATGTAATGCCGGATTCTTCGCTAACGCTGCTTTTCTTAAATGCTTTGCTGTTCCATAATTGGGTTAGATAACTTTGCGAAACTTCTTTAATAGTTTCTATCTCGATTGCGCCGCCAACTTGTTTACCGCCGGCGTAAATCATTTCGCCATTTTTTTTCTCAACCGGAACAGCTTCGCCGGTTACAAAGCTGTAATCAATATTTCCGTTTCCCTTAATCAATATTGAATCGGCTGGAATCAACTCGTTGTTGCGTACGATTATTCTTTCACCAACAACAAGCTTTTCAACCGGAATGGTTGTTTCTCTATTTCCTTTATGAACAGTAACTGCAATTGGAAAATATGATTTGTAGTTGCGCTCAAAATTTAGTGTCTCGTAAGTTTTGTTTTGGAAAAGTTTTCCGATGAGCAAAAAGAAGATCAGTCCGGCGAGAGAATCCAAAAAGCCGGAACCATTAAGAAACGCTATATCAATTAGGCTTCGCAAGAAAAGGACTAAAATTCCAAGCGCGAGAGGAACATCAATATTAACAATTCGTTTCCGTAAGCCTTTCCAAGCGGAAATGAAATAATCGCTGGAACTATAAAAGAAAACCGGAAGCGAAAGAATAATATTCAAGACAGCAAAAATCTTTTTCAGTTCTTCATGTTGAGCAATGTTGATTGATAAGTATTCGGGAAAACTTAAAAGCATAATATTGCCGAAGCAAAAACCGGCAATTCCAATTTTGTAGTAAAGACTTTTGTATTCGCTTTTTGTTTTCTCTTCTTTCTTATCTTCCAGATTTAGTAATGGTTCGTAGCCAATTGAATCGAGCAGTCCTACAATCTTTTTCAGAGAAGTTGTTTTTTCCAGATAGGTAATAAACAGTTTCTTCTGAAGAAAATTTACTTTGGAAGAAATGATTCCGTTATCAAGATTGTAAAGGTTTTCCAGAATCCAGATGCAAGAACTGCAGTGCATTTGCGGAATATCAAACGTTACGTTGGTTTTTATATCGTTGGAAAAATCAATGAGTTTTAATTTGAGATCGTGATCGTCGAGAAAATCATAATTGCGTTTGGTATGGTATTTACGTGTTGCGCCGGGGTTCTTATCAATCGAGTAGTAATTACAAAGATTGTTTTCATCCAGAAGCTCAAAAACAGTTTTACATCCATTACAACAGAAAATTTTCTCGTTGAGTTTAATGGATTCATCCGGGCATTCATCACCGCAGTGGTAACAAGCCGTTTTTGTGTTAACAGTTTTTTCGAGTAATTCTGTCTGTTCCAATCGTATTAGTTTTTGGGGTGATTAATTCTTTTGCCCAAATTAATAATTTTAGACGTTATATCGAAATAAAATTGGACTTTGAGAACCGAGATTAAGAATTTGCACATCAAAAATTTGAGGAAGTTGTGGAATCACTTAAAGGAAAAATTGTTTTTATAACCGGAGCTTCATCCGGAATAGGAAAATCATGCGCGTATGCTTTTGCCGCAAAAGGAGCCAACTTAGTTATTAGTGCGCGCAGAGAAAAAATTGTAGAAGAGGTTGCTAAAGACATCCGTGAAAAATTTGGCGTGAAGGTTTATACTATTAAGCTTGATGTACGAAACCGTGAAGAGATTACAAAAGCAGTTTCTGCTTTGCCGGATGAATGGAAGGGAATTGACATTCTTATTAATAATGCCGGACTCGCACGCGGAATGGATAAATTTTACGATGACGACCCTAACGGCTGGGATGAAATGATTGATACTAATGTGAAAGGATTACTCTTTGTTACTCACGCCATTTTACCGGGAATGATTGAAAGAAAGTTTGGGCACATTATTAACATTGGCTCAATTGCCGGACGCGAAGCCTATCCCAAAGGTGCAGTTTACTGTGCAACCAAACACGCAGTTGATGCAATCACGCGCTCACTTAGAATGGACACAATAGATAAAAACATTTTAGTAAGCACCATAGATGCCGGAATGGTTGAAACCAACTTCAGCAACATTCGCTTCGGCGATCCGGAAAAAGCTAAAAATGTTTACAAAGGTTTAACTCCACTTACCGGCGACGATATTGCAGACGCTGTTGTGTTTTGTGCAAGCCGTCCCGCCCATGTTAACATTGCTGAGATTACTTTACTCGCAGCGCGGCAAGCATCGGCAACAATTTCTTATAGAGAATAGTATATAAAAAAAAGAGGCTGGCAGATGCCAGCCTCTTTCCGACTAATAGTAACCACAATTTACAGAGTACTTTTCAAGTTTTTAGTACATCTCTTTACAAGGATTAAAATCCAGATTCGAAATAAAATACTTAATTAGAAAAAAGTTGTTTGGCTGCTTTTCCCGGATTATAAAATATGAACCGGTATAAGCGTAAGGATGCTTTGTCTCAAACGAACTAACCGAAAAGCCGAAAGAACCGTAATCATAAACTTCATTTCCTCCGGACCAGATTTTTTCTGGGTTCGCTCTGAACGAATGAATTTTTATACCGGCTTTTGCCTGCTTCATATAGTTTTCTCTAACAGCACTTTTTCCGCGCAAAACAGGCTGAAAATTCGGTACCAGAATTACGTCTTCCGTGTAATACTTAAGCAAAGTTTCGTAATCGCTTTTGTAAATAGCTTCTTCAATTATGCGGTTTGTTTCCTTCAACGATTTTTCTAATGAGGCATCGTTTGCAATTTTTGTTTTCTCTTGTTTGTCCGCACCCTGATCTTTACACGAAATAAAAACGGCAACAAGGAGGTAAAAAGATAACTGTAAAAAGAATTTCCCAGTTCTCAATTATCACCTCAAAAAAATATTCTGTTGTTTAATTAATAAAAATAACTTACATCACCGGCGCCTTCGCGCAATACTTCCGGTTCTTCCCGGCTTAAGTCAATAATACTCGAAGGTTCTCCATCTAAAGGACCAACAGAAAGCATTAGGTCAACCTGGTTCTCAAAGATCAACTTAATTTCTTCCGGATTGTATAGCAGTTCGCCATTTCGCTTTGTAACACTTGTGCTAACAATCGGATTCCCAAGTTCTTTGGTTAATTCCAAAGCGATATTATGATCGGGCACACGTATTCCAACTGTCTCCCGTTTTGTCCATAATTTTTTAGGAACTTCTTTGGCTGCGGGCAGAACAAAAGTGTACGGACCCGGCAGCAGTTTTTTCATTGTTTTATATGCATAATCTGAAACCCTGGCGTATTTGGCGATGTCTTTTAAGTTGGGGCAGATAAAGCTAAACAATTTTGTCCCGGCATCTTGCTTGATGTAATACACTCGCTCAAGCGCTTCTCTGTTAAATATGTCGCAACCAATACCGTAAACCGTGTCGGTTGGATAAATAACAACACCACCGCTTCTTAATACTTCAACCGCTTTATTGATGAACCTTAATTGAGGCGTAACCGGATGAAGTTCGTAGTATTCCATAATATACTCCTTCCTTAATAGATTGATAACTAAGCAGAATAGATTGAAATTTTGCCGCGCGCAAAAACAACTGCGGCGTTATACACACACCCGCTCTTGTTGGAATAAACGTTTTTTTTGTGGAAATGGTTCTGGAAAGAATTTAGAACAGCTTTTCTCTGCATCTCGAGGTTCTTCGAAAAAGTTCTGCCTTAAGTAAGCGAGTTATAAACAAATTGTCAATAGCTAATTTTTGTTATTTTTATCCCGTCACAATTTTGCCGTGGGATGAAAAATTTTAAGGGAATTTCAAAACAAGTTGTAATTCTGGGGATGGTAAGTTTGTTTACAGACTTTGCCAGCGAAATGCTCTATCCTATAACACCCCTATTTCTAACTGCTGCACTTGGCGCTTCCATGACGATGGTTGGCTTGATTGAAGGCATTGCGGAAATTACCGCCGGTTTTCTAAAAGGTTATTTTGGGGCGTTGTCTGATAAACTTGGCAAGCGCTCAATATTTGTTGTGATTGGCTATGGGTTATCCGGCGCTGTAAAATCTATTCCCGGAATAATAGCTTCGGTTCCATCAATTGTAACCGCTCGTATAATAGATAGGATTGGAAAGGGAATAAGAACAGCTCCGCGTGATGCTCTGCTTGCCGCAGAAGCAAATGGAAACACCGGCGCTGTGTTTGGATTTCACCGCGGAATGGATACACTTGGGGCAGTACTTGGACCTCTTGCGGCGCTTGCGTTACTTTACTTTTTACCGAATCAATATCAAACAATTTATTTGATTGCTCTCGTTCCTTCACTTTTTGCATTTGGTTTTACACTTGCTGTAAAAGAAAAGAAAACTTCAGTTTGGGCTCCAAAGAAAAACCTCTATTCACAATTCTGGAAAGTAGCGCCGAGGGAATACAAGAAATTGTTAATTACAATTGTTCTTTTTTCACTTGTCAATAGCAGCGATGTGTTCCTCATTCTTAAATCAAAGGATATTTCCGGTTCGGATATAACTTCGATTCTCGGTTATGTCTTTTACAATTTCATTTATGCAGTAGCTTCTTATCCAATCGGATTATTAGCTGACCGCTTTGGCAAAAGAAAAATGTTTGCCGCCGGTTTGTTCATCTTTGCGCTGGTGTATTTTGGTTTTGGAGTAAGCGAAAATTCTCTGCTGGTTTGGGTTTTGTTTACTTTGTACGGAATCTATGCGGCTTCAACCGAAGGAGTTTCTAAAGCTTGGGTTTCCGATCTTGTTCCGGCTGAGTTTCGCGGAACGGCAATTGGCTTGCTAACAATGCTTTCAAGTTTTGCTGTAATGCTCGGTTCATTTCTCACTGGAATTTTGTGGGATCAGTTTGGCTCACAAGTTCCGTTTCTGCTTTCCGCTATTATCAGTTTAGGAATTGCAGTTTCACTCTATTTATCAAAGAAGAGTTTTTCTTAGCGGCTTTGCGTCTCTGCGAGATATTTTTTCTCGCAAAGGCGCTAAGGCGCAAAAGCAATTCTTCATTCTCAAACTCCATTTTGCTATTTTTGACCGGTTATTAGGAAAGATTAATGCACAAAAATAAATTAGCAGTTGTTGCTGTTAGCGGCGGAATGGATAGCTGTGTTACGGCGGCAATTGCAAATCAAGAATATAGATTGGCTCTGATTCACATTAATTATGGACAGCGAACACAAACGCACGAGTTGAGCTCGTTTAATGAGATTGCAAATTTCTATAATGTTGAAAAACGGTTGGTGATTGATCTAAGGCATTTTGCACAGATTGGCGGCTCATCGCTTACAGATAATTCTATTGAAGTTACGAAAGCAGATTTAGGCAGTCACGAAATTCCAAGCTCTTACGTTCCGTTTAGGAATGCGAACATATTAAGCGCATGCACAAGCTGGGCAGAAGTTATTGGCGCGAGTGCTATTTTTGTTGGTGCTGTTTACGAAGACGCAAGCGGTTACCCGGATTGCCGTCCTGAGTTTTTTAGCGCTTACGAAAAAATGATTGATCTTGGCACAAAGCCGGAAACAAAAATAAAAATTGAAACTCCGATCATTCATTTTTCTAAAGCAGATATTGTTAAAAAGGGAATTGAACTTGGAGCTCCTCTTCACTTAACCTGGTCGTGCTATCAAAGTGAAGATGCAGCTTGCGGAGTTTGCGATAGCTGCGCTTTCCGTCTGCGCGGTTTTGAACAAGCCGGCGTTGAAGATCCGATTCCGTACAAAATTAGACCGAAGTATTGAGTGAAGAGCACCGGCTCGTTATGATAACAAAAGAAATAATATACCGCGAATTTAAAATTGAGCATGGATAAGAACCCTCCTCTTTTTCCCTTTTCTTGAATTGCTTCAAAGCAATAAATTTTTCATCAAACAATTAGGTAAGTCAATGCAAGATAAAACTAAGATTTTGGTTACGTTCCCAAATCCAAACCCGGAACGGGATTACACAGTAATTCATTATGCGCCGGAGTTCACCTCTGTTTGTCCGGTAACCGGACAGCCGGATTACGCAACAATAGTTCTGGAATACATCCCGGATAAAATTTGCGTGGAGCTAAAGTCGTACAAGTTTTATCTGCAATCTTATCGCAACGATGGAATCTACTTTGAAGCAGTTACAAATAAAATAGCTAACGATCTTATCAAAATTATGAAACCGCGTTATCTAAAAGTGCTGGCAAAGTTCAACACACGCGGCGGAATTTCTTCTGATATAATCGTTGAGCATAAAAAAAGAAAATAGCCGGGTTGTATTTAGGCTATCCAAATTTTATAACTGACGAGAATTCAATGAACAAAAATCATTGAACTAAAAAGGAGAAACCATGGCTAAGAAAATTATTAAACACAGTTGGGCTGAACCGTACAAAATTAAAATGGTTGAGCCGATAAAAGTTACCGACAAGCCTTACAGACAAAAAGCCGCGAAAGAGGCCGGCTACAATACATTCTTATTAAAGAGCGAAGACGTTTACATTGATTTATTGACCGACAGCGGTACCAACGCAATGAGCGATTATCAATGGGCTGGATTAATGATGGGCGATGAAGCATATGCCGGAAGCAAAAACTTCTATCATCTCTGGGATAATGTAAAAAAATATTATGGAATGCCATACTTCGTTCCAACGCATCAAGGTCGCGCCGCAGAGCATATGATTTCCAAAATCATGATTAAGCCGGGCGATTTCATTCCGGGTAATATGTACTTTACCACAACACGCGTTCATCAAGAATTAGCCGGCGGAACATTTGTTGATGTTATTATAGATGAAGCTCACGACGCGCAAAGTAAACATCCATTCAAAGGAAACATTGATCCAAATAAATTGGAAGCGTTGATTAACAAAGTTGGTGCAAAGAAAATACCATACGTTTGCATTGCCGGACCGGTAAACATGGCTGGCGGTCAGCCATTCTCTATGGCTAACCTAAAAGAAATTGCAACGCTTGCAAAAAAACATGGAATCAAACTTTGGTTTGATGGAACCCGCGCAACTGAAAACGCTTACTTCATTCAACAAAAAGAAAAAGGTTACGAAAAGAAAACAGTTGCTCAAATATTAATAGAAATTTGCTCTTACTTTGACGGCATGTGGGTTAGCGCTAAGAAAGATTTGCTTGTAAACATTGGCGGTTTTATCGCCACAAGAAATAAAAGAGTGTTTGATGAAGCACGCAATATGGTTGTTATTTATGAAGGACTTCACAGTTACGGTGGTTTAGCCGGACGTGATATGGAAGCTATGGCTCGCGGAATTGAAGAAATGGTGAAACCGGAAAACATCAGCATGCGCGTTAAGCAAGTTGAGTATTGCGGCAAAGAGCTTGAATCTTACGGAATACCACTTGTTAAACCTTACGGCGGTCATGCAATTTTCTTGGATGCAAAATTATTCTTACCTCATCTAAAACAAGATCTTTTCCCGGCTCAATCATTAGCGGCAGAAATTTATGAAGACAGTGGTGTGCGTGGAATGGAACGAGGACTTGTTTCATCCGGCCGCGATCCTAAGACCGGCGAGAACCGCTATCCAAAATTGGAGCTTGTTCGCTTAACCTTTCCGAGACGCGTTTACACACAATCTCATATTGATGTTATGGTTGAATCTATTGCGGAAGTTTTTGATAAACGCAAAAAGATCAAAGGTTTGAAGATGGTTTACGAGCCGAAATATTTAAGATTCTTCCAGGCACGTTTTGTTAAGCTGTAATCGCTAACTCATCTTAAAATTCTTATCTTCGCGGAGCCGGTCATTTGGAAATTTGCCCGGCTCAATTATAAGTATAATACCGGTTGTTTTAATTATAATCCGAAAGCACAACAAGATTAACCATAATAATTTATTTCGGGTTTGATAAATCAAACTCCACAATTTATTGTAGGGGCTTCATTCATGAAGACCGCCTAGATAATTTGTTATGGACTAATGATGGATCTAATTCACACAACGGATTTAATAACATATTGATAAAAAGAAATTTTTATGGAGCCGCTTAAAATAAAAGAGAGTTTTATTCAAGATCGTGATAGTCTGTTTCATGATTCCGATTTGATTAAAGAGCCTTTCAAGTTTTCAGTAAGATGGAGCTTGCTGGTTGAGGAATATATTCTTCGCGTTCTCAGCGGCGTAAAAATGGAATGCGCGGTTGCTTCTGTTGGAAGTTTTAGCAGAAGAGAATTATCTCCATTCTCCGACATTGATTTGATGTTTGTTTTCGAAAATGTGAAAGGAAATGAAAAGTTAATTCAAAGTTGCGTAACAAATCTTTGGGATGCCGGAATTGAAGTGTCTCATACAGTCCGGGAATTTTCCGATATAAAAAAATTTTTAGAAGAAGATTTGGAAGCCTTCACACAGTTCTTTGATACACGTTTTATTATTGGAAGCGAAAAACTTTACAAGAAATGGAACGAGAGTGTTACTTCTTCTCTTAATACAAAAGTTAAGAAGAGACTTCTGGAAGAATACTTTGCCGATATCCGCGAGCGCTATAAGAAATATGGCGATTCAGCTAAAGTGTTGGAGCCAAATGTAAAATATACTGCCGGCGGCTTGCGCGATTTGCAAGTGATTGAGTGGATGTACTGCTTAAAAAATGAAACACTTATTAATGTTCAGGAAGAAATAACTCAGTCGGAAAATTTCTTTCAGCTACTGAAGAAGAATGGAATGCTTGTACCGCGCGCAGTTGTAAGACTTAGCGAGAGCTACAAAATGGTTTTGAATGCGCGCAACCTTTTGCATCTAATCTCCAATCATAAAAATGACCGGCTTGAATTTGATTACCAGGAGAAAGTTGCCAACCTTCTCGGTTATACAGGAAAAAACTGGCACGCTTACATGAAAAAATATTTTGAGGCAACAAATGTTATTAAGCGTTTCTGCCGCACGATGCGTAAGCGTTTTGAAGAAGAAATAACTCCTTCCGTTAGCGACTACCTGACCATTGAGCTTGATGATGATTTTGCTCTGAAGAATGGAAATGTTTGCCTTGTGCGGGAAACTAAACTTGGAATGAGCGGCATACTGCGCGCGTTCTACTACCGCGGATTGCACAATGCGCGTTTTGAAGAAAATCTCCGCTCACAAATAATTGAAGAAGTTTTTGATCTTGAAGAGAACCACATTCACGAACATAAATCTTCAGTTTTCTTCAGAGAGATAATGAAGCTTCCAAAGAATGTGGGTACACTTCTTACATTAATGAATGAACTTGGTGTGCTCGCCGCGTTCTTGCCGGAGTTCAAAGAGTTAGTCGGTTTCTTTCAGCCTGGAGTTTACCATTGTTACACTGCTGATGAGCACACTTTAATTGCTCTTGCCAACGTTGAAAAACTTAGCGAAGAAACTACCGTGCTCGGCAAATTATATCAAAGTTTGCGGGATAAGGATATTTTGTTTCTCGCAATTTTATTTCACGATATAGCAAAACCAATCAGCGTTTCCGGTCACGAAATTATTGGCGGCGAGATTGCAAACTCCGTAATGGAGCGTCTTGGCTTTTCGTTTGAAGAAATTGAAATGGTTCAGTTCCTCGTTAATCATCATTTAACAATGGAACAAGTTGCCTTCCGTAGAAATCTTAATGATCCTTCAACACTCGATAACTTTGCTCAAATATTTCCTTCGCCCGAACATCTTGATTTACTTTACTTGGTTACTTATGCTGATCTCTCCGCCGTTTCGCCTGCAGTTTGGACTCAATGGAAAAGTGATTTGCTGGATGAACTTTACCGCAAGACAAAAATTATGTTGGATGAGCGAATCAGCGGACAAGAAATGCTCTCGGATAATCTAAAAGAAATTATGAGCAGCTCGGAAGTTTACTGGGAAGAGAATATTAAGGATCATATCGAATCTATTGATGACATCGGCTATCTGCATCACTTTTCTGTTGAAGAAATCAACCAGCACATTGATGAAATTGAAAAGGGTTCTGCCGTTTCGGTTTTCTATAAGGAAGAAGAAGCGTTTACTAATGTTACAATAATTACCCGCGATAGAGATGCGCTGCTTTCACGTCTGTGCGGTGCGCTGGCGATTAATGATCTTAACATTCACGATGCAAAAATCTTTACACGCAAAGATGGAATCGTTATAGACAGCTTCAATGTAACAGATTTTAGAGCCGGACATAAAGTTGAACAAGAGCGATATAAAAAAATCACTCACGATTTAGAGCTTGCCGTGCAAAACGAGCTTCAGATTGTGAAAGAGTTCAACAATATCAAGTCCAAGTGGTGGCGCATTGAGAACAAACTCTTCAAGCGAAAAGGCAAAGTTAAAATCGCATTCGAAAAACATGAGCGCTACACAATTGTTGATGTTTACTCGCCGGATAGACTTGGCTTGCTTTATCAAATCACTAAAAAACTAAATGAACTTGGATTATCAATTTACTTCGCAAAAATTTCTACAAAAGCGGATGATATTATAGATGCTTTCTACATTTTGGACCGTCACCGCAAAAAAGTTTCAACTTATCAGTACGAACTTATTACTCACGAATTAACTCAAACAATTGAAGAAATGTTATAGGTGTTAAATTGAATTTTATGAACAAAACTAATCCGATTGGATTTTTCGACTCCGGAATAGGGGGATTAACTGTTGTTAAAGCTGTAACACGACTAATGCCAAATGAAAACATTGTTTACTTTGGAGATACAGCACGTGTGCCGTACGGTTCAAAATCGAACGACACTGTAGTAGAATACTCAATCCAAGCAGCAAATTTTTTATTAAGGAAAAATATTAAACTGCTCGTTGTTGCTTGCAACACAGCTTCTTCAGTTGCGCTAAATGAGCTTCGCAAGTTCTTAACAGTTCCGGTTATTGGTATGATTGAACCCGGCGCTAAAATGGCTTTGAGTGAATCGAAAAATAAACGCATCGGTGTAATTGGAACGCGCGCTACAATTAACAACAAAGCTTACGCGCACGAATTAAAACGCCTTAATCCAAAAGCAAAAGTATTTGAAGAAGCTTGCCCGCTTTTCGTTCCCCTTGCAGAAGAAGGCTGGCTTGATCATAAAGCTACCGAGCTTATAGCTAAAACCTATCTTTCAGAAATGAAAGAAAACAAAATAGATAGCCTCATTTTAGGATGCACTCATTATCCAATTCTTGCAGATATAATTCAGAAAGTTGTTGGCAAAAGTGTAAAGTTGGTTGATAGCGGAACACCGGCTGCGAGATTAGTGGAAGATTATCTCAACGGACGCGGTTTGCGCAATCAGTCTGTTCATCATGGGCAAAGCGAGTTTTACGTTAGTGATGTACCTACCAAATTCCGTGAGATTGCAGAGATATTTTTAGGAAAGAAAATTACTCATCTGCACAAAGTTGAATTAGAAGAACTAACTAACGAGTGATTCTAGATGCTAGATGCTTGATGCTAGTAACTGGATAAATGGAATTGAGCTATAGGAATTTAGAAATATGGAAATTGGCAAAGGAAGTTGTGGTTGAAATTCACGAGATGAGTTTAATGCAACTTCCCAAGTTTGAGATGTACGAAGTCGGCTCACAAATCAGACGATCAAGCAAATCTGTAAGAGCAAATATTGTTGAAGGTTACGGAAGAAGATATTATAAACAAGAATTTATTCATCACTTGATAATTGCGATTGCATCAAATGATGAAACTTGTGATCATTTAGAAACGCTTTATGAAACGAAATCGCTTACGGATGAGGCGCTTTATACAAGCCTTCACACAAAAATTGAGTTACTTGGCAAGAAGATCAATGCTTTTATCCAAGCAGTAAAAGAAGAACACCAAAGCCCACGCTAAGTCTGTCTCTTTTATCCAGCATCAAGTATCCAGTATCTAGTTACGCATTCAGTTTATACATAGCTATTCCGCAAATAGTTTTTGCGTCGCAAATTTCATTAGTGCGAATCTTCTCATCAATCTCTTCCAGCGTCATTTCAACTAATTCAATTCCTTCTTCACCTTCTTCTCTTGCATGATCTCCAAACGTCAATTCCTTTGTCAGGTAAATGTGCAAAACTTCGTTACAAAAGCCGGATGTCGTAATTATCTGACCAAGTTTAGAAATGTTAGCGGTGGTGTAGCCGGTTTCTTCTTTTAACTCGCGAGCAGCACACTTCATCGGGTCTTCATTCTTATCCAATTTGCCTGCCGGTAATTCGTACAAAACTGTTTTGTGAGGCCAGCGGAATTGTTTTATCAATACAAGCTTGCCGTCATCTTTAACTGCAACAGCAACAGCACCTCCTGGATGAACAACAGTTTCGCGGTGAACTATTTTTTCTGAACCTTCAAATTTTACTTCCTCAACTCTAATATCAACTACTTTCCCTTTGAATGGAGTTTCACTTTTCAAGATTTCGTACTTCATTAATTACCTTTCAAAAATTTCGGTGCAAAGTTAGTGAAAATGTGTAATCTGAACGCCAAAAAAATAATTCAGAATTCTAACTTCAACTAACTATTTTAAAGTGTGGTCTTGTAAAATATTTCACTCGGAGTAAAGATGAGTATTTCCCGCTTTCAAGTTTGTATTCTTCTTCTGTCACTTTTTATTCTTTCAGCTAAACTGCATGCCCAAGAATATTTGCAAAAATATTATCCGGAAACAGATCCGTTGGTAATCAAGCAAATAGAGAAATGGCAAGACATTAAATTCGGATTGCTAATGCACTGGGGTCCATATTCTCAATGGGGAATTGTTGAATCATGGTCTATTTGTTCGGAAGATGAAGGCTGGTGCGCCCGCAAGACGGATAACTATGTTGAATACAAAAAGGAATATGAGAATCTCAAGAAAACTTTCAATCCCACTAAATTCGATCCAAGTAAATGGGCAGAGGCGGCGAGTAATGCCGGAATGAAGTACGTTATCTTTACTACAAAACACCATGATGGTTTTTGTATGTTCGATACCAAGCAGACCGATTATAAAATCACTGATAAAGAAACTCCGTTTAGTATTAATCCCAAGGCAAATGTTACCAAAGAAATTTTTGATGCATTCCGCAAAAAGGGATTTATGACCGGCGCATATTTTTCAAAACCGGATTGGCACAGCGAAAATTATTGGTGGTCATACTTTGCAACTCCGGATAGAAATGTGAATTATCAAATAAGTAAATATCCTGAACGTTGGAAAAAATTTGTTGAGTTCACACATAATCAAATTATGGAATTGATGACCGATTACGGAAGAGTTGATATTCTCTGGCTTGATGGCGGATGGGTGAGAGTTAAAACTGATGCAGAAGTTAGAGAGCAATTGTTGAGTTCAAATTATGCGGCGCGTCCGCAGAGCCAGGATATAAATATGCCGGAACTGGTGCGCAAGGCAAGAGAGAAACAGCCCGGACTAATTGTAGTAGACCGCGCTGTTGAAGGTCCATATCAAAATTATCTTACGCCTGAAAATCAAGTTCCCGGTAAGTTGCTTCCATATCCGTGGGAGTCTTGCATTATAATGGGAGGCGGATGGAGTTATGCTTTCGATGCGAAATATAAAACTCCACACGAAGTAGTTCACTTGTTGGTTGATATTGTTTCTAAAGGTGGAAATCTACTTCTCAACATTGCGCCATCGCCGGAAGGAACCTGGGATGAAGAGGCTTATGCTACTCTTAAAGGTGTTGGCGAATGGATGAATATTAATTCCGATGCCATCTATAACTCCCGTCCATTGTTCCCATATCAATCCGGAAAAATTTGTTTTACGCAGAACAAAAATGATAAAACGATTTATGCAACCTATTTTGCCGAAAAAGATGAAGCGAAAATGCCGGAGAAAATTCTTGTTGAAGGAATTTCGCCTGGAACAGAAGCGAAAGTTTTTATTCTTGGTTCGAAGGAAAAATTGAATTGGAAAAAAGTTGAGAATGGTTTTGAAGTTGAAATCCCAAAGAGCTTACAAAATAAGCCGCCGTGCATAAACGCTTGGGTGATAAAAGTCTCAAATGAAAGCTTATAAATTTTTGTTCTAACGGAGATAGAAGTGAAAAAGATTTTAACTATGGCTATAATTATTCTTCCACTCTTCTTATTCGCACAAAAAGCGAAGCATAATTTTGCTTTCAATGCAGATGATTTCCTTCTTGATGGAAAACCATTTCAAATGATTAGCGGAGAAATTCATCCGGCGCGTGTACCAAAAGAATATTGGCGTCATAGAATTCAAATGGCGAAGGCGATGGGCTGCAATACAATCGCCGCGTACATTTTCTGGAATTATCATGAATCATCTCCCGGCAAATTCGATTTCAAAACAGAGAATAGAGACATAGCTCAATTTGTAAAGATTGCACAAGAAGAAGGGATGTGGGTTCTCTTTCGTCCCGGTCCTTATGTTTGCGCCGAATGGGATTTTGGCGGGCTTCCACCATATTTACTTAAAATTCCCGATATAAAAGTGCGCTGCATGGATGAACGCTACATGAAAGCAGTCGAGCGTTACTTAAAAGAAATGGCAAAGTTGATTAAACCGCTTTTGGTTACCAATGGCGGACCAATCTTAATGGTGCAGATAGAAAACGAGTATGGCAGCTTCGGCAATGATAAAATTTATCTTGAAGAGCTTCGGAAATATTGGTTGAAAAATGGAATCAATGTTCCGTTCTATACCGCCGATGGACCTACGAATTTTATGTTGGAAGTCGGAAATATAGACGGTGCGGTAATTGGGTTGGATAGCGGCAGCAGTCAAGTAGATTTTGATACTGCTAAAAAGAGAAATTCGAATGTTCCGGCATTCAGCAGCGAAACTTATCCCGGCTGGCTAACACATTGGGGAGAAAAATGGGCTCGCCCGGATACAACCGGACTTTTGAAAGAGGTGAAGTTTTTACTTGATACAAAAAAGTCTTTCAACTTTTACGTAATTCATGGCGGAACAAATTTTGGATTTAGTGCTGGCGCAAATTCCGGCGGCAAAGGATACGAGCCGGATTTAACCAGTTACGATTACGACGCACCGATTAACGAGCAAGGAAATCCAACACCAAAATATTTTGCTTTGAGGAACTTGATTGGTAAGTATGTTAAGAATATTCCCGATGTGCCAAAAGCAATTCCGGCAATTGAGATTCCGGAAATCAAAATGGAATTGTTCTCCAGCGTTTGGGAAAATTTGTCTAAGCCAAAATTCTCTGTTCAACCAAAGCCAATGGAATCATTCGATCAGAAGGAAGGATTTATACTTTACAAAACAAAATTGATCGGACACAAAAGCGGCAAGCTTACTATTACAGACTTGCACGATTACGCGACAGTTTTTCTAAATGGGAAATACATTGGCAGGCTTGATAGACGTGAAGCTGAAAGTTCTATCGAGATTCCTAAGAGCAATGTGCAAGATCCCGTTTTAGAAATTTTTGTTGAAGGAATGGGAAGAATCAACTTTGCGCAATACTTAATTGATAGAAAAGGGATCACCGAACGTGTTACGCTTAACGGAATGACCTTGATGAATTGGGAAGTTTACAATCTTCCTTTGGATGCAAAGTATATTCAATCGTTAAAGAAATCAGTTCCTTCAACTGATAGAAAAGGGAATTTCTTTAAAGGTACTTTTGAGTTAAACAAAACAGCCGATACTTACATAGACATGAGCAATTACAAAAAAGGTATTGTGTTTGTAAACGGAAATAATCTTGGCAGATATTGGGAAATCGGTCCACAGAAAAGATTGTTCTGCCCGGCTACGTTTTTGATGAAGGGACAAAACGAAGTAGTAGTTTTTGATTTACATGAGGCAGAGGCAAAAAATCTTTCGGGTAAGAAAGAACTGGAGTAAAAGAAAAATTTCTCGCTAAGACGCAAAGGTGCAGTTAAGATAAATCTTTCTTATAACATCTTCTGCGTTTATGCTGGCGCGCATCGTAGTGGCGCCATTGCGCTTGCACTTTTGTGTTCGCTTCAAGTTCTCGGTTAGTTTCAACATACTTAATATTGTTGCGGATGAAAACGTTGTTGATCTCGTTAATGATTACCGCGTTAACACCTTTGTTCTGCAATTCAGGCTTTACAGCTGTTAGATAAAGATCAACTTCGGGATTATTCTTCATCGCATTTAATAAGTGAATAAAGCCAAACGGAAATAATTTTCCATTCGCTTTTTTGATTGCTTTGGAAAGAGAAGGCATTGTAATTCCAAAACCGGCTACCTTGTTTTGCTCATTGAGAACCACCGGAACAAAACCCGGTTTGATGAAACCAAAGTAAGCCTTTACATACATATCAATCTGCTTGTCGGTTAGTTCTACAAATCCGTATAAGTCTTTGTAAGCATCGTTAATCAAATAGAAAATTTCCCGTGCGTAGGGAAGCATCTCTTTGGCTTTTTTCACTTTTAACACGTGAAGTTTTTCGCGGGAGGCAACAGCTTTTGCTATTCGGGATACTTTTTCCGGAATAGCTTTATTAAGTGTAACGCGAAACTCAAGCCAGTCGGCATCTTTTTCGTAACCAAATTTTTCAATGTGCTGAGGGTAGTATTCGCTATTATAGATCGAACCGAATGTGCTTACTTCGTTAAACCCTTCTATGAGCATTCCTTCGCCGTCCATATCGGTAAAGCCAAGCGGACCGTGAACGTGATTCATTCCTTTTTCTTTAGCCCATGACTCAAATGTATTTATCAATGCGGAAGAAACTTCATGGTCATCTATAAAATCTATCCAGCCAAAGCGTGCAAACTTAACGTTAAACTTTTCATTGTATTTGTGATGAATGATTCCGGCGATTCTACCAACCGGCTTGTTGTCTTTGTAAGCAAGCCAATATTCCGCTTCGCAGAAATCGAATGCCGGATTTTTGTCTTTGCGGAGTGTCTTAAACTCATCCATGATGAGCGGCGGTATCCAGTTCGGGTTATCTTGATAGATGCTGAAGGGGAATACGATGAATTTTCTTAGATCACTTTTGCCGGAAACTTTCTTAATACTTACACTCATTTTTAAAAGCCGTTTAATTGCTTTGCCAATATAATTATTCGCGCCGATAAAAAGATGGGCTAATTCGATTTAATAATTTCTTAATGACCGATGGTAGAACGAAAAACTAATTTTTAAATCTTCGTTCCTCACATCACGAGCCGCGAGACGGAACGGGTACACTCTTCACTCTACCAGTCTCGCGTTACCGCAAGGCTGGGCGGGCGTTCGTAGTTCAATCATAGTATGGAATAATCTCGCTTCCCACAGATTTTAATACTGCCATAGTTCCCTCAGGGTCATTAAGACAGTCACGAAGACTAATCGGATGATCGTGGTATGAGAAGTTTGACATGCTATATTCTGTACCTTTTAATAGTTTCAAGCTATATATTACAGCCAGTTATTTATAGGTTTTTTATGCAGGAAATATCCCGCTTCTACGGAATTATTATTTCGATGTATTACGATGATCATAATCCACCTCACTTTCATGTTAGATATAGTGAATACTCGGCTGTTATTGGAATACATGATTTTGCATTACTAGAAGGAAGTCTTCCACCAAAAGCACTTGGCTTGGTAAATGAATGGGCGGCTCTGAATAAAAATGGTTTATTAGAAAACTGGGAATTAGCGAAGAACAATGAATTGCTTAAAAAAATAACTCCGTTGATGTAGGAGGATTTATGTATTATGATTTAGAAGAAGTAAAATATAAACATGGATATATATTGGAAGTTGCTTTTGTTGATGGCACGAAAGGGGAAGTGAATCTAGAAGAGTATTCTAAAAAAGGGGGAGTTTTTTCTTCTTTTACTAATATCGAATTTTTCAAAAAGGTATTTGTCCACCCAGAACTAAAAGTTCTTACATGGCCTAATGAGATTGATATTGCACCGGAAACAATCTACTCGATGGTTACAAACCGTTTAGTAAATAAAGTTATTTAACCTAACTAAGAAATAAAAACGAAGAGCTAAGATTATCACTCTTCGTTCTTCGTTCTACACTCCCGCCTCGACTCGCGTCAAGCGAGGCGAGCTTCACTCAATCGTAGTACGGGATAATCTCACTTCCCATAAATTTAAGAACAGCTGCTATAACCCCAAGATCATCTAAATAGCCGATGAGCGGAGCTAAATCCGGAATCGCGTCAATCGGACTTATAAAATAAATAAGCGCGCCGACGACAATTGATTTTCTGTACCAAGGAATATGTCGGTCACGCATGTAACGGTAAAGCGCTTTTACATCTTTAGCAAAACGGATTTTACTTCCGGCTTTTTCAACTTTCTCCCAAAGATTATCTTGAACGTAAGCACTGCCCCGCTCAACTTTCTCTTCGCTGTTATACTGATCATCTAACTCATTAATATCATAATTCATTTTAAACCCCTTCTATTTTTTGAATTGTTCTATCCAATCGAAAACTGTGTTGTACCACAAACGAGAATTTTGCGGCTTGAGTACAAAGTGAGTTTCATCCGGGAAATAAAGAAACTTGCTCGGTACACCTCTCCTTTGCAAATATGTGAAATGTTGGAAACCTTGTTCCTCGGGAACGCGGAAATCCATTCCACCTTGAATTACAAGCACTGGAGTTTTTACATTGCTTGCGTGTCTATGCGGCGAAAATTTATCATACATCGCTTTGTTAGACCAGGGCGTTCCCTTGTTATCCCACTCCGGAAACCAAAGTTGCTCTGTCGTTCCGTACATGCTTTCAATATTGAAAACACCCGCGTGACAAATAAGTGCATTGAAGCGATCTGTCTGAGTTGAAATCCATGCGGTCATGTATCCGCCGTATGAACCGCCCGCCGCAAAAAGATTTTTCGAATCTATGAATTTGTATTGCTTCAAAGCGTTATCAACGCAGCTCATAATATCTGTGTAAGGCTTGCCGCCCCAATCGCCGCTGATTGCGTCTGTAAACTTCTGTCCAAATCCGGTAGAGCCGCGGAAGTTTGGTGCAAAAACTACATAACCTTTGGATGCGAAGAGCTGCAGGTTCCATCTAAAATGAAATTGATCCGAAGTAGTTCCTTGCGGTCCACCGTGAATTACAACAAGCAACGGATATTTTTTGTTTGCATCAAAAAATGGCGGCTTGATTAACAATGATTGAACTTGCACTCCGTCTTTTGCTTTCGTCCAAAATGATTCTGTTGCGTTCATATCGAGTTGAGCCAACAAATCTTTATTCAGTGACGTAATCTGTTTGATTTCTCCGCTGGATAAATTCATTGAACAAAGTTCAATGGGCATATTACTCTTCTGATGTTTGAAGTAGAGTATGCTGCCATCCGGCGAAATTTCCATATCGTTGCTGTAAGCTTCTTTAACCAGCAATGTGAGTTCACTTGTTTCTACATTCAATTTATATATGGAGTGAAACGATTCGCGGTCAGCATCAAAGTAAATGAATTTTGAATCTGGAGAGAAAACTACTTTGCCAACAGAAATATCAAATTTTGCGGATAGGTCTTTAGTCTGTTTTGTTGTTCTATCATAAAGCATCAAACGAAGTTTATCAGCTTCAAAACCGGCACGTTCCATCGAAAGAAAAGCTAAATACTTCCCATCGGGTGAATAAACCGGCTGGTTATCATTTCCTTTGCTTGTAGAAATTGTATTGAATTGCCCGCCGAATTTTTTTGCGTTGATTAGAGCAATGTCATTATTTGTGCTTGTTGCGAGCTTTGTACCGGAATCCTTTTTGTAACTATCAAAATTGATTGTTAGAGCAACCTCCTTGTCAATTGGAGAAAATGCGTAATCAAGATGACCGCCGAGTGCAATAGGGGGAACATCGGCGTAGGAATCTTTTGTTAAGTCTAAAGATTTTTTTGTTTCCATGTTCAACAAGAAAAGATGACTAACTTTCTCTCCGCGCCAATCATTAAAATTGCGGTAATAGAGACTGCTGAAAATTTTCGCTTTCACTTTGCTTGCTTCGGCAGCTTTATCTTTTTGTTCGTTACACTCTTGCGAATCACAATCCGGATAAACCGAAGAAACAAACAGCGCAAACTTTCCATCTTTACTCCAAACTAAGTCGGAAGCACCGGTGTAGAGAGTTGTAAGCTGTTCATCATTCTTGCCATCGAGATCGCAGAGCCAGATTTGTCCTTTCATTTCGTAAGAAATCTTTTTCCCATCAGGAGTAAACTTTGGTGCGCTTTCTCCGGCTTCACTATTCTTAAGCGGGTGTAAATTTGTTCCATCAGAATTCATTATCCATATATCGGAATTGCCTTTGTTCGTTTCCATATTGTAAGAAGTAACTGCAAATGCAATTAGCTTTCCGTCCGGCGATAAACTGTAATCGCCAATACGCTTCATGTTCCATAAATCTTCTACAGTGATTGCCCGCTTTTGAGCGGAGAGAGTTGTTACAACGAGAATCAAAAGTATAAAGCGAAAGAAATATTTCATTGCAGCCTCGAATGATTTTTAAGTGATTGCAAATTAGGAAAAGCTGGATGGAAATTAAATACAAATCTATTTACTTATGAAGAGGCAAAGTTCTGATACGGATTTTTTCCGGTTCAATTAGAATGAGAGAACCGTTTATTAACTCACCGCTGTGATTATCAATTATTACTTTAATTGCAGATAACTGAGTTGTTGGGTTGTATGAAAAAAATCTGAAAAGGATTACGGAAGGAAGATTCCTATTCCATCTGGAAAGTAAGTAACCAAAGTCAGTATCTGCCGTAATGATTATAAAATTATTTTCGAAAGCGAATTCAAAAATCTCTTGGTCGGTCGCATTTTGTTTATCAATATCTTTTACATGAAGACACTCAAAACCGAAGGCGGAAATGGAACCCGCAAGTTTAGGAGAGAGATTATTGTCAATTAGAAATTTCATCTAAATTGCTAAAGGAAGTTCTCTATAACGCAGTTGTTCGGATGCAAATTTTAGCGCTTCTTTTATGTCTTCTTTTTCAAGTTCAGAGTGCTCTGCTAAAATGTAATTCTCGTCATAACCTTCAGCTAACATTGCAATAATTGTTGAGATGGGCATCCTGAGATCGCGGATACAAGGTACGCCACCCATTTTATTAGGGTCAATCGTTATTCGTTTATAGTTATACATAAAATATCCTTTATTACTACAATCAATTTACTGAATGATTTTTGCAAATTAAAGCCAAATGGAACTGAATGGTTTATATGCACGTTATTTGATTGTTAGGTTAATATAAATGAAAGAAAACATGATAAAAGAGGCAAAAACAGAGCATAAAGTTCACGAGTTAATTAAAAAGAGATGGAGCGCGAGATCGTTTTCAGAAAAAGAAATTACTCAAGAAGAGCTTGATACAATTTTAGAAGCTGCGGGTTGGGCTTTTAGTGCAATGAATTATCAACCATGGCGTTATATCTACGCTTTCAAAAAGGATTCGGAAAACTTTTCAAAGTTAGCAGATTGCCTTGCCGGATCAAACAAGACTTGGGGAAAAGAAGCGTCCGTGCTAATTATGTCTTTGGCAAAAAAAAAATATGATAACGGAGTTCCAAACAAAGCAGCCCTGCATGATGTTGGCGCTGCTAATGCGACTCTGATGTTGCAAGCTACCTCAATGAATATTTATGGTCATCTTATGGGTGGATTCGATAGGGAGAAAGCTATAGAGCTTTTCAATATTGATATAACTGAGTATGAACCTATTGTTTTTATTGCGCTCGGTTATCTTGATACACCGGAGAAATTAGAAGAGCCTTTCAAAACACGAGAAGTTACTCCGCGTACACGTAAAGCAATCTCCGAGTTTGCGATTGAATTTAAGAGTGAAACTGAAGAAGTATTAACCAGATAATTTTCTTCGTGAACATTTGTGGTTAAAAAAACTTAACCGCAAAGGACGCAAAGATTTCACTAAGAGCACAAAGTTTTATACCATTAAATTTGCTGCCGCTTCATCCAACATCCAGATTAACCTTCCATGTTTTGGTTTAACAAACGAAGCCGGAAGTTTTTCAAAATCATTTTTCTTGTTGATGATTGTATCAATCATTTTTGCTTTGCCGATACCTGTTACAAGGAAAATTATTTCAGAAGCATTGTTAATTACTTCGACCGTAAGAGTGATTCTTTTTTGGCAGAGTTCGGGATGTTGCGCAACTTCACAAATGTTTTTCGAATTGAGTAACTCGATTTGATTTGGAAAAATTGAGGCGGTGTGTCCATCTTCGCCCAAACCAAGTAGAATTAAATCGAACGAAGGAACACCATATTTTATCGCAACGTTTTCCATGATGATGTTTGAATAGCGAACCGCTTCTTTTGATGGAACATTGCTGCCGTCAATAGCAAAAATATTCTCAGCCGGAATTTCAATTTCATCAAACAGATTTCCCTTTGTCATCGAGTAATTGCTATCGGGATGATCTGCCGGAACGCAGCGCTCATCCCCCCAAAAGAATTTTATCTTGTTCCAACTGATTTTGTTTTTATAATTCTGAGCTAAATATCTAAAGATTATTTTTGGTGTTGAACCGCCGGAAAGAGCAACAGTAAAATAATCTTCTGTATCGTTAGCTCCGCTTTGTAACAGCCTCGCAACTTTTTCGGAAAGTTCATCTATATTTTTTGAAACATCAATTTTATAGTTCACAGTAAATCCCATCATCAGACAAATTCTTGCAAGGATAACGCCATGTCATCATTTTGCCTTCAATAAGATCGTCGGTTTTTTCCGGTCCCCAAGAGCCCGATGGGTAACCAAACAGAGGAATATCTTTTTCGCTTTTCCAAGCGTCCAAAATTGGAGTTAAGAATTTCCACAAAGCCATTACTTCTTCCGTTCGCGCAAACAAAGTTGAATCACCTTTCATCGAATCGTAAATCAAACGCTCGTAAGCTGATGGAATTCTTCCAACTGATAAATCCGAATAGTGGAAATCCATGTTCACGGTTTGAACATCGAAACCTTGTCCAGGAATTTTCATTCCAAACTTTAGTAAGATTCCTTCATCCGGCTGTATTCTAATAACAAGTTGGTTATGAGAGTTAACACTTCCATTTTTCTTGAACAAGAAATGAGGAGTTTGTTTGAAGTGTATTACAACCTCGTTAACACGAGTCGGCAAACGCTTTCCGGTACGGATGTAAAATGGAATTCCGCCCCAGCGCCAGTTATCAATATAAAATTTTAACGCCGCAAAAGTTTCTGTAGTTGAATTTTGTGCTACACCTTTTTCTTCCCGGTATCCTATCAATTGTTCGCCTTTAACTTTGCTTGCAATGTATTGTCCGCGTATTGCAACGGATTTAACATCTTCCGGTTTGATTGGACGGAAAGATTGTATCACTTTTAATATTTCGTTACGAATAGAATCCGCTTCAAGTGAAGTTGGCGGCTCCATTGCAACAAGCGCAACTATTTGCAGTAAATGGTTTTGAACCATATCTCTTAACGCACCGGAAGATTCGTAATAGCCGCCTCGTCCTTCTACACCAATACTTTCTGCAGATGTAACTTCAACGTGGTCAATAAAATTTCTGTTCCAGAGGGGCTCAAATATTCCATTGGAAAATCTTGTTACCAAAAGATTTTGAACAGTTTCTTTGCCGAGATAATGATCAATTCTGTAAATCTGATTTTCATTCCAAGAGTCTAAAATTTCTTGTTTGAGTTTTTCTGCCGATGCAAGATCGTAACCAAACGGTTTTTCTATGATTAACCTTTTCCAGCCGCCGCTTTCATCGTTTAGTTTGTGAGCCGCAAGATTCTTTGGAATAACTCCATAAAGACTTGGCGGAGTTGATAAGTAATAAATCGCGTTGCCGGAAATTTCGTGTTTAACACGCAACTCTTGAAGCCGCTTCTTCAAAGTTCTATAATCGTTTACATCTTCAGTGTTAACAGATTGATAATAAACTTTGTTGAGAAACTCATCTTCTTTGGTATGGTCTTCGATCTCGCGGAATTCACTCAGCGCGGTTTTCATGTTATGCCGGAAAGCTTCATCATCTAAATTAGTTCTGGAAACGCCGAGCAGGGCAAAACTATCCGGCAGAAGATTTTGAACAAACAAAGAATAGATTGCCGGAATTAGTTTACGCTTGGTTAAATCGCCGGAAGCGCCAAAGATTACAAAGATGTGGGCAGAGGGTTTATTCATGTAATGCTCTTTCTTAGATTAAAAAGTAATAAGCAAAGTTAATTCTAAAAATTATAGGACAAAAGTTAGATAGATAATGAAAAGTATGATTCTGTTAATTTTGATATCTGTGTTTATTGGTGAAAAATATTTTTCTTTCAAATTTGATTTTTATTGCTACGCTTTAAGTGTTTTTGTATAATCAAAAAGGATTTAGAGCTCCTTTTCTTTCCCGCGAGTATGTATATAAGTGTTTCGTTTTATACATAGATAAATAACAAGAAAGCATTTACTTATTATTTTATCAACGCGAGGTATGATTTGAAAGGCGCAGTTATATTATTTGTGGTCTTTTGGTATACTGTAAAAATATTTGGTGGTACATATAGCGGGGGAAATGGTAGTTCAGAGAATCCATATCAGATTTCAAGCCCATTAAACTTAGCAGAATTTTGTGCAACTACATCCGATTGGGCAAGAGGAGTTTATTTATATAAACTGCAAACGGATAATTTTAATGCTGTTCGGAAATTGATTTTTATTAAATAAGGTTGATATGATTTAATTTAATTTCAATAAAGAGGCTTTAGTAAAGGAGTTAAAATGAAAACTTACATAAGAACTCGAATTTTGCTAGTGGTCTTTTATTTTATTTTTTCGGGAAATATTATTGCGCAATATGATGATTGGAGAACAATTCCAACTAATGGAATTAGCGAGGTTAAAGCAGTTATTGAAGTTGATGGAGAGATGTATACTATTGGAATTGGATTTAATAAATCAACCGATGGAGGTGAAACATGGCAAAATGTAACCAACATTAATAATTTTTATGGTGGAAAAGATGTCTGGATGACTTCCAAAACAAATGGCATTGCAATTGGCTATGATGAAATATTCAGAACAACGGATGCATGGCAGACAGCTGCACGAGTTGAAAATATTAATAGTGTAAAAAGTATTTTCATGATTAACGAAAATGTTGGCTGGGCTGCCGGCTCTTTTGGTTATCTCTACAAAACAACGGATAATGGACAATCGTGGATACTTAATAGACAAGATCCGAATATGTTTTATAACAGCTTTAATAGTGTTTCATTTAATACACCCCAGACAGGACACATTGTAGGCGAAAATATTTATAAAACTTCAATTGACGGCGGCAATACTTGGCAAATGAATACTAATGTACCTGACTATGGCGATTTTAGAAATGTGTATTTTTTTGATGCAAATAATGGATGGATTATTGGCGGCAACGGACTAATTTTTAATACATCAAATGGGGGAAATATATGGCAGAAGCAAACCAGTAACACTACAAACACATTAACAAGTATTTCATTTATTAATTCTCAAGTTGGATATGCTGTTGGCGAAAATGGAACAGTAATGAAAACTACCAATTCGGGATCAACTTGGATAACCGTAAACCTAAATTCAACTAACCATTTCAGGGATGTGCTTACTAAATCAAACGGTGAAGTATGGATTGTTGGTACACATAGTCAAATATTAACAAATAAACCCGCTCCTCAAAAAATAAATCTCACAACTTCAGTATTTCCAGTGGAGGCTGCTGCTGATGGATGTACAATTACTCCTTCCGGCACAAACCAATATGATCTTAATACAAATGTTAGTATGGATGCAAACGCGGGGACCGGTTGGGTATGGGATAAGTGGAGTGGTTCATTATCAGGTTCAGTGAAACCCCAAACACTCATAATGGATGCTGATAAAAATGTTGTTGCTAATTTTCAACCTATATTAAATCTTGCTCTTACTTCACCACCGGACGAAAATCATTGCTTACCAAATGAAAACGAAGAAATCACAATCGCTACAGCAAAAATATTTGTTGATGGAGTAGATTGGCAATTGACCGGAATTACTTTCTCTGCTGTTGAAAAATTTAAATCGGATTTTACAGAAGCTTGGATTGAATATTCTGGGATAAAACTGAAAGGGACAATAGCTACTGACTCAGATGGATTTATCATATCAATTGCCTTTACGCCGAATCAAATCATTCAGGAAGGAACAACACTTGATGTGCGGTTATTCTTTATGCTCAGCTTCCCTTCTACTTCACCAGATAAATATATCCCTAGTGCCTTATCTACTATATTGAAATACAAAGTAAGTATTCATGTAGGACAGGTACAATGCGTCCCAATACCAGAATCAGCCAAACCTGGAGTAAAAACACCGGTCTATCCTCCGACAATTTTCTATTCAAATATTCTAACTATTGCTTCAATCTGGAATGTTAGCAGAAATCCTTATAAACCCTTTAGTACCATTAAAGAAGCTATAGAATCAAATGAAACACAGCCTGATGACCTCATAAGGTTATGTCCCGGTTTGTATCTTGAAAGCGTAGCTGTAGATAAGCCGCTTACAATATTTTCATCGGATGGATATGAACGAACTATTTGGCAACCTGATTCACAGGAAAAAATAAATACAGATAAAAATATTTTAACAATTAAAAAAAGTAACACTAAAATTTTCGGAATTTCATTCATGAAAGGCAGTAAGGCTATCTCTTTAGATGCTGGTGGACAAAAGCTAGCAAACATTGAAATAAAAGAAAATTATTTTCAAGACAATACGTGGGGTATATTTTCCACTAAAACGGATTCCAGTTATTTCTTCCGGAATATCTTGTGCGATTACTTAACTATTTTAAATGGCGTTGGAAATGTTTGTGAGAAAAACAGTATCCAAAGCGATTTGCATCTTATTAGTAAGAGTAGCAATAACACCGTTAAAGAAAATATTTTTGGGGGTGATAATGCCGGACTTGAAATTGATTCTAATTCAACTGAGAATAATATTATCGGAAATACTTTTGGATTAAAAGAAGATGGGAATACCGAATGGGCAATCAAAGGTGATGGTATTCAATTGGCAGGCAAATTAAATATTATTGAAAACAACATCATTTCAAATTGCATGTATGGAATTATCTTACAATCTGCGAAGAATAATATTGTTAGAGGTAATATTATTGGATTAAATTCAGACAAAACTAAAGTAATGAAAAATATGGTTGGCATATTTGCTGATAAGGGTGGCTGTAGTGCAAATATTATAGAAAATAATATTATTTGCGGTAGTAGAGAAGCTGCAATAAAATTTGCTGCCCAAAGATATGATGATGAAATAAATGTTGAGAATATAATTAGAAACAACATTTTTGGACTAAGTGATACTGGTATTATAACCGAGCAACTAAATTTAGTAGGTTTAATATTGCCTAACTTCTGCAATCATAATCTTATCGAAGCCAATACATTTGGATTTAACGGCGTCGTTGCCTATATATCTGGTAATTCAAATAGAATTTCCAATAACAAATTTGGTACAGATATATCCGGTTCAAAACAAGTAGCATCGTCAATTGGTGTTGTCCTATCGGGGGAAGAAAACATGATCTCATCAAATATTTTTGCAACTTACGGCATTGGTCTCACACTAGGAGTAAGTAAAAATGCTGTGGATCCAGTTTGTAGAAGTAATTATATTATTTCCAACAAATTTGGTATTGATATAACCGGCAATAACCCATTCCCGATTGCGGTAGGAATTTTAACAAGTGATGGTGCAAAAAATAATATTATTGAGGAAAATGCTTTTGGAGAAATAACGAGTATAGCAATATTATTAACGGGGATAGATTGCAGTGAAAATTGGATACGATTCAATTCTATTGGAACGAATAAAAGCGGTTCCACCTCCTTCAATTTTAAATATGGAATTTCACTTTCCGATAAAGCTAATAGAAATTTAATCTTATTTAACACAATCGGTTCGTCTTCCTCAACAACAAAATCGAGAGCAATTATAATTGATTCCTTAGCTGAGAAAAATACGATTAGGGGAAATTATATCGGAACAAATAAAAACGGCTCGATAAAAATACCGAATTACATAGGTGTTGATATTTATAGTAATAACAACAATATAATACAGAATAAGATTTGGTATAACTATGCAGGTATAGTTGCAGAAAATTGTAAAAATTATATAGCACATAATGATATCCGTTACAGTAAGCAGAATACCGGGATCCATTTAGTTAATTCTTCTTCGAACATTTTTGGAAATACAATTTCCTTTGATGAACAAGATGGAATAAAGTGCGAGCAGGGTTCAAACCCAATAATTGTTGGGAATAATATTTTCTCTAACAAAGGATTTGCCCTCAATAATGCCGATCCAAATGTTAAGATTAATGCCCTAGGCAACTATTGGGGCACTGCATCAGGTCCAGGTGCTTCAATTAATGGAAATATTAACGCATCCTCTTGGCTTAATTCTGAAAATAAATTAATCCTATCATCTGCACTCGATACTCTCTTTATACCGGAAAATGGAATTGATTCTCTTTCCTTCTTCTACACTAACTGGCTCAATTCAAACGATAAACTGAACATCTCGATAACCTCAAATAAGGAGAACTGGATCACTTCTCAAAAATCTTTTATTGCTGATTTAAGTGCACCTAACTCAGGTGAAAGTAAAATTAAGTTTGTTTTGCCAGCCGGAACTGCAAAAGATGATAAATCTCAAGTGGTAATAAAGGCAGTTTCTCAGTCTAACTCTTCACTCACTGCAAGCGATACTGTAACCGTGATGGTTTATCAGCGTAAGCTAAATTTTCTGGCAGTAAGACCGGATACTATTTCTTGCAGTCCGGGAGATACACTTTATTTTGGAATTGCTGGATTCGATCAACATCGTAATGAAATGACAATAACAGATCCCATAACATGGAGCGCTAATGGAGGTTCAATTAATAATTCGGGAAGGTTCGTTGCCGGTTCATCTTCCGGAATATTTCATATTACAGCTACTGATATAAAAAACAACATCAAATCCATTTCTAAAGTTAAGATAGGAAATTCAACTACTTCAATTGAAGAAAATAAAAATGAAGAACTGCCAGCTACCTATTCCCTATCCCAAAATTATCCCAATCCGTTTAATCCGGTAACAACAATCAAATATTCAATTCCTTCAAACGAGAAAGGGAAAACGGAAAACGTAATGTTAATAGTTTATGACATACTTGGAAGAGAAGTAGAAGTGTTAGTAAATCTAAAACAATCAGCCGGAAATTATGAAGTGAAGTTTGACGGATCAAAGATTGCGAGCGGAGTTTACTTTTACAAGCTTCAAAGCGGTTCGTTTGTGCAGACCAAGAAATTTATTTTACTAAAATAGTTTCCAAAAGAATAAACAGTTTACTTAAACGGATTGGGATGGCTCTCAATCCGTTTTTATTTAACTAAGTCAAACCGAGCCTTTTCCCCGCAAAGAGTAGGGGATAAACTTGTTAACCCAAGCCAATTTTTCGTAATTTTCCGCACAATTTTTAACTAATCTAAGAAAACAATGAAATATCCCTTTCAAGAGATCGAAACCAAATGGCAAAAGTTTTGGGAAGAGAATAAAGTTTATAAAACCGATTTAACCGACGATGAGAAAAAACTCTACTGTTTGGTAATGTTTATTTATCCATCCGGCGCAAAACTGCATTGCGGCCACTGGTATAATTACGGTCCAACCGATTCCTGGGCACGCATGAAGAAGCTGCAAGGCTACAATGTGTTTGAGCCGATGGGTTACGATGCGTTCGGTCTTCCGGCAGAAAATTTTGCTATCAAAACGGGCGTGCATCCAAAAGACAGTACTCTGAAAAACATTGCCGATATCCGCGAAATGCTGAAGAGAATGGGAACGATGTATGATTGGGATGCTGAGTTAATGACTTGCGTTCCGGAATATTATAAGTGGAATCAATACTTATTCTTACAGCTTTACAAACGAGGTTTGGCTTACAGAAAGAATGCACCGGTTAATTGGTGTCCATCTTGCCAAACGGTTTTGGCCCACGAGCAAGTTCTTGGCGACGGTAACTGCGAACGTTGCGGAACAACGGTTGAACAGAAAAATCTTACTCAATGGTTTTTTAAGATTACTCAATATGCAGATGAATTACTTGACGGCTTAAGCAAAATTGATTGGCCAGGAAAAACAAAACTAATGCAGACCAACTGGATCGGCCGCAGCTACGGAAGCGAAGTTGAGTTCAAGATTGAAGGACACGATGATAAGTTGACCGTCTTTACAACTCGTCCGGATACATTGTTTGGTGTAACTTATGTTGTACTCGCTCCGGAAAAAGAATTAGTTCAAAAAATCACCAAGCCGGAATTCAAGGACGGAGTTGATAAATATATTGCGCAGACAAAACTTCTTACCGAAGTTGACCGTACATCAACAGTAAAAGAAAAAAGCGGCGTTCCAACCGGCGCATATGCAATTAATCCGGTTAATGGTGAACGCGTGCCTATCTGGGTTGCTGATTATGTTCTTGCAACATACGGAACCGGTTACGTAATGGCTGTTCCTGCACACGATGAACGCGATTTTGAATTCGCTAAAAAGTTTGATCTACCAATTCGCAAAGTAATCTTGCAAGAAGGAACAGATGCAAATGCTGAATTAACAGAAGCGTTTACAGAAGTTGGAACGATGGTTAATTCCGGCAAATATGATGGAATGAATTCCGATCTGGGAATTGAAAAAGTTACAGAAGATTTAGCTGCACAAGGTTTAGGAAAGAAAACTGTAAACTACCGTTTGCGCGATTGGCTGATTTCCCGTCAGCGTTACTGGGGAACACCAATTCCAATAGTCCATTGCGAACATTGCGGAGAAGTTCCGGTTCCCGAAGAACAGCTTCCGGTTGTACTTCCTTATGAAGTAAATTTCAAACCCGATGGCGGTTCTCCGCTTGCCGGCAATATGGAATTCGTTAACACAACTTGTCCAAAGTGCGGTGCGCCGGCTAAACGGGATGCAGATACGATGGATACTTTTGTTGATTCGTCTTGGTATTACTTGCGTTATCCAAATCCAAATTTCAGCGAAGGAATGTTTGATGCTAAACTCGGCAACGCTTGGACTCCGGTTGATATGTACGTAGGCGGCGCTGAACACGCAACAATGCACTTGCTGTATGCCCGCTTCATCCACAAAGTTCTTCGCGATATTGGTTTGGTGAACAGTGATGAACCATTTAAGAAATTGATTCATCAAGGAACCATTACGAATAATGGCGCAAAGATGTCTAAGTCGAAGGGAAACATTGTTAATCCCGATGATTTTATTGTGAATGTAGGCGCGGATGTTTTCAGAATGTACTTGATGTTTATGGGTCCATACGAACTTGGCGGCGATTGGAGTGATAAAGGAATTGTAGGTGTTGACCGGTTTGTTCAAAGAGCTTATGCAATTTTTGAAGCCAACAAAGATGTTGCTAAAACAAATCCGGCAAAAGCTAAATATGATATTGCGGAATTAAACGAAACAGAAAAAAATATTTATAGAAAGATAAACGCTACACTCGCAAAAGTTGCTGTAGAAGTTGAACATTTCAGATTCAACACTGCAGTTGCGGCTTTGATGGAATTGATCAATGAAATGAAAGGCTTGGATTCTTGCAGTGCTGAAATGAAATCTTACATTCTCGAAAGGTTCGCATCCATGTTGGCGCCGCTTGCGCCGCATCTTGGCGAAGAATGCTGGCAGATGATAGGAAAGGAAAAAACTTTGTTTGAATCTCCGGTCTGGTTTGAAGTAGATCAGCTTGCGCTTACAAAAGATAACGCGCTTGTTGTTGTTCAGATAAATGGAAAGGTTCGTTCTAAGATCGAAATTCCATTTGATATGCCGGAAGCTGAAGTTAAACTTGCGGTGTATGCTGATGATAAAGTGAAATCATACACAGACGGCAAGCAGCTCGTTAAAGAAATCTATGTGCCGAATAAAATTTATAATATTGTAGTGAAGTAATTCATTTAATACTGAGTCCCGCATTTTTGTGGGGCGAAGTATCTCAATGAGGATTTGTTAGAGATTCTCCCGAGGTCCGAAGGGCTCCTATGGGGGATGCCTTCGGCATTCTCTCGATAAATCGGGATTCAGAATAAAAAGAAGAGGAAAAAATGTTAGATGTAAAATTCATTCGCGAAAATCCGGAAGTTGTTAGACAAGGATTGTTAAATAAAAATGCTAAAGACATCGTAGATGAAATTCTTCAGCTTGATGAACAGCGCAGAGGATTCATTTCTAAAACAGAAGAGTTGAAAGCGAAGAAGAACCAAGTCTCGGCTGAAATTCCTAAGTTGAAAAAAGCAGGACAAGATACCAGCGCAATCTTTGAGGAAATGAAAAAAGTTGGTGATGAGATAACCCAGCTTGATTCTCAGTTGAAAGAGATTGAAGAAAAGATTGAAAACATTTTGCGCCACACTCCAAACTTGGCTCACGCAAGCGTGCCGGTTGGAAAAAGCGCGGAAGAAAATGTTGAAGTCCGCCGCTGGCTGCCGGAAGGATTTAAGTTTGAAAACGATTTCAAAGTGCTCGATCATGTTGAACTTGGCAAAAAACTCAGCTTGCTCGATTTTGAGCGCGGTACAAAAATTTCCGGCTCGGGATTTCCTCTTTACACCGGCAAGGGCGCAACTATGGAACGTGCGCTAATAAATTTTATGCTCGATACACATTTGCAGAATCACGGCTACACAGAAGTTATGCCGCCGATTCTTGTAAACAGAGATTCGATGAAAGGCACTGGACAGATTCCGAAAATGGAAGAAGATATGTACTTCATAGAGAAAGATGGTTTGTATCCGATTCCTACAGCAGAGGTTCCGATTACAAATATTCATCGTGATGAAATTCTTGCCGAGAAAGACTTAACAATTAAATATGTTGGCTATTCCCCATGTTTTCGCCGTGAAGCCGGTTCTTACGGAAAAGATTCTAAAGGATTTCTGCGCGTTCATCAATTCAATAAAGTTGAAATGGTAAAATTCGCTAAACCCGATAATTCCTATGATGAGCTTGAAGCAATGACTAACGACGCGGAAAATATTTTGAAAGCTCTCAATGTACCGTACAGAATTTTAATGCTTTGCACGGGAGATTTAAGTTTTTCAGCCGCAAAATGTTACGATATTGAAACGTGGTCACCGGCAGAAAACAAATGGCTGGAAGCTTCTTCTTGCAGTAACTTCGAAGCCTTCCAAGCTCGCAGAGCAAACATCCGCTACAGAAAAGAAGAAACTAAAAAACCGGAGTTTGTTCACACACTCAACGGTTCCGGATTGGCAACAAGTCGGTTGATGGTTTCAATAATGGAAAACAACCAAACGCCGGAAGGGAAAATCATCGTACCAAAAGCATTACAAAAATATACCGGATTCGAAGTTATTGGGTAAACGTTTTAGAACGTAGAGAAAAGAGTGTGCCCCGCTTCGACTTGCGTCTTGCGAGGCGAGGATCGAAGAATTGAAAATTTTACTTTTCGTTCTTAATTTTTCATCAGAATTGAATTTTTTTCAACAGTGCTTTGTTGGAATTATATAGAAAGGGATTAATAAACTTGTTCGGTAACCTCAAACATCTCAATAAATATTTCCGGCGATATAAAACCAAATTGCTTCTTGGTTGCTTATTTATACTGCTCTCCAATGTAGCAAACGTTTATATACCACTAAACGTTAAGGAGGGAATAGATACACTCTCGAAGAGCGGCGACTTCAATGTTGTCCTAAGATTAGTAGCTATACTTTTAGCCGCGGCTTTTCTCAGCAATTTGTTTCGGTTTTTTATACGTCAAACAATTATTGTCGTATCGCGAGAAATTGAATATGATTTGCGCCATGATTTCTGGTCACACATTCAAAAACTGCCTCTAAGATTTTTCCAGAACAATTCTACCGGCAATATAATGTCGCATGCTACTAACGATATTAGCGCAGTGAGAATGTTTGTTGGTCCCTCTGTAATGTACACGATTGATAACGGAATAAAATTTATTCTCACACTTTCGGTAATGATTTCGTTAAGTCCCATGCTTACGTTATATGCACTTCTGCCAATGCCTCTTATGTCGTTTATAGTGTATGTTGTTATGAAGAAGATGCATACCAAGTACACACGCATTCAAGAAAAGTTGTCTGATCTTACTGCTAAAGCACAAGAAAATTTTTCCGGGATACGAGTGATTAAATCTTACGAAAGGGAAGACTATGAGATTTCCGAATACAAAAGGGAAAGTGGAGAATATCTAAATCGTAAGATGGATCAAGTAAAACTACAAGCTTTCTTTGGACCAATATTCATGCTGATTGCCGGACTCTCAGCAATAATAGTTGTACTTGCCGGCGGAAACATGATTATCAATAACACTCTTAGCGTTGGTGTAATATTCGCATTCATGCTCTATTTAATGGATTTGATCTGGCCGATGATTTCTTTCGGCTGGGTTGCTAATATGATTCAGCAAGCCGACGCCAGCATGAAGCGTTTGTTGAAAATTTGGAATGAGCCGGTTGAAATCTCCGATGAAAATGTTGATGCAAGAATTTCATCAATCAAGGGAGATATAGAATTTAGAAATGTTTCTTTCCGATACGGAGAAAATCTTCCGTGGGTTCTAAAGAATTTAAATTTATCTATTAAGCATGGCGAAACAGTTGCGTTCATTGGCAATACCGGCGTAGGTAAAACAAGTTTGATAAATCTCATCCCACGTTTATATGATGTTACTGAGGGAAGCGTTTTCATTGATGGGAAAGATGTCCGTAAAATTCCTCTTGGAGTTTTGAGAACAGGAATTGGTCTGGTTCCTCAAGAGAATTTTCTTTTCTCGGATACACTTGCCAACAATTTAATGTATGGATTAGATAATGGTAATGAAGAATTAGTTCAAAAAGTTTCCGGTATCGCCCGCTTATCTAAAGACGTAGATACTTTTCCCCTTGGTTACGAAACAATTCTTGGTGAAAGAGGCATTACACTTTCCGGTGGACAAAAACAGCGTTCCACATTAGCGAGAGCAATAGCAATTGATCCGAAGATTTTAATTCTAGATGATTCGTTCTCCGCAGTTGATACAAATACAGAAGAAGAAATTCTGCGTCAATTAAAAGAATTTATGATTGATCGCACGAGCATAATTATTAGTCACAGAATTTCTACGGTGAAGGATTCCGATAAAATATTTGTACTTGATGAGGGAAAAGTTGTAGAGCAAGGAACACACGATGAGCTAGTAGCAAAAGATGGAATTTACGCCGACTTAAATACAAAGCAGTTGTTGGAAAAAGAACTTTTGGAAATGAGTTAGAAAAGAGCAATATGACCGAACAAAAGGATGATGAAATATTAGGTAAAGCTTACGACTCGCAGTTAATGCGCAGATTGCTTACTTATATTAAGCCTTATAAGAAATATATAATCCTTGCGATTATTCTAAACATCGTAGTTTCTGCGCTTGGTCCGCTTCGTCCATACCTTTCTAAAATTGCGTTCGACGATAAAATCCAAAACAAAGATTTTAACGGATTGCTGGTTGTTTGCGCTATTCTGCTCGGCTCGCTAATGCTTCAAGCGCTAATACAGTATTTCCTTACTTATTACACAGAACTTACAGGACAAAAAATTGTTTACGATCTACGCATTCAGCTTTTCTCACATGTTCAAAAGCTCGCGCTAAAATATTTTGATAAAACTCCGGTTGGCAGAACAGTAACACGCGTAACAAACGATGTGGATTCGCTGAACGACATGTTCTCCTCCGGCATCGTTTCAATTTTCAGCGACATCTTCAGTATTGTCTGGATTTTCATCTTCATGTTTGCAATGTCATGGGATCTTTCCTTAGTTACGCTTGCAGTTTTACCGGCGCTGATTTATGCTACATTTTTATTCCGTAAAAAAGTTAGAGAAAATTACCGCGATGTGCGCAAACATCTTGCAAGATTAAACTCATTTATGCAAGAACGCATAACTGGAATGAATGTTGTCCAAATTTTTGCCAAAGAAAAAGAGGAACTAAAGAATTTTTCTTCAATCAATAAAGACAATAAGGATGTAAACATTCAATCCGTGTTCTATCACGCGGTATTTTTCCCGGTAGTGGAAATGCTTAGCGTAATATCGGTTGCGTTGATTATTTGGTATGGCGGCGGTGAAGTAATTCAGAAAAATCTTACAATAGGTGTGCTGCTTGCTTTCTTGCAATACACAGAAATGTTTTGGCGCCCGGTGCGCGATCTTTCCGATAAGTACAACATTCTTCAAACAGCAATGGCTTCTTCAGAGAGAATTTTCAAGCTGTTGGATGACAACACAATTATTAAGAATCCGTCTGAACCTAAGACCATCAAATCTATAAAAGGTGAAGTTGAGTTTAAGAATGTTTGGTTTGCTTACAATCCGGAAGAATATGTACTGAGAAATGTTTCTTTCAAAATTAATCCGGGAGAAAGGATTGCTATTGTAGGCGCTACCGGAGCGGGGAAGACAAGTATCATCAATATTTTTACACGCTTCTATGATATTCAACAAGGAAGCATAACTTTAGATGGAATTGATATTCGCGATTTAAGCAAGAGCGAACTAAGAAAATACATCGCAATGGTGCTTCAAGATGTTTTTCTTTTCAGCGGTACAATAAAATCAAATATCAGCCTTGGTAATAAAGATATTACCGATGAAAAGATAATTGAAGCGGCAAAGTTTGTAGGTGCCGATAAGTTTATCTCTCAGCTTCCAAATGGTTATGATGAAGTTGTGAAAGAAAAAGGCGCTACTCTTAGTGTCGGACAGAAACAACTAATTTCTTTTGCGCGCGCGCTTGCTTACAATCCTCAAATTCTTATTTTAGATGAAGCTACTTCCAGCGTTGATACGGAAACTGAAATCTTGATTCAAAATGCTATTGAAAAATTGCTCGTTGGAAGAACTTCAATCGTAATTGCGCATCGTCTTTCTACAATTCAAAATGCTGATAAGATTTTAGTGATGCACAAAGGCGAATTGAAAGAGGCGGGAACGCATCAAGAACTTCTTGCCCACAAGGGCATCTATTATAAGCTCTACCAGCTACAGTATAAGGATCAAGAACTTAAATCTGCATAAGGAGGAGAAATGGCAACAACCCGATTTATGACTCTTCCACGTCATATAATTGAAGGTGAAAAACTCCACCCGGAAGCCACCGGAGAACTCTCCGGAATTCTACTTCAACTTGGACTCGCTGCAAAATTAATTTCATTGGAAGTAAACAAAGCCGGTTTGGCAAACATACTTGGCTTTACCGGAGATGAAAACGTTCATGGCGAAAAAGTTAAGAAGCTCGATATGTTTGCTCACGAAATGTTAATTAAAGCTATGGATCATGGCGGACATTTTTGTGTAATGGCAAGCGAAGAAGAGGAAGATATTATTCATCTGCCGCCACATCAAAAAATCGGCAAATACGTTTTGCTGTTCGATCCGCTTGACGGTTCATCCAACATTGACGCGAACATCAGCATTGGAACAATTTTCTCAATCTACAAACGTGTCAGTGAAGGCGATGGTCCGGGTACACTTGAGGATTGCCTTCAGCAAGGATACAAACAAGAAGTTGCCGGTTATATTCTTTACGGCTCAAGTACAATTTTTGTTTACACCGCCGGACATGGACACGGTGTTTACGGTTTTACTTTAGATCCGGCATTTGGCGAGTTTCTACTTTCACATGATGACATCAAAATTCCGAAGCAAGGAAGAATCTACAGCTTGAATGAAGGCAATTATTTCTCATGGCCAAAAGGTCTGAAAGATTACATCAAGTATTTGCAAGCGAATTACTTTGAAGGAAAACCATACCAGGCACGTTATGTTGGTTCAATGGTTGCCGATGTTCACCGCACATTACTCTACGGCGGCATTTTTATTTATCCGGGTGATAGAAGAAATGCCAAAGGTAAATTGCGTTTGAGTTATGAATGTAATCCTATGTCGTTTATTGTTGAAGCTGCGGGCGGAAGAGCAACAGACGGCAAAGAGAGAATCTTAGATAAGAAACCTGAAGCACTTCACGAACGCACACCAATTTACATTGGCAGCGAAAAAGATGTGTTACTTGTAGAAAAATTCTTGAGTGAGGCAAGAGAAGCGTACTGAAAAGCAATGGTGAATTGAGAATGGAGAATTAAAAGATTATCAATTCTCCATCATCAACTTTCTACTAACAACTTTTAGTGTTTTTTAATCTTCGCAATTTCTTCTTCTATCTTCTTAGCCAAATCAGCGAGAGATATTCCTTCAACTTTCAGCTTAGCGTTTCTTACAATAATTTCGGGTGCATCACCTTCGCCTTTAACAAGTCTATACAGATTAAAACCAAGACGGTTTCTATCGTTTGGAATAGGTAGATAATCTTTTAGAGATTCCGCAATTCCATAGCATTGTTTTTCGATTGAGTCTTCCGGGAAAAATTTAACTGCCGGAGGAGGTAAAGTTGTCATATCAGTTCCGTTTTGTTCTTGCCAAAAATAAGTAAGTGAGTTTATACTTCCAACCGCCAGAAGAAAGCAAAATTTGGTAAATTTAGTCTGGAATAAGAAAACTTTGGAAATTCTATTAATCAGACCAGCAAAATCCTTGTAATCCGGTTTAGCTCGCTCGGCGATGTACTCTTAACCACTCCAATTGTACGCGTGTTAAAACTTAGGTACCCGGAAGCGGAAATACACTTTGCTGTTCGTAAGGAATTTTCGGATGTGTATTCTCAAAATCCAAACATCTCCCGGCTCATCATATTTGATAAAACTCGTGAGGCAGAACTAAAGACTGAGCTATCAAACGAGAAATATGATTTGATAATTGATTTGCAGAACAACTGGCGCAGTAGAAAACTTACAAGGGGAATGGCTGGCAATATCCTAATGTTCGTAAAACCAACATTTGCCAAGCTTTTGCTTGTCTATCTAAAATGGAATTCCTTGAAAGAGAATAAATCTATTGTTAAGAGATATGCAGAAGCCGCAGGAGTGGAACTTGATCAAGCCGGCTTAGAATTATTTTTGCCAAGCGAAATTAAATCATCACTCGAAAGTGGAAAACAATACATTGGCTTTGCACCCGGCGCAAAACATTTTACTAAACGATGGCTGCCGGAATATTTTGTAGAGCTTGGAAATGAGCTAACAAAACTCGGGTTTCACATTGTTTTGTTTGGCGGAAAATCAGATCAGCAATTGTGCTATGAAATCTCAAAACAAATTTCCGGCTCAATTAATCTTCAGAATGATGACAATCTTTTCCAGATTGCCGCCGATATGAAGCTCTGCAAGCTAATAGTCTCCAACGATTCCGGACTGATGCACACAGCCGCTTCAGTTGGTGTTCCGGTAGCAGCAATATTTGGTTCAACTGTAAAAGAATTTGGCTTTGCGCCGTATGGTGTTCAAAATTTAATCTTAGAAAATAATTCGTTATTTTGCCGCCCGTGTAGTCACATTGGTAAATCAACTTGTCCCAAGAAGCACTTTAAATGTATGAAAGACGTTACGCCGCACAATGTGCTAAATCATCTTCAAAACTTTCTCCCCGGCTTATGAAAACAATCTGGTACTGGTTTTATAATTTAACTTTCATTCCATTCGCAAAAGGATTTTTGTTCTTCGCACAGTTATTTCATCCTAAAATAAAGATCGGTTTAAAAGGTAGAAGAAAGCTTTTCGAAAATCTGATTATTGATCTTGCCGGAGTTGACCGTAAAAAGAAAATGGTCTGGTTTCATTCGGCTTCGATGGGTGAGTTTGAACAAGCAAAGCCTATCATTGAACGCATCAAAACGGAAAAAGATGTTAATATAATTGTAACCTTTTTCTCCCCTTCCGGTTACACAAATTCGCTTAAATATCCTTTTGCCGATGTAATTACTTATTTCCCATTCGATACAGCTTTAGCCGCCAAGCGGTTTTTGAATTTAGTTCGACCGAATTTAGCAATCTTTATGCGTTATGATATTTGGCCAAATATGATTTGGCAGCTTGAACAGAAATCAATCCCATGTATGATTGTTGACGCAACGATGCGAAAAAAAACTCCGCGCAAATGGGCAGTAGCAAAAAGTTTTCACAAATCACTCTTTTCTTGTTTTACAAAAATCTTAACTGTTTCCGAAAACGATTCTGAAAACTTTGGCGAGTTTGGCTTAGACAAAAACAAGATAACGGCTGTCGGCGATACTCGCTTTGACCGCGTTTACCAAAAAAGTTTGGATGCCAAACAAAAGAAATTATTCCGTGAAGACTTCTTCAAAGATAAAAAAGTCTTTGTGTTAGGCAGTTCATGGGAAAGCGATGAAGAAGTTTTGCTGCCGGCATTGCAAAAAGTTATGAAGAATGATGAGCGCGTAATTACAATCATAGTTCCGCACGAGCCAACCGTCTTGCATGTTGAATATCTGGAGAATCAACTGCATGGTAAGTATGAAACAATTCGTTTTTCGTTGCTTAACAATTACAAAGGCGAACGCATAATTATTATTGATTCAATTGGTGTGCTGCTTACTTTGTATTATTATGCGCATATTGCATACGTTGGCGGCAGTTTCAAGCAAGGAATCCACAACGTGCTTGAACCGGCGGTTTATGGCATTCCGGTTGTCTTTGGTCCCAAACATGAAAACAGCCAGGAGGCTTTAGTTATGGTTAAGAATGGCGGCGGAATAACAATCAAAAATAAAAAAGAAGCTTACCGGGTTTTAAGAACACTTTTCAGCAATCAAAACTTACGCGCAGAAAAAGGACAAATATGCGCCGAGTACGTAAAAGCCAATATTGGCGCCACTCAAAAGATTCTTCAAGAGATTTACCGGATTTTATGATAAACCAATCTTTCGGCGCTCAGCAAAGTTTCGCAAAAGAAGAAAGAACGTCTTTATTTTAATTTATAGAGCATATTTTATAAATTGAATCTGTATTTAACGAGCTGATTACTAATGCCGCCAACTCAGAACAAAACTTTCGAACAAACGCGAGCCGAAATTTCATTTAAGGAAATTTTGGAGTTCGCGCCCATCGGGATTTTGATCTTCCAGAGCAATTGGAAAATTAAGTTTGTCAATTCTAACTTTTTCAATTTTCCTGGAGTGCTGGGAGAAAGCCCGGCAAATGCAGTTGGGCAGAGCGTTTACGATAACAGACTTTTCGAGAAAATTGATATTCGCCCGGAACTTGAGCTCATACAAAAAGGGGAAAGCTTTGAAAAGCAAATCTCCGTCAGCAAATCATTCAGAGGAGTACAAGTTTCCATCCTATTAAAAGGAAGTCCCATTACACTGGAAGATGAAAGCGCCGGCGGAATTCTGATTATAGAAGATGTAAAAGTTGACACAAGCAAAACACATTCGCCGCTTTCAAAAACACCGGAGTTTAAAAGCTTTCTTAACCACATAGGGGACTTTTTCGTAATTGCAGATGCCGATGGTGTAATCAAAGAAACCTCTGAGCAAAGTAATTCAGCTTACGATTTTCTTTTTGAAGCAGATTCCTTAAAGCAAAACAAAAAATTATCACCTATTCTTTTCAAAAAGAATCTCGAAACAGTTGTATTATCTAACGAAACTGTAACAACCAAAATTCCATTTATTAAGGAGGGTGCGGAATATCTTTCCAAGATAACACTGATTCCATTTAGCGAAGAGGGATTAACAGTTGATAATGTAATTCTGATTCTGGAAGACCTTAGCAAGAGGAATGATGATCTTGGTAAAACTCAAATTGAAATTGACGAGCTTTCCAAGTATCAAAAAATTACTGCTTCTGTGGTAGATGGATTAATTGGTGTTAACAAAGGAGGAAGAATTGTTCTGTGGAATGAGTCTTCCGCGAAATTGTTTGGTCTTACAAAGAGCGAAGTATTTGGTAAGTATATAGGTAAAATATTTCCATCACTTGATGAAGCCGGCTTTACCAAGCTAAAAAGTGATGTAGCAATGAATAACGGCTGGAATGGAATCTTATCAATCGGATTCGATGAATCTATTGCCGAGCATTTCAAAGTGAAAGTTACCGAGTTAAGCGATGAAGCAGAGGAGTCTTATATTTTCCTTTGCACAAACGTCACGGAAAGTATTCGCGCTGAAAAAGAACTGAAAGATTCGGAAGAAAAATTTAGAAACATTGTAACTAACGCGCCTGAGTTTATTTGTACACTTGATAAACGCGGTAACCTGACCTTTGGTAACAAACAATTTCTTGAAGCATTTAAGATCTCTCAAGCCGAATTGAAAAAAACAAATTTTACGGATTTGATTGACCCGGATTTTCTTCTTACCAATGGGTTTGATTTAGAAAATATTACAACGAAAAATATATGGAGTGTTGATCTTCCGTTAGTCAACAAACTCGGTCATAAAATTTTTGTACTTGCCAACTTTTCTACAATTAGAAATGCCAAAGAAGAGCTGCAAAGCTTCACGTTGAATCTGACCGATATTACTCAGAAGAAAGAAGCAGAAAAAGATTTGCTCCTCATCCGCTCTGTGTTTGAGGCGTCTGTTGATGGTATAGCTCTTATTAACAACAGCAGATTTGTACTAGTTAATGATTCGTTTGTAAAAATGTTGGGCTACTCAACAACAAGCGAAATGATAGATGAGATTCCGCTGAATCTAATTAGCGGAAAAGACAAAGAAATTGTTTCCGGCTATTTGAATCCATCGTATGAAAATATTAACCAGCCGCCGAAATTTAATTTTACTGCCCGCAGAAAAGATGGTACAACCTTCGCTGCCGAAAACTCTGTCTCTTACTACGAAGTTGAAGGAGAAAGGTTTATAGTTTGGGTCTTGCGGGATGAAACAGAAGAGATGCTGGCTAAAGAAGCTTTACAAACATCGGAAGAAAGGTACAGAAGTATTTCCGAAAGTATAAATGAATGTATTTGGGCTGCGGAAAATGTAAAAGGTGATTTGAAAGCAATCTTCTACACGCCTTCGGTTAAAAAGATTACAAGTTATGAACCGCAAGAATTTTTGGATGATGAAGAATTGTGGGGAAAAATTATTCATCCGGATGATGTGGATTTTGTAGGCGATAAGATGGATAATCTCTACGGCGACCCAATAAGAAATCTTGAAACTCTTGAATACAGAATAATTGATAAACTTGGCAGTATTATTTGGATTGAGAACAAAATTACTGTTGTACGCGATCCGAAAGGTAAAATCCAAAAGGTATTTGGAATCATAAGCGACGTGAGCTTATCAAAGCGCGCTGAAGAAGAATTGAAACGTTCAACGAGTGATTTAAAAGAACTAAACGAAACAAAAGACAGATTTATTTCTATAGTTTCTCACGATTTACGTACGCCGTTCAGTTCAATAATCGGCTTTACCGATTTGCTTCTTACAGATAAGAATCTTGATGAAGAAAAGAAAATACAGTATATCCACTTCATTCAGGAATCATCAAAGAGTATGCTGGGATTGGTTAATTCACTGTTGGATTGGACTCGCTTGCAAACCGGAAGAATCAAATTTGAGCCGGACAGAATTAACGCAAAATATATTATTGATAAATCAATCCAAATACTTTCCGGCGCTGCTATTCAGAAGAAGATTAAACTTGTTAACGAGCTTGCGAAAGAGTTTTACATCCACGCGGATGAAAGTTTGCTTCTGCAAGTTTTCAACAACTTAATCTCGAACGCAATTAAGTTTACCAAGCCGGAAGGAAGCATAGTTGTCTCAGCAAAAGCTAATATCGAAAAGAAGCAAGTGGAATTTAGTGTTAAGGATGATGGCATAGGAATCCGTGCTGAAAATGTAGATAAATTGTTTAAGATAGATACGAAGTTTACAACAAGCGGCACCGCCGGAGAAAAAGGAAGCGGTCTGGGCTTATCTCTTGTTCACGATATTATCCGCAAACATGGCGGCGATATTTGGGTTAACAGCGAACCTGGAAAGGGAACACAATTTATTTTTTCAATTCCGGTTGCTTCTTCTTATTTGTTGATTGTTGATGATATGAAAACCGACCGCTTGCTCTACACAAAGCTGATAAAGAGTTTGATTCCAAATTATAATATTCTTGAAGCGGAAAACGGAAAAATTGCGCTTGAAGTGATTAAGCAATCATTGCCGGCGCTTGTAATTACAGACCATAATATGCCGGTGATGAACGGTTATGATTTTGTTAAGCAGTTGAGTATCACTCCGTTAAAATATAAACCGCCGGTAATTGTTCTAAGCGGCGATGTTAACAAAACCATTGAAGCAGAGTACAAAGAGTTTGGTGTTGAATATGTATTCTCGAAGCCGGTTAACCTGAGCAATTTCAAGAATGCGATTGAGCGTTCTTTAAGAAAAGCTATTTTTAATTGAGGTTTTTTTACTCTGTGTAGCTCGGTGTCTTCTCCGCGGAACTCTGTGAAAAAATATTTCACAGAGAAGCACCGAGATTAAACAGAGAGCCCCACAGAGAAAACATCTGAAATCAGTTTATTCCGGTATCAAGAATTCCAAATTTTTTCCAATCCTTAAAATCGAAATGCCACCACTCCGTTTCCATTGGATCAAATCCAAATTGAATCATTGTCTCGCGCAGAAGCTTTCTATTTATATATGCTTTCTCAGAAACGTCCTTGCTGGCAAATGAAGCCCGCTCGGTAAAATCATCGTACGGTGTTCCCATATCAAGCTCGTTCCCATCAGCATCAATAAGAGTAACATCAACTGCAGCCCCGCGGTTATGGCGCGATCCTTTTGCCGGATCTGCAACATAGCGGTCATCCGGAAGGATTTGCCACATTATTTTCTGTACGAAGAGAGGGCGGAAGCCATCGAAAATTTTTATTCTGACGTTATGATTCTTCTTAAGAAACTCGTTTGCTTGTGCTAAATGCTCTGCTGCAACCTTTCTTAAAAATACTTTAGCCGATGGATAAAGAACTTGCTTGGTAAAATTATTTGCGGTAGCATATTTAACATCTTGCACAATTGTAGAGTCTATTGATTTGAGCGGTACAATCAGTGTGTCTTCTTGTGCGAACACAATAGAGCTTATGAGCAGAAGAAATAAAAATTTATACATAGTCAATCCACTTTCTTTAGTTCGGCAAATAATGTGGTAATATCAGCAACTGGTGTCTCGTCAGATAAGTTATACAACAAAATATTCTTTCCAACTTTTCTCCAATGATATGATCTGTCTTTAATTGTTTTTTCAAATGCTTCTTGAATAATATTGTTTCTACCTTTCTTCTGAAATGTGATTATATCAAAGCTTGTTAGAGTATGATGATGAACAACATATTGGTTAAAATCTTCAAAGCCTTCAATTTGCCCGTCTTGTGAAAAGTTTAATCTAAGTTTTTGATCTTCCGATATATAAGTCCCGGCAAAAGATTTGTCATTTACAAAATGTTCAAAACCATCAAAAGTACCGTATTCCCTTGGAAGCGAAACGTAAAAGATTGTGTCGTTGCTGGACTCCTTTATTTCATGAAGTGCAAGGAAAGCTTTTCCAGCTTTAGTTGCTAAAGAAAGTGTGTACGGATTTCTAAAAAAAGGAGACTTAGCTACATATATTTCATTCGGGCTCCTAACAAAAAACGATTCTCTGTTTCCTTCAATGAGAGACCCGATAATTAGAATTGAATCCTTTCTGTTAAAATAGATCCGCCTAATTTCAAAATCGGAAAAATTCATTGCACTGCAGACACTATCACTCTTAGTTAATCTTTCATAGTATTTGTCTAAAAGCCAAGTATTGTTGAAACCGCTACTAGGTTCGATAGTTTGTGCTGAACAAAAATATGGAGAGACACAAACCAAAATGGCTGCCAGCACAATCAATGATTTCACTATTGAGTAGTCCTTAGTTGGATTCTCTATTTCAATCTCAGCACTGCGCCGGTAACCGGTTCTAAAATGACTTTGCCGCCGGTAACATAACGGGTTTTTGTTCCCGCTGAATCTTTATCAACCAGAACATCCCAAGCGCCTTCAGGCAAAGGGAACTCAAGCGATTGATGCGGATCGGCATTAAAGAGTACTACAAAAGTTTCTTCGCCGTAATTAATAACATAACCAAGACCAAACTTGCTGTTCGGGTGTTCGTAGAAAGTAATATCTTCATAATCAGCGTGACGGAATGAATCATATTTTTTTCTGAGTCCAATTAAACCTTTGTAGTAATCGAGCAAGTCTTTATTAATCTCCGCGTGTTTAAAGTTGAGATAATTTGTTTCATTGTCTTTATCATAAGCGTTATGATCAATCCTTCCTTTGTTGGTGTCTTTAACCGTCAGGTTGTAAGGAATAACTTTAGAGCGCGCAAATTCCTGTCCGCTGTGAATCATAGTTATTCCTTGCGAAGTGAAAAGGAAAAGCGCGGCAAGTTTGTTAATCTTCAACTGATGCGGAGTGAGTTTAACATTTTTATCAATGTCTTTAATAACTTTGTGCGGATCAACTTCTTTTGTACCAACGCGAATAAAATCCCCAAGTGTATAACCATCATGAGATTCCAGATAATTAACGGAATGTTCTTTTTGAACAAAAAGTCCAAACGAGTCGCGCATTAAAGTTCCGTTAACATAACTTTTAATTCTCTGTGGAGAATTGTTACCGTACCAATGTCCAAATACCCAGCCTAATCCATTGTAAGGATTTTCTCCCTTAATTCCATTTCTAATTTGATCATTCCATGCACCCCAATTGCGGCGTGAAAATCCGTTCGGATCGTAACCGCCACCCCAGGGCTCGCAAACAATAACCACTTTAGGATTTACTTTTCTTAGCTCTGTTGCAATTTCTTCAACGGTTTTCCAGTCAATTAATTTACCAAGATCAAAGCGGAAACCATCAACATGATATTCTTTCATCCAGTAAATCAAACTTTCAATTATCAGACGGCGAACCATAGGCCGCTCGGTTTTCAAATCATTGCCGCAGTAGCTTTCAGCGATGTAATGCCCCTTCTCATCAAGGCGGAAATAATATTCTTTATCAATCTGTTTTAAGTTGCCAATTTCATATTCGGAAAGGTGATTATAAACTACATCCATCACCACACCGATTCCGGCTTTGTGGAAAGCCTTCACCATATCTTTGTAATCGGTTACTTGCTTTCCGGTTGAACCCATCCACTTATTCCATTTAAAACTTTTCCAATCTTCACTGTAATAAGATGCTGGGGCGAAGAACGCGCCTGTCATGTAACCCCAATGGTTTCTTTCGTGAGGATTCCATGTATTAAACTTTCCGGAGAGTGAATCACGGTATGGGAGTTCACAGTAACCAAAATCTTGTGTCGGAAGAAGCTCGACAGTATTTACACCAAGATTCTTAATGTATTCTAATCCTCCCTTCGTTCCTTTCTCAATCAATCCTTGGTAAGTGCCCGGCTTCTTAGCAGTGCTCGATTTGTGCGCGGTTAAATCTCTTACATGCATTTCATAAATAATTAAATCGCGCCAGTCACGCTGAATCCACTGATCACCTTCCCAATCATAATTATTCTCTTTTACTACGATGGATTTGCGGGGATTCATGTAAGTAGTAAAAGTTGCAACCGCTTTAGAATAAGGATCAACACAAACCGGAATGCTTGGATTGGTGAAATCATCACCTTTGTGATATACTTTGTAACCGTAGAATCTACCGGAGAAATCGCCGTCAAGTTTCAACTCCCACACACCTTGCTCATCGCGAATCATGTAATAGTCTTTGGAATTTTTATCATTTACCTTTTGAAATACACACAGTTTAACAAGCGTTGCAGATGGTGCGAACAAACGAAAAAAAGTTTTTTCTCCTTCAACAAAGGAACCAAGTTTTTTATCCGAGTAAAATTTATCCAGTCCTTTATAATGCTGCCAAAACTCAGTTGTGTCTGTGTAAGACTTAAATAAATATGTGTGACGTAAATTCAAACCAGCTCCATTGTTTGTTGATATTGTAAGTAGAAGAAGAAAGCCTACTGTTATTATCGCAAGTTGTCTCATAATCTTTCAGTGCCTTCAATTAATTCTTAATAAGATAGAGAAATGCAGCGGTGGAAAAATAGGAATTGCGGCTGATTTAAGGAAGTTAAACGGTCGCAATTAGTATAAGTTATTTCATTAGGATTAGCTTCCTAATGATGGTTGATTTACTGGCTTCTTAAAAATATTATTCAGTAACATTGGTTCACAAGCCATAATAATTGTTAATTCATTAGTTCGCTGACTATTAAGAATTGATTTTTATTTCAGAATAAAGCAATATTAAGAAAAGAATTTTGCTAACAGCATATTAACAAATGGGCATCACAATGATTAACATACCAATCTCGATTCAAATTCCTGAACTTTGGCAAGGGAAGACATTCTCAAAAAATGACTGGGGTTCAATTAATTTAGTAGTTGGTCCAAATGGTACAGGTAAATCGTTATTTGCAGACCAATTAAAAATCCAACTTGCTCAAAATGGATACAAGGTAAGGCTTTTAAATGCAGAACGTCTGAGCGGACTTGAGAAGATGGATTATACATATTATACTCATGGGAGTCAGTTTAGACTTGGGTTAAACATTTCTCAATTCAATGAACTAAAGCAATATGGTGAGAATTACGGACTTTCTTCATCTGCCTTTGTAATACTTAAAGAGCGTTTAGACATACGAGTCAAAATAGAAGCGCTTTTTTCTGACATTTTTAATAAAACTATAAGACTTGTTGAAGAAGGTGGTTTTTTAAAACCCAAAATTCAAAATAACTCTGGTGGTGCTGAATATGAACTTAAAGGAAATGAGTGCCACGGCTTAAAAGAAATACTAACCCTACTAACTTTCCTTTATGATGAAAGTAAAGATTGTTTGATTTTAGATGAACCAGAATTGCATCTTCACCCACAGTTTCAATCTTTCTTTCTTGCAGAGATAAGAAAGTTAGCTGGCGACCCCAAAAGAGACCCAACTAAAAAACTTTTCTTCATTATAACACATTCTCCTTATTTTATAGACTTGAGGAGTATTGATGATTTAAAAAGCATTCTTATTTGTCATTATGATATCCCACCTGACTATGTAAATATGTTAGACCCACAAGATGAATATATTCTGAGCAGGTTTTTACCACGTTTTAACACACATCATAAGCAATTTTTCTTTTCACCTAATCCTGTATTTGTTGAGGGTTACACTGACCAGCAGATTATTAGTCTCCTCTTTGACAAACTTAACTACAATATTTTTGCTGCTGGTTCGTGTGTAATTGATGTTGGTGGAAAAGATGAACTAGCTGTTTTCTTTAGATTATGTAAGCATCTTAAAATACAAGCAAGAATTATTGCAGATTTAGATGCTTTCTTTAAAGGTAAGCTAAGGGAAGTTGCACAATCAGATTGTGACTGTAACGATTATATTCAGCAAAAGGGCATAGGAACAGATTTGTCTGTTTTGATAGGTGAGTTAGAAAGAAAAATAAAAGAAGTCGCTGATGATTTAGTAACAAAGATATCCGCTGACCCTGACATTATCAATCTAATAAATTTCTTGAAACCTATAATAAATACTGGAGACAAAAGAAGTACAGTTGTTACTGCTTGTACAATGGCTCTAATAAGATTTCAAACGAAAATATTAGCCGATGTATCCCCAGCACTACAGAATAATGTCAATTATATTATCCCACGATTTAATTTGCTGTTGGAGGCATTTAAGGCTGCCAATATCTTCATTTTTTCAAAAGGTGAAATAGAACACTATTATACTCAGACTCCTATCGACTATCTAAACGTAACAGATAAAGATAAAAGCATTTCATTTCATGCTGAGAGAGACTATTTATTAGCAACTGCTGACAAAACTAAACTTGAATCTACTTACCCAGATTTACTCTGCATTTTAAAAGAATCGATACCGCAGGTGAAAGTAAACTTAAGCAAGCATTTGAAGTTTCAGATTGTTGAATGGATACAAACAGTTCAGAGAGCCATTTCCAAAGGTGATGTTTCTGAAATAAATGGCTTGAAATCAAATGCAAAAATTGATTATAAACTATTTAATCAAATAATTGAAGTTCTGGAGTTAGCTGTACAACCAGATAAAAGATTTACTTGTAAAATTAAAATCAATAAATCTTTGACCGAATTTAATACGGAAATAAAATTTGATGAAAAAACAATACCTCATGATTTTGTACTAACAGTATAAATGCAGTGAATAAGATATTACCTAAAGCGTGAGAGTCAAAATACTTTTGAGTATAGGAGTTGATTACTAGAAATTTCATTGAGAATTAAAAATATTCTCGACGTTAGCCAGTTCCAACTGGGTTTCTATTTTTTATTTTTTCTTCGGAAATTATTTCATCAAAACTAATTTCTTCGTTTCGGCTAAACTTCCGGCTTGTAATCTGTAGAAATAGACTCCGCTTTGTAAAGACGCGCCATGGCGCGTCTCTACATTAAATGTAGCTTTGTAAGTCCCAGAAGGTAGAAATTCATTTACAAGCATAGCAACTTCTCTTCCGAGTACATCGTAAACTTTTAAGCTTACGTTGCTGGCTTCTTGTAGCGTGTAGCTAATAGTTGTTTCCGGATTAAACGGATTGGGATAGTTTTGGTGCAATGAAAAATTTGCAGGCAAAGCAATGTCTAGTTCAGTATCATTTGAATATTCAAATGCGCCATTGAAATCAATCTGCTTCAATCTGTATTTTATTTTTCCGTTCGGCGGAGTATTATCTGTAAATATATAATCTTTTGTGGAGTTACTGTTACCGTGCCCTTGTACGAAACCAATTTTTTCCCATTTGTCTTTCTGAGCAAAGCGAAGAATCTCAAAACCGTAATTGTTCACTTCTGTTTCTGTGGACCAAATTAAAACTACTTTTCCTCTAACAACGCTAGCAGAAAAGGAAGTTAGCTCTACGGGAAGAGGGGCGTCATCTGCCCAATATTCATAAGCCCCAATATCAGTAGCTCCGTTTCTTTCAGCGGCACGCTGGTCCTGTGTGGGAATGGATACTCCATTGTTAGTTCCGCTATTCGAACCAGCATTAATGGCAATGCTACCGCTTGTCGTTTTGAGTGTGTATGTTCCATTAGTTGTGTTGTTGGCTTCAAGAGTTGAACTTAGATTTAAGCTAGCTTGCTCTCCGGTAATATCATGTGTTGCGCTAAAAGTATATCCAGAGCAAATTTCGGCTATATTATAATCATTGTCATTAACTGTACCGCTGTTAGTAAAATCATTTGCCGTACCGCCTGAGATAGTGTTATTGGCAATGATTGTATTTTTTATATAGAGGGTTCCGGTATTATGAACTCCACCGCCAGTATAGCTAGCTCCACAAGTATTATTGGCTATTGTACAATTTGTTAAAGTGTTAGTGCCTCCAGATAAATAAAGCCCCCCTCCTTTTTGAGTCGCATTGTTTCCGCTTATTGTGCAGTTGGTTAGCGTTAATGATGTGCCATAGCTTAAAATGCCGCCTCCACCCCACGAATCATAATATGATACATTCCCACTAATGGTACAATTTATTGCTGTTAGGGTGTTCGTATTAACAATTCCTCCCCCATACCCTCCAGAATAGTTATCAACTATATCACAATTGCTTAGAATTAGATTACTCTCATTTCTGATTCCACCTCCTTCTCCGCCGTCATTTCCATAACGAATTGTCAAATCTTTAATCGAAACATTCCCACCAGAAGCCCCAATCCAAAATACAATAGCTGCAGCCGTACCTTTAGATGAGGCAGCCTGAACTATTGTGGTTCCTGCACCCGCACCTTTAACTGTTAGGTTCGTGAAATTTCTTGTAGAAATATTAATGACATCATTGTTTAAGGTGTAAGTGTTGCCTGAAACGTGAATGAGGATTTCTGCAGTTGTTGGATTATCTACATTATTAACAGCAAATTCGATTGTTTTCCATGCATTAGTTCCCGAGCTGTGTCCATGGCTTCCGTCATAAATATCTGTACCAGCAGGGTCAACATAATAATTGATTTGTGCCATTGTGTTTACAGTAAGTAAAAAAGCAAAAACAAAAGTTATCAAAAAGAGCCTCTTCATATAACGCCTCTTAGCATTTGATTTTTTATTAAGAAATAAATTTCTCGCTTGATTGGGTAACAACCTGTTATGCGATCAATGGTAAATCGGCTTCCTGTTACAGCAGGAGATTTTCTTTAAGAGTGTACTTGCTCTGGATATGGATTACGATTTATATATAATCAATAAAAAGAATAGCTGTTATTGCGTTGTGCGGAATGAATGAAGATTTGGAGACTAACTTTATTTTGTTGCTCGAGAAAGCCACAGAAGATAAGTCCCTATTTGAACTGGGGTGAAACTACTAATAAAATTATAGATGAGCAATAAGTCTAATTTAATTCAACTAAAACAAAAGTTCGGGAATGAAACTGTTCTCGCCTTATATGATTACTTTCGGAACTGTAATACCTCAAAAACCGATATAGCAATGAGCATAGATGTTCGCGGTATCGTCTCTAAAGGGGGATGTCGCGTAATTAATGAATCAAAAATATATCGGTGTAAATCTGTGCTGAGTGTACCGAAGCATTTGTTAAATCCCCGCTTCGACTGCGAGGCGAGCGCGTCATCTGCGGGCTATTTCTGATTAAATAGTTAATTATGCGAAAATCCCTCACGGGATTTTTAGCTCCGCTAGTCCGAAGCAATTTTATTTCATTAGAATAAGTTTCTTTGTAATACTAATCGAGCCGCTTTGAAGTCTGTAAAAATAAATCCCGCTGGTCATTTCTCGACTGCGCTCGAAATGACGCGCGTTGAGTGTAACTTTATAATTGCCGGGCTGCTTAAACTCGTTTACAAGCGTTGCAACTTCTCTCCCAAGTATATCATAAACTTTTAGGCTTACTTGGCTTGCCGCTAGTATCTTGTAGCTAATAGTAGTTTCCGGATTGAACGGATTGGGGCTGTTCTGAAATAATTCTATTCCCGGAATTGATTCACCAGTTCTGCTTTTGAAATCGTCAATGTGAGTAATTACATCGGTAGCCTTTATTGGATTAGCCCATGTGCCGTGCGTTAAAATTAGTTGAGTGAAAATTCTCTTAGCAAATTTCCCATGCCTAATTGTAAAACCAGCGCCGAATGTTGCTGCTTTAGTTCCCTTGGGAATGTCGAAATTATCCGTAAATGGATAGTTGTTATCGAGCAGTGTAATTACTCTAGATTTTGCTGCTCCTTCATCAAAGCCAATGTGGGGATGAACTACGTAGTCAACTTTGTCACCTTCAATCGTAAACAATGAATCGTTTGTTATCTCTATTAGTAAATAATTCTTGCTGCCGGGGTTTAAGCTGGAAGGAACAAGCTGCATTTTGATTTCGGGAAGCTGCAACTGCTTCTTTGAGCAAAGAACAGAAATAGTTTCCGATTTAATCTCAACACCGCTTGCATCAAAGAAATGAAAAGTTAACTCTAAATCTTTTACTTGTTCTATGAGCTTGAGAGATAAATTTCCGCTAAAATAATTTGAGCTAACATTTTGAGTCAGAACAGTGCTATCATTCATTACAATTGTAAATGAACGAACATCTTCAATTGTAAAAATCTCAACTGGGATTTGCTCACCGTAAATCTTTTCATTCTTGGGCTCGGTAATAATTGCTTTGTTGTATGTTGTGTAAGCAGACCATACCGGACGCGGGGAGCCAAACTTATCATTTTGATTTGCGAACTCGATTAATCCAAACCATTCCTCGGGAGTGGAATCGTGAACGAACTCATTTCCACCTTTCCACCAGCCGTCATGATATTGAAATACTACTCCGCCTTGAGCGCCGGCGTCAATCAAACTTCTGTACATTAATAAATTGCCGCTGGTTTGCTGCGCTAAAGTATTTCCGCCGTAAGTATATTTTGTACCTGGAGTGCCCGGCGAAACCGAGAGTCCATATTCTGTAACGATAAATGGTTTTTGAGAAGCGCGGTTGTTTTTTAGAAAACTTAAATATCCGGCATAGCCATGTGAACCGCTTATTGTTACCGGATTGTAGATGTAAGCGTTGTATGCGGTGAAATCAAAAATATCTGTGCTTATGTAATCGCCTACAATTGTATTTGAAAAAGAAACCGGTATGCCGCTATGCCGTTGATGAATTAAATCTCTTACTGCTTGCCATAGGCTTACAAGATTCTCAGCGCCCGCGTTGTAGATATGAGCGACTTGCGGCTCATTCATTATTAGATAGCCAATAATGCATTTATACTTATTGGAGTAATTGAGAACTGCGTTTACTTGATTCAGCGCGGAAGTTCTAAATGACTGCGAGCCAAAATCTCCCGCTGGATCAATCCAAATACCGAACAAAATTTTTAAGCCGGATTCTTCAACTAATTTTAATTCTTCTTCTGTTATAGCGCCCCAAGTGCGGATTGTATTAAAGCCGGCGTTTTTAATTCTATCCAAATCAAATTTAATCAGGTCAGCATCGAACTTGTAAACCCACGGCACTTGTGCCGGCCTGGTGTGTGTTTCGTAGCCGATGCCTTTTACAAAAAACTTTTTACCATCAATGTAATACCAGCCGTTAGCTATTTGGACATTCTGCGCCAGGCAGATTTTCAAAGTAAGAATTGTAAGCAGAAAAAATATTTTCCCGAAGCTTTTCATTTTGCCAGAATCATCTTCTTCGTCTCAACGTAAGAGCCAGTCTTTAAAGTATAGAAATAAACTCCACTTGGTAAAGGCGAGGCATGCCTCGTCTTTACATTAAATGTAACTTTATGAGTTCCAGCTTGCTGATATTCATTTACAAGCATTACAACTTCTCTCCCAAGAACATCATAAACTTTCAACGTTACATGGACTAAAGTCCCTCCTTTGGAGGGATTTAGGGAGGCTGGAATTCTGTACTCTATCGTTGTTTCGGGATTAAACGGATTGGGATAGTTTTGAGAAAGAGAAAATTTAGTCGGTATATTATCTCTATCCTCAATTTCAGTAGTTCCAACAACATCTTCGAGCAGCCAATTGTCCGGATCAATGGAAACCGATAACGGTTGTCCGCTGATTGGAATAATCCAGCCCTGATCTTGCTGATCATTAAAGACACTACTAAAAATTGTTGATTTGTTTGTAGTGATTTTTATCTGAACCGGCATTGTGAAGAATTGAGGGTTAGTATTTACGTTTTGCTTCAGACGGAAAGTTAGATGAAACAAATCGCCATTAATTTGTTTTGAGCTCCATCCAACAGTGTACTTTGGATAATTCTCGCCGTAAATCCATTCCTTAAAAAAGTAATCCAAACTTTTACCGTAAACTCGTTCTGCAATTCGCTGGAAGTCTTCCGTTGTTGCAACATTGTAAGAAAGACCCGGCTCGCTGAGATATTCTTTCAGTATTCTAAAGAAGTTTTCATCGCCAACTACTCCGCGAAGCATATGCAATACAACGCCACCTTTGCTGTATGATCTTGCGCCGTTAAAAATCTGTGCGATAGTTGAAATATCTTGTACATAAATAGAACCCTTCGCTGTTTTAGCCGAACTCATAATCGCATTTACATCGTTCGTGAACATGGAATTTCCATATTTAGCTTCGTAGTAAATGCTCTCGCTGTAAGTTGCAAAACCCTCATTCAGCCAAATGTTTTGCCAGTCTTTACATGTTACCCTATCCCCAAACCATTGATGAGCAAGTTCGTGCGCTACTACATCTTCCCGGAAAGTTGACATAGAAGAAACAGTTTGATGTTCCATGCTAACACTATTCAAAACTTGAGCTTGTCCATATTTTTCGGCTACGAATGGATAGAGCCCAAATTTTTCCGAAAATATTTTTAGCATACCGGGTACTAAATCCAGATTTCCTTTGTTTGAGCTGAACAGTTCCGGAAACACATAATGAGTTACCGGCATAACTTTTCCGGTTTCATATTCAAATGGTGTGTCATATTTCTGATAGTTGCTCATCGCGAGCGAGATTAGATAATTTGCAATTGGATAGCGGTTCTTCCATTTATAAGTTGAAGTTCCATCCACATTATTAACAGTTTCTGTTAATACACCGTTGGAAATTGATGTGAATGATTTATCGGAAGTAATCCATACATCGGAAGAATCCGCTTTATCTGCTGGAGTGTCTTTGCTAGGCCACCACGATCTAGCACCATAAGGCTCACTCAAAGTCCAAATTATTGGTTGTCCGGAGTGAGCTGTAAAAACAAAGTCTCCAAATCCGGCACTTTGCGGATAGCCGCTATACTTAATTGTAACTGTAATTAAATCTCCTTTAGCGTACTCTTTTTCCAGATTTATCTTTAGTTGATTGCTGCTCTGGGAATAAGCCGCAGCAACATTGTTAGATGTAACAGAAGTAACTGCCATAGTGCTTACAAGGTCGAGATAAAAGTTGGTTAGCTTATCAATTGAAGACCAAGCTTTAACAGTTACCTCGCCGGTTAGTAATTTACTATTGTAGTTGACGGAGAGATTTAGTTTATAATAGGTAACATCAATTTTGTCGTCGCCCGGATATGCAATTTTGCTAAGCCGGTTTGAGCTGTTGAACGCTCTAATTTTTCCTTCGGAACAGTATTGAGAGGCGTCATCTTGAGCTAAGACATTTATTATAAAAATGAACAGGCAACTTGAAATCAATAGTATTCGTTTCATGGTACTTTCTTTTTATGCAAAGATATTCAATATTGTATTTACCGGATAGAGGAAATATTTACGTATAATTTTCAAAAAAACGAGCAAATTTTCACCTAATTATTCTATAATTGTAAAAGCAATTCATAAGATTCAATTTGAGGATTTTCTTCATGAGCAGACATGCAAAAATATTTATCGGTCTTACATTTGGCGCAGTTGCCGGAGTTTTGAGCAACATGTTTTTATCTCCTTCGCCGTTTTTATCTTTCTTTCAACAATACATTACCGATCCGTTAGGCAAAATATTCTTGAATTTCTTAATCATGATGGTAATTCCTCTTGTGTTTGCAAGCCTTTCTCTTGGTGTTGCTCAAATTGGAGATCTCAAAAAACTTGGAAGAATCGGCTTCAAAACAATTGCTTACTTTTTCGTTGTAACAACTTTGGCTGTTACAATTGGGTTAACATTGGTTAATTTGATTAGACCGGGAGACTATTTACCGGAAGAAACAAAAGTAAAACTGTTGGATTCATATAAAGGACAAGCATCCGAAATAAAGACTGCAACAGAGAACACCGAGTTTGGGATTCAAACATTGGTGAATATTGTTCCGCGTAATCCAATTGCTGCCGTAGCTAAACCAAACCCGGATATGCTCGCGCTAATTTTCTTTTCCTTAATGATTGGAATAGCTCTCACAGTAATCAGCAAAGAAAAAGCTGAACCGTTGATAAAGGTACTAGAGGGAATTAACGATATAACAATTGTAATTATTAACATTGCAATGAAGCTGGCTCCGTTTGGAGTGTTTGCTCTTATTTTCAGTGTAACATCCCGCTTCGGTTTCGATCTTTTAGTAGCGCTAAGCATGTACGTGATAACAGTTTTACTTGGATTATTAATTCATCAAATCGGTTCATTTTCAATCCTCATAAAAGTTCTTACAAAGTACAGTCCGCTAAAGTTTTTCAAAAAGATTGAAACTGTTATGCTAACTGCGTTTTCTACTAGTTCAAGCAGTGCAACTTTACCTACCACTATTTCTACTTCACAAAACAATCTTGGTATTCCATCTCAAATAACCGGATTTGTATTACCTCTCGGCGCTACGATGAACATGAATGGAACAGCACTTTTTGAAGGTGTTACTGTTTTGTTTTTAGCACAAGTTTTTGGAGTTCAACTTTCTTTTGGAGTTCAACTTATTGTTGTATTGATGAGTGTATTAACTGCAATCGGAACAGCCGGGGTACCATCCGGTTCCATTCCTTTATTGGTAATGGTTATGGTGATGGTAAATATTCCGGCAGAAGGAATAGCAATTATTCTTGGTGTAGATAGAATTCTAGATATGTGCCGGACAGTTCTTAATGTAACCGGCGATATTACTTGCGCAGCTTATGTTGCCAAAACCGAAGGTTACGAGCTTAAGAAGTAAATTCCCAATCATTATTTCTTTGCTGATTTCTTCTTCCTTTTTTCCGCATCTTCTTTTATTACAACAGAAGCAAACACGGAAATTGCTAACGTAGCAATAATTACAAGCAATGAAACCTGAACCGGAATATGAACAAATCCGGAGATGAGCATCTTTACGCCTACGAACAAAAGAATGAAGGAGATACCATACTTCAAATAACGGAAGAGATTTAAGATGCCGGCTAATGCGAAGAAAAGGGAACGAAGTCCAAGGATTGCAAATAAGTTGGATGTTATTGCAATAAACGGATCGTGAGTAATAGCAAGCACGGCCGGAATTGAATCAATTGCAAAAATTACGTCTGTTGATTCCACCAAAACTAAAGTTATGAACGCGACAGTAGCATATAACTTATGATTCTTTTTCACAAAGAAATGATCTGTCCCGGAAACTGTATCAATAGGAAAAACTTTCTTGGCTGCGCGGACAAAAAGATTCTTTTCCGGTTCGATTTTTCCTTCGCCGCTTGTCATCATTTTATAGGCAGTAAAAACAAGAATAGCACCGAAGATGTAAATCATAAAACTGAAAGATTTAATAAGCCCAACGCCGGCGATTATAAAAAGGATTCTTAAAACTACCGCTCCAACAATACCCCATTTCAGAATTCGCGGTTGGTATCTATCCGGAATACCCATCGTGCTGAATATCATGATAAACACAAATAGATTATCTACCGATAGAGAATACTCAATAATGTATCCGGTGATGAATTCGAAAGATTTTGTGCTGCCTTCGGGGAAAAAGAAATAAATAAATATTGAAAAGAGGAATGCAGTGGAAATCCACACCGAAGTCCAGATTAATGCCGTTTTAACTCCAACAGAACCTTTCCGGTGATCAGTAATAAACATATCAACAACAAATACCGTTAGAAAGAGTGCTGCGAATATTACCCAAAAGAGAGAATGAATTTCCATTATTTGCCTGATTGTTAATAACTATGGCGTAAAGATAGAAAGTAGAGAGGTAGGATGAAAATGTAAATGAACAGAGACTTAACAAACGGGTAAGTCTCTGTCTAAAAACATTATCCCATAAAGAAGGAGAGAAGAATACCTGCGGCTACTGCCGAACCAATTACGCCGGCAACATTTGGCGCCATAGCGTGCATTAATAAATGATTTTTTGAATCATACTGTAAACCTACCGTTTGAGAAACTCGCGCACTATCCGGCACTGCCGAAACGCCAGCATTACCAATAAGTGGATTAATCTTGTTCTCTTCGTCAAGGAATAAATTCATAATCTTAACAAACATTACTCCGCCAAAAGTTGCAATCATAAATGAGAATGCGCCAAGAGCAAAAATTCCAACCGACTTTGCTGTTAGAAATGTTGTTGCCTGTGTTGAAGCCCCGACAGTTAATCCAATCAGAATTGTTACTATGTCTATAAGAGAACCTTTTGCCGTATCTGCTAATCTTTTTGTAACACCACTTTCCTTTAGAATATTCCCGAAGAAGAGCATTCCTAAAAGTGGAAGTGCTGAGGGTGTAATAAAGCAAGTTAACAGTAACCCAACAATTGGAAAAAGAATTTTTTCAATTTTCGAAACTTGGCGCGGTGCCTTCATTTTAATTCTGCGCTCTTTATCTGTTGTTAGCAATTTCATAATTGGCGGTTGAATGACGGGCACTAGTGCCATATATGAGTAAGCTGAAACAGCTATCGCGCCAACTAACTCCGGCGCCAACTTAGAAGAAAGAAAAATTGCTGTTGGTCCATCGGCACCGCCGATAATTCCAATTGCTGCGGCTTGTTCCGGATGGAATCCTAAAAAGAGAGCAATTGTGTATGCGCCAAAAATTCCAAGTTGCGCCGCCGCACCTATTAAAATTAATTTTGGGTTGGAAAGGAGATTTGTAAAATCGGTCATTGCGCCAATTCCTAAAAAAATTAGCGGCGGGTAAATACCATTTGTTACTCCAAAATATAAATAGTTAAGCACGCTGCCTTTTTCATAAATGCCAATTTGTAAACCAGCACCTTCTAGAAAAGGAATGTTGCCGACTAGAATTCCAAAGCCAATGGGGACAAGCAACAGCGGTTCGTAATCTTTTGCTATTGCCAGATAAATAAATGCAAATGCAATCAAGATCATTATAACATGACCGAGTGTAAAATTTGCGAAAGCCGTATAGCGCATGAACTGATCAAATCCATGCCCGGTAAATTCAAGAAATTTTCCCATTATTAGCTCCCGATTTCAACTAGTAGATCACCTTCGAGAACAGAGTCACCTTGTCTAACTTTAATGGAAACAACTTTACCTTCTTTGTCGGTGTTCACATTGTTTTCCATTTTCATTGCTTCAAGTGTAATTAGTCTATCACCAATCTTAACCATATCGCCTTCTTTAACGTGTACATTAAGGATAACTCCTGGTAATGGCGATTTTATATAACCAACGCCTTTGGGAGCGGAAGGCTTGCTTGTTTTAGCAACTGAAGGAACTACATCCGTTGAGGGGGAAACAACAGAGCGCATTAGTTTTGGAGTCTTCGTTGTTTGTATTTGTCTATCAACTTCAACTTGGTATCTTATTCCGTTTACATCAACTTCGGCTAAATTATCCTCAACACTTACTATATCTACTTCGTATGGATTACCGTTAATTGTTAATTTAAATTTTTTCATTCACTCACGTCCTCTATCTTGGAAATTGTCTAATTCCGTAAATCTTTGAACTCCACGGAGAATATGTACGGGCAACTCTGTTAATTGTAAGAATTGCATTTTCGTGATCATGTAAATCGCTTTGGTATAAATGTAGCGCCAATGCAATTGCTGCATATACTTCATCTTCTTTGATTGAAGTTATTTTCTTTTTCACTTCTACATGATGAGTTTTTTCTTCTGCTGTTTTGGCTGATTGTTTTACAATTATTCTGGAGATATTCATAAAAAGCAGATACAACAGAATTAATGAAAGGAATACAACTGCCATTCCAATGAAAGTCATCCCAACTCCCCAAGGATCAATTTCGTTAAACCGTGTGGAGTTTTGAGAAATTTTGGCTTTGGAAAGTGAATCTACCGCTGCCGCAGTCGCTTGTGCTATTATTGCTAAAGTCATTGCCGCCTCACAAAGGAATGTTAGAATGTTTCTTCGGAGGATTCACATCTTTCTTTGTAGCCAAAGATTGAAGTGCGCGGATAATTCTAAAGCGTGTATTTCGCGGCTCTATTACATCATCAATGTAACCATACTTTGCCGCAACGTAAGGATTTGCAAATTTCTTTCTGTACTCTTCTTCTTTTTCAGCAACATATTTGTTTCTCTCTTCGGCATTTTCAATTGCGGCAATTTCTTTTTGATGAAGAACTTCAACGGCACCGCGCGGACCCATAACAGCAATTTCTGCTGTTGGCCAAGCGTAATTAATATCTCCTCGTAAATGTTTTGAGCCCATTACATCGTAAGCGCCGCCGTATGCTTTACGAAGAATAACAGTAACTTTTGGAACAGTTGCTTCACCATAAGCAAACAATAATTTAGCGCCGTGTAAAATTATTCCGCCATATTCTTGAGTTGTACCGGGTAAGAAACCGGGAACATCAACCAATGTTACAATTGGAATATTGAAAGCATCGCAGAAGCGAACAAATCGCGCTGCTTTACGTGATGAGTTAATATCTAAAACACCGGCGAGATAATTCGGTTGATTTGCAACTATACCGACAGACATTCCGTTAAAGCGTGCAAAGCCGGTAATCATGTTTGGCGCATAGTGGCGCTGTACTTCCATAAATTCGTTATAGTCTGTAATCGCATGAATTACATCTTTTACATCGTAAGGTTTGTTTGCGCTTTCCGGGATGATTTCATTTAGCGAATCATCTAAGCGATCAATCGGGTCATCACAAAATGCAAGTGGCGGGTCTTCTAAATTGTTTTGTGGAAGATAGCTTAACAATTTTCTTATTAGAAGAATTCCTTCTTGCTCGTCTTCCGCTACAAAATGTGTTACACCGGATTTTGAGCCGTGTACCATCGCTCCGCCCAGTTCTTCATCCGTTACAGTTTCTCCGGTTACAGTCTTAACAACTTTTGGTCCGGTAACAAACATGTAGCTGGTGTTCTTACTCATAATTGTAAAATCTGTAAGAGCAGGTGAGTAAACCGCGCCGCCGGCACATGGACCGAAGATTGCGGAAATCTGCGGTACAACTCCGCTTGCCATAATGTTGCGCTGGAAAATATCGGCATAACCGCCAAGGCTCTTAACACCTTCTTGAATGCGCGCGCCGCCGCTATCGTTAATACCAATTACCGGTGCGCCTACTTTCATTGCTTTGTCCATTACCTTACAAATTTTCTGCGCGAACATTTCGCTAAGCGAACCGCCGAAAACTGTAAAGTCTTGCGAGAAAACGTAAACCAATCTTCCGTCAATAGTACCGTAACCGGTTACAACGCCGTCTGAAAGGAATGATTGTTTGTCCAGACCGAAATCATGCGTGCGGTGAGAAACGAACATATCAAATTCTTCAAAGCTGCCTTCATCGAGCAGTGCGTCAATACGTTCGCGTGCGGTTAATTTACCTTTCTTATGCTGAGCATCAATGCGTTTTTCGCCGCCGCCTAATCGTGCTTTCTCACGTAAATCCATCAACTCTTTAATCTTTTCTTGAATTGCCATTAAACCTCCGGGTGAGTGTAGAGTGTAGAACGAAGAGTGAAGAGTTTTAATTTTCTCTTGCAGTCTTAATACTACTTGTTAATAATCTCTCTAATTCATCACAGTCTTTAATTAGTGAATCATGTTCTTGTTGATTTATTATTTCAGTTTCTTTGAGTAATCTTATCCAATATTCCGTTTCTCTTGATTCTTTAAGAGAGATCGAAAGTTTATTTATAAAATCTTTTTTAGTAGGAGCGCTTTGAGCTTCTGATACATTTGCACCAATTGAAGTCCCGGATCGAAGTAATTGTTTATAGAGTGGTTCGTATGATTTGTCTTTTTGCAAAAGGTGTTTATATAGTTTAACAATGCGGATAGAAAATCCAAATGCTTTTTGATAAAGAATACTACTATAATTTACTAACGGTTCTAATACTTTCATTCTACACTCTATACTCTACGTTCTACACTTCACTCCGTTTTCTCACACAGTTCCGTTAAAACTCCGCCGGTAGATTTTGGATGAAGGAACGCGATGTTCAATCCTTCAGCGCCTTTGCGTGGCTGTTTATCAATTAATTGAACACCTTTTGCTTCGACTTCACCGAGAGTGTTTGCCAAATTCTTTGTAGCAAAAGCGAGATGATGAATTCCTTCACCTTTCTTTTCTACGAATTTTCCAATCGGTCCATCCGGTTCGGTTGATTCCAGCAATTCTATTTTAGTTTGACCAACCATAAAGAAAGCGGTTTTTACTTTTTGGTCCGTCACTTCTTCAACCGCGTAGCATTTTAATCCAAGCACTTCTTCATAATATTTAATTGATTCACCAATATTCTTAACCGCAATTCCTATATGTTCTATGTGTGATATTTCCATTTAAATTCTCCTGTTGACTACAAAATCATTTTTGACTGGGCTTTGGTATTTTGAGCAATAAATTAGTTGGTGTGAGATCAGAAATTGACCAGTGTATCTTTCGTAATATATTAATGCTTTCGTAAACGGATAGAAATAGTAATGATTGAAAAGTTTCGTCCGCGAAATATTTTTGCCATTTCTTCAGTTGAGGAAATCTATTAAAATGAAAGTAATATGAATAGAACCATAAGTCGATCAATTCATTCGCTGATACTTTATGTCCCTTATGAAAAATAAACCCATTTAAAATAGAAGCTGATTCAAATTTTTGTTTTTCTTCGAGAATAAATTGCAGATATTCTTTTGAAGAATTAAGAGACATAAGGTGTTTACAAATTTGTGTTACACTTATTTTTTCTTTTTTATGATGAAATGGTCTAAAATCAAGATAAAGTCCTTTCAGTCTATACTCGCTTGGGAGTGGTTCTATTTTGCCAGAATAAAATCCTCTTTCACTCTTACGGATATTAAAAGACAATTTTTTTAATTCTAAGTCACTCAAATTTTCTTTCAAAATGCTAAATCTAGTCTTAAATAAGTCTATTACAGACCAATTTATTTTACTCACTGGCAATTCTACTTCAACTATTTTCGCATTTTTTGTCTCTTTCACGTAAAACGGACCAATCATTTCTTTCTCTGTTGTTCTACACTCTTCGTTCTACACTAAATTACAACGTGCTCTTTGTATTCGCCGAAAACTCCCCGCATTGTGTTGCAGATTTCCCCAATGCTTGCGTAAACTTTAACAGCATCAAGAATTACCGGCATTAAGTTAGCATTGCTTTCCGCGGCAGTTTTAAGAGCAGTTAGTTTTACTTTTACTTCTTGTTCATTTCTCTGTGCGCGTACTTTGTTCAAGAATTCAATCTGTTCACGCTGAACGTCTTCATCAATTTTCAGAAGTCCTTTCGGCTCTTCCTCTTTGACTTGAAATTTATTCATACCGACGACAATTCTTTCATTGCGTTCAATTTCTTGCTGAAAGCGGTAAGCCGATTTTTGAATTTCTGTTTGAGTGTATCCGGCTTCGATAGCTGAAGCTGCGCCGCCCATTGCATCAATCTTAGAAATGTAGTCTTCTGCTTCTTTTTCAATTTGATCTGTTAACGATTCGATATAATATGAGCCGGCAAGCGGATCAATAGTGTTACAAACTCCGCTCTCGTATGCTACAACTTGTTGTGTACGTAAAGCAATTTTTACAGAATCTTCTGTTGGTAATGCGAGGGCTTCATCACGACTATTTGTGTGTAAACTTTGCGTTCCGCCAAGAACTGCAGCAAGAGTCTGCACAGTTACACGAATAATATTATTATCAACTTGTTGAGCAGTTAGAGAAGAACCGGCAGTTTGGGTGTGGAAGCGAAGCATTTGAGATTTATCTTTTTTCGCGCCAAATCTTTCTTTCATAATTCTTGCCCAAAGACGGCGTGCGGCACGGTACTTGGCAACTTCTTCAAGCAAATCGTTGTGAGCGTTAAAGAAGAAAGAAAGTTGCCCTGCGAAATTATCAACATCCAATCCAGCTTTGATTGCTGCTTCAACGTATGCAATTCCATCAGCGAGTGTAAATCCAACTTCTTGAGCGGCAGTAGAACCAGCTTCGCGAATATGATAACCGGAAATAGAAATTGTATTCCACTTTGGAACTTCCTTTGAGCAGAACTCAAAAATGTTTGTTATCAAACGCATGGAAGGTTTTGGCGGATAAATATAAGTACCGCGTGCAATGTATTCTTTCAAAATATCATTTTGAATTGTACCGGAAATTTTATCCCGACTGACTCCTTGCTTTTCCGCAACTGCGATGTACATAGCAAGCAAAACAGAAGCCGGCGCGTTTATAGTCATCGAAGTAGAAACTTTATCAAGTGGAATTTGATCGAACAAAATTTCCATATCAGCCAAAGTATCTATTGCTACACCAACTTTTCCAACTTCACCAAGAGCCATCGGGTCATCGCTGTCGTAACCAATCTGTGTCGGAAGATCGAAAGCAATAGAAAGTCCGCTTTGTCCTTGTCCTAATAAATATCTGTAACGTTCGTTGGATTCTTTTGCTGTTCCAAATCCGGCATATTGTCGCATAGTCCAAAATCTGCCGCGGTACATTGTAGGCTGAACACCGCGAGTAAATGGATATAAACCGGGGAATCCCAATTTTTCATTATAAGTTGATTCATCAAAATCGCTTGGTGAATAAATCGGCTTTACAGATGTAAACGACTGAGTTGTAAATTCTTTGCGCTGTTCGGGAAATTTTGAAATAGTTTTTTGATAAGTTTTTTCGTTCCATGATGTGAATGCATCTTGCATTTTCTGTTTCAGTTCGCTGGTATCCATGGTTTCCTTTCTAAAGTAAAATTGTATTTGGGCAAGTAACGTGCCGTATTTTCAAAATTATTATTATGCCCACACTTTGAATAGAGAGTTTAGATGCAATTTCTCGCTAAAAAAGAAAAAAAGCTACAAAATCCCTTCTCAATTCTTGGAATAAGATTTTTGTAATTGATAAAGGCGAGCAAAAATAAAATTTCTGCACGGACTTGACAGAAGTACACTTAAAATCTATTTTTACGCCCACATTTTGATTGTACTCCGCGGTAGCTCAATGGCAGAGCATGCGGCTGTTAACCGCAGGGTTGTAGGTTCGAGCCCTACCCGCGGAGCTAAGCCCCGAAAGAATTTCGGGGCTTCTTCGTTTTAAATACGAGATACACATGTTCTACGTATATGCTTTATACTCTTCCAAATTTAATAAGATATATATCGGGCAAACATGCGATCTTACTAATAGATTAATCGAGCATAATTCCGGAAAATCATTTTATACAAAAAGATTCATTCCTTGGGAAATAATTTATACGGAAGAATTTGAAACACGGGGAGAAGTCATGAAAAGAGAGAAACAGTTGAAGAGTCAAAAAGGGAGAGAATTTGTGTGGAATATAATTAAGAAAAAATCTTAGGGGTTGTAGGTTCGATCCGTTAGCTAAGGACTACCCGCGGAGCTAAGCCCCGAAAGAATTTCGGGGCTTCTTCGTTTTAAATACGAGATACATATGTTCTACGTATATGCTTTATACTCTTCCAAATTTAATAACACAGCGGGCTGTGCTTGAATTTACACTCATTATTTCGGCGCGGAATCTTTTTTCGCTGCGAAAAAATCAAAGTTAGCCATGCTAAATAACAGATTGCGTCAAACCGATTTTTTTAATTAAATTGTCAAAAAGATTGGGCGGGGCAATATGACCTCTCAAAACAGATTCCTTTATTCTTTTGATTTTTTTAGACTACTATCCAAGTCTTCTTGCCTTCTCATAGTTATGATCGGGATATTAGTTTTGATAGGCTGGATTTTTGATATTCATGTTCTAACAAGTTTCTATCCCGGTTTTGTAGGAATGAAACCAAGCACTGCAATATCATTCATCTTTGCCGGGTTGAGCCTTTGGTTCTTAATTAATCATGAATCACAAAAACTGAAAATTTACAAATGGCAAACAAGTGCCGCGGTAGTTATAGCAATTAGTGGGTTTGCACTCCTTCAAAGCATATTTGATTTAAAATTTGGAATAGACTCACTTTTCATAAAGGAACAAGTAAGCCGACTGGGAACAAGTAATCCTATTAGAATGGCTCAAGCTACGTCTGTTAATTTTTTGTTTGTTGGTTTTGCCCTTCTGTTCTATTCAAAAATTACCCTTTCAACCACGCGGGCTATTATCTGGTTAACTATTCCAATCTCAATCTTTGCATTTCTAAATCACCTGTATGACAGTCATTCATTGCTTTACCCGGAAACTTTTAGCCCGATGGCATTATTATCATCAGCTTCCTTCATAATAATTGAAGTAGGATTTTTGCTCTTTCTATCAATACATAAACAAGATGAAGTACATAAATCTGAAAAGCGGTTTCGATATTCGTGGCAGCCTTATGCAGTGGCAATAATTGTAATTAGTTTAGCAGCAGCTTTACGTTTGTGGCCTCTTCAATCGCTCGGCTTACGTACGGTTTGGGTTACCTTCTATCCTCCTGTTATGCTGGCTGCCATATATGGTGGACTTGCCCCCGGGTTGCTAGCAACATTTCTATCATGCTTTATAGTATTATTCTTATGGCCGGTTTTTGTAGACCAACCGTTTATTAAAGATTTTGGTGATTGGCTAAGCATGTCGGTTTTCCTTGTAACTTGTTCCATGATATCAAGTGTTGTAGAAGCTACTTATCGTGCCCGGGAAAAGGTTAAACGGACTAATCAACAACTTGCTGCAGTTAATTTAGAATTTGAAAAAGAAATTGAAATCAGGCAAGCTGCCGAAAAAAAAATCATGACACTAAATAGAGAACTTGAACAACGAGTTCTGGACAGAACAGAGGAGCTGCGAAAAGCAAATAAGGTGTTGAGGAAAAGTGAAGAACGTTTTCGTTCAACTCTTGATAATATGCTTGAAGGATGCCAGATACTTGGTTTTGATTGGTGCTATATCTATCTCAACGATTCAGCCGATAGGCACAACCGCCGTCCTAAAGAAGAATTGTTGGGTAAAAAGTATACCGATATGTGGCCTGGTATTGAATCTACAGAAGTTTACCGGATAATTAAGAATTGTATGGATAATAGAGTTACCCATCACATGGAAAATGAGTTTGAATTTCCCGACGGATCGAAAGGATGGTTCGAACTGAGCATTCAACCGATTCCTGAAGGCGTATTCATTCTATCGTATGATATTTCAGAGAGAAAAAAATCTGAGCATGAACTTCTAAAGCTAAATGCCGAACTGGAACATCGTGTTGCAGAAAGAACCACAGAACTTGAAGTGGTAAATAAAGAGTTGGAAGCGTTTACTTACTCAGTCTCCCACGATCTTAGAGCGCCACTTCGTCACATTAGCGGATTTGTACAGCTTTTAACCGAAAACAAAAGCCAGGCAATGGATGCTAAGAGCAATCGCTACCTGAGCATCATTTCGGATTCGGCTAAACAAATGGGAAAACTGATTGATGACTTATTAAATTTTTCGCGCATGGGCAGAGCATCTCTCAGATATGGTTTGGTTGATTTTAATTATCTGGTGAATCAAGTAATTGGTGAACTTGAAAGTGATAGCAACCACAAAAATGTTAAGTGGGAAATAATGCAGCTTCCGTCTCTGCATGCTGATTATTCTTTGATGAAAATTGTCTTTGTCAACTTGCTGGATAATGCAGTAAAGTATTCCGGAAAAGTTGACTCGCCAAAGATTCAAATCGGGTTTAATAAGCCGGAAGAAACTAAAATCGTTTTTTATGTTAAAGATAACGGTGCCGGTTTTGATATGAAGTACGCTCATAAACTTTTTGGAGTGTTTCAACGTTTGCATAGTACGGAAGAATATGAGGGGACGGGAATTGGCCTGGCAACCGTAAGAAGAATCGTTCATAAGCATAATGGCGAAACCTGGGCTGAGGGTGAGGTAGGAAAGGGAGCTTCTTTTTATCTTTCATTACCGGTAACAGATTTAAGTGATCAACCAAATTCAACAAACATATAAATACTTGATACCACCTGAGTATTTAAGAAAACTTGGAGCAAGTAATGAAAAACGTAAAAAGAATTTTGTATGCCGAGGATAACCCTAAGGACAGAGAACTAACGTTAACTGCTTTACAAGAACACAATCTTGCCAACGAAGTTACTTGTGTTGGCGATGGTGAAGAAGCTCTGGATTTTTTATACAGGAGAGGTAAATATTCCGGCGAGGAAGAATACCCGCTTGCGGCAATTTTGTTGGATATCAAAATGCCAAAAGTAGATGGGATAGAAGTTCTACGTCAGATTAAATCAGACAATAAATTAAAACACATTCCGGTCGTAATACTTACTTCGTCCCGCGAAGAAAGAGATTTAATCGAAAGCTATCAGCTTGGTGTTAATGCATACGTGGTTAAGCCAATGGAGTTTAGCGAATTTATTGATGCTGTTAAAAATCTTGGTTTATTCTGGGCTCTAATCAATGAAACTATTTAACGTAATTGGTGCTGCCAATTATGCTTACGGATATTAAATAATTACTTAGAAAGTGGGTGGTTTATGGACATTCAAATAAAAATCCTTCATTTGGAAGATAATGAACTGGATTCCGAATTATTAATTGCGACTTTAAAATCTGAAGGCATTAGTTGTACGGTTCACCGGGTAGATCAGAAACAGGATTATATTGATGCCATCACTAATAATAAATATGATTTAATTCTTTCGGATAATACACTTCCCGATTTTGACGGCATAGAAGCCCTCCGATATGCTAAACAGAAGCAGCCTGCAACTCCATTTATATTTCTTTCCGGTACTTTGGGAGAAGATGTTGCAATAGAAGCAATGAGATGGGGCGCATCGGATTATGTTCTTAAGCATAAACTACCAAAACTTGGTCTCACAATTAAAAGAGTTATAAATGAATATGAACAGAAAAAACAACTCGATTTAGCTAACGAAATAATTAGAGAGAGTGAAGAAAAATATAGGGTAATAACGGAAAATTCTGCCGACGCTATATTCGTTACTAATCTCCAAGGTGAGTTTGTTTATGTGAATTCCGAGGCAACCAATCTTTTTGGTTATACTAAAGAAGAGTTTTTAGAACAAAAAATATCGGAGCTGGCACCACAAGAAAAATTGGAAGACTATACAGCTCTTTTCAGAGAAGTAGTTAGTAAGAGGAGAGCCTTTTTCGATTTACAGCTTAGAAGGAAAAATGGTACGCTTATCCCGGTAGATATTAATGCCGTTGTTTTGCCCAATGGGTTTATTTATGGTAGTTGCCGCGATATTACAATACGGAAGATGGCTGAAGAAGAAATCTTGAAGGCAAAGGAAAGAGCTGAAGAGATGAATAAGCTGAAGTCATGTTTTCTTTCGAATATGAGCCACGAATTGAGAACTCCTATGATTGCAATTATGGGTTTTGCGGAATTGTTACAAGATGAAATCACCGACCCCGAACAAATAAAAATGCTGGATGGAATTTTAGAAGGGGCAACTAGATTGAATACAACATTCCATAATATTCTGGAACTGTCCAGAATTGAATCTTCGGAAATTAAGTTAGAAACTTCTACATTTTCGCTGCATGAAGTTGTTGAAGAAAGCGTAAAGCCGCTGTACAAAATAGCCTCCAAGAAAAATTTGTATCTAAAAACAGAAATTTTAGACAATAATATTTTGGTTGATGTTGATCCGGTTTTGTTTCGCAATGCAATCTATCAAATTGTTGATAACGGAATTAAGTTTACTAAAAATGGGGGTGTGCTAATCCAATTAGGAACGCAAAGAATAAATGAACAATTGAAAGCTGTTGTTACGGTTTCCGATACCGGTGTTGGAATTAATTCCGATGATATCCAAAAAATGTTTGGTGAGTTCAGGCAAATAAGCGAAGGACTTGGACGGGCGTTTGAAGGCTTGGGCGTAGGGCTTAATGTTGCAAAAAGAGTTGTTGAGATGATGAATGGCGAAATTAGTGTTACCAGCCAAATAGGCAGGGGAACAGCTATTTCAATTTCTCTTCCATTAAGAATGAGCGACGACCAGCTTAAAAAAGAAATTGCAGTGAGACGCAGAACTACTATTATTGAAGAGACTCCTCTTACTTTTAAAGACAAACCGTTATTATTATTAGTTGAGGATAATCCGCTAAACATGGAGGTCATTAATATCTACCTTAAAAACGAATACAACATAACAGCTTCACAGGACGGAATTTCTGCACTGGTTGTTGCTTCTCAAAAGAATTTTGATGCTGTGCTAATGGACATAAACCTTGGTAATGGTATAGATGGAATTGAAACGATGAAACGATTGCGTACTATTGAGCATTATAGGAAGATTCCGATAATTGCAGTTACTGCTTATGTTATGGCGGGCGATAGAGAAAAATTTATGGAACACGGCTTTGATGCTTATCTTCCAAAACCATTTACCAAAGAGATGGTTAACAAGTTATTAGAAAATGTTCTTCGTTAACGAAGGATAAAAATTAGGGTTATACCTAGAGACCTCTGAATAATTAATTTAGTGTCACACTGAAGTCCGTCGGCTGACGGATCGAAGTGTGACAATTTAGTTTGTAGTGTCATGGTTCGACAAGCTCACCATGACTTAGACTTAATAATTCAGAGGTCACTCCTACCTAAACATTTTATGAATCGGTTTTTGTTTTTCTTCGCACCATTTTTTATTTAGAAAAATCTTGATCTGTACGAGGAAATAGAATAAAGTAATTTTAACCGTTAGCTACATGCTATTAAAACTTTGACGCAGGATGCATCATTAGAGCATTTTATTAATCTAAACAGTAAAAAATGAATTATCGGATTTATTTTTAACGCTAAAAAATTAGTTAATTGACAAGTTTTGCCGGTGTTTTTCAGTGTTTATCATTTCACCTTGCGGTTCCACCCCAAAAAGTTTATCTTTTTTTTAGAAATGGGCAAATTCAAAAAAATATTACTAGTCATTTTGGCGCTGATATATGTTACGCATGTTTACAGCCGCTTAGTGCACACACCTCCAATTTATCTACCACTTAGTGCCGGTTCATCAAAGTGTACTTTAGATAATAATTTCGGAAAGTATAGTAGTTCTTTCATTCTTCACAGAAGACATCTACCATTAATAAAAAAAGTCGAAGTTGGAAAACTATATCCCACCTTATTGCAAGAAAATATTTCGCTACTTTATTCTAATAAGCCAATTGTTGTTTGTATCTTTTCATTAGTACACTTCAATTTATTCGATCTGAATTCTTTCCATAATAAGGCTCCACCGCTGTTTAACCTAATCTAAAACCTCTTATTAATTAAATACCTTGATTGTGTTTTCATTTTTGTAATAGAAGCAAGAAGGAGAACCGTCTCCATGAAGAAGCAAGAAAACCATTGACTTCATATTTGAAAGATTTTATTTGATAAAAAAAATCTTTCAGGGAGAATATTATGTTAAACGAAAAAACCACTAAACCAAAGTTTGCAGTTATTGGGGCTGGGCATGGTGGGCTTGCTATGGCAGGTCATCTTTCCCTTATGGATTTTGAGGTTAGTCTTTACAATCGTTCGGCGGAAAGATTGTGGGGCGTGAAATCCATGGGAGGGATTACACTTGAAGGTGAAATAGAGGGATTTGGTAAAATTGACATTGCCTCGACCAATATCAAAGATGTTATTGAGGATGCTGAAATTATTATGGTTGTTGTTCCGGCTACTGCACATGAATTCATAGCTGAACAATGTGCGCCATATCTAAAAGATGGTCAAATAGTAATTCTTAATCCCGGCAGAACATTTGGCGCACTAGAGTTTAAGCAAGTTGTAAAGAGACTGGGAAACGATGCTGATGTAATTTTCGCAGAGGCACAAACATTCATTTATGCATCTCGAGTTGTAGGACCAGCTCAAGCTCATGTTTTCAGAATTAAAAACTCTATACCTGTTGCTTCCGTAAGAGCTTATCTAATTCCGAAAGTATTGAATAGACTTAGAGAAGCATATCCGCAATTCGTTGCCGGAGATAATATTTTCAAAACAAGTTTTGAAAATATTGGTGCTGTATTCCATCCGGCAATCTGCATTTTAAATTCCGGCTGGATAGAAGATGACGCAGAGTTTCAATTCTATCTTGAAGGTGTAACTGAATCTGTTGGTCGTGTTTTAGAGAAGGTTGATTTAGAGAGAATAAAAGTAGCAGAATCACTAGGAATTAGAGCCATGAGCGCTAAAGAATGGCTTTATCTTGCATACGGTGCCCAAGGCAATAGCTTACGCGAAGCAATGAGAGCTAATCCGGGTTATCGTGGTATAATGGCTCCAAATAGACTAACAATAAGATATATAAGTGAAGATGTACCAAGCAGCTTGGTACCTATTGCATCTATCGGAAAGAAGTTTGGCATTCCTACGCCAACAATCAATTCACTTATTGAAATAGCTTCGGTTATTAATGAAACTGATTATTGGTCTGTTGGAAGAACAGTAGAAAAACTTCAAATAAATGAAATGTCTCTTAGGGAATTAAGACTCCTAGCAATAGGTGAAAAAATGTAATTCAAAAGGAGAACGCATTGAAAAAGAAAAAAATATTAGGCGCATCAATAGGCAACTGTGTACATGTTGGTGGATTATATCATTTTATGAAGATAGCGGAGGCAGAAGGTTTTGATATTGTGTTTTTGGGTCCGGCTGTTTCAATAGATAGACTAGTTGATGAAATTATATTAAACAATCCAGACATAGTGGCTATTAGTTATCGGCTAACTTCTGAAAATGCTATAAGCTTATTCGATCAACTAAAAACCCAGATTGATATATGTAAACTAGAAAAGGTAAAGTTTATATTCGGCGGTACTACGCCTGTTGCCGAAGTAGCAAAAGAATATAATTTCTTCGCTAAAGTTTTTACTAGTGAAGATTCTGAAAGTGAAATTAAAAAATACTTGCGTGGATCAGGCACCCGAAAGATAGAGACTCAATTCCCGCAATCCCTTATTGAAAGAATTAATTCTAAATATCCTTATCCGTTACTACGCCACCATTTTGGCAGACCTACTGTAGATGAAACTATTCAAGGTGTACAAATAATTTCGGAAGCAGAAGTACTAGATGTAATTTCTTTAGGCACAGATCAGAATGCTCAAGAGCATTTTTTTCATCCTGAAAATATGATCCAATCATTAGATGGTGCCGGCGGAGTACCAATAAGAAGTAAAAATGATTTAGTGAATATCTACAAAGCGTCACGCTGCGGCAATTATCCGCTTATGAGGTGTTACAGTGGGACAAACGATTTACTTAAATGGGCGGAAATGAGTGTTGAAACAATTAATAATGCATGGGCGGCAATTCCTCTTACATGGTATAGTGTAATGGATGGAAGATCAAAACGTTCGTTGAAGGATACAATTTCGGAAAACCAAAGTGTAATGCGTTGGTATGCAGAGAAGGGGATTCCGGTAGAAGTTAATGAGTCACATCAATGGAGTTTAAGAGATGCTCATGATTCTTTAGCTGTGGCTATGGCTTACTTAGCTGCACTTAATGCCAAAAAGCAAGGTGTTCATAATTATGTGGCTCAGTATATGTTTAATACTCCACCGGGGACATCGCCAAGGATGGATTTAGCCAAAATGTTAGCAAAAAAAGAATTAATACAATCACTTCATGATGACAATTTTTCTTCTTTTACTGAAGTACGAGCCGGGATAGCACACTTTTCTTCAGATCCTTTTGTAGCTAAGGGACAGTTATCAGCATCTGCGGTAATATCACTTGCGCTAAATCCGCACATATTACACGTAGTTGGTTTTAGTGAAGGCAATCATGCCATAAAACCGGAAGAATTAATTGAGAGTTGTAAAATTATTCATGGAGTATTGCAAAATTCATTACACGGTCTTCCGGATTTTTCGGTTGATAGTGTAGTACAGAAAAGAAAATATGAACTAATTAAAGAAGCTGCTGCACTAATTGATGCAATTAAAAATTCGGCGGATAATTCTGTTGAAAATCCATTAACAGACCCACAAACAATTGCGAATGCAATAAAATCCGGTTTGCTGGATACGCCGCATTTTAAAGGCAATCCACATTTGTGCGGAAATATTTCAACACAGTTAACCAATGGTGCATGGTATGCAGTTGATTCTGAAACCGGGAATGTAATAACTGAGAAATATCGTAACGAATTAATTAATTCAAAGGAGATTTAAGATGGCTGGAATAATTGGAATTACCGGCATTAATCAAAATAAGGTTGCTCATGATATGCTTTCCAAAATATCACATAGAGGGAAAAATCATAACATACTTTTATTAAAAGAAGGGTTAACAATAGGCATTGCATCAAATGATCTTGGAATACTTTGCGGCGAAGTTAAGAATACGAATTTCATTTCATTATCAAATAAAACCGACTCAACTTCTGTAAAGATGGAAAACAAAAAAATAATTCTAAAAAGAGATAGATATGGAGTTGAACCTCTTTATTATACTTACCTTGATGATAACAATATTGCATTTGCCTCCGAAGTAAAAGCTCTGAACGGTTTTGGAACTATTATTCATGAACTTGAACCTGGATTTATTCTTGATAATGGGGAATTGAAAAAATACTATGAACTGCAAAAAGTTGAAGCAATTGAAATTGACCAACGCGAAACAAGTATCTTTATTAAAGAAACACTTACGAATGCAATTGTTAAAAGGATTTCAGATAATTCAATAGGTGCTTGGTTGTCTGGTGGTTTAGATTCAAGCGCTATTTCAGCTTTAGTTCGACCACATGTAAGTATGCTTCATACATTTGCGGCGGGCTTTCCCGATGCGGAAGACCTTACCTTTGCAAAAATTGTAGCCGACCATATTGGGGCGCATCATCATGAAAGAATAATATCTTTTGAAGATATTATAAAAGCTTTGCCTAATGTGATATATCATTTGGAATCGTTCGATGCTTTATTAGTTCGTTCCAGCGTGATGAATTATCTAGTTGGTCAGCTAGCCTCTGAATATGTTGATGAAGTATTCAGCGGTGAAGGGGGCGACGAATTATTTGCCGGGTATCATTATATAAAAGAACTTCCCGTAGCTCAAATAGAAGATGAGCTAATTGATATAACCAAAAGACTTCACAACACTGCTTTACAGCGTGTAGATAGATGTTCTAGCGCATTCGGTACAAACGCTCACGTCCCGTTTATAGATAATGATATGGTTGATTTAGCAATCACTATTCCGGTTGAACAGAAACTTTACAAAAAAACAGAGAAATGGATATTGCGTTTAGCTCTTGTTGATGTTCTACCCACAGAAGTGCTGATGAGACCAAAATCTAAGTTTTGGGAAGGTTCCGGAATGGGGCATCACTTTTACAGTTATGCCGAAGGTTTGATTACTGATTCGGATTTCAAACAAGAAAGAAAAATAAAATGTGGATGGGAATTAAATTCCAAAGAAGAATTGATGTATTACAGAATATTTAAAGAGCATTTTGGTGAAATAGAAAATTTAGACTGGATGGGAAGAACTAAACTGGTAACTACTAACGGTGAATTGAGCAAGGCATAAAATATTTGAGTAGATAAGGAAATTATGGTTGTCCATTTAAATGAGGCAACCACTAGTTCTATGTTGAACGGTTTGCAAGTCAAATGATGAGATTCACGGAAGGAAAACTGGACCTCGAATATGATGGTAAGCTTGATGCGTCCTCTATCAGTCTTATTCTTGATTCAAATTTTTATTCTAAGCGGCATAGTTGGAAAGAGATTGCTGACGAAGACCTTATTAGAAATCATAATTATAAAGGGAATACGCTTTATGGAATCGAAGTTTTGGCTGAACCGGATTTTCGGAGAATGAAAGTGACGAGAAAATTATATGATGCAAGAAAAGAAATTGCAAAGAATAATAAAACACAGACAAACCGAAAGTGTACTTAATTAGCAAGATAGAAGAATGGACTTTTATCAAAAAATAAAGAATTTTAAGTATGAATCAGAATAACAAAATTCTACAAAGCATTTTTTGGGGTAATACTGTAGCTGAGTGGCTCACCGGTATTGGAGTTGCTTCGTTTACATTTATTTTGATTATCCTAGTGAAAACTTTTTTTGTTAAGCGACTTAGCATTTTTGCAGATAGAACTACAACGGATATAGATGATTTTGTTGTTGAGATTATAAAAAAAACAAAACCTTTTTTCTTAATAGTTTTCTGCGTGTTTATTTCTTCCTTCACGCTTACACTTTCATCAACGACAACCAAAATAATTCAGAAAGTTGTTGTTCTGGCATTCCTTATACAAATTATTGTATGGGGGACCACTTTAATTAAATATGTAATTCGAAGAATGGAGAGCCAAGGAAAAGAAAATCAATTCAGTAAAACCTCTCTTGTTGTACTTGGCTATTTAGGTAAGCTATTGCTATGGTCTATAGTTGTACTTGTAGCTCTGGATAATTTGGGAGTTAACATTACTGCACTTGTTGCCGGATTAGGTGTTGGAGGAATTGTAGTAGCACTTGCTGTGCAAAGCTTATTAGCAGATGTTCTTGCATCTCTTTCAATAGTATTTGATAAACCATTTGTAATCGGAGATTTTATTGTTGTAGAAGATTTCCTTGGAACTGTAGAATACATAGGACTGAAAACAACTCGGATTCGCAGCCTCTCAGGCGAGCAAATTATTATTTCCAATAATGATCTCCTTCGATGTCGTATCAGAAACTATAAGAGAATGACTGAACGTCGAGTTGTTTTTCACCTTGGAGTAATATACCAAACAACACATGAGAAACTTTCACATATCAATTCTATTGTTCGTGATATAATTGAATCAAGGGAAAATGTTCGTTTTGATAGGGTACATTTCAAAGAGTATAGTGATTGGTCGTTAATTTATGAAGTTGTTTATTATGTATTGAGTCAGGATTATAATCTCTATATGGATATTCAGCAGAAAATTAATCTGGATCTGTTCCGCAAATTTCAGGAAGAAGGGATAGAATTTGCCTACCCCACTAACAAAGTTAAAATTGTTAATGACGCAAATGATAGGCACAAAGATGCCATGAGTATATAAAAATGATTTTAGTATTCCGGCATAAAGAAGAATATTTAATGAACATAACTTTGTTGCAAAGTTGATGATTGAGTTGCCATGAAATATCTTATTAATAATGGAGTTGAAGAATGAAGATTACTGTTAAACTAATTCTGGCGCTCGTTTTTGTTACCACTCTTGTAGTTTCAATTTTCGCATATCTTCAAATGGAAAGTGAGCGTGATAGATTAAGAAACGAGCTGGATATTCGCGCTTCGATACTTGCTGAAAGTCTGCAAGAATCTGTGCAAGAATTATTACACTTAAAATCTCCTGTTAAACTTCAGCGACTCGTTAATAGATTCGGAACTAAGGATAGACTTTCGGGTGTAGTTGTTTTTGACAGTCTTGGAAAACAACTTGAATCAGTTAATACAAATATTACAACGCTTCCGGATTCCATCACTCATATTTTAGAATCCATAACTCAAAGTGAAGGTCGTTTTGATATTGTAAAACTTGGTGGGAAAACGATGCATATTTATTCCACACCGTTATTTCTTGATAATAAAGCCATAGGCGCGCTGCTGATTTTGCACGATGCAAGTTATATAGATACCCGAATTCAAAATATTTGGAGAAATAACTTTTTCCGTCTTCTTGTTCAAACACTGATGATTATTCTTACTACGGTAATCGTTTTTCGTTTTACGATTGCCGGTCCAATCACACAAGTTGTTAAATGGATGAAGAATATTCGAACAGGTAAAACTAATTTACAAATGAGTTTACCGCGTGGTGATATTCTTAAGCCGCTGGCAGACGAAGCTGCTCTACTCGCGAAAAGTCTTTCTATCGCCAGATCTAAAGCTGAAGAGGAAGCTCGTCTTCGATTACAGACAGAGTCTATTTGGACATCCGAACGATTGAAAGAATATATTCGTCAGGAAATAAACGATAAAAATTTAATAGTCGTTTCCAACCGCGAACCGTATATGCATATAAAACATGGGAGTAATATTGAGTGCATTGTTCCGGCAGGCGGTTTAGTTACTGCTTTGGACCCCGTGCTAAAAGCTTGCGGTGGTGTGTGGATTGCTCAAGGAAGCGGTGATGCTGATCAAGAAATTGTTGATGCTAATGGAAAGCTGCTTGTTCCGCCGGAAGAGCCGGCTTATTCTTTGAGGAGGGTTTTTATTTCGAAGGAAGAAGAAGAGGGATATTACTTTGGATTCTCTAACGAAGGGATTTGGCCTCTGTGCCATATAACTCACACCAGACCTGAATTTCGTTTAGAGGATTGGATTGATTATCAATCTGTAAATCAAAAATTTGCCGATGCTGTTCTCGATGAAATTAAAGATCAAAAAGAACCATTAGTGTTAATCCAAGATTATCATTTTGCCTTACTGCCACTGTTGATAAAATCCAAACGACCCGATGCACATGTAGCATTGTTTTGGCACATACCTTGGCCTAATCCGGAAGTGTTCGGAATTTGCCCGTGGAAACAAGAAATTCTTCTTGGTCTTCTCGGAGCCGACGTAATTGGATTTCACATTCAATTTCATTGCAACAATTTTCTTCAAACAAGTAACCGTTTTTTGGAATCAAAAATAAATTGGGAACAATTTACTGTTGAACGAAGAGGCGGAACCACATTGGTAAAACCATTTCCTATAAGTATTGCATTTAAAAATCATAGTATATCAGAAACAGAAGTGCTTCAGCAAAATGATTCTTCACGCGAAGTTGTTTATAAGAAGATTGGGTTCAAGGTAAAATATATTGGAGTAGGAGTAGATCGTATAGACTACACAAAAGGAATTGTTGAACGATTTAGAGCCGTTGAAAGATTCTTTGAAAAATATCCGGAATACATAGGGCAATTTACATTTGTTGAATTAGGTGCACCAAGCCGTACACACATTAAGCGCTACCATGATTTGATTGCGGAAGTTGAAGAGATGGTTGATAAAATAAAGTGGCGTTTTCAAATAAAAGATTGGCAGCCGATAATTTTTCTAAAGGCACATCACAACCATGAGCAGATAAATCTTTTCTATAAAGCGGCAGATCTATGTATGGTAACTTCATTACACGATGGAATGAATTTAGTTGCAAAAGAGTTTGTTGTAGCAAGAAATGATGAGGATGGTGTGTTGATACTTAGTCAATTTGCCGGTGCTTCAATCGAATTGCAAGACGCTCTTATAGTAAATCCTTATGACGTTGAAGAGATGACAAACTCAATTTATGTTTCACTAACAATGGCACCCAAAGAAAAAAAGGAACGTATGCAGAATATGCGTAATCTTATTCGTGAGCGGAATGTTTATCGCTGGGCTGCAAATTTAATTACAGCATTATCTCGAATACGCATTCAGAATAAAGTGGAAGAAAATGTTTGATGAAGAACGCTGCTCCTAAATATATTTTTAAGAATAATGATAATACTTGGGCAAATATTTTTGATGGAATAAAAACAGCCCGCCAAATTATCCTTTTCCTTGATTACGATGGTACATTGGTACCTATAATGGAGAAGCCTTCATTGGCAGTGATGTCTTATCAAATGGAAGAGATATTACGTGATTTGAATAGAAAAGGAAACATTTCCATTTTCCTTGTTACCGGTAGAGCCCATTCAGACATTAAGAAAATATTCCGCGTAAAAGATGTTACTATCATTTCCAATCATGGATTTCAAATTACCGGAAAGAATATAAACTGGTCTCATCCAGACATCAAGCACTTCCTTCCTTCTTTAAGGAAAACAAAATTATTGTTGATGAAGAAATTGAATTTCTTCCCATCAACTTTTTTAGAAGATAAAAGAATTACTATGACGGTGCATTTCCGAAATGCAGAAAAAAAACATATTCCTTTGTTAAAAAAGACAGTGCGTAATATTGTCGTTAACTATAAGGAAGATTTACATACCACATCTGGAAAAAAGGTAGTAGAAGTAAGACCAAATATTAGATGGAATAAAGGTGAAGCAGTACTCAAAATTATGAAGAGGCTTCGAATAAGAAATGAAGCAACTAAAATTTTATACGTTGGTGATGATAAAACCGATGAAGATGCATTCAAAGCATTAAAACATAAAGCTGTTACAATTGTTGTAGGCAGAAAACAAAATTCACATGCTAACTATTATGTTCGCAACACCGATGAAGTGCAAAAAGTGCTGCAATCAATTCATTCTATTACTTAAGAAAGGAGTAGAAAATGGTTTCTGTGAAAAAAGAGCCGTTTAAATTTTATACTCGTCAAAACATTATATACTTATTAGGGAGAAAAGCACATAATCTGGAAGAGCTTCTCAGTGGTATTAAAGAGGTTCCCGCCATGTCCATTTATCATCATACTCATCATTATTTGGAGATGCATGAATTTTTATCTCCGGAACCGCCAAACGATTATGCTTATTGGATTACAAATATTCTTTTAGAAAAACTTTTAGGGGAAGAAGTTGCAAGCATAGATTTGCGGCAATTATCAACTATTGAAGAAATACGCTCACGGTTAATTGAAGTAATAGAATCATATCTTCAAGCAACTCAAGAAACAACTCTGCGTTATGCCCCAAATGGACAAGAATTTCATTTTATGAGTGCACGTACTTTTGTTTTTCCTACAAAATACAAAGCGATTGATTTGAAACAATTTTTAAAATATCTAAAAAAAGTTTCTCTCCATTCTATTTACTTCCATGTGTTTGAAGCCGGACTTGAAAAGCAAATTCCGGATTTTGCGACATGGCTTTCATCATCGTTAAATGAGAGTACACTTGCAAAAGAATTCAGAAAAATGGATCCCTATACGCAAACGCTTGAAAATCTGAGACAAACGCTTATCAAAATAGTTGAAAACAGATTGAAGGAGATAGAAAATGGTAACTCTTAAAGAATATGAAAAGTATGTCGGCGCCGATGTTCTATATGAACTTGAATTGTATGCGGCTAAACTTAAAGGTGTCTCCATACAAAATATAAATTCAACTGCTGTTGGCGGCGGCGTAGCCGAAATTCTCAATAGAATGATTCCGCTCCTTCACCAGCTTGGTGTTAACGCAAGCTGGGATGTTATTAAAGGTGGCGAGAGATTTTTTGAAGTAACTAAAAAAATGCATAATGCTCTTCATGGTAAAGCGGAAATATTTACAAAAGAGGAGACCGATCTTTATCTTGAGACAAATGAAATGAATGCTAATGTTTTAGATAATGACGCCGATATTTATTTCATACACGATCCTCAACCATGCGCGTTAATTCGGAATAAAAAAAAGAAGGATAGCTGGATATGGCGGTGCCATATAGATTTTTCCAACCCCGATCTATTTACCTGGGATTATTTAAAACAATTTATTGAACAGTATGATGTAGGAATATTTTCGGCACCATCTTTTGCTCGTAACTTAAAAATTCCGCAAGTATTAATCTCGCCTTCTATTGATCCGCTAAGTAATAAAAATAAAGAGTTGCCGCAGGAAACTATAGATTCTGTTCTGGAAAAATTTAATATAGATAAGAAACGACCGATAGTTACTCAAATATCCCGTTTCGATTATTTGAAAGATCCGGTAGGAGTAGTAAAAGTTTTTAGGCAAGTTAAAAAATATATTGATTGTCAACTTGTACTTGCAGGCGGAGGTGCTACCGATGATCCGGAAGGCTCTCAAGTACTGGCTGAAGTTCAAGCTATTGCTGAAAACGATCCGGACATATTTCTCCTACTTCTCCCTCCGGCAAGCGATATAGAAATCAATGCTCTTCAACGCGCTTCAACTGTGGTTCTTCAGAAATCATTAAGGGAAGGCTTTGGATTAACTGTTGCAGAAGCACTTTGGAAATCAAAACCGGTTATTGCAGGAGCAGTTGGCGGAATCCCACTTCAAATCTCTCACAAGTATTCCGGACTTTTAACTCATACAATAGAAGGAACTGCATTTGCACTTAAACAATTACTTCAAAATCCGGAGTATGCAAAAAAACTTGGAGAGAATGGTCGTGAACTTATCAGAAAGAATTTTTTAATAACGAGGCATTTGAGAGACTACTTATTATTATTTCTTTCACTTCTGAACAAAAAAGAGGACATAGTTTATTTATAAAAGCGTAATGTTAATTATCATATAAGTCTGTTCTAAAAAGGTCGTAATTACAAAAGTTCGTTTTGTAGTCTGACAGTTTTATCGAAATTCATTTTTTCGGTTCTTTAAACGATATATGGAAGCATTACTTTTTGAAAAAAGAACACAAATATAATTTTACTCTTTTTAGAACGGACTCAATCATATTATATATTGTTTTATCTTCTAATTAAAACAAAAGTAAATGGAAATAGGACCGAAATACAAAACTAATGGAGATTGCGAGTTTGTTGTATGGGCTCCTTTCAGAAAATTATCACTACAATTACTCACACCAAAAGAACAAATCTTTCAAATGGAGAAGGACGAAAAAGGTTTTTGGAGAGCAACCATTGAAAATATTCAACATGAGGTATGCTACCGTTACATCTTAGATTCAAGTTTGATACGACCTGATCCGGCTTCACATTTTCAACCTTATGGTATTTATAATGCATCGCAAACAGTAAATCATGTATTATTTAATTGGAATGACGGTGATTGGAAAGGAATTGATTTATCCAGTATGATTATTTATGAATTGCATGTAGGGACCTTTACTGCGGAAGGAAATTTCGAAGCAATTATTCCTCGTCTTGAAGAACTGAGATCCATTGGTATCAACTCTATTGAATTAATGCCAATTGCACAATTTCCGGGAGAAAGGAATTGGGGATATGACGGTGTTTTCCCATTTGCAGTACAAAATTCATATGGTGGTCCAATTGGTTTGAAAAAACTAGTGAATGAATGCCATAAAAAAGGATTGGCGGTTATTCTAGATGTAGTATATAATCACCTCGGTCCGGTAGGAAACTACCTTTCTGATTTTGGTCCATACTTTACAGACAAATATAAAACGCCTTGGGGCAATGCAATTAATTATGACGGACAATACAGTGATCTTGTACGAAATTATTTTATTGAGAATGCTCTGCATTGGTTTAGAAATTATCATATTGATTCGCTCCGCCTTGATGCTGTACACACTATTTATGATAAAAGTGCTAAACCGTTTCTCAAAGAACTTGCAATGTGCGTAAGAGATTATTCTAAAGAGCAAGGACGCGATTTCTATTTAATCGCTGAAAATGATCTGAGAAATTCCGGAATGATACAACCAGCTGCACTTACCGATTATGGAATCAATGCTCAATGGTGTGACGACTTACATCATTGTCTGCATGCAATTCTTACCGGCGAACACATTGGATTTTATGCCGACTTCGATAGTGAGCAAAAACTGGTTCAGTGTATGAAAAATGGTTATATAAGCTTAAATAGGAAAACGCAATTGGAAAGCGAAAATTTTAATGATATGCAATTTGTGGTTTATTGTCAGAATCATGATCAAATAGGAAATCGAATTTATGGAGAAAGACTGTCATCCTTAATTTCTTTTGAAGCTCTTAAACTTGCGGCAGGTATTGTAATACTATCACCATTTATTCCTCTGCTTTTTATGGGTGAAGAATTTGCGGCAGACTCACCTTTTTTATACTTCGCAAACTACTCTAATCATTATTTAACTGAAGCCGTTAAAAAAGGAAGACTTGAGGAATTTAAAAAAATCGGTTTGATAGGAACACAATCCGATCCGTTCGAAATAGAAACATTCATTAGTTCGAAATTAAAGTGGGAATCTAGAACTAGCGGCAATCATAAAATCATGTTAAAATTCTACAAACATCTTTTACAGTTAAGAACTTTATTGCCGGTTCTTTCAAACTTGGATAGAAGCTGCATGGATGTTGATATTATAGATAATACAAATGTAATAGTAATGAGAAGATGGGCTGATGAACATTCCGTACTTATAATGTTAAATTTTAACAAGATGGATATTACTTTTAAACTATATGCACCCCCAGGACGATGGGGGAAAATTCTTGATTCAGCCGATATTTTATTCGGCGGACCGGGAACTCTTATGCATTCATCATTCGTTACTGGCGACTTTATAACTTTAAGGTGCAATAGCGTTTCAGTACTAAACAAAGTCGAGTAAATTGATGACTCTATTCAGCGCTTACAATTATATCCAAACCGCCAGAGTCTGATGAAAAAAAAATTGTAGAAAATAAGAGATGGTTCTAAAAAATTCCGATAAAAGGAAAAGGGTAAAATCATGGAAATCAATTTAAGCACGAAATCAATTGGCAAGAAAATATTTCGTTATTCAAACAGAGTTTTTATGAAGACTATATTAGTTTCTTTTGCAATCTTTTTTTTCATAGGTAATTTCAATAGTTACGCACAAGCAGATTATTCCAAGCCAAAAGAAGTAGCTCAAGCATTTTTGGATTTTTGTTTAGCTGGTAAACGATTTGAAGCTTGTAAACTATATGGGGCGGAAGGATGTAATGATGAGATAGAAATCTTGATTAAGCAGCTTGTAAACAAAGATATTCCACTGATAAACAAAACATGTAAATATACTGTTGATAGTTGCAAAATTGATCCATCCGGAAAATCAGCTAAATGTTTTTTTAGAAAGTTATGTACGGATGTTAGTATGTATAATGAGGGATTCCTAACTCTTAAAAAGATTGAAAACAAGTGGCTGGTAGAATATTTATATAAAAGGGATAAGTATTTATAATCTTATCCTCAAATCATTAATACGGGAATTCAATGCGAAATAGAATAAAAAACGGCTTAACTAAACTAAAAATAAAACAACTTGATCTGTTTAAAGATTTTACAGAAAGCGAAAAATCATCCGGTTACATGCTGATTTTGTTAACAATAATTTCGTTGGCTATAGCAAACAGTTCTCTTGGTTCAGATTATATTAAAATGTGGCATAGCTATCTCAATTTATCCTTTTCGGAAATTCAGCTTAATTACAGTATAGAACATTGGATTAATGATGGTCTGATGGCAATATTCTTTCTTCTGGTTGGGTTAGAAATTGAAAGAGAAATATATTCCGGTGAATTGTCTTCAATTAAAAAAGCAATCTTACCGGTTATCGCTGCCGTTGGCGGAATGATAGTCCCGGCAGCAATTCATTTTCTATTGAATACCGGAACTTCTACAGAAAGAGGATTCGGTATTCCTATGGCTACTGATATAGCTTTTACACTTGGAATATTATCTCTACTTGGTAAACGTATCCCAATCTCTCTCAAAATATTTATTACTGCTCTAGCAATTATTGATGACCTAGGAGCCATTGTTGTTATTGCGTTATTTTATTCCACTGATGTGTCGTTAGCGTATTTACTCGGTGCCTTCGGTGTGTTTATCGTTTTATTGTTAATGAATAGCGCGAAAATAAATAGGCTAACACCCTACTTGGTTTTAGGTGTCGTTATGTGGTATCTAATGCTAAAATCCGGGGTGCATGCAACCATAGCAGGTGTTTTACTTGCATTTGCAATTCCATTTAGTAAAAACGAGTTAGATAATATCTCCGTCACTTTACAAGAAAGACTTCATAAACCGGTTGCATTTTTTATTTTACCTCTTTTTGCCTTGGCTAACACAGCTATTATTTTGCCGGATAATATTGTTAACAGCTTAACTACAAATAATTCCTTAGGAATAATATTGGGTCTTTTCTTTGGGAAACCATTGGGAATATTTTTGTTTTCGTATGCGGCTGTAATTTTTGGTGTGAGTCAATTACCGGAAGGAATTAATTGGAAATTAATCTTTGGCGCTGCAAGTCTTGCCGGCATAGGATTTACAATGTCCGTTTTCATAGCAAACCTTGCTTTTACTGATGGTGATATAATTGTGGGCAGTAAGATGAGTATAATCGTTGCATCAGCTATTTCAGCTTTAGCAGGTCTTTTGATACTTACTTTTATCACTAAGATTAAAGTAAAAATAAATTTTGATTGAAAGACGAAACTAACTGTATCATTTTGTTAACCACCTGAGTTAGGCAATTATGAAATATGAACTATGCTTCGGATTTTACTTATAAATAGTTAATTTTATTCCAAAGAAAGAAACTGAATTCTGAAATAAACTCCGGCTTGTGCGAGTCGGGGTTTATATTCTCACCAGAAGGATAATTTGAACAAACTGATCAAATACCTAAAAGTAAACTCATCTCATAATCTTAATAAATCGGTTAGGTTTTTAAAAAGCAGACTTGGGCATAAAACCTTCTTAGTTATTGCAAGTCTTTTTGTTGGAGTTCTTTCCGGATTGGCTGCGGTGTTACTAAAAAATCTGGTGCACTTTTTCCAGCGTGAACCCAAAATCTTCTTCACTCAAATTGGTTTGCAGTTTTTGCTTCCGGTTACTCCACTTATCGGAATTTTACTTTCCGTTTTACTTATCAATGTTGTGTTCAAAGGGAAATTTACTCGCGGACTGAGTAACCTTATCTATTTTATTGTTAGAAAAAATTCGGATGTGCCACGCCGGAAAATACTTTCGCATCTGCTTACCAGCGCCGCAACTGTTGGTATGGGTGGTTCAGCAGGACTTGAAGCTCCAATCGTTCTCATCGGCTCATCAATCGGGTCTAACGTTGCAAAAGATTTGAAGCTGAATTATAAAACAAGAACACTTTTGCTTGCGTGCGGTTCAGCCGCGGGCATCTCGGCAATTTTTAATAGTCCGATTGCCGGAGTAATTTTTGCCGTTGAAGTTCTTCTGCCGGAAATTACTATCAGCTCGTTCATACCATTGCTAATTGCTTCGGCTTCATCTGCGGTGCTTTCAAAATTTCTTTACAGCGGACAGTTATTCTATTTGGTAACAGAGGGCTGGCATCTTTATGCAATCCCATATTATATCGTCTTAGGAATTCTCTGCGGTTTAATTTCTTTGTATATGATAAAGTCCACTTTTTTGCTGGAAGACTGGATAGGGAAGTTTAAGAAACCATATTTGAAAGCAACTGTTGGCGGAATAATTTTGTGCGTTTTGATTTTCTTATTGCCACCCCTATACGGCGAAGGTTACTCAACTGTTGTTGACTTACTGAAAGGGAATCAATTCGGATTATTGGATGGGAGCTATTTCAATTTTTTGGGAGATATTAATCTTTCGCTGTTGTTTGTTCTTGCTCTAATAATTCTGTTTAAAGTAATCGCTACTTCTTTTACGCTCGGTTCAGGAGGGAATGGCGGAATTATTGCGCCATCTTTATTTACCGGTGCGATAACTGGATTCTTCTTAGCTAAACTTTTTAGCTATTTAGGAATTGTAGAACTCAATCATGCAAATTTTTTGGTTGTGGGAATGGCTGGGATACTGAGTGGAGTCTTGCATGCACCGCTAACCGGAATATTCTTAATTGCAGAAATAACCGGCGGCTACACATTAATAGTTCCATTAATGATTGTAGCTGCACTATCATTTTTTATTTCAAAGTACTTTCATCCGGAGTCTATTTACACAACAGCCTTAGCAAGAAGAGGAATTAAATTTCGCTCTGAAAAGGAAAAATATTTTATCCAGCAGACAAATCTGGAAGACCTTATAGAGAAAGACTTTGAGTGCATAAATCCGAAACAAAGTTTACGCGAACTTTCTAAAAAGATTGCACAGACAAAACGAAATTTATTTCCGGTTGTGAATGAGCAAAAAAGCCTGGTTGGAATTATTACGCTTGATGATATTAGAGAAGTGATGTTAAACTCTGAGATGTATGATATTATTCTGGCTTATGAGATTATGAACACGAGTTTTCAATCTGTAGAAATGAATACCGATATAAACACAGTAATGGATATTTTTGAGAAAAAACAAATATGGAATCTCGCTGTAACGAATAAAGGTGAATATGTTGGCTTTATTTCAAAATCAAACATCTTCAATAAATTCATTTCGGTTTGGGCGGAACAGCACCATGACGAAATTTAATTACTGCTTGAGCCTTTCTTTATTGTGCTAAATATTGAGGAATGTTATCACAAACCATTTTATTAACTTTTATAAAAACTAATTATGAATACTATGCTTGCCTATTTCAACGGAAAAATAATTCCACTCGAAGAAGTGAAAATCTCTCCTTTTGATAGAGGATTCCAATTTGGTGATGGTGTTTACGAAGTGATTAGATACTATCCGCCAAAGCTGTTCCAGATTGATTTCTATATAGAGAGGTTAAAAGGAAGTCTTGAGAAAATGGAAATTAAAGTAGGTAGCCTGGAATTTCTTAAACCCGCAATAATGGAATTGCTTACCAGGAATAATCTGCTCGATGTTCCATCAATAGCCTACTTGCAGATAACGCGGGGTGTTCAATATCCACGCCGCCACGATTATGCGGATGAACTTACTCCAACAATTCTTATTTATACTTCCGAATTACCGGTGAAAAATGAAATTCTAACCAAAGGTATAAAAGTTGGTTTAGAAGATGATTTGCGCTGGCTTAGGTGTGATATTAAATCCATTTCGTTAGCTGCTAACGCTGCGGCAAAACAACATGCAAAAGAAAAGGGATTTGAAGAAACTATTTTCATCCGCAACGGATTAATTACGGAGGGAGCGCATAGCAATGTGTGTTTTGTGAAAGATGGCAAAGTTGTAACTCCTCCTCTAAGTAATCTTATTCTCCCCGGTGTAACAAGAAGAACTGTATTGCTTCTGTGTAAAGAATTAGGAATTGAAGTTGAAGAAAGAGAAATCCAGTCAGCAGAACTAAATAGATTCGATGAGGTGTTTATGACTGCAACTACAGCTGGAGTAGTTCCGGTTATAGAGATTGATGGAAAAGTAATTGGCAGCGGGAAACCTGATAAGATCACACGCATGCTGCAAGAAGCATACAATAAATTAGTTGCCGGATAAACTTATTATATAGGCTATTCAGCGTGCTATTCTGCGGTTCGACTGTTTATGCTGTACTTAATATATGTTTCTCTGCATAATGCAATGAGCAATTTAGAAGTTTAGTGATACAGTTGAATGGAAAGAACGCAGCAAAATATTTTGTACAGATATTATAAAAGCAGTCAGCACAAAATATATTTAGTCAGGTCGCTGGCTCTTTTTCTTTTTATTGTTGCGTTGGCTGTAGCATTTCAACATTATTATATAATTGATGTCCAAATGGTGCCCCGCTTTTCACTTTCGTGGCATATCCCATTCAACCTTTTTTATTTTTCAGTCTGGCTGATTTTCCTCCCGTTGATCGAGTGGAGTGATACCAATCTTAGACATAAAAATTCGCGTGTTATTAACCGGATTATCTTTTATTTACTTCTGCCCATTACATTTGTGTTTGTACACCAACTAATTGCTACTGTGGTAATTAATCTGGTTTTAGATTACATGGACCTATATTCTCTTTTTTATCAAAGAATGTTGCGCAACCCTTGGATTTGGGAAGATTTTGTAATCTACTTTCTGATAATGGCAGGTATCGGCATTCAAGATTATCAAACAAAAACCGACATTCATCTGTTTAGGGCTTCGCAATTGCAGTCACAGCTGGCACAAACACAATTACGTGCGCTTAAAAGTCAGCTTCATCCTCATTTTTTATTTAACACACTTAACACACTTTCTACATTGATTTTGAAACAAGATAATTCTGAAGCGGAAAGAATGCTCGGATTGCTTGAAAAGTTTTTGAAAACTACGTTGAACGAAAATGAAAAATCGGAAGTTAGTTTGAGTGAAGAACTTAAATTTATCCGGCATTATTTAGAAATTGAAAAAGTACGTTTCAAAGATAAATTAGTAGTGGAAGAAGTAATCGGTGTTGGGACAATAACGGCGAGAGTTCCGGTGTTTTTGCTTCAGCCTATAGTTGAAAATTCAATCCATCACGCGATTGCAACTAAAACAACAGAAGGCATTATCCGTATTATTTCGAGAAAGGAAAGAGGAAATCTCGTTTTGATTGTAGAAGACAACGGACCGGGAATGGTTGAGCCGAGAAAGAAAAAATCAAAAGAAGGAGTTGGGTTAAAAATCTCGAGAGAAAGATTAGTACAGCTTTATAGCGCTAATCAATCATTGGAATTAAACAAGTCAACTATGGGGGGATTGCAAGTTGTGATTAAAATCCCGTTCATAGAAGTTTCTGTCCTGAGAACAAGCGAATCATGAAAACGAGCATAAATAAAATAGTTGGCAACTTTAATCTCATTGTGCCGCTTATACTAATTCTTACAATTATTGCTCTTGTTAATTCAACTCAGTTTTTCTTTTTCTTATTCCAGGGTGAATACAACTTCCTAAATTATACTAAGTTGACACTTAGTAAGCTGATCTATTTCTACTACTTCCTAATTCTGGCTTTGTTGTTAAATCTAAATGTTAAGATTCAACTGAGAAAGAAAAAACTACTTTTTTGGATTGGCTTTCACTGCCTTCTACTTGCACTTTCCTTTTTTATTCATCAAGCAATAACAATTTATATAGATAAACTACTATTTAAAGAAAGCTATTTGCGGAGTTATTATGATACTTTATTTAATAATCCGGATGCCTGGATTGATATTGTAGCTTATATACTTCTTGTTGTTGGGATTACGCTTCTTGATTCAAAGCGAATCAGTCAAGAAAACGAAATAAAATGTGCGCAGTTGGAAGAGATGCTGCTAAAATCAAATCTGCAAGAACTTCGCACAAGAATACATCCGCAATTTTTGTTTAAAACTCTCGCCACAATTAAAGCTCAGATTGGGAAGAAGAAAAACCGGGAGGCAAATAATTTATTATCAATGTTAAGCGATTTTCTCCGTACAACTGTTTATGAAAGCGGCAAAGATGAAATTGAGCTGATCGAGGAATTACAGTTTCTAAATACCTACCTGAGTATTGAAAAAACTGCATTTGATGGAGTTATAGGTTACAGAGAAAATATTGCATTGGATTCCAGAAACGCACTTGTTCCAATTTTTATTATACAGCCGATAGTAGAATCTATATTGTATGAACTATCATGCGAAACAAATTTGTCTTTTGAATTTTATGTTGAATCATCTGTGCAAAATTCGAATCTTAGAATTATGTTAGTGACGAAATTTGAAAATGGATTTTGTTTGAGCACAAATACAATCGAAAATCTGGAAGCTGTTAAGGTTGTAAAAGAAAGGCTTGAACAAATATTTGCATCAAGACAATCTTTTGAAGTTAATTGCTCGAACGAAAACATTATTGAAATTGGAATTTTGTTTCCTTTTAAAGAGAATTTTGAAGACTCTGCCTTAATAAATTTGATGGAGAAATAAATTGAGGGCAAAAGTATTAATTATTGATGACGAACCGCATGCACGAGAAGGAATAAGAATCCGGCTCGGAGAATTTCCGGAAGTTAATATTGTTGGTGAATGTTCATCCGGAAAAGAAGCGGTTCAAACAATTATCCAGCTCAAGCCGGATATTGTTTTTCTCGATATTCAGATGCCCGAAATGAATGGATTTGAAGTCCTTCAAAACCTTACGCAGGATTGTATGCCTGTAGTAATATTTGTAACCGCGTATGATGAATATGCGCTCAAAGCTTTTGAACATCATGCGCTTGATTACCTTCTTAAACCGGTTAATGAAGAGCGCTTCAGAGAGACTTTGAAGTATGCGCTAACAGAAGTTACTCACAGAAGTCTGGAAGTTTATTCTAACAAACTTAAATCGGTAGTAAATGAGTATCTCAAAGTGCTGGATAAGGAACCGGAAGTTGAGCAAGTAGATTATGTAAGCAGCAAGAATGTTCTTTCCCGGTTGATGATTAAAACGAAAGATCAGATTTCCATAATTTCTGTTGATGAGATTGATTGGATAGAAAGTGCAGGGGATTACGTTTACATTCATTCCGATAGAAAAAAATATTTAATTCGGGAAACTCTTACATCGCTCGAACAAAAAATGGATGCTCAAAAATTTGTTCGCATTCACCGCTCATCAATCGTAAATATTGATAAAATAAAAAGCATGCGCCAAAACGAGCATGGCGATTTTGATGTTTATCTCAACGATGGAACAAAACTGAAACTAAGCCGCACATACCGTGTAAATTTCCAAAAAGCAATTGGAAGCCAACTTTAACACTTCCGCCTTATCGTATTTTTTTAGCAGCTCACCGATTCATTCTCCTAATTATCTCATTCCAATTTCTTCACAAAACCTTTTCAAATAGTTTGCCGATAAAGTTAACGATTAAGTTGTATTCATTAAAAGGAGAAGAAAATGAGTAAATACTTCACACTAGTTATTGCTTTATTTTTTCTATCTGTGTTAACCGTAGAAAGCATAGCGCAGCAATCATCTGCTACTTGGGCGCTCACTAATCCGGGCACAGGTGGTTCAGGCTTCACAGCTGTAACTTCAGGTACTGTTGTAGCTGTTGATGAGAAATTCAAAGGAACCGAAATAAACGGCTACACCGGAACAAACAGCAGTCAAAGAATTAGAATGGCCGGAACAAGCAATTCATGGGCTCCAAACCTTACCGCAAAGATTGATACTGTTTATGTTCAGTTTGCAGTTTCACCAAAAACCGGTTCATCGTTTACAATTGCCAATGTAGCTTTAAGTATTGGCGCTGCAAGTACAACAACAATGAAAGCGGCTATTTTTTATTCGACTGATGCAGCTTTCACTAATCCAACAGAAATTACCTACGCTACTGGTAACGCAAGCAATTACTTATTGTCGAGCGCACTTACCTCGGTTGCTGCAACTCCTAACATTACCGTGCCGGATGGCGGAACATTTTATTTGCGCGTATATCCGTGGCACGAGTCCGCAACTAAAGCAACCGGAAAATATATGTGTCTGCAGAATATTGTTATCTCCGGTACATCTGTAGGTGCGGCAACTCCTTTTTCAGCCACGTGGCCTTACGAAACTGATGACAAAGTAGTAACAAAAGGCTCGATCACAGGTAATCAATCATACAATGCAACAATGAAATTCTATGGTTTTACAACTCTTCCTACGGTTGATGGAGTAAACTTAAAAGTAGGCGCTGTTCAAACAGTTTCTAAGACGTGGAAAGCAGAACCAAACCCAACGGATACACTTCACTTTCAATATTCTGTTTCCCCTAAAACCGGAGGAACCTTAAATGTTACTTCTGTATCAATGTACTTAGGCGGATGGTTCAGCAGTAATATTCGCGCGGCAATTTATTATTCCAAGGATCCAACATTTGCAACAAAGACTTTACTTATACAAGATTCGGCTTTAGTTGGAAATAAAGTCTCTAAGTTTAAAGCCGCATTGAACGCTACAATTAATAGCGGGGAAACTTTTTACTTAAGAGTTTATCCTCATAATAAAGCAGCCGAAGGTTGGGCAAAACTTGTAGCTGTAGATAGCGTTGTTATTGCAGGAACAGGAAGCGGCGTTAATGCAGATCCACCAACTGTAACTACTATTGAACCAACTTATATTTCAACAACGTTTCTAACTACCGGCGGTAACGTTACAACAGATGGCGGTGCAGATGTAACCGAACGCGGAGTATGCTGGAATACTACCAGTAACCCAACAATAGCTAATAGCAAAACTTCTGTTGGAGTTGGAGTTGGTTCATTTACTTCCAAACCAACCGGACTAACACCTAAGACAAAATATTATATACGGGCTTACGCAACAAATTCTGCTGGTACATCTTATGGCGCAGAATATATTATTACAACTTTAGAAAAAGTTTCCGTACCAACCGTAACAACAACTCCGGTTTCAAATATTTTAGTAACAACAGTTAATGTTGGCGGTAATGTTACATTTTGGGGAGGCGATCCAATTACAGCACGCGGAATTTGCTTTGGTACATCTCCGGAACCAACAGTTGCCGGCAACAAAACAGTTAATGGTTCGGATATAGGTTCATTCTCTACAACTTTAGGAAACCTTTTACCCAACACAACTTACTATGTTCGCGCATATGCTACTAATGGCTTAGGCACAGCATACGGCGATGAATTTGCTTTCGCTACTTATTCACCTTCCAAAACAAGAACCCTGGAGGTTGCAAAAGATGGAACTGGTGATTTAACAACAGTTCAAGAAGCGTTCGATTTGGTGCCGGTAAATGGAACAGGCACTACAATTATCTACATTAAGAATGGTGTATATAAAGAAAAATTGAAATTAGCCGCTGGAAAAATAAATGTGATTATCCGCGGAGAAAGCCGTGACAAGACAATTTTAACTTACGATGATTATTCCGGAAAGCCGGGCACCACTATTGGAACATCAACCTCTGAAACACTCTCAATACAAGCCAATGATGTTACTGTTCAAAATATTACAATCCAGAACACAGCTACTCAAGCACAAGCTGTTGCTGTTAATGTAACCGGCGATAGAATTATTTTCACTAAATGTAATATCCTCGGCTATCAAGATACTTACTATACATGGAATTCCGGTCGTATCTATAACAAAGATTGTTTTATTGAAGGAACAGTAGATTTCATTTTTGGCAGCGGCGTTGCGGTTTTTGATAACTGTATCATAAATGAAAAAAGAAACGGCGGTACACTTACTGCTGCTGCAACCTATGATTACTTGAAATTCGGTTATGTGTTTATGAACTGTAAAATAACTACCGATCCGGTTGGTTATGATGGTAATCCGATCAATACGTTTTTGCTTGGACGTCCATGGCAGAATTCACCAAAGACCGTCTTTTTCAAATGTGAAGAACCTGCTCAGCTGGATCCTGTAGGCTGGTCAACCTGGAATGTTACACCGGCACTTTATGCCGAGTATAATTGCACGGGCGCCGGTTCAAATACTTCCAAACGATTGACATCAATATCTAGACAATTAACCGAAGCCGAAGCGGCTGACTATACAATAGCGAACATCTTCTCAAAGAATACTAGTCCAAACTTTGGTTTTGATTGGACTCCACTCATTCCCGTTTCGGTTGAAGATGATTTTTCTTCTAATAAACAAATTCCGAGTGACTATGCGCTCAGCCAGAATTATCCAAATCCGTTCAATCCCACAACTTCAATTAAGTATCAATTACCTAAGAGTGGAGTTGTTAAGATTTCTGTTTACGATATTTTGGGCGCAGAGGTTCTAAAACTAGTTAACGAAGAAAAATCTGCCGGCTATCATGAAATTCAATTTGACGCGAATTCCGCCAACGGCGGATTAGCGAGCGGAATTTATATATATAGAATTCAAGCAGCGGATTTTATCCAGTCCAAGAAGATGATACTTTTAAAGTGAGTAAATAACATTCCAGAAGCGGCTTCACCGTAAGCCGCTTCTTTCTTCCCGCTTGATAAAGAATAACAACATCCAATTATTTCCTTGACTATTAACAGACGATTCAAGAATTTTAGTTATCGTTTAAGTCATCAATAAAGTAGTTTGCTATAATTTACTATGTTTAGAGTTTAAGCTGGTGATTTTCTGCTGCCGGCGATATAAAAGGTGTTAAATGAGAAATAGATTTACAATTGCACTTCTGCTTCTGGTAGTAATCAATTACAACTACGCGCAAAAAACCGCTTCCATTACATGGAATTTATCTTCCGTTGATAGCCAAAAAATATCGTTAACGGTTGGAGACATAGAAGGAAAAAAAGAAACATTAAGTGGCGGACCAAATGGAATGGTTATAGCAAGTTACAACAGCAACGGTCAACGCTTAAACCAAGGCAGTTTTGGATGGGTGAAAGAGGCTACTCATAACGATTCCCGCTATATCCAATTTGATGCATCACCAAGTGCCGGAAATAATTTGGTCGTATCCAAAGTCTCTTTTAATTTTGGGTTTGCCGGTAGTACTGCATCAATGAGTTCCAATGTGTATTATTCCACAGATAATTGGGTTACCCGGACACAAATGAATTCCGATATTGGTTCACTTGTTTATGGCAACTCAACTGGCGCTAACTATTCAAAAGAACTTAGTGTAGCTGTTCCAAACGGTGCAACCTTCTCTGTTCGTATATATCCCTTCTGGGTTGGAACGACAACAACAAGTACATCAAAATACGCTGTTCATAATACAATGATTATTTCCGGCGCTACAACATCATCATCGCAGAATAATCAACTTGCAATTATTACGAGCAATGTAAATGAGATTAAAGATGTTTCCGCTGTAAGCGGCGGAAGTATTTTAAGTCCGGGTGTAACGCCAATCCTTGATAAAGGAGTGTGCTGGAGTACAAATCCATTACCAACTATTAATGATAGTAAAGTTTCTGCCGGAAGCGGTTTGGGAAATTACAGTGCAACACTTAACTCATTACTGCCTAGGACCAAATATTATGTTAGAGCGTTTGCAGCAAATAGTGATGGCACTGTTTACGGTAATGAACTTACATTTACCACTTTGCCGAAAACTATTCCTTCATTTCCGGGCGCAGAAGGATTTGGAAAATTTACAACCGGCGGAAGAGGCGGCGCAGTTTACGAAGTAACAAACTTGAATGATGATAATTTGCCCGGAAGTTTAAGATGGGCAATTAACCAAAGCGGACCGAGAACAATTGTGTTTAGAGTATCCGGTACAATTCAGTTAAAGTCAACCTTATCAATTAGCAAAGGTGATTTAACAATTGCCGGACAAACCGCACCGGGTGATGGAATTTGTCTGCGTGATTATACATTATCTGTAAACGCAAACAATGTTATAATTCGTTTTATTCGTTCCCGTTACGGCGATGCTGTTTCAACTAACGAAGATGACGCAATTCACGGAATGGGCTACTATAAAAATATTATAATCGATCATTGTTCGTTTAGCTGGTCAATTGATGAAACCGCGTCATTTTACAATAACGAAAATTTTACGATGCAGTGGTGCTTAATCAGCGAAAGTTTATACGCATCAATTCATAATAAAGGTAACCATGGTTATGGCGGAATTTGGGGCGGGACTAATGCTTCGTACCATCATAATTTACTGGCTCACCACACAAGTAGAAATCCAAGATTTGCCGGCGGACAAACTGCTACATGTGTAAATGTGGATTTTAGAAACAACGCAATTTTTAACTGGGGCTTTAACAGTGCTTATGGTGGCGAAGAAGGAAAAATAAATGTTGTAGCTAATTACTATAAATCTGGTCCGGCTACAAGTTCTGGAGTGAAGGCAAGAATTTTGGATGCATCTCCAAATCCTACAGAAGGCAAAGGTGTTGGGCAATTTTTTGTTGATCAAAATTATGTTGAAGGATATGCAGCAATTACTGCAAACAATTGGGCTGGCGGAGTGCAAGGTTCAGGCGCTTCGGATCCAAAAGCAAAAGCAACAACTCCATTTCCATATGAACCGATTGTGGTACAAAATGCTCAACAAGCTTACAATTCCATTCTTCAAATTGTTGGTTGTAATTTCCCCAAAAGAGATGTAGTTGATACCCGCGTAATTGAAGAAACCAGAACCGGTACAGCTAAATTTGGTGCAACTTATGGCGGCGGTGGCAAAGGTATTATCAACTCGCAAACAGAAGTTGGCGGCTGGCCTGAATTAAAATCTACAGCGGCGCCGGTTGATACGGATAAAGATGGAATGCCGGATGATTGGGAAAAAGCAAAGGGTTTGAATCCGAATGATAAAACTGACGGCAATACTTTTAATGCTGAAGGTTATACAATGCTGGAAGTTTATTTAAATGAATTGGTAGCTTCAAGTATAACAGATGTAAAGAAAGAAGAAAGCATTCCGGTTGGATTTGAACTTGAGCAGAATTATCCAAATCCATTTAATCCGGAAACCACAATTGGCTACAAAGTACAAACATCGAGCAACGTAAGCTTAAAAGTTTATGATGTGTTAGGAAGAGAAGTTGCTACCTTAGTTAATAATTATCATTCGGCTGGAACATATAAAGTTGCATTTAATGTAGAGACGCGCCATGGCGCGTCTTTACAAAGTGGAGTTTATTTTTACAGATTACACGCTGGTAATTTCAACGAAACAAAGAAAATGTTGTTAGTGAAATAAGTAAATTCAATAAGCGAATTCATTAGGAGTGAAAGATGAATCAAAAAAATCTTTCTGTTAAACTGTTGTTTCTATCCCTCTTACTTCTATCCATTCTTTTTACCAACGCTACTATCGCTCAAACAAGAAGCAGAATACTTGGTGTGGTAAAAGACTCTCAAAACAAAGAGGCTTTGGTTGGTGTAACCGTTATGGTAAAAGGAACTTACCTTGGTGCTGCAACAGATTTCGATGGAAAGTTTATTATCATAAATGTTCCCGTTGGTACTTATGAAATGCAAATATCTATGATTGGCTACACTGCTAAGACGTTGCGTGGTGTGGTTGTTTCTGCCGACCGGGTTACATCATTAGATATTCAACTTGATCCAACTACTGTGCAAGGACAAGAAGTTGTTGTAACAGCAAAGGCGGATGAACTTCACAAAGAAGTTTCCAATACACAAATGGTTGTATCATCGGATCAATTGCAAGAAGCTTCCGGCGTAAGACAGATTAACGCTTTTTTGCAAAAGATGCCCGGTATATCGGAAAGCAACGGATTCTTAACAATTCGCGGCGGTTCGGCAGACCAAACCGGAACAATGGTAAACGGTCTTGCTTACAACAACGCTGCTGTTGGAAATGCCGAGACCTCAATCCCGATGAGCGCTGTTGAACAAATTTCACTTCTTAGCGGCGGTTACAATGCAGAGTATGGAAACTTTCGTTCCGGTTTAATAAATGTTACAACCAAGAGCGGTTCGCAAGATGGCTATCATGGAACGTTTAGCTATTCAAGAAATAATGAACATATGAAGCGCTTCGGCGATTCTTTTTACGATGCGAACAATGATTTGTTGAAATCATTTCTTTCTCCGAGTGTTGGTTTTGTTGGTACAAACACAGCTTGGGCAGATGATCCTTACATGCGCTCTCAACACATTGTTTTTCCGGGTTGGATTAGCCAAGCTAAAGCATACAATACCGGTAAGCCGGTTAATCAACAAGCAGCTCCTTACGATATGTTTTTACTTGCAAACTGGCTTCACATGACTGTTCCCGATTACAAAGGTCTGGCAAGTCTTTCTGATGACATGAAAAAAACAATTGGTTACTATGAATTAAGCGATACACAGAAGAAAGCTTTCGAAGATCATCACATGACTGAAGAAGGAGTTGATTGGAATTTTGACGGCGGATTTGGCGGACCGATTCCATTTATTGGTAAAGAATTAGGCAACGCAACATTTTACATTTCGAACTCATCAACAGAGCAATATTATGTAATGCCGGTTGTGCGTAAAAGTCAATTTTCGTATACAACTTTAGGAACTGTTAAAGCACAGCCAACAGAAAATATTACGTTTACATATAACGGATTGTGGAAGCGCCAGCAAGGTGTTTCTCCAGCAAGACCGCCTCAAGGCGATGCGCCTAATGCCGGAAACTCCGGCGGTTTCATGTCAATTGATAATGTTCGTCACGTTGCAACAAGAACTGAAAGTCCGTTAAAGTACGCTTACGATCCTCCATTCTTTCCGCTGCTGGATCAAACAACAATGATGCATGGTGTTACAATCAATCACGTTCTCAGTCCAAAAACTTTTTATGAATTATCATTCAGTTACTTAACAATTAAGAATGATTCTCCAATTGGCGACAATAGAGATTCTAGTGTGATAAATCAGATTGGACCATTTCCACTAACAGAACTTCCATATGGCAAATTACAATTTGGTTCGCGCAGTGTCCGGGGAACAACTTATCCAATTTATCTTGCATTGCCCGGTTTAACTTTTGCATACGGAAGCAAAGAAGGCGATTTGTATGATAGAACTAAAACCAGCCAGGCTAGAGTAAAATTTGATATAGCTTCACAGCTCGATGATCATCATTACCTTAAAGGCGGATTTGAATACAATCATATTAATATGAATCATAATTTTTGGGAAAAGTGGAACACAAACGCATACAATGCTTACGAGTTTAACTTTCAACGCACACCTAGCCAGACCGGACTGTACATTCAGGACCAGATAAACTACAACGAGATTGTTGCTAATGTCGGCGTTAGAGTAGATTACTATTACAACGGCGGCGGCAAATGGCCAACCGGAGATCCGTTTAATGAATCAATGTTCCGTCCGCAAAAGGTTGATACATCTTTATTCCGTTATCTTGCAAGCGGCAAATCATACATCTGGGATATTTGGGAAGCATACGATAAAGAACACCCGGGATTTTTAGAACCGATTAAAAACTTCTTAACAGTTAGTCCCAGAATCGGCGTTTCATTTCCAATTACTACAGATTCCAAATTTTATTTTAACTACGGACACTTCAGATCAAATCCACCTTATTACACAATGTATCAGTACAGATACAGATATGATAAAAACGGATTGTATGATATGTCTAATCCAAATTTGGAACCGCCGAGAACAATTTCTTACGAACTTGGTGTTGCTTACAACTTCTACGAAAATTATATAATGCAAATTTCCGGTTATTCAAAAGATGTTACAGGTGAAGCCGGAAGGGTTACTTACAAAAATGCTGCCGGCACATTAAACTATAACAATCAGGCAAACAACCGCTACGAAGACATACAAGGTTTGGAAATAAATATTTCTAAAAATGACAACAGCTGGCTTTCCGGCTGGTTGAATTTTAATTACATGCTAAAGAAGGATGGTCTTTCCGGAAGAAGTTTGGTTACAGATGTTACAATTAATAATGATCAGGCGGGATTGTATGCCGGTAACGAAACCAAAACTTTACCTCAGCCTGAATTAAACGCGAACATTACATTCCGTTCACCCGATGATTTCGGTCCAGCGTTTTTGGATAATCATATTTTAGGCGGTTGGGATTTAACATTATTCGCAACATATTCTGCCGGAGATTACTTTACATGGAATCCGCTTGGAAAACTTCATTATACGAACAATATGCAATGGCAAGACTATTACATGTTAGATTTAAAACTTTCCAAAACATTTAATCTTGCGGGATTAAAGACCACAATCTTTCTTGATATAAGCAATCTTCTCAATATCAAAGTTGATCAGATGAACAATGGCTACGCTTTTGCAGATGCAACCGACAGATCAAAATATTTAGCTTCGTTGCATTTGCCGATGTATAACTCCGCTGAGTATGATAATCTTCGCAAGGCAAACGCCGGATATTATATTGGCGGCAATGATAAGATTGGCGATTTACGCTCTGCTGATAAATCATATATAGACGATCCAAACTACAATTTCTGGCTATACAAACAGCCGCGAGATATTTGGTTTGGTGTAAGAGTTGATTTTTAAGTGTTCATCGAAACAAAATAATTGGAGAATTAAATGAAACTAAATGAATTAAAAAATATAGCCGCAAAAACTCTCTGGCTTTTTTTGTTTGCGTTCTTATTTATGCAGAGCGAAAATATTTTTGCACAGCTTGTTCAAAAAACCGCAGCGATGAAAGCCGGAAGATTTTGGATAGGAATTACTGATAACGGGGACCGCGGCAACTTTACTTACACTTCCGGTTTCTTCCCGAACGATCATGATATTCTTGGTATCCGGGGACAGTATGCTCAAGCAAATACTGGTGCGGGCTTTCAAATAGCAACATTATTGTTTACTAATCCTTATGAAAATGATCCGATAAAAAAGAATGATACTGTTGCTGTTTATGGATTAACTAATACTTATTTGCCAACCGGAAAAGTTACGTCTCCTCTAACTAATTACATTCGCTACAAATATCCGCAGCAGACGGTTGTTAATCCTACAAAGACAGAAAATGTAACGCTTACTGATGTTGGAACTCACGATCCAAGCAAGTTCGCCGGCGGCACTTATGATCAGATAGTTGAAGTTGCTAACGAATACGTTTATGGAATTACTCTTAAAAGAAAAATTTTAGGATGGGGACAAAACTTCAACGACAATTATGTGATTTTTGATTATGAGTTTACGAACAACAGCACGCAAACTTATGATAGCGTTTTTATCCAGATGAATACAAACCTGGATAACGGAGAATATTCTAACGGTAGAAACCCCGGACCGCAAGGGAACGAAATTGGTTTTGAACCGCAAAAATCTTGGCAGCATTATCATGGCGCAAGAGCAAGTGATACACTTAAAACTTTTGTAGGCGGAAAAGTGCCGGGCAAGTTGAGAGTGTTCTATGAGTATGGCGCAGATGATCCTACCCGCAACGGCGATAATATGGGCGCTCCTGTTCTTAGTCAAAATGGAAGATTGATTGGAACGGGAATGCACTTCTATACAATTCTTCACGCATCTAAAAACTCTTTCACTAATGATGCGGATGATAAAGATGATTTTCTTCAGCCAAGAATTACTTACACTGGAAACGGTTCGCAGATGCCCTATTCATCTGTTGGAGATCCATACGGTGATAAAAACTTTTGGGCAATGAGAGGCGGATTGTATGCAATTTCTAAAATGAGCGGAGCTACTTTCCCGGGAACATCACACAGCGTAAATAACGATGAACTTGGCAAAGTAGAATGGTTTAATTATCCGTCCGGTGCCCAATCGGAAAATTTTATGTTCTCCTCATTTGGTCCATACAAATTATTGCCGGGACAAAAAGTTAGAATAGTTTACGCTTCCGGCTGGGCTGGCATTGATCTTAAAACAGCAAAAGATGTCGGTAATAAATGGCTCAAAGGAACATTGCAAGATCCGCAGAATATGCCCGATTCCAAAACCGGCTGGCTTCCAAGTAACTTCGCCTTTCCGGCTGATGCAACTGAACTTGATAAGAAAAAAGATCGCTGGGTTAGTTCCGGAATTGATTCTGTAATGTTATCAGCATACCGTGCAAAATGGAATTTTGATCGTGGTTATAAAATTCCGCAAGCACCTCCTCCGCCTTCAATGATTACAATTTCTGCTTATGGTGATGGAACTGAAATAAATTGGGTTGGAACAGAAGCGGAAAATTTTCCAACATTTGCCGGTTATAGAATTATGAGAAGAGTTTCTAATCAAGATACTACCTTCTACGAGATTGTTTATGATTCCGACAAGAATGATAAAGCAAGTTCACACATGTATAAAGACAAGGGTGTTTTAGCTTTAGCTCAATACTATTATTATGTTCAAACAAAGGCTCAGATTGCTTCTAATGATTTGAACGCCGATCCGACAACTCGCGGAAAAATAATTTATAGCAGCCGTGTTTTAATTCCCAATATTTATTGGATTAATCCGCCGAGAGCATCACAAGATGATCTTTCAAAAATTAGAATTGCTCCAAATCCATATAACATTAACGATCCGCTTCTAAAAACATTTGGTTACACCGATCAGCGCGCTATTAACTTTTACAATCTCCCGGCTTCGTGCAACATTCAAATTTATACTGAGAACGGCGATCTAGTAAAAACAATTCGGCACGAAAGCACAGTAAGAGCTGGCTCGGAAACTTGGGATATGATTACCGAAAGTCAGCAAGTAATTAGCAGCGGCGTTTACATTGCTGTTATTAAGAAATCATCCGGCGAGCAAACATTTCTAAAATTTGTTGTTGTCCGTTAAGATCAAGGAGAAAAGAAAATGAAAACTATAAAACTATTATTCACTTTGATTATCGGACTAACAATAGCATCACAAACTTTTGCTCAGATTAGTCTGAATAAGCTTGGTCAAAGTACAATGAATTTTCAGCTCGTTAGTATTTCACCAAAGGCGAGCGCAATGGGAGAAGCGTATTACACAATCGGTTCCGGCTCAGAGAGTGTTTTCTTTAATCCGGCAGGGCTTTCAACAACAACAACGCAGTTTGACGCAACTCTAAACTACACTCAATGGATTGCCGATATCGCTTATCTAGGGGGAGCTTTTGCGTACAACATGGGAAATTATGGTACAGTTGCGCTGAGTTTTTTATCTGTTGATTACGGAACAATATACGCAACAAGTTTAGATCCGTCACCGTCAAGTGCAAGCGGTTACATTGATAATGGCAAGATGAGCAACATTGGCGCTTACTCAATAGGTTTGAGTTACGCCAAATCTATTAGTGAAAAATTTTCAATTGGCGGCAATGTGCGTGTGGTTGGACAAAACTTAGGCTCAAATACTTTTGTTGATGGTTCAACCATAAATAACAACGCACAAAAGTTAGTCTTTGATGCCGGCGTTCTATACAACACTGGTTACAAAGATTTTCGTTTTGGAATGACAATTAGAAATTTTTCATCCAACATTAAACGTGAAGAGATTAATGAGCAGCTCCCGCTAGCTTTCACTATGGGTGGAGCCGTAAATGTTCTTGCTTTTATTCTTCCGGAATCAAAAAATGATGTATTAACTCTCGCGGTGGATTTTCTACATTCCAACTCTTACTCGGAAAGAATAAACATTGGCGCTGAGTATAAGTTTTTAGGAATGGTGGCTCTCCGTGCCGGTTATCAAACAAATAGAGATGTCGCTTCTTGGTCTGCCGGTGCCGGATTTAACACAGAACTTTCCGGTTACAATTTACAAGTGAACTATTCGTTTTCGAAGATGGAAGTGTTTGATAATGTAAACCGGATTTCGCTCAACTTTATGTTTTAGTTTTTATAGGAGAGAGGAGAAATCCCAATGCTGTCAGGTTAAGAGATATTCTTTCTATAGCGCTGACCTTTAGGTCAGCGAACAAATTAAAAACATTCGCGGCTTTAGCCACAAATAATGTGACTAAAGTCGAAAATCCTTTTTTCCTTCGCAACGAGCTAAAGCTCGTTGCAATTTGCTTAACGTGATAGCATTGTGAGAAATCCTCTTTTTGCGCTAGTATAACAGAATAAAAAAACCAAACGGAACCTGGAATGAAAAAAGTTTTGTCATTTTTATTAATTCTGCTTACACAAGTTTCCGCTCAGCAAGATGTAATTCCAAAAGACACTTCATTCAATACAAAACTAACTGCTGTTAAAATCGCAAAAGATTTTCCAAACGCTAAAGTAGTAGAAGCCATAATTCCGGAAAACATTACAGCAAGCTATGATGTTGTTTACGCTTCTCACACCGGTCGCAAATTGCATATAGATGTTTTTTCTCCAAAGCCGGTCGGTAAAAAACCATTACCATTTGTTATGATAATGCATGGCGGAGGTTGGCGCAGCGGCGATAAAAGCATGGAATGGCCGACTGCAATTCATCTGGCAAAAAATGGTTACATAACTGCAACAGTTGAATACAGATTATCCACAGAAGCAAAATATCCGGCAGCTATTCATGATCTAAAAGAAGCTATCCAATGGGTTAGGAAAAATGCTAAAAAGTTAAATGTTGATGCGAATAAAATTGCTGTTAGCGGCTGCTCGGCTGGTGGTGAACTTGCCGCTTTTCTTGGTACAACAGGCGGCTTAAAACAATTTGAAGGATTGGGAGAAAACAAAAATATTTCAAGCGCTGTTCAAGCTGTTATTGATGTTGATGGAGTGGTTGATTTCGCTAATCCGGCAGAAAGTGGAAAAGATAATGATCCGGCAAAGCCATCCGCCGGGAAAGCTTGGTTCGGCGCTTCTTATAATGATAATCCAAATATTTGGGAAGAAGCTTCTCCTACAAAATATGTTAGCGATAAAACTCCGCCAATACTTTTCATTAATAGCTCGCTGGATCGTTACCATGCCGGACGTGATGAAATGATTGCAAAACTTAACAAGCTAAACATCTATTCCGAGGTTCACACAATACCAAAAACACCTCATCCGTTTTGGTTATTTCATCCTTGGTTCGATGAAGCAATGACTTACATGGTTAACTTTCTTGATAAAATTTTCAAGACAAAATAAATGCAGTTCAAGGAGTAAAGATGGAATCAACAACAAAAGAAAGAGTAAAAGATTTTTCCCGTAGGGATTTCATTAAAGTTTCTGCGGCTGCTGGTGCGGGCGTTTTATTCAGCGGAAATATTTTAGCTAACACATTCAGCTCGCTAAGTTCTAAGAAACGTTACGCGGTGGTTGGCACCGGGCACCGCGCAGAACTCTGGCAAGGCGCTATATGTAAAGAATACAAAGAAACATGTGAAGTTGTTGGCTTATGCGATACTAATCCCGGCAGAGGGCAGCGTTACCAAGAGTTGGCACAAAAACTAACTGGTAAAACTCCACCCTTCTATGAAGCTAAAGATTTTGATAAGATGATTGCCGAAACTAAACCACACACCGTAATCGTTACAACTATGGATAGTACACATGACTATTACATTTGCCGCGCAATGGAATTAGGCTGCGATGTAATAACTGAAAAACCAATGACGAATACCGCCGAGCGATGCCAGCGGATTGTTGACGCGCAGAATAAGTTTGGTAAAACAGTAACGGTTACATTTAATTACCGCTACTCGCCGCCGCGTACACAAGTAAAAGATTTGCTGATGAGTGGAACGATAGGTGATATACTTTCTGTAGATTTCCATTGGATGCTTAATACACATCACGGTGCGGATTATTTCCGCCGCTGGCATAGTCAAAAAAAATATTCCAATGGATTGTTGCTTCACAAGTCAACTCATCATTTTGATTTGGTAAACTGGTGGACGTCTGCAATTCCGGTTTCTGTTTCTGCGATGGGTAAAAAAGAATTCTACACACCGGAAACAGCTAAGCGGCTCGGCTTAAATAGTTACCACGAGCGTTGCCACACTTGTCCGGAAAAAGACAAATGCGCATTCGAGCTTAGTCTGGCAAAAAATAAACGACTTAAAGAATTATATCTGGATCAAGAACATTACGACGGCTACTTCCGCGATCAATGTGTATTCCGTCCCGAAATTGATATTGAAGACACAATGAATGTAATTGCAAAATATGATAACAACGCAACTCTTAGTTATTCCTTAAATGCGTTTAACTCATGGGAGGGATACTATATTGTTTTCAACGGAACAAAGGGAAGGCTTGAACATAAAATTGAAGAAAAAGTTTATGTAGCCGGCGATGGTAGTGAGCAAGGCGGATCTAAAGAAGGTGGAACAACAATAAGAATTTATCCTCTTCGCGGCGCTGCAAAGGATATAAAGGTTTGGACCGGCGAAGGCGGACACGGAGGCGGTGATGTTTTAATGCTGGATGATGTATTCTCTCTGAATAAGAAAGTTGATAAATACTTAAGAGCGGCAGATCAGAGAGCCGGTGCTTATTCCTTGCTAACCGGTGTTGCCGCTAATATCTCTATGATGCAAGGAAAAGAAATTCTGATTGCGGATTTAGTGAAAAATATCGGCAGACCGGAATTTACACCAATGCCTAAGCATACAGACCCAATAGATATGCCTCCCAAGTAATGCTGTTAATTACTTTTTGAACAAAGTTAAAAGCCGCTTCAGAAATACTGTCGCGGCTTTTTTTGTCCCCTAATTAATTTCAACCATCATTTTAGGACGTTAGCAACATAGCAATTGATTCTGCCGGCGTAAATTAATAAGTTCAATTAAGAACTTGAGTTTGGGTTAGGGTTTAGTTCTTTATCAAATAACAACTTTCTGTAGGTTAACATGGGTTCGGACAGAAAAGATACTTCTCTAAATATTACCACCGAAAATTTTGGTGAACCCGATGACAAAAAAGTGATTAGCGAGCTGAGTAAAAAGGTTCGGCAGATGAGTATGCTGCTGGATGAAGCTCAGAAGACGACAAAAACCGGCAGCTTTAATTTCGATATTGAAATGAATGAAGCAAATTGGTCGGATCATAATTTTGAAATATTGGGGATGGATAGACAGACGGAAATACCAACTTTAGATACATTTTTAAGCCATACCTTTCCCGGCGATCAACAATATGTTAGAAACGCAATAGCAAAAACTATAGCAACAGGGGAGCCATACGACATAACTGTTAGGTGGACCGGCGATGACGGCAAGCTCCGGTTTATTAACAGTATAGGCGGTTTAACAATTGATAATGTTACAGGTAAAAAATTTGTCGTGGGCACTAATCATGATGTAACCGATAAGAAAACAATCGAAGAAGAAATTCGGAAGATAGCCAGAAAGCACCAAACTATAATTCAAACTACACACGATGGTTTTTTTGTTATTGATAAAACCGGAAAAATTCTTGAGTGTAATCCTGCTTTTCAAAGAATGACGGGATATTCTGAAAAAGAATTGCTCAATATGTTTATTGCAGATATAGATGCTAAGGAATCTCCGCTTGGTGTAAAAGAACATATTCAAAAAGTTATTGCTCAAGGATGGGATCAGTTTGAAACTAAACACAGGCGTAAAGACGGTACCATAATTACGGTTGATATCAGCACCACTCATCTGCAAATAGAAGGAGGGGTATTCATAAGTTTTGCGCGCGATATAACTACTGCTAAAATTGAAAAAGAATTACTTGAAGCCCGCTTTAGGATACAAGAATTTTCGTTCATGCTGCCTCTTGATGAATTACTCCGCAAATGTTTAGATGAAGCCGAACAACTTACAAACAGCAATAGCGGCTTCTTTCATTTTGTAGATGAGGATCAAGATAATCTTCAAATACAATTGTGGTCTTCAAGTATTCCATCCAGTACATGCACTGTAAATGATGGAGAAATGCATTATCCTATAAAAAAAGCCGGTGTATGGGCGGATTGTATTTCCGAAAGGAAAACTGTGGTACATAATAATTATCAAGAGCTAAAACATAAAAAAGGATTGCCGCCCGGTCATATAAATCTTATAAGAGAATTGGTTGTACCGGTACTAAGGGGCAATAAAATAAAAGCGGTGTTAGGTGTAGGCAACAAACCTACAGATTATATTACATCTGATATTGAAATAGTTGAGAGATTAGCAGATTTAGCCTGGGATATAATTGAACGCAAGCGTGCCGATTTACTACTTAAGGAAAGTGAGAAAAAATACCGGGAGCTTTTTAACAGAATGGAAAGCGGTTTTGCTTATCACGAAATTATTCTTAATGAAAAGGGGGATCCGGTTGATTATAGATTTCTGGCTGTTAATCCTATGTTCGAAAAACTAACCGGATTGAAAAGTAAAAATATTGTTAATCGCACAGTGTTAGATGTACTACCTGGAACAGAAAAATATTGGTTCGAGACTTACGGCAAGGTAGCTTTAACCGGCAAGCCGATACGGTTTGAACATTTTTCTAAAACTATAGGTAAGTTTTTTAAGGTTTTAGCTTACTCACCGGAAAAATATCGGTTTGCAACAATACTTGAAGATATTAGCGAGAAAAAACAAAAAGAAAAGGAGTTGGAAGAGTATAGGAATCATCTGGAAAGAGAAGTTGATAAACGTACCCGCGATTTACACCAGGCTAATGTTAAACTTCAGCAGGAAATTGTTAATCAAAAAAATACCGAAGCGTTACTGAAAGCTTCGCTTGCAAAAGAGAAAGAGTTAAGCGAACTGAAAACAAGATTTATCTCAACAATTTCTCATGAGTTTAGAACTCCGCTCACATCCGTTCTTTCATCAACCGAGCTATTGCAGAGATATGGTCAAAAGTGGAATGAACTAAAGTTTGGTGAACATGTTGAGCGTACAAAGCGCGCAGTAGAATATCTTGTTAAGCTGCTTGAAGATGTACTCACTATTAGCCGGGCTGAGAGCGGCAAGATAGGTTTTAGCCCTTCTGTAATTGATCTCAAAATCCTTTGCAAGGAAGTAATTGCCGAATCAACTTCTCAGGCAAAAGAAAACCACAAGTTTGTTTTCAAATACAGAATGAAACGGAAAGAATTTACACTCGATCCAAAACTGCTCAAGTTTATTTTGGTTAATCTCATTGTTAACGCGTTTAAGTATTCTCCAAATGGAGGCGAAATTAAATTCACTGTTTCGGGTGATAAAAAGAATATCATTTTCGCTGTGTCGGATCATGGAATGGGAATAAGCAATGAAGACAAGCCATTTATCTACGATAATTTTTTCCGGAGTAAAAACTGTATTGATATTCCCGGTACAGGACTTGGCTTATCAATAGTTAAGCGGTCTGTAGATTTACACCGAGGCTCGATCAGTTTTGTATCAAAACTTAAAGCAGGTACTACATTTAATGTATCCTTGCCGAAGGTATATCAAGCCGCAGACGTAGAACCGGCTACACAATTTGAGAATTGAACCAACAACCCGGAGCGGGATGATGGTATCTAAAAATAAAAGATATTTACTTCTGCAAATAGCACTTACTCTTGCAATCCTTGTTACCGGCGCATCGTTTTTTCTAAAATATGAAACTGAACATATCACAAAAGATAAATATGACGATCTTGAAATTATTGCCAGCCTTAAAACCGAAGAACTTTCAAACCGAATAAGCAAAGAATTAGCACACACGGAATTATTGTCTAAAAATTTTTCTATTCTCGATAGAGTTGAAAAGTATCTTTCATCGGGCAGCGTTAAAAGCCGAAAGGAATTTAGCCGGTATTTGGGCGAGCTGGCAAAATCGCATAAGTATAAAGAAATAATTATTGCATCGCCTGATGGACAGGTTTTTGTTTCCAGCAATGATTCAAGTTATCCTACCGAGCAGCAACTCTTCTCTGCAATGCAAAGATCTGTCAAAAGTAAAACAGCAACTTCTACAGGCTTATTTTTTTCTGATTCCCAAAACAGTATTTCTTTCGATGTAGTTTCCCCAATTACCAACAGAGAAGATAAAATAGAAGCTTTGCTGGTCGTTCGGGAAGATGTAGATTCTTTCATCTATTCGATAATAAATAGCTGGCCCGTTCCAAGTGAATCCGGGGAATGTATAATTGTAGAAAGAGAAGGGGACAGTGTACACTTTTTGTCAAACCTAAGATTTCTAAAGAATACTGCACTGAAACGCCGGATTCCATTGACTGAAACTAATGTACCCGCGGTTCAAGCAGTATTAGGTAAAACCGGAATTTTTGAAGGAGTTGATTACAGAGGTGTAAATGTTATAGCGGATATTCACCCTGTGCAAGGAACAAATTGGTTAATGATTTCCAAGATTGATAGGGATGAAGTTTTTGAAGAATTTAATTACAGAAAAACACTAACGGTAATGCTAATTGCAGTTTTGTTCTTCTTTATTGTTAGCTCTTTAGCAGTTTTTCATTATTACCGCTCTCTAAAATACTACCGGCAGATGTATGAAAAGGAAAGAGAAATCCGGTCTGTAAATGAAGAATTCCGTACAACATTATACAGTATTGGCGAAGGCGTTATTACCACAGACACTAATGCCAAAATAAAGCAAATGAACCGTATTGCCGAAGAACAAACCGGATGGAAAGAGGAAGAAGCAATTGGCAAAACTATTCATGAGGTATTTACAATTATAAATAGGGACGCTGGGGATAAAGAAAATGATCCGGTTGAGAGAGTATTAAATGTTGGGGATATTGTTGAGCAATCAAACCATACCTCGCTTGTTTCCCGTGACGGTACTGAATACCAAGTTACTATGATTGCCGCACCAATAAAAGAAAAGGGTGGTGATATTTCCGGCGCCGTGCTTGTTTTCAGAGATCAAACAAGTGAGTACAATTCGCAATTAAGATTGGAGGAAAGCGAAAAAAAATTCAGAATGATATTTGATACTAGTCCGGATGCAATTACAATTACTAAACTTTTTGATGGGAGCTTAATAGAATTTAATAAAGGTTTCTGTGTGTTAACGGGCTTTTCAAGAGAAGAAATACTAGGAAAAACGACAATTGATTTAGGTATTTGGTTACATCCCGCAGAGCGGGAAGAACTGATCAGAAAACTTAGTAATAATGAAAAGGTTTACAGCGTGGAGATGAACTTGCACAGAAAAGATGGAAGTATTGTAGCATGTTATTTAAGCGCATGCTTAGTCGAAATTCAAGGAGAAAAATATATTATTTCTATTAACCGGAATGTGGACGAAAAAATACAAAGTGCCAGAGAAGTTGAACGTTATAGAGATCATTTGGAAGAACTGATAGATTTGCGAACAGCTGAGTTGAATATTGCCAACAGAAAACTTATCGAGGAAATTAAAAAGGAAAAGGAAGTTGAAGCGAAACTTGAAGAAAATCTAGAAAAAGAAATCGAGCTGAACCGGCTTAAATCCCGTTTTATAGCAACTACATCCCACGAGTTTAGAACACCATTAACAATTATTTTATCTTCTGCGGAATTAATCCAAAGAAACATGAATAGATTAACAGAAGAAAAAGTTGCCGAATATACTATAAGAATTAAAAATGCAGTATTTCATTTAACCAAGCTGATGGAAGACATAATAATTCTCAACAAAGCAAATACGGGTAAGCTAACGTATGAACCGCATACAGTAAATTTACGGGAAGTATGTGATGAGGTTCTGGAAGCATCGTTGGTGTATGCAAAGGAAGATCATAAAGTTTTCTTCGATTATCATCCTGAGGAAACAGAATTCCATTTGGACCGGAGGCTTTTGAAGTTTATTCTTTCTAATATTCTTGGGAACGCATTTAAGTTTTCTCCGGAAGGAGGAACAGTATCTTTCATTGTACAATATTTTGAAAAAGAACTTATTTTTAAGATAGAGGATGAAGGAATTGGAATTCCCGAAGAAGATAGAGCATTACTATTTGAACCATTTCAAAGAAGCAGCATTTGTGAAGATATTCCAGGATCGGGATTGGGACTATCAATTGCACAAAAAGCTGCGGAATTACAGAAAGGAAGTATTTCATTCGAAAGCAAACTTAATAAAGGATCGGTGTTCAAAGTTAGAATCCCAATAGATTAAGAGGTGGAACTGTGAAAAAGAATAGAATTCTCGTCATTGAAGATGATAACGATGTTCGCGAAAATATTCACACACTGCTCCATGAAGAAGGGTACGAAGTTTACTCTTGCGACAGCGGCGAAAAGGGAGTTGAACTTGCAAAGGAACACTTGCCTAACATTATTGTTTGCGATATTCTGATGAATGGAATGGATGGCTATGCTGTATTAACCGAGCTTTCCAAATCAAAAAAAACCAGACCAATTCCTTTTATCTACTTAACTGCAAAAGTAGAGCGCGATGATATCCGTAAAGGAATGCAGCTTGGCGCAGACGATTACTTGTTCAAGCCATTCAAAGCAGGTGAACTTCTTCAATCAATAAGAGCCCGCTTAAAGAAAAGGGAAGCATTAAAAGCCGAGTCAATTCAAGATTCGGCGAAGCAAAAGAAAAATCCTAAAACCAAATACAACATTGATGATAAAATCTTTTTAAACATCAGCGGCAAACCTCATATTGTTGCCATAAAAGATATTGTTTACATCGCAGCCGAAAACCAGTACACTTCAATTAAAACTACAGACAGCAAATCCATCCTTGTGCGCAAGTCAATTTCGGCTTGGGAACAAATACTGCCGGACAAAATTTTTCTCCGCATTCACCGCGCTACAATTATTAACACAGACTACATTGCCAAAATGGAAAAGTGGTATAACTCTTCTTTCCTCGTTTATCTAAAAGAGATTAAAGAACCGTTCGTTATCAGTAAGCGCTATTCAACTCAACTGAGAAGAAATCAAATATAATTTAGTGCCGGGATTGTAAACTATTCCGGCTTTTATTTCTCGGACTTCTACAACAGGTATATCCCATTAACAACATTAGCCTTAAATAAAAAAGAGCCTTTCGCGAATATTACCTGTGAGAAAGGCGAGGAGTGGACAAATGAAAAAAATATTAATTGTTGAAGATGAATTTGACGTAAGAGTTAATTTGCAAGATTTATTAGAATCTGAGTCCTACGAAGTAATTGCTGCTAAAGATGGAAAAGAAGGATACGTTAAGGCAATTGAAGAACTTCCCGATTTAATTATTAGTGATATTAAAATGCCTTACGTTGACGGGTTTGAGCTCTATAAAAAATTACAAGCTAACGCAGGCACAAATCAAATTCCGTTCATATTCCTAACCGCGAAAGTTGAAATGTCGGATTTCAGGGAGGGGATGTCTTTGGGTGCCGATGATTATTTAATTAAACCGTTTAAGATAAATGATGTATTAAAGGCGATTGAAGTCCGGCTGAAAAAAAGAGAAAACTTTGTGGAAGAGTTAGAGCAGTTGCGCGAGAGTTTGCTTCGTAAAGTGCCGCATGAGTTAAGAACTCCGCTTGTTGGCATAATTGGTTTTTCAGAATTAATTGTTGATGATCTGGAAAATCTCTCTAAAAATGAAATTAGAGAGATGATAGTAAAAATTAAAAAATCGGGCAAACGGCTTCAGCGCCGCATCGAAAAATTTCTTGCTTATGCAGAGCTTATTTCATCCGAAACAAAGCAGCAAACATTGCCGGATATGCAAAACCCAAAGACTGAAATTGACCCGCGTATTATAGCCTATAAGTTAAAACCAACAATTGAAGATTTTGACCGCAAGAGCGATGTAGATATAAAGATTGCTAAGGGCAATGTTAAAATAAGCGAAAGATATTATGACATGATTCTGAAAGAGCTATTAGAAAATGCCTTGAAGTTTTCACCAAGGGGTTCGATAATAAATATAGCCGGAGAAAAAAACGGCAATTTTTATATAACCAAAGTCAAAGATAATGGCTGCGGTATAGAGGATACATCAATAAAGGAAATACAGGCACTTAAACAATTTGCCGATGAAAAATATTTGAAAGAAGGGGTTGGGATGGGATTAGCGTTAGTCCAGAAAATTCTGAAAATTGACGGCGGTTACTTAAAACTCGAAAGCAAGTTAAATGAATCAACCCTTGTTGAATTTGGTATTCCATTAGTTAATGGATAACAAACAAATTAATAACTTAAAACTAACTAGGCGGAGCGGATATGAAAAGCATGACAATTGAGAGCAATGATCTGATACAGCTTGTTAGCTTTAAACTTGGCAATGAAGAATTTGGAATTGACATTGGACGCGTTCAAGAAATTAATATGATGATGCAGTTGACTAAAATTCCTAACTCCAACCAGTTCATTGAAGGGGTCGTAAACCTTCGTGGTAAAATTGTACCGGTAGTTAATTTACGCGAACGGCTCGGCTTATGTAAAAAGGCGGACGATAGCCGGACTAAAATAATTGTCTCCGATGTGAACAATAAACTGATAGGTTACATTGTTGATGAAGTGAATGAAGTACTTAGAATTTCCAAATCTATTATTGAACCCACACCGGAAATCATATCCGGAGTGAATTCCGATCTTATAGAGGGAGTAGCTAAGCTTGAAGGCAGACTCCTTATTCTCTTAAACCTCGATAAACTTTTAAGTACAACCGAGATAAATCAATTACAACAAATAGAAGAATAAGGAGAAAAATTATGTTAGGTAATATGAAAATCGGGTTAAGGTTAACAGCCGGGTTTGCGGCAGTTCTGTTGGGGCTTATAATTGTGGCTTTTGTTGGGCTATCTGGTTTGGGAGAAGTAGATGAAGAAATCCAATTACTCGTTCATGATAAATTTCCCAAAACTATTTGGTCAAACGATATCATTGATAACATTAATGTCAATGCAAGAGTTATTAGAAATATTATAATTACTAATGACCCTGAAGTCAAAAAGAAAGAATTAGCCAGATTTGACGATACTAAAAAAATAATAGACGCAAGGATGGATTCATTAAGAAGGACTGTAAAATCCGGAACTGGAAAAGAGTTGTTTACAAATTTAGAGACTGCACAGGAAAAATATTTATCAACTAGAGATGTCCTTGTTGGGCGAATTAATTTCGGAGAAAAGGAAAAAGCTGCCGCAATGTTATTTGCCGAAATGAGAGATGCTCAGAACGCATACTTTGATGCAATTAACGCTTTAATAAAACACCAAAACGCATCGGTTGCAGAAGTGGGTGCCACTGCTATTGAACATCACGAGACGGCAGAGACCGAAATTTATCTCACCGGAATGATAATCTTATTAATAGTTATTGGTGGTGCTTACTATATAACAAGAAGCATAGTAAAACCGGTTGATGAGTTAAATATTGCTTCTAAAAGAGTTGCTAACGGCGAACTAGGTGTAAATGTGATTAATAATTCCAAAGATGAAATAGGTGCCCTAGCCGCTTCATTCAATACAATGTCTGATAAAATAACACAGACAATGAATGACCTTGATGGAATACCAACTCCGTTAATGATGATTGATCCGGATTTTAACATAACATATTTTAATAAAAGTGCGGCGGAAGTTGCCGGCTTAGCTCAAAAAGATTGTCTTAATAAAAAATGTTATGATTTATTTAAGACTGAACATTGCAGAACTTCCAATTGTGCTACACATAAAGCTATGCTGACAAAACAAGCTCAAGTGTCTGAAACAATTGCTAGACCTAAGGGACAAAACATTCCTATTGCTTATGCAGCTAAACCAAACATAGATAAAAATGGTAAAGTAGTTGGTGCCTTGGAATTTGTAACTGATTTAACTAAAGCCAAAGAATTTGAAAACTACTTAAACAAAAATGCCAACAATCTTCTTGTTGAGATGGACAAATTTGCTTCCGGCGACCTTACTGTAAGCATAACTGCAAGTAATGAAAATGACGTTATCGGAAAACTATTCAGCGGCTTTAATAAAGTTGTAACAAATCTTAAGAGCATTATCCTAAATCTTACGGATGCGGTTCAAGCTACAGCAAGTGCAAGTAATCAAATATCAAGCAGTACGGAGGAACTGGCAGCCGGAGCTCAAGAACAAAGCGCGCAGACCGGAGAAATTGCCGGCGCTGTTAACCAAATGTCGGCTACAATTATTCAAACAACAAGACACGCTGCCGAAGCTTCCGAAAACGCAAAGGAAGCGGGAACTGTTGCTAAAGAAGGAGGCAAAGCTGTAGAAGATACTATAAATGGAATGGGCAGAATAGCTAATGTAGTTTCCAGAGCAGCGCAAGTTGTTCAAGAGCTCGGTAAAGGCAGCGAACAGATTGGAGAGATTGTACAAGTGATAGATGATATTGCAGACCAAACTAACTTGCTGGCATTGAATGCAGCAATTGAAGCCGCTAGAGCCGGCGAGCAAGGACGTGGTTTTGCCGTGGTTGCCGATGAAGTACGCAAACTAGCCGAGCGCACAACGAAGGCTACTAAAGAAATTGCAGTAATGATTAAGCGGATTCAAAATGATACAAAAGAAGCCGTAGTATCAATGAATGAAGGAACCAAAGAAGTAGAAGTCGGTAAAGAGCTTGCAGAAAGAGCCGGTGGTTCCTTGCGGCAAATAATTGGATCTTCGGGAAAAGTTGTAGATATAATTACGCAAGTAGCTGCCGCAAGTGAAGAGCAATCTTCAGCAGCAGAGCAAATCTCGAAGAACATAGAATCTATTAGCAATGTTACACATGAAGCTGCTTCCGGCACTCAGCAAATTGCGCGCGCTGCCGAAGACCTAAACAGATTAACCGATAATTTGCAGAATTTAATTTCTCAGTTCAAAATTGATTTAGCTTACTCATCTTCGAACCGAAATCTTGCTGTTAGAAATGATGGAAGGTTAGTTCTGCATTAATTGCTAAGACTGAGGTTAAGTTGCCGGGGTAAACACCTAAATCGTAGGCGGCGGCTTTAGTAATTCTATAGCCGCCGTTTTGTTTATAAAACACTTACTAAATAAAATTTTTGAGTAACAATATTTGTAATGCTTCCTTATCTTGATTTATCACTCAACAAACTGCTAACTTAGCTTTCAAAAGAAAAGACCTCTTGTATGGAAAAAAAATATGACGTTTTTATAATTGGCAGCGGACCCGGTGGGGAAGGCGCTGCAATGACTTGCGCTAAACAAGGTAAAAAAGTTGCCGTGTGTGATGATTTTTCTCTCGTTGGCGGCAGCAATACACACAAAGGAACAATCCCCAGTAAAGCGCTAAGACACGCAAGCCAAGTTTTGATTGATGGTAAAGGATTAGATGGAACTACCTATCAAGAATTATTAAGCCAAACAGATTCTGTTATTAGGAGGCAAGTTGAATTACGCCACGGTTTTTATGTGCGTAATGATGTTGATTTGATAATTGGCAGAGCTGCTCTTCTAGATGCGCATACAGTTGAAATTACTGAAGCAAGCGGCTTAAAGAAAAAATACAAAGCTGAATCAATAATTATTGCGACCGGTTCCCGTCCTTATCATCCGCCGGATGTTGATTTTTCTCATCCGAGAATTGTTGACAGCGATAAGCTTCTGAAAATTGGAGACAACCCAAAGACGATAACAATTTACGGCGCCGGTGTTATTGGCTGCGAGTACGCATCAATATTCCGCGGGCTGTCTATCAAAGTAAATTTGATAAACACTCGCCACCAGCTTCTTTCATTTTTAGATGATGAAATTATTGACGCGCTCGCATATCACTTACGCGAAAACGGTGTACTCATTCGTCACAGTGAAGAATATGAAAAAGTTGAAGCGGATGATTGTGGTGTTACGATTTTTCTAAAATCCAACAAGCAAATTAGAAGTGATTACTTGCTTTGGGCACAAGGTAGAACCGGAAATACGCAGAATATGGGATTAGAAGAACTCGGGATTAAAATTGATGCGCGCGGCTCTATACCGGTTAATCAATTCTATCAATCAACAGTGCCAAATATTTATGCTGTGGGTGATGTAATCGGCTATCCAAGTTTAGCGAGTGCCGCTTACGATCAAGGAAGATTTGCCGCGCGCCATCTGCTGCTCGGCGAAACAAAAACGCTTCGCCTCGAAGATATTCCAACCGGCATTTATACGATTCCGGAAATCAGCTCTATTGGGATGAACGAGCGTGAACTAACAGAGAAAAAAATTCCTTACGAAGTTGGACATTCTTTCTTTAGACATTTAGCAAGAGCGCAGATAACCGGAAGAACAACCGGAATGTTGAAAATACTTTTCCACCGTGAGACATTCGAAATTCTTGGAATCCATTGCTTTGGTTACGGCGCTTCGGAAATTATTCACATCGGACAGGCAATCATGTCGCAGAAGAATGGCGGAAACACTTTAATGTATTTCATCAACAGCACATTTAACTACCCAACTATGGCTGAAGCTTACCGTGTTGCAGCATTAAACGGATTTAACCGTGTAGAGTTAAGCGAAGTACACTTAAAACAAAAATCCCAGAATAATGGCTAAAAGAAAATTTATTCTTGCCGATGGATTTACTATTGATGAATTAAAAGTTATTGCCGGATTTAAGGAACCGCATAATATTCAATTGTTTCTTAACGAGATAAAGTACAATCCGGAATACGTTACGCGCTCACCGAAGATGGTTTTGAAGCACAAAGTTGCTAACTGTTTTGAAGGAGCTTTGTTTGCCGCCGCAGCATTAAGAATGCTTGGTTACAAACCTTTGATTGTTGATATGATGGCAAAGAACGATGACGACCACGTAATCGCAATTTTTAAGAAGAACGGTTTGTTCGGCGCGGTAGCAAAATCCAACACTACCGTACTTCGTTTTCGCGAACCGGTTTACAGAACTGTGCGGGAACTTGTAATGTCTTACTTCGATTTTTACTTCAACACACTTGGGGAAAAATCACTTGTCAGTTATTCCAATCCTGTTGATTTAACTAAGTTTGATAAATACAACTGGATGACAACTGAAAACGATCTCGAATTTATTGGTGATTATCTTTTCGAAATTAATCACAATGAGATTTTTCCAAAAACATCCCGTCCTCTAAATTATGCCGATAAAGAGCTTGTTGATTTGTGTTTTAGCAGCTCTGTTACCGAGGGGCTTTTTGTTCCGAAAAAGAAATAGTAATGGTTGTGTGAATTAAAATCCGAGAACACAAAAAAGGTTCACGAGAATAATTTTTTCGGGTTTGATTAATCAAACCCCTACAATTTTTTGTAGGGGCTTCATTCATGAAGCCCGCTTTATAGATAAATCATTCGATTGATTCTAGTTCACGCAACGGGCAAATAATATATTCTTCCAGCAGAACATTTTCTCATTTTAACGATTGTAAACACTTCGCGAAATTCCTATTATCACAACAAAATTAAACATCCTTCGCGGAGTAGTTATGAAACGTGTCTTCTTGATGTGTCTGCTTATTGCTTCTCTTTCTTTTTCTCAAACGCTTAAATCACCGGAAGAATTTCTCGGATTCAAGGTTGGCGCTGATTATAAAATCGCCGACTACGAGACCATCTCGAAGTATTTCAAACACCTCTCTGAAAATTCTAAAAAAATAACTTTTGAAATAATCGGCAAGACTTCGCAAGGGCGCGATATGTTTATGTCGGTAATCAGCACAGAAGAGAACATTGCGAACGTAGCTAAATATAAAGCAATAGTTAAGAAACTTTCCGATCCGCGATACATTACTGACGCAGAAGCAGCACAGCTTGCTAAAGATGGAAAGATAGTTGTTCTTATAACTTGCAATATTCACTCTAACGAGATTGCTTCTTCGCAAATGTCAATGGAGTTTGCTTATAAACTTGTTTCAGGAACTGCTTCGGAAAAATCTAACAAAGCGCTTAACGATGTTCTATTCGTAATCATGCCGTCAATAAATCCGGACGGCACAACAATGATTGTAAACTGGTACAATAAATATTTGAACACGGAATTTGACGGCGCATCAATGCCTTATTTGTATCATATTTATTCCGGTCACGATAACAACCGCGATTGGTTCATGTTCAATTTGAAAGAAACGCAAAACGTAGTAAAGGTTGCGTTTCATGATTTGATTCCGCAAATCTGGCTGGACGAACATCAAATGGGAAGCACCGGCGCGCGCTTGTTTGTTGTTCCTTACAAAGATCCAATTAATCCGAATGTGAATCCTTTGATTTGGCGCTGGCAAAGTATTTTGGGAGGAATGAGCGCGCTCGATTTGCAGAAACAAAACAAAACCGGAATAATCACTCAAGCTTTGTTTGAAGGCTGGTGGGAAGGACCGGCAAGCGATTGCGGATTGTGGCATAATCAAATTGCAATGCTTTCGGAAATGGCGAGCGCAAATGTTGCATCGCCAATTTTTATTGATTCGGCGGAAGTGCGTGTAAATCCCGAATTAGCTACTTATGATATCCGCACGAATTATCCTTCGCCGTGGCGCGGCGGCTGGTGGCGCTTGCGTGATATAGTTGATTATGAATTGATACTTACGGCAAGTTTGTTGGAAACCGCCGCATCACACAAAGAGGATTTGCTTCTTGACTATTATAGAATGGGAAAGGAAGCAATTGAAGAGGGCAAAAAGGGAAATCCGTTTGCTTATGTAATTCCAAGAGATCAAAAAGATCCGCAGACAACTTCTAAGATGATGGAGATGCTGCAAATGGGTGGAGTTGAAGTTAATTGGACTGATAAAGAGTTTAAACTTGGCAGTACAATTTATCCGGCTAACTCATATATCATTTATACCGCACAGCCTTACGGAAAGTATGTTAAAGATTTGTTTGAAGAACAGCGCTACCCGGATTTGCGCAAGTCGAGAAGTGAAACGCCTATTCGTCCATACGATGTAGCCGGCTGGACGATGCCATATTTAATGGGCATTAAGTTTTCAATGATTGAAAAACCATTTTCACTGGATGTTAAACTATTAAGTGATGCTAATTACACGGTTGGCAATGTAGAAGAATCAATTGGAAATTATTTTGTTGTACCGTCCGGTTCAAATATTAATTCAGCGCTGATCAACAAATTGCAGAAACAAAATATTCCGGTTTTCTGGAACACCTCAAAGATAAATGAGTTAAGCGAAGGCTCTGTTTTCGTTACAGTTAATGAAACATCGAAAAAAGCTTTGAGTGATATTGCTAAAGGACTTCATATTAAAATTTCTTCGGTTAATCTAAGCGATAAATCTGTTTTGAAAGAGCTTAAGAAAGTTCGTGTTGGGTTGTATCAGTCGTTTTCTGCAAGCATGGATGAAGGCTGGACACGTTTGCTTTTAGAAAATTATCAGTTTGATTTCAAGACGATGGTTAATAAGGATTTCAAGAACAAAAAAATCAAAGATCAATTTGATGTAATTATTATTCCCGATATGAGCGGCGAAATAATTAAGACAGGAAAACCAAGCGGCGATAACGCCCGCTTTTATAGACCAAAGCCGGCTGAATATGAAGGTGGAATAGAGAAGGAAGGCTTAGAAAATCTTAAGAACTTTGTTGAAAAAGATGGCGGATATGTAATCACTCTTGGACAAGCTTGCAATTTTGCAATTGAGGACATCGGTTTGAAAGTAACGAACGTTCTCAAAACAGTTAAGCCCGAAGAGTTCTATTGCCCGGGTTCTCTTGTAAAAATGAACGTTAACAATTCTCATCCGATTGGGTATGGTTTTGATCCGGAAGTGATTGGATATTTAAGCAATAACATTGCGTTTTCTACATCGGTTCCTTATGGAGAATTTGATAGGAGCGTTGTATCAAGATACCCAACAAGCAATCTGCTTAAGTCCGGCTTCCTTTTAGGTGAAGATTATTTGTTCCGACGTGCATCCATTGTTGATGTGAAGCAAAAGAAAGGACATGTAATTTTGTTCGGATTCAAAGTTCAGAACAGACATCAAACCTTCGGAACGTTTAAATTTTTGTTTAACGCCATTCATTCTGCGGGATTATCCTTATGATCAAAAAACTCAGCACGCTTTTATTACTTTTACTTGTAACCACTTTTCTAACGAATTGTACTAAGAGCGCTACCAACCCGGTTTCGGTAAAATTTCGAAAAAAGAATTTTACAAAAACTTACGACAGCACCGCTGCAAATGCGGAAAATTATGTTCACATAAAAATTGATTATATAGAATTTACTGAGGCAGCGACTTCGGTAGCTAAAGATTCCTTAAACAAGATTGTTGAAGACTACATAAGTGCATCAATTTTTGAACAAAAAACTAAAACTCTTGAGCAGCTAGCCGAATCACTTATTAATGATTATAAAAAACAGAAGAGGGAATTCCCGGATTTTCCGGGAGGGTATGAACTGGAGCGGAGTGTTGAAGTGCTATATAGTAATGACAAGCTGGTGTGTGTAAAATTTAACGAGTATTCATACTTCGGCGGCGCTCACCCAAATTCGGTTATGTTTTATACTAATGTTGATTTACAAACCGGAAAAACAATTAAGCTGAAAGAGTTGTTTGTTGATGGATACAAGGATGAATTAAATAAAATAGCAGAGAAGTATTTTAGAAAAGAAAGAGAACTGAAACCGGATGAAGATTTAGAGCAAGCCGGTTTTTGGTTTAAGGAAAATATATTCTCTGTTAATGAAAACTTCGCAATAGCAGAAACCGGATTGGATTTTTTCTTTAATGATTACGAAGTTACTTCGCACGCCGCTGGACCTACGTTGATTGAGATCCCTTACTCTGAATTGAAATCAATCATTAAACCTTCCGGATTCATCTCGAATAAATAATCTCCTTATAGAACAAAATCGGGCAGTGCCATCTGATATAATCTGTTTGTATGAACTAAATCACTGTCCGGAAACTCTGTCTTGTTTGTAGTTAAACTTTCCGCTAAAATCATTTGTCGAAAAATCACACTTGGGAATCAAATGGATAAATCTTCATACCTAAAAAAAATCAGCGCGTGGGATGCTGACGCCGCACGCCATGTACTTTCAAGATCGCTTTACGGTTATTCCAGAACAGATATAGAATTTGCTCTCTCAAAATCTTTAGATGACTTCATAGATAATTATCTTCTTAAAGATTTGCCGGAGCCAACACCGCCAACTTATAACGGGGCAGAGTGGGTAACACTGGCGAATAATTCAACAAATTCTCCTAACTACAGTAATTACCGTTATTCGCTTATTTGGTGGTGGGAAGATTTAATGCTTCAGCAAGGTTATTCCTTGCGTGAAAAGATGGTTTGGTTTTACGCAAATCATTTTGTTACTGAATACAACACTGTTCAAGTTCCGCAATACTATTATTTATCGAATAAACTTTTCCGGCAGTTTGCTTTTGGAAATTTGATTGAGCTTACAAAGAAAGTTACAATTGATCCGGCAATGCTTAAATATCTTAACGGAGATGTGAGCACACGAACAGCACCTAACGAAAACTACGGTCGTGAATTAATGGAACTGTTCACACTTGGAATTGGAAATTATTCCGAAGAAGATATTAAGCAAGCAGCTAAAGCGCTAACTGGATGGAGAATTAACAGCACAACTTTATCAGCTTACTTTACAAGTTCACGATGGGACTCCGGCACAAAAACAATCTTTGGTAAAGCCGGCAATTGGAATGCCGATGATGTAGTTGATATAATCTTTTCTGAAAAAGCAGTTGCCGCTTCGGAATATCTTTGCCGGAAACTTTATAAAGAGTTTGCATACTATGAACCGAATGTAGATTATGTTAAGCAGCTTGCTGAAGTGATGAGAGCAAACAATTTCAATCTGAAACCGGTTCTTTCTACAATGTTGAAGTCGCAATACTTTCATTCGGTTGATATACGCGGCGCAAAGATAAAATCGCCAATTGAGTTTTTAGTTTCGCTCATCCGCTTCTTCAATCTAACTTATGATAACGATTTGCTAAATCAGATTAGAACAAAATCCCGCGAACTTGAACAAGAAATTCTAAATCCGCCTGATGTACGCGGCTGGGAAGGGCAGCGCAAGTGGATGAACACAACAGTTTATCCAACAAGAAATAAGTTTACGGATTCTCTTGTGACAGGTATAAAAATTAACAATAAAACTTACAAGATAGATGTGCTTACATTTTCTCGCTCTTTCCCATCTGCAATTCCGCCAAGTGAAAATGCTGTTCAGTTTATAGAAGAAGTAACACAAGTTTTAATTCAATTTCCTTTGAGTCAAGCGAGAAAAGATTTTCTTCTCGCGTCTCTGCTTGATGGAACCGCCGTGCAAAACTGGTCAACCTACGCAACCGGAGCTTCCACTCGATTGGAAAAGTTTTTTAAGGCGCTCATGCGCTTACCCGAATTTCAATTATCTTAAAAATCTTTTTATGTAAGAGTATAATAATGATAGGTTCAAAGGACAAAAATAGATTTGGGCTAAAGCCCTTCTAGTCTTTGCTTTAATTAACCCCACGCTTAAGCGTGGGGTTATAACGAACACTATTACATTTATGGACTTTAGTCCAAATTTATTAATGAGATATTAACGAGTTTTGTGAGCGCAAAATGAAAAGAAGAGATTTCTTAAAAAATGTTGGAATGATTACCGGAGCCGGAGCGGTTTCACTTTCTATCGGCGGAATTCCGATGAGAGCTTTCGCAAAACCATTCATGAATATTCAATCAACGAATGGAAAAATTCTGGTTCTCATTCAGTTAAAAGGGGGCAACGATGGGATTAATACAGTAATTCCACTTGATCAATATTCAACTTACGCTAACTATAGACCAACACTAAAAATATTAGATACAAACGTTGTAAAACTAACGGAAGCAACCGGACTTCATCCGGCGCTTCAACAGTTTCAAACTTTGTATAGTGAAGGAAAACTTTCGCTCGTTCAAAATGTTGGTTACGCGAGCCCAAACCGTTCTCACTTCCGCGCTACGGATATTTGGCTTTCAGCTTCGGACTCAAACCAGTATTTGTATGATGGCTGGGTTGCCCGTTATCTATTAAAAACATTTCCGACTTTTCCCGGTACGCCTCCAGCTCACCCAATGGGAATACAGCTAAGTTCTGTTCCTTCCGGTTTGTTTGATAGTGACAATGGCGGGTTGGCTGTAAACTTTAGCGATCCGAATGCATTCTATACTTTGGTAAGTGGAATGACAGCCGATACTGATCCGCCGCCAGCTACAATTGCCGGTGATGAATTAAAATTCTTGAAAGAAGTTGCCGCGCTCTCAATGCAATATGCCGGAGTGATTAAAGAGAAAGCTGATAAAGGAAATCCAACTTCAACCTATCCAACTTCTCGTTTGGGACCACAATTAAAAATTGTTGCGGATTTAATTCTCGGCGGTCTTGAAACGCCGGTTTATCTAACGCAGCTTGATGGATTTGACACTCACTCGAATCAATTAACAACGCAGCAAACTTTGTTTCAAAATCTTGCTGATTCTGTCATGGCGTTTCAGCGAGATATTGAAAAAGCCGGACTAGCTGATAAAGTTGTGATTATGACTTTCTCTGAGTTTGGCAGAAGAGTAAAGGAAAACGCTAGTGCTGGAACAGACCATGGTGCTGCTCTTCCATTGTTTGTAATAGGAAAAGGAGTGCAAGGCGGAATAATTGGTGCTAACGCAAACTTGAGCAGCCTGGATGGCAACGGCGATATTAAATTCGCTTATGACTATCGCCAGATATACACAAGTATTCTTAAAGATCATTTTGGAATGACAACAACGGAAGTGAAAGATATTCTGCTAAAAGACTTTACAACTCTACCTATCTTAAAGCCTACTACAGATATACAAGATTACGATTCTATACCAACGGAATTTTCTTTGGCTCAGAATTATCCTAATCCGTTCAATCCAACAACTACAATCCATTATCAACTGTCTGAGTTCGCCAACGTTTCATTGAAAGTATATGATGTATTAGGTAACGAAATAGCTACTCTGGTAGATCAATCCCAGCACGCCGGAAAATATAATGTTAGGTTTGATGGAAGCCGGCTTGCGAGCGGAACATACATTTATACATTAAGAACAAATAGCTTCACTCAAACAAAAAAAATGTTACTGGTTAAGTAACAAGGAGAAACAATGAAAGTAAAAGCAATCTTTGTAATCGCGGTTATGTTTGTTTTGTCACTGGCTGCAAATTCTTACGCGCAAATGGGGGGCGGAATGAATCCGCAAGAAAGAATGAAAAGAACTTTGGAAGAATTAAAAACGAGATTAACATTAACAGATGCTCAGTTCGCAAAAGCTGATACAATTCTGCAAGCACAAACTGCCGAGATGACGAAAATTAGAGAGAGCAGCGGCGGCGATAGAGAAGCTATGCGTTCAGCTATTATGGATTTGCGTGCAAAAACGGATAAACAAATTGAAGCTATTCTAACAGATGAACAGAAAGTTGAGTATAAAAAACTGCAAGAAGAAAGAGCTCAGCGTATGCAAGGTATGGGAAGAGGGTAATCTTGATAATAGATGCTGGATACTGGATGAATTTCTAAATCTAGTATCCAGTATCAAGCATCCAGAATCCAGCTTACAAACTAAAATTCAATCCAAAGTAGAGACTTCTTCCAAGTGTTCCGTAGAAAAGTACTTCTTCGTATTTCTTATCGAATAGATTTTCAACACGGGCATTTAATGCCAAATTTTCCAGCAATTGATAGCTTGCGGCGAAATTTACCAACAAGTAATCCGGCATTGTAATTCGCTTAACCGGATACGCACCAAAGTCTTTGTCCTCTCGCTTGCCAACATATCTAAGAGATAAATTCAGATTCAGCGCTTCCATCATTTTATAATTTGTATTGATCGAAAGCTGATGCTTCGGTCTGCGCAAAAGCTGGTTGCCAAAATCCGCGCTTTGTTCCGATTCATCTTTAGTTTCGGTAAAAGTATAGCTTGCGTTGAAGGCTAAATCGTTGTTCAGTCTTGCTACTCCTGTGATTTCCACACCGCTTGTTTTAGCTTTAGCAATGTTGATTGTTCTAAAATTTGCATCAAAGCCGAACATATCTGTGAGTTGCAGATTGAAATATGTTACACCAACAAAAAATTTCTGACCGCCGAAAGATTGTTCAACGCCAAAATCCCAACCTTTACTTTTTTCCGGTTTCAAATCCGGATTGCCAAACGTAGGATCGAAAATATAAAACAGTGATGGCGCTTTGAATCCACTGCCGTATGTAGCTTTAATTTTTGTATTAGTTGAAGTGATGTAATAAGCCGGCGCAATTCTAAAAGTTGTTATGCTTCCAAACTTTTGGTTTTTATCGTAACGCAAGCCAACGGTTGCAAAGAGTGAGTTTTCTATGTTTAGCTGATCTTGCAAGTACAAGCCGGTGTTGCGCATAGATTCGCGCGGGAAAACGCTTTCAAATGGTCCCCATTCACTTGTAGAGAAATAGCTTGTAGTTGCGCTTTCGGTTTCACTTTCAATACCGAACGTAATTAAGTTGTTTGGAATTGCCGAGATGTTATTCTGCCAATCAATTTTGAATCGGGAAGCGTTGTTAAAAGCATCGGAAGAAGTTGAAGGATGAGCTTGATCAACAAGATCGAGCGAGTTGCTGAACCGCTTAATATATGTCGCCGATAAATTTTGCTGCCATGCGCTATCAAAAGAAAGAGCAGCAAGATTCGCTTTTATAATGTTTTCTTCTTGTTTGTATGTGTTGTTCGGATCGTCGCCAAGTTTTTCGTTCTGGTCTAGATCTACTTTCGTCTTTTGAAATTTGTAAATCAATCCGGCTTTCCAATTCTCGTTTATATCTAAATCCAACCGGGAAGAAAAAGCGCTGTTGGAAAAACCGTCTTTCTCTTTGTTCCCATATATAGAATTCGCTGCGGAAACTCCATCGCTTCCGCTTTGCGAAGCAACAACCGCGTAGCTAAGTTTTCCGAATCCACCGAGAGCTGAAAGATTGCTTCTGTAATAATTGTTTGCACCGCCTTCTCCTTCAAAACCAAATTGTTGTTTTCCATTTCCTCTTTTGGTTATGATATTGATTACTCCGGCAATTGCGTCCGATCCGTAAAGAGTGCTTTGGGGTCCGCGCACCACTTCAATTCTATCAATCTCTTTAGCGTTGAGAGAAGAAAAATCGAAAGCGTTGTTTGGCGAAGAAGGATCGTTCATTTCTACACCGTCTAAAATTACAAGAGTATGATTTGAATTTGCGCCGCGCATTGTAACGTAGGTTAATTTTCCCGGTCCCCCTTGTTGAGAAACAGAAATGCCCGGCACATCTCGGAGAATATCAACAACAGTCTTTAATTGTTTCTGCTGGATTACTTCCGAAGTGACAACAGAAACAGAGCTGCCGATTGCATAATAAGGCGTTGCAGTTTTTGTAGCGGAAACTAGAACTTCGTTAAGAGTTGTCCTAACAGAATCCGATTGAGAAAAAGTTAAGTGAGTTGCGATTAGAAAGACCGCAGAGATTTTGAAAATGTTTTTCATAGAAGTTACTCCTTTGAAAATGGAAATGGAAAATCCATTCCGAATTAGAAGAAATAACTTCGTGGGAGTTTAAGTCCGGAGAACCCGAACCGATTTGAAACGAAAAGTGATTGTAAAATTCGTAAATCAAAACCCTACCCGCGAAGGTTAAGCCCGATGGCTTGTTGATTAAATTTTTGCGGCAGGTCTCCTGGCTTGAGACATCGAATAACGCCTTCCCGTCCCGATTTATCGGGACAGTGGCTTTGTGTTAAACGAACTTTTAGCGTCTCTTACAGTTGCGCGTCAGCACCGGATTCTTCGCTTCCTTAGATATAACGAACCACCGGTTTCCCTATTAAGTTGTAACACCACAAAATTGTAAAGAACTACGGCGCTAAGTTAGAAAAGCATATTCAACATTACAACAAAAAGAATTTTTCTTTATTGGCGCTTGAGTTGGAAAAAATATTGAATAGCTTTATTTTGCCTCAAGAATAAAAAATATGCAGAACGTGAACATTCTGAAAAAATCTTCTTATGATACGGCTCTCATTGCAGCCCACAAAAAAACATTTCAACTAATCCACTTTAAAATAGGAGTACTTTAATGAGCTGGTTTACAAAAGCTTTGAACTCATCTATTGGGAAAAAGTTTGTAATGGCTCTTACCGGTATCTGTTTGATCTTATTTCTGATCATTCACATGGTTAACAACTTAACATTATTTGCCGGTCCGGAGCTGTTCAATACAGTTGTGAAAAATTTAGACGGTATTAAACCGTTGATCCGTGTAATTGAAGTTATCTTAGCTTCAATTTTCATTCTGCACATCTTTAATGGAGTTAAACTTTGGCTTGAAAACAAGAAAGCCAGACCGGAACCTTATGCAGTTAACGGTTCTTCAAAAAATTCTACGCTTCTTTCAAGAACTATGATATGGAGCGGGAGTGTTGTGTTCATTTTCTTAGTTATTCACTTAAGAACAATGTGGATTTCATTTAACTTTGGTGAAGCTCATCATTCCGACCATAAGTATTACGAGTTTGTAGCTAAATCTTTCTCTGATCCGGTCTATTCTGTTTTCTATATAGTTGCAATGATTATACTCGGTTTCCATCTTAATCATGGTTTCCAGAGCGCGTTTCAAACTTTTGGCTGGAACAACACAAAATATTTTCCAATTGTTGAAAAGGTTGGATTTTTCTACGCTTGGATTATGGCGCTTCTCTTCGCTGCAATTCCGGTTTACTTTTTATTTTTCTACGGAGGTAACGTATGATAAAGCTCGATGCTAAAATTCCGGAAGGACCAATTAAAGATAAATGGACGAATCACAAATTCAATATGAAGCTTGTGAATCCGGCTAACAAAAGAAAGTATGATATTATAGTTGTTGGCAGCGGACTTGCCGGCGCATCTGCCGCTGCAAGTTTGGGAGAACTTGGTTACAATGTTAAAGTGATTACATTTCACGATAGCCCGCGCCGCGCGCACAGTATTGCCGCTCAAGGCGGAATCAACGCAGCAAAAAATTATCAGAACGATGGAGACTCTGTTTATAGATTATTTTACGATACTGTTAAAGGCGGCGACTTCCGTGCTCGTGAAGCAAACGTTTACCGCTTGGCAGAAGTTAGCAACAATATTATTGATCAATGCGTTGCTCAAGGTGTTCCATTCGCAAGAGATTACGGCGGATTGTTAGACAACCGTTCTTTCGGCGGCGCGCTTGTTTCAAGAACATTTTATGCAAGAGGACAAACCGGACAGCAATTACTTCTTGGCGCTTACAGCGCGATGAACAGACAAATTGCGCTCGGCAAAGTTAAAGTTTACGCACGCAGAGAAATGCTTGATGTAGTTTTAGTTGATGGAGTTGCAAAAGGGGTTGTTTGCAGAAATCTACTTAATGGTGAAATTGAAAAATATTCTGCTCACGCTGTAGTTTTAGCAACCGGCGGATACGCTAACGTTTTCTTCCTTTCTACCAATGCGATGAACTGCAACACTACTGCGATTTGGCGCGCGCATAAAAAAGGCGCTGCGTTTGCAAATCCTTGCTACACACAAATTCACCCAACATGTTTGCCGGTTCACGGAGAAAATCAATCTAAGCTTACATTGATGAGCGAAAGCTTACGTAACGATGGAAGAATTTGGGTTTCCAAAATTAAAGGTGATATGCGCAAGCCTAATGATATTCCGGAAGAAGAGCGAGATTATTATCTCGAAAGAAAATATCCAACTTACGGCAACCTTTCTCCGCGCGATATTTCTTCTCGCGCAGCAAAAGAAGCTGTTGATGATGGACGCGGCGCTCAAGGTAGAGATTCTGTTTATCTAGATTTCCGCGATGCAATTAAACGCCTTGGTCAAAATGTAATTGAAGAACGCTATGGAAACTTGTTCGAGATGTATGAAACAATTACCGGCGAAAATCCATACAAGATACCGATGCAAATTTATCCTGCGCCTCATTACACAATGGGCGGCTTGTGGGTAGATTATAATTTGATGAGCTCAATACCGGGCTTATTCGTTGCCGGTGAAGCTAACTTTAGCGATCACGGTGCAAACCGCTTAGGCGCAAGTGCGTTAATGCAAGGTTTGGCAGACGGTTATTTTGTTCTTCCTTTTACTGTCAGTAATTATCTCGCCGGCGATAAACCAACATTAGTAAAAGAAGATCATCCGGAATTTGTTGCTGTTGCAAAAAGTATTGATGATATGACCAACAAACTTCTTTCTATAAAAGGAAAGAGAACCGTTGATGATATTCACAAACAGCTTGGCAGATTGATGTGGAATAAAGTTGGTATGGCTCGTAACGAAAAAGGATTGAAAGAAGTTATTGGTGAAATTGCACAACTCCGTGAAGAATTCTGGAAGAATGTAAATGTTGTTGGCGATGCAAAAGATGTTAACCAATGTTTGGAAAGAGCCGGACGTTTGGCAGATTATCTTGAACTTGGCGAATTGATGGCTGTTGATTCACTTCACAGGAATGAATCTTGCGGCGGACACTTCCGTACTGAATATCAAACTGAAGAAGGTGAAGCCTTACGCGATGATGAAAACTTTGCTTACGTCGGCGCCTGGGAATACATAGAAGCCGGTAAATGGGAACTCAACAAAGAACCATTGGAATTTGAGAATATTCATTTAGCTACAAGGAGTTATAAATAATTGTAGCTATGAAGGAAAACAAACGAAATAGTGTTGGAGTTAAGAAAAACTATTCTTCACTTGTTGAAGATATAGGTGAGCTGCTTAAAGCCGGAAGAAAACAATTTTATTCTTCTGCCAACACTATTCTTGTACGCACATATTGGCAAATTGGAAAACGAATTGTTGAATTTGAACAAGGCGGCAAAGAGAAATCAGTTTACGGCTCGAAGTTGTTAGATGTTCTTTCGCAAGATCTGAAATCTAAGTATGGTAAAGGGTTTAGCAGAACTAATCTTGTTTTTGTTCGGCTTTTGTATATCAATTACCGAAAAAGTCAGACACTGTCTGACCAATTGAGTTGGTCGCATTATGTTGAATTATTAAGTATTGAAGATGATCTTGCGCGAAGCTTTTATGAGAAGCAAACGCTTATTGAAAAGTGGAGTGTACGTGAACTGAGAAGGCAAATTAATTCTGCTCTTTTTCAACGGCTTGCTCTAAGCAAAGATAAAAAAGGAATTTTAGAGCTTTCTAAAAAAGGAAAGAAGATTAAAACGGAAGATGATATAGTTAAAGATCCGTATGTTCTTGAGTTTCTAAAAATTCCGCAGTCTCACAAGTATTCCGAAAAAGAACTTGAGCAGAAGCTAATAGAAAATCTTCAACTCTTTCTGCTTGAACTTGGAAAAGGCTTCGCTTTTGTCGCAAGACAGTTTAGGATTACCCTTGATAATACACACTATTACGTTGATCTTGTTTTCTATAACATTGCTTTGAAATGCTATGTCTTGATTGATCTTAAACTTGGTAAAGCTTCTCATCTTGACGTAGGGCAAATGAATCTTTATCTCAACTACTTTAAGAAAGAAGAGATTTTCGCTGGAGATAGCCAACCTATTGGAATTATACTAGCTACGGAAAAAGATAATGTTTTAGTAGAATATGCTCTCGGCGGGATTTCCAATAAACTATTTGTTTCCAAATATTTGCTCTATTTACCGGATAAAACTTTGCTCGAAGAAAAAATTAAAGGTTTATTAACAAAATAAAGTTTGATAAACAGTAGGAGATTAAATGAACGTTGAAAAATTAAATCTAACTCTTAAAATCTGGCGGCAGAAAAGCATTAACACGCCGGGTAGTTTTGTAGAATATAAAATTTCTGTTTCACCCGATTCATCATTCTTAGAAATGTTGGATGATTTGAACAACGATTTGGAAAGCAAGAATCTTGAACCGGTTGCTTTTGAAAGCGATTGCCGCGAAGGTATTTGCGGGACTTGCGATTTGGTTATTCAAGGTCAGCCGCACGGACCCGTTCCCAAAATTGCAACTTGCCAGCTTCACATGCGCAACTTTAGAGACGGCGAAACAATTTGGGTAGAACCTTTCCGCGCTAAAGCTTTTCCAATCATCAAAGACTTAATTGTTGATAGAACCGCTCTGGATAAAATTCAGCAAGCTGGCGGATTTATTTCCGTTAACACCGGCAGCGTACCTGATGGCAACGCGATTCCAATTCCAAAAGATCATGCTGGTTTATCAATGGATGCAGCCGCTTGCATCGGTTGCGGTGCGTGTGTTGCGGCTTGTAAAAATGCATCTGCAATGTTGTTTGTAAGCGCAAAGGTTTCTCAGTTTGCTCTGTTGCCGCAAGGACAACCGGAACGTTACCAGCGTGTACAAGCAATGGTAAAAGTGATGGACGAACTTGGCTTTGGCTCTTGTTCCAACACATACGCTTGCGAAGCCGAATGCCCGAAAGGAATTTCCGTTAAGAACATTGCCCGCATGAACCGTGATTACTTGATGGCGAAAGTGAAAGCGGAGTAAGCGGTTAGCTATAAGCTATAAGAAAATTAAAACCTCAGTTCGTTAATTCGGATTGGGGTTTTGTTTTTGGTAGAGACGTTCCGCCGGAACGTCTGCTTTTTTCGTAAAGACGCGATATATCGCGTCTCTACTTAAATTATTACAACAATTCTAGATCACCCTTTACAACTTAAAATCGTATATTGTGGCTGAAATAAATAAGTGTCTCAGTAATCAGAAGTAAGTCTTGCTTAAAAAAATCGCATCAAAGCTGAAAAACCTATTTGGCACCAAGCCAAAAACAAAAGTTTCAATTCCTGAAGTAAAAGCCAAAGAAAGCCATTCAACTCCAAGAAACAAGAAGCCATACTCAAAAGATAAAGCCGCTGAACCTCAGCTTCCTCGTAAACCATATAAAAAGGAAACCCGGGAAGAATACCGCCTCCGGCACGAAAAGAAAGAACAATCACAAAAGAAAATTGAGAAGCCGGTTGAAGTCATTTCAACAGAGCCCTGGGATGAATCTGTTTTCAAAGTTGTGATTGAAGATGGCAAAACCCGTTTTCATGATCTGAAAATGGCTAAGGAAATTCTTCATGCTGTTTACGATTTGGGATTCAAATATTGCACTCAAGTTCAAGCAGAGACACTTCCTAAATCTCTCACGGGAGAAGATGTAACAGCGCAAGCTCAAACCGGAACTGGAAAAACTGCGGCGTTTCTCATCACAATTTTTAATCACATACTTGCTAATCCGGTAGATAAAAAAAGAAAACATGGCGCACCACGTGCGTTAATTCTTGCGCCTACTCGCGAGCTTGTTTTGCAAATCGAAAAAGACGCACGCGGACTTGGTAAATATATCCCTTGCTCAATTCTTTCTCTGTTGGGTGGTGTAGATTATATGAAGCAGATGAAGGCACTTAAGAGTGAAGCCATTGATATTCTTATCTGCACACCCGGTCGCCTTATTGATTTCATGCAAAAGAATCTTGTTGATCTTGGTAAAGTGGAAATCTTAATCATTGATGAAGCCGACCGCATGCTTGACATGGGTTTCATTCCTTCAGTGAAAAAAATTGTTACAAGCACACCCGCAAAAGCTAAACGCCAAACAATGTTTTTTAGCGCAACACTTACCGGCGATGTAAAGCGTTTAGCAGAATCATGGACGCGGCAAGCTTTTGAAGTGGTTGTAAAGCCGGAAGAATTAGCGGTGGAAGCAGTTGAGCAGATTATCTACATCACTACTGTTGCGGAAAAACCAACGCTGCTTTACAATCTAATAATGCAAAAAAAATTAGAGCGCGTTCTTGTTTTTGTAAACCGTAAGTACGAAGCAAAGCGCGTGAAAGATACTTTTGAAGCTTACGGAATCAGCTGCGCGCTTCTTTCCGGTGATGTAGAACAGACCCAGCGCATCAAACGTTTGGAAAGATTCCGTGAAGGGCAAGTTCGCATTCTAGTTGCAACCGATGTTGCTTCGCGCGGTATTCATGTGGAAGGAATTTCTCACGTTATCAATTATAACATTCCGGAAGATGTAGAAGAATATGTTCATCGTATTGGCAGAACCGGGCGCGCCGGCGCAACCGGAATTTCAATCAGCTTTGCAGATGAAAATGATTCGCATGATTTGTTGAGATTAGAAGAATATCTAGGCAAAAAAATTGAATGTATTTTCCCGGAAGAAAGTTTGCTAGTTCCGATTCCCGAGGCGCATCAGAAGAAGAATTTACCAAAGCAGCCTAGAAAAGAATTTCAGAAAAGAAGTCCTTCCGGCTCATCACCAAGAAATTATAGAAGTCGGGGTAAGCGAAGTTAGACACATATTGCTCGTCCGCCCATACTCACGTTAAGAGAGGCAAGAAACCGGGAAATGGAATATTCTGCTATGACTTAAAAGGTCTAAGCAATTCCGGTTGAATTCAGTCGGGATTTTTTTCTTCGTTTTTTTGTATTATTCGTACAAGATAATACGGCAGTCCAAAGCTAAAATGTTCGAAAGAGAAATAAAATTTATTTACGATTTCAATCTGAATAAGGTCAATAAGCTTGGTCCTTATTTCACATTCGAACAATTGCAAAACGTTGATCTTCATCCGGCAATTCTAAATTACATTTCGGCAGAAATTGATTATTTGATTTTTGAAGACCGCCAAAAACTGTTAAAGAATTCAGTATTTGATTATTCCGGCGATAAGATTGCGCATCACTTCAATGAAATAACTGATGAAGTAAAAAAGATTAAGCGCTTTTCGCTCGAATATATAGCAAAGCTGATTCTTCACGCTACATCTTTTACGGTAAATTATCTTGTCCGCCCAAAATGGACTTTAACAAGATTTGTTTTTGATGAAGCGAAGTATAAGTCATCAAATGAAATCAAACAGATTCTGAACTATGTTTACTATTACAAGTTTGTAAAGAAGATTATTGTTTCTTACATCAACACAAAGAAAATTCTTTCAATGAACGCTGAGGAGTTTGAAGAACTTCTTAACCGTACTGATAAACTTGGAATGGAATCGAATCTGAAAGGCATCATGTCCAGCTCGCTTATTTCTATGGCTGAGTTTTTTAATATTGGACAAATGCAGAAAACTAGAATTCCGCTTACTGCCGTGGAATTGTTTTTGGAAGAAAAAGATTTACCTCTTCATCTTCAAAAAATTACCGACACATTCGGCACAGATGAAAATGCCCGCTTCCATATAGGCGACTATATGAAAATCTTAACCGGAATAATGGCTGAGAAAAAAGAAGAAGAGCCGGATAAACAAGAATACTTGTTGTTTGAAGAACAAGAAGAGAAGACGAAAATCATTGAGGAAGAAAGCGGTGGACAGTTCTTTGAAGAGTATGAAGAGCCGAAAGCAATAGCTTCAAAGGAAGAAGAACCGACGGAAGAAACGCTCGAACATGAAATTCCGTTAATGACGGAAGAGACACCGGAAGTAGATACGACGGAAATCATTTCTACAACGGAAGAAGAAATAACAATTAAGCCGAACACAAAAATTAGAATCAAAGTAAACGAAGACAATAAAATTGAACCGGTAGGTGAAGAAGAACCTGAAGATATTGAAACTACCCCTACGGTAAATGAGCCTGAAGAATTAGATACATACTCAAGCGTTATTAAAGGATATGAAGAGGAAGAAGAAATTGTTGAAGAAGAGGTTAAGTCGCCGGCTGAGGAAGAAACCGAATTAAAAAAATCATTGTTTGAAATAGAAGAAGAGGATTTAGTTCCGGGTGAAGTTGAAAGCGAAACGCCATTCGCCGGCAATAATACCGCCGTAATTGATCATGCTTATTTAGAGGATGATGAAGAATTTCAGCCCGCAATCAAACAAGAAGGCATCGGAAAACTTACATTTAACGATGACGAAGAAGAGGAAGTGCTTCAGCAAAAGTTTGAAGAACAAACCAAGCTGGAACTTGCGGAAGTTTTAGAACATAAGAACATGACGAAAATTATAGAAGTTGTTTTCGATTATGATATTGAAGATTTTGCTACTATGCTTGATGAAATCTCCGAATGTAAAAATGCGGAAGACGCTCACTTCATAATAAACGAAACACTTGCAACTCGCAGAATAAACCGAAACTCAAAGGAAGCGGAAACTCTTAGGGAAATCATCTCGGAGTATTTCAACCGCAAATAAAATATATGTTTATAGATTACGCGAAAATAACTATTAAGTCGGGCGACGGCGGCAACGGTGCTGTGGCATTTAGAAGAGAAAAATATGTTCCCAAAGGTGGACCGGCTGGCGGCAACGGCGGTAATGGCGGTAATGTAATTTTTGTTGCCGATAGAAATCTCAGCACACTCCTGGATTTTAGATATAGAAAAATATACTCGGCAGATCGAGGCGATCACGGCGGCTCATCTTTATGCGATGGCAAAAGGGGAGAAAATATTTTCATTAGAGTTCCAATTGGAACTATCATTAAAGATTCTGAAACGGAAAAAGTCTTAGCGGACTTAGATCATGATGGGAAAGAATTTCTTGCAGCTAAAGGTGGAAGAGGCGGAAAAGGGAATTCAAATTTTGCTACTCCAACTAAACAAACTCCGCGATATGCAGAACCGGGCAAGCCCGGCGAAGAGAAAACAGTTGTGTTGGAATTAAAACTTATTGCAGATGTTGGTTTAGTAGGATTTCCAAATGCCGGTAAATCTACATTGATTTCTGTTATTTCAGAAGCTAAACCTAAAATTGCGGATTATCCTTTCACAACGCTTGAACCAAATTTGGGAATCGTTCGCTACAAGGATTACAGAAGTTTTACTGTTGCGGATATTCCCGGAATTATTGAAGGCGCGCATGAAGGAAAGGGGCTTGGATTAAAATTTCTTCGCCACATCGAGCGCACAAAAATTCTTTTGATAATGATTGATGTAACTTCAGAAGAATACCAGAAAGATTACAAAACGCTTCTTAAAGAGTTGAATTCGTATTCGGAAATATTGAGCGAAAAGAAAAAAATTCTTGCTTTCACTAAAGCCGATTTAGTAGATCAACCAACGCTCAAGAAAGTTATGAAACGGAAAATCCGTGGTTACAGCGGACCGGTTCTTGTTTTTTCAGCTGCGACAAATTTTCAAATCCCGGAATTAATTGATGAGTTATGGAATCAATTAAAAGATTAAATGTTCCCAAATTTGTTTTGATGAATTTGCTCTTAGCGCTTTTTCTGCTTCTCGTTAGCGTTATTGCTTTGGTCGTTGGTCCTACAAGCGTTGGTCTTGGTGATTTGTATAGCGCTTTGTTTTCTTCCCAGAATGATTCCATCGTTTCTCAAATTATTTTTGATATTCGTCTGCCGCGCATTCTTTTTGCAATTGCTGTGGGTGGCGGACTGTCTATTGCCGGCGCAGTTTTCCAAGCAATGCTGATGAATCCGCTTGCTGAGCCATACATTCTTGGCATTTCCAGCGGAGGAACTTTTGGCGCTGTTCTTTCTTTTCTGTTGGGATTAAGTTTCATCGGCACGCAAGTGTTTGCTTTTGGCGGATCAATTCTTGTTATGCTTCTTGTTTTTGTTTTAGGAAAGAAATTCGGCGAGCTCGAACCAAACCGTCTGCTTCTTTCCGGCGTTATGATTGGCGCTTTCTTCTCCGCCGGAATTTTATTGATGATGACTTTATTGAACGATTCTTTGCGCACCGCAGTCTTTTGGTTGATTGGCAATTTATCATTGGCGGAAAAAGACAATCTTGTTTTTGTTCTCCCGTTAACTCTTATCGTTGTTCTCATTCTCATTTTACTTTCTAATAAGTTTAATATTCTCAGCATGGGCAGCGATACGGCAAAGCAGTTAGGTCTAGAAGTTTCTCGCTTAAAAAATTTCACATACATTCTTGTTAGTTTAATGATTGGAACGATTGTTTCTGTGTCCGGCATAATTGGTTTTGTAGGATTGCTGATCCCCCATATTTGCAGAATGATATTTGGAACGGATAACCGGATTGTTTTTCCCGCGTCATTCTTTATTGGTGCTGCTTACCTTACTTTTGCCGATACAATAGCTCGAACAATTGCCGCACCGGTTGAATTGCCGGTTGGGGCAATAACAGCTTTAATAGGCGCTCCAGTTTTTATTTACCTATTGAGAAAGAAATTTAATTTTAGTTAAGGAGGCATCATGCTAAGCGTATTGAAAAAGAAGAAACTCTGGTTCGTATTTCTTGCAGTGTTTATAGCAGCATGCTCTGCAATTCAGAGTCTTAATATTTTTCCTGTTGAACAAGATGTGGCTCTCGGTTCTGAGTTTGCACTGCAATTACAGAACAGCTCAAAAGATTATCCTGTTTATAACAATCCGGCAGTAAAGAATTATATAACTCAAAAAATTTTCCAGCCGATTTTACAATCGCCGGATGTACTTTATAAGAATGTGTTTAAGTACAACTTGGAGATTATCAAGAACGATACAATACTTAACGCGTTTGCTGTACCTGGCGGGCCAGTTTACGTTTACACCGGCTTGCTAAAATACCTTGATTCGGAAGCTGCTCTTGCCGGAGTTCTTGGACACGAAATAGCTCATGCTGAAAGAAGGCACGCAACTAATAGAATGACGAAGCAGATGGGAATTCAGATGCTAACTCAGTTAGTGCTGGGACAAAATCCGTCTCAAACAGCTATGATTGTTTCTAATCTATTTACCGGCATGACTTTACTTGCTAACAGCAGAGCTGATGAAGATGAAAGCGATCAAGTTTCTATGAAGTATTTACAAGCAACAAAATATTATCCCGGCGCAGTAAAGTTTTTCTTCGAAAAAATGAGAGATGATGGTAAGGTTGAAAAAGGCGGGCAAGGGATTTCTGTGTTTTTATCTACTCATCCGGATCCAATAGCCAGAATTGCTTCGGTAGACCAAAGACTAAAAGCTGCCGGAATCGAAGTTAAATCTTATAAGGCTACCGGTGCCGGAATCTTCAAAGATGAGTATAAAAAGAACATTTTAAGCCAGCTTAAATAGGCTTATTTTTCGTCCCAATCTTTTCTTGAAGTTTGGGGCTCGATAATATATATTTACCACCCGTTTTTAGGAATGATGGCGAGGTAGCTCAGTTGGTTAGAGCAGTGGAATCATAATCCACGTGTCGGGGGTTCAAGTCCCTCCCTCGCTACAAAACTTTGGAGTTAAGGATGTACACTTTATTAATGACTTTATCTGTAGTAATCGCGGTGCTTTTAATCATCGTGGTGTTGCTTCAATCAAGTAAAGGCGGCGGACTCGCCGGATCGTTCGGCGGAGTTGGTCAATTTGGAACTGTTTTTGGCACAAGAAGAACTGCTGATTTTCTTAGCAAAGCCACATGGTGGTTAGGTGGTGGTTTGATAATTCTTGCAGTTGTTATCAATCTTTTTTTCTTACCCGGACAAGTAGCTCAAGGTGGCGGTGATAGTATCATTCAAGGTGGCGGACAGCAAGCTGTTCCGACCTCGCCGGCATTGCCTCAGCAAAGGTCAACTCAAGCGCCTACTAAGTAATTCAATTGAGCCCCTTTGCAAAGGGGCTTTTTTATTTAATGAGACTTGGTCTTTGCGATCGTTGAGCGCGAAGCATAAGCCTTAGTCGAGTATCTCGCCAAAGGCGGGATGTAATTGTAATATCAAATTATTTTTTGGTGAATAATGAAAAAAAATGAAAAAGCAGTAAAAGCGTACACCGATATGGATTTTCTCAATTCGAAAGATGCGCGCACAATTAGAATTTTATCCGAGTTCCTTCAACCTAAGGCGAGATTCGATAAGAATAAGATTATAGACACGGTAGTTTTCTTTGGCTCCGCTAGAATTGTTTCCCGTAGAGATGCGTTAAAGATGTTGAACGAAGCGAAAAAAGATAAGAGCAAAACCGGAAATGCTAAGTTTGAAAAAGCTCTTAAAGCTCTGGAAATGGCTCAGTATTATGAAGACTCGGTTGAATTAGGAAGAAGATTAACCGAGTGGAGTATGGCTTTGCCAACTACCGGCAAGAGATTTATGATCTGCAGCGGCGGCGGACCCGGAATTATGGAAGCAGCAAATAAAGGAGCTTACCTTGCAGGCGGTCATTCAATCGGTTTAAACATCAGCATTCCTTTTGAACAGTTCGTAAATAAGTATGTTGATCCGAATCTGACTTTTGAATTCCATTACTTCTTTATGAGAAAACTCTGGTTTATGTATCTGGCAAAAGCGCTTGTTGCATTCCCGGGTGGATTTGGAACGTTAGATGAAATGATGGAAGTGCTAACTTTAGTCCAGACGAAGAAAGTTACTAAACCGATTAAAGTAGTTCTTTTTGGTGAAAGCTACTGGCGCGAAGTTCTAAACTTTGATGCGCTGCTTGAGCATGGAATGATTAGCAAAGGAGATTTGAAGTTATTTGAATTTGCTAGTTCAGTTGATGATGCGTTCAACAAAATAACCAGCTATTTACAAAAGCATTATTTGGCACCGCAGAAAGTTAAAGCGGCGGCTAAAAAGAAGATGAAATAAAAAATCCCGCCTAGGCGGGATTAATTTTATCCTTTGCGATCTCTCATCGCTTGTTCACGAGAAGCTCTTCTTTTAGCTTTAATCTCATCCATTCTTTTCTCAATAGACGGCTTAACGAAAAACGTACGCTTCTTGTATTCTTTAAGGATTCCGGAACGTTCATATTTTTTCTTAAAGCGCTTTAACGCTTTATCAATATTCTCGTTCTCTCCGATAGTGATACCTACCAACTTATTTCACCTGCCTTCTTGTTGATAATTTTTGCGCCGTAAAACTAAAGAAAGCACCCCAATTTTCCAAGTTATCTTTCTTCGCCGGCTGGAATTACAAGTACCGGGCATTTAGCGTGTTGTATCACCTTTTCGGCAACACTGCCGAGTAATGAGTGCATAATTCCCGTTCTGCCGTGTGTTGCAATTACAATTAGCTCGGCCTGAATCTCTTTAGTGTACTTCACAATTTCTTCAAAATCAATTCCATGTTTAATCACACCAATCACTTTTATGCTGGTATCGTTTTCAGTTTCTGCAATGAATGCAGAGAGCTGCTTCCGGGCATCAGCTTCAAGAGCAGCAGCAATTTCGGTTTCGCTTAAATTTTGTTTTCCTGGAACGAAAGGCATGCTTTTATCAATTACATGAAGAATATGGATTGCAGCGTTCATGTTATCTGCTAAGTCGCGCGCGTACTCCAGCGCGGATTGCGAGAGACTGCTGAAATCAGTTGGAACAAGAATATTTTTTATGCTGAACATTTGAGACTGGGGTTAGTTCGAGTCGCGTCCGGTAATCTTATTGTTTATGATATTAAAAAGTTTAACCGGTGCACAGTTACTTGAAAATCTATCTTTAAGCAAGAATTTAATTGATTTCTGAATGATGTATTCACCGCGGATTTTGGGATTTGTCTCGACTTCTTCTTTAACCATAGGACAAACTTTGCCGTCCTTGATGGCTTCGTCGATATATTCTTGTTCATCTAAAATCATTACTGCTACTTCCTACTTTTTTCTTTCTTTCTGTTTACATAACCTTTGTCTTTAGCGTAATCATACAGTTGGGCATAGAGCATTTTACGCGCGCGGTGCAATCGCGATCTAACTGTTCCAACCGGAATATCAACAAAATCTGCAATTTCTTCGTATGTAAATCCTTCTATATCACTCAGAATAATTGCTGTTCTAAAATCTTCCGGAAGAGCTGAAAGTACTTTGGTTATTTCGTCATCCAACAAATTGCTGAAGGCATCTTGTTCGTAATGCTTGCTGTCAATTTCATCGGACTTAACGTTTTCATAAAAATTCTGAACATCTTCATAATCAACTTTGTTCGGCTCTTTAACAGCTTTGCGGTAGTCGTTGATGTAAGAGTTCTTCAATATTCTAAACAACCAAGCCTTGCAGTTCGTTCCCTTTTCAAATTTATCAAAGAAGCGGAAAGCCTTGAGGTAGGTCTCTTGAACAAGATCATTGGCGTCATCTTCATCGCCGGTCATGCGTAAAGCAAAATTGAAGACGGCGTTCATGTGCGGAACGGCTTCACGCTGAAAATCAGCATACAGCAGCTGTAGTTCTTCTTCGGTTTTATTTTCTTCAATAACTGACATTTAATTCAATTTAATTCTAAGGCAAAGTTAAATAAATAGTTTCCAACTTGTTCTAAATTAGGACTAACTGCTCTTGAGAAAACCGTTAGCTACTTCAAATTTTGGAGTAAAGTCTTTAAGAATTTGAAAATTTGCCGGTTCATCAACTTTTAATTCATTTTTAGATTGAATGGAATAACCTTCTAAATTTTCTTCTTCTATTCCATAGAAAACAGAAAGGTCTCCAAGTTCAGCAATTGTACCTTCGTAGTAAAACTCTTGTTTCTGCAAATCATATTTTTTTGTGCGGTTGATTCCAACATCAACAACAAAAGTTCTTCCGTTAAATTCCAGCTTTAGATTTCGGAGGAGAAGATCGAAAAGCATTTTCATGTTTTCCGGAATATCAAAGTAATCCGCATAAAAAAGTTTTTCGTAATCTTTCTCTATGATTGTTTCGAAAGCTGTTAGCAGCGAAATGAAATTTAGCTTTCTTACAAAATCCTTTTTGTAATCGTTTCTGTAAAAACCGGACTCGATTAAAATTACTCCAATTCCCTCTCTAGTAAGATTATCACCAAAGGCACGCGGTTCGTAGTCATCGCTGTAACGTGCAATTTGTCCCGGAATAAACAAATCCAATGCTTCTCGGATTTTCAAGATTACTTGCATGCTTTTTTCACGTGTGTAATTAATGCTCTTTACATGATCCATAGGCGGCGAGAGTAGAGAAATCGCAGATGGATTATTTGAGCGCCCGGCTGTGTAATAACTGTTCTGGTCGTGCAGGTTAAAACCAAACTCAGGCTTAAATTTTTCCGCGTATTTCCATAGAAGTTGAGACTCGTCCGATTGAAAACGCAATGCATCACGGTTCAAATCAATATTAAATGCATTCTCACGCTGATAGCGAGCCGCACCATCCGGATTAAGCATTGGGATGAAATGAATTTCCAAGTTTTGAAGAATTGATTTGCGTAATGAATCGAATGAATCGTTGGCAGAAAGAAAATTGAAAATATCTAACAAAGCGGCAGTGGCGGTTGGTTCATCGCCGTGCATCTGCGACCATGCTAAAATTTTAGTTTTGCCTTTGCCAATCTTTATAGAAAAGATTTCTCTACGATCAATAGATTTGCCTATTTGTTCAATCGAAAATAATCCACTTTGTATTAGCGAAGTAATTTTGTCTATCAGTTCTTGATGTGTAATAAAATCGGAACGGATGCTTGCGGCTTTGTAAGTACTATAGCTATCAAAAAGATTATTTAGTAATTCCTTTTTCAATTGCTCTCCGGTTAAGATTTGATTTTAATGCTTCTAAAATACAACTTACAATTAAAATTAAATTGATTTTACTCCGCGCCTTAGCGCCTTCGCGGTAACAGTTTTTCCTTTAACCGCTGAGTCGCAAAGACGCTAAGAAAGCAAGAAAACATTTTGGAGAAGAAATGGCAACTTCAACTTTATCAATTGGTTCTAAAGCCCCCGAATTTAACCTCGAAGCAACTGACGGAAATTTTTAGTCATTGACTTCATTTGGCGGAAAGAAAGCTTTTATTGTGGTGTTCAGCTGCAATCACTGTCCTTACGTGCAAGCTTACGAAGATAGAATAAAGCAAATCCAGAAAGATTACTCAACCAATCTTCAGGTGGTTGCAATTAGCAGTAACGATGACGTGCAATATCCCGATGATTCTTTTGTGGAAATGAAAAAACGTGCTATCAGCAAGGAATTTAACTTTCCGTATTTGCGGGATGCCGACCAATCAATAGCCGAAGCTTTTGGCGCAACGCACACACCGGAAGTATTTCTTTTTGATGCCGGACAAAAACTTGTTTTCCACGGAAAGATTGATGACAACTGGCAAGATGAGAAAAGTGTTCGCTCTAAGTATTTGAGAAATGCTATTGATGAGCTATTTGCTGGAAAGCCAATCTCTGTACCGGAAACATTTACAATTGGCTGTACAATAAAGTGGAAGTAAGAAACAAATTCTAAATCCAAAGCACAAAATTCAAAAAATGTATAAAGCAATTCTAAATTCGCAACTCTAAATTGCTTTTAAACTACTTCTCCAAACTCATCTTCAAAACGCTGTAACTCTTTTAGCGGTTGCGGAGAAATAGTAAAGCAGTAAAGCGGATAAAGCCGGGAGATCATCTTTATCATTTCTATTACAATGTTTTCTGAGAAGAGAATTTTTTGTGGAATCTTCTTCACACTTTGAAGTAGAAACATATCATAATCGTAAAATTTGTCTATATGCTTCTCAGCATCAAACTTACCAAACAATTTTATGGTAGACATTTTTTCAAAGTAATGAAGCGAATAATTGCCGTTAATTTTGTACTTAGCACACACCTCACGGATTTCCTTTTCATACTTTTCTAAATTCTGACGGAAGTAAAGTTTTTCTCCTTTAGAACGGTTGAGAAAAATTCCTAAGTCCGATGAACCGGCTTCAAAGTAAAGAAAGAATTCGCTGTCCAATTTGAACCTGCCAAAGTGAATAAGCCAATAATTTCTGTAAGGATCACCCTTAGCAAAGCGCATATCCTTATTAATGCGCATGATAGTTTCGTTAAACTTTGGTTCTGTTCTAATCGCTGGATTTAATCTATTCAAAAACGGCTGTAGTTCTGTAATAAAAGCTTTGGTAGGCTCAACAACAAAACTTTGGTAGCGTTCTTTGTTCTTGTGGAACCACTCTACGTTGTTATGCTTTTCCAAATCCGCGAAAAAGGAAAAAATTTCTTTGCTAAATCCACTAAATTTTGCGAGCTCTTTTTTCAATACATGACCCCAACATTAAGAGATAAATAAAAATGTCCAAAGTTGTTACGGAACTGGCCAACTAAGTTTTCGATGCCGCCACCAAACAAATGTGTGTAATAATAGCGCACGTTAATGCCAATTAAATTGGAAGTGCTTTCTCCGAAGTACGCGCCAAATCCTACATATCCGCCAGCCGCATAGTGCATTTTAGCGTGTTTAAAAGAACTAAAAAATTCCTCTTCATAAGGTGTGGTTATTACAAAAGTAGGACCTACACCAGCCATAACATAGGGACGTAAATTTTCGCTGAGCACTTCATCAAATAATCTAATCTGGGCACCAAAATTAAGAGGCATTAGCAGAGAACGGTTAACCTTAAAAGGGGAGTAAGATGTTCCGTAGTAAGGATCGTAGTATTCAATTTCTCTATCATCTTTTGTTTCGGAAATTGATAGATCCACAAAGCCGGTAATTTCCTTTGTGATAGCCCTTTTATAAAATGTGCCTAAACCAAATCCGCCTTCGCCAAACATAATGTCTGCACCCCAGCTGTTTGATGGGAAAGAAATCGGCGCTTTATCCGGTGCAAACTGCCCGATTTGTTGCGCCATTAAAAAACTGCTTAAAAGCAGAAGCGCTGCTGCTATAATCACTTTCATCTTTAATTTCCTTTTGCTAAGCTTCTATTGAAAGATATAGATTCTTTGTTAAAAATCAACGGGATAAAATTTTATCATTTATTTAACATCAAAATGAGTAGGAAAGTTTAGTTATGCCTCTAAATCTTGAATTGAAAATTAAAGTGAACTCGCATAGTCCGATAGAATCAACACTTAAAAAGAATGGGGCGGAGTTCATGGGAATTCTGAAACAGAAAGATGTTTACTACAAAACGAAAAGCGGCTTGCTGAAACTTCGGATTGAAGGAAAGTCTTTTACTCTGATAAAATATTTGCGTGATGAAAAGGGCAAGCGTTGGAGTAACTATGAATTGCTGGATTTGCGTGGAAAGAATCCGGAGAAATATTTAGAGAGTTTTCTAAATATTGAAGCTGTGGTTGAAAAAAAACGCAAACTATATCTGTATGATAACACGCGCGTTCATCTGGATGAAGTAAAAGGATTGGGCAAGTTTCTTGAACTGGAAACTTTGCTTGTTGACGGCAAAAGTGACGCAACACGCCGATTCGATTTTGTTAAGCAGATGCTCGGAATTGAAAACCATGAGCAAATTCGCAAATCGTATAGAAATTTGATATTGAAGAAATGATTCTCTCCAAAGAAAAAATAAGCGCGATAGATATTGACGGGATTGTAAATCGGAAGATTGCGGCAAGCGTGATTGATGAAATTCTTTTCATTGTTCCAACAAACCGTAAAGCGAGAACTCTGAAGAAAGAAATAATTTCCTTGATGCCGAATTTCGCGGCGCATCAAATTAAGATAGAAACGCTTTCCACAATTACATCTAAACTTTTAAGTGAGCTAAAACCATTTCATCCAATCAGCGAAGCGGCTTCTTCGGTTTTTATTCGGCAAATTTCCGCCAAGACAAAATTTAGATATTTATCATTGTATAGAGAAGATATACCATCCGGAACGCTTGATAAGATAAGAAACGTAATTATTGAATATAAACGGCATGGGATTTCTCCGGAAACACTTATTGCCGAGGCTGAAAAGTTAACCGGCTCGGAGAGAAACAAAGCGCTGGATATTGCTGACATCTACAAAGCTTACCATGAAAAATGTTTGAACTTGCGCTCGTATGATCTTGGCGATATTTACAGCGAGCTGCTTAAAATCGAACTGGAAGAGTTTGCGCAATGCTTCGCCAAAATTTATGGAACGCTTGATTACATTGTTATAGAGGGCTTCAGCGAGTTTGCCAAACCGGAAATAGAAATTATTAATGAGCTTTCTCACACAGCAAAACTGTTCATCTCTCTCGATTATCAACCGGAGAATGATTTCCTCTTTGCACATTTAGAAAAAACTTTTGAGCAGCTTGCAACAACCGGCTTTGCAGAGACACAAGATCAACGCATACCAGATATGAATGAGTTTCACAAACTGATTCGGGAAAAACTATTCAAGGTTCGCTCGCCTAAAGTGAAAAAGAAACTGGCGGTTTCTCCAGCTATTATTTGCGGGCAAAGTAAGGAAAGTGAAGTCGAGCTAATTGCGAAGCAGATAAAAACTATTCTGCTTGAAGAAAAAACCGAGCCGCATAAAATCTGTGTCGCTTTTAATCTTGTTCAAGATTACTCATCAATCGTAAAAGATATCTTTACAAAGTATGGCTTACCGTTTAACCTAACCGACCGAACACTGTTGCAAAACTCGACTCCGGTAATTGCTCTAATAAACTATCTTGAAGTCGCTGAGAGTGATTACTATTTCAAAAATATTTTCCGCGCGCTAAACAGCGGCTTTATTAACACAAAAGGAATTGATACCGCAAATCTTTACCGCATCGCGGCAGAGCATAAAATAATTTCCGGAAAGGAAAACTGGCTGAGCAGTATTAACGATGCGCTTGCTAATCTTTCTCATTCAGGCGATGAAGATGATCTTTCAGAAAATAGAAGCAAGCTGGAAAATGCTAAGAAGGATGTTCTAAAACTGATTGAGACTTTGAAACCGTTTGAGCAGAAAATGACGGTTGAAGAATTTGCAAAGAAGTTATCGGGCTTCATAGTTGATTCTAATCTCGCGTACAATGTTTTGAATATTGGTGAAGAGAAGGAAAAAAATGTTCGCGCTGTTGCTGAACTGCTGAATGTTACTGATGAAATATTTGAGCTTATGAAAGAAGAGTTTGGCGGTGAAAAGAAATTTCCACTTAGTTTTTTTATGGAACAGCTGAGAACCGCGTGCGGCTGGGCTCGATTCAATGTAAAAGAAAAATCCGATTACGGTGTTCTGGTAACTTCTCTTGATGAGATTCGCGGCTTACAGTTTGATTACCTTTTCATTGGCGGATTGTGCGACGGAATTCTGCCAACACGTTTTAATCCCGAAATCTTTTTCTCCGGCTCATACAAGAAGCAAGCGTTTATTCATCAAACGGAAGAGCGCTACCTGTTCTACCGCGCACTTTGCAGTTGGCGAAAAAAGCTATTTCTTAGTTACCACCAAAGTGATGCGAACAAAGAAACTGTTACGTCAAGTTTTCTTAAAGATTTTTCAGCGCTTGTTATCACAACGGAAATAACGCCGGCAGAGTTTGAAAACTATTTATACTCACAAGAAGAAGTATTGATTGAAGCCGGGAAGAATCCAAATCCGGAATTGAACACAGCTTTGAATGCAGAAACAAATCTCGCAATCACAAAATCTTTGGAAGTTGAAAAGAGAAGAACTGAAACGCCTTTCGGCAATTCGGCTTTTACAGGAGATATTCTTTCCAAAGATGATTTAACAATTACCGAAAACGAGTTCGCTGAAATCGAAACAAAGTTGAGAGAGTACTTATCAAAGCAGTATTCAATTTCACAGCTTGAAAACTACGCCAAGTGCCCATTCAAATATTTTGCAGAGCGTGTTCTCGGGATTGAAACAATTGAAGAACCGACAGAAGACATTGAAGCGATTGAGATGGGACGGCTTCTTCACTCTATTCTTTATGAGTTTTACTCTGAGCTTCGCAAAAAGAAAATTGTTCTTCAGCAGTGTAATGATTCCGACTTTGCAAAAGCAAAAAAGCTGATTTACCAAATCGCGTCGAGGCAATTGGAAAGTACGGCTTTCAAATCTCCGCTTACTTTTTATGAAAAAGAGAAAATACTTGTACTCGGCGGCAACGAAGAAGAATCGGTCCTTTTCCGCTTTATTGAAAATGAAAGAAAGTCCGGCAAGGATTTCATTCCACAGTTTTTTGAGGTTGGTTTCGGAAGATTGCGAAGCGAAGAATCCGACGATGAATTAACAACTACCGAAGCCATAAATGTTGATGGAATTAAGCTTCGCGGCAAAATTGACCGGATTGAAGTGAGCGAACCTAGTTCTTCTTTCAATATTGTTGATTATAAATTGAGCGGAACGAAACCAACTTTTGGCGATTTGAAAAACGGAATCTCGCTACAGCTGCCTATGTATTTATACGCCGCCGCTGAATTGCTTACAAAAAAACTTAACCGCCCGGTTTCTCCTAACGAAATGTTTATCTACTCGTTAAAGTATAATGAAAAAGAATTCGGCAGAATTAAAATTGGATTGGCTGGAAAAACAAAAGAAGAAAGATTTGGCTCAGTTGATGAACTGATTGAAAATTCTCTCGCGCATATCAAAAATTATGTCCGGCAAATCTCAGAAGGGAAGTTTAACCTTTCCACTTTGGAAGACCGGGAGAACAAAGTCTGCCGTTTCTGCCAGTTCCGCAAGGTTTGTAGGATTGACGAAGTTTCGGCTTAGAGGTTGAAAACCACCAACCTTTTTACTTATTTTTGGGTGCCGCTGATGGAAGTCAGCGGCAATTTTTTTTAATGTGGCTTCCCAAATCAATAATGGGATGTCAAAAAATATCTTAACGCTATAGGCGATGATAAGTTTTATACTTGTCCACCTCTGGCGGATAAAAGCAACAAAGGAGTTTCTGAGTGGCAAATTTTGTCTATTTAAGCAAAGAACGGATTCGTGAGTTAGAAAAAGAACTTACAGAAATGAAAACAAACGGGCGCAAATCAATGGCGGGAAGAATTGCAGAAGCCCGCTCGCATGGCGATTTATCTGAAAACGCTGAATATGATGCTGCAAAGGAAGAGCAGGGATTGCTCGAGCTTAGAATCAGCAAACTTGAAGACTTACTTTCACGTGCTCAGGTAATTGATCTTTCTAATTATCCACGGGACCAAGTTCATATACTTTCCAATATTACTGTAAAAAATCTGACTACAAAGAAAACATATAAATACACAATGGTTTCACCGGAAGAAGCTAATCTTGAACAAGGTAAAATTGCTACTTCCTCTCCGGTTGGCTCTGCGTTTATGGGCGCAAAAATCGGGCAAATTGTAGAGGCAAAAGTTCCGGCTGGTGTTATCAAGTTTGAAATTCTGGCTATCGAATAAATATTTTGTCATATTGAGTCTCGGGTTACCGGGACGAAATATCCCCTACTTTTTTTATATCTGAGATTCTCCCGAAGGGATGCCTTCGGCTTTCTTCCCGAAAAATTGGGATCAGAATGACAAGTGATTCAAGATTTGGATTTGTTGATTGATGAAAAAGACCGAAGAAAAAATCATCCGCTTTATTGATGCTCACAAATTAATCGAAAAAGGTGAACGGGTTCTTGTTGCTTTCAGCGGTGGACCCGATTCTGTTTTTGCTCTCCACTTCCTAAAGAAATTCCAGAAGAAATATAAAATTGAATTAGCGGCTGTACATTTCAATCATCAGCTGCGTGGAAAAGAAGCTGACGCCGACGAAAAATTTGCTAAAGAGTTTTGCGAGAAACTTGGTGTTGAGTTTTTTTCTGTTAAGCTAAATGTGAAGAAACTCGCCAAAGCAAAAAAGCTTTCTATTGAAGAAGCCGCGCGTAAACTCCGCTACCAAAACTTAGAAAAACTTTGCAAACAAAACTTGTTTCATAAAATTGCAACGGCGCATAATCTTTCAGACAATACCGAAACAGTCTTGATTAATCTGCTTAGCGGAACAAGTGCCGCCGGATTAAGCGGAATACCTGTTGTTCGCGGTAATATTATCCGCCCGGTACTTTGCGTAACTAAGCAAGAAATTCTGGAATATCTCGAAAAGGGTAGAATCGCATTTAGAATAGATACATCAAATCTGAGTGATGATTTTAAGCGCAACTTTCTGAGGAACAGAATTCTTCCGCTGCTGCGCGGTAAAATTAACCCGGCGCTTGATGAAGCTGTTTACCGCACAACATCAAATTTGAAAAGTCAGCTTACGGTAAATGAAAAAGTCGTCAATCATTTTAGCAATGAGTTTACCCGAAAAAAAGCAAACGGCTTCGAGATACGTCTAAATCTTGCAGAAGTTTTTGGAGAAATCCCCGGTGAATTGCTTAAGACGTTGCTGGAAAAGAACTTTGATTACGAGTTCAAGCATGAAGATTACGCTAAGATAAACTCGCTGGCAAAAAATCATAAAGGGAAAAAAGTAAACTTAGGAAGCGGAATTACTGTTATTAGAGAAAAAGAATTGCTCTGTTTCCAAAAGGATGAAAGCAGTTTAACCGGAGAAGTTGAAATTCCGGCTGGCAAAAAAGCAAAGCTATGCGGCGTTACCATAAGCATTCAAAAGGCTGAGATTGAAGCTAATCCGGCTAAAAAGAAAGCTTACGAGTTAATTTCTGCCGATGGATTGGATGAAAAATTCTTGTTGCGCACCTGGAAACATGGGGATATTTTTAAGCCTCTCGGTTTCAAAGGAACGAAAAAGGTCTCAGACTTTTTAACCGACGCAAAGATTCCGTCTTCGGAAAAGAAAAACCGGCTCGTTTTGCTAAACCGGAACAAAATCATCTGGGTTGTTGGTTTAAGAATAAGTGACGAAGTAAAAATTACAAACAAAACTAAAAGAGTTTATAAATTATGGACGATCTAAAGAAAGATGAAATTTGGGTGGGAACAGAAAAGTTTGTTCCGTACTTAACTGCGGAAGTAATACAGAAAAGAGTTGCCGAGCTTGGCAAACAACTGAGCGAAGAATACAAATCCAAACTGCCGATATTTATCGGTGTGTTGAACGGCTCGTTCATGTTCATGGCTGATTTGCTTAAAAACATTTCCATCAATTGCGAAATGGATTTTTTCAAACTTTCCAGTTACGGCGATACTAAAATTTCATCCGGCAAAGTAAAACTTGTTAAAGATTTGAATGCCGATATCACCGATAGGCATTTAATTATTGTTGAAGATATTGTTGATAGCGGGCTCTCAATCAAATACATAGAAGAACTGATAGCCGAGCACAAACCGGCAAGTATGAAGGTTGCATCGCTTCTCTACAAGCCCGATAGCCTCAAATATGACGTCAAAATTGACTATATTGGCTTCGAGATACCAAGTAAGTTTGTTATCGGCTATGGGTTAGATTATGCTCAGAAGTATCGCAATCTCCCCTCAATTTATGCTCTTAGCGAATAAGGAATAGGAATGAAAGAACTAAATAATAAATGGTTTATGGCTGACGAAGATAAAACACCAAATCAAAAACCAAAAAAAGGTTTTACTCCGCAAAAGCAAGATGGAGATTTCGACTGGGGAAAAATTATTAAAACTGTTTTTAGCTGGGGCGCAGTTGTTATTGCCGCAGTTATAGTAATGCAGTTTATGCGTTCCGGTACTTCCGGAACGGTTGATGTTTCTTACGATCAGTATCAGCAGTTTTTGAAAGACAACAAAATTGTACACGCGAAGATTATTAAATCCGATATCAACGATTACCGCCTTGAAGGAACTCTGAGAGAAAAGGAAAAAATCTTTGTTAACAATACCGGCGTTGATATAAAAGTATTTTCAGTAGTTATTGATCAATCGGATCTTCCGGAACAGAAAAAAGCCTGGGATGCAAAGGGAATTAAATACACATACTCAAAAGAATCGAACGAATGGCTTACTGTATTTCTTGGATTCATTCCTTGGCTATTAATTCTTGCTGTGTGGATTTTCTTCTTCCGCAGAATGCAAGGCGGCGGTGCGGGCGGCGGCGGTTCACGTGGAATTTTCAATTTTGGAAAAAGCCGCGCTAAACTTATTTCCGAATCGCAGATTAAAGTTACGTTCAAAGATGTTGCGGGTGCAGATGAAGCAAAACAAGAACTTCAAGAAATTATCGAGTTCTTACGCGAACCCGCAAAATTTCAAAAACTTGGCGGAAAAATTCCACGCGGCGTTTTGTTATTAGGACCTCCCGGAACCGGTAAAACTTTATTAGCACGTGCAGTTGCCGGAGAAGCGGGCGTACCGTTCTTTTCTATTTCCGGTGCGGACTTTGTTGAAATGTTTGTTGGTGTTGGCGCAAGCCGTGTTAGAGATTTATTCGATCAAGGAAAGAAAAACGCTCCTTGTATTATTTTCATAGATGAAATAGATGCTGTGGGTCGCCATCGCGGTGCGGGTTTAGGCGGCGGACATGATGAGCGCGAGCAGACTTTGAATCAATTACTTGTTGAGATGGATGGCTTTGAGCAGAACAGCGGCGTTATAATTATTGCTGCTACAAACAGACCGGATGTTCTCGATCCGGCATTATTGCGCCCAGGTCGCTTTGATAGACAAGTTGTTGTAGATCGCCCAGATGTTAAAGGCCGCGAAGGAATTTTGAAAGTTCACACAAGAAAAATTCCTCTTGAGCCGGATGTTGATTTAACTGTGCTTGCAAAAGGAACTCCTGGTTTAGCCGGCGCAGAAATTGCAAACCTGGTTAACGAAGCAGCGCTTCTTGCGGCGAGAAAGAATAAGAAAAAAGTTGGCATGGAAGATTTTGAAGAAGCCAAAGATAAAGTGATGATGGGAATGGAACGTAAGAGCATGATAATCTCCGAAGCTGAAAAGAAGATTACTGCTTACCACGAAATTGGACACGTTCTTGTTGCTAAGATGATTCCTGAAGCAGATCCTGTGCATAAAGTAACAATCATTCCACGCGGAAGAGCACTCGGCGTTACAACTTATCTTCCGGTTGATGAGAAGCATACATACTCCAAAACATATCTTGAAGCTATGATTACTTATGCACTTGGCGGAAGAGCAGCAGAAAAATTGGTCTTCAATCAACTTACAACCGGTGCCGGTAACGATATTGAAAAAGCTACCGGTATAGCGCGCAAAATGGTTTGCGAGTGGGGTATGAGCGAAAAACTTGGACCGCTTGCTTTAGGAAACAAAGAGCAAGAAATATTTTTGGGAAGAGAAATTTCTCAGCATAAAGATTTTAGCGAGCAAACAGCTCAGATTATTGATATGGAAATCAAAAAGATTATCATAGATGGAATGGACAGCGCCGAAAAAATTCTTGCTGATAATGCCGATATGCTTCATAAACTTTCTAAAGAACTTCTTGAAAGAGAAATACTTGATAACGATGAAATAGAAAAAATTATGCGCGGGGAAGAACTTCCGCCGGTCAAGAGAAATGGTTCTAATGATGCCTCTCATGCTAAAGCAGAAGAAGTTCCGGATCATGTAAAATCTTTGCTTGATGAAAAGAAAAAAAGAGAAACGGAAAAGCCTGCCGAAACAAATGACTGATGACCGCGGAACAATAGATTACAAAAATGAAATTTACCGGAAGGGAATCCATATGGTTTCCCTTTCTATTCCCACCGTTTATTATTTTATTACAAAAGAACTCGCGCTTTATATTTTAATCCCAATGATGATTTTTTCTCTAACCGTGGATTACGGAAGATATTTTTCCGAAACAATGGCAAAGCTGGTTCAAAAAGTTTTCGGGTTTTTAATGCGCAAACATGAGTGGGACAGCAAAAAGAAAAATCTTAACGGCGCCACATACGTTTTGATTTCTGCGGTGTTTGTTGTGATTGTCTTTCCCAAAGTTTTTGTGATTACCGCTTTTGCCGTTCTAATTATTGGCGATGTAGCCGCAGCATTAATCGGCAGGCGTTACGGAAAAACAAAATTTTTGTTTAAGAGTCTGCAAGGAACGCTGGCGTTTTTTGTCTTTTCTTGTATTGTTGTTTTAGCTACGCCAAAAGTTGAAGGAAGCCTAACCGAGTATTTAATAGGTTTTGCCGCAGTTGCAGTAGGTGCAATTGCGGAAAATGTTTCCGGTACCTGGGCTGATGATAATTTTACAATTCCGGTTACAATCTGTGTTACAATGTGGATACTTTATATAATCTTTTTACCGCAGCTTCCTCTAATCTTACCAAACGTACCTAATTAATATCTGTCATTCTGAGCGCAACGAAGAATCGCCAACTTTTGCCGACACGATTTAAATATTTTCGAAAGTTTAGAATTTCTCTCCTAGTTTACCAGCTTAATAGAACGCGGATCTAACGGATTAAACTGATTAACGCAGATTTAAATCCTCGTACGTCTGCTCAATCCGCGCTTCCCATTCTATTCATAGTGATTTCGTGGCTTCATTTCTCGACATCGCTCGAAATGACATAAAACTATTATAAATAATTTGTATTTGCTTCTTACGGCTCACGATTTTCGTTTACTCCATCCCTCTCAAAATCTCATACGGTATTTGATATCCCGGAAAATCTTTCTTCGCTTTCTCAATGTAAACCTTAGCGCGCTCTTTGTATCCGAACTGAAGTTCGTAAGCCGCGCGGTAGGTGAGCATAGTACCAACCGTAGTTTCAATAAACTGAATGTACTTATTCTTTTCTTTAGGTAATCTGATAGTAAACTTTGGATCTGGTGCTGGAATATATTCAGTCCTTTTAACAACTTTGAAGGCGAGCAAGTGAGGAACTAACTGATAACCCTTCGGCAAAGTAAATTCACCACGCTGCATTTCATTCTGGAAAAGTTCTAAGCCAATGTAACAGTTGCGCTCTTCAATATTTTTCCCAATTAAATTTGTCATAACAGCACGGTAATTCTGTTCAAGCAGATTGGGATCAAAATCCTCATCACGCTCAAATAGTTTTACAGCTTCAACAAACGCGCTTGATTCGGCTTCAATCTTTTTCATCACAGCGGGATGATTATTTTGCAGCTGATGATAATACCATGAGCGGCGAAGCAGTTCCTTATCTATTACAGCAACATCTTTACGAAAGCTCTCAACATTCTGGAAATAATACGAAGCCGAAACAAAATAGTCCCACTGATAAGAAAAAATTAACGAGTTGGGCTCCATACTTCCAATGATTGCTTTGGTGTAATCTTCGAAAGTATAACTGTCACTTTGATCGGTATCGCTCCTATTTATTGCCAAAGGAACAAAGCAAAGCAAACCAACAATTGCAAGAGAGTAATTTTCCCTTAATGATTTTGTCTTGAGGTATAACATCAGTTGGAGAACTCCAAATGCGATGAAGAAGGAAAAAATTATGTAAGTAAGTAGAAAGTAGGAATCAATATCAACAATGTCATAGTTAATTGAATAGAGAACCGTAAAAAGAAAAGTGATTAGTAAAGCTGTAAACAGTTTCTTCTCCCGCTTGAAAAGAAAAATTATTCCGGCGATTCCAAGAAACAAGCCTGCATAAGCAAATTCTGACGGAAAGTTAGATAGAAAATATTTGAACTGTTTTCCGGCTGCTTCGAAGGAAGCAAAAAGCCAAACTTGATATTGCTTGCCGGTAAAGTGGCGCCAGAAGTTTTCGAAGTTAACCGGATTGCCCCAATTTAAAATTGGCTGTGATGCCGCGCGGATTGGTAAGTAGAGATAAATAAGAAAAAGAACCGGAAGCGAGACGACTGCTGTAAGTCCAATCTTCTTGAAAGCTTGCTTTGTGAACTTCTCTTTTTGAAAGAACAGTATTGCTGCGAATGGGAGCGTAAGCAATGTTGTCATATGGTTAGCAAAGCCAAACGCCAAAGCAAGACCAACATAAATCCAATCTGTAATTTTATTTTCGGTTGAGTAATGCGCGCAGAGAGCAGTAAAGATTATAAGAGTAAAAAGAAAAACCTGAAGTGAATAAACTTCAACTGAAGTTGACTGCATCCAAAATGTTTTGCTGAACGCTAAATAAAATCCTCCTGCAATAGCAACAATAATTTTCTGGTCGGCTGTAAATCCGGTCTCAATTACTTTCATCCTTTGTTTTGTTTTTTGCGCAACTGATTTAGTTGCTAAACCTTTAACCAGCTGCTCAAAAATTTTGACAAAAAGCACTATTGCTAACGCGCACCAAACTGCGGCAAGTAAATTGGCTTGATAGATTTTTGCGAATGGTAAAGGAATTTTCAAAAAGAGATAGCCAAGCATTGTAAATAACGGGTAGCCGGTTGGATGAGCAATACCAAGCGTTGCCTGCACAGCGGCAAGTTCACCTGAATCAATTTGTATTACGCTTGGTGCCAGTGTGAATAAATAGATTATAAAAACAATTGCGGCTGTAGCAATCGCATAATGCTTTCTCAGAATAGCCAACATTAATCACCTAGTAATTTTTCAAACAATTGAGAATTCGATTTAAGAATTTGTTTCAACACGGTTTCAAGAGCATTCATGTTATCGTTCTTAGTGCAACGATTTAAGAGAAGCTTTTTTTCATTGGTACTGTATGACGAAGCAGAGGTTGAGTTAAATACGTTTTGCAGACATAACTCCACAAATTTTAGTCTTTCGAAATTAGCCTTTAAAACTTCAACTTCAGGGTGGAACTTATATAATTCCGTAAAAATCTTTTTGTAGCCAGCTCCAATTAATTTGTTCAAATGTTTTTTGTCTGAAATAATAATTGTTTGCAGAATAAAATCTATTGTAAGAAGTCCGCCTCTATCTTTTTTAATATTGATGCCGGTGCTTAAACTGTTTGCAGATTGCTGAAGAACCGAAGCGTGCATCTTTCGTACTTCAGTTTTAATATCTTTTGCGGTAAACCGTTGCGAGTATTTAACAATTGCCGAAGCAAACATTTTGAACAACTTCTCGTTGCCATAAACAAATCTTAGTTTAGTTAGTGCTTGAAACTCCCAAACCCGCGCACGGTTTGAAAGGTAGGTTTCGTAATTCTTTATATCCCAAACAATGGGAGATTTTTTTCCCTCCGGACGCAAGCGGAAATCCACATCGAATGGTTTGAATTTTTCTTTTGCGATGCCGAGAAAATCTTGAAAATGGTTTTGTATTCTTTCGTTAGCTTCTATTTCTTCAACCACCACGATTAAATCAATGTCGGAAGAAAAATTCATGTTGGAGGCGCCCAAACTGCCGAGCGCTGCAATGAAATAATTGTAATTGAGATTTTGCTTGCCGAGAATCACAGCAATATGAAAAGTGAAATACGCAGAAAGTGTCTCCGCAACTTTGGGCTGCTTTATCAAACCAAGTGAAAACTGAACAGAAAGTGTGAACACAATCTGCTCTGTGGTCAGAATTGCGAAATCGCGGCTTAAGTCTTTTGTAAACACTCTTCGTGAAATAAAGAAATCTTCCAAGCGGTTTGAGCCGGATAATGCTTCAACGGCTTTCTGCGAATACTCGCATAAGCGCAAAAAGCTCCTAAAGAATTTATTATTTATAAACTCGCCGTACCAGATAGATGGAAATTTTGTGGTACGGATAACGCGTACAAAGTTTTCAACAACACTGTCGGGATCAACACAACCTTTTAAATATTCGGCTAGGCTTGGTTCAATTGAGTCAAACAGATCAATCGTGCGCGAATCAAATTCTTTCCGCTCAATTATTCCTTGTCCGCTGCGCAAGAATTGCAAATTCTTTTCCGCCTTTGGTTTCTCCTTAAATAGAATTTGTTGCTTGCCCGCTGTAGAAGAACAGTCATCAGTTTTCAGAATATGGTTATAAATTTCGCGGACAGATTTACGGTAACTTTCCAATTGTTCCTTAAAGTCTTCAGCGGAATTCATCTGCAAATAGATTGCAAGCTTGTTAACCATTGCCGCATCACCAGGAATCTGATGCGTTTGCGTATCGTTCATTAGCTGAAGAAAGTGCTCAATCCTCCTATAAAAAATGTAAGCCTCGGCAAGCAATTCCTTTTCTTTCTTCCGCAATAGTTTTCTTTCCAGAAGAACCTCAAGTGCAATTAAACTGTTGCCGGTTCGCATCTCTGTATATTTACCGCCGTTAAGAAGTTGTAACGCTTGAACGGAAAACTCGATGTCGCGGATTCCGCCGGGAAAAGTTTTTACATCCTCCTTTACGTTATGCTGGCGCTCAATGTTCTGCTTCATCGCCTTAATTTTATCTTTGATAGATGAAGAGTATGAAACGTGATAAACATAAGGAGTAACGAAAGAAATGAATTTATTGTATAGCTCTCTGTTACCGCTTATGAAATCCAACTTTATCAACATTTGCCGTTCCCAATCTTCGCCGCGTGTTTCGTAATATTTTATGTAATCATTCAGCGCTTTGCAGAGAGGAGAATATTTCCCATCTGGGCGTAAGCGGAAATCAGTGCGGTAGATATATCCGTTGGGAGTAATTTCAGTTGATGATTTTGAGAACAGCTGCACGGTTTCGGAAAGTATTTCGTGAAAATCTTTGTTGATGGATTCTAACTGAGAATTAGAATCGTAGAATAAAATTAAATCTACATCGCTGCTGTAATTAAGCTCGCCGCCACCGAGTTTGCCAAGTGAGCAGAGAGAATATTTATTACTAGGGGGGGCTATATTATATTTTGCGAGAACATCTTCGTAACAGATTTCGAAAAGATTTTCGTTGAGAACTTTTGCAAGAAATGAAAGCTGCCGCGTTGTACTGAGTAGTTCATCAAAGTGCAGAATGTCAGTTGTCCCGATTTTTAGAATAATTCGCTTTTTGAATTGACGCAGAAAAGTTAATCTAGAGTTGAGCGATTTGAATTTTCTAACACCTTCGCTTACCTCTTTCTCCAGTTCTTCAAGTTTTATTTCCCTTGACAAGTACTCTTGATCAAAAATTTGGTAAAGATATTCCGGATTGCGAACAACAATATCCGTCAGATAATTTGAGCTAGCCGCTATTGATACAACAATTTCGCCGTGATGAGGAAGTTTTGGCAGTTCACGGAAAAAGAAAGACTTATCGTATATAGCGGAAATGATGCGGAGAAGGTTCGCTTCTGATGAGGAATTGAAAAAATATTTGCCGGCTTCTGTTTCAAGCTGCGAAACAATATTCTCAAATAGTTCTGAAGAGAGCAATCCTTCCGAAAGCTCTACAAACTTTTTGATGAATGAATCCGAGAAATGAAAATTCTGCAATGCCAAAATAATCCCAAGTTTCTGTGTCTAAAATAGTTTAAGAGAATGTAAATCGCACAAGAAAGAAAAAAATAAGTAGCCGGAAATAAGAAGCCTGCTACTCGCTTTGTTTGTTGAGCGGGTCAGTTGTCCGCATTCAGCTATAAGATAGAAAAACAAATCTTTCTGTAAAGACGTAGCGTGCTACGTCTCTACCATAAAATCTACCTGTACATAAAATTACCTTGACAATAAATTATGGAAAAACGTTATTGCTAATAGATTACAGTTACTCTAAAACTAAATCTTAGCATTTTCAGTTCTTCCATATGGAGGGTGTATGATTAGAAAGTTACTACTCACAGTCCTAAGTTCAACAATCATCTTTGCGCAATCAACGGTAATTTCAAAGTACGAAAACGGTTTAAGGTGTCTTGCAGGCAAGGATACTGTGAACTCAATTGTTTTCTTAAAAAAAGATATTGAAGAAAGTGAACGAGCCGATTCCTACTATCAGCTTGCAATGATATTACAAGCATGCAAAGATTATTATAAAATGAATGAGGCGGAGGATTATTACAAAAAGGCAATTGATAAAGATCCGCTCAATGTTAAGTATCGGCTTGACTACGGCAAATATCTTGAAATGATAGATGTAAAAGTTAGAGATGATATGACCGCGCGTAAACGGGCAAGAGATCAATACGAAAAGGTAATTGAAATAAGCCCGGCTAATTCTGCCGCCTATTTTAGAATGGGAAAGCTTGAGTACAATGACTATCTGGATTATCACAATTCTTTTCAAAAAGAAACTTTCACTACCGGAGACAATTATTTTATAACTTCTGCCAGTGCAAGAAGCAAGTTGAAGGAAAATCAATGGGAAGTATCTCAGGACGCGCAATTAAGCTTTATTAAAGAGGCAAAGAATAGTTATGATACAGCAGAAGAATATCTGCATCTTGCTATTAAAAACGACTCTTCACTTTATGACGCATATACAACGTTAGCCGGTTTATATGAAGATTCCGGTGACTATCAAAAAGGAGTTGATGTTCTTAAGCAACTGTTTAGAAAAAAGGAGAATGATTATAGTTATCACGCAACTCTTGCCTTTTTATATTACCGGTTAAATGAGCCGGGGCTATCGTACCCTGAATTTCAGAAAGCGATTGCCTTGATGACGAATGAAGAAAAAAAAGAATTTCTAATTGGCAGTGTTAAGATTCTATTGCAATCCCTTTTGGATGAAAAGAAAGTGTACAGCGAAACCGAACTCAATCAAATTGTAAACAGCTATTGGAATAGAAAAGACCCGTTAGTTATTACCGAGATAAACGAAAGACTACTTGAGCATTTTGCAAGAGTAACTTATGCTAATCTAAGATTTGGTGTTGAATCACTAGGAACAAAAGGATGGAAAACAGATAGAGGAGAAGCGATAATTAGGTACGGATTTCCCGACAAAAGAATACGCTACAGACCATATATATATGATACTGGGAAAAAGTTTATTAGGTTGATCAAGACTGATATTTGGACCTACAATAACTTCACTTTGGCGTTTACGGATCGGTTTTTAACAAATCAATTTCAGTTCAACAGTCCATACACTTCCGAAAGTCCTAACACTTCCATAACACTTTCTCAATATCCCGGAAATACTGATGATCTTGTAAAACTAGATCTTCGTTATTCCAAGCCGGAAGAATATAATCCTAACTTCAAGGGACCAATATTTAGAGTCCCATATAAAGCATATCAGTTTGCCGCATCAGACAAAAACAAAACCGATGTGTATGTTGGATATCAAATAAATTATGAAGATACGGCAACAACTAAAGAACAATTCAGCCAAGGTTATGATGTAGGACTATTTTTTAACGATAACGGATTTAATAGAAAATTTGGGAAGAAACAAACCTTAGCTTATAATGAAAGAAACGGCAATTGTTATAATCATTCCATTTTAATGCAGACGCTTCCTCAGAATGGAAATATGGCATTTGAGTTAATGAGAAAGAAAGATAGCGGCATAGCGTCATATCATGGTAAGTTTTCTATTAAGAGTTTTAGAGGTAATGAACTGCAAATAAGCGATATGCTTCTTGCCAAGGAATTAGAACTTGAGAAAAAATTAGATGGAGCCATTGAAAGGAAAAATATTTCGGTTGTTGCTAATCCAACAAACCGGTTTAACAGCAAAGACCAGATTTATCTTTACTACGAAATTTATAATTTGGGTAAGAGAAGCAGCTACACAGATTTTGAACAAAAGCTTACTATACAAAAGAAAGGAGATGATGGAATTATTGGTTCTGTTCTAAGCGTTGTTGGGCTTGATGGTAAAGGCAATAAGATTATGCTCACTTCCAATTATCAAACGGAAGAGCGTGACCCGCAGATGTATCTTCAATTAGATATGAGCAAATATGACGCTGGTAATTATTTTGTAACCGTAACAATCAAAGACAAAAATTCCGGTAAAACAATAAGCGCAAGTACAGAATTACAATGGGGTGAATAATGAAAGCAGCACAAAATATATCTTGGCTGTTATGCCTTTTCATTACTGTAATTAGTGCGCAAACTTACCGACCTTTGTTAAAAACGGCTAAGGTAGATACTTTCGAGCTAAAACTTTCGGCACTACGGAGCGCAGTGAGAGAAAAAGGTGACGCAGCTTCTTACTTTGAATTGGCTAAGTTTTACTGGATTCAAAATTCTTACTCGATGAGGAATCAAGCGTTCGAATGTGCATATGATGCAGTTGCCAAAGATGAAAAAAATATTGAATACAGATACTTCTATGCTGATTTGTGCCGAAGCTTTTCAAAGTTTGAAGCGAGAGATCAATGGAAAGAAATATTAGAAATAGACAGTACGCAAATTCCCGCACTATTATATCTTGCTGAATACAGTGCCCGAGAGTTTTTCGAGTGGGATAAATCTTATAGGAACTTGGGGGCAACTTTAGCTCCGCTGCAAGAATGGGCAGATGAAGATTTTTATGAAGCTGTAAAATATTACGAAAAAGCATTGAAGATTGACTCTTCGAATTATGACTTATGCTTGAAGGTGGCATTGTTTTATGAGAAAAATAATAAGCCACGGTTAAGCATTAAACACTTAGAAAGGTTAGTTAGGCTGAATAAAGCTGATAAAGACGTTTTCCTTGCTTTAGGGCTTGTTTACTACCACACCGTTAATTTTCAGAAAAGCTATGAAAGTTATTCGAAAGCACTTTCCGATATGTCAAAGTATGAATATGATGATTACACTTATCATTCAGTGGAGATGATTTTAACCAAAGAGATTGAAAAGCGCGGACTAAAAACCGAATCTGAAATAAAAGAATACATCTCCTACTATTGGAATGAAAAAGATCCGCTGAGAATGACAAAATATAACGAGCGGTTGCTTGAACATTATAGTAGAGTTGCATATGCAAACTTGAATTTTGCCGAGCCGATAAGAAATTTGGTAGGTTGGAAGACAGATAGAGGTGTAATAGTTGTTAGGTATGGAGAGCCTTTGTATCGAATGAGAATTAGACCACAAATGGGAGGCAATAACTCTGTTTCATCATCTGGAAGATTAATTAGTGCTATTCCAGCTAAACAAGAACTATGGCAGTTACCCGGCTTTTCTGTTGCATTTGAAGATTGGTCATATAACGGTTCTTATAGATTAAGTTGGAATAACTATGAATATATCAACGCAAAAAATAGTAAAGAACCAACTTTATATTTCCCGAAGTTTAATGGACCAGCTTTTGAACTTAAACATAAAGTCTATCAGTTTGCATCAAAGAATAAGACCAAAGTTGATGTTTATTTAACCTATGATGTTGATTTAACAGATTCAGTTTCATTACCAAAGTCTTTTGCAGAAGGCTATGATGTAAGTTTTTCTCTTTACGATGATTCTTTTAATGAAAAAATTAAATACAACAATACAGTTACAGATACTTCGCAAGTAGATAATCATTTGATCAACACTTGCGTAATTAAGACTAAACCAACTGCCGGAAACGCGACTTTCGAAATTTTAAGAAAGCAAGACCGGGGAGTTGCATCGTATCATGGAAGATTTAAAAACAAAAACTTTCAAACAGCAGAATTGATGTTAAGCGATTTAGTGCTTTCAAAAGAAATTAAGATTGATGAACAAGTTCCCGGCGGTTTCTGGAGGAATGAATATTCAATTTTGCCAAATGTATCAAATACCTTTAGCTCAAAATCTCCGCTATACCTTTATTATGAAATCTATAATCTTGGAATAACATCGAGCAATGAAAGTAATTTTGAACAAACGGTTACAATAAAACCAAAGGAAGAAGAAGGATTTTTCGATTCTGTTTTACGTACGTTTGGGCTTAAGCAGAGTGAGAAAAAACTTTCGCTCACTTCCCAATACAAGTTACCAAAGGCTGATCAACAAATGTACTTGCAGTTAGATATGAATAATTACCCGCCCGACACTTATATTCTTACTGTTTCGATAAAAGATAAAAACACAAACAAAACTGTCAGCTTGAACTCAGAATTAACATGGCAATAATAGAATAAATGGTTTACTGGCGAAAAACATACGAACGAAATTATGCTAAGGGAATAGCCGGAAGCATTCTTATTCACTTATCTCTAATCATATTCCTCATCATTCCCAAGTGTGAAGAACCGGAGTTGCAAGAAAGAATTTATATGCACACCCACGATGTTATTGTTTTTCAACGCGCGCTGGATGCAAAAGATATAATAGGTGACGGATTAGGAATTGGCGGTTCTTCCGGCTTGGGTGAAAATCCAAATGCACAAGCAACAAACAACTCACAAGCATTATTTGCTAATCCGGTAGCTTCATCTACACCGGATGAAATGGATTTTGGGATGGTAACCAATCTTAATAAACCGGATTCGACAAATAGAGGAGGATTTGGAAACAGCGAGGGGAGCGGTTACGGAAGTGGAAGCGGCGGCGGCAAAGGTGATGGTATTGGCAGCGGAATTGGAACCGGAAAAGTTTATCAATCGTTGCCATTTGCACCAAGACAAATTTTGGAAGTGTTGCCGGATAACACAAAAGAGACTAAAGGTTACATCATTCTTGCGTTACGAATTGGAACGGACGGCAAAGTGCAAGAACACAAAGTTCTAATGAACTCTATGAATGATTCAGCATTATTAAAAAAAGTCTTGGAAGCGGCGAATAAATCCCGCTGGCAGCCGGTTAAAATGGAAGGGGAAAAAGTAGAATACTGGATTGAGAAAACTTACAGATTTGAATGAGGAGAAAAATCCCGTTAGGGATAAAATCTTTATAATAATGAATACACCTATCGGTTATAATCCCCTTGGGGGATGTGATATTACGGGCTGAAACTTTATTGAACTAAAGAATGGTTTTATTTATTACATCCCTAAAGGGATTTTGAACGATTATGAGATGGTATTGATCTAAAAATATATAGTGTCTACGGCACAAAATGTTTTATGGTTTTTAAGTTTCCGTAAAACCCAAGGACAAAAAAATGTGTTGCATTTAATTTGTACGATTCTGATGTTACTAATACAAACTAGAAAGGGGTTGAATGCCAATTCTTTACCATTCCTCAAAATAACTTGGTGGTAAAATGAAATACGCAACAATCATTTGTTTATTTATTTCTTCCGTTACCTTTTCTCAATCGCTAAAAGTAGTGCTAGACAAAGCCACAGTGCTAGAAGATGAGTTTGTTCATCTTGTGACCTATTCAAATGAAGCAAAAGAAAAAATTATTCTTCCTAAGAAAAAAAATGGGGAAATGAACTTGCCAGAAAAATATCTTAATATTTTTTACAGTTGGGACACTAAGCAAGATGAAAAGATTTCTGTTTTAGCTTATCAACTTAAAGATGAAGATTTGTTATATATAGATAAGAACAACGACAACGATTTATCTAACGATGGTGCCCCATTATTATTTCCGCTGACCAAAGATTCCATCACCTTTAAAGTAGAATCATTGTCAGACAGCAAACAAAAAGTTAAGCTTGCTTTGTTTAGAACTCCAAACGCGGTTGATTCAATAAAAAAGTATTATTTAGATGAAACGGGTAACATTAATCCAAAGTTTTTGTCATTTGCAAAAATATATAGCGATGAAGCAGAATTTGATGGCAGTAAAAGATCATTCTATTTTGATTATAGAATTTCTTTACGAAAAGGAAAATTGAGACTGCAAGACTCGGTTTATACAGTGGGCTTGTTTGATTATTCCAATAACGGTGCTTATAACGATGAGACTGATTTACTGATAATTGACTTAACAAAAGCCGGCAAACTTAATCTTGACATAGCTTCTAATGTCTTTTCAGTTCATGATGTAATTCACTTAAACGGAAAAAACTATAAACTCTCCTCAGTAGATAAATATGGTGATTACTTTGTTATTGAAGAAACAAAAGAAGCGCCTACTTTCAAATATTTAGAAAGAATCCAAAAAGAGATTGCGCAGAGTGCTAAAAAAGGCAATCTAACTGAAGAGTTTTGGAATTATCAAGTAGTTACACTCGAAGGAAAAATTTCTTCGCTAAAAGATTACAAGGGAAAATACTTGTTCATAAACTTTTGGGGCGAGTGGTGTTTGCCTTGCTTAAATGAAATTACCGAACTGAAAGAAGCCTATAAAAAGTATGGTGTCCAGATTGGCTTTATCAGTCTTATGAAAGTTCGAGACCTTCGAAAGGCGAAAAAGATAATTTCTGATAAAGAAGTTGTCTGGCAAAATTTCTTTATCTCTGATGAAATCGAAAAGCAATTCAGAGTGAAGGGTTATCCATCCAATGTATTGATCAATCCGGATGGAAATACTTTTATCATGGTTGGTCCAATTAACCGTACTTTCTTTGATATGAATATTAAATAGATTTTCGTCATTCTGAGCGAAAAGAAAAATCTGAAACCCAAAATAGATTCTTCGGTCGCCCTTGTCTTCGACTTCGCTCAGACTGACGGGACTCCCTCAGAATGACACCTACTTTCATGCAGAAAAATCTCTCCATTCTTTGGGGCTTAATTTCGCTCTGAATTTGCAAACATTTCACAGCCGAGGCGTTTCATCCAAGTGTAGTTTCATTGTATTTCAGACACGCTTTATTTAACTTTAGCCCGCAAAATGAAAGAACCCGGCTCGCTTTTCGGATTTTCAGAGATAAAAAATCTTGTAAACGAAGGAACAATTTGCTCTCGCTTTCAATTTAAGCAAAGCAAAAATATAGGAGAAATTGATGTTCGATTCACTGCTGAAGAAGTTGTTCGGTGACAAAAATGTTAAAGCAACTAAAGATTTATGGCCAATTGTAGATCAAATAAATCAAGAGACTGAGAAATTACAATCGCTTTCCGATGATGAACTCCGCGCGAAAACTGCCGAGTTTAAACAGAGAATAGCCGAAGCAATACATGATATTAAAACTCCGCTCGATGAATTAAAGACAAAACTTGCCAGCGTTCAATCCGCAGAAGAAAAACACGCACTTCATGATGAAATTGAAGGCTACGAAGACCAGCTTACTGATAGATATGAAGAAGTTTTAACCGAAATTCTCCCCGAAGCATTTGCAGTTGTTAAAGATACATGCCGCCGTCTCGTTGGCAAATCATGGGAAGTTGCCGGCACTAAAACTATCTGGGAAATGGTTCCTTATGATGTTCAGCTAATTGGCGGAATGGTTCTTCACTCCGGCAAGATTGCTGAAATGGCTACCGGTGAAGGAAAGACACTTGTCGCTACACTTCCGGTTTATCTTAATGCATTAACCGGTCGCGGAGTGCATCTTGTTACTGTGAACGATTACCTTGCCAAACGTGATAGCGAGTGGATGGGCGAAGTTTATAAATTCCACGGATTAACTATTGGCTGTATCATCAACACAATGGACCCCGAAGAAAGAATTAAGCAGTACAATTGCGATATTACATACGGAACAAACAACGAATTTGGTTTTGATTACTTGCGCGATAATATGGCAAGCGCAAAAGAATATTGTGTTCAGCGCGGACACAATTTTGCAATAGTAGATGAAGTTGACTCTGTGTTGATAGACGAAGCAAGAACTCCGCTCATCATTTCCGGTCCGGTTGATAAAGCTGAACACAAATTTGACGAAATGAAACCTCGCGTTGAAAGATTGTTCAGAAAGCAAGCTAACCTGGTTGCAAGTATTGTTAAGGAAGCTGAAACGCTTTTGCAATCTTCTGATCCCAAAGACCGCGAGAAAGCCGGTGTTTGTTTGCTGAGAGCACATCGTGGTTTTCCGAAAAACAAATCTTTGATGAAACTTCTATCCGAAGCAGAATACAAAAAATTGCTTCAAACTACCGAACTGGATTTTCTACGTGAGAATTCCAAACGTATGCCCGAAATTGATGAAGAACTTTACTACGCAATCGAAGAGCGTCAGAATCAAATTGATTTAACGGAAAAAGGCAGAGAAGAACTTGCTGTTGGCTCCAAAGAAGGTAAACAGTTTTTCGTTATTCCCGATCTTGGCTTAGAGATAAGTAAGATTGAAAATGATGCGGCAATGGCAGTTGAGGAAAGAATCAAAAAGAAAGATGAGCTTTATCATCTTTACTCGGAACGTTCGGATGTAATTCACACAATTAATCAGCTTCTTAAAGCATACACACTTTTTGAAAAAGATGATGAATATGTAATTACCGAAGAAGGCAAGATTGCAATCGTTGATGAATTTACAGGACGCGTTCTTCCGGGCAGAAGATATTCGGATGGCTTGCATCAAGCAATTGAAGCTAAAGAAAATGTTCATGTAGAAAGAGATACACAGACTCTCGCAACTATTACTCTGCAAAACTATTTCCGTTTGTACAGAAAACTTGCGGGCATGACCGGAACTGCGGAGACAGAAGAAGGTGAGTTTTTCGAAATTTATAAATTGGAAGTTGTCGTAATTCCAACCAACAGACCAATTACACGCAGCGATGAAGATGATGCTATCTATAAAACGAAGCGCGAAAAGTATAATGCAATCATTGAAAAGATTAAAGAACTGAAAGAACAACGAAGACCGGTTCTTGTTGGTACAACCAGTGTAGATGTTTCAGAAACAATAAGCAGAATGTTGAAACGTCAGGGCGTTCAGCATAATGTTCTTAACGCTAAACAGCATCAGCGAGAAGCGGAAGTTGTTGCATTTGCCGGACAGCCGGGCGCGGTAACAATTGCTACTAACATGGCTGGTCGTGGTACGGATATTAAACTTGGCGCGGGTGTTAAAGATTCGGGCGGTCTATATATTCTTGGAACTGAACGTCACGAAGCGAGACGTATTGACCGTCAGTTGCGCGGTCGTTCCGGCCGTCAAGGCGATCCCGGTACAACAAAGTTTTACATTTCTCTTGAAGATGATTTGATGCGTTTGTTCGGCAGTGATAGAATTACAAACGTTATGAGCAAAGTTGGAATGGAAGAGGGTGAAGCGATTGAACATTCGCTTATTACAAAATCCGTAGAACGCGCTCAGAAAAAAGTTGAAGAGAACAACTTTGCAATTCGTAAACGTTTGCTTGAATATGATAACGTAATGAATCAGCAACGAGAAGTTATTTATTCAAGAAGAAAACAAGCGCTTGAAGGTGAACGCCTAAAAGCTGAAGTTCTTGAATACCTCGATGAATATATTGAAGGCGTTGTAGAGAAGCATTATGAGAATGCCGAAATGGATCAGCTTCGCGAAACTATTCTTCAGCATCTCCTGGTAGATCTCAAATTTGAGCCGGCAGTTTGGGAAAGTTTAGGGCAAAATGGTGTTAAAGAAAAATTAGTTGAAGTGGCAACAGATTTCTATTCTCGCAAAGAAGAAATGTTAGGCAGCGAATTAATGTCCCGCTTAGAACAATATGCAGTGCTTAGTGTAATTGATAATAAGTGGCGCGAACATCTCCGCGAAATGGATGACTTAAAAGAGGGAATCGGGCTTCGCGCGTATGGGCAAAAAGATCCATTGCTTGAATACAAGGGAGAAGCGTATAATTTGTTTGTTAATTTACTCGGTGATTTAAGAAATGAAGTTGTTTCTTTCTGTTTCAAGTTTTGGCCTCAAGCTCCGGCAGAAGTTCAGAACAGAAGAACTACGCCGGCAGCAAGGATGAAAACGATTAAAGATTCTGCTGATAACTTAGGTCTAAGAAACCAGCCGGCTGAAGGTTCTCAAGCCGGAAAAGCAAAGCCAATCCGCGTTGAAGAAAAAACCGGAAGAAATGAACCTTGCCCTTGCGGAAGCGGAAAGAAATTCAAAAATTGCCATGGTCTTACTGCATAATGAGGATTAAATGAAAAAAATAGAAGCTATTATTCGTCCTTTTAAACTTGATGATGTAAAAGAAGCTTTGCTGGAAGAAGGAATCCGCGGAATGACGATTACGGAAGTGCGCGGTTACGGAAGACAGAAAGGACATAAAGAAACTTACCGCGGTAGCGAGTATCAAATTGAGTTTGTTCCTAAACTTAAAATAGAAATTGTTGTTGATGCAAAACTCGCAGAGAAAGCTGTTGATGCGATTTTGCGTACCGCAAAAACCGGGCAAGTTGGAGACGGCAAAATATTTATTTCAGATATTACTGATGTGATTCGTATCCGCACGGATGAATCGGGTCCATCGGCTTTATAATTTTATCACAAAACAAAGGTGAGCGCATAAGCTTTTCTACGATTCACTAATAAACAGAGTTGAAAATGTTTTACTCCAATAGCAAGAAACTCTTTGCGCTTCTTTCTTTTATCTTTTTATCAATCGCTTTTTCCGGCTGCGGCGTTTACCGGAATTTTACCACCTACTTTAATACCTACTACAATGCAAAAGCTATCTTCGATCAGGTTGAAGAGGATATTCAGAAAAAGAAAGTTGATGTATTTGCTTTTCGCGATGATCTGCAAAACAATCAACAGCTTGGCGGGCAGTCTGCTTATCAAAACCGCCAAACAAGCCCTCAGAGTGGTTACAGAAGTGAACAAACTTATGGCGGCAATCAATTAGGCGGCGGCAATCAGTATGGTTCCAACCAATACGGAAATCAGCAGAGCGGTCTATCCGGCGGAAGTTTATATAGCGGTAACGCAAGCCAAGATTTAACCAAAGTGATTGAGAAGTGCTCTAAAATTCTTCAGTACGAAAAAGAATCTTCATACTTTCCGGATGCGCTGTTCATGACGGGAAAAGCTTTGTACTATCAGCAAGAATATTCCAAAGCGCAAAGAAAGTTTACGGAGCTTGCCAGACTTGGCGAAACAGATTACGCAAATGAAAATAAGCTCTGGTTAGCTAAAACTAATTTGCAGCTTCGCAACTTTGATGAAGGCTTGAAGCAGCTTGAAGAGGTAAAAGCAAAGGCGCTCGAAGATGACGAAGAGAAACTTTTCACCGATGCTTCCATAACAAAAATTTCTTTTTTGATTTTTAGGGAGGAACTTCCGAAAGCAGTAATTGAGTGTAAGGATTACATTCAGACATCTGATAACGATGAAATGAAAGGACTTGTTTCTTACCAGCTCGGAAAAATTTACCAAAGTCTTAGCGATGAACAAAATGCGCTTGATACTTATGCTTCGGTTTTAAATTATGGACCAACTCTGGAAGTTGAACTGCGAAGTAAACTTGAACACGCTAGATTGCTGAAGGATCTTGAAAAAGTTAACGAAAGTGAAGAAGAACTTTCCCGCATGCGCGATCAAGGTAAATTCAAAAACAATCTTGATGAGATAAATATAGACCTGGCACAAATTTATTATGAAACAAGTCGTGCCGAAGAAGCAATAAATCTGCTGAAAGATGTGGATACAACATACAAGATGCTTCCTACTTCCGGCATAGCCAGTATGAAGCTTGGTGAAGTTTATGAACATGCAATCCGCGACTATGACAGTTCATATAAGTATTACCAGAAGGTTGTTTCCTCGCTCGCTCCACTTAAATATAGAAACAGTGCCTACGAACGGGCAAGAAATTTTGAGCGTTATTTCAAACTAAAGAATGAAATGCAAGAGCTCAATCTAAAACTGACTTATGTGCGGGACCCAAGAATTTACGAGCGAGATTCAATTGATTATGCGGTAGCCTATAAGGAATATGATGAAGAAAAAAAGAAATTAGAAGAGGCAAATAAGCCCTCAGGTCAACAAGTGGGAATGCAAGACCCGCAGGAAGTACAGCGTTTACAACAACTTCAACAGCAAATGCAGCAGAAGCAAATAGAATTACAAAAGGAGTATGATCGGAAAAAAAGGGCAGGCATTAACGAACCGATTCCATTAAATATTCTAATAGCCCTAGGCAAAGCAAAAAAACCGGAAAGACCACAAGGTGATGAAAAATCCATCAATGTTTCGGTAGCAACAAATTTATTTAACATGGGTAGTTTATTCTTCTCTGAAATGGATTATGCGGATTCTGCCTTCTATTATTTCTCTAAAGTTGTTACCGAACATCAAGAAGACCCGATAATTCCACAGACACTTTTTTCTTTAGCAACTTACTATGAAACCAAAAACGATACCATGAAAGCGGATAGCCTTTACAAAGAGATTTACGACAAATATCCGAAAGACCGGTTGTATCAAATTGCAGGTGAAAAACTTGGATTGTTGAAAAAGGATGAGAAAAAAGTTTCAGCTAAAACCGAAGACCCTGCTGAACCTTTTTATGTAAAAGCCGAAGAACTTTACTATAAAAAGAATTTTACCGAAGCGATAGACAGCTTCAAAGCAATTCACAAAAATTTTCCTAAGTCTTCTTATGCTGCTAAATCAATTTACTATGCCGGTTTGATTTACGAAGAGCAGAAAAATTATGACTCTGCGGCAGTAGCTTACGCTCTACTAACAAAAGATTTTGCTACCGAACCGGTTGCCAGACTTGCTTTGCCAAAGTATGAAGAGTACAAGAACGAAAAAGAAAAAATTAGAAAAGCTGAAGAAGAAAAAAAGAAAGCGGAAGAACTAAAGAAAAAGGAAGCTGAAGATAAACTGAAAGCAGCGCAGGCTAAAACTGATTCAGTGAAAACTGCAACTCAAATTCCGGCTGTAAAAGATAGTTCTGTTGTTACAGATTCCAACAATGTTGTGAAGGAAGAGAAGACCCGCAAGAAGCAATCTTATCTTGATAGATTGAAAGCAGACTCCGACACAACAAAAAGAGTGATTGAACAGACGGTTACTAATGATGATGTGCCGTTAAAGAATTTACCTAAGAGCACTTTACCCAAAGTAAAGAAGGATTCGACTGCTCAAATTAATAAGCCTGTCCAAGTACCGGCAGAAAAACCGGCAGTGCCGGATACCTCGAAGAAAGTTATTAAAGATTAGCCGTGCGTGAGTTATGATTTCCCGCAAGAAAGTTCTTGATATGATTGAGAATGGGGAAGGGCTTAATGTAGAGTACAAGCAGAGATTTTCTACTCACGAAAAAATTGCCAAAGAAATTATTGCCTTCGCAAATACACGCGGAGGCTTTCTTTTTATTGGCATTGATGATAGCAAGAAAATTTACGGCATAGCAAGCGAGAAAGGGGACAACGATTTAATTAGAGAAGTTGCCGAAAAGTACTGCGAACCCAAAGTTGAGATTACGCTTGAGTGTATGAACATTGAGAAAAAGGATGTTCTAGTTGTAGAAATTCCGGAATCGCTGAATAAGCCCCACAGAATACAAGATTACAAAACAAGTTTGGATTTGAACACCGCCGCAGTTTATGTAAGAGTGAATGATAAAAGCGTCTTAGCCAGCAAGGAAATGATTAAGATTCTGCAAACACAAACGCGCGGAAAAACTCTTGAGCATTACGAAGTTGGGACAAGCGAGAAAGTTGCCTTTAGTTATTTGGATAAGAACGAAAAAATAACTGTTAAAGAGTTGGGCAAGCTTGCAAACATTTCTGATAGAAGAGCTTCACGCACACTTATTAAACTTGTGCGGGCTAACATCCTTTTGATTCACACTAAAGATAATGGGGAAAGTTATTTCACTTACGCTGGGTAAAGATTACGTTTTACTATCAAACACTCTTCTTAAATCGAATATAGAAATTCCGTAAGCTACAGCAACATTTAACGACTGTTTTGTTCCATACTGAGGTATTTCAAGCGAAAAATCGCAGAGATCGAGCAGCTCTTGCGAAACGCCGGTAATCTCGTTTCCAATTATCAGCGCAATAGGAAAATTCTCGTGAGTGAAATTATAATGAGGTAAACTTTCCTCGGTTAATTCCAACGCACCAATTTTTACACCCTGTGATTTCAATTTCAGAATAACTTCTTTAGCATCCTTAACATATTCCCATGCAACACTTTTCTCCGCACCGAGCGCGGTCTTAAGAACTTCTTTTTTGAGCGGCGAAGGGGTGTAGCCGCAGAGAAAAAGTTTTTCAATCATAGCTCCATCGGAAGTACGAAAGATTGAGCCAACATTGTAGCTGCTTCTAATGCTATCAAGAATTACATAGACGGGAAGCTTTTTTACATGGTCGAGCTTTTCTAATGTGCTTCTGTTGCGGGAAATTTCTTCGTGGGTAAGTTTACGCATAGATTAATTTGTTTTGTATGTTAAGCGCAATCCGATTATTCCAATTACAATTAAGAAAATGAAAAAAACTCTTATCAAATCTCGCGGTTCGTTAAAATAAATCATTCCATAAATTGCTGTTCCAACCGCACCAATACCGGTCCAAACTGCATAAGCTGTTCCAATCGGAAGCGTTTTAACGCCGAGAGATAAAAACACATAGCTAAGTATCATAGTGATAACAGTAAAAATTGAAGCGCGGAGTTGAGTAAATCCTTCGGAGTATTTTAAGCCAACCGCCCAGCTAATTTCGAAAATTGATGCAATAAAAACATAAAACCAGCTCATTTAAAACCCTGTCCGGCAATGTCGAGGTATTTCTCAAGTGGTTGAGTATTTATATAAAAGTTCACCTTTTTCAAATCTGTAAACTGTTTAGCTGTTTCATAAAGCTGCTCACGTATGCGCGGAATATCGCAGGTTCCGTTGATTGTTAATTCTCCGTTTAGATAAACATCGCCAACTCCGCCGGCAATTGTAACTTGAAACAGCATCAGCTGAAATCCCTTAACATAATTTCTTACTTCGTCTGAATCTGTTGAGGCAAGCAGTTCTGTAATTGCCGATTCGAGAGGAGATTTTTCCACTTTAAGGGATTTTGTAACCTCCACAAGCTTATCGTTGCATCCGATAATTTTACCTTGCTGGTTGGATTCTCCTAATGCTACGAAGTAAATTTTAATTTCTTGCTCGGCAGAGCTTTCTTTCTTACTTGAACACGCGGACAGAGCAATTACCGCGGCAACAAGCAAAACTAATAAGTTAATTTTCTTCATGGCGGCTACTGGTTTATTTCTAACCGTAAGATAGTAAGTTACTTTCACTTCTTCACTTTGAAATAAACGGTATCTGCAATCATTGATCCGAAAACACCAATTGCATCTCCTTGAATATTAATCTTGGGTTCATGGAAATTTCCATCAAACTCTTGCACACTTCTGTAAGTAAGATTGTAAAGCCGGAAGTTATCATCTGCGGCGTAAACTATCATTCTGTAGCGGCTGTAAAACCAAATGGAAATCCAGTTAATATCAAAATCAACTGTTAAAGCAGCCGGATTTACATTTTGTATCTGGCGCTGTATATATTTATAACGTTCAAGGTTTTTTATGACATCATCCTTTTTCACTTCGACATAGGAATTATCGTAAATGAAAGTTGAATCGCCTGCGTCCAGCGCAACAAGAGAAATAGGATAATAATTTGTTTCGGGTGAAAGGTTAAGCTTTAGAGAAAGTTCTTTTACCTTTCCTTCAGAATCAGTTTCGCGGTATTGGATTTCTCCGCTTACCGTTTCCTCATCAATAATTGAGAAACCTTTTTTAGGTGTTTTGGTAATTGAAGTTGCCGTCAAAGTTGTGATTTCAACTCTGGCAGAAATAGAAAGCTTATAGCTTTTGTCGTAATCAACCAGCCAATCGCTGCCCTTATATTCATAACTTAGTTTTGTGGAATTGTAAGTGAGCTTATAACTTTTCCCACTCGAGAGATCAGTTATACTAAGATCAGCATCAGATATAAACAGAGTTAAAGGATTTGGCTGCGTGTTGATAGGAATATTCTTTGTTACACTGATTCCGGAAACTTTCTGCCCCGGATATATAATTGCGTTTAGTACAATCTTAGGTTCATAAGTCTTATCTAATTCTACTACGCTTTCTCCGCAAGAAAAAAGAAAGCCAAGAGAAAAGAAAAGAGCTAATACTTTTATGTGTTTCATTTACGACCTCAAAATTTTACAGTTACACCAATGCTTGGCAGTATAGGAAACATGTTCTGGTATTCAACGCCTTGTTTTATAATATTGTTCTGAACTTCATACTTGTATTGAATGAACCATACATTCTTTCTGTTGAACATGTTAAACACTTGCAAATAAGGAGAAAGCGTCCAGCCATCGTATTGAATATCATAAGTCAAACTGAAATCCAGGCGCGAGTAGTAAGGAAGATTAAATGTGTTGATATCGGAAGGATAAAGCGCTATTGAGCCTTTGTTCGTTTCCCAATCCGGCATCTGATTCATTAAGTAAGCCGAGCCGGGAAGCGTAATTGGTTGACCGGAGAAGAAAGTAAAGTTTAGTCCAAGCGTCCAGTGATTATCCGGATGAATTAGTTTTTCGCCGCGAAGCTCGCGCATAAAATTGTTGAGATCAATATTTGCTATAACGTTTACCGCGTGAGTTCTATCGTGGCGCGGCTCGAACGAACCGCCCTGGTTAATTCCGTCTAATGTAAAAAGTGTTTTTGAATAAGCGTAAGAAATCCAGCCGGAAATTGCCCCGGCTTCTTTCCTCAACAAAAATTCAACGCCGAAGGAATTTCCATCACCCCGGTTAAATAATCCTTTTTGATTTTTGTAAACCGGCAGATTGTTGGAAGAGTAAGATTCCGGTGTAACATCGGCAATAAATGTTTGATTGTAGGAATAAATGTCTTTGTATGTTTTGTAATATGCTTCAACTTCCAGCTCGAGCTTTTCACCCAGAGCTCTTTCATAACCTAATATAAAGTGGTTTGAACTTGAGCCGGAAACGTTTTCATCGGCTGTTGTCCAAATGCTGATAAAGAACAACCTTGGAATTCTATTAGCGTATTGATGAAACATTCCGGATGAGAATTTTAGATTAGCTTGTTCACTTAATCTATATTTAATTGTTAAACGGGGATCCAGATTTGTAAATATTTTTTCCGCTTTAAAGTAATCGCCTCGAAGACCGGCTTCAATATCCCAGAGTATAGAAGGCTTCCAGCTTGTTGATCCGTACACGGAATACAACTTTCTCGTCCGCATAACATCAGCAATGCCACCGGGAAATTCTTGAACTAATCCGCCGCTAACGTTTTTCTGCTCAAATCCAAATTTGAAATTTAGATTATCGTTGTAGAAATACTCTATAGCGCCCTTGAAAGTGAGATCGTTAATTTCATTTTTCTCTTTCACTTCAACTGCTGTAAAATTAAAATCCGATTTGAACTTGCTGGCGGTTACCCAAAAATTTCCAAAGAGATTCGGTGAGAAAACGGTTCGCCAGTTAACACTGCCGGTTAGGTTTCCCCAAACGTAATCAAAGCCGAGAGACTCCGGGCGTTTCTTATCTAACAAGAAACTGAGATCATCATTACTGCCGAAGAAGCTAACGCTGAGCTTGTTGGATTTATTCAAATCAAAAAACGCTTTGAAATTTCCATCAATGAAATAATAATCGGGCAGCTCATCAACCCATTTTGCGAGAGTCTGATCAAAATATGTTCTTCTGATTGAGCCGGAAATTGAACCGATATCACCAATTGGACCGGATAGTGTTGTGCTTAGCGAAAGCAAACTCATCTGAGCTTGACCTTCAAAGTTATTTCTGTTGCCATCCTTATTTGTAATGTTGATTACTGAAGAAAGTCTGCCGCCATACTCCGCTCCGAAGCCGCCTTTGTAAACTTCTACTTTTTTTATTGCGTCTGTATTGAATGTTGAGAACAAACCAAATGCGTGCTCTGGGTTGTAAACATCGGTGCCGTCAACCATAAATAGATTTTGGTCAGGAGTTCCGCCGCGTACATAAATTGCTGATGAAAAATCGGAAAGAGGAACAATGCCAGGTAATGTTTGAAGAGTACGAAGCAAATCCGCTTCTATTACACGGGGAACTTTGGCAATCTGCGACGGAGAGAGATCAATTTTAGAAACCGGTTTGTTGAAAAGCTTGTCAATAATTTTTGTTGAATCGGCGCGTACAACTATTTCACTTCCTTGAATGTCTTCCTGCTCAAGTTTGGCGTCAAATTCTTTTTCTTCGTTAGAACCAATAACAATTTTAGCCGATAAGGATTTGTAACCAACATAACTAATTGTTAATTCGTGGCTGCCGGAGGGAATTTTTGGAATAACATAATAACCGCTAACATTAGTAACCGCGCCGCGATTGATTGATTTCAAATAAACGTTCGCGCCAATCAGTCCTTCGCCGGAAGCTTTATCATAAATGAATCCGCTGATAGATGCCAGACCGGTTTGAGCCCGGGAAATTGTTAGTGTTAGCAACATCAACAAGTAGAAAATTAGCCGAGAAGTTTTTTTCATCATAGTTGGTATAATTAGTCAATAAAAGCGCCGTGAAGATAAACAGTCCCCTTAACCGAAACAAGGCACTAATCGGTGGAAGTTTTTTTCTCAATATTAAGTTTATGCAAAAAGCGGTGAACCATCGGCGCTAAAATAATTCCAACGGTTACTAAGAAAACAATTCCGGAAAAGAGTGCATAGAACGAAGCAAATAATTTTCCGGCATCTGTTTTTAATTCTGTAACCGGACCCATTCCGCCCAAGATCATTGATGCGTTGAGTAGAGCATCCACCCAGCTTAATCCTTCTATGAAGTGATAGCCCGCTATTCCTATCAGCAAAGAAAAAATGATAATTATGAATCCGAAAGAAAAATGGTTTGCAACACGCTTTACATATAGTTTCTTCGGCAGTATCGGTTCGGAGTTATGCTCAAAGTGAAATCTTTTTGTAGAGCCGATTGTCTTCACCTTATAATTTTCTTAAAACTAATTTATTATAAAGAATTTTATTTTCATTGTTCGTCCCGTCAATGCAAATAACCTTGTAAGAACCAGAATCGAGATCGTAGAACTCCGCATGTATTATATATCTGCATAAGCATTTGCAAAGATTAGGCGCGGTATCCTTTATTTTAATTGTGATTTCATCATTGGTCAATGAATAAGTGCTGGTAAATCTATTAGAATCCGGACAGCAGTTTCCGATGACACAAAAATCAATTGTTAGTACGTTTGAAAATGAATAGACAAAGCAAGAATCGCTTTGGGTGCTTTTTAATAAACCCGATCCATTGCATTTGCCAACTTGCTTAATATTGGCAGAGGCTTCCGGCTGCAATGCAGAATCTCGGCAGCTAACAAAAAAAGCCGCTACGATAAAAGAAAGAAGCAAAAATTTGTTGCATGTTGAATTCATAAATACTTATCCCTTTTGAAAACATAATCCACAAGCCATTTCTCACCGGTCTTTACGATATCAAGCTTTTTGCTAACCGGTTTACCCGTGCCGTTGCAAGTTTTAGTAAAATAGATTTTCCCTTTGGTTTTGGATGCATCTACAACAACACTGTCAACAACTGCTTTGCACATACCTTCTTCTACAGTTACATCGTCGAGCGCCATTTTCTGCATCATAATTTCGATTTGCTTTTGACAATCGGCAGCGCCGCAGTATTTGGCTGCGTCGAACCACTGACCTTTGAAGTAATAATCAAGAAATTTTTCGGCTACTTCTTTGGGATCAGAATAATCAATTTCCGTCTGCGCATAGAATTCCGAAATTCCAAGTAGAATGAAAACCAACGAAAATGCTTTTAAAGTTTTCATATTAAACTCCCGGATGATTTTGAAAGGGCAAGAATAAGGGGGGATTTTTGTTTTAATGTCAGCATTTTTATAACGCCAACTTTTTGTTGCTAAAATATAGTCAATGGTTGAAGAAAGTTCAGCGAAGAAATTTTTCTTAAAACACCAATTGTCTTTTCTTTACACTTTGAAATAACAATTGTTCTATTATCACTATTACTTATAAAGGTTAAAATTATAACTCAAGGAAACCCAAGGGATGAATGCACCATGCTCGCTAAAGATTCTTCCAAGACACGCATCACCGGAAAAACTCTTAGAATAAGCTCTGAATCCCAACATTAAAATAGAATTTCTTAAAAATGAATGTGAATTCAGTGGAATCCAAAACTCTCCAATTATTTTTCCTTGATTACTCAATTGTTTTTGACCACCAAATATTATCACATCATTTCCGTCGCCGGATTTACTGCTTATATCAACATTAATAGAAGAAGTGAAATTGTTAAAATCATCTCCAAATGTTGCAGTAATGTGTACCAAGTTCAGATCCGGTTTGGAACCGCTGAAAGATGTATTAGCCGTTATATATCCAGCAGCAACGGAAAGAATGTTGTTATTTATAAATGTAACTTTTGCAGAAAGATAATAAATTGGATTTTCTTCAAATGGAAGTAGCGGAATTCCACCGGCAACGGAAACTATATTCTTTATACCAAATCCAGCTAAAGGGAAGAGAATTTCATTAAGGGATACAAAACCTTCGTTTTCTTTAACCGGCTTTGCAGTCGGAGAAATAAATAGTTTAAATGCATTCCTGTCTACATAAACTACGTCATCTGAAATATCTTCCTCTTTAGAAAGTAGGATGGTTCTCTTTTTTTCTTTAGGCAAATCTTGCGCTCTGTAGATTTCAGAAATTTGTTTTTTGGGTATTGATATTTCCGTTCCGCTTTTTGTTGATAATATAATTCTCTCTGCATCAGAGCTGGTAATTCTGCCCCAATAAACCGTACTGTCACTTAGAATCACTTTCATAGTTGGAGATTTCAGCGTATCAACTTGAGAGTAGCTTTCCGAAAAAGTTAAAACAAGAATTGATAGACTTAAGAACAGAATTGATTTTTTCATTACTCGGACTCAGTTGGTGATTAACCCCATTAGTTTAGTTTCTACAAACATAATAGAAAATCATTTTTCGAAAATCAGTATAATTTTTTTGCTACAACTTCCTAAAAATATATACGTCTTGCCGCAAGTGCGGGTTTTCGTTTCCTTCTTGGTAACCGACAAGTTCAAATCCCTCTAAAAGATTTTCAGTTGTCCATTTGTATGATTGATAACTGCTGTATTTGTTATCACCTTCACCAAAGGAATTGTGAAGGACAATTTCATCGCGGTTGAATTGTTCTTGCTCTGTTTTGCTTAGTGGCGCTATTGTAACTTTACCATGAGTTGTAAAGTAAAGAAGTCCGCCCGGCTTTAGAATGCGCTTCAATTCACCAATCCATGTAAGCTGAAGTTCTTTGCCGAGATGAGTAAATACAGAACGCGCGTAAATTAAATCGAAAAAGTTATTCTCGTAACTCAAAGGGGGGACCAGATTGTTAGTAGCGAATTTGCCGAATGTTAAGTTTTTATCACACCAAGAAATCAGTTCGTGATTCAAATCCGAACCAAATAGATTGTATTTATTTTGTGCCGCAAAGTGGCGGATAATTCTTCCGCAGCCGCAGCCAAAATCCAGAACGTTAGCTTTCTCCGGCAATTCAATTTTGTGCTCTGCAAGCATTGCACTCATATCGTCAAAAATAATTTTGCCCGATTTATAAAACTCGCTCACCCACGGAATTGCGATGATAGTAAAAATCAGCTTTGAGGACGGATAAGTAAATCCATCCGGTAAACCTTTAGCGCGGCATTTCATTTCCTCTTTCAGCAAATCCGGTGAAAGAGTTTTTGCGCTGTTATAAACCAAACGCAGTGAATCTTGCAAACTTTCACTCTTAACTATTTTCTTTATCAGTTGCTTTATCATTCTTAATCCAAATTATATAAAAGAGAATTGCGGCTGCTAAAATAGTTCCGCTGCCCACAAAAGAAAAACTCAATCCAAACGCTGAAACAATATACCCGGCAGTTATTGGACCGGCTAAGTTGCCAATCATCTGAAAGCTTGACCCGATACCCATTACACCAGCCTTTCGTTCGTGCTCAGTTTCATTGCTCATAAGAGAATATATTAAAGGTAGCACAACACCAAGTGCAAAACCAAGGACAAATAAAACCAAAGTGAATGTAAAGATATCTTTTAGAAAGTTCAGGCATAGAAATGCAGCGGCTGAAATTATAAATGCCAGAAGCAAATTTTTCCGGGAAGAAATTATTTTATTTAGTGCCGGAAGCAGTGCCACAGATAGCGCACCGGCTCCGCCGAACAATCCTAATAAAATTCCGGAAATAGAAGCTTGGTTTTCCAATCCGCCAAATTGCTGATGAATGTATAATGTGAAATTTGGTCTCATCATTGTTACGCTGAGTGTGTAAGCTAATAGCATTATGCCGCAAACGACTAACCATTTCTTCGCTGTAAAGTATTTAAAATTGTTTGCAAGAGAATTGTATTTGGCTTCCGTAACCACTTTTTGTTCTTTCACAAAAAACAACACCGGTAAGGAGGTTGCGGAAACTAGAATAGCCACAATAATAAACACGGTTCTGAAACCAAAGACATCGGCTAGAATTCCGCCTAAAACCGGACCGGCAATATTCCCCAAAGCATTTGCAAGTTGAAGATAACTCAGCGCATCGGTTGTTTTTCCCTTGGGAGAATTTGCGGCAGTTAACGAAATAGCAGCCGGATAGGCACCGCCAAATAATTCTTGGATTGATGATGCGATGAGTAAAAAGGTTAATGAAGAAGAGAAGCTCATAGAGAGCTGCGCAATAACAAATCCCGCGATTGATAAAAGTGTAGTTAGTTTTCTACCATATTTATCACCAATGCTTCCCCAAAAAGGTGTTGTGAAAAATGAAACGATGAATGGGGAAGCGAAAATCCATCCACTCCATAGTGCGGTTGATTCAACATTTGTACTTCCGAGTTCTTGCACAAAAAGAGGAAGGAAAGGAATTAAGCTTCGTGTGCCGGCTCTATAAAAAAATTGGCTGATAAAAAGCGCGTAAAGATTTTTCTTCCAAGAATTATCTGGTGTCATAAGCTGCAATTGAGTTGCAGTAAAATTAACTTTTTGATTTCCGCATTCCAAAACGTTAATTTTTGTGTAGTTAGATTGTTCTTACTAATTGCTGAACCGATCGTGGAGCGATAATTCCACCGAGGTCTAAATGATAGAATTCATTCTCAACAACAAACACATTACTGCTGATCTTCCTCCAACAACTGTTCTTCTCGATTTTATCCGAAGAGAATCCCAACTAACCGGAACAAAAGAAGGCTGCCGCGAAGGTGATTGCGGGGCTTGTACTGTAATTCTTGGATCGCTTGACAAATCGAAGCTGAATTATAAATCTATTAACTCTTGTTTAATGCCCCTTGCCGATGTTCATGGAAAACACGTTGTAACTATTGAAGGAATTTCTCCGCAGACAAATAATCCGGATGAACTTTCGCCAATTCAGCAAGCAATGGTGGAAGAGGGCGGAACGCAATGCGGATTTTGTACGCCCGGTTTTGTCGTTTCAACCACTAATTATTTTTTGAATGAAACAAAGCCGGAAGTAAGCGGCGCAATAAATTCACTTGGCGGGAATATTTGCCGCTGCACCGGCTATGCCGGAATAATAAGAGCAGTTGAAAAATCTATTGAAGCTTACAACAAGAGCGAGAAAAAAAGTAATAATTACAAGAGATTAATTGAAGCTCGTTTCATTCCGGAATATTTCTTAGAAATCCCTAAGCGGTTGAAACTTATTAAGAAACAACAGACAAAGAAGAAACAAGCTGAATTCCTTGTTGGTGGCGGAACCGATCTTTATGTTCAACGCTGGGAAGAGTTAGTTCAGACGGAAAGTCAGTTCGTCTCAAATAAAAATGTTAGCTCTGAAATCAAAATTGAAAAAGGGAAAATCGTACTTGGCGGCGCGGCAACTATTCAGCAAATTTTAGAATCAAAAATATTTAAGAAGTATTTCCCTTCGTTAGCTTCACAGTTGGAATTATTCGGCTCACTGCCAATTCGTAACAGAGCTACAGTTGCCGGAAATATTGTTAATGCTTCTCCAATCGGGGACTTATCCAACATTTTACTTTCGCTTGATGCAAGCGTTCATCTCGCGGGAAAATCAAAGCGAGTTGTTCCGTTAAGAAAGTTTTATTTAGGCTATAAAACACTTACCAAAAAGAAAGCGGAAATCATTGAGAAAATTTCCTTTGCGATTCCGCCAAAACACTTTTTCTTTAATTTCGAAAAAATCTCTAAGCGGACTTATCTTGATATTGCAAGTGTGAATACAAGCATCGCTTTGGTTGCTAAGAATGGAAAGATTGAATCAGCCGGAATTTCTGCTGGAGGAGTTGCGCCAATTCCATTGTACCTAACGAAGACGTGTGAAGCTTTGGTTAATAAAGAAATTAAAACTGATTTGCTTAAATCAGTTGTCCAGGTTGCGGCAGAGGAAATTTCTCCGATCAGCGATGCACGCGGTTCTGCCGAGTATAAGCGTCTCTTGCTGCGCCAGCTAATTTATTCTCATTTCATTTTGCTCTTTCCCGAAAAAATTAATGTGGAGGAATTGTTATGAGAAATTACGATTCAATCCGCCACGTAAAAGGAGAATCCTACTTTATTGATGACTTGCGAATTCCGGAAGGAACATTGTATGGATACGTTTATTACTCACCGATTGCTCACGGGAAAATTTTGGAAATTGATTTCTCTAAAGCGCTTCAATCGAAAGGTGTAGCCGGAGTTTATTCTGCAAAAGATATTCCGGGCGAAAATCAGATTGGCGGAATAATATTAGATGAAAATCTCTTTGCCGATGAGGAAGTACATTTCATCGGGCATCCTATTGCAGTTGTAGTTGCCGATACTTACTTGCACGCCAAAGAAGCTTCAAAAAAAATAAATGCTATCTATGAAAAATTAAAACCGGTTCTCGATCCCCGTGAAGCGGCGGAGAAAAATCTTTTAATAATCCCCCCAAGAAAATTTGAGCTTGGCAACGTAGATAAAAGCTGGAGCGAATGCGATTATATTGTAGAAGGAAAAACTGACAGCGGCGGACAGGAACATTTGTATCTTGAAACTCAAGGCGCGCTTGCAAATATTACTGAGAACGGTGGAATAAAAATTTCTTCAGCTACTCAAGGTCCTACAAATGTGCAGCGAATGATTTCCCGCGTACTTGGTTTGCCGATGAGTAAAATTGAAGTTGATGTTCAGCGGCTCGGCGGCGGATTTGGCGGAAAGGAAGATCAAGCGACTGCTTGGGCTTGCATGGCTGCTCTTGCAGCATACAAACTTAAAAAGCCGGTTAAGATTGTTCTCAACCGTCAAGATGATATTCGCATTACAGGCAAGCGTCATCCATACTCAAGCGATTTTAAAATTGGGTTGAGTAAGGAAGGAAAAATTTTAGCTTATGAAGCAACGTTCTATCAAAATGCCGGAGCTGTTGCGGATTTATCGCCAGCGATTCTGGATAGAACTCTTTTCCACGCAACAAATTCTTATTTCGTTCCGAATGTGAGAGCGACAGCGCTCAGTTGCAAAACTAATCTTGTTCCTTTTACTGCGTTCAGAGGATTTGGCGGACCGCAAGGAATATTTGTTTTTGAATCGGCAATTTATAAAGCTGCTCAAGTGATGAATATTGAGCCGGCTGAAATCCAGAAAGCAAATCTGTTAATAGAAGGAGATGAGTTTTCGTTTGGACAGAAAACTTATCAATGTCAGGCTGAGAAAACTTTTTCTCAGATGGAATCGGATTTTGAACTTGAGAAAATTCAGCAAGAAATAAATTCTTTTAACGATTCCAACAAGCTCGTTAAGAAAGGTGCTGCTGTTATACCAATCTGTTTTGGTATTTCATTCACAACAACATTTCTGAATCAAGCTTCTGCGCTTGTTCATATTTATACGGATGGAAGTATAAACATCAGCACAGCCGCAGTTGAGATGGGACAAGGTGTCAATGCGAAGTTGAAACATATTGCCGCAAAAACTCTGAATGTAGATGAAGCAAGAATAAAGATTGAATCAACAAACACTTCGCGAGTATCAAATACTTCGCCAACAGCAGCAAGCAAAGGAACTGATTTAAATGGTTTCGCAGTAATTGCCGCTTGCAATATTTTGATTGAGCGTTTGCAGAAAGTAGCCGCAGCAGAACTTGGGCAAGATGACTTCACTAAAATAACTTTCAAGAATGAAAAAGTTTTTGATGAAGGCGAACCTACAAATCTAACTTTCAAAGATTTGGTGAACAAAGCTTACATGAAGAGAATCAGTTTAACTGCTCAAGCTTTTCACTCAACACCCGATATAAATTTTGATACGAAGACTAACAAAGGCAAACCATTCGCTTATCATGTTTACGGAGCTGGAATTGTTGAGGTTACTGTTGATTGTCTTCGCGGAACCTATGAAGTTGATGCGATAAAAGTCATTCACGATTTTGGCGAATCATTTCATAAAGTTATAGATCAAGGACAAGCTGAAGGAGGAATCGTTCAAGGAATTGGATGGATGACTTCGGAAGAACTCAGCTGGAATTCTGACGGACGATTAATCACCGATGCGCTTTCTACTTATAAAGTGCCGGATATTCATGCGATGCCGAAAGAAATGAAAATTGAATTTCTGAAAGATTCACCAAATGATTTTGGACCGCTTCGCTCTAAAGCAGTCGGCGAACCGCCATTCTTGTATGGAATTGGAGTTTACTTTGCTCTGATGAATGCTATGCGCGCGTTCAATCCGAACATAGAAGTGAAATTTGATTCGCCGCTAACACCCGAAAAAGTTTTACTCACATTGTATGGTACAGATGTAGGGAAAGGTCTTTGACCTTTCCTTAATTAATTGTAAAATGGAAAATAAACTGCCAAATAGAAAACATTTGAGGCTAACTGGCTTCGATTATTCAAGCCCAGGATATTATTTCGTTACAATTTGTACGATGAATAAAGTTGAGTGGTTTGGAGAGATTTCCGGTGCAAGTGTAATTCTTAATGCTAAGGGAAAAATAGTTGAAGATTGCTGGTTTGATTTACAGAATCATTATCCAAATTGTGAATTAGATTATTATGTAATTATGCCTGATCATTTTCATGGAATACTAATTTTAACCGAACGAGATATTAACTACTGGGATGGGTCTGAGACCCATCCTAAAAAGAGTAGGAACCACGGTCTATCAGAAATTATCCGTTCATTCAAATCTTATTCATCTAGAAGAATAAATGAATTGTCGGAAAACAAAAGCAAATTTAATTGGCAGACATCTTTCTATGATAGAATTATTCGAAATGAAAAAGAGCTTTATCAAATAAGAAAATATATTCAAGATAATCCCTTGAGAAAGGAATTAGAAAAAATACCCGAAAATTTAGGTGGTCTATAAAAGAGGAACGGTCACAGACCGTTCCCTACAACACCAAAAGGAGAAACAATGGAAAGCTTTTCATGGAAATTGCAGAATGAAGACTATTTAAAGAAAACGATTAAACGGTGCCAAGAAAAAAAAATTATCCTTCCGAAGTTTAGTGAATTAAGAAATCCAGATTCGATTACGCAAAAAATTAAAGACCAATTGCCAAAAGTTGGAATGCAAGACATCAATCCGCTTAACTTATTTAGAATTAATTGGCGCAACGATTCCAAGACCGGCAACATCGGCGAAATTAATTATCTGGAAATCCCATCTGAAATTACCGGCGTTAAAGCTCGCATTGTTGGATTAGTTGGAAAGTTCTTTCCAACAGGCGCGCACAAAGTTGGTGCAACGTATGGATGTTTAGCTCCCTATCTTGTAACGGGAAGATTCAATCCGGAATATCACAAAGCTGTTTGGCCATCTACCGGAAATTATTGCCGCGGCGGAGTTTTCAACTCCCGCTTGCTTGCGGTTGATGGCGTTGCAATTCTTCCTGAAGAAATGAGCAAAGAAAGATTCGATTGGCTAAAAAATATGGGCGCGGAAATTTATGCCACCTACGGCTGCGAAAGTAACGTTAAAGAAATTTATGATAAGTGTCATGAGTTAGAAAGAACAAGTGATCAGTATTTAATTTTTAATCAGTTTGATCAGATGGGAAATCCAATCTGGCATTACGAAATTACCGGCTCAACAATTGAAACACTTTTTAATCAGATTAAAAAAGAGAATCAGCGCTTAAGCGGATACGTAAGCGCCACGGGCTCTGCGGGAACTATTGGTGCCGGCGATTATTTGCGTGAAATTTCTCCGCTAATAAAAGTTGCCGCTTCGGAAGCATTGCAATGTCCAACACTTTTATCAAATGGATACGGCGCGCACCGCATTGAAGGAATTGGAGATAAACATATTCCTTGGATTCACAACGTTAAAAATACTGACGCGGTTGTAGCGATTGATGATGAAGACCCGCTCAGAATTTTGCGATTGTTTAACGATGCTGAGGGACAAAAATATTTGAAGCAGCTTGGTGTTGCTGAAGATACAATTGCAAAACTTCCTTGGCTTGGTATTTCCGGAATTAGCAACATTCTAAGCGCAATTAAACTAGCTAAGTATTTCGAAATGAATGAGAACGATATAATCTTTACAATCTTTACCGATTCCGTTGAGCTTTACGGCTCGCGTCTGGAAGAGATGAATCAGACTTGGGGAAAATATTCCGAACATCAAGCAGATAAAGATTGGTATTCCGTTCTCAAGAGACAGACAACTGATAATTTTGTGGAGTTAAGTTACCAAGACAAGAAGCGCATTCATAATCTAAAATATTTTACTTGGGTTGAGCAGCAAGGCAAAACAGTTGAAGAGCTTAATGAACAATGGTATAATGAAAATTATTGGAAGGAAAGATTTTCGGTTGTTCCACAATGGGATAAATTAATTGATGAGTTTAATACTCAAGTTGGAATTAAGAATGTCATTTCGAGCGAAGTCGAGAAATGATCAAAATGATCACGCTTTGTATCTTCGTTTCCACGAGCCGAAGCGGGCGATCAGTGCAGCATTAAATGATTCTATATAAGTATGAAGAAAGAAAAAAGAAATAAAACAAGAAACGTTCTGGTTGTACCTGGAGTTAGCAAAGTAGAACCTTATGATATTCTTTTTGGTGAACGTACAAACGAAATTTTATTCAAAGCGGAGTACATGCATTCAAATGTAAATCCACACCGTTCAAAGGAGTTACGTCTAACACGGCTGTTAAAGCAAGATTTGTTAACGGAAAACTTCAAAAGTTTAGAATGGAGTGAGCTATGAAAAATAATATTACTATCGAAAACGCCTGGATATGTTCTGTAATTGATTCCGAAGTACTCCCCTTCTTTGGCGATTTGCTCGTCTCAGAAGGAGTAATAACAAAAATCCGTCCAAAGAGTTTTGCATCATTTCAAAAAAATCCTACTAAAGTTGGCAAAGACTCTTACAACGCTTTTGGCAGAGTAGTTACTATCCCGCAAATAAATTTTCACGATCACATTTACTCGCGCCTGGCAAAAGGCTTGCCGCTAAAGGGGAAGTTCGATTCATTCCAAAATGTTTTGAAAAATCTTTGGTGGAAGATTGACCGTGCGCTTGATTTGGAGATGGTAAAAGCGTGCGCGCAAGTTGCTGCGATTGATTCAATTCAAAACGGAGTTACATACATTTTCGATCATCATTCTTCGCAGAGCAAAATTGAAAATAGCTTGCAGACCATAAAAGATATTCTCGGAGAACACAAACTGCGCGGAGTTCTTTGCTTTGAAACTACTGATAGAAACAGCTCTGCTGATGCTATAGCCGGACTTGCGGAAAATGTTTTATTTAAAAATTCCGATTCGAAAGACTTTAGAGCTATGCTTGGACTTCATGCTTCGTTTACTCTTTCGGACGAAACTTTACTTGAAGCAAGGAAAGCACTTAAGAATGATTGGGGGATTCACATTCATGTTGCAGAAGATGAAAGTGATAATAAGCTGAGTATGGAATATGCCGGGGCGCTTCCGGTCAGCCGTTTAAAAAAATATAAATTGATGAACGACAGAAGTATTCTGGTTCACGGAGTTCATCTTCAACAAAAAGATTATCTTAAAATATTGGAAGGGGAAAGCGCGTTGGCGTTTTGTTTGGATTCCAACATGAACAACTCTGTCGGTCTTCCGCAGTTTGCTAAAATACCGGATCCAATCCCTCTGCTTGTAGGAACGGATGGAATGCACGCTAACATTGCCGACTCACTAAAGCAATTGTTCTTGGTTGCACGTGAACAAGGTTTAACCACAGACAAAGCGCTGGCATTAATCAAAAAGATTTACTTTGACCAAATCACATTTGTGAAAAAATATTTTAATGATTTCCCTTCATTACTTGAAAAGGACCGGGCAGATTTTGTTATTTGGGATTATGTTCCGCCGACACCAATTAGTAAAGAAAATTTTTGGGGACACTTTATTTATGGTATGTTGGAATCTCGAATTATTAGTGTTGTTCAAAAGGGAAAGTTTTTAATGAGAGATTTTCAATTTACCGATGCGAACATTGATAAAATAAGAAACGAAATCTATGTTCAGGGAGAAAGGTTATATAACGCGTTAAAATAATGTCCTTCTAAGAAAAGAAGAGAAATGAATGAGCAAAGATTTTTCTATTGTCGGCAAATCGGTTATAAGAGAAGATGGATTTGAAAAGATAACCGGAAGAGCCAAGTTTGCAGATGATTACAAATTTGACGGTATGTTGTTTTCGGTTATGCTTCGCGTTCCGGCAACACACGCTAAGATTAATTCAGTTGATTTTTCCGCAATACAAAACAATCCTTCCGTAGCCTCAATTATAACTTCCCAAGATATTCCCGGCGCAAAGAAAATTGGAATGATTAAAAACGATCAGCCGGTTTTTTGTGATGAAAAAATAGTTACCCCCGGCGATGTTTTGGCAATGATAGTTGGCGAAGATGAAACTGAACTGCGCAAACTGTTAACAAAAATTAAAGTTGATTATACATCTCTTCCAACATTAACTGATCCAAAAAAATCTTTAGACCCGGACGCGCTGCTAATTCATCCAGAGTTTGGAAGCAATTTAATCGTTCACCATCCTTTGCGAAAAGGGAATGTGGAAAAGGGATTTGCTGAGAGTGATGAAATTCTTGAACGGGTTTATACAACACAAACGATTGAACACGCATATATTGAACCGGAAGCTGTGATTGCAATTCCGCTTGAAGATGGGGCTTTGAAAGTGATAGGTTCAATTCAAAATCCTTTTACAGTTCGAAGAATTGTTGCTTCCGTTTTGAATCTCCCGAATGAAAAAGTTCAAGTTGTGCAAGCACAACTCGGCGGTTCATTCGGCGGTAAAGATGATACAATGTGTATGCTATCAGCAAGAGCAGCTGTAGCAGCATTAAAGCTAAATCGTTCGGTAAAAATTCGTTACACACGCGACGAATCAATTTTAGAATCTTACAAGCGCCATCCATACATTCTAAAATACAAAGTTGGGTTCAGCAAGATTGGAAAAATCAATGCAATGAAGATTGATCTTCTTGCTGATGGCGGCGCTTACTGCTCTATGAGTCCATTTGTTACATGGCGTTCCGTTGTGCAAGCTACCGGTCCATACGAAATTGAAAATGTTCAGACAGATGTTCGCGCGGTTTATACTAACAATCCTTACACCGGCGCGATGCGGGGTTTTGGCTCGCCGCAGCCAATCTTTGCGCAAGAAACTTTGATGGATGAGATTGCTTTGCATATTGGTGTTACGCCAGATGAAATTAGAAGACGCAACGGACTAAAGCTTGGCTCGGTAACTGCAACAGGACAAACTCTTAAAGAGCATGATGTGAATCTAATTCCGGTTCTAAACAAAGCTGTTTCGTTTACGAACTTTGCGGAGAAGTGGAAAGAGAATAAAAAAAATCAAACCGGTTTAAAAGAATATTCTTTCGATCAACCGATATTTAAGGATGAGCAATTTATTTCATCTGAAAAACTTATTAAGAAGGGGATCGGTCTTGCAGTGAGTTTTCGCGGATGTTCTCTTGGCGCTGAAGGTTTAGATCAATCATCATGTTACATATCAGTTCAGCCGGATGGAAAAGTTGTTATGCTAAGCGGCTTAGCTGAAAACGGGCAAGGTTTACGAATGACTTTGTTGATGGCTGCCGCAGAAGAACTTGGTGTTACTGCAGATAAAATTATTTTTTTGGAAAATGATACTTCTAAAATTGAAGACAGTGGACCAACTGTTGCATCGCGCGGAACAATTATGGGAGCCGCTGCCGCTAAAAATGCGGCAGAGCTGCTTCGTAAACAATTAGAAAAAGTTGCTCGTGAAGTATCCAAACTTGATGAAACTGATTTTATTTCTTTCCGGGAAAATTTAGTTTTTTCAAGAAAGAAAGGAATGATTGCAAAGTTTGATGATGTTATAAAAGCTGCATTTGAAAACAAAGTTGAGCTTTCAGCAATCGGCAGATATAAAAGTCCGGATGTTAGCTGGGATGAGCACACCGGACAAGGCGATGCTTACTTCACCTACGTTTACGGCTGCCAGGTTGCGGAGGTAAGTGTTAACACTGGAACCGGAGAAGTTTATCTAAACAAAATTACCGCAGTTCACGATCCGGGTACAGTCATAAATAGGTTGGGCGCCATTGGACAAGTTTATGGCGGAGTTACACAGGGAGCCGGTTACGGAATTTTGGAAGAAGTAACTAATGAAGATGGAATGATACGTGAATTGAACTTCGATCAATACTTAATTCCAACTGCGAAAGACATTGATGAAATAAAACCACTCTTCTTGGAAGGAAACGAAAAGTATGGCGCGTGGGGCGCAAAATCTTTGGGTGAACCAACGCTTGAACTTGGAGCGGCTGCAATTGCAAATGCTGTTTGCAATGCACTTGGCAAAAGATTCTACAATTTGCCGCTTAACTTAGAAGAAGTTTTACTTGGCAGAAAATTGCGTCCCCAAGACTTAAAGAGAGGGAGCTTATGATAGATATAATGTGCGAAGTTCTCACTCCAAAAAATCTGGCAGAAGCTCTTCTGTTGCTATCTAGTGCAGATTCAACTACGAAAATTCTAGCTGGCGGAACTGATGTTGTAGTTGGAAAAACTCAAGGATCGAAAAGATTTGCTGATGCAGAAACGTTAATTGATATTAATAGAATTGAAGAGTTAAAAGGAATTTCTGAGAAGAATGGAATGATTTCTATCGGGGCTGCTGCAACATTCTCAGAAATTTGTAAAAGTAAGTTGGTTGAAGAGAAACTTCCTTTATTAAAGAAAGCTTCCAATACTATTGGAAGTTTGCAAATCAGAAATAGAGCCACTATCGCCGGAAACTTTGTAAACAACGCTCCTTGCGCGGATACAGTCCCAGCGCTTCTTGTTTATGATGCAAGCATCGAAATTAAATCGCAGACGGCAACAAGAAATGTTTCGTTGCAAGAATTTTTGCAAGGACCATACAAAACGCTTTTGCAGCAAGGCGAGTTGGTTACGCGAATTCTTATTCCGGTCCCTCAACAAAATTACGCTGGCGATTTCTACAAACTTGGCAGAAGACGCGCAGTTGCAATCAGCCGCTTAACGTTAGCTGTCGTAATTCAGTTGAAAGAAAAGAAAATTGGCGATATTAGAATTGCCTCCGGTGCAGTCACTCCAATAGGAACTCGATTCCCAAAACTGGAAGAATTTGCAATTGGACAAAAGATGACCGACAACCTTTGTCAAGAACTTGCAAAGAAAATGGGCGAAGAAGTATTAGCAGTAACGGGGTTGCGCTGGTCCAGTGCTTATAAGCTGCCGGTTGTTCAACAAATGTTTTATCAATTATTAAAGGGACTTGAGCGCTAATTGCTATGCGTTCGTTGATAATAAAATTATGGAAATTAAATTTGTTCTAAATGGAAAAGAAGTCGCGGCGGATATAAGTCCGAGCATTCGGTTGCTCGATTTGCTTCGCGAAAAATTTGAACTGACCGGAACTAAAGAAGGATGCGGAGTTGGCGAGTGCGGTGCTTGTACGGTCTTAATGAATGGTAAAGCGGTTAATTCTTGTCTTGTACTTGCGGCACAAGTAAACAACTCCGAAATTCTTACGATAGAAGGAATAACAAATGGTGAAGAGCTTCATCCTCTTCAAAAAAACTTTTTACTGAATGGAGCAGTACAGTGTGGTTTTTGTTCACCAGGAATGGTTTTGTCTTCTTATGCATTACTAGAAGAAAATCCCAATCCGACAGATGAAGAAATTAAAGACGCAATTGCCGGAAACCTTTGCCGCTGTACCGGCTATAAACAAATTATTGATGCGGTGAAGCAGACTGCGAAAGAGTTAAAAGTGGAAGTAAAAGTATAGATGCCAAAGGGACTCAATAAATCCGAATACAATACTTTCTTTATCGAAATAAAAAATCGAATTAGAAAAGCACAATACGAGGCACTCCGGAAAGTAAACAAAGAGCTTATTAAGCTTTATTGGGATATTGGCAAGAAGATTATTGAGAATCAAAAAATGCATGGATGGGGAAAATCAATTGTTGAGAATCTTTCGGACGACTTACAAAAAGAATTTCCCGGAATTGGCGGATTATCTTCTAGGAATCTTTGGAGAATGAGAAGTTTCTATTTGGAATACCAGAACAGCTCAATTCTGCCACCATTGGTGGCAGAAATAGGCTGGGCGCACAATGTAGTCGTGTTAGAAAAATGCAAAGGGAATGATGAGAGGGAATTTTATTTAAGCATGACTAAAAAATTTGGCTGGACGAAAAACGTTTTGATCCACCAAATTGAAAATGATTCTTATGTAAAATCTTTGTCAAATCAAACTAATTTTAGCAAAGCTTTACCGGAAGCAATTAAGAGTCAAGCAAAACTAGCCGTTAAAGATGAATACACTTTTGACTTTCTTGAACTTGGGGAAGAACACAGCGAACGTCAGTTGGAAATATCGCTGATTAATAATATCAGAAAGTTTTTAATTGAAATGGGTGGCGACTTTGCATTTATTGGGAACCAATTTAAAATCACTGCCGGCAGCCAAGAGTATTTTATTGATTTGCTTCTTTATCATAGAAAGCTTAGATGCTTATTTGCAGTAGAATTGAAAGTTGGAGAATTCAAACCGGAGTTTGCTGGAAAAATGCAATTTTATCTTGCAATATTAAATGAGAAAATTAAACTGGAAGATGAAAACCCTTCTATTGGATTAATTTTATGCAAAGACAAAGAAAGATTAATTGTTGAATACGCGCTTCGCGACAGCACACAGCCAATTGGAGTTGCCACTTATAAAATCACAAATAAACTTCCAAAAGAATTTAAGAGATTTCTTCCTTCACCACGTGCCATTACTGGAATTTTAGGAAGCTCTGCTATCTTTGAAGAAAAGCCGGAGAAACCGAAAAGGGAAAAAACATAATATGGCTGATCTAAAAACTAACATACTTGGAATAAATTTCAACAATCCGATTTTTACCGCAGCCGGACCAACTGCCGCTAATTATGAAATGTTGAAGCGTGCGCAAGATGGTGGTGCAGGTGGGTTGGTTGTAAAAACAATCAGTGTAGAAGCCGCAAAGGTTCCGATTCCAAACATTTCGAATTTTAATCCGAACAGTTTGCTTAATGCGGAACTCTGGAGTGAAGTTGGTTACAAAGAATTCATCGAAACAGAACTGAAAAAAATAAGAACACTTGGCTTGCCGGTTATTGCTTCGGTTGGTTACTCACCTCAAGATTTAGAAATTCTCGGCAAAGAATTAAATGGAAGTGGTTTGATTGAAGCCGTAGAGTTTTCAATTCACTATATAGATAAAGACGCAAGCAATTTGCGCAAAACAGCAGTCGCTCTCAAAAACAATATTGATGTTCCAGTGTTTGCAAAATTTTCTCCCGGTGTTTCTGATTTGCCTCTAGCAGTTTCAATGCTTGATGATGTAGTGGACGGTTATGTTGCGATCAATTCTGTTGGTCCAGCTCTAGATTTTAATGCTGAAACTCGCAAATCCTATTTGGGAAGTGCAGATGGACGCGGCTGGCTTAGCGGTAGAGCAATTCTTCCAATCGGACTACACTTTGTTGCGTCAATTCATAAATTATCTAAGAAGCCAATCATTGGCGTTGGCGGTGTTCGCACTGCGGAAGATGTTGTAAAATATTTGATGGTAGGCGCGTCTGCAGTGCAAGTCTGCTCACTCTCAATTCTCAAAGGTCAATCGGTTTACGGAAAACTTGCAAAGGATTTAGAAAAGTGGATGGATGCTCACAACTATCCTAACATCGAATCGCTGATTGGAATATTCGAACCAGAACAAGAAAAAGTACAGCATTTCTTGTATCACGGGAAGCAGGTTCTTCCAACGGTAGATTATAATGTCTGTGATAACTGCGGTGCGTGCGTAAAGATTTGTGTTCATAATGCGCTGGAGATTAAAGATAAACTTACTCTGGAAAAAGAAATTTGCGTTCGTTGTGGAATCTGCACGCAAGTCTGCCCAACACACGCATTAGAAATGAAAGAAGGATAGCTCTGAACCACTCTGTGGTTCTCTGTGATACTTCTTTCACAGAGATCGCTGAAGTCGCACAGAGATTCACTGAGAATACAAAAATAAAAATGGTGTAATATGGAAAAATCATTAAAAGAAAAATTGTTCAAAACTGTTGAATCAGAAAAAGAAAATCTCTTTGGGTTAATTCAGCGCTTAATTCAAATAAAAAGTTACAGCGGTGAAGAAAAAGAAATTGTTGAATTCATTGTTGGCAAGATGAAAGAATATGGATTTGACGAAGCTTATCATGATGGATTTGGAAACGCGATTGGCAAGATTGGTAATGGTCCAATCAAAATTATGTTTGATGCGCACATAGACACAGTGAAAGTAACTGAGACAGAAAATTGGGCTCATCCACCATTTGGCGGCGAAATTGTAAACGGCAAAATGTACGGGCGCGGAGTTGTTGATGAGAAACCGGCTATGGCTGGTTTTATGATTGCCGGAAAAGTTTTGAAACAAGTTTATGGAAACGATTTTCCATTTACGTTGTACGTTGTTGGCTCTGTTCTAGAAGAAGATGCCGACGGTTATCCGCTATACCATATTATTCAAAATGAAAAAATTAAACCGGATTATGTTGTGCTTGGCGAGCCAACCAACTTGCAAGTTTACCGCGGTCAGCGTGGTAGAATGGAATTAAAAATTACTGCAACCGGAAAATCTGCTCATGGTGCACATAACCATAAAGGAATAAACGCGATTTATAAACTTCAGCCAATTCTTGCAGAAATTGAAAAACTTGATAAAAAGCTAAAACCAAAACAGCCGCTTGCAAAAGGATCAATTACAGTAAGTCAAATTACATCTAAGGCTCCATCAACTTGTTCCGTTGCTGATTATTGCCAAATTCATCTTGATAGGAGAATGACAATTGGCGAAAACAAAAAGACTGTAGTGAAGGAACTTCAAGAGATAATTAAGAAGCACAAAAGCGACGCAAAAGTTTCTATTCCAAATGTCGAGGGAAAAAGTTGGAAAGGAACTGAGTTTAGCCAAGAAGCTTACTTTCCAACCTGGGTATATGATGAAAAACATCCGCTGGTTGATGCTGCGATGAAAACATCAAAAGCTGCAATGGGTAAGGCGAAGAGTGGTGTTTGGAGTTTCTCTACTAACGGTGTGGCGACAGCCGGACATTTTGGAATTCCAACAATCGGTTTTGCGCCGGGAAGAGAAGAACTTGCTCATTCATCAAAAGAGGAACTTGTGCTGAATGATTTGTTGAAAGCAACAAAGTTTTATTCGCTATTTCCATTTGAGCTTGCAAACAGAATATAATTTACTGTGTAACTCTGTGGAATCTCAGTGACTCTCTGTGTAATTTCTTTCACAGAGTAACACCGAGCATTCACAGAGTAACACCGAGAAGAAAAAAACGGAGAAACTATGGAAACAAGATTTAAAGGCAGACATTTTATTACCGAAGACAACTGGACTAAAGAAGAACTCGATATAGTTTTTGATACGGCTTTTGATTTGAAGAAGAAGTTCTACGCCGAAGAACAAACTCTTTGGCTTCCTTACAAAACTTTGTTTATGATGTTCTTTGAGCAGTCAACACGCACGCGCAATTCTATGGAAGCCGGAATGACCCAGCTTGGCGGGCACGCGCACGATCTCACGCCGGATAAAATGCAAATTACTCACGGAGAAGTAGCTAAGGATACTGCAATCATACTTAGCCGCATGGGACACGGAATTGCTTGCCGCAACTGCTTCTACGGTGTTGGCAATAAATATTTGAATGAGCTTGCAGAAAACTCACGCAAGCCGGTAATGTCTTTGCAAGATGATGTTTATCATCCGTTCCAAGGTCTTGCAGATTTGATGACAATCTTTGAACATCTGGGACGCAATACAAAAAATTTAAAAGTTACTGTTTCTTGGGCTTATGCAACTACACATTCCAAGCCGCTTAGCGTTCCCCAAACGCAAATCTTGCTTTTCCCTCGTTACGGAATTGACGTAACTGTAGCTCATCCAAAGGAATTTCCGTTGAGCAAAAATATTGTTGAGAAGGCACAGAAGAACGCTGCGGAAGGTGGCGGAAGTTTGCGCTTCACAAACAATATGGATGAAGCATTTGAAGGCGCACATATTGTTATTCCAAAAAATTGGGGTGGCTTCGGTTTCTATGATGAGGAACATTACTTAGCAAATGAAGACGCTTGCAAGAAAGAAATGAAATCCAATTTGGAAAAATACAAGAGCTGGATTTGCGACGATAAGAGAATTAAACTTGCAGATAAAAATGTAAAGCTTATGCACGCACTTCCGGCAGACCGTGGAAATGAAGTGACAGATGAAATATTAGATAACCCAAATATCTCTATAGTTTTTGATGAAGCGGAAAACCGCTTACACACAGCTAAAGCAATTATGGGATTGACAATGTGACGAAGTCACTCTGAACGCCAGCCTTGCCGAGCATTGGCGAGGCTGGAAGTGAAGAGTCTGCTACACTTGAAATGGAGTTCCTTCGTCGCTTCGCTCCTCAGGATGAAAATGGAATATATTTACAAATGTTTTGATTGTACAAAAATTTATGGCAAAGATGAGATTGAAAAGAATCTCGTTTACCTTTGTCCAGCATGCGGAAAGGTAGAAAAGAACCAACCGCTTCGTGGCGTATTATTAATTGAATACGACTACAAAGCAATTAAAACAAAGTTTAGCAAAGTTAATTTCTTCAATTATCAGCTTGGAAAATTCTGGCAATACGATTTTCTCTGGCCGCTCGATTCGACAAAGCTTAGTTCATTGCAAACCGAGTTAGAAAAGATTTCTCTGCCTTCAAATTGCTTTCAGAAACTTAAATATTTGGGTAAAGAATTTTTTGTTCTGAACGATACAAGTAATCCTACGCTTTCATTCAAAGACCGCGCTTCCAGCCTGGTGACAATTAAAGCCTTGGAATTAGGAATTAATAAAATTGCTGCCGCATCAACCGGTAACGCGGGTTCATCTCTCGCCGGAATTTGCGCGAGACTTGGTTTGAGCTCGACCATCTTTGTTCCGAAAAATATTCCGGAAGCCAAACGCATCCAAATTCAATCATACGGTGCAGAATTAGTTTTGGTTGATGGCGATTACGATTTAGCATTTGATATTTGCCTCGAAATCTCATCTCGGAAAAAATGGTACAACAGAAACACCGCATACAATCCTTTGACTATTGAAGGAAAAAAATCCGCCGCATATGACATTTTTATTGCACTGAAAAGTAAACTTCCAAATTATATTTTTGTGCCCACCGGTGATGGAGTTATTCTTTCCGGTTTGTACAAAGGGTTTATCGAATTACAAAAACTTGGCTGGATAGAAGAATTACCTAAGCTGATTGCAGTTCAAGCTGAAGGTGGAAACGCTTTTGCACGTTATATGGAAACTAAAAGGTTCGAATATGCGCCGGCTGTTAGTGTTGCAGATTCAATCTGTGCCGGCGCGCCGAGAGCATTGTATTTAGGCGCCAAAGCTATTGAAAAATCGAGCGGCGAAGTTATTGTTGTGAGTGATGAAGAAATTCTAATAGCACAAAAAGATTCGGCAAAGGAGTTTGGAATATTGCTTGAGCCTTCGAGCTCCGCTACTTTTGCAGCTTATAAAAAGTTTACTAAACAAGAAAAATTACAAAACAAAACCGCGCTTTTGCTTTTTACCGGAAACGGTTTGAAAGATGTTTCGTCATTATCAAAATGGAATGAAAAAATTATTGCCCTTACTCCGGAACAAATCAAGGAAAAATATCTCTAGCTATGTCTAAGCCCATAATTAACGCGCTGCTAATTTCCGCCGGATATTCCGGCAGAATGGGGAAATTCAAACCCCTTATTAAATTAAACAACAAAACTTTCGTTTCAACCATTACTGAAAAACTGCTTTCTGTTTGCCACGAAGTTACAATTGTAACTGGTTACAGAAATTTTAATGTTGAGGAGGAAATTCGGAATGTTTTTCATTCTGAGAACAACGAACTAGTTTCCCGTGTAAAGTGTCTGTTTAATCCAGATTACAAAGATGGAATGTTTTCTTCAGTCCAAATTGGACTTGCTACTATGCAAAATTCCGATTGGGTGCTTTTCCATTTTGTAGATCAACCCGGACTGCCGCAAAGTTTTTATGAAGAATTAGTAGCTCAGATTGAGGATAAATATGATTGGATACAACCTGTTTGGGATATGAAAGAAGGTCATCCGGTTCTTTTCAATAAAACGATAATTCCAATGGTTCTTGAAAGCCCCTCATACTATAGAATGAAATTAATACGCAGCAATGAAGATGTTAGAAAGAAATATTGGATTTCTGATTACAATCTTATTCTCGAGGATATTGACACTCAAGATGATCTGAAAAAGTTCTTAGAAGAGCAAGAAGAAGTTAAAAACATCACCGCGCCCAGATAAATTAAAATTTTATGGCAAGCTGTCCGCAAGCGGCTGCAATATCATCGCCCTGTGTTTCGCGAATCATTACTGTGATATTATTGTTGCGCAGCTTCTCAGCAAACTGATGAATCGCGTAATGTGGTGTCGGCTCGAGCTCGGCAGAAATTCCCCCAGGACTCATATGCTTGATACTGTTAAACGGAATGATATTTATTTTGCAAGGAAGCCTTGAGCAAAGTTTGCTTAATTCCTTTACATCTGCGTCACGGTCGTTCACATCTTTCAACATCGTATATTCAAAAGTGATGCGCGTTCTGGTCTTGAGTGCGTAAATTTTTAAAGCAGCCAGATTTTCTTGCAGCGAATACTTTTGGTTAATCGGCATGATTCGGCTGCGTATTTCTTCGAATGGTGAATGAAGCGAGAAAGCGAGTTTCACTCTAAACTTGCTTTCCATCAACTCTTTAATCTTGTGCGGAATGCCCGCAGTTGAAACAGTAATTCTAGTACGGCTCAATCCTTTTGTGAGCTCGTGAGTAAAAATCTCTATTGATTTTAGTGTAGTATCATAATTTATTAACGGCTCTCCCATTCCCATGTAAACTATATTGGTTATTTTGTCTTTGCCAACATCTTTAGCGACGAGCAAGTATTGATCAACAACTTCGCCCACAGAAAGATTTCGTTTGTAGCCCATCAAACCGGTTGCGCAGAATTTGCAATCCAGTGGGCAGCCTACTTGTGTGGAAATGCAGAGTGTATTTCGCTCTTCATCCGGAATTAAAACTGATTCAATTTTTCGTCCGTCGTGAGTTTCAAAAAGATATTTTTTTGTTCCGGTGGATGAAGAATCTTGAACGCCAACTAAATTAAGCGCTTTAAGTGAGCAAGAACCGGCTAAAATGTTTCGTAGTTCTTTGGAAATGTTTTGCATATCGGAAAAATCGAAACTGACGTGGTTGTACATCCAATTAAAAACTTGCTGAGCGCGAAATTTTGGCTGCTCTATCGAAACGAAGAATTCTTCTAATTCGCTGAGAGTTAGTCCCTTTAACTGTGTTTTTTTCTCTTTATTCATGCGGCAAATATATCAATTCCTCTGGAACTGAATACAGCCTATTCCAGATGTTTGATTCTTGATGCTCGATACCGGATAATAATTAACGCCAGTTTCCAAGGTTTTCGCTTTTCAACTTTAATTTTTATTTCGTCTTTCCATATTTTCTTCATTCCTTCTCCTTTCTTTCTTTTTTTTCAGAAAAGCATTCAGTAGTTTTCGCACAAGCGGTCACAAACCAAATCAAATAATGGAGTAATAATGAACTTCCAATTCACAGAGGATCAATTAATGATTCAACAAACAGCCCGCGAGTTTGCCACAAGCGAAATCGCGCAATCGGCTGTTGAACGTGATAAGAAAGCAGAGTTCCCTTTCGAAATAGTAAAGAAGCTTGGCGAGCTTGGATTTATGGGAATGATGGTCTCGCCGGAGTACGACGGAGCCGGTTTAGATACAATTAGTTATGTTCTCGCTATGATAGAAATTTCCAAAGTTGATGCGAGCCTTGGTGTAATCATGTCTGTTAATAATTCTCTGGTGTGTTACGGGCTTGATAAGTGGGGAAGTGAATACATAAAAAATAAATATCTTCGTCCTCTTGCAAAGGGTGAAAAGCTTGGCGCGTTTGCTCTTTCTGAACCGGAAGCGGGTAGCGATGCAACTAAACAGCACACGCTGGCTAATAAAGTTGATGGCGGCTGGGCAATTAATGGAATGAAAAACTGGATTACCAATGGTGTTAACGCGGATTATCATTTAGTAATGACTCAAACCGATAAAGAAAAAGCTCACCACGGCATTACAACTTTTCTTGTTGAAAAAGGAACGCCCGGATTTACACACGGAGTTAAAGAAGATAAGCTCGGAATCCGCAGTAGCGATACATGTTCTCTCTCTTTTGAAAATTGCATTGTGCCGGAAGAAAACATTGTTTGGGAAGTTGGCAAAGGTTTTACTTTTGCGATGAATACTCTTAACGGCGGAAGAATTGGAATTGCTTCTCAAGCTGTGGGAATTGCGGAGGGAGCTTTAGATGCTGCGCGTAATTACGCAAAAACCCGTAAAGCTTTCGGTACAGAAATTTCGAATCATCAAGGTATTCAGTTTAAGCTGGCAGATATGGCTACAAAAGTTGAAGCGGCAAAGTTATTAACACTGCAAGCAGCGGCTTTGAAAGATGCCGGCAAAAAGTATGTTAAAGAAGCGGCAATGGCTAAACTTTACTCTTCCAAAGTTGCTGTAGATTGTGCGCTTGAAGCAATACAAATACATGGCGGTTATGGTTATGTTAGAGAATATTTGGTGGAGAGGTATTTGCGCGACGCGAAGATAACGGAAATCTATGAAGGCACTTCGGAAATTCAGAGAATTGTTATTGCGCGCGAGTTGTTAAAAGATTAATGAGAAAAATTCTTTACATACTTTTTTTTCTTGTATCTACAGCATACTCTCAAACTGATTGGCAGAAGTGGGAAGCAAAACAAGTTTCGTATGAGTTTCCCACAAAATCTGCTGCTCAAACACAAAACGAATCAGCTTCACTCACCGGCACGCTGCTTAACTCCTTAAAAAGTGTGTATTCATTTCTCATCAGCGATTACGATGGCGATAACTGTCCTTTCTCTCCATCATGCGCTAACTTTTTTGTTGAAGCAGTAGAAGAAACAAATCTGATTTCCGGAACATTGATGTTTGCAGATAGATTCACTCGCGATATGAATGTTTTTAAAGGCGTTAATCACTACTCGCTTCACAAAAACGGAAAATATTTTGACCCGGCAATCAATTACACACTAAATTTGCAGAAGATAAAATTCGAAATGGTGAATAATTGATAAATGCTGTTGGAAGTAGAAACCTTTTTCTGATGTTAATTTTGATTAGCTCTGCAAAGCTGTTTGCTCAGTCCGGTGCCCAAGAAGATTTATTCTCACCGAATAACAGATTGAAATTTGCCAATCACCTTTATTCCGAAAAAGATTACTTACGAGCAATTGGTGAGTATAAAGATTTTTTGAAATCTACAGATAACGATACCGCCCGTTTCAGGTTTGCAAACAGTTTCTTAAGAATTGGTAGATATGATGAAGCCGCTCAGAACTTCAAGATTTTGTTTATCGGTTCAAAATTGGAAGAAGAGGCAAAGCTGTTTTACTATCAATCACTCTTTTTCAGCAAAGATTTTAACGCCTTTCAGAGCAATTACGATAGCCGATTAAACTTTCCGCAAAAGTATTCTCTAACGCTGGATCGCTTGAATAGCGCAACTTATTTCCTCTCAAAAACTAACTTGCCAAGCGAAGCTGTTCTTATCAAACCATTTGAAGATTCGCTCCAGACAAAGCTTATCTATTTTTATCAGATGATGAAAAATCCGCCGAAAAAGAATCCGGTTACTGCAGCGTTGCTCTCTGCCGCAATTCCCGGTGCGGGTAAAGTTTATACTGGCGAACTAACAGATGGTTTAATCGCATTCGGTGCAACATTGCTTTCCGGATTTCTTGCCGTAAACAATTTTCAGCACGATCATAACTTCCGCGGATGGCTTTTTACCGGGTTAACAGCTTTCTTTTATGGCGGAAGCATTTACGGCTCGGCTGCTTCGGCTCAGATTTACAATGCCCGCTTGCGGTTTAATCTTGATAGCGAAATAAAAATCTTCTTTGAAGAAAGAAATTACTTTCTACCGAAAATTGATCTTTAGAATGTTCCGGATTAGAAAATATTTTGTTCTATTTGGAATATTCTGTCTCCAAACTATCTATTCGCAGAATTCCGTTGAGACACAATTAGCTTGGGCGGATAAGCTTTTCGCCTCGAACCAATACTTTGATGCCATAACCGAATACAAGCGCGTTTTGTTTTTTGACAACCGGAACGAACTCAAAGCAAAAATATATTTCAAGATTGCTAAATGTTATAAAGCCGGAGCTCATTTAGATGAAGCGATTAATTTTTTTGCTTCAGTAGGAAAAAATGCTACGAATGACTCAACTATATTCTCAGCAAAGCTGGAAATCATTCGCTGCAACATTTTAAGGAAAACAACAGAACGCGCGTTGCAGCTTTGCAACGAACTTGAGAAAGATGGTAGATTCGCCTCAAATAAAAACGAAATTAATTATTGGCGAGGATGGACTTATATGTTTGCCGATGATTGGGAGAGTGCCTCGAAAATATTTGGTGAAAGTCCCGCTGATAAAGAGTTGAAATTACTTTGTAATCAAGTTATTGATGCCAAAGTTTCCGTTACTTTTGCAACTGTTATTTCTTATATTTTGCCCGGCTCTGGACAGATATACTCCGGCAAAATTTTATCCGGACTAATGTCTTTAGCATGGAATTTAGCTGCCGGTTATTTTACAGTAAATGCATTCATAGCAAATAGGGCATTTGATGGAATAGTAATTGGCGAACTAGTTTGGCTTCGTTTTTACCGCGGCAATATTGAAAATGCTAAAAACTTTGCAGTGGAGAAGAATTTCGAAGTGTCAAATAAAGCTTTAAAATTTTTACAGAATGAATACAGAGGATTAAAACCGTGAATTTTACAGAAAACGATATCAGAAGAATTACTTTTGAAACAATCAGTGAGTTAGGTCCCGGAGCTACTCCGGATGTGGTTAAAGAGGCAGTACGAAAAAAAGTTGAGACAAGTTCCATTGCTCCTTTTGAAGCGTCAAAAAAAGATGCAGTTTCCGGACGGGTAATTTTAACTTCGTTTGGCTTAAACAAACCGGGAATTGTTGCCGCAATTACAACCGCACTTGGAAAAGCCAATTGCGATATTCAAGACCTTAGCCAAAAAATCATGGGTGATTTCTTTACCATGATTATGATTATTGATATTACATCTTCTCAAAAAGACTTGAAAGAAATTCAAGAAGAAATGTACAAGACTGCCGAACCGCTCAACATCAAAATTTATTTACAGCACGAAGACGTTTTCCGTTATATGCATCGGATTTGAAGGTTGTTAGTCGTTAGCAGATAGTTGATAGTCGTTAGGGCATTATGAATCAAACTAATTTCGAAAAATTGGATGTATATAAACTATCAGAAAGACTGTGTGATTTAATTTGGGAAATAGTTATCAATTGGGAATCGTTATCAAAGAATACACTTGGTTCCCAAATAATTCGTTCATCCGATAGTATAGGTGCAAATATAGCTGAAGGCACAGGACGTGGAAGTTCAAAAGAAAATAAGAGATTCGCTAAGATAGCTCGTGGTTCATTATACGAGACTAAGCATTGGTTAAGAAGAGCCGTTAGAAGAAATTTACTTTCAAAAAAGCAAATAGATGAATTAAAGGTTATCATTGATGAATTAAGTCCGAGATTAAGTGCGTATATCAATTCTATTAGAGACAATAAACAACTAACTACAAACAATTAACTACTACCAAAACATGAACTACAAATTCACCGAAATTTTAGAAACAATACGCATGACGGAAATTGAGCATTTTGATATCCGTACAGTTACACTTGGAATTAGCTTGCGCGATTGCCACGATAGAAGCATTGAAGTAACTAAACAAAAAATTTATGATAAAATTGTTCGCTACGGCAGAGAGCATGTAAAAAACGCAAAAGAAGTTGAAGCGCAGTATGGAATTTCGATTGCTAATAAACGTGTTTCCGTAACTCCAATTTCAATTCCGTTTGATGCTTTCAAAATGGAAGACTTTATCGAGATTGCAAAAACTTTGGATAAAGCCGCTGAGGAAATTGGAATTGATTACATAGCCGGTTTTTCCGCGCTTGTTCAAAAAGGAATGACTAACGGCGAACGTGAACTTATCAAAGCAATTCCTTATGCGCTCTCACAAACAAAACGTGTTTGCTCAAGCGTTAATATTGGCTCTACTAAAGCTGGAATCAATATGGATGCTGTGAACATGATGGCTGAATCAATCAAATTAACAGCAGAACTTACTAAAGATAAAGATTCCATCGGTTGCGCAAAACTAGTTGTGTTTGCAAACGCTGTAGAAGATAATCCATTTGTTGCCGGTGCATTCCATGGTGTTACCGAACCGGAGATTGTTCTTAATGTTGGAATTAGCGGACCCGGTGTTGTTTTGGAAGCAATTAAGGAAGCCGGTAATGTAGATTTACAGCAGTTAGCTGAAGTAATCAAAAAAACAATTTTTAAAATTACCCGAGCAGGCGAACTTATCGGAAGAAAAGTTGCCGAGAAAAACGGCGTTCCATTTGGAATTGTTGATATTTCACTCGCTCCAACTCCGGCTGAAGGTGATAGTATTGCCGATATTCTTAAAGCTATGGGCGTTGAAGATGTTGGCGCGCCCGGAACAACTGCTGCACTCGCAATGTTGAATGATTCAGTTAAAAAAGCCGGCTTAATGGCAAGTTCATCGGTAGGTGGAATGAGCGGCGCTTTCATTCCTGTTAGTGAAGACATGGGAATGATTCGCGCGGTACAAGCTGGTAATCTATCTTTGGAAAAATTAGAAGCAATGACGGCTGTTTGTTCTGTTGGTCTTGATATGATTGCAATTCCCGGCGATACTGCTACTTCAACAATTGCCGGAATAATTGCCGATGAAGCTGCAATTGGAATTATCAACGATAAAACAACAGCGGTGAGAATCATTCCTGCGTACGGAAAGAAAGTTGGCGACATGGTTGATTACGGCGGCTTGCTCGGACTGGCGCCAATCATGGAGGTTAGAACAATTAGCTCAAAAGGTTTTGTAGGTCGCGGCGGAAGAATTCCGGCACCAATGAGAAGTTTAACAAATTAGAAAAGTAACAGTAGATAAATTTTTTTCTTTAAGGAGGAACAATGAGTAAAGGGTTAAAGATTGGATTAGGAATACTTGCTGTTGTTGTAGTATTTATAATCTTAACAATTTCCTGGGCAACAAGTAAGTACAATGGTTTTGTTGGTCTTAACGAGGGAGTAAAAGGCGCATGGAGTCAAGTTGAAAACGTTTATCAAAGAAGATCGGATCTTATTCCAAACTTAGTTGCTACAGTTAAGGGTGTTGCAAACTTTGAAAAAGAAACTTACACAGCAGTTACGGAAGCGCGTGCTAAAGTTGGTCAAATGAAAATAGATGCAACACAACTTGATGACCCTGAAGCATTTGCACGCTTTCAGAAAGCGCAAGATGGCTTGAGCGGCGCATTGCAGCGTTTAATGGTTGTTTCGGAAAATTACCCGCAGTTGAAAGCAAACGAAAACTTCTTACAGCTTCAGGCTCAGTTAGAAGGAACGGAAAACAGAATTACTGTAGAACGACAGAAGTTTAATCAAGTTGTACAAGATTACAATACGGCAATCAAAAAATTTCCCGGTGTAATTATTGCAAACTTTGGCGGATTTAAAGAAAAAGCATATTTCAAAGCTGCCGAAGGTGCAGATCAAGCTCCAAAAGTACAATTCTAAAAATTAGTGTTGAGTGAAGAGTGAAGAGTGCAGAACTAAAAATGAAAATTATCTTACTACTTATTGCAGTCTTTGTTAGTTCTGCATATTCGCAAATAGCTATTCCGGTTTTGAAGAATTACGCGAGTGATCAAACAAGTTCGCTAAATAGTTCAGAACTCAACATCCTTGAATCTAAACTCAAGACATTCGACGATTCAACTTCCAACCAAGTTGTGTTCTTAATGATGAACACACTTGATGGCTATCCGCTTGAAAGTTTCTGTTACGAAACTGCTACAAAAAACCAAATCGGTTCAAAGAAGAATAATAATGGCGTTTTATTTTTTGTTGCCAAAGACGACCGTAAAATGAGAATTGAAGTTGGCTACGGCTTGGAAGGCGCGTTGCCGGATGCCTTAGCCAGTTCAATACTTAGGAATGAAGTCCGCCCTTATTTTAAGAGTGGTGATTATTACGCCGGAGTAAATTCCGGTTTGGAAGCAATTATACTTGCCACGAAAGGCGAATACAAAGGTGAGCCCAAAAGCAAAGGTAAAGGAACCGGTTTTCCATTCATTGTCATCGTAATAATTTTCATAATAATAGCTGCCCTTAGCGGTAAGGGTGGAAAAGGCGGCGGAGGCGGTCTTTTGCCACTCTTAATTCTTAGTTCTATGGGTGGCAGCAGAGGTAGAGGTGGATTTGGCGGCGGAAGCAGTTGGGGAGGCGGTGGTGGGGGTGGTTTTGGTGGTTTTTCCGGCGGAGGTGGCTCCTTTGGCGGCGGCGGTTCCAGCGGAAGTTGGTAATTCAGCTTAAAATCGCTCTTTTCTGAATGTCATAATCAGATCGGACAACTCATTATTAACTTTTTTCATCATACCGGATATTTTTTAAGAACTTAATTGTTCTTCCTTGCAGTATTAACCATGTTTTAGTATTATTTCAAAGGCATTGGATAACATTAGTGTTGGCATAGCGCTCTTTAACGATAGTGATTTTTTCGCCGCTCATGATTTTTTTGAAGATTGTTGGATGGATTGCGAGCGTGAAGAAAGAAATTTCTATCAAGGTTTGGTTCAAGTTTCTGTCGGAAGCTATCATTTAATTTCCGGCAACTACAAAGGATGCGGAAGTCAGTATAAAAAAGCAGCCAAAAAGTTAAGTAAGTATTTACCGGTTCATCAAAATATTGATTTAGCATTGCTTCTCAATCAGATTGAGCCAATAATTTTTGATTTAGGTGAAAACCCCAAGAATGTTGATCCGAAAAAGTTTTGGAATAGAATTCCGAAGATTGAAGTAACAAAATAAATTTTACAATTAAACTAAGGAGGCCATAATGGCAATAAAGATAACAGATGAATGTATTAATTGCGGAGCTTGTGAACCGGAATGCCCGAACACAGCTATTTACGAAGGCGGAGCTGATTGGAAGATTGGCGATAAAGCTTTCAGCGGCGATGCAACTTCTCCGGCTGGCGCAAGCGGATTCTTCTCATCAGATTATTTCTTCATCGTTCCGGATAAATGTACGGAATGCGTAGGCTTCCACGATGAACCGCAATGTGCTGCTGTTTGTCCGGTTGATTGCTGCGTTCCGGATCCAACCCATGTTGAAGATAAAGATGCTTTGTTAGCAAAAAAAGAACAACTTGACTCGTTGGGAAGATAATATTCTTCAAATACTTGAAATGGAAAAGGGCTTGTTATTCAAGCCCTTTTTTGTTTTAAAAACTAATTCTGAAAAGTTCTAAGCGAGTAGTTTGAGAATCCCGGAAATCTTTGAATGTATGATTAATTGAAGTGTTAGTCGGTTGTTCGATTTGCGGAGTATTGTAGTAAGTGTTCGCAAGAATTAATGAAAAAACTGCGGGGGATAATAGTGCTACTAAGTAAGGAATACTGTTATGTCTGTCATTAACTATTAATGCAGTCACTGCAGATGTGAGAGTAGTTAGTCCAAAGATCATTCCTAATAATTCACCATAATCAATATTTGGGTAATTTCTTTTTGCAGTTATGTAAACGCCGGTTGTAAATCCCCAAAAATAACCAGCATACATTCCCAAAATTACTCCGCCCAATCCTCTAAATTCTCCTTGGCTTCCCAATAAAGTTGTCTCTGCAACATAGCCAACTGCACAAGAAGGTATTGCAAATACAAAAGCTAAACCCGCTCCTGTTAAAAACTGAAGTGGGATAGAATAACCAATTGGAAGCGGCTGAGAAATTTTTGCTGTTCTTAGTGAAACAGAATCATTAATACACGCAATTCCATTATGTGTTAATGAATAATCTAACGTATCAGTTGAATTTTTATGATAATAACTCCATAAATTTTCTTCACGCTTATTCGCATAATTCTCAGCCTCTGCTAATTTGACTGAATCAATTCCCAAATGATTTGGAAAATATTTACCCATTCCCCGCTCAAGAAAACGAACAGTCATGTTTAAAGTTTCTAACGGATATTCCTTTATCAAAAATACAAGTTGATAATCTTTGTTTTCGGAAAGAACCTGTAGCTTAAAACGATGATTCTTGAGCTGAACAGAAGATAACTCAATAGCTCCATTAGCAATTTCTTTAAGTGCGTTATATCTTATAGATTGTTGCGGCACATCAATTCCCGCTAGTTTAACTTTTCTTCCATCCTCAAGTCTGAATAAATTAGCATCGAGTATTTCTACAACCTTAACAGTTTGTCCATAAGTTAGACAAACTGTTAGCAAGTTTAGAATTAGGAAAGTTTTCCAGTTCATATTACCCCAAATGGTTTAGTTAAAATTCTAAAACAGCAATTACCGGAAAATGATCCGAAGGGAATTTGCCGTTGTAACTGTCTCTAACAATTTCCGATTTCTTTGTTTTAAGATGTTTAGATGTAAAAATGAAATCAATTTTTTCTCCGTCAGTTCCTCCCTTAAATGCGTGGAAGGTCCCATCGTTAGCGGTTTTCTTGTGAAGAGCGCGGTAAGAATCTACTAATCCACCCTTTAGAATTGTTAAGATTGCCGGATTATCATCTCCACAATTAAAATCGCCGGTTAAAATAATTGGCAGTTTCTCTTTTTGCTTATTCATTTTTGCTAATAACAGTTCGGTACTTTTCTCACGGCTCGGCTGCGATTCGTGATCTAAATGCACATTATAGTAGTAAAACCTTTTCTTGGTTTTTGAATCTGTAAACTTTGCCCAAGTACAAATTCTTGTAATGTTATTTCCCCAATGCTTTGAACCGGGAATGTTGGGAGTGTCGGAAAACCAGAAAGTCTCTGTAGTATCAACATTAAAACGGGTTTTGTCATACAGGATGCAAGAATATTCGCCTCCTTGCTTGCCGTCGTCTCTGCCCACACCAACTAGTGCCAAATCCGGGAAATGTTTCAGTATTTCATCTATCTGAAAAAGAAACGCTTCCTGCAATCCGAGTAATTCTGGATTAAATTTTTCGATTGTTTGGCAAAGATTTTCGCTTCGGTGCTTCCAACTGTTTTCTCCGTCATCAACTATTCCCAAGCGAATATTGAACGTCATCACTTTTATATCACGCGGACTATTTTTCTGAGCAAATGCCGTTTGAGTAAGAACAGTCGTAATAAGAAAAAGTATCACGATAGAGTTTGCGGCAAATTGAACGAGCCGGCTAAGCCTTTTGTTGTTCATAGTAAATTTCCATAGTTTTTAGATGCGCTTAACTTAACAATTACACTAACAAACATAAAAAATTGATATGACTATTGGCGGATATGAATTAAAAGTTATTGAGACCGGCTCATTTGCATTAGATGGCGGCGCAATGTTTGGAGTTGTTCCTAAGCCGCTCTGGCAGAAAACAAATCCACCCGATGAAACAAACAGAATTGCTCTAAACGCGCGCAATCTTTTGTTAAACAGTTCCTCCCAAAATATTTTAATTGATACCGGAATTGGCGGCTACTGGGACGAAAAGTTTATCAAAATTTATGGTGTTGATTACTCCGAATACACTCAAAAAAAATCATTTGAACAAAACGGAATTGATCCGGAGAAAATTACGGATGTAATTTTGACTCATCTCCACTTCGATCACACCGGCGGCTCAACTTACTTTAAGAATGATAAATGGCTGCCTACGTTTCCAAACGCAACTTATCATGTTCAGAAAAAACATTTTGAGTGGGCGCTGAATCCATCAGAGAGGGACAAAGCGAGTTTTATAAAAGAACGTTTTATGCCATTAATGAATGAAGGAATTTTGAAACTGTGGGAAGAAAAAACCTTTAACGATTACATTGAACTGATCGAAGTCAATGGCCATACATTTCACCAGCAATTGGTTAAGATTTCTGATACAACAAACACACTTTTATATTGCGGAGATTTAATTCCAACAAGCTCGCACATACCAATTCCTTACGTTATGGGTTATGATCTTCAACCGCTTGTAACAGTTAACGAGAAGAAAGAAATTCTTCCACGCGCAGTTGAAGAAAACTGGCTTTTGTTTTTTGAGCACGATGCTTTTGGAGTTGCTGCCACTGTAGCTAAAACAGACCGAGGATTTAGCATGAAAGAAAAATTTAGTGTGCTTCCAAAATGAAACCACCGGAAGGATTTTTCAAAATTTGTAAAGTAAGTGATCTGAAAGAAAAGATTGGTCAGCGCTTTTTTGTTGATGATGTTGATGTGGCTGTATTCAGAATTGGAGAAGAAGTATTTGCGCTGAGTAACGTTTGCATTCATCAAAAAGCGGCAATTATTTACGATGGCTACATAGAGGACGAATGTGTTTACTGTCCGGCTCACGGCTGGATGTTTAACCTCCGTACCGGCAAATTTCCGGGTGGATTAAAAGGACTTGATTCATACGAAGTGCAAATTCTTGAAGGAGATGTTTATGTTAAAGTGTTTAAGAAAGAATTCAAGTGGTGAGTTTAATTGGTCTGAAATAATTTGGGGAGAGTAAGAAACAAAAGAAAACTATGGCGTACCACAGTTTTCTTTCATAGAAAAACTTCTAATAAATCATTCGGCAAACTTCTTGAAAATTACAGATGTATTGTGTCCGCCAAACCCAAACGCGTTGCTCATAGCATAATTTACATTACGTTCTTTTGGTTTGTTAAAAGTGTAATCAAGGTCGCAAGCCGGGTCCGCGTTTTCAAAATTAATGGTTGGCGGAATAACACTGTTCTGTATAGCTAAAATTGAAGCAATTGCTTCAACAGCTCCGGCAGCGCCAAGTAAATGCCCAATCATACTCTTTGTAGAAGAGGCGCTTAGCTTGTAAGCATGTTCGCCAAAAACTTTTTTGATGGCGTTGGTTTCAGCAATATCTCCCAATGGAGTAGATGTGCCGTGCATGTTTATATAATCCATTTCTTCCGTATTTATCTCTGCGTTATTAAGTGCCATCTCTATAGCTAAAATTGCGCCGGTTCCTTCCGGGTGCGGTGCTGTAATGTGATAAGCGTCCGCCGACATTCCAACACCGGCTAACTCAGCATAAATTTTAGCGCCCCGTTTTTTTGCATGCTCAAATTCTTCAAGCACTAACATACCGGCACCTTCACCCATTACAAAACCATCTCTGGTAATATCAAAAGGACGGCTTGCGGTTTCCGGCGAATCATTTCTTGTTGATAATGCTTTGGAAGAATTAAATCCGGCAACGCCTATTTCAATAATTGGAGCCTCGCTTCCGCCGGAAAGCATTACATCGGCAAAGCCGTTTTTAATTAAAAGAAAACTATCTATTAAGTTGTTGTTTGCTGTAGCGCATGCAGTTACTACACAATGGTTTGGTCCTCTAAAACCATAATGCATTGAAATATATCCGCTTGCAATATTTGGAATCATCATTGGAATAAAGAAGGGGGAAACTCTATTGGGACCCTCATTAGCATTAACAACCGACTGATTATAAACAGTGCTGAAGCCGCCGATTCCGCTTCCAAAAACTACACCGGTTCTTGCTTTATCACCTTCGCTCATTTTTTCGGGTTCTAATCCGCTATCTGCAACGGCTTGAATTGCAACTGCCATTGCGTATTGAGCAAACGGGTCCATTCTGCGGGCGCTTTTTTTATCTATATATTTTGAAGAATCGAATCCCTTTAGTTCACACGCGAATTTTGTTCCAACATTCTTTGTATCGAAATAAGTGATTGGCGCACAACCGCTTTTTCCATTCATCATTCCATCCCAATAATCTTGCACAGATAATCCTATTGGAGTTAAAGCGCCTAAACCAGTAACAACTACTCTGCGATTTTGAAGCATATTCCATCCTTTTAATTATTAAAAGTCTTACTAAAAACGGTGCGAATTTACGGAAGTTTCATATTTTTTCCTTTGATTTACAAAAGTAATTCTCAAACGATTAGAAGAACGAATTAAGGTGAAGATTAGCAACGAAATAGTAATTCACAAAGCGCACGAACTCGGATTTGATTTAGTCGGCTTTTCCCGCTCAGAAATTCTTTCAGAGGAATCCAGTCATTTACAGATGTGGCTGGATAATGGATTCAATGCTTCGATGGAATACATGAAACGTAATTTTGAAAAGCGCCAGGACGTAAAACAAATTCTTCCCTCTGCAAAAAGTGTAATCTCGTTAGCGCTTAATTACTATACCCCAAATCAGCACAGCACTGATTCGAATACCGGAAAAATTTCTCGCTACGCTTGGGGAAGAGATTATCATCTTGTTATTTGGGATAAGTTATCGTTGCTGGAAGAATACTTGAGCTCACTCGACGAAAATTTTGAATCCAAAAGTTATGTTGATACCGGTCCCGTAATGGATAAGGCATGGGCAGTTAGAAGCGGAATCGGCTGGCTTGGTAAAAATTCAAATGTGATTAACAAAGAAATCGGCAGCTGGTTTTTCATTGCTAACATCATTACAAATTGCGAGTTTAATTATTCCGAGCCCATTGCTGATCTCTGCGGCTCATGTACGGCTTGCTTAGATGCTTGCCCAACTAACGCAATAGTTCAGCCCTATATTGTTGATGCGAATAGGTGTATTTCCTTTCTAACAATTGAGAACAAGGGTGAAATTAGCAATGAGTTCAAAGGGAAATTCGACAATTGGATTTTCGGCTGCGATGTTTGTCAGGACGTTTGCCCATGGAACAAGAAATTTTCGGAACCTACCATGCTGCAAGAATTTCAGCCAAAGGGAACTAATTTAGTTCTGGATGAAGTTATAAATATGAATGAAGAAGAATTCAAAGCAAAGTTAGAGACAAGCCCAATCAAAAGAGCCAAACTAAGTGGTTTGAAAAGAAACGCAGCTTTTCTCTTTGGCGAATCTTTACCTCAAGAATAACATCTAACGGTTATTAAAAGTCATCAACATTCAATAATTTTGGATAGAAAATTCGGAGATACAAATGGCAGAAAATCATCACAAAGTAATTATTGTAGGAAGCGGACCGGCTGGTTTAACCGCAGCACTTTATACCTCGCGTGCAAATTTAAACCCGGTTATTTTAGAAGGAATGCAGCCGGGCGGACAGTTAACAATCACAACAGAAGTTGAAAATTTTCCCGGTTTCGAGCATGGAATTCAAGGTCCGGAATTGATGGATACAATGAGAAAGCAAGTTCTTCGTTTTGGTGCTAAATCATATTTCAAAAATGTAACCGAAGTAGATTTTTCTAAGCGACCATTCACAGTAAAAACGGAAGATGATACTTATACTGCCGATTCGGTTATTATTGCGACCGGCGCCTCGGCAAGATGGCTCGGAATTCCGAGTGAAAAACATTATCAAGGTTACGGAGTTTCTGCTTGCGCTACTTGTGATGGTTTTTTCTTTAGAGGATTACGCGTCATTGTTATTGGCGGCGGCGATACAGCTATGGAAGAAGCAAACTACCTTTCACGTTTTGCAAGTGAAGTTCTTCTTGTTCACAGAAGAAGTGAATTCCGCGCTTCAAAAATTATGACGGAACGCACTGAGAAAAATCCTAAAGTAAAATTTGTTACCAACTCCACGGTTAAAGAAATTCTCGGTAAAGAAGAGAACGGCAGAAAAATGGTAACAGGCGCTCTTTTGGAAAACACAAAAGATGGTTCAGTAACAGAAGTTCCTATCGATGGAGTTTTCTTAGCAATTGGTCATAAACCAAATACAGATTTATTCAAAGGTCAGCTTGATATGGATGAAACCGGTTACTTAAAAGTAAAACCGGGAACAACTTATACAAACATCGAAGGTGTTTTTGCTGCTGGCGACGTCGCAGATCATGTTTACAGACAAGCTATTACTGCTGCGGGCACTGGTTGTATGGCAGCACTTGATGCTCAGCGCTGGCTTGAAGAACACGAATAAGTTAAAACTTATATGCATAAAAAAAGGGTCGAATGTTTCGACCCTTTTTTGTAGAGAAAAAACAATAAGATTATTTCTGTGCTTCTTCTTTAGCTTCAACTTTTCTTGAAATGAAGTGAGCAACAATAGCTCCAATTCCTAAGCCCAAAAAAGTTAGCCAAACTCCGTAAACCGGATCATTGTGATAGTATCTTCCACCCTCGTAAGTTTCCCAGTAGTTGAAGAAAGAGCGGTCAATAATGCTGCCTATAATTCCGCCGGCAACTAAGAAAACCAAAATGATTCCGCCTTTCAGCATGTAATAACCATTTCTTCTTTCTTTTTCTCTAGAATGAAGCAGCTCAAACATCTGCTCGGTAGAAAGCCCCTTTTCAATCATCATTTGCTTCTCTTTGGATTTGAAATAGATTGCCAAAGTGATTACAAGACCAACTACCATTGTTATTATTATCGGAATGAATACTGCAATTACGCTTTCCATGATATTTCTCCTTTTATTATTTAATACTTTTGACTGTGATTCTCTTCTTCCGGTTACAAAATAACTTCATAATTATTTTTTCTTTCACTACTTTGGACATGAATTGATGCCGGAAAGGTTACAGTACAAAGCTCAAATTGTTTTGTAACCTCTGGAACTGAGTCTTAGTCTAATGATGTGATGAAACATTTAAGCGATTTGGAAATAATAGATTCTGTTAAAAGAGGAAATGTATCGGATTACACTTTGCTGGTAAACCGCTACAAAGACCGCGCGTTTTCTCTCCTAAGAAGATTGCTTAAAAACGAAATGGATGCCGAGGAAGCGCTTCAAGATAGTTTTCTAAAAGCTTATAACGGACTCAAAGATTTCCGGAATGATGCTCAGTTCTCAACCTGGTTTTATAGAATTGCCTACAACACCGGGTTAACAGCGTTATCATCTAAGAAGCGGCAGGTTGAACAAGAAATGACTTCTATTGATGAAGATCTTGAACTTGGCAGTTTCGATAACGAAATTTACGGCACTACTGAAAACGTGAACCAATATGTTCTTAAAATGGTTGATAAACTGCCGGTAAGAAATGCGCTTGTTCTCATTCTCTTTTATTTGGATGGACTTTCAATGAGTGAAGTAAGCCAGGTAATGGGATTATCATTAGTAAATGTAAAAGTATTGCTTCATAGATCAAGAAACTCACTTAAAGACTTGCTTCTAAAGCATAACTATCAAGAGGAAGTATTATGAAAAAGAATTTAGATGAATTGTTAAATGATTATATAGATAATCAGCTATCAGTTGATGAACTAGAAGAAATCAAGAGTTTGCTTGAAAAAGACCGGCAATTGGGAAGCAGGTTAAAAGCATTGCGCGTAGTTCATCAATCGTTACAGCAAATCGAAACTTCTCCGGCACCCGTCGGATTTACAGAGCGCTTAATGGAGAAATTGCATTTAGCTCCAGCTGCCTACAAGCAGAAAAAGAATTATTTCTTCTTTGGAGTTGTTGGATTTTTCGGCTTAATGATTATAGGCATTCTGGTTGCAGTTGTACTTTCACTTGACTGGAATTTAGGAAATCTCAACCTCTCGAATTATGTTGATCAGGCTAAGTCCGGAATTGCAAAAAGCGGAAGTGAAACTCTTTCTCTGTTCAAAAATAAAACTGTGCTGATGATCAGCTCATCTATGGTACTTCTCCTTCTCATATTAGCTTACTTTGGTTTCGAGTCCCATAAAAACTTGAAGAAGAAGATTAACAGTTTTTCACACTAAGTATAAACGATTATTTACTTTACCATTTGATAATTGGCTTATCGTCTTTACTTGTAATATTTTCGTACACAACAAAATCAGTAATAGATGAGCCATAAATCCGGATACGTTTCAATAATAGGAAAGCCGAACGCGGGTAAATCCACTTTGCTTAATGCAATTCTCGGCGAAAAACTTTCAATAGCTACTTCCAAACCGCAAACTACAAGAAAGAAAATTCTCGGAATTCATTCGTCTGAGAATTACCAGATAATTTTTCTCGATACCCCGGGAATTATGAATCCGGAATATCTTTTGCAGCACCGGATGCTCGAGTTTGTTGCGCAAAGCGTTAAAGACGCCGACCTAATTTTATTCATACTTGATGCCGAAGCTGATTCCAACGGAACCAAAGCTTTTGAAGATGAGACAGTTCAAAGGTTGATGAATGAAAACGCTACTCCCAAGATTTTGTTAATTAATAAGATTGATGTTTCCAGGCAAGAGACTATAGAGAAGTTGGTTGAGCAGGCAAATGCCAAAGGATGGTTTCAAAAGATAATTCCAATCTCGGCAATTAAATCTGTGAATACAAAAACTGTTGTTGAATCAATTTTAGAATTTTTACCGGAACACCCGAAGTATTATCCCGATGATCAACTCAGCGATGAGAACGAAAGATTTTTTGTCTCAGAAATAATTCGTGAGAAAGTTTTTGAAATTTACCGAGAAGAAATTCCTTACAGCACAGAAGTTGAAATTGAAGAGTTTGCTGAAAGGGAAGGAAGAAAAGATTACATCCGCGCTTCGATCATCATTGAACGTGAATCGCAGAAGCCGATTATTATTGGCGATAAAGGCTCAACAATTAAAAAGCTTGGCAGAACATCACGCGAAGCGATTGAAGCATTTCTTCAGCGGGAAGTTTTCTTGGAGCTGTTTGTTAAAGTAAAAGAGAAGTGGCGTTCTAATCCAAATATGCTAAACCGGTTTGGCTATAAAGCAGAAAGCGATGACTAAGCACTCCAAATATTTCTATAAATACACCGGTGAAGCAGCTCTAATCTTAATGACAATTATTTGGGGCGGAACTTTTGTAATAGTAAAAGAATCGCTAAATGACATTTCTTCAATGTTGTTTATTGCGATAAGGTTTGCAATTGCTTCTTCGCTGCTCATTCTCTTTTTGCTCATCAAGAAAATAAAAGTTGATACCAAAGCAATATTGCCCGGAATTATGCTTGGTGTTTTTCTTTTTAGCGGGTTCTTCTTTCAGACGATTGGCTTAAAACTCACTACAGCTACAAAATCCGGATTCATAACCGGAACGCTAATTGTGTTCATTCCTTTTGTACAAATCTTGGTGGAAAAGAAATTTCCTACGAAAGGCGCGCTAATTGGAACAGCTTTAGTATTTACGGGATTGTTGTTTCTCTCAAGCGGCGGTTCATCAATAACAAATTTTATTTCAGAGCTTGGCGCAAGTTTCAACATCGGAGATATACTCACACTTATCTGCGCAGTGTTCTTCGCTGTTCATGTGGTTTACATTGATGTCTTCAGTCCAAAATATAATTATTGGATTTTGCTAACTACACAGCTTTCCACAGTTGCAGTGCTCGGTTTCATTGCCTCGCTTTTATTTTCCGGTTTCTCAGTTGAAGCAATACACATTGACTTTACAAAGTATTTAATCTTCGGGTTGCTTTATACTTCATTGCTCGCGACACTTCTGAATATTGGCTTCCAGACAAAATTTCAAAAAGTTGTAAGCCCAACAAAAGCCGGAATAATTTATTCGTTTGAGCCGATCTTTGCGGCAATCTTCGCTTTCTTTTTACTTGGCGAGAAAATAAGTAACTTTGGTTTGCTTGGTTGCGTGCTGATTTTCTTAGGTTTGATTGTTGCCGAACTGTTTGATTCATACTTCGAGAGCAAAAATGAATCTGAGCCGTGCTGAAATTATTGCCGGCGGATTTGTTCAAGGAGTTGGCTTCCGCTACTTTGTTGTGAGGCAAGCTGAAAAACTGAAGCTGAACGGATACACAGAAAATTTGTACAGCGGAGAAGTTCTTACAGTTGTTGAAGGCGAAAAACATCTTATTGAGGAATTATTCAAGCTGATAAAGATTGGTCCTTCAAGAGCTCAAGTTAGAAACACATTTATTAAGTGGTGCGATCACAAAAATGAATTCACAAAATTTGAGATAAGATATTGAACCCACAATTTAGAATCGGTTTTGGTTATGATGTTCACGAGTTTACGGAAAATCGTAAGCTGATACTTGGCGGCGTAGAAATCCCGCACACAAAAGGCTTGCTCGGTCATTCCGATGCCGATGTGCTTCTACACGCAATTTGCGACGCAATGCTTGGCGCGTTAGCTCTTGGCGATATTGGAATGCACTTCCCGAACAGTGATGAAAAGTATAAAGACGCAGACAGTAGAAAGCTTCTTAAACATGTTGATGAATTAATTCATGCAAACGGTTACGAAGTTTCCAACATAGATTCTACCGTGCTGTTACAGCAACCAAAACTGTCTCCATATGTAAATGAAATGCGCAGAACAATTGCTGAAATAGTAAATCTTTCAGTTTCGCAAATCTCAATAAAAGCCACTACTACGGAAAGCCTGGGCTTTGTAGGCAGAGAAGAAGGCTGCGCCGCACATGCTGTTGTTCTTCTAAATAAGAACGAAAACTAATGCTTCAAGAAATCCTTTCATACATTAGTACGCTTGATCCGGTTGTAATTTATCTGGTTCTTTTCTTCTTCGCGTTCATAGAAAACATTTTCCCTCCATCACCAAGTGATGTTGTTTTGGTTATCGGTTCTACATTAATTGCTCACTCACCAATAGGATTTGTCCCAATACTTATAATCACAAGTGTTGGAAGCGGCGTTGGCTTTATTGTTATGTATTACATTGGTGAATTTCTTGGAGAGAAGTTAATCAGAAAGGGTAAACTGAAATTTTTGAAGAAAGAATCTTTGGAGAAAACTGACGAATGGTTTGCCAAGTATGGCTACAAGTTAATTTTGATAAATAGATTTTTGCCCGGCACACGAGCGGTAATTAGTTTTTTCTGCGGCGTTCACCGGCTGAAACCGGCTGAAACGTTTTTGTACGCTGCGTTAAGTTCGCTTGTGTGGAACGCAATTCTAATCTCTTTGGGAATTGCTCTCGGAAACAATATCGAACTAATTGATAAATATCTCGGCACCTATTCAAACATAGGTTTGGCAATAACGGCAATTGTAATTGGATTTATTGTTTACAAGTTTTGGAAAAAGAAAAAATCATAGTGATGAAGTTTTTTCGTAAATACAGAATTCCGCAAACGCCGGAACAGCGGAAAGAAAGAAACAAGCAATTGCTGTTAGCTTCACTTGGCGGAGTTTTACTCGGTCTATCTTTCCCGCCAATACCATTGCCGTTTTTAGCATTCTTTGCTTTCATTCCATTTTTCTCTGTTATAGAGCAGCGTAATTCTTTAGTATCAATAAACCGGATTTCATACGTCTTCCTATTTTTCTTTTGCTTGATTACACTTTACTGGGTTGGCAGCTGGACGAAAGAAGCCGATCCGTTTCTAATGATTTCCGGCGGATTGCTGCTCTTTGCAAATCCCGGCTTTTATTTAATTGCTACTTCACTCTATTTCCTAAGTACAAAAATCTTCTCAAAGAAAATCTCTCTTTTATTTTTTCCACTCTATTGGGTTTTCTTCGAATACATTTATTCGCTAACAGATTTGAAATTTCCTTGGCTTACGCTTGGAAACAGTCAAGCATACTTCAACCAGTTTATTCAAGTTGCGGATGTTGTTGGTGTTTACGGACTTACATTGCTCATTCTGTACATAAATATTTTTCTTTACTTCTCTTTGCAAGAACTCAAGAACACGAAAAAGATTAATCAGCGGTATCTGTTTGCCGCCTTGCTGCTTTTCTTTCTCCCAATGATATATGGTGGATATAAAACCGCCGCATACGATATCCCGCAAAAACAAATTAAAGTCGGTTTGGTTCAGCCCAATATTAACCCTTGGGAAAAGTGGAGCGGCGGAAGTATTAATGACCAGCTTAATAACTTGTTTGAGCTATCTAATAAAGCCGTACAAAAAGGTGCGAGAGTAATCATCTGGCCCGAAACCGCATTGCCATGCTATCTGCTTGGTGGAAACTACACTTACGAACTTGAACGCATACATCAATTTGTAAATGAAAAGAAAATTTCTCTTATAACCGGTATGCCGGATATAAATTTCTTTTTTGATATAAAGAATGCACCAAAAGGTGCCAAGCTTTTAAGAAGCGGCGAAGCGGCTTATACTTCATATAATTCTATCTTAACATTTTTGCCAAACTCACAAACAGTTCAGAAGTATCAGAAGAATCAACTCGTTCCATTTGGCGAGAAAGTTCCTTTTGTAGAAGACCTTCCTTTCCTTGGTGATTTTATTAAATGGGGAGTCGGCATCTCAAGCTGGAATGTTGGAACAGCGCAAAATGTTTCCGATTTGAATTACACTAAAGTTGGCGCAGTTGTTTGCATTGAATCAATTTATCCCGAATACATAACCAAACTTGTAAATAATGGCTCTGATTTTCTGGCTGTTGTAACTAACGATAGCTGGTATGGATATTCGAGCGGACCGTTTCAGCACAAAGAAATTTCCGTTCTTCGCGCAGTGGAGAATAGAAAGGCTCTTGTTCGCGCTGCAAACGGAGGCATTAGCTGCATAATAGATCCAATGGGAAGAACACTTTCAGAGACACAATTTTTTACAAGAGATGTTCTTGTTGGTTATGTTCCGGTTTGCGCTGAAAAAACTTTCTACTCAGAATTCCCGTTAGTCATTCCACTCATTGCCGTAGCTATTTCCTTATTTACAATTTTATTTCTCTTGCTTAAACCAATTTTCAAACTGATAAAGAAGAAGTCATGAAAACAATTATTGATTTACGAAGTGATACAGTAACAAAACCATCCGAAGCGATGCGCAAAGCAATGTATGATGCTGAAGTTGGCGATGACGTTTACGGTGAAGACCCAAGCACTATTAAACTGCAAAACTATGTTGCGGAATTGCTTGGCAAAGAAGCCGCGCTTTACGTTCCAAGCGGAGTTATGGCAAACCAAATTTGCTTAAATGTTCTAACCAATCCCGGCGATGAAGTTATTTGTGAAAAAGACGCTCACATTTTTCAATATGAATCCGGTTCTCCGGCAGCTCTTAGCGGATTGCAGTTAAGTTTAGTTGATGGTGTACGCGGAATATTTACGCCGGAACAAATTGAACCGCTTATCAGACCTACAAGTGCGTACTATATGGCTCGCACACGAGTTGTAGAAATTGAAAATACTCACAACCGCGCCGGTGGAACAATCAATCCGATTGAAAACATTAAAACAATTTCTGCATTAGCAAGAAAGCATAACTTGTATATGCATTTGGATGGCGCGCGTATTTGGAATGCCTCAGTGGAAACAAATATTTCTCCGGCTGAGTATGCAAGTCATTTCGATTCAGTTAGCGTTTGTCTTTCAAAAGGATTAGGCGCGCCAATTGGTTCTGTTTTAGTCGGCACTAAAGATTTTGTTAAAGAGGCTTTCCGTGTTCGCAAAGCTTGGGGCGGCGGAATGCGCCAGGTAGGTGTGATTGCTGCTGCCGGATTGTTTGCGGTGCGGAATAATATTCCCCGCTTAAAAGATGATCACGAAAAAGCTAAAATGCTCGCGAACGGATTATCTAAAATTTCAAGAGTGGAAATTCATCCGGAGTTTGTTGAGACAAACATTTTAATGTTTACACCAAAAGATATTTCGATAGAAGATTTTCAGCTTCAATGTAAGAATGCCGGTCTGTTGCTTGGTACTGGAAAGGTTGGGGAAATAAGAGCAGTTACTCATTTGGATGTTTCATTTGAACAGATAAATGAAGCTGTGAAAATTGTAGCAAGTGTTTTGGATAAATAAAAGAAGATCAAGAACAAGAGTAAGATCATGATTAAGAACAAAGCAAAAGGATGAGGTTTGGAAAAAGAAAATTACAAGCACAGCATTATAGAAGTTGTTCGCTTTCACGAAGTTGACATGCTCGGCGTTTGCAACAATGCTGTCTATTTCAATTATTTTGAAGATGCACGAATCAAATACGTCCAAGAGTTGATTAAGAATTATTCACTTAAAGAAATAATGGCCGGCGATTCATACTTCATTATGGCTCATAACGAAGCTGATTATATTGAGCCGGCACTTCTTGAAGATGAACTGCTTGTCTATACACGAATAAAGTTTGTTAAGAATTCTTCATTTGGATTCAGACATTTAATCGAAAAGAAAAGCAGCGGAAAGATAATTACAAAAGGGGGCGGTGTGTTTGTTCATATCAATAAGAAAACAAAAACACCACTTCAACTTCCAAAAGAATTCTATGAGGCAGTGCAAGATTTTGAGCCTGCTGTAGAAATTCTAAAATAATTAACGAGTTACAAAAAGTAGAAACGCTCCACCAATAATTGCTATTGTAATCCATCTTGCCCATAGCGGTTTTTCCCGCTTCAGAGTTCCCCAAACTTTTGCAACAACCATCATTAGCGCAACCATTATGATTGTTACTATCGAAGCTTCCAGAACATTTAATTTATCATCGTAAATAAAGGCAAGACTTTTTCCCGAAAAAATATCCCGGTAAAGCAATTGAAGATGAAGCCAGTAAACAAGCAATGATTCTCTGCTTACATCAAGCAGAATGGAATTATAGTTTGGCTTGTTACGCAGAAAATACCAGCCGCCACCGAGTAGTGCCATAATCACTCCGAGGCGTTCTATAAAGAAAAACGGATGTGGAATGATGGCAGCAAGATTCTCCGGAAGAAGAACGTTAATCATTAGCACGCCGCTGAAAAAGAAAGCTATGCCTATGATTATTAACTTTTTAGCGAATCTTTCTTCCGCATTGTTTTCACGCGCTTGCAAATAAAACTTTGCGATATAAGCGCCGCTAAAAATGAAACCCCACCAAGGAAAAATTGGGAATTGTGAATTGTGCATTCTGTTTAAATAATTTGCGAAGAAAAGCGGAATGTGCTGAGAGAAATCAATCTTCCAAGCCAACGGACCAAGTAACAAAATAATTAGTGTCATAACTCCGCTGAAATTGAAGAATGTTTTGTTGTTCGTAAAAACCATTCTTGCAATCAGAAGAACCAGCAAGCCGGAAGCAATAGTTTGCAGAACATCAACAGTAAATAGGCTGTTTAAATTAGCGAATGTAGCGTTGTTCAATAATTTTCTCAGAGAAAAAAACGGAATGTGAAGCGAGTAAGCCGCTAAAAAAACCATTCCAATTCTTGAAAGCCGTTTCCAAAAATCTTTACCAAATTTCCTTAAATCGCCTACACCTTTGGCAAGCACAAGCACAAAAACCATTCCGCTGGTAAATGTAAACGCAGGCGCTACCAATCCGTTTATAAAGTGAAGATAATTAAACCACCAGGCTTGCTTAATCTCCGGCAGCAATAGTGAATTGAAAACGTGCACTTCAATCATTACGACCAAAGCAAGACCTTTAAGCAGATCAATGAACAAAGCCCGGTTTTTAGCAGCCACTTGCTCTCCAAAAATTTCGTGAAAAGATAATGAGAATTTTATAACAAATCATTTTGAAATTTATTAGTTTGAAGAAAAAAAAATGGGGGTCATAATGAACCTTGTTTTTGATATTGAAACAGTTGGTTACGAATTCGAAAACCTTTCCGAAACACAGCAAGAATTCCTACTCCGGTACGCGGAACAAGAAACAGAGTCGGCTAAAAAAGAGACCATGATTGAAAGCGCCAAACGCTGCTTAAGTTTATATCCTTTTACGGCGAAAATTGTTTGTCTTGCAATGATGAACACCGAGACGAACAAAATAATGGTCTTGTTTGAAAACCAAAGCGAAGAAGCGTGGGAAGCTGAGGAAGAGGGAGTTATGTATCAATCCGCCTCGGAAGAAGAAATACTTACCCGGTTTTGGAAGTATTCGGCTAAAGCTGAAAAGCTTGTATCGTTTAACGGAAGAGGTTTCGATCTTCCTTTTATAATGATGCGCTCGGCAATGCTAAAAATTAAACCGAGTAAGAATTTCATTAAAAACAGATTTGATTCTTCGTCTCACATTGACCTTCTCGAACAATTCACCTTTTACGGTCTAACAAAAAAATTCAATCTGGATTTTTACTGCCACGCTTTTGGTATTGAATCGCCGAAAGAGCAAGGTATAACCGGAATGGATGTTAAAGAGCTTTACAAAGCCGGAAGAATCAAAGACATTTCTATTTACTGCGGCAAAGATGTTCGGGCAACATATCAACTTTACAAGATTTGGGATGAATATCTAAACCTAAAGTAAATAAACCGGTTGTGTGAATTAAAATTCGTGGGCACAAAAAAATTCACAGAACAATTTTTCGGGTTTGATTAATCAAACCCCTACATTTTTTTGTAGGGGCTTCATTCATGAAGCCCGCTTTTTAGACAAATCACCAATAAATCATGAGATTGAATCTAATCCACCCCGTGTAAATAAATATTTTTTTCTTTGGTTGACCATTATCGTTTGAAGGCTTATTTTGAATTAACAATGAGGAGAATAAAATGGCTTTCAATCATCTGATTCTGCTTTTAAACTCCCACCAAAGAGAAATTGCTCTATCGTATTACAATCAGGTTAAAAATTCAGACTACATGAAAACCTACCACTTGCTGGATCCGGAAAAAGTTATTGCTCGTGAAGAGGCTACTTATGTTCACTTAGCCGCATGGTTGAAGAGTGGTTCTCAAAACAGTGAGGCAGAAAAATTTTTTGAAAAAGTTGGCTCCGATAGGTACAAGGAAGGATTTCCACTATCGGAATTGAATTATGCACTCTTTATCAGCAAGAAAGCGTTTTATGAATTTATTAAGGGTCATCCTGAAATTTTAGATGGACTAAAACCTCAAGAAATAGTTGAGTATTTCGGTATTCTCAGCAACTACTTTGCGCTCGGTGGTTTTTACATGGTTCGCAGTTATATCAACACACTTTTCGAAAAGCTTGATATTAATGACCGGCTCTCACGTGAAGAGATGCACCAAATTTTGATTAGAGGCGCAATTGATGAAGAAGAATTAGACATGAGCGATTTTGTATGGAGACATGTTTGAAATAGACGAAGGAAAGTTTTAGTAGCACCAAACATTTTTCGGAACACTTCCTTTACGGTTATATAACAAATCAATAAACTAAAAGGAGTTCTCAATGAGCACGAAGAAAATGTTTATTGCTGTTTTAACTGTTTTCATTTTACTCGAAGTTACCGGCTTCATCATACACGGGCTGCTTCTCTCCAAAACTTATGAAGGCTTAGCTGCTGTTTTTCGTCCAATGGCAGAAATGAACGCGCTTATGTGGAGAATGTGGATAGCAGATGTAGTTTGGGCTTTCTTCTTCGTTTTTATTTTTAATAAGGGATTCCAAAACAAAGGTCTCATCGAAGGAGTGCGCTACGGAATTTATATTTCACTATTCATGAACTTTGTAACTGCTGTGGCGCAAAATGCCGTTTATCCGATTCCTTATACTTTAGCTCTTCAATGGTTTATTTATGGAACAATACAGAATGTGATTTTAGGTGTTGTTGTTGCCTATTTTGCTAAACCAACAGCAAAAGCAGCAGAAGCATAATTTTTTTACTTCTTTTAAGGGACGCCAATTTGGCGTCCTTTTTTTTAAGATCCAATCATTGTAAAAGTATTTATCTTTCCAGCATGACTTCAAAAAGAAATAATGATATTACCGCAGTCATTCTTGCCGGCGGCAAAAGCGCAAGAATGGGAACAGAGAAATCTTTGCTGACAATTTGTAGAGAAACCTTAATTGAAAGAGCAATTTCTCAATGTAAGATTTATTTTAGGGAAGTTTTAATTAGCACTAATGGTCCAGCCAGTTATGAGTTCACCAAACTGGAATGTATCTCAGATATTCATCCAAACCTTGGTCCAATTTCCGGCATTCATTCTGGATTGGTTAATTCCGGAACTAAAAAAATATTTGTTTATTCAGCAGATTTAATCTTTAGCGATGAAAGACTCGTAGAAACAATAATCGAGCATTCTTCGGGGAAACAAATTGTTTTGCCAATCGTAGATGAAATTCCGCAATATACTTTTGGCATCTATTCAAAATCTATTTTGCCGGATATTGAAAAAATGATTTTGTCTGAAGATAAGCCAACGCCCAAAAAGCTCATCAAAAAAGTTGATACCGAGCTTATAGATTTTAATAAATGTATTTATTTTGAGAGAGATAAATTTATCAATCTAAATACACCTGCCGATTACGAAAGGGCAAAATTGATTTTTGAGAAAGGGAACATAGAGTAAATGAAATCAAATCCGAAACTGAGATTTATTGTTACCGCATATGTATTAGTTGCGCTTGCAGTTTCATTTTTGCTTTATGGCATTTACATGTTCTTGAGTTCCTCTGTTGATGAGAAGATGAAAGATTATGAACAACGGAAGCAATACAGGCAATCTCAAGACAGTAAAAAAAATCGTTCGGCAAATGAGAAGTGTTTTGATTGCCATTCCGGCATGAAAGGATTCGAAGTATCTCATAATCCGGAAATCATCGGCTGCACATCTTGCCATTTAGGAAATGCTGCATCCGGTAAAAAAGAAATTGCGCATAGCGGAATGGTTTTGTTCCCCGGCAATTCATCGAATGTTGAAAAGACTTGTGGGCAGAATGGCTGTCATCCCCAGATGATTGCACGAATGCAGAATAACATTATGAACACAATGAATGGTGTTGTAAGCGTTGATAAATGGGTATTTGGTGAAGGTGCATCTCCGACCGCAAAATCGCCGGTTCAATTAATCGGAAACTCGCCCGCCGAAAAACATTTAAGAAATCTTTGCGCATCGTGTCATCTCTCAAATGAAAAAACAGAACTTGGACCAATAACAGAACTCTCGCGCGGCGGCGGTTGTTTGGCTTGCCATTTAAATTATACTCCCGATGCTGAATCTGAACTCGCAGAATATTTGAAGAAGAAAAAATCTAACGCAGATATTTCTTTGCATCCTCAAATTAATCTGAATGTTACAAACCGGCATTGCTTTGGCTGTCATTCCCGCTCAGGTAGAATTTCTCTAAGCTACGACGGCTGGCATGAGACGATTCTCAAACCGGAAGATGTTAAAGGAAAAATCGGCTTCCGAATTCTTGATGACGGACGTGTAGTTCAGCAAATCAAAAAAGATGTTCATTCTGAAAAAGGAATGATTTGCGTTGATTGCCATACATCTTACGAAATTATGGGTGATGGAACTTATGCTTTGCATAAAGAAGAACAAATGAAAGTGCAGTGTGTTGATTGTCATTTAATTGAGCAGCCCAAAACACAAAAGTTAGCAGAGTTCGATTTTGAGTCGAAGAAAATTTCTGAACTGTTAAATACTGCGGATAACCGGAAAAATTATTTAACTACAATCAAAAATGGATTTCCACTTGTAAATGTTTTTTACGAAAGCGGAATTGCTAAGCTTATCAAAAAATCTACAAAAAAAACCGTTCGGATTAAAGCTCCGGCAAATGTCTGTACAGAAGGAAAAGCGCATAAAGAGCTTTCATGTAATACTTGCCATAATTCGTGGACGCCGCAATGTGTTGGCTGCCATACCGAATACGATGAGAACAGTTCGATGTATGATTTGCTTGCAAACAAGGAAGCCAAGGGTGAATGGCTGGAGTTCGGGAAAAATTTCTTTGCTGAAGCGGCAACTCTTGGGGTTAAAGAACAGAAGAATGCGAATGGAAAAATCACTAGAGTGATTGATGAATTTACTCCGGGAATGATTCTTACAATTGACAAAATGGATGGCAGCAACAAAATTTTTAAGCGTTTGTTCGCGCCGGGATTTTCTCATACAATTAGAAAAGAAGCGCGTTCTTGCGAAAGTTGCCACAATAATCCGTTAGCACTTGGTTACGGTCGGGGCAAGCTTGAATATAAAATTGTTGACGGAAAAGGCACTTGGAAATTCACTCCGAAATTCCCGTTGATGAAAGAAGATAATCTTCCAGAAGATGCCTGGATTGGCTTTCTAAAAGAAGGAAAGGAAAATTCCGCAACGCGAGAGTATGCGCGTCCATTTTTGGTTTCTGAACAAAAGAATATTCTCACAGTTGGTTCTTGTCTAGTTTGCCATAAATCGGACACGCCCATAATGAAGGCAGCCATACTGGATTTTCCCAAAGTCATTATGCTGAAAAGCCAGAAGTGTGTACTACCGGGCTGGTAATTATCTTTTTAATAACCTTAGCAGTTAGCTATTAACGTAAGTTCACACCACTTTAATCCAGACCCAAACTCTGCTTTTTCTCACAAAAACGAAACTTTCTTAAAGAATTTTCTTGGATACGAGAATCTTTTGTTCGATTTTTACATCAAATCTTATAAAAAGTTGACATTATTGTCTGGCAAAGAAGTTGATATTTATAGATATCAACAATACTGAGTAAGGATGTTTCAGAATTTAAATCAAGACGAACCCATTTTTCCGATCAGAGCAGCAGCGCAACTCTTGAAAATTTCCGTTCACACGCTTCGAATGTATGAACGGGAAGGTCTAATAATTCCTTTTAAAAAAGAATCCAGCCATCGGCTTTACTCCCAGACCGATCTTAAAAGAATCGAGTGCATCCGCCGCGCCATTAACGAAATGAAAATCAGCATCAACGGAATAAAAACCATGTACTCTCTAATTCCATGCTGGGAAATTATGGGTTGTTCCGAAGAGAATAGAAAAAATTGCAAATCATACAACGAGCACAGCAAACCTTGCTGGGGTTACGCTCACGAGAAAAATGTTTGTGAAGAAAAAAAATGCCGCGATTGTGAAGTTTACAAAAAACATTCGCAATGCGGCGAGATTAAAGAATTAATTAAATCCATTTCGAGGTAAATGATGAATAGTATTTCTCGAAGAAAGTTCTTGAAGATTACCGGATTTTCAGTTGGAGCGGCAGCCGCTGCTACTGCGCTTAGTCCGATGATTAAAGGAGCGAATAGAATTAACAAAGAGAAAGTTAAAGGGATACAAAAAATTCCAACTTACTGCGACATATGTTTCTGGAAGTGCGGAACAGTTGCGTACTTAAAAGACGGCGAGCTTTGGAAAGTTGAAGGACATCCAAACGATCCGTTGAGTAAAGGAAGATTATGCCCGCGCGGCACCGGCGGAATTGGCGCTGTTAGCGATCCGGATAGACTACGTTCTCCGCTTATCAGAACTCGTGAACGCGGCGAAGAAGTTTGGAAAGAAGTTACCTGGGATGAAGCGCTCGGTTACATTGCTGATAAGATGCAGAAAATTAAAACACAGTATGGACCGGAATCGGTTGCATCTTTCTCGCACGGAATTGGCGGCAACTTTCTGAAACACACACTTAAAGCATACGGCGCGATTAACTTTGCAGCCCCATCATTCGCCCAATGCCGCGGTCCGCGCGATGTAGGCTTCGAATTAACTTTTGGTGAAGCGATTGGTTCTCCGGAAAGAACAGATATTGAAAACGCAAAATGTCTTGTTCTCATCGGCTCGCATCTTGGCGAAAACATGCACAATACACAAGTGCAGGAATTTGCGAACGCTGTTCAGAATGACGCAAGCGTAATTGTTGTTGATCCGAGATTTTCCGTTGCCGCATCCAAAGCAAAATATTATTTACCGATTAAACCGGGAACAGATATTGCGCTTCTTCTCGCTTGGATGAATGTAATTGTTTCTGAAAAACTTTATGATGTTGATTACGTTTCTAAGTATGGTTTTGGTTTCGAACAATTTGCCGCTGAACTTTCTGCGTACACACCGGAATGGGCTTATACGGAAACCGGAATTGAACCGGAATTAATTCGTGCAAGCGCGAGAGAAATGGCAATGCACAAACCGGCAACTCTTGTTCATCCCGGTCGCCACGCAACCTGGTATGGCGATGATGCACAGCGAAGCCGCGCAATTGCATTGTTAAATGCGCTCCTCGGAAGCTGGGGCCGCAAAGGAGGATTCTTCTATCCTGCAAGTTATTCGCTGCCCGGTTATCCTTATCCAGCCTATCCAACTTCAACAAAAGAAAAATTAGATAATCCCGGAAAGAAATATCCTTTCGCTTCGGAAGAAATTACAACCGGAATTCGTGAAGCCACAATAACAGAACAGCCTTACCCAATTAAAGGATGGTTTATTTACGCGACAAATTTAATTCATGCGTTGCCGAATCAAGAAGAAACAATAAAGGCGATTCAGAATTTGGATTTGATGGTTGTTGTAGATGTAATCCCGAGTGAAATTGCCGGTTGGGCTGATGTTGTTCTCCCGGAATCTGTTTACTTAGAACGTTACGATGATTTGCACATGTCGGCTTTCAAAGAAACATTCATTGGAATCCGTCAGCCGGTTGTGGAATCTCCGGCAGATCAAAAACCAAATTGGTGGATTGCTAAAAAGCTTGCTGAAAAATTAGGACTTGGAAATTATTATCCGTGGAATCATGTAGAAGATTATTTAGATCATAGATTAAAAGCCGGCGGCTTGAGTTTGGAACAGTTGAAGAAAGAAGGAATTATCCGCGGACCAAAACCGCCAATCTATTTTGAAGATGGAATTGTTCCTGAGTTTCCAACTCCATCCGGTAAAATTGAATTCTATTCTTTGCAGCTTCAAGAAGCGGGATTTGATCCGGTTCCAAAATTCAAACGTCCCGAACAAGCGCCGAGCGGTTATTACAGATTACTCTTTGGCCGCGCGCCGGTTCATTCTTTCAGCCGTACTCAATCCAACAGAATACTGATGGATATGATGGAAGAAAATGAGGTTTGGGTTAATCAAGATGTAGCAGAAAAATGGGGATTGAAAAACGCTCAGCATGTTCGTTTGAAAAATCAAGATGGCGTAGTGAGCAATAAAATAAAAGTAAAAGTAACAGAAAGAATTAGAACAGACTGCGTTTACATGGTTCACGGATTTGGACACAACAGCAAAATGCTGAAAGGCGCATTCGGCAAAGGCGCCAGCGATGCCGGATTAGTTACAAAATACGCTACTGATCCATTGATGGGAGGAACCGGCATGAATGTGAACTTTGTAACTTTTGAGATGGAGGCATAACGTGGCAAGATATGGAATGGTGATAGATACTAAAAAATGTGTCGGTTGTATGGATTGTGTTGTCGCTTGCAAGACAGAAAACAACGTTCCCGAAGGACACAACAGAGATTGGATTGTAACAGTAGCTAACGGAAAATTTCCGGATGTAAATCTTGAAATACAAAGTCAGCGCTGCAACCATTGCGATAACACTCCTTGCGTTGCTTGCTGTCCAACCGGCGCCAGTCATGTACACGATGTTGGCGGAGTTGTTTTAGTTGAACACAACATGTGCATTGGCTGCAAAGCTTGTTTAGCTGCTTGTCCTTACGATGCAAGATTTGTTCATCCTGATGGCTATGCCGATAAATGTACTTTCTGTATTCACAGTGTTGAAAAAGGAGAACTGCCGGCGTGTGTTAGCGTTTGTCCAACGCATTGCATGTACTTCGGCGATCTTGATGATCCGAATAGTGAAGTAAGTAAGTTGATCGCTTCAAGAAAGAATCATCCGTTGATTCCTGAAGCCGGTACAAAACCAAGAATATTTTATTTGACGTAATTCTGAGGAGTTCCGAAAACTTTCGGGACGACGAAGAAACTCAAGACAGATTAAATGGAAGAAAGATTAGCTGGCATTTAATGGCATGAGATTCTTCTTCCCGCTAAAGCGGGATTCAGAATTTAAAAAGGAGTAAAAATGCAAGAATTAACAACTACTCGTCATAATCCGCAGATTGATCCGACTATGCATGTGTGGGGTTGGGAAATTCCGGTCTATCTTTTTTTAGGCGGATTGGTTGCCGGAATGATGATCATAAGCGGCTATTTTATTTTTAGTAAACGATTCAAAAACAAAGATTGCGTAACGTACACTTTGCCAATCATAAGTTTGATTCTGTTGAGCTTAGGAATGTTTTCTCTATTCCTCGACCTAGAGCACAAGTTTTTTGTTTGGCGCTTATACACAACTTTCAAAATTTCGTCACCAATGTCCTGGGGCGCATGGATTCTAATTTTAGTTTACCCGGTGATTATTGCTAACATGCTGATGGATCCGCCAAAATTTATTGCAAGCAAATTTCCTCAGCTGCATAAAATCAAAGACTACATTCATGAGCGGCCGGCATTAATCCAAAACATTGGCGTAAGCAATATGCTTCTCGGCGGAATGTTAGGCGTTTATACTGGAGTCCTTCTGAGTACAATGGGTTCGCGTCCATTGTGGAACAGCTCAATGCTGTGGGTTTTGTTTTTAGTTTCCGGATTATCAACAGCAGCAGCACTTGTTCATATGATTGCAAAAGATGTTGATGAAAGAGAATTACTTGCTAAAGCAGATAATGGTTTTCTAACTATCGAAATTTTTGTATTAGGATTATTAATCATTGGACTGCTTACATCTTCTGCTGTTCACATTAATGCGGCAAAACTTTTAATAGATGGACCATACGCTCCCGCATTTTGGGTTTTTGTTGTTGGTATGGGAGTAGTAATTCCATTGATTATACAACTGCTCGCTGTTAATCATAAAATAAAACATACACCAATTGCGCCAATTATGGTAATTGTCGGCGGATTGATCTTGAGATTTATAATTGTTCAAGCTGGTCAGTATAGCCATTACTTGAATGCACATTTTAGGTGAGTCAATTCTGAGGAGTTCGAAGAATTCGGAACGACGAAGAAACTCCTACTTAAAGAGTAGAAGAAAGAAATGGAAAAACATTACGTCTACATAATGAGTAGCAAAGCCAAAGTACTTTATGTGGGTATGACAAATAATTTACCAAGACGAATGTATGAACATAAAAATAAAATGAATTTTGGCTTTACAGCAAAGTATAACGTCAATCAGCTCGTTTACTTTGAAGAAGTTGAAAAAAGAGTATCTGCTCTTAAGAGATAGAAACAAATTAAAGGTTGGTTAAGAAGTAAGAAAATCGAATTAATTGAAAAAAAGAACCCAGCATGGAATGACTAAATTGATGACTTCCTTGATAAGATTCTTGGTAAAGAATAAAGGCAAAAGTTGTAGCTATTAATACATAAAATGTTAGGAGATTCTTCTTCCCGCCGAAGGCGGGACTCAGAATCAAAATAGGAGATAATATGACAAAAGAAAAAACCTACGAACCAAAGCCTTACTCAAATCCATATTTGGTCGGATTGAGTTTAGGTCTGGTTCTATTAGCAGCTTTTTTAATTATGGGGCGAGGACTAGGAGCCAGCGGTGCAGTTTCAACTGCTGTTGCTGTTGGTGTTTCCAAAGTAGCGCCTGAACATGCATCCCAAAATAATTTCTACAAAGAATATCTTGGAGACGAAGCAGCTAATCCTTTTAAAGATTGGCTTGTGTTTCAAATTCTTGGAGTTATAGTTGGCGGATTCATTTCCGGAATGTTAACACATAGAGTAAAGGTTACAGTTGAAAAAGGTCCGAATATTTCTGTTAGGAACAGATTAATCTTAGCGTTTGTCGGCGGTGGATTTATCGGCTTTGGTGCAAAAATGGCTCGCGGATGTATGAGTGGGCAAGCGCTTACCGGCGGAGCTTTTCTTAATCTCGGTAGCTGGGCTGCAATGATGGCAATTTTTGCCGCAGCATACGGTGTAGCATATTTTGTAAGGAGACAATGGTTATGATGCCCTATTTCAAATTTGATTACTTCAGCGTTGATTTCAGTTTAGTCATCGCATTCGTTATTGGTATTGCGTTTGGTTTCGTTCTCGAAAGAGGCGGATTCGGCAACGCAAGAATTCTTGCCGCGCAATTTTATTTCTCAAACATGCGTGTTCTTAAAGTAATGTTCACGGCAATTATTACCGCGGCTATCGGATTATTCTATTTCACTTGGATGGGCTGGCTGGATTTATCACTCGTTTATACTACAGATACTTTCCTCATTCCACAAATAATTGGCGGTGCGTTTTTAGGAATTGGATTCATCGTCGGCGGTTACTGTCCCGGAACATCTTTTGTCTCAGCTTCCACCGGAAGAATTGATGGAATGGTTTACATACTCGGAATCTTCTTCGGCATTTTTGTTTTTGGAGAAACTTTACCTCTGTTCGAAAGTTTCTTTAACTCAACACCAATGGGAAGAGTTACGCTAAATGAATTTTTCGGTCTATCACATGGATTAACATTGTTCTTAGTTGTGTTGATGGCTCTCGGCGCATTTGCTGCTGCTGAGTGGGGAGAAAAAATTATGGCAAAGAAAAACGGAAGAGGTGCCGAATGAAAGAAAGACTTATGAAACTTAGCACACCATGGAAACTAGCAATTCTTGCCGGACTACTTGGCTTTATCGCGTTACTAATCGGCAATCCGTCTAATAGAAATGTTATTGATGTAAACGCAAAAGAGATGGCTTTAGCTACTGTAAAAAATCATGATAGAATTGATGCGATGACACTTGCAGATTGGCTGATAAAAGAAAATGCGGATTACACTCTTGTGGATTTGAGATCAGAAAAAGAATTCGGCGAGTATAACATTCCTACTTCTGTAAGCATACCAATCGAAAGTATTCTTAATTCCGATTTGATGCGTAACCAAAAAATACTGTTATATGGAAACGATGATGTGGCTTCTGCGCAAGCATGGTTTATCTTAAAAAGCTCTAACTACAAAGCAGTTTACATTTTAAAAGGTGGACTGAATGCATGGAAGAATGAAATCCTTTTTCCAAAACTTGATGCTTCTGCAACGGCAGAACAAACCACAGCTTTCGAAAAAGTAAAACAAGTTTCACTTCACTTTGGTGGAACGCCGCAAATAATTTCCGGAGGCACTGCAACAACTGTTGCTGCGCAAACAACTGTAGCTCCAACAATGCCAAAATTAACAGCTCCGGCTGGTAAAGTTGGCGGTGGCGCAAAGAAAAAGAAAGAAGGATGTTGATACGTAATAAATAGAATAGATTCTGTTTCAAGTAACGCACATTCAAATACTAAATGGAGTTGAAATGAAGTTGTTAAAAAGTATCTCTCTTATCGCAATAGTTGCATCAACGCTATTCGCTCAATCGGGAACAAGGCTGGTTGGTTTCGACGCAAAATCTTTGGGAAGAGGCGGAACATCAATCGGCGTGTTCGATTCACCTGAACTTATGATGAGCAATCCCGCCGGATTGTCTTTCGTAAATCAATCAATGCTGAATGTAGATGTCTCTGCAATGTTTCCTGCTTTACATTTTCAGAACAAATTAAACAATGTTGATGGAGACAATAATGTGTTTCCGCTTCCATCCGCATCTTATGTTCGCAGCTGCGATTGCAGTGATTTCACCTGGGGCGTTGGTTTCTTTACCGCCGGTGGAATGGGCGCAGATTATAAACTCAACCACGCTCTTTACGGAACAACAAAACAAGAGTATCATTCTAAATTAGCTTCTATGCAAGGCGGGCTGAGCGCGGCTTACAAGTTCAGCGAGCATTTTTCTGTTGGCGCAAGCTTGCACATGGTTTACAGCATGCTGGAATTCTCTATGCCGTTTTCCTTGAACCCACTTGCAATGCAAGGTGTAGCAATGCCGGGTATGACATTCGGACAAATGTTTGCGGCACCAAATTCCATGGGCGGATTCGGTTATGATGAAGTTACTGCTGCCGCTAAGATGACAGACCTTACCGCAATTGGCTTTAACGGAAAAATTGGTTTGGCTTACAAAGTTGATAACAAACTTTCTTTTGGTCTAAGCTATACTTTACCAACCTCGTTAACATACACCGGCGGAAAAGCTACAATGGACATGACCGCGCAGCTTAATGATGCGTTTGGCAAAGCAGTTATGGGATGGATGATGCAAAATCCGGGAAAGACTCAGCAACAAGCTCAAGACGCAATTATGACTCAATTTGCTCAACTTGGAATTGATATGAGCAAAGGTGTTGTTGCTAATTATGATTTAGATGTTGATTTAACTTTTCCATCATCAATAGGATTTGGTGTTTCTTACAGAGCGACAGATTGTTTATTGCTAGCTGCCGATGTTGAATATTTAATGTGGGAAAATGCATTTGATAAAATGACTTTGAAGTTAAAAAACGGAAACAATTCGAACATCAATAAAATGATGGGAAACGCCGGAACATTTAATATTGAATTTCCAATGAATTGGGAAAACTCTTTGATGTTGAAAATCGGTGGTGAGTATTTGGCAACCAAAGAATTGACTTTGCGTCTTGGCTACGCTTACAATTCAAATCCGGTACCGGAAGCAACAATATTCCCAATCTTTCCGGCTATTGTAGAAAATCATATCATGGCTGGACTTAGCTATAAAGTTTCTACGCCTTTAACAATCAATGCGGCGTTCGAAATGGCATTGAATAACTCACTTAAGGCAAGCAACCCGAGCTTAATTGCTAATGAATATGATGGAAGTACAAGCGAGCTTTCAACAACGTTGATTCATATTTCGTGCAGTTACGCTTTCTAGAGACAGATTATGAATAAGAGCATGAGCAAGAAAAACAAACTAACTTGCTCGTGCTCTTAACCTTATTCTTTAGTTAATCTTGCTCTGATCTTCTTTAACCGCTAATCACCAATGCTTGTCTAATGGATTCTTTGTAGCGTCTTGGATTATAACTTTATGACGGAAGTAGAGGATTAAATACCTCGTCGAATTTTAAAAAGCCCTTCCCTTTGGGAAGGGTAGGGATGGGCTTTTATTCTTTCAGTTCAAAAATTTCGTAATCGTTTTGCAAACCATAATGCTCAATAAACTTTTCCAGAATAGAATCCCGGACAACACACAAAATCTTAGAGTGGATATTTTCTCTTTCGGAAAGCAATTTGGAAATAACCGGTTCAAGTCCTTTCCCTTGTAATTCAAGGGGACCAATTTCATCAACTATAATCCAATCAAGATTTTTCGCAGCGTAATCACTAAGGATTTTTTGCGACCAAGCGAAAGTTTGATTGCTGAAATTGTATTTGCCGATTGATGTAACATTTTCAGTTTCAGAAGTCTCCAGCGGCTTTAGTGTTCTGGAGCCGATATGATAAACGAAACGCTTATCATCAATAACCGGCTGGAAAATCCCGTCAATGTTTTTCTGTGAAGTTGCCCAGCGCATTAAGCGCGTTGTTTTTCCGGTTTTAATTTTGCCGGTAACGATTTTAATCTTGTTCATTTGTAAGGTCTATTATTAAAAGCAATGCAAGTGAGTTAGAAAGAAATCTATAGACACGTTTAACACCAGCATGTTCAGCAGATTGATTCCAACAGTAGTTAACAACTTTTTTGAATGCCGGGAATTGCGCTGTTATCTTATTCACCTCCGAAGCGTGTTCAAATTTTCTCTTTTCAATAAACTTCTTGAAATGCTTAAGAATAAAAGGAGAAATGATTTTGAACCAAATTAATGTTATCGCTATGGAACGGATAATCATAATGAAAATGTTTGTTGAAGTTGATTTACCAAGCTGGGGAAAGATGTAAGAAAGTATAACAAGTATTAACGAGAATGTTAAAATTATTATTCCAGATTTTCTTTGCCACCATCTTCTTTTCTTCGAATGCTTACGTGGTTCAAAAATCGGATTGTCCGGTGAATTTTTCAAAACATTTATATCGAATGAAGCGGTTTTGCGTTCTAACCACTTATCAATTCTGTTTGCTTTTATTCCAACATACAATCCGCCTATAACATGTATTGCCGCGTAAACGGAAACAATAATCAGCGAAGCGCTTGGCGTGTGTAGATGATTGAGAAGAGGCAGTTGAGCGAGAATAAACTTCACGAACGAATCTATTGATTCCCAAAATGCGTTACCGAACATGAATGTGATAATGAAAAGTTTTTGGAACGCACTAAAAGACAAAGTTATCATTCCTAATAGAATTGCCGAGAATCTGTAAGAAGGAATAAACCGGAAAAATAGATAACCCAAACCACCTTGCAGCGACACGGCAAAATAAGAGTTGAGCGGAATGAATGGTGTAACTACTGCTTTAATAAGAATTACAACCAAAGTTGATTTAAGAATTTGCGATGGAGATTCTGCGTAGCGTGCGATCAGTGAAATAAAAAATACCGCCGCGCCGCCAATCAGTAATCCGGTGAGAGGAACTTTGAGAATGTGTAATATTCCTCCGAGAGCGGCTTCGCTAAATCCCCAAAGGGCGGTAAGCCGTTGTACATCTAATTTCAGAGAAGTCCCCCGATGTATTTCATTCACACTATTTGCCTTTCTTCTGGTCGAGTATATCGTCAATCCAGCTCATCACAGCCATTGCATTTGGAAAGCCGAGCGTTGGAATAGCAAGCAACGCAATTTGGCGAATTTCATTTTTCTTCAAACCAAGTTTCAAGCTTTTCCTAACTTGAGCGTGGGTCGCGCCTTCGGAACGGGCGCCGGCGGAAAGAGCAAGTTTTACCAGTGCACGTTCTCTTTCATTTAACGAACCTTCTTTGTGAATTGCATCGCCGAGCTGTTCATAAGCTGTTGCAATTTCGGGATACTCTTTTAGAAATCTTTCAAAACGTTTTGGAAGGTTTGCCATTTGAACCTCTGTTTTCTTATCGCAAATTAATTCATTCCTAATCTTGCTGCAATAAATACTGATACAACTTTCTCTAAACCGAAATGGGAAATACAAGGATAGGAGAATATTAACATGATAATAGTTTTAATGAGCAATAAAATTCACCCGATTGTGAATTGTTTTATACCGTCCCCAAAGGGACTTAACAAATATTGTGCTCATTATTCTATAAAGATGTCGCTCCCAACGGAGCTAAAAATTCCGTAGAGATAGAATATCTATAAATAAAGAATACCAAATAAACCAAAGTCCCTTTAGGTGGATGTCGCATAATTAATGAATCAAAAATATATCTGTGTAAACCTGTGCTGAGTGTACCGAAGCATCTGTTAAATCCGCGTCATCCGCGTGCTATTTCTGTCGAAATAATTAATTATGCGACATCCTCAGTTAGGGACGTTATACAATGCGGAAATGCGTTTTTCTTTCTACGTCCAAACTGAATATATTTGAAAAGAGGAAACGCAGTATTTCACTAAAAGGAGTAGTCTTGAAGATTCTTGTCACCGGCGGGGCTGGATACATAGGTTCTCATTTCGCAAAGTTTTTAATAAAGAATAATCATGAAGTTTGCGTGCTTGATAACTTGAGCCGCGGACATAAACAAGCCGTTGATGCAAACGCAAAATTTGAACAAGCGGATTTACTTAATCCGGAAAGCTTGCATCTCGCAATAAAATCATTTCAGCCGGAAGCGGTTGTTCACTTTGCTGCACTGGCTTATGTGGGCGAATCAGTTGAAAAACCGGAAATGTATTATCTCAATAATGTTGTTGGCAGTTATAATCTAATTCGCGCTTGTGTAGAAAACGGAGTTAAGAATTTTGTGTTCTCTTCAACTTGTTCAATCTATGGTAATCCTTTTAAAGTTCCTATTTCGGAAGAACAAGTTTCAAATCCGATAAATCCTTACGCTAACACAAAGCTAATTATTGAAACACTACTACATGATTTTGAAACTGCTCACGGAATGAAAAGCGTTTGCCTTCGTTACTTTAATGCTGCTGGCGCTGATCCATGCGGTGAAATTGGTGAAAGCCACGAACCGGAACCTCACTTAATTCCTTTGGTGATTTACACCGCTCAGAAGAAGCGGGAAAAGATTTTAGTCTTCGGAAATGATTATGATACAGCAGACGGAACTTGCATTCGCGATTACATTCACGTAAATGATTTGGCGGATGCTCACTTGCGTGCTCTAAATTATTTGGCTGATGGCGGTGAATCAACAATAATTAATCTTGGAACCGGAGATGGAAATTCTGTTTTGGAGATAATTGAAAAGACGAAGCAAATTACCGGCAAAGATATTCCGGTTGAAATTGTTGGGCGCCGTGCAGGCGATCCGGCAATTCTTGTTGCCGTTAATAAGAAAGCTAAAAGTGTTTTAGGCTGGAATCCCCAATCTGGCATTGATGAAATAATTAAAACAGCGTGGGCATGGCATCAAAACCCGAAGTATTAGGAGTGTAAATGAATTTTGAAAAAGTATTTATAGATGGCTTATTAGTTGTTCAACCAGATGTCTTCCTCGATGAGCGCGGCTATTTCTTTGAATCATTCAATAAAGAAAAATATGTTGATGGAGGAATCAATTTTTCGTTTGTCCAGGATAATATCAGCAAATCAAAAAAAGGAACGGTACGCGGATTGCATTACCAAGTCGGTGAATCCGCTCAAGGAAAACTTTGCAGCGTTATTGTTGGTAAAGTGTTGGACATTGCTGTTGATATTCGCTTCGGCTCGCCAACGTTCGGCAAATATTATTCATTGGAATTGAATGAAGAAAAGAAAAACCAACTCTGGATTCCTCCCGGATTTGCTCATGGATTTTCCGTTTTAAGTGATGATGCAATTTTTAGTTATAAGTGCACTAATATTTATAATAAGCAAGCAGAGCGTTCAATTCTTTACAATGATGAAATGCTGAAGATAGATTGGAAGGTTGAAATGCCAATCGTCTCACCAAAAGATTTACTTGCGAAAAAGTTTTCTGAAATCGAGAAAGATTTTATTTATCAAACCGAAAGAGGGTAAAATGAAATTAGCAGTTATTGGAACCGGATATGTAGGATTAGTAAGCGGAACGTGTTTTGCGGAAATGGGAAATCATGTTGTTTGTGTTGATAACGACCAAGACAAACTGAAAAAACTAAATGCCGGTGAAGTGCCTATTTATGAGCCCGGGTTAGATATTTTATTCCACAGAAATGTTGAAAAGAAAAGATTGGTTTTTACTGATGATCTGAAATCGGCTGTAAATGAAAATGATGTAATATTTCTATGTCTTCCAACACCGCAAGGAGAAGACGGCTCTGCTGATTTGAAATATGTTTTTGCTGTTGCTGAATCAATTGGGAAAATTCTTCAAAAAGCCGGTGATAAAAATTTTAAGGTGATCGTAAATAAAAGTACTGTTCCGGTAGGAACAAGCCGCTCGGTTACAGATATTCTTAAGAAATATGGCATTGTAAAATTTGATGTTGTTTCCAATCCGGAATTCCTTCGCGAAGGTTTTGCTGTTGATGATTTTATGAAACCGGATAGAGTAGTTGTTGGCGCAAGAAACGAAAAGTCATTCGAGATGATGCGCGCGTTGTATGAGCCGTTTGTTCGTCAAGGGAATCCAATTTATGAAATGGAACCGGAGAGTTCGGAAATAACTAAGTATGCCGCTAATTCTTACTTAGCTATGCGAATTACTTACATGAACGAACTTGCAAATTTCTGTGAGAAAGTTGGTGCTAATGTTGACATGGTTCGTAAAGGAATGGGAGCCGATACAAGAATTGGCAAACGATTTCTTTTCCCGGGTATTGGTTACGGCGGTTCATGTTTTCCTAAAGATGTGAATGCGTTAATTAAAACGGCTGATGATTATGAATCGCCGATGAGAATTTTGAAAGCGGTTGATGATGTAAATAAAGCTCAGAAGTTAATACTTGTTAAAAAGGTATTGCAGCAGTTTGACATGGATATTAAAGGAAAGAAATTTGCGGTTTGGGGATTGGCATTCAAACCTAACACAGATGATATGCGGGAAGCTCCTTCAATTTACATCATTCGTGAGTTAGTTCGGTTAGGCGCAAAAGTAGTTGCATACGATCCGGCAGCAATTGAGAATGCAAAGTTTTATCTGAAGGATACTTTAGAGTACAGTCAAGATCAGTATGGAATGTTAAAAGATGCTGATGCTTTGTTAATGCTTACTGAATGGAATGAATTTAGAAATCCCGATTTTGAAAAAATAAGCTATCTCTTAAAAAATAAAATCATCTTTGATGGTAGAAATATATTTGAAGTGAAAAAGATGGAAGAGTTGGGCTACGTTTATCATAGCATTGGTCGCAAAACAATTTCATAGTGTCTTTACTCTTCTTGCTCATGCTCTTAATCGTGATCTTGATCTTCTTCTAAAACATTAAAACCGATCAGGATTAAGAGCAAGAGTAAGATCAAGATTTAGCTTGCCAGAATCTTCTCGTAATATTCAATATATTTTGGCAGCACAAGTGCTTTGTCAAAATGATTTACCGCGCGGTCGAGTGAATTCTTCGCGAAGATATTATACTTCTTTTCATTGGTCAGCAAATCAACAGCATACTTAGACATTCGTTCAACATCTCCAATTTCTGCTATGTAACCCGTTTCATTATGGATGACTAATTCCGGTAATCCGCCAACCGAACTACTAATAACGGGTTTGCCGCATGCCATTGCTTCAAGCGCGGAAAGTCCGAAACTCTCTGATTGCGACGGCATAAGGAATATATCTGCCGCATTTAAAATTTCTGCAAGTGCATCTTGCTTACCAAGAAAGATTACATCTTTATGAATATCAAGCTCGCGCGCTAAACGCTCGCACTCGCTTCTATCCGGTCCATCACCAACCAGAACTAATTTTGCCGGGATTTCTTTTTTCACTTTCTCCAAAATCCTAATTGTATCCGGCACTCTTTTAACCGGGCGGAAATTTGATGTGTGAACCAAAACTTTTTCACCGTTTGGTGCAATATGCTGACGGAAAACATCGCTTGGCTGCGGCTTGTAAATATCCAGATCAATAAAGTTGTAGATCACTTCAATCTCTTTTTGGATATTATAGTTAGTTAGAGTTTTTTCTTTTAGAAAACGGGAAACTGCCGTTACGCCGTCGCTCTCTTCAATGCTGAATTTTACCAGAGGCATAAATGAAGGTTCAAGTCCGACAAGTGTAATATCAGTTCCATGAAGTGTTGTAATAAACTTTATGCTTTTATTTGTTTTCTCTAAAACTTTTCTCGCCATGTAAGCGCTCACCGCGTGAGGAATAGCGTAATGAACATGCATCAAATCAAGCTTTTCGTATTCAATAACTTCCAACATTTTGCTGGTAAGTGATAAACCGTAAAGCGAATGCTCGAACAAAGGATATGTGCTCATTTCTACTTCGTGGAAGAAAATATTTTCTACAAAGCGGTTCAAACGGCGCGGTATTGCATAGCTGATGAAATGTACCTGATGACCCAGTTTTGCCAAAGCCAAGCCTAATTCCGTTGCTACAACACCGCTTCCGCCGTATGTCGGATAACAGGTAATGCCAATTTTCATTTTAATCTCTAAAAAGTTTGAATGGTCTTTTATATCTTAGACAACAAATAATATAATCTACTCAGTTCAAAATACATCTTTTTTGAGCGAATGAAAATTCTATTAATAGGACACTCGATAATTGATCATCTTGAAAATCAAGAGAATGCTTATCCAGGTGGAGTATATTATTCCACGCTGGGATTTCTCTCTTACCTTAAACCAAATGACCGGTTAGCACTTCTAACCGGCAAGAATTCTAAAAGCTTTGCTCTATTTGAGCGCCTTTATTCAAAAGTTGATCTTTCACTATCTGATGATGTTCTGGAAATGCCTGAGGTTTTTCTGCATACTTCCGGTAAATCCGAGAGAAGAGAAGTTTACAAAAACATCGCGGAAAATTTGAGTTTCGCTAAATTGGAAAATCTTTCTCAGTTCGATGGAATTCTGATTAACATGATAACCGGTTTTGATATTTCATTAACACAGCTAAAATGGTTAAGAGAAAGTTACACCGGACTGATTTACCTTGATGTTCATACGTTATCACGCGGATTGGATGAAAACGGGAAACGGGAATTCAGACCAATTCCAAATATTGAAGAATGGCTTAGCTGTATAGATTTTCTTCAATGTAATGAAAGTGAACTGAAAACAATTTATGATTCTGCCATCGAAGAAAGTGCGGCTGAATGGATTCTACACCGGGGAGTAAAAACAGTAATTATAACTAAAGCTGAGAATGGTGTTGTTGCTTATTTCCGAAAGGGAGAAGAAATAGACTACTTGAAAATCAATGGAGAAAAAATTGTAGTGAAAAACACGATTGGATGCGGCGATGTTTTTGGGGCTACTTTCTTTTCTTCCTATATTCGCAACCGCAACAACAAGCTTTCTTTGGAATTTGCAAACCATGCCGGCGCTGTTGCTGCGTCAACTGTTGATTTATTTAATTGTGCGAGACTTCCTTTATAATGATTTCGACTGACTTGATAAAAAAACGTATTCTAATTATTGGCTCAAATGGAATGTTGGGTCAACGCCTTGTTGAATTTTTTTCATCACTAACTGATGTAGAGTTGATGTGTTCTTCTAATGAGGACGCCTCATTAACACCAAACGTACAATACTCGCAAGTTGATATCACTAAAAAGAATGATGTAAAAGAACTTATTCTTGGTTTCTTTCCGGATTTTGTTATTAACACTGCTGCTTATACCAATGTTGATAAAGCCGAAACCGAGAGGGAAATAGCTTGGAAAGTAAATGTTGTTGGAGTTGAAAACATTGCTCTTTACAGTTGGACGATTGATGCGCACCTAATTCACATTTCAACAGATTATATTTTTGATGGGAAGAATGGTCCTTATTCCGAGAACGATAAACCTAACCCGATTGGTTATTACGGCAGATCGAAGTTAGCCTCAGAAAATTCCATTCGTTCGAGCGGAGTTAGATTTACGATTTTGAGGACAAATGTTTTATATGGTCCGGCAAAGTATAGCCGCCCGGATTTTGTTAAGTGGGTAATTTCTTCTCTTAGGGATAAAAAGGAAATCCGAATTGTAACCGACCAGATTAATAACCCAACTTATATTGATGATCTGGTTTCCGGAATACAAAAAATCTGCGAAACGAAAAAAGAGGGTGTTTACAATCTTGGCGGACAAGAATTGCTCTCAAGGTTCGATTTTACGCTTCGTATTGCAAAGTTTTTTGAATTAGATGCACAGCTTGTAAGACCCATTCTCACTCAAGAGCTTAACCAACCGGCTACACGCCCTTTGAACTCCGGGATTATCAATCTTAAGGCTGAAACTGAGTTAAATTACAAACCCCGCTCTATAGAAGAATCTTTGGCGCAGATGAAAGCCGAACTTAATCTGTAAAACTCTTCCCGTAATTAATCTTAGATTCTCAAAAAAGATGATTGACAAAATCCTCTAATATTCTCAAGTTTAAACAAGAAGATTACTCACACATCAATTAAGGAGGAACAAATGAAGAAAGCCTTTTTATCTATCGTTGTATTGTTATTTGCTTATTCGTTGAGTTACGGACAAGTTCAGGTTCAAAGCGGCACCTTTTTCTATAGCAAGGATAGTCAGAATTACACACTTCATGCTAACCAAGGCAAAAGAATGGTAGAGTACGAAATTACTTTCCCAAAGCCATTCGATAAAAAGCCTAAAGTAATATTAATGCCTTCTTTAATTGATGCAGAAAGGGCAACTCAAGTTCGTTATAATATCAAAGCTTCCGGTGTTTCCAGAGATGGATTTGTGCTGCTCGCCGAAGTCTGGGGCGACACTCAGTTTAATTCAATTGGAGGTTTCTGGTTAGCACATACTGAAGAATAAGAAGATTAGAATTCAACGTTCAAGCCGCGTCTTTTTAGATTGCGGCTTTTTTATTTGTCGAAATGAATAAAAGTTTTGTGTAATTAAGTTGACTGTTTTAAATTTGCCCGCCGATTAAAAAATTCCTTCCACCCTCAAGTACGGAGGTGATATGATTTCTCAGTTAGTCAAGCCGGAAATAATTGATTTAATACAACAGAGACAGTTCGGGGATCTCAAAGAAATTCTGATAGATTGGACTCCTGCCGATATTGCCGATTTGATTCTTTCCGTTCACGAAAGTGAGCAAGCAATTCTTTTTAGAATTCTTCCTAAAGATTTAGCTGCCGATGTATTTGAGTATTTTGATCTTGATACTCAGCTCCATTTAATAGAATCATTAAGCAAAGAAGATGTTGCTGTCATTCTAAATGAAATGGCGGATGACGACCGTACAGCTCTGTTCGAAGAAATGCCTTCAACAGTAGTTAAACAAATGATCGCGTCTTTATCGCCGGATCAAAGAAAAATCGCGCAGCAGCTTCTTGGCTATCCGGAGTATAGCGTCGGTCGTTTGATGACACCTGATTATATCGCTGTCCGCGATTTCTGGACTGTTCAGCAGACATTGGATTTTATAAGAGCAACGGGACAAGATAAAGAAACATTAAATGTGGTATATGTAATTGATAATCGTGGACTGTTATTAGACGATATAAGAATAAGAGACTTTTTACTTTCTCCGCTTGAAACTAAAGTTGAAGACTTAATGGATTTAAATTTTGTTTCTCTTAAAGTTAACGATGATCAAGAAATTGCTGTTGAATTGTTCAAGAAATATGATAGAACAGCATTGCCTGTAACAGACAGCGCGGGAATGCTTGTAGGTATTGTAACAGTGGATGACGTTTTAGATATCGCTGAAGAAGAGGCAACTGAAGACATTCATAAAATTGCTGGTATTCAAGCTTTAGAAGAACCTTACCCGGATATTAGCATTTGGGGAATGGTGAAAAAGAGAGCTCCTTGGTTAGCAATTCTTTTTGTAGGAGAAATGTTAACGGCAACCGCTATGGCTTATTTTGAAGAAGAAATGGCAAGGCAAATTCTGCTAACACTTTTCATTCCTCTTATTATTTCAAGTGGAGGTAATACCGGTTCTCAAGCGGCTACTTTGGTAATTCGTGCTCTCTCTCTTGGTGAAATAACAATTAAAAACTGGTGGCTGATCTTAAGAAGAGAAATTTCTATAGGTTTAATTCTTGGTGCTATTCTTGGCTTATTAGGTTTTTTACGTATTACAATTTGGGAAGCTGCTTCAAATGTATATGGTGAACATTGGTTCTTATTAGGTACTGCTGTTTCAATTTCTCTGCTTGGAGTCGTAGCTTGGGGCGCAATTATGGGTTCTATGCTTCCAATAATTATTAAAAAGTTTGGGCTCGATCCGGCAACTTCTTCTGCTCCGTTTGTTGCTACTTTAGTGGATGTTACCGGAATCATCATTTACTTTACAACTGCAATGCTAATCTTACAAGGAACGCTTCTATAAATTAGTTGGAGAATAAATGAGAAAGGTAATTGTAACTTTTGTTTTAGTATTTGTAGTAATGCTTTCATCTTGCTCACTCTTTCAAAAAGATTCTTTTCAAGGAAAGTGGCAGCTGAAATTAACCGGCGGGATAACCGAAACTTTTGAGTTCGATGTTCTTGAAGATTACTCTTTTAGTATGAACAAAACAATTAATTATGGTACACGTGATTATGATGTAGAAATTCATGGCAAAATTGATAATGATGGTTCGGTGAGAGCAGATATTGTAGCCTCCGGACAAACAATGGGACAGATAGAGGGCATGTTTAGTCTTGAGACTGGCAAGGGTAAATGGAACGCCAGCATTCTCTATGGTGAATGGGCGGCAACAAAGAAGTAATATCTAAAAAAGTTTAAAACAAAAAACCCCGCTCAAGTTTGGCGGGGTCATTTGTTTAGAAGAAACTCTTACTGAACTTTCTCCATTACCTTAGCTTTAATTTCTGTTCTCCTGTTTAGATTGCGTCCCTTAGCAGTTTTGTTATCTGCAGCCGGTTTGCTTTCTCCAAATGCTTCAACAGTAATATTATCAGCGTTTAATCCTTTCTTAACCAGATATTCTTTAACAATGTTAGCTCTCTTTTCAGAAAGTTTCATATTGTATTTATCACTGCCAATTGCATCCGCGTGTCCACCAAGAGTAATCTTTGCATCGGTTAACTGACTCAAAGTTGTATAAGTGCTGTCCAAGCTCTTACCTTCTTTTTTGCTGATCTTATGAATGTTGAATCCGAAATAAACATTCTTATATGAATATTCTTTTTCAACCATTGTAACCGGAACATCATCTTTCGGATCAAGCGGATTTGAACCTCTATTAACTTCAACGCCATCGCCAATTGTACCGCCGTCAGTATCAACAACTAAAGGATTTGTTTTATGTTTTGTTACTTCAGCGCCATCTTGTAATCCGTCTCCGTCGGTATCAACTTTTAATGGATCGGTCTTGTGCTTCATAACTTCTTCGCCGTCATTCAATCCGTCACCGTCAGTGTCATTTTTCAACGGATCAGTTTTGAATTTCATCAATTCATCATAATCTGTAAGTTGATCGCTGTCAGTATCAGCTTTTAACGGATTGGTTTTGTAATTCAATAATTCTTCGCCATCTTTTAAACCGTCATCATCAGTATCCATCTTGCGCGGATCAGTTGTGTATTGTTTCACTTCAATACCGTCATTCAAGCCATCACCATCTGTATCCGGATTTCTTGGGTCTGTACCGAGTTCAAGTTCTTCTCTCTTTGTTAAACCGTCTTTGTCTTTATCGCTGCTCATGCTTTCTTGAGAGAAAGCAATACCGGCACCAACGTTAAGGTATGCATCGTTAGCAACATCAATTTTGTAGTAATTTAAGTTATCTGTCAAAGTATAATTAGCACCAACGCTAAGGTCCAATACTACATCTTCGGAAAGTTTTACTTCTGTACCAATCCCAAAAGGAATAACTCCAGTCCATCCATCTTGTTTAACATCTAGTTTAGAAACTACACTTGGTTTTGTTCCAACTGAATAATTTAATGCGCCAATACCGGCATAGAAATATGGATTCCAGTTTTCTAAATCCCACGGCGCGTAAAGTATTTTTGCTTCAATAGGAATGATTGAAGTAGAATACTCACCGGTTCCTTTTTTACCAAGTACATCATTAAAATCGTCGCCTGATAATTTTCCGTAACCAAGGCTTAATTCAACATTCCATTCTTTGGTTAATTCGAATCTTGCAAAGGCATTAAACAAATATGAACTGAGAGACATTCCATTGTCATCTTCAAATTCGGTTTGCGAAAAAACGCCGTTTGCTTTAATACCAGCTTTCAATCCAAACTCTTTAAACTGTGCTGATGTTTGACCTACCCCGATTAGCAACGCTACTATTAATAGAGCGATTTTTTTCATCTAACTACTCCTATGATTAAGTGAAATGCTTTTTTTACGAAAGACTTATTCAAAATTTTTGCGCCAGCTGCGCATTAATAACCCTGCAATTATTAACCCTACTCCTATAACTGCTACTTGAATATATTGATCAGTGTAAAAATAGAAACCGCCAATAGCTACCGGTACGTTTTGTAATTCTACTGTAGTTAATCCTTCGCCATGAGCGACTTCAACTTTGTAGCTAAAATGAAGTAGCGAGTATGCTAAAAGCACTCCACCTTGAAGGAAACAAACTATATCTACAACTGCAAATAAAACATTTAGAGCCATCTTTTTCATATCTGCCTCTTTTTATGTTGTACCCCGGAGAGGAATTGAACCTCCGACCAACGGTTTAGGAAACCGTTGCTCTATCCACTGAGCTACCGGGGCAATTATTTCCGTTTTCAGAAGTAAGTAGCGATTATCCTGACGAAACTTAAGAACAAATATAATAAAGGATTTAATTATAGGCTTTTAATTAGCGATTTAACTCAAATTGGAATTTGCGTGTCCTTTTTGATAATTTTTGCCTCGATTTTGTGAACAACTAACTAGGAGAAATAAAAATGACAACGATCGTTGATGTTTGGGGACGCGAGATTCTTGACTCGAGAGGAAACCCTACAGTAGAAGCAGAAGTAACTTTGGAATGTGGAATTATTGGTCGTGCAGCAGTACCAAGCGGTGCATCAACCGGCGAAAATGAAGCTTGCGAACTTCGTGATGGTGATAAATCACGTTACCTTGGGAAAGGAGTTCAAAAGGCAGTTGATAACATTAATGACAAAATTGCAGATGAATTAATTGATTGGGATTCCGCTGATCAAGTTGCTATCGACAATTTTTTATGCGAATTGGATGGTACAAGAACCAAATCTGAACTTGGGGCTAATGCAATTCTCGCAGTTTCTTTAGCTTGTGCTAAAGCTGCCGCAGAAGCTTTCGAACTTCCATTGTACCGCTACGTTGGCGGAACAAACGCGCGTACTCTTCCTGTTCCTATGATGAACATTCTTAATGGCGGAAGCCACGCCGACAACAATGTTGATTTCCAGGAATTCATGGTTATGCCTGCCGGAGCTCCAACATTCAAAGAAGCATTACGTTACGGTGCAGAAATTTTTCATACTTTGAAATCAGTTCTAAAGAAGAAAGGTTACAACACTGCTGTGGGTGATGAAGGCGGGTTCGCTCCAAACTTAAAATCTAACGAAGAAGCTATCACAGTAATCCTTGAAGCAATTGAAAAAGCCGGTTACAAAGCCGGTAAAGATGTTTTTATCGCCTTAGACCCTGCGGCTAGCGAAATGTGGGATAACGATAAGAAGGCTTATCACTTCTTCAAATCCGATAAATCTTATATGGCGCCGGAAAAGATGGTTGATTACTGGGCTTCCTGGATTAATCAGTATCCAATTATTTCTCTTGAAGATGGAATGGCTGAATTCGATTGGGCTGGCTGGAAAATGTTGACAGATAAAGTTGGAAACAAAATTCAGCTAGTTGGTGATGATTTATTTGTAACCAATACAGAATTTTTAGCTAAGGGAATTGAAACCAAAACTGCAAATTCAATTCTTATTAAGGTAAACCAAATTGGTACTTTAACCGAAACTTTGAACGCAATTGAAATGGCTAAACGCGCAAGCTATACTTCGATTATGTCTCACCGTTCCGGCGAAACTGAAGACACAACAATTGCAGATTTAGCTGTTGCTACAAACTGCGGACAAATTAAGACCGGTTCCGCTAGCAGAACAGATAGAATTGCCAAGTACAACCAGCTTCTAAGGATAGAAGAAGAACTTGATACGCAGGCAATCTTTCCGGGTCTGGCAGCAATTAATTACAAAGGATAAATCAATAAACATTAGACCCCCGAAAAGCTCGGGGGTTTTTTGTCTCTATACTTATTAACTGAGGATTATATGGCACAAACTATTCAGTCAATTAATTCAATGATTAAGAAAAACAAAATTGAATTTATCGATTTGAAGACTATTGACCTTTCCGGACGGCTCCACCATATCACACTTCCCGCACATGATGGAGTAATGGAGAAAATGATTAAAGATGGGGTTGGATTTGATGGTTCTAGTTATGGATTAAGAAAAGTTGAAAACAGTGATATGATTTTGATTCCCGATTTAAACACAGCAGTAATTGACCTTTTCCGTAAAGCACCAACATTAAGTTTTTATGCAAACATCATTCTTACAGATGATGCTCGAACAAAATTTAATCAGGATGGAAGATATTTGACATCCAAAGTTGAACAGCTTCTCAAGAAAGAAACCGGATGCGACAAATCATGGTGGGGACCGGAATTTGAGTTTTACATTTTTTCAAACGTAGAATATGATACAAGAACGGCTACTTCATTTTACAAAATTGAACACGCCGAAGAATTTTATAAGAAAGCATATCACGCTGCAAATCCTTTTGATATTTATGACGACTTTCGAGATGAAGCAAGTAAAATGCTTGCTAAGTATGGAATCAAAGTTAAATACCATCATCATGAAGTTGGAGAACGCGGTCAGCAGGAAATTGAAACTTACTTTTCCGATTTGCTTGACACGGCGGATAACATTATCACGGCAAAATATGTTTTGATGAATTTTGCACGCGAAAAAAATCTCTTTATTACATTTATGCCAAAACCGATGTACCAGCAAGCCGGAAACGGTTTGCATCTTCATATGTATCTAACTAAGAATGGAAAAAATGCCTTCTACAAAAAGGGCGAGTATGGAAATATGAATGAACTCGGCAGGTATTTTATTGGCGGAATGTTGAAACACGCGCCGGCATTATCTGCATTCACAAATCCATCAACAAATTCTTACAAACGGTTGGTTCCCGGTTATGAAGCTCCGGTTGCGTTAACTTATGGAATGGGAAATCGGGCAAGCGCTATCAGAATTCCGAAGTATGTTAAAAATGCTGAGGAAACTCGTTTTGAATATAGACCGCCGGACGCAACTATTAATCCTTACTTGTGCATGAGTGCAATGATGCTTGCCGGTATAGACGGAGTTGTAAATAAAATTGATCCGCGTAAAGAAGGATATGGTCCGTATGATAAAAACTTTATGGATGAAGACGCGGGCAAAATCAAATTGCTTCCAAGAAATTTGGAAGATGCGCTGGATGAATTGAAAGCCGATAACGATTTCTTAAAACGGGGCAATATTTTTAGCGATGAATTATTAGATCAATGGGTCAAACTGAAAGGTGAGGAAATTAATTCTATTAATACAATGCCTCATCCTTTCGAGTTCAAAATGTACTTTAACTTATAATTGAACGAAGAGTGTAGAATTAATTCTTCGTTCTGCACTCTTCACTCTACACTACAAATATGCTTGGTGAATTAGCAGCTCTTATTACAGCAGTACTTTGGTCAATGACCTCGATAGCTTTTTCGGAAGCATCGAACCGTGTTGGTCCAATGTATGTAAACGTCACACGGATGATTTTCGCCGTGCTATATCTTTCAGTAACTATTGCAGTAATTGGAGCTCCTACTGATTTATCGTTTGGTCAGATTACAAATCTTGTGATAAGCGGCTTTATTGGTTTAATCTTCGGAGATACATTTTTATTTAAAGCTTATCGTTTGATTGGTGCGCGATTAAGTATGCTGGTTATGTCTTCTGCGCCGGCTATAGCAGCAGTACTTGCCTACTTTTTTCTTAGGGAGAATCTATCACTGCTCGGAATTTTCGGAATAATAATTACTATTGCCGGAATTGCTTTAGTTGTTCTTCAGAGAGAAGAAAAACCAACTTCGCGTTACAAGGTTGATTACACCGGAATTTTGTATGCGTTTCTGGGAGCGGTTGGGCAAGCTGTAGGATTAATCTTTGCCAAGTTTGCATTTAATCAAGGTGAAATAAACGGATTCGTTGCAACATTTGTTCGTGTTAGTTCTGCGCTGCTGATTCTTTATCCCATTGTGCATTTTACTAAATACTATGTTACACCGGTAAAAGTTTTCCGGGAAAACAAAAAAGGATTAGTGTTTACAATTATCGGCTCGTTTATTGGTCCGTATCTCGGTATAACTTTCAGTTTGATTTCAATTTCTCACGCTAAAATTGGTATTGCTTCTACAATAATGGCAACTGTTCCAATTCTAATGCTGCCCCTTGTTCGTTATTACTACAAAGAAAAACTTTCGTGGATTTCTATTCTCGGTGCGTTTATAGCTGTAGGTGGAATTGGAATGTTATTCCTGGCATAAATTTCTCAGCGAAACTTAAGATTTCTATTTCAAGCCTTAGTAAATACTTTTATCAATTCAGAATACTCAGGATATTTTTCACACAATTCTTTTTGTGTTGCTAATTCAAAATCCACAAAATCAAAACCGGGGGAGACAGTACAACCAACCAATGCGTAAGAATTTTTATCCTCAACTTCCGCCGCAAACCAATTTCCGTGTGGAATAACAGCTTGCGGTGTTTCACCGGCTAAAATATCATTCCCAATTTTAACCGTAGAATAATTTCCGGCTGCATCAATGAGATGAAGAACCAAAGTAGTGCCGGAATAGAAATGCCAAATTTCATCTGAGTTAATTCTGTGGAAATGAGATTTATCGTTGCCGGATAACATAAAATATATTGAGGTGCTAAAGTTTCTACCGCCGGAAAACCTTTCCGGCAATTCTGGTTTCCCAATTTTTTCTACTGCTCTGTAAATCTCCTTAAAATAACCTCCTTCGGGATGAGGTTGTAAGCCAAGTTTCTCAGCAATAATTTTTGCTTTAGCTATCATTTTGTTTTTCCTTTTCTGCCAAAGAGAAATATGAGTGGTTTATATAAACGGTTAGCCCAATCAATTTCTGTGTGCTTCCCATCTTTTTCAAAATGGCAATAAACGGAATTCTCTTTATCAACACCCATTCGTCTCAGCATTGCGCACATACGTTTATTATCGCGGATAAGCTGCTTCTCAGCTGTACCGCAATCAATATAAATTTTCTGATTTTTTCGTTTAACTACCGTTTCTTGAACAAAATCAAAAATCATTTTGTCGTTCACCCAAAAAGAATTTGAAAGACAAGCGGCTTTGCCAAAAACATGTGGCAGAACCCATGCATTCTGGAATGAAATAAGTCCGCCCATTGAAGAACCCATAATTCCAGTATTCCCGGCATTTTGTTTTGTTCGGTAGTTAGTATCAATAAAGGTCTTTAACTCGTTTACAAGAAAAAGAGAGTAATATTTCTCCGCATCTGTAAACAAATTGTACTCGTCAAGTCGGTTCGGAGTGTTATAAATTCCTACAACAATAAACTCCTCAATTAGTTTTTTATCTAGAAGAAACTGAATAGTTTCATCAACCCGCCAATCATTACCGTTGAAAGCAGTTGAAGGGTTAAACAAGTTTTGCCCATCTTGCACGTAAAGCACCGGATAACGTTTCTTGCTTTTGTAATAAGAGGGAGGCAGCCAGATTATCAAGTCCCGCTCATTTTTAAGGTAGCGGCTTGTAAACTGATACTGATACTCTACATGACCGAGAATCTCGTATCTCGGCTGTGTGTTAATTTCTAAGTTTGAAATCACTTGGTTCACAATAATTTGATGCAAATTAAATGAAAAAATCATTTACTAAAAATTTTGATGGCGCAATTAAGAGTGTCTTAAAATAAATTCTAATCTCATCTTGATACGTGCTTATACTCTGTTGGTCTTGAAATAAGAGTGAAAACAATATCTAAACTTGGCACCTCAATTGCGCTCATTAAACAAAAAATATTGCAGAGTACGATGGAACTGATTCAGATTATATACAGCATCTTATTGTTTGGCGGCGGGTTTTTACTCGTTATTATGATTGTCTCTTTTATGCTATCCAAATCGAAAGCACATGAATTGCCTTACACTCGAGTGCCGGAGAAAGTTGCTATTTCCAACCAAATAATTAGGTCTAGAGTAAATTATCAAAATCAAATTGCTTCTGTTCTGCCCTCGTATCGGATCCATAAAGAGCAGAACGAAATTAGAAATCAAAGCCAGCAATTAAGACTTCAAATATTTCCTATAGATCAGATTCAACCGCGTGAAGTTAAGATTGTTAGAAAGCCAACCGTTAGAGAGGATGCCAAGATCAGGACTACCGAAGAACGAAAGATGAACGGAAGGCGATACACGATTGTAAATGAAGATCAAAAGAACTCGAGTAACCGGGCAATTAATTTTTACCTCTAATTTAGTACCCCCACACCAATTCAAATTCCAACTAACTAAATTGTTGATATTCTAACTCGCTGATTTAGGGTATTATTACCAATGTTTTTGTTTCTAAACTTTAAAAAAAAGAATATTGTTAGTAACAATGCTAATAATACTCTTTAGTGTTAATTCTATTTTTCATCCCAACGTCAGTGACATATACCTCGTTTTCGCAGAAAAGGGTCACTGGGGGGATGATCCTTTTCTTGAAATCTTTTTGTTAGTCAAAAAAAATCCCGCCTAAGCGGGATTAAAAACTATAAACGACTATGCTTTCATTCGCTCCCCTTTTTCTTCTTTGATAAAGATCCAACCTACAACTTTACCAATATCTATCTTTTCAAAGTTACTCCAATACTTTTTAGTTCTTACGTGCATAGAACTTGTATCGGTTGTTGAAATGCTTTCTGCCTCTTTAATAATTGTTTCAATTCTTGTTTGCCAGGCTTTCATATTTTTCTCTCGCAAATCAACCCAGCCGTCGTGAGCCCAGAGATTAATATTAATATCTGAAATTTCTAATTCATGATCTCCACGGAAAGGTGGAATTTTTATGTCGTTGCCTCTCAGCAGAGTTTTGCCGTCAGGCATAAGTATAGGAATGCCAATAGAAATTATTTCATTTCTGAGCTTGGAATTGTTTTGCAAGTATTCCAATGCCTTTGCAGATAAGTTTGCCGGAGTATCACTAATAATGTTTCTCATTCCTTTGTGAATTAATTTGAGAATGTTTATCTCATGTAAAAGTTTAGAAAGTTTCGGAGGTCCTAAAAGTTCAAAAGCAACACTATTAGCTCCGTGTAACTCTTCCAGTTCTTCTAATTTTTCTACAGCCCAATGCTGCATAAATCCGGCGCGGTAAGTTGGTTCAAGCGTAGCATTATCTAAAGCATTAATAATATCGTGACCGGTATTTCCGCCAAGAATTTCATAAATAGCATCAACAGCAATTTCTTCCGGAGTAACATATTCCATTTGTCCTTGCGCAGTGATGGCTTCAAACTCGCCGCGTGAGAAAGTTCCGTTTTCGCCGGTATCAATAAATACAGATTTAAGTTTGTTGCCACTTGTCGGGAATTTAGTATCAAGTTTCAATTTTAATTTACCGGTTAATGAAATTGCCTGCTCAAGAGGAACTTCTACCATTTCAATTGGCTTTCCACCTTTTTTGATTTCGCCAAACTCAATACGTTTCCATGCAATTGCGGCTGTAGGCTTAATTTCTTTTGTGATTGGTCCTTCCGGTGTTCTACCCATTAAGAATAAAAGCAAAGTATGTGCGCCGGCTACAGATGATTTGCTAAGTAAAACACGGGAAGGTTTTTCTTCGCTGTGGGTATAAGGAATATTCAAACCCATTCCGCCGGTTCCGCTGGTTCCAATCTTAACATAGATGTTGGTTCCGGCTTGATGCATAGAGTTGTACATGATTTGCACGTGCCGTATCAATTGTGGAATGTATTGAGTGCAGATTAGTTTTTCAGTTTCGGCAGTAATTTCTTCAGCCGATGGATTGCGTTCAATTGTTTTTTTAATTCTTCTGTAAGTTGTGTAAAGGTCCTGGTAAGCAATTCCGGTTGCCGTATTTATACAGTCAATGATTATGTCCGGCTTATGCTCCATCAGCAATTTGTAAATAGAAGAGTTGTGAAGAATTTCGTCTCCTAATTCTTCCATAGTATCTTGCATCAAAATTCTGCGCGAAGCAGCATCTTCAAGAAGAGCTAATCTGTCGCTATCTTTTAATTCATGACGTACAAAAATATTTCCCCACCATGGTGCAAAGTAGCCTGCCGGTTTAGAAGCAAACTCAGCTTGTAATCTTTTAACTTCATCTTCTGCTTCATCTTTTCTAAGCGAAGTAACAATAATTTTCTTCGGGTTTTCCGGAACAAGTTTTCTAATAACAGCGTTTCCAACCAAACCCCATCCGCCTAGAACCAAAACAGTTTTGTTCTTAATATCCATTAATTTCCTCAATAATTAAATTTTTAGCGTTGATAAATTACCGCTTAACCCCAACCCCCGCAAGAAATAAAGATTCGTTAAAAACCAACTTTGTTTTGGTAAAAGGAAGCCCCTTTCTTAAATTTGCCACGCCTATTAAGTAATGTGTGAATAATCATGAAAATCTGCGAAATTCTTAAAATCGAAATGATCATCCCTTCTATGAAGTGTACCACAAAAGAAGAAGCTATTAGTGAGCTGATTGATTTGTTCAAAAATGACGACCGGGTTAAAGATACCGAGTCAATTCTAAATTCCGTTCTAGAGAGGGAAAAAATTATGTCCACCGGCGTTGGTAAGGGATTCGCAATTCCTCACGCCAAGACTAACAGTGTGAATGAAATAATTGCTGCTTTTGGAAAAATTGATAATCCAATTGATTTCCAGGCGCTTGATGACCAGCCGGTAAATTTGGTTTTTCTTTTGGTTGGAAAGGAAAATTTGGTTGGTCCGCATATTAAGCTCCTAAGCAGAATTTCTAGAATGATGAACATTGAAGAGTTTAGAGAAAGCTTAGCCAATGCTACAACAGCACAAGAGATTTACGATTTATTTGAAACTGAAGAAAAACAATACTTTGAAGGCTCATGATAAAAGCTGTTACTGGCACTAAAGATATTCTTCCCATCGAAATCCCTCGTTGGAATTATTTAGAAGAAATTGTAAAGAAAATTTTCTCGCAGTTTAACTATAGAGAAATCCGCACACCAATTTTTGAGTTAACTCAGCTATTTGCCCGTGGAATTGGTGAAGCTACTGATATTGTTAGCAAAGAAATGTACACGTTTCTTGATCGCAGCGGCGATAGCTTAACACTTCGCCCCGAATTAACTGCAAGCGTTGTTCGTGCTTTTGTTGAACATTCACTTGATAAGAAACAAGGATTGAACAAACTGTTTTACGTTGGACCAATGTTCCGCCAAGAAAGACCGCAAGCCGGAAGATTCCGCCAGTTTCATCAATTTGGCGCGGAAGCTCTCGGTAGTCACGATCCGCTTCTTGATGCCGAAATGATCATTATGGCTTACGATATAATTGCTAAGCTCGGTTTGAAGAAGCTCGTGGTAAAAATTAATTCACTTGGTGTTCCATCCGCCCGCGAAGAATATAAAACTGTACTACGCGATTATCTTAATCAGCATTTAGATAAACTTTCTGAAGAAAGCAAAAAGAGATTAGAACTGAACATTCTTAGAATCTTTGATAGCAAAGATGAACGTGATAAATCTGTGATGAAAGCCGCTCCGCTATTGATTGATTATCTGGATTCCGAAAGCATTGATCACTTTGAAAAAGTTAAATCCGCTTTACAAAATGCAAGTGTTCCTTTCCAGGTTGACGCTACTCTTGTGCGTGGATTAGATTATTATACTCACACAACTTTCGAAGTAGTAAGTGGGAGTGTTGGCTCGCAGAGCGCACTTTGCGGTGGCGGTAGATATAACGGATTAGTTAAAGAACTGGGCGGACCCGATTTACCCGGCGTTGGCTTTGCTGCTGGAATGGAAAGAATTTTACTTGCTTGCGAAAATGAAAATTCGTTCAAAGCTGAAGAAGAGAAAACGGATGTGTTCATAATTACGATTGATAAAACTTTACAAGGTTTTTCTTTTCAAACAGCTCTTGCATTACGCAGAAGTGATTTGATTGTTGAAACAGACTATTTATCGCGCAGCGTTAAAGCCCAAATGCGGGAAGCCAACCGCTTGAATTCGAAGTTTGTTCTTTTCGTTGGCGGAGATGAATTTGTAAATGGTGAAGTAGTTTTGAAAAATATGTCTAACAGCGAGCAGAAGAATATTAGCAAAGGCAATTTGGAAGAAATTGTAAAACTGATAAAGGTAAACTAAGTGTCACTTAGAAAGCCAAAAGTTCTTCCCAAAATTCCCAAGACCAGAAAGAAAAAACCGCACGCCGCTCTTGAAGCAGTACCCGCAAAGAAGCCTGATAAATTAGAATACTACTGCAAAGCATTTTTCAAGTATGATGAAAAGAAGAGGAAGCAATATTATGCTTTTGCGATTGAAACCGTTGTCGAGTTTACAGCTTTCGCTTACGAAGTTTCTGTAGATGTGATTAAAGAGAAAAATGTAATAAATCTTGTAGTAATGGGTTTGAGAGCTAAGATGAACTCCGTTCCTCGAATACAGCCGGCGAGAAACGAATCTTTGTTTGAAGATTTGTTCGGAGATTTCACTGTAAACGTTGTTAAGCAAGATGGCGCAATAAACAGCGCTGACTTTCACTTTAATATTTACAAGAAAGAACTTTTGCTGATTAAGCAGTACAAACCGAAAAAGAAAAACAACCGGCTCTTTTGCGAGTTCAAAGTTGCGGAAGACGAATTTTCCTTTCCTGAAGAAAATTAAATTGGATCAGAATTAATCATGCAAAAAATAATTGGTAGAAAACCAGTTTTAGAAGCTATTAACTCCGGTGCTGAAATTGAAGTAGTTTATGTTGCTTTTGGGCAGCACGGAGATGCCATAAACCGGATTTTTACCGCAGCGAAGAAAAATGGCATAAAGGTATCTCAAGTCTCTCCGCAGAAGTTTAATTCAATCGCAAAGAACGAAGACGCGCAAGGCGTAGTTGCATTCAAATCAACGCAAAAATTTTACGAGCTTGGTGATTTAATTGATGAAGCAAAAAAATCTGCTCATCCGCTTCTTCTTCTTCTCGATTCAATTCAAGACCCGCATAATCTTGGTGCAATCTTACGCACGGCAGAGTGTGCCGGTGTTGATGGAGTAATAGTAACTACAAACCAAAGTTCGCCAATTACGGAAACAGTAGAAAAAATTTCTGCCGGAGCTGTTTCTTATGTTAAAGTTTGCCGCGTAAACAATCTTGTCCAAACTATGAATATTCTAAAAGAGGAAGGTTTCTGGACAGTTGGCACCTCACTCAACAATTCAAAAAACTACGCTGAAATGGATTACAAAATGCCCGTTGCACTCGTGATGGGAAATGAAGAAAAGGGAATCCGCAAACTTGTTGCGGAGACTTGTGACTTTCTCGTTAAGATTCCAATGAATGGAAAAGTTGATTCGCTAAACGTTTCCGTTGCTACAGGTGTTTTACTCTTCGAAATAAACCGCCAAAGAAATTCATAAAAATATTTTTAACGGAGGGATTTTATGAAATCAGTGATTAAACAAGAAGAAATTGTTGGACGGATTTATTTTCTTCGTGGCGAAAAGGTTATACTTGATCGAGACTTAGCTTCACTTTACGAAGTTGAAGTTAGGACTCTGAACCAATCTGTTAAAAGAAACATCAAGCGATTTCCCAATGATTTTATGTTTCAGCTTTCTCCTGAAGAATTCAAAAACTTGAAGTCACAATTTGTGATATCAAGTTGGGGCGGTGTTAGGAAATTGCCATTAGCTTTTACTGAACAAGGTGTTGCTATGCTTTCCGGTCTACTAAATTCTGAGCGTGCCATTAAGGTGAATATCGAAATTATGCGGGCATTCGTTCAACTTAGAAAACTTATTGATTCCAATAAAGAACTTGCAAAGAAGATTGAAAAGCTGGAATCAAAGTACGATGAGCAGTTCAAAATTGTCTTTGAAGCGATCCGGCAATTAATTAGAGAAGATGATAAACCAAAGGGGAAAATCGGTTTTTGAGTCGTTTTACAACTTTTAATTTGATTGTTTCAGCAATTTTAGTTGGAAGTTTTATAGCTAAACGGCTCCTTTGCAACTATTCCCTCATCTCGAAATAAGCCACCAAAGAGGTAACTAATTTTTTACTATTTGGGAACGAATCTCGAAGAAAAACCGTTATTATTTTTAATCTTGACTTTTTTTTCCAGATGGAATAGGTTTGAAACATGAATTGTGAGGAATTTGAATGAATGAAATAAAAGAGAACCCGGCTGAAGAACTTTCGGAAGATATGAAAGTACTAGATGATGTTACTTCATCGGAGTATAAGTGGGGATTTGTTACTGATATTGAGTCTGAAACTGCTGCAAAAGGTTTGAATGAAGATGTAGTAAGAATGATTTCGAAGAAGAAAAAGGAACCGGAATGGATGACAGAATGGAGGCTGAAGGCTTTTCGCTATTGGTTGAAAATGGAAGAGCCAAAATGGCCCAACGTTGAATATCCTAAAATTGATTTCCAAAATATTAGTTATTACTCAGCTCCAAAACAGAAGCCGCAGCTTAACTCGCTAGATGAAGTTGATCCGGAGTTGTTGAAAACTTTTGAGAAGTTGGGAATTCCTCTTGAAGAACAAAAAATCCTTTCCGGTGTTGCGGTTGATGCAGTCTTCGATTCTGTTTCTGTAGCAACCACTTTTAGAGAGACTCTGAAGGAAAAGGGAGTAATCTTCTGCTCAGTTTCGGAAGCAGTAAAAGATTACCCGGAATTGATTAAGAAATATCTTGGCTCAGTAGTTCCTTATACAGATAATTTTTATGCGGCACTAAATGCCGCGGTTTTTAGCGATGGCTCATTCGTGTTCATACCAAAAGGTGTTCGCTGCCCGATGGAGCTTTCCACTTACTTTAGAATTAACTCGCAAGAAACCGGACAGTTTGAACGCACATTAATTGTTGCCGAAGAAGGAGCTTACGTAAGCTATCTTGAAGGATGCACAGCGCCAATCCGCGATACTAACCAGCTTCACGCGGCAGTAGTAGAACTTGTTGTGCTTGATAATGCAGAGATAAAATATTCCACAGTACAAAATTGGTACCCGGGCGATAAAGAGGGTAAAGGCGGCATTTACAATTTTGTAACTAAGCGCGGAGCTTGCAGAGGTAAGAATTCAAAAATTAGCTGGACGCAGGTTGAAACCGGCTCTGCAATCACCTGGAAATATCCAAGCTGCATTTTGCAAGGGGAAAATTCTGTTGGCGAGTTTTATTCAGTTGCCGTAACAAACAATATGCAGCAAGCCGATACCGGAACAAAGATGATTCACATTGGAAAAAATACACGCAGCACAATTGTATCTAAAGGTATTTCTGCCGGAAAGAGTAATAACTCTTACCGCGGTTTAGTTAGAATAGGGAAGAACGCTGAAGGCGCAAGAAATTATACTCAGTGCGATTCTATGTTGATGAGCGATAGATGCGGCGCGCATACGTTTCCATACATCGAAGTTGAAAACAACACTGCAAAAGTTGAACATGAAGCGACGACATCAAAAGTAGGTGAAGATCAAATATTTTATCTTAATCAGCGCGGTATAACAAGTGAAGATGCGGTGAATATGATTGTAAACGGTTTCTGTAAGGAAGTGTTTAACAATCTTCCGATGGAATTTGCTGTAGAAGCGCAAAAGTTACTAGCAATCTCACTCGAAGGTTCAGTCGGATAGTGTAGAGTGAAGAACGTAGAACGAAGAATTAAAAACGAAGGAATAAAAATGTTATCAATCAAAAATCTACAAGCTAATGTAGATGGAAAAGAAATCTTAAAAGGAATTAATCTTGAAGTTAAAGCTGGTGAAATACACGCTATTATGGGTCCAAACGGTTCGGGCAAAAGTACACTTGCAAATGTGTTGACTGGAAATAAAAGCTATGAAGTTACCGGTGGTGAAGTTTTTTTTGAGTCGAAAAATTTATTGGAAATGGACCCGGAAACGCGCGCGCGTGAAGGAATGTTCTTAGCGTTTCAATACCCAATTGAAATTCCAGGAGTTAGCAACGCTACATTCTTAAAGACAGCTTTGAATGAAGTTAGAAAATATCATGGTGAAGAAGAGTTAACGCCAAAAGAGTTTTTAACAATGCTTAAAGAGAAAGCAAAAGTTTTGGGAATGGATGAAACAATGATTAGCCGGTATGTAAATGTTGGTTTTTCCGGCGGTGAGAAAAAACGCAACGAGATTTTGCAGATGCTAATGCTCAAGCCAAAGTTTGTTTTGTTAGATGAGACAGATTCCGGACTTGATATTGATGCGTTAAAAATTGTTTCAAGCGGTGTGAATATCTACAAAAATCCAAATACGGCTTTTCTTGTTGTAACTCACTATCAGCGTTTACTCAATTACATCGTACCGGATTTTGTTCATGTGCTATATAAGGGAAGAATAATCAAATCCGGCACAAAAGAACTTGCGCTTGAACTAGAAGAACGTGGCTATGATTGGCTGATTGCAGAACAAGCTGAAGTTGTTTAACCGGAGAGATGATGAATAGTAAAGAATTCTATATAGAAAGTTTTAAGACCTACGAGAGCAAGCTGAATGGAGATTCAAAATCTTTTCTGCATCAATTAAGAAAAGATGCGTTGAAGCAGTTTAGAGAGACAAACTTTCCTACGCTTCGAAACGAGGAGTGGAAGTACACAGATATCTCGTCAATTGTAAAACTGAATTTTACACCGGCAATTAATTCTACACCGGAAAGGTTTACAAAAGAACAAATAAATAAGTTTTTATTTAAGGATTTTGATTGCCACTTGCTGGTTTTTGTGAACGGAATTTATAGCGAAGAACTTAGCCTAATAAACAATTTGCAAAATGGTGTTGTAGTTGGGAGCCTGAAAAAGCTCGCGAAAGAAAACCCAAGCGTGATTGATTCATACATCGGCAAACTTTCCAAGATTGATAATGCATTTAATGCTCTCAATACTGCTTACGCAGTTGATGGATTAGTAATAGTTGTGCCGGATGGTAAGATTTTGGAGAAACCGATACAAGTTTTATATCTGAACTCCTCTTCGGATGAAACAATGCTTGCTTCACCAAGAAATCTAATAGTTGTAGGAAAAAATTCGCAAGCGAGTGTCATCGCAAATTACAGAGGCATTTCCGAAAAGGCTTATCTAAACAATTCGGTTACAGAAATTTTTATAGATGAAGATGCGATTATAAATCTATACAAGATTCAGAATGAATCTGATGAAGCATACCACATCGAGAAAGTTCAAGCTACACAAAAGAAGAACAGTGTGCTGAATCATTACAACATTACATTCGGCGGCGCAATCGTTCGAAACGATATCAATTCCGTTTTGGATGGTGAGAATATCGAGACGCATTATTACGGATTATACATGATTAACGGAAAGCAGCATGTTGATAATCATACTTTTGTTGACCACGCAAAACCAAACTGCATGAGCAATGAACTTTACAAAGGAATTTTAGACGATAACGCTCGCGGTGTGTTCAACGGAAAAATCATCGTTCGTCAAGACGCACAAAAGACAAATGCATATCAGCAGAACAAAACAATTCTGCTTTCGAAAACAGCAACCATTGACACGAAGCCGCAATTAGAAATTTTTGCTGACGATGTAAAATGTTCACACGGAGCTACTGTTGGTCATCTAGATGATGTAAGCGAGTTTTACATTCGCTCGCGCGGTGTGCCACAAGAATTAGCAAAGAGTATGTTGATCCGTGCTTTTGCTAACGATGTAATTGAGACAATAAAAATTGAGCCGCTCAAAGAGCAGATCAATCACATGATATTTGAGCATTTACATAAAGTTGAAGTAGGCAACGAATAAAATAGAACGCAGATTAAACTGATTGGACAGATCAAAACTGATAAATCTGTTTTTATCAGTTGAATCTGTAAAATCCGTGTTCCATTAAAAGGTGTATAGTGATAACTACCGTTCAAGAAGTAAAAAGAAAATTTGATGTTAATGATGTCAGAAAAGATTTTCCAATTCTAACCAGATTGGTTAACGGGAAGCCTTTGGTTTATCTTGATAACGCAGCTACATCTCAAAAACCGCAAGCAGTAATTGATGCGCTTACTCAATATTACACTTTTGATAATGCAAACATTCACCGCGGACTATATTTTTTAAGTGAACTTGCCACAGAGCAATATGAAAGCGCCCGGCTAAAGGTAAAAGAGTTTATTAACGCAATGAGCGTTTCGGAAATTGTTTTTGTACGCGGTGCTACAGAAGCGATTAATTTAGTGGCTTCCTCATTATGCAAAGCAAAGCATTTCAAAGACGGCGATGAAGTAATTATTTCGCACATGGAACACCATGCGAATATTGTCCCATGGCAATTGTTGGGAGACCGGAAGAAAATCAATCTAAAAGTAATTCCAATTAATGACGCTGGTGAACTTGATATTGATGCTTTTGAAAAAATGATTAGTGAGAAAACGAAACTTGTTTCTGTTGTTCACATTTCGAACGCGCTTGGAACTATAAATCCGGTGAAAAAGATAATTGAAATAGCTCACGCGAAAAAGATTCCGGTACTGATAGATGGCGCACAGGCTATTCCGCATCATAAAGTTGATGTGCAGGAACTTGATGCCGACTTTTATGTTTTCAGCGGGCACAAAGTTTTTGGACCAACAGGAATTGGTGTTCTCTACGGCAAAACAGAATTTTTAGAAATGATGCCACCGTACCAAGGTGGCGGTGATATGATTAGAACTGTTACGTTTGAAAAAACAACGTTCGATGATATTCCGAGAAAGTTTGAAGCCGGTACTCCAAACATTGCCGGTGGAATTGCTCTCGGAGCGGCGATAGATTATGTGATGCAGTTTGACCGCTCGGAATTAGCCGAATACGAAAACGAGTTGCTCGTTTACGGAACAGAAAGACTCTCTCAGATAGAAGGACTTAGAATTATAGGCACAGCAAAAGAAAAAGCAAGCGTAATTTCTTTTGTGATTGAAGGAATTCATCCTTACGATATTGGAACAATAATAGACACTGATGGTATTGCGATCCGCACAGGGCATCATTGCACACAGCCGATAATGCAGAGGTTTAATTTGCCGGCAACGGCGCGTGCATCGTTTGCGTTCTACAATACAAAAGAAGAAATAGACAAACTTGTACTTGGTATTCACAAAGTAAAAAAGATGTTCGCATGATTGACAAAGGAAAATTAGAACAAGAAATAATACAGAAGCTTAAGACTTGCTACGATCCGGAAATCCCGGTTGATATTTGGGAGCTCGGCTTGATTTACGAAATCAGAATTGATGATGAAGGAAACACCTACGTTAAAATGACTTTAACTTCTCCCAATTGCCCGGTTGCGGAATCTTTACCTCCGGAAGTGAAAGAAAAAGTTAAGTCGGTAAAAGGCGTTAAAGATGTTTACCTCGATTTGGTTTTTGAACCGGCTTGGACTATGCAAATGATGAGCGAAGAAGCAAAACTGGAATTGGGCTTTCTATAAAGCCCCATCCAACCTTCCCCAAAGGGGAAGGCTTTTTTAATAAAATGTCAGTTCAAAAAGTCCATTCACTTTAGAAGGACCTTTTGAAAAATAAATTGCTCGCCAATTCTCCTTCCCTTTGGGAAGGGGTTAGGGGTTGGGCTGAAAGGACTTTAATATGTTTAACATAAATCAGAGAGCACCTATTTACGATCCGGAAGCAGTTCAGCCAATGCGCGATGAACTAACTTTTGTCGGATTTCAAGAAGCAACAACTCCACAGTTGGTAGAAGATTTTCTCGGCAAGCAAACTGACGAGACAGTTTTAGTTGTACTTAATTCTGTCTGCGGATGTTCAGCCGGAAGCGCGCGCCCCGGTGTTGCCGAAGCACTTCAGAATTCTGTTATTCCGGATAAACTTATTACACTTTTTGCAGGACAAGACCGCGATGCGGTAGATTACTTCCGGCAAAAATATTTGCCTGAAGTTGCGCCATCGTCTCCGTTTATTGCTTTGTTCAAAAACGGAAGCGCAGTTCATTTAATGCCTCGCTACAAAATTGAAGGAAGATATGCCGATGAAATTGCGGATGAGTTAAAACAAGTTTTTAACAACCTATGCAAAACTCAAGGTCCTTCTGTTTCAAAAGAAAAGTACGGTCAATTGGTTTATGCTAAGACTTGTGGAAGTAAAATTCCAGCCCATCCCTAAATCCCTTCCCAAGGGGAAGGGACTTTTAGAAAGATAATTTATGAACTGTAGAATGAAATATAAAACGATATTTCAATTCCTCCCCTTTGGGGAGGTTAGGAGGGGCTGTGAAATTCAGTGCCACTGAAGAATATGGTTTACGCTGTCTGCTTCGTATAGCTAAGTTCTACGAAGTTGAGAAAGCGTTTACAATTCCTGAGATTAGCAAGGCGGAAGGATTAAGCGAGCATAACGCCGGCAAAATTCTCCGTTCGCTTCGTATTGGTGGATTTTTAGAAAGCTCACGCGGACAAATTGGCGGTTACATGCTGACTCGTCCGCCGGAGCAAATTTTTGTTGGGGAAGTGCTTATCGCTTTAGGTGGAAAACTATTTGATGATGAATTCTGCAACTCTCACGCCGGGGTATTTGATATTTGCACAAACTCGATTGATTGTTCTGTACGCTCATTGTGGAAGAAAATTCAGTCTGCAGTTGATTCTGTTGTTTCTTCAATGACTTTAAAAGATTTGATGGGGAATGAATATATTTTTGAATCTCAAAACTTAAATTTACCGCAGATCACCACCAGCTCGTAATACGTTGAATTGGTAAAATCAAATAACTATCTTGCCTTCAAATCATAGAGGAAAATAAATGGGATTTCGGAAAGCTATAGTTGTTATCATCCTATTGATCGGTACACTTTACGTTACGGCATGCAGCTGCGGATGCGGTAAAACTGAAGACAACGTAAAGAAAGGATTCGTAACTGTAATTGGGAATGAACCTTTTACAAAACTGGCGATTAAGACAGATGACGGAAAGTTTTATGTTTTGAAGAGCAGTAAAGAGTTGAGTGCAGAACTAAGCAAAAAGCAAGGCTCATACTATCTTATTCAATATGGTGAACTTAGAACCGAAGATGATAACGAAGTACTGATTGTTGAAAAAGCAATCCCAATTAAAAACGAAAGCAAATAATCTGACGAGAAAATCATGAAAGTAAAACTAAGTGTAGTTCTTTTTTTGTTATTGGCATTAATAAATGTCTCGGCACAATTTAAATCTACTGTTGCAAGAGTTTCTGAAGCTGCAACACTTGAAGAAATTGGACATCCAATTGATCCTCAGCCGCTTATAGATAGATTTAACAAAGCAAACGGTATTGACCCGACAAAGTTTGTAAATGAACCGGTTCAATTAAAGAAGGCAACAGCCTATAATGTTGGAGACAAGAAAAATATATGGGCTTCCAATTTTGTAACTAACCAATTCTATCTATCGCCATCCACTTGTCGTGCGGTAGGAACCAATTGCTATGTTTTCGTTGAAGATTCTATGTGGGCGACCGACCGCATTGGTCAAAGTGGAGTTAATTCCGTAATGAATGCATTTGATAACGCAACACCGGCAAATGCTGCAAAAGGAATTTATCAGACAAACGTTGAAACATTTGGACTTCCACCAAACATTGATGGCGATTCCAAAATTATTATTCATATACTAAATATTCCGGATGGTTACAGCGGTAATGCCGGCGAAGGCTATGTTGCTGGTTACTTTTATAGTGTAAATCAAACTCTTAGTCATCCTAACAGCAACAAGGCAGAAATCTATTATTTAGATTGTAAACCGTTAAACTTGCTCACTGCAAGCGGGTTGAATGTTGGAATGGGCACAGCGGCTCATGAATTTCAGCATATGATTATGTACAATTATCATCCAAGTCAAGAGACGTTTTTTAACGAAGCATGGTCTTTAGTAGCAGAAGTTGTTTGCGGTTATGGTTTGTACGGACAGTCGGGAACACAAGGTTATTCTAACAATACTAACCGTTATCTGCTTAACTGGAATCGCACTGATGGAACCGATGTACTAAAAGACTATTCTCGTGCAGCGCGTTTCTCATTATATCTTTACGAGCAATTTGGTGTAGACATTCTCAAGAAATATACACAGTCTATAAAAACCGGGGTAGACGCGTTTGACAACGATGTGTTTCCAAAATTAGGAACTACGCGCAGATTTGCCGATGTAACTCTTGATTGGTGGATTGCGAATTATTTGAATGACAAAACGGTTGATTCTAAATGGGGCTATTCTTATTCCCCAGTTTCAAAGGTTAACCCAACAGTAATTGCAAATCCAAATGTTTCCAATTCCGATGGAGTTAATAAATTTGCTGCTCAATACATTTCATTCACTTCAGGCAAAAACCTAACCATGAATTTTAACCGCGGGACTAATTCCTCCGTAAAAGTTAAAGCAATAAAAATTGGAACCGGTGGAAAACAAGTTGTAGATGTTGCTACCAATGCGGATGTTAACTTTAGCGATTTTGGAACCACGTACAACAACATTACTTTTTTAGTTTACCAAAACAATTTTAGTACTACAGTACCTATGGATGGTACTTTTTCATACACTTATACAGCTAGTGGGACAACAGCCAGTGGAATACAGGAACTTGTTTATGTAGCTACTGAACCGACTGGAACGGGCGGTGGAAGTGACAAAGATACTACAGCAATATTTTTTAGCGGTATATCTGGTGCAAAATTAGATTCAATTAAAGTTGCAATGAGGCAAGCTGGTACAATGCAAGGAGCAGTTTACTCTTATTCTGGAGTACAACGACCATCGCCGCTATCGCGTAAAATTATTGGTAGCGATTTTGCAGCAATTTCTAGTATAGCAACTAGACCACCAAGCAGCCCTTATCCAACACCATGGCCAAATTGGGTAAAAGTAGATTTAACAAAGAATACGCCTCAAGTTGATGTTTCCAATAATTTTGTTATTTCATTTGTAAATAGCGGCGACTATTCCGCTACCACCGGAAATGGTATTATGTTAACCACCATTACTGGTTCAGATACGCATTCTTACATGTACTTACACAACCCTGGGGGAACCAGTACTGCAAATTGGTATGTTTTAACTGATCAGAGTGGCTCTTACACAGAGTTTCTTGTAAAAGCTTATGTACACATTGTTGGAACTGATATAAACGAGGTGGTTGAGTTATTACCTTCTACATTCACACTTGATCAGAACTATCCTAATCCTTTTAATCCGAGCACAGTTATTAGCTACACTCTTCCAAAGCAGAGCAGAGTACAGATTAAAATTTATGATGCAATCGGCAACGAAATCCGTTCTTTGATTGATGAAGAAAAGACGGCAGGCAAATACAACATACTTTGGGATAGCAGAAACAATTTCGGCACAAGAGTTTCAAGCGGTGTTTATTTCTACAAAATTAATGCAGATGGTTTTGCCCAAACGAAGAAAATGGTTCTAATGAAATAAGTTGTTAGTAATTAGTATTGAGTAGTTAGAAAAAAACCCGGCAAGCCGGGTTTTTTTGATGGGAGGCAAATTTTTATTTATCACCGCGTCTGTTTTGCATTCTATGTTCCATAATCATTTTTCTAGCACCGTCCTTAAATCTTTCTTTCATCATTTTCATTCCGGCGCCCATTCTTAACAAATGTTTAGCCCAAATTTCTTTCTGGTCTTTATCCAACATCTTATTGATTTCAATCCACTTCTTAACTCCCATTTCTTTCATTTCAGCTTGCAGCTTACTGTTTTCGTTTGTGAGCTGAAGAAGTTTTTTCTCATCAACATTACCGTCTTTGAGCATTCCCTTTAATTCAATTTGGTTCTTCGCTATTTTTGCTCTTACATCAACCATTGCTTTTTGATGTTCAAGATTCAAGTCATCAAATTTCTTTTCTTGATCCGGTGTAAGCTTAAGAGCCTTCACAATATGTCTGCCTTGCTGCATTGGCGGCATATCCGGCTGTTGTGCTGAAACGACTTGGGCTAAGAAAACAAACCCTACAATTAATAATGCTGTTTTTTTCATGGCTACCTCTTTTTATTGGTTCTGTTTGTTTTGATCTTTTGGTAATTTGACATCAGTTGATTAAGCTAGGTTTAACTTTATTTGTTTCTATAAAATTGGACCTCTGAGAAAGTTCAAAGAGTTAGTATTGTAGAAAAATGTTTTAAACCATTTAACCGGATTATTTGTCCATCCAATAAGAGAAAATGGGAATATGGTTCAAGACGCAGATTTTGATCTGGTAAAACAATTTCTTGAAGGCTCAGAACCGGCGTTCAACGAGATTGTACGGAAATATCAGAAGAGGATTTATTGGCACGCGCGTCAGATGTTAGGCAATCATTTGGATGCCGATGAGGTTACGCAAGAAGTTCTTATTGTAATGTACAAGAAACTCAAGAGTTTCAATTATCAATCTAATTTGTTTACTTGGATATATAGAATTGTTACTACAAGAAGTTTGAACCAGATAAGAAAAAGAAAGGTGAAAAATTTCTTTTCTATTAATGATGAAGAAAACGAAGTTGAACTTAAGGGCGATGTTGATATTGTTAATGATATAGTTAACAAAGAAAGACTTGAAAGAGTGAGAAAAGTATTAGAGACTTTGCCTGTTAAGCAGAGGCAAATTTTTGTGATGAGAAACTTTGAACAACTGTCATACGAAGAGATTTCGGAAATTACAGGAAAAAGCGTAGGCGGTTTGAAAGCAAATTATTTTCATGCTATAAAGAAGGTGTTGGAGAAAACCAATGAACGCTAATAGCGAAAGAATCTTAAGATATCTTTCCGAGCTGATGGATGATAGAGAGAAAATCGAATTCAAAAAAGAATTGGAAACCAATTCTGCTTTAGCAGATGAGCTCAGTCAGCAAAAAACAATATTGGAAAATCTTTCCATAGAAAATATTGAAGCCGATGAAAGATATTTTGGTAGTTTAATTCCAAAAGTAAGAAGTAGAATAGAAAAGCCGGCTAAGGCAAAATTTATAACTCGTCTAGCATTTGGTTTGCCAACTTTAGTTGTTGTGGTTATTGTGGGTGTGGTTTTCTTTAAGTCCGGCTTCAACTCCAACAACGGAAACACCGAAATTGTTAATCAAATTATTGAAAACATAGATGATGAAATTGTTTCTTCGAAATACATCTCTGATCTGGATCTCGATGTGAACACTACTTATAAAACATTGAACGATAAAGCTGAAAGCCAAGAAATAGTTTACGATGAGCAAACCAAAAACAAAATTTTAGCTATCTATGATTATCCTTTAAGCGACGAACTACTTTCCGTACAAAGTTTATCTAAGGAAGAATTAACAAGTATATATTCTAAAATTGAACCAAAGAATTATTAATTAGGAGTGTATGATGAAAATCGTACGTGTTTTATTCTTAGTGTTGGTCCCGTTTATTTTTATAAACGCGCAAGGAATGCGCAGGCAAGCTGACCCCGCTGCATTAGAAAAAATTGAGCAGCTTGAAAATGCAAAACTGATTAAACTTCTCGATTTGAATGAAGAAGATGCAATCCGGTTCTTTGCCAGAAGAAAAGAGTATCAGCAAAATATGCGCGAATTTCTTCAGCAGAGAAGAGAGATAATTGATAATACGCACGAATTGTTGAGGCAAGATGAAAAGGGAAATCATAAAAAATTAAATGATAAGATTGATGAAATCTTTGAACTTGAATCCCAAATTTTTAAAGAGAAGAGAAGTTACTATAAATCTCTTCTTGATATAGTTTCGCCGAAACAGATATTGCAATTAATGTCGTTTGAAGAACGCTTCCGCCGCGAGGTTAGAGAAAAATTGATAAATAGACAGAATAAGAGGGACGGCGAGTAATATTTCTCCAAAATTTGCATTTCTACTGCTCGACTAATATTTTTCGGGCGGTTTTTTGCGGAAGTGGTGAAATTGGTATACACGCTACTTTGAGGGGGTAGTGCCCGTTAGGGCGTAGGGGTTCAAGTCCCCTCTTCCGCACCATTTCTTCATCCCAAAATTTCCATCTTATTTTAGTTCATAGCTCATTTATTTATATTCGTTCCTAATTTTACATAGATCGGCTAACTATTAATGCAGATACCGTCAATTCTATCAAATGAATTTCTATTTAACCACCTACTCTTGGGCTTTTCAATAGCTTTTATTATTGTTTTCCTTTCTTATAAAGTAAAGTTTCTCACTCTTAGCGGTTCGGTTGCAACATTCTTTTTAGCTGGAACGATATTCAGTCTTGGCGGAATTAAGTGGAGCGTTCCAATTCTAACTTTTTTTATTCTTTCTAGTATTCTTTCAAAACTCCGTAAAAAGAAAAATGCCGAGATAGAATTATTTTTTGAGAAGAGCGGTGTGCGAGATTATTTTCAAGTACTCGCAAATGGTGGGATTGGAGGCGTGTTAGTGATTTGGAATTTCATTTCACCGAACGAACTTTTTTATTTGATTTATCTCTCGTCGCTTGCCGCTGTATGCGCAGATACTTGGGCAACGGAAATAGGAACTTGGAAAAGAACAGCCACGTATAATGTCTTAAATTTCAAACCGATAGAACAAGGTGTTTCCGGCGGTATATCTGTAATTGGAACTTTCGGTGCTCTGTTAGGTTCATTGGCAATTTGCTTTTCAGGAATATTTTGGAATTCGCTGCCGATTACCCAATACTTTTTGTTGATAACTTTTTCCGGAATATTCGGAAGTTTCTTTGATAGCTTTCTTGGAGCAACAGTGCAAGCGCAAAGTAAATGTAATATTTGCAGTAAGATTACCGAACGTGATATTCACTGCGGTAAGGAAACAAATTACCATAGCGGATTGAGATGGATTAACAACGACATGGTAAACTTTCTTAGCAGCGCTTCAGGCGCGCTTGTTATTATTCTACTAATTAAAATTTTGAATTGACAGAATGAAAAAAATATTATTTCTCTTCATATCGCTTACTTGTTTGTTTGCTCAAACCGAAACTGATAAATTCTCTCAAGCGCACCGGGCTTTTGAGAACAATAATTTTTCGCTGGCACTAAGACTCTTTAAGGAAATTACAGCAACCGGAAAATTAGAACAACAGAAACTTTCTTCGGCAAAGTTTTATTCCGCAGAGTGTTTCCTGAACTTGGATCAGTTAGATGCAGCAGCGGTTGAGTTTGAATCGTTTTTGGACGAGTATAAATTTTCAACTTACAAACCGACTGTACTTTACAAGTTAGGAACGATTTACTTTACAAAGAGAGAATGCAGAAAAGCGAGAGAAAGATTAACAACACTGACGACAGAATTTCCATTTAGTGAATTTCATGGCTCATCATTCTATTGGATTGGGGAGACTTACGCTTCAGAAAACAAATTTGTTGAAGCCGAAGAGAATTTTAGAGAAGCGATAGCTAACAAGAAAACCAACAAGTACATAATCAATTCAATTTATTCGCTTGCTCAACTTTACGAAAAGACCGGCGATTACGGCAGCGCAATTACAAATTATGATGAATTACTAACGTATTACAAACAAAGCCCGCTTGCACCAAAAGCACAACTAAGAATCGGAATCTGCTATTTCAATCAAAAAGATTATGATAACGCAATTCTCGAATTAACGGATTCAGAAATTAAGCAGCTACCTTTTGAAGAAATTGCAGAAGCGAGATTTTTCTTGGCAAATTGCCACGCCCGTTTACAAGAGTATGGCGATGCTTCGCAAATACTGAATGAGCTTTACACAAATGTTGTTGAAGAGCAATTCAAAAACAGAATATTGTTCAGCAAAGCTTGGATTGACTTTCAGCAGACAAAATACAACGATGCTTTTGACAAGTATAAATCGCTGACAGAAACTGCGAATGACTCACTGAAAATTCTATCGCTATACTGGTGCGGAGAATGTAAACGGTATTTGGGTGATTCAAAAGGTGCAGACACAATCTTCAAAGAGTTTATAGAGAAATATCCTTCGCACCGGCTAGTTGCAAAGGCACAATTGGCAAGAGGATCAGTTTTCGTTTCTCAAAGCAATTCCGTTGATGCAGAGGCAGCACTGCTAAACGCTACAATTTCTCCCGACAAGCAAACAAAAACTAAAGCTTACGCAATGCTTGGTGAAATTAGACTTAACGCAATGCGATATGATGATGCAAGAAAGTATTTTTCTGAGGCGATGAAACTAAGGCCTGACCAACAGGACTTGAGGAACCGAACTCAGCTTGGTTACTCGGTTTCGGAGTATTTTCTTAACAAGTATAATGAAGCAGAAAAGAATTTAACCGAGCTTAAGGAAAGAGATAAAACCTTCGAGAGCGATAAAGTTAATTTTTACCTCGCAGAAATTTACTTTGCCACAAAGAAGTATAGCGCTGCCTTAAAACATTACAATCTTGTTAAGACTGGTGATAAATCAATACTGCGCCAAACAGTTTTGGGCAAAGCTTATTCCTATTTCAACATGAAAGACTTTGCTAATTCTATTTTCTTTTTCGGCGATTACATTGAAAAATTCGGTAACGAGAAAAATCTTGCCGAAGTAAAACTACGTTTAGCGGATAGTTATTTCGGTTCTAAGAATTTTAACAAGGCATCTGCAATTTATAAGGAACTCTTTTCCAAAGACAAACTTAGTTCCGAAAGCGATTTAGCTTTCTACCAGTATTGTCAATCGTTATTCAAAGCCGGAAAAGCCAATGAAGCAAAAAATGCGTTTGAAGAACTTCAGCAGAAATTTCCGAAATCAAAATTTACAGACGAAGCGCAATATGTAATCGGCTGGATAGATTTTCAGCAGAATGATTACAACTCTGCAATTTCCGGCTACAGAAGACTTATCAGCCGTTATCCCCGTTCTGAATTAAAGCCGCTTGCTATTTACAATATTGGCGATGCATTTTTTAACCAAGGTAACTACGATTCATCTATTGTCTATTATTCAAAAGTTATAGAGTCGTATCCGAACTCGCAATACATTTTGGATGCAGTAAACGGAATACAGTATGCCTACGTTGCAAAAGAACAGCCGGAAAACGCAATTACGTTTATTGATTCGTTCATCTCAGCAAATTCAGATTCACGTTACAGCGATCAAATATTCTTTAAGAAAGGCGATCTATACTATTCGATAGATAATTATGGCGAAGCGATTAAGGCATACAAAGACTTTATTGCCAAATATCCTTCAAGCGGATTTGTTTCTAACGCATACTTTTGGATTGGAAAGTGTTCTGCTAATTTGAAAAACGAGGCAGAAGCTGTTGCAAACTACAACACGGCAAGACAGAGATCTCCGAAAACTGATATTGGAATTTCCGCTACGCTCGAACTGGCAAAAATTTATTCTAACAAAAAACAGTACGACAATGCTATACGTGTTATTGATGAATCGGTTGCCGCGAATTCTACTTCAAACCAAGTTGCCGAAATGCTGTTTACAAAAGGATCTAATGAATCGCTTGCAAAAAAAATGAATGACGCGGCAGCTACATTTGAGCAGATTACAAGCTATTACGAGGGAACAATTTTTGCCGCCAAAGCCAAAGTTGAGTTAGGCAAAATAGAAATTGAAAGAAAGAATTTTGAAAAAGCCCAAGCGTATCTCCGTGAAATTGGTGAGAAGCGGTTGGACGATGTAGGCGCTCAAGCTCAGTATTACTTGGGTGTTTCGCTTTTCTATCAAGGAAATTATAGCGACGCGGTAACTGCATTTGTGCGCACCCGTTCAATATTTTCCGGTTATGATGAGTGGTACACAAAATCACTTATGATGCTTGGAGATTGTTTCATAAAACTTGATGATAAAAAGCAAGCAAAAGAAATGTACCGTTCAGTTCTGCTTCGTCATCCTGAAGGGGAGTACGCACAAGAAGCTAAAAGAAAGATGAGAGGTTTATAATGAAAAAATTATTGTTGATTCTCATCCTTTTTGCTTCAGTTGTTTTCTCGCAGAGTGAGCAGCAAAACATTGAATTGCCGGATTTCATTATCACTGGCAGACAAGCTATTGATATTCCAGCAGCACAGAAACCAAAAACGGAATTGATTTCAATTTTGTCTAAAGACTTCTTTACTCCGCAATATTCTTCCGAGGAACTTCCATTTTTAATCACATCGGCTCCGGTTGCAATTTATCCAAGTATCAAAAGTTCGGAGAACTATTTTAACGGTAACGTTAAAATAATGCTTGGCAAAGAAACAATGCCGTACGGTTTGCTGAATCTCTCTCAGAGCTTTGATTATTACTTGCTAAACTTGAAAGCCTGGGGAACAAACGTTAAGGACTATCAGCCATTCTCGGACTACAACAGTTCCGGAATTGAATTGAGTAACGATTTCTCAATCAGCACCCGATCAGAGTTTATGCCGGGTGCGAAAATTTTAGCCGACGCCAAATACTACCGCGATTCATATTATATGTTTGGTTCCATTACTCCGGCACAATTAAGAGAAAAGAATAACGGCGAAGCGCGTGTAGCATTTTCAAGTTTATACAGCAAAATTTTTAATCTGGCTTTAGGACTTACGGGTAATTTGTTTTCGTTGAATGAAAACAGTTTGAAGGAAACAAATGTTCTTGCCGATGGAAAAATCAATTTCCGTTGGAACGGATTGATGTTTGGCGGTAAGGCAGAACTTAAAAGGCAAACACTTACAAATAATCTAAGTGGAAAAGGCAGCTATAATAATCTGAATACAGAAGCTTACGTTGAAGCGGCGTTGAACGGCAGTCTTTGGATTAATGCCGGTGCTTACTTTAACACAAATACTTCTTCCAATATGTTCTCTCCTTTTGTAACTGTAGAACTCTTAATAGATAAAGGATTAACATTTGGCGCCGAATACAAACCCAAAGTGGATTTTTTCACTATGAAGAACCTTTTGGAAAAGAATCCATTTACCACACTTGGATTGACCGACAATATCTTCACAAAATATTATAATGATTTATCAGCTACGCTGCGATATGAGTACCAAAAGGTTTTTTCGGTAGCCCTTCTTGCTAACTTTGCCAAGATTGATAATTATTTATACTATGAAGATTTGCTCAACGTTGGCAAATTTGATATTCAAACAGCAAACGGCGTACAGGTTCTAAAATCAAAACTGAATTTTTATTTGCAGCCTGCCCAATTTGGTTCTTTGTTCGCAGAAGCAATCGTTCAAGATGTTCGTGATATAAACGATCAACGCATTCCGTATGAGCCGGTTTTTATTTCTTCTTTTTCATATAACTATTCTTTCGATTCAAGCTTTGGATTTGGTGTTAAATACAAGATTGCAATGCAAGCATATGCAGATTTGAAAAACACCCAGACCATAAACAATTACACTGATCTTTCTGCTTCTGTTTGGTATGAGCTGTTCGGCGGCTTAAAATTGACCGTGGACTTTCAAAACATCTTGAATAGGAGTAACTTTGCCTGGAAGCAATACCAAGAAAAACCATTCGACTATTTATTCGGTTTTGAGTATCGTTGGTGAAAGAAAATAGAAATGAATCCAGCTGAATTATATAAACGGGTAGCCGATGTACTCGGCGTGTCTGCATCTCAAAAAGATCTCGCTTTTGAAGTGCTGACTGAGTCTATTGCCGAAATTCTTACCGAAGGAATAACACTAAAAGTACCCCGCATTGGTTTTTTTCAGCTTAAGGCTGATTCGCAAAAAAGTAATTCTGTAAAACAGTTGATGTTTTCTTCTTTGCCTGAAGATTTTGACCGAACCGAAAAAGTTCTTTATCATACCTTTGATATAAATCCTAAATACAAAAATTCTTTCGAAATGGATTCCCAGGTTTTTAGCATTGGCGTGGGGAAGCCATTATTGCCGCTTCATGATGAGGAAAGCGTGCACGATCCCGAAACCTCTTTTGCTATGCTGCGTAAATCAATTGAAGAGAGAGTAAAAGAAATTTTAGCTGAGTCAGACCAGATTCCAAATTTCAATATTTGGGAAGACATCTACTCAAATAATGATGAGCTGGATTTGGAATCTAATATTTCTTCAAAGCTACTAGAGCTTACAAGCGATTTGCACTTCAATGAAGAGTCCAAGCCGGTAGTTCCGGAATTAGATAAGCAGCATCAGGACTTGCTGAATTCGCTTTTATCTAATGATAAACCGGAAGCCAGCGAGGAATTTTTTGCAGAGGAAAGAGCAGAATTTGTTTCTGAGAATGAATCTACTGCCGAACGGCAATTTTTTGATGAAGATCTTTACAAAATAGATGAGACCGGACCGGCGCAAAATTTAACTGTTACTGATCTACTTGGCGAAACGGACTGGATGCAGAAAGCTGATTTGCCGCTTGAGTCCGAAGCTGAAAATAAAGAAGTGGAAGAAACCGGATCGGTGCAAAACTTATCTGTTATAGATCTGCTTGGTGATATGGACTGGATGCAAAAGGTTGATTCACTACTGACTGAGGATGAAGTAAAAAACGAAATAGCCGAAGAGCCCGGGCAGAACTTGCAAGACGAACAAATTGATATTACAATTCCCGAAAGTTTTTTAGACCCGGCAAAAATTGAAGTAACTGAAAGTCCGTTAGAATTGGCGGAAATTTCAAGTGAAATATTTGGCGCAGAAATAGATACCAAACATGTACAAGAAACAGAGGAAGACTTACCTGTTACCGATTCAGTTGATAAGGAAGTGCTTAAAAATTTATTAAGTGAAGAATCCGGCGAAGAAGCAAAAGAGAATGAAGAGATAACTATAGAACCTCCATCTTCCGGTAAGGAATTACTAATTAGCGCTTATGATGAACCGGCGGAAGCAAGCAAAAATACTTGGGCTATAGAAGAAGAGGACTTGAAAGGAATTATTAACGAAGAACTCCGGGAATATGACCACGAAAAAATTGCTAATGATAATTCCCGCGTGCTAAATGATTTGCTTGAAGATGCGTTTCATAGAAAAGTTGAAATTGATTCTTCTGAAGAAATTGACGGAGAAAATTCTGCTGATGAGACTCCGGAAGAAGAAACCATAACGGGACGAATTGAATGGAGCTGGGGAGACGAATTAAAAGAAGAATTTGGAATTAGACCGGAAGAAGAAACGGAAATCATCCCGGAAAACCCGCTCTCGTTAATCTTTGAAGAAGAAGATTTTGTTGAGCCAACAGAGTTCGAGTTTGATATTGAAAAAACAAGGCAAGATTTGTTTTCCCGCCTTGCTAAAACTTTGGAAAAAGAAGTTACGTCGCTTCATGATAATTACACCAGCTCTGTTGAAGAAGAATCAGGAATCCAAAAGCCAACATTGGAACGTAATGCTTATACAAAACCGGAAATCAAAACCGAACATACTGCTACAAGAATAAGAGAGGAAGTTCCGCCTGTTGCAGAATTCAAGGATGAAAAAGTATTTCTCGATTTTAAAACTCCACCGCCACGTTACGAATTTATTGAAGAACCTGAACCTCCCCGTATAGAAGATGATTTTCACGAGGAGCATCTTCTTACCAAACCGAAGAGAATAACAATTCTTCTTGAACGAGATGAGATGGAAGAAGCAGTCTCAAAAGTTCCGGGACAAAAAGAAGAAACTGTCTTGGAAGAACCAAAACCGCAGAATAACATTTTCGGTAAACTCTTTGTTATTACGCTCGCTTCTTTAGTTGTTATAACTGCTATCGCGCTTTACCTTTACTTTAAATCCGGTTTGCCGAATCAAGAAGTTGCACAGCAGACGCCAACTGAAAACCAGTCGCAAAGCATTAACAGCATTGAGAATCCAAGGAATACGATATCTAGAGAATCACTTGGGCTAAATCCGGATGACTTTAGCGAGTTCCCAACAAGTGCAACTCCGCCAACTCCGGTTAAAGAAGGCGGCAGTGTAGATGTTTCCAAAATATTAGGAAATACCGAAAGCCAGAATCTAAAAAAGAATGAAGAGATCTTGCGCGAGTCGCAGAAAGAAGACTTAGCACGTAAAGTTCAAACAGTACAGAACAATAAACCGGCTGCTGGAGAAACCCGCTTGACGGATATGGTTTTCTATGATGGAAAATCCTACAACTTCCAGATTTCATCTTGGAAAAATAAAATGCTGGCTCAAGAAGAAGTGAACAGGTTGCGCGCGCAAGGTTTTAATGCGTTTTTGGTTGAAGCATATTTGCCGGACAAAGGCGGCAACTGGTACAGAATTCGTATCGGCTCGTTCAAATCTGAACAAGAGGCTCTAGATTTTAAGAAGAAAAATAGTTTCTAATTATTTACGGATAGAACATGAATCTGACTGAAATGTTATTAAAAAACGGGTTTATGATTTTACCCATCCTAATTTGTCTCACCGTTTCAATTCTGTTAATTGTTGAAAAATACATTGTACTAAAAAAGTCCAAAGTAAATGTTGCCTCATTTACCATTAAGATTAGAGGAATCCTTAAACGAAAAGAATTTGCCGAAGCAATTAACTATTGTACCGAAGAAAAATCTCCTCTTGCCAATATTCTTAAGCGCGGATTAAGAAAAAATAAGTTTGGCAGAAAAAGAATGATTGAAACTTTCGAAATTGCTTCCAAGTTGGAAATTATGAAACTTGAAAAAGGATTGCCAACTTTGGCAACTCTTTCCAAGCTAACGCCGTTGCTGGGATTTCTTGGAACGATTATCAGCTTAACTTTTGCTTATTTCAAGCTGCAAGAACAGCAGCCAAATCCGGACCTAACAAACTTTAATAATGAAATTTATGGCGCGCTCATTTCTTCTGCGCTTGGAATCATTGTGGGAATTTTCTCACTCATTTTTTATAACCAGATAGTTGCCACGGTAAAGAAAATTGTTTTTGAAATGGAAATGGTCGCTACCGAAATAATAGACGTGCTTGATGAATCAATACCAAGTTTTGCTGATGCTGAAGATGATGTAAATGAATTCGATGAGGAAGAGACAGAGTGAAATTTGAAAGCTCACTTCGCCCTCAAGCCGGAATAAGTTACGTAGCCCTCGGCAGTGTTTTGCTGCTGGCTATATTTTTGTTTTTACTTGCTTCAAAAATGTCCGAACAATCTCTGTTAACTCCATCTGAAGTTAAGAAGGAAAATCCTACACGGAAGAAAATTTCAGCTCCCTCTGAAAAATTTGCCAATATAACTCCAAAAGAAGAGAAACCAATTGTACAAGAGTCAGAGCAAAAACCTGAAGTAGTTGTTAATAAAGAGAAGAAAACTGAAACCAGAAAAACCGGCGGAAGGGAATTAGGTTTTGATTTAGACTTTGGCACAGAGCGCGCAAGAATAATTAAAAACTTTGTTTTACCGGAAGCAAAAAATGCCGGTAGCGGAAGAGTGATTCTTAAGTTTCGTTTTACTATTAGACCGGACGGCTCTGTAGCAAAAGTTTTTCCTATAATGAGGGGAAACCCCGATTTAGAACTTGAGGCAATGAATTTGCTGAGGAAGTGGCGATTTGAAAAATTACCTAGAACCGACGATCAGGTTGATCAAAAAGTAGAAATTAGTTTTCGCCCTCAGTAGCCGGTTTATCATCCGCGTAGTAAAACTTGTAGAAGAAATATTCCACAATAGTAAGAAGTGTTAAAGAAATCGTATCAGCGTCAAACTGAATTCCGAATCCCTTTTGATCGAAGAAAATTTTTACAACAGAAGTAGTAATAGACCAGCCTACTGTAAAGAGAATAACAACCAAAGCCAGATTGATAAATGCCGATGAGAGAGATTCGTCTTGCCATTTTTTTGTAAAGATATAAGCTGTGAAAATTAAATGCCCGGCAAAAATCAATGCTGAAATCATGTTAAACTTCCGAAGATTTATTTTTACTGTTAATAATTTGCGCGCCTATCAATCCGCCAATAATTCCAAATACCGAATTGATGAAGAAGTTGTTGAATAAGATTGAGATTGTATAAATCCAAGAAAAGCCGGTGTCCATCAACTCTTTGCGGACAGTTTGAAAAATACTCATCACTTCATTTTTGATTTCCGGACTCAACGGAAAACCCTCAACCATTCTTTGCATTTCCGGGAAGGCTATTATAATATCGTTCTGGCGGGTAATGAATGTAATCATAATCTCGAAGATGGTTCCGAAGAACGCGGCTGTTAATCCCGTGTATAAGCCGAACAGAAGAGCTTTAGACATCTGGATTCGCTCGGTAGATTTAGTTGCTTTTTGATCGAGCAGTAATGCAAAAAAAGCAGCAGCCGGAAGTATAAGACAGCATGAAAAGCTTTTAATCAATGGTACAACTTGCAGAACTCCTGCGGCAAAACCGCATACTACCGGCGAAATGTATTTTTTCAATTTTTCTTCGAGCTTAATTCTTGAATTAGTTTTTTCAGTGCGGAGTAAAAATATAAAAATCCCGCTGAACCTAAAAGAACACCGGTTAATAAGGCTAAAGTTTTCGAGTAATCATAAAAACCGAGCGAATAAAGAATTACATCGGCAATCATTGGAATTGCCGCGATTAGCAAGATTTTTAGCTTTGGCTCTTTTTTTATGGCGTAAAAAAGACTTACGATACTTACCAGGTAGAAACCCAAATATATTCCGGCGCATCTTGAACAAACCAGCGAGTGATAAACTGATTCGCCGAGAAGTTTTTGCTGCTGCTGATGGCAGACTAACGAATATGATTTTTGTAAGAATGGAACAGCTGCTGCGATATTTGGAAAAACCGGGATGAGCCATTCAATGAAAACACCAAACAACCAGAGAGTAAGGAAAAGTACAATTAAGAGCCTTAGGATAAAGCGCATCTTATTCTTGCTGCATTTGATAAATGAAAATTGCAGAGCTTGTTAAAACATACAATTTCGATTTGAAAACGCACGCGTCAACAATTTCTTCGGCTAAATCAAGTTTGATTAATTTCAGTGGAGCGGTGAAATCATTCTTGCTTTCAAAGACTACAACGCTTTTAGCGTCAACAAGAGTAATCCAGCTAAAAAGAGAATTAATGTTTTTAGCAGTAACCGGAAGGCTAAGTTTTTTCTTTCCATTGCCAAATTGGTCAAAAACGAAAAGAGAATTTCCCTCGATGGCTAATAAATTGAAATTATCATCTAAACAAAACTTAACCGGATTTGTCATGCGGAACTCGCCGGCTTCAATTCCTCCAAACTCTGATATAAACTCTCCGCGAAGGTTAAATTTCAGAATCCGCTGGTTATCGGAATCGAGAACGTATAAATCTCCTTGGTTTGATGTTGCAACAGAGGTTGGATATCTGAACGAATAACGCTCATCACCGGATTCTTGAGTTGAAAGCTGGGAGAGGAAATTCAAATCTTTATCAAAAAGTTGGATACGGTTGTTGTTCTTATCAGCTACAAAAACATTGAGAACATTGGAGAAAACGTCTATCGGGCAGTCGAATGAGCTATTATCCCAGCCATAACCGCCAATAGTTTTAATCACGTTTCCAAGAGTATCAAGCTTGGTGATTTCGTTCTTTAGGTCATCGCTTACAAAGATTATCCCGTACGGGTTTATAGAGAAACTTCCGGCAGAATTAAAACTGCCGATTTCGCCGGCAGGTATCAAGTTTTGCCCATAATTTGCGATGGTAATTATGAGTAAAAATAACATGTAAACTTTGTTCTTCATTTCGGTCCTTGCGGCGATTTATCTTAAATCACAATAAAAACTTAGGCATAGTTTCTGAAAGAAAACTCTTAATAAAAATAATGAAATTTCTTAAATTTGCTTCGAAGTCGAACTCCCTAACAGACAATAGAGGAAACAATGAAAAAAATCCTATTTGCCTTCCTATTTCTTGTGCTTATTATTTCCTCTTGTAAACTAAAGGAAGACACAACCGGAACTGATCCTACAGGAACAACCTCAACCGCCATAAAAGTTTTAACACCAAACGGAAACGAAGTTTTGCCGGAAGGCTCATCTTACCAAATCACCTGGAGCGGAACCGGAACAACTCTGGTTAAAATTCAGTACAGTATTGATAACGGCACATCATGGTCTTTGGTTGTTGATAGTTTAACAAACACCGGAGTTTATAGCTGGTTCCCGGTTCCAAATACAATCTCCAATCAATGCCGGCTTCAAGTAACAAGCGTTGATGGAAAGAGCACAGACGCTAGTGATAATGTTTTTTCAATTGTCAGAAACAGCAATCAAAGTTTAAAAATAGTTGCACCAAAAGATAAAGAAGAATGGGAAGGCGGTAGCGCCAAACAAATTAAGTGGTTTAGTTCCGGAATTGATTCTGTAAAAATTGAATACACAACCAACAACGGCACCAAATGGAATTTAGTTGCTGTTGATAAAAAGAATACCGGCATTTTCTATTGGGAACCGGTGCCTAATACTCCTTCTACCTTAGCAAGAGTTAGAATAATGGATGCAAAAGATGGCGAGCCTTCTTCCGAAAGCGATGTGTTCAACATTCTACCTGAACCTAAAATTAAAGTGATAGCTCCTAACGGCGGAGAAAGAATTCTTTCTTCTACAAGCAGAAAAATTGAATGGGTAACTGAAAATATTGAAAATGTTAAGCTTGCCTATACAACCAATAATGGTTTTGAGTGGGTTGTTATTAAAGATGCTGTCCCTTCTACCGGATTTTATATTTGGGATCCGGTTCCAACAGCAAACTCTCAGCTATGTAAGATTCGTGTTTATGATGCAAAAGATAACGAGCCTTCGGATGTTTCCGATAGTACCTTTACAATTACAAATCAAATCACTCAAACACTTGAAGTAACCGGACCAAACGGAAGTGAAAGATGGCAAGCCGGAACAAATCAGCAAATCACATGGAAATCAAGCGGTGTTGCAAAAGTTAAAATTGAACTAACATCTAACAACGGTTTAACCTGGAACACAATTGTTGATCAACTTGCAAATACCGGCGCTTACGAATGGAACGTTCCAAACTCAATTTCCACTCAATGCTTAATTAAGATTAGCGATGCAGATGATAGCGATCCGGTAGATCAAAGCAACGGCTTGTTTAGAATTGTTCCAAAACCCGAATTAAGAATTACAAAGCCAAATGGCGGCGAAACATGGACTGCCGGAATTATTGATACTATTAAATGGAATTCTGTAGGTGTGGAAAATGTAACGATTGAGTTCACACCAAATAATGGTACCAACTGGTTCACGATTGTAGAAAAGACTCCATCCAGCGGAAGTTACATTACAAGCTTATCTACTGCCGGAACTCAATATAAAATTAGAATTACTGATAAAGAAAACGGCTCTCCGCAAGATGAAAGCGACGGAACGTTTACAGTTTCGGCGGAACCAAAGATTGTTGTTCTTGAACCAAATGGAAAAGAAGAATGGTATGCCGGCTCTTCGAATAATATTAAGTGGACTTCAACAAATATTGAAAACGTGAAGATTGAATACACTACTAATAACGGTGCAAGCTGGACTTTAATTACTTCATCTACTCCGAGCGATGGAGTTTATTCGTGGGATAAAATTCCTAATGTAAGTTCATTGCAATGTAGAGTTAGAATAAGTGATGCTATAGATAACATTCCGTCTGATGTTTCTGATGATAACTTCAGCATTACAACTCAAGGAAATCAGTTGATAAAAGTTGTTAAACCGAATGGCGGTGAGAACTGGCCTCTTGGCTCACCTCAAGAAATTACCTGGGATGCCGCCGGAATTACAAATGTTAAAATTGAGTACACAATTAACAACGGCTTGAATTGGAATTTGATTACAGCGAGCACGCCAAGTACCGGTTATTATACATGGACACAAGTTCCAAACACTCCTGCAACAAACTGTAAAGTGAGAATAAGCGATGCACAAGACTCCGCGCCATCCGATGAAAGCGATCTCTTCTTTACAATCGGGACAGCGCCTTCGTTAAAAGTATTAGAACCAAACGGTAATGATACCTGGATAAGCGGTACAACTAAACAAATCCGGTGGTCATCGGAAAACGTTGCAAATGTTAAAATTGAATACACGATTGATGGCGGCGCAAGCTGGAATGTAATTGTTAATTCAATGCAAAGCACAGGCAGCTATTACTGGAATAATATTCCGGCAATAAATTCGCTGCAATGCAAAATTAAAATTAGCGATGCGCAGTTCGGTACTCCTTCGGATCTATCCGATGACAATTTTGCAATTATGAAACCGGGTGATCAGCAATTGAAAGTTAAGACTCCAAACGGAGGAGAAAAATGGATTGCCGGAACTCCTCAAAATATAACTTGGGATGCCGGTGGAATTGCGAATGTTAAGATTGAGTTTACAAGTAACAACGGAATTAGCTGGAATACAATTATCGAAAGTACACCAAGCGATGGTTTCTATACATGGACTCAAGTTCCAAACACACAAGCAACAAATTGCCTTATCAGAATAAGTGATGCTCAAGATAACGAGCCATCAGACGTTAGTGATAATTTCTTTAGTGTAGATGTTGAACCATCGCTTAAAATGGTTGCACCAAACGGCGGAGAAGTTTGGTCAAGCGGTTCCAGCAAAGAAATTCGTTGGACAAGTTCCAACGTAGCGACCGTAAAAATTGAGTTTACTACTAATGGTGGTGCATCCTGGGCTACAGTTGTTAATTCTATTGAAAACACTGGCTCATATCAGTGGTCAAACATTCCTAATGCAAATTCTTTGCTCTGCAAAGTAAAGGTTAGTGATGCGGACGATGGAAATCCTTTTGCGATTTCTGATAACTATTTCCAAATTTCTAATCAGATAGTTCAGACGATAAGAATTTTATCTCCGAATGGCGGAGAAAGCTGGCGTGAGCAACAAAACAGAACAATTACTTGGTCCTCTAACAGTATAAGTAAAGTTAATATTGAATATACAATCAACAATGGTCAGGTTTGGACTTCAATAGTTTCAGATCTGCCAAGTTCCGGTTCTTACGAATGGCATATTCCTGCTGGTATCAATTCAACACAATGTAAAGTGAGAATCAGCGATGCTTCTGATGGTGATCCTTCTGATGAAAGTAACTCATCATTTGCTATACAGGTTACTCCCGAGATATCTGCCATTACTTTTCCAACTAACGGCGCTTCTATAATAGCCGGAGAACAAATTACAATTCAATGGGAATCAAAAGGAATTAGAAAAGTTAAAATTGAGTATAATAGAAATGATTTAAACCAGCCTTCGGATTGGTTTACTTTAGTTGACAGCTTAGATAACTCGGGATCATTCCCAACAACATTTAAGTATGATCCTTTAGCTACATCTTATGTAGTTAGAATTAGTGCTACAGACGGAAGTGCTTCATTGATGAGTGGAACATTTAAAGTATTACCGCCTCCTTCAGTATCAGTATTATCGCCAAATGGTGGCGAACAATGGCTGGCAACTCCGGCAGGTGCATCAACTACTGATCCTCAGAAATACCATCCTTATGAAATAACTTGGCGTTCAACCAATGCTGAAAAAGTAAAAATTGAATGGTCAACAAATGGAGGTGGTTCTTGGTATTTGGTTCCTGGAGCCGAAGATCTTAACAGTACCGGATCATTTATTTGGGCGCCAGGAAGAGATGATCTTGTTAGACCGCAAAATTCTGATAACTGTTTGATTAGAGTAAGTAGCTCAAGCGGTTCATCCGATATGTCTGATGCGAACTTTTCGATTCACGATACTAAAAAGATTAGAGTTGAGTATCCGAATAGCGGTGAAGATTTTTATGTTGGTCATGCTGATAGATATGTTATGTTAATTTCTTGGACGAGCTATGCAATTCCAGGCAATGTTAAGATATTTTATAGCTTGCAAAACGGCGCTGAGGGTACTTGGGTTCAGCTCGCAGAAGTTAAATCTACAGGCGCATATGTATGGGATTACGCTAATGATCCATTAATTGGTACTACAACGGTTTCAACTCAAGGAAAAATTAAAATTCAAGATGCAGTTGATGATAAAATCTGGGATGTAAACGATGTGGCATTCTGGTTGAATATTAAGAAGACCAGCGGCAAAATCATCCAAGATGAGAATAAAATAAAAGGTAACACACAAAAATAATTTTAAAAGTGAGCAAGTAATTCTATATTTGTTAGATAGAAACTGCCCCATAGTGTAATTGGCAACACGTCTGACTCTGGATCAGAAGACTTCAGGTTCGACCCCTGATGGGGCAGCAATTTAAATCCTTGCGAAATAAAATTTGCGAGGATTTGCCTTTTTATCACTTGATGTGAATCATTTCATTAACATGGTGTTGGTAAAACAACCTTATCTTGATATATTATCTAAGAACTTGAAAGCAATAAATGACAAACTCGATATTTAAATATCGTGGACAAATTTTAAAAAAACCGCTCGCTGTTCTAACCACACTATACTTAGTTATTAATGTTATACTTTTAGTTGTTGGTATTAGTTATTACAATTATGAAAAAGAAAAAGTTATAAATGACCGCTTCGCTTATCTGGAATCAATTTCGGATTTCAGGAAATCTCAGATTAATGATTGGCTTAAAGAAAGATATGCTCAACTGGAAGTCCTCCGTGCTGATTCCCCGTTAATAAATAAACTTGGGACACTCACTTCTAACAGTTCCAAAGAATTAAAAGAATGGTTTGAGGCACTAAAAACCTTCTATAAATACGATGATATAATTCTAGTTGGTCCCTCAAAGAAAATAATCTACAGCATATATTCGGAAAACGCCAAGTTAAGCAACCTTGACTCTCTACTGTGTGAAAGTTCAAGCAATTCCAATTCAATAGTATTTTCAGATTCAGATGAGAAATTTGCTTCTCCAGAATTTCTCAAATTTTATGTCCCACTCGGCTACACAACAAATATTCCTTTCAAGGCAAAGGATGTTTTAATCTTTTCAGTCGAACCGAACAAAATTTTTAATGCCATGCTAAACCGGAATATTGATAAGTCTCCAACTCTGGAAACATTGCTGGTAAAACCCTATAAAGAAGGAATTGTTTATCTAAATACACTGAAGTTTGATGTTGAGGGGAAAGAAAATAATCATAGTGCAAATAGAAAGGCATTGATAAAAGCCAACACCATGAAATCCAGAAGAGGTTTTATTGATGGTGTAGATTATAAAAATGATGAAGTGATTGCTTTAATGAACAGGGTTCCATCTTCCATTTGGACTCTAATAACGAAAATAAACCAGTCAGAGTTTTACGCCCCGGTTAATAATCTTGCCAAAATTGTTTTCTTAGCAATAATTTCTGCCGATTTGCTCTTTGCAGTTGTTTTCTTTTTCATTTGGCGAAAAAGCATTCTTGCCAATTACAAAAAAATGTATGCAGCAGAGATTGAAAAATCCAAACTGGAAAATCGTTTCGAATCTTTAGTTAACGGTGTAAAAGATTTGGCCATTTTTATAATGGATAGTGAGGGAAATATTACTTCGTGGAACGAAGGCGCTGAAATCATTGAGGGCTATTCTTCTGATGAAATTATCGGAAAGAACTTTTCAACTTTCTATTCAGAAGAGGAAAACAGAAATAATAGACCAAGCAAAAACCTAAAGCTCGCTCTCGAGAAGGGTAGCTATCAAGAAGAGGGATGGCGAATCAAAAAAGATGGAACTGCTTTTTGGGCTAATGTATTACTAACAGCTCTACAAGATGAGAATGGAAAAGTCTATGGCTTTTTGAAAGTTACGCGCGATTTAACAGAGAAAAAAAGAAGCGAAGAAGAAATAAAAAAATCGCGCGACTTTTATTTAAAACTTCTCGATGATTTTCCAACACCGGTTTGGCGCTCAGGATTAGATGGAAAATTTAACTATTTGAATAAAGCGTGGCTCAATTATGTAGGAAGAAAAATTGAAGATGAGAATGGAGATGGCTGGACTTCGAACCTTCACCCAGATGAAAGGGAAAACACAGTTAAACTTTATCATGAATCTTTCCGGCAGAGAAAGAGTTTTACCCTTGAGCACAGATTGAAAGATTCGAATGGTGAATATAGATGGATGATAAATTTTGGAATGCCGTATTCCGATATGGAAAATAATTTTGCCGGTTATCTCGGTTCTTGCTATGATATTGATGATAGGAAAAAATATGAAGAGACCATCAATACGCTATTAAGAATAGGGGAAAGACTTTATTCATCGCTGGAAATAAATCAAATTCTGGATTCGCTTGTAACGGAAAGCATTCATCTGGCAAGCGCTGAGAGCGGATTTGCATGTATAAAGAATGAAGATGAATTTGTGATAGGAAGATATTATCACAAGGACCATTGGGAATATTACGACAAGAAATACCGGGTTGAAGATAAAATTCTGAAACAGTTTGGCTCCAATAGAGAACCAATTTTGGCAAATGAACAAGCCAATCAAGAAAATATTGATAAAGAACTTGTGAACAGATATTCAGTAAGGCAAGCAATTTCAACACCGCTATTTGGCTCTAACGGGGAGCTAATGGGATTTTTTGAAATTCATAATAAAAAAGGAAATAAGGGATTCACCAAGGATGACATTAATCTTCTAACTGCAGTAGCAAGAAATGCTTCTATCTCAATTGCCAAATCTTTGAACTACGAGCAGCTTCGCAAAGCTGAAACTCAATTACGAAACTCTGAATCTGAGCTTAGAAGTCTTGCCGCTCAAATTCAATATGCCCGCGAAACGGAAAGGCAGCACATAGCAAGAGAAGTTCACGATGAGTTAGGGCAGTTATTCACAGGTATCAATCTAAATATTTCTCTTCTTACTGAAATGATTGAACAAAACCAAGAACCATCAGTTAGCGAAATAATTGATGAGCTGCATTCGGTTCAGCAGTTTGTGAACAAAGGTATTCAAACTGTGCGCGATATTTCCGGCAGCTTACGTTCTTACGTTCTTGATCATTTGGGATTAATACCCGCAGTTCAGGAATACTGCCGGGAAATAGAAAGGATGAGCAATGTTACTTGTAACTTCAAGTCGGAAGTAGAGTCATTCAATTTTAACGATGAAAAAAATGTCGCGTTGTTTAGAATTATTCAAGAAGCTATTACTAATGTGCTTCGTCATGCCGAAGCAACGGTAATTAATGTGATGATCAGCCAAAAGGAAGGCAGTCTTGAAATTGGTATTACAGACAATGGAAAAGGAATGCCGGAAAGTAAAGAAGCAATAACAAATTCAATGGGAATTCTTGGTATGAAAGAGCGTGCTATATTTCTTAAAGGGAAATTGAAGATTGACAGTGTGACAAATGAAGGAACCAAAATTCACCTCTCCATTCCGGTTGAAAAACTATAGAAAGGTAAAACGATGAATATTGCAATTACAGATGACCATGAGATTATTAGAGAAGGCTTAAAAAAAATACTGGCAAAACATGATGATCTTAAAGTTGTTGCTGAAGCATCGAGCATTGCAGAATTGGAAAAATTGCTGGACGAAACGCAGATTGATTTCATAATGCTTGATATTTCTCTGCCGGATAAAAGCGGTTTGGATTTTGTGAAAGATATTAAAGCACGTTTCCCCGAAGTTAAGGTCTTAATATTCAGCATATATCCAGAAGAGAAATTTGCGAAGAGAGCAATTAATTTGGGTGCAGACGGATACTTGAGCAAAAATGCAAAGCCGAGCGAAATCATTGAAGCAATTAGAAAAATTGAAAGGGGTGGAAAGTATTTAAAAGCCGAACTCATCGAAGAACTTTTCTTGCACAATGATAAATTACACACTAATCCTACTCATGAGCTGCTTTCCAACAGAGAATTTGAAGTGCTCAGATTGTTAGCCAAAGGAAATAAAATTACAGAGATTGCTGAATCTTTGGGATTAAGCGTTAACACAATTGCATCATATAAAACAAGGATACAGGATAAGCTAAATATAAAATCCACAGCAGAATTGATACGCTATGCAATTGATAACGACTTAGTGGAAAAATATTAGCGAAATTTAAGAACTGCTGCTTAACCAGACACCTCATTTTATTCTTGCCGTATAATCGACCACATTTTTTATCAAGAAACTACTACATACAAAATCCCTCCCCGGCTGTAGATTGTAGACGCAATTGCAGACGAGAATTTGCTGATCAAGATTAAACAACTGATAAGTACTGGATAATTGAAAATTTTGCATCACTTTTAATTATTTCTTAAATAATTAATAAGGAGTACCATGAGACTCATCGTTTTTATTTCAACATTATTTATTACTGCCGGGTGCAGCTCGGTAATGCTTCAGCCCGTTGACTTTTCTTGGCCTGTAGAAACTGTGCTAAAAGTAAATCAAAACGGGCAAGTATCGGAAGACAGGTATGCTTTTGATATTAACGTAAAACCAATTTTTTACGAAGAATTCGAAGATTCAAACTCGGTTGCCGGAAGGGAAATCAGAGTTATACGCGACCGCGCCGGTCATTACTATTTCACCGGGTCAGGCTTCAAAAATATTTATCTCTTTATGCCGGTTGAAGGTGGGATGAAATTAGCTGATAAAATAAACATATCAGATTCACTTACTCTTAAAACGCCAGTGTTCAATCAGAAATCAACTAATGTGGAACTGATTGACGGACCGAACAAATATTCGGTTATTGGCAAAGAAATTGTGAGGACGAAATGAAAACAAAAATATTTCTCGGTATTCTATTCTTGTTTGTAATAAGTGCTTCCATATTTGCACAATCGGATTATGAGACTGTGCAAAATTTTAAGAGGCAGCACAAACAGATAGTGGAGGCGATAAAAAATGCTGTTTCACCGGATGATTGCAATATCATAGAGGAAAAGATTAATAATCTTAGAAATGAATTTGAGGGCAATAAAGCATTGCTCGATAAAGCTCTATACCCGGATAATTTTGAATCGTCTTTTGAAAAAATTGAAAGCGCTTTTCAATCAAAAAGAACTGATTTAGCCCAGATAAACATTTTAACTACTCAAGTCGGAACGCTTCAAGAGCAAGTTCTAATGTTGAATCAAAAAAATGAAGATTTGATGAAACGTATTAGCGACCTGACTTTGAAATCGGAAAAAGATCAGGCGGATATTGCTAATCTCAAAAAACTTGTTTCGCAATTAAGAGGAAATATAAATCAGAGAGATTTACTTGTTCGTGATCTTGTGGATAGCCTGCTTGTCGAATTCATAAAGTCGCCGGAAGAAATGACCCAGAAAGAAAGACGTGTCATTATCACTAAGATTAATAAAGGCAATTTGTTTAATAACATTAAGCGAACAATAGAAGACAACATCCGTTTTACTAATGTAACACAGATGACTGCTGATGATTTTTCAAAAATGAAAAAGCAGCAGCGCAACTTTGATAAAGTTTGGAAGCAAATTGGACCGAGATTAAGCAGTGTTTATCTCAAGGAGAAGAATAAGAAGTTGGAAATTTCTCAAATCGACACCTTGTTTGTTCAATGGAACAATCAGATGAATAACGAAATTTGGAGAAGTATCCATTCATTATTCATGGAAAAAAATATTAATCTGATCTCTTTCAACAACTCTAACCAGTTTGTTGATAAGGTGTGTTCATTTATTGACGAACAAATCAAAGATCTTGATGTTAAAAGTACAGATGAATCGGAAGAAATTTTTCACACATTCACGGATAGTGTTTATTTCAAAACTGTCGAGAAGAAGTGGATTCCGGTTCTACTTGAAAATAACATGATGACTCAAACTGAAAAAGATCTTATTGATGGAAAAATAAATGAATGGAAAAATGAAATTACTCCATCGTATGCATATTTAGGATTCATAATTGTAGGAGTTATAATTATTGCAGCAGTTTTATATGCCTACAAGAAAACGAAAAAAGCATCGTCCAAACCGGTTACATCCTAAGAGTGATAGCCGGCACACTAACCCTTTCAATCCCGCTTTTTTAGCGGGATTTTTTTTCAATAACATGAGACAAAACCTTCGTTTTTGAGCGAAAAAAGAGATTTATCAAAAAATGAAATCATCCTAAAACATTCCTTAACTCTGCCGTAAAACCGACCACATCGTTTTGCAAGTAATCACTACATACAAACTTGATAGCTGCGGTTAAATTAGCTCCCGGAAATTCAATAATTCAAGGACAAGTAAAAATGAATATTCTGGTTGTTGACGCGGTTAGTGAAGTTAGGAGAAAATTAATAAAGTACTTACAGCTGGAAGAAAAGTTTCATTACGTGTTTGAAACCCAAACCGTAAAAGAAGCACAAAGGATCATGGGAACAATAAGGATTGATGTGATCATATTCGATATACAACTACCTGATAAATCCGGTTTAGATCTGATGATGTTACGGCATAAACTTGTTTATAAGCCGGTAACGATAGTTTGTTCAAATTACGGCTGGCCGCAATACCTAAATGCGTATGATAATTTGTCTGTTGATTACTTCTTCGATAAATCAACAGAACTTCTCGAATTGAAATTATTCATCAAAAATCTGGTGGATAAAAGCGACGACTATTCCAGTGTATTTAGTCATAATCATAATTTCAACTAAACTAAAAATATAGGAGGCTGACATGAAGCGTTATTCTGCTTTCATTGTATCATTCACAGTAATAATAATTACAGCTTTAGCGGTTAATGGCTGTAAAGACCCTTTCGATATTAACGAACCGCAATCCGTTAACAGTAGTGAAACACAAAAATTTATGAAAATTGCGGAAAGTAGTTCTTCTGTTAACTCTTTCACCCCAAATTATAATGAAGAACAAGCTATGGCTCTAGCGGGTGCACTTGGGAAAAACCTTTATCCAATCCGGATTGGACAAAAAATGAAACTTGTGGATAAAAGTTTAACTCTTGTAAAAGACAGTACGACAGCAACCGGAACTCTAGTTCAAAAATTTGACGGGCAATTAATAATTCAAGGCTCGTTCCAGGAGCCTACAATCGGTATGAACTCTCATGTGGATACAACCATAACTAAGAATTTTTCCACAACGGTTACCAGAAAAATTCAATTCAAAAAAATTGCTAACTCAGGCAACGACACAATTGACTGGAAGGTAAATGCTGTTTCTCTTTCCAGCGGAGGAACTGCCGGGGATAATATTCAAATTGTAAAACTAATTCTTACCACTCAAGATGGAACCGAAGTGGTGATAGATGATCCGAATACATTTTTCTTCAAAGCCGGAAAAGAAAAGAAGTATAAAGATCACGATGAAGATGAAGAGGAAGAAATGGATGATAATGACAACCATGGATTTGAAGCCGGGTTCAGCATTGGTGAACACGGTTGGAAAAACCTGCTTACATGGTACAGAAAAAATCAACCAATAAAACTTACTGTTGAAATCTTAAGCAGATCAGCGGATCCGGATTTCATCACTGTTACTTACGGTGCAATGATGTACGGCAATTCGAGATCGAAAGAAAAATTTAATTTGGTATCCAGCAATCAGGAAGGATCTTATTATAGAAAGATTTATGAAAGGAAATTGTACACTCATTCTTTTGCTGCAAGAATGCACGCTGTAGTAAATGCTTTACCGAGAAACGTAGTGTACGATACCGACACGAGCGTTGAAGAAAAAACATGGGGAATTCCATACAGAGTTAAATAGTTTTTTGAAAAGAAAAAATTAACTAATAATAAATTAAAGGAGGACATAACAATGCTAAATCTAAAAAAACATATAGTTCGCTTGCTCTTTTCGGCAGTTATAACAGCTTCACTTTTTGTAACTGCATGTTCAAACGATGATAACCCGGTTGACTCTACCGGCGGAACTGCCAAAGTAGCGGGCAGAATATCATCCGGTAACAGTATGGCTAAAGTTTTGAGTAAAACCGGAAATACTGAAACAACTGCTTCGGTTCAAGGTGCAGTAGTTGTACTGGCTCAAGTTCAGGCAGATGGTTCATTGAAGACAGTTTCTAATCAAAGCGTTCAGACGGATGTTTCCGGAAAATTTGTTGTAGAAACAAATCTTAGCGGCGCAAATAATCTCGTTGTAGTAGCAACTCAAGGTGCGGCTGAATGGAAAGCAATTGTTTCGGCAACTGTACAAAGCGGTAGTACTGTTTACGCTCCGCCGCTTAGTGTTGAATCTACTACCGAGACTAACCTCTATATCAAATTGGTAAGTCAGGGTCGTGCAAACAATATTGATGCTGCTGACCTTAAAATTTTGTTAAGCGCTCAGGGTGCTGCTCATATTGGCGGTAACGCAAATGCCGAAGCTGAATTCATCAATGCGTTGCAAGCTCAATCGCAAGCTACCGTTCAAGCTTCCGGTAATTCGTATTTTGGATTATCGAGCAGTCAAATTCAAGCAATGTTGCATGCTAAAGCAGAAGCAAAAGCAAAGTTAGATGCCGCATTATATAATTCCGGCGATACCGAAGATGAAGCTGAGAACGATATTAACGAATATGATGGGTGGGTTTGCACAAATAGCAGCGTTAACGCAAAAGTACATGCTGAATTGATGAGGATAGGTGTTACAACCTTTCTCAATGCAACTGCATCAATGAGTGCCAATGGAAGATTAGCTATAGCAAAATCTTTTTATAAGAGATATGCATTTGTACTTAGTATTGCCATGAAGCAGCAATTCCAAGCAGCCGGCGCTTCGGATGCTCAAATTAGCTCTGTTAATTCTGCAGGCAGCTCGTTATATGCTTCGATCAAAACTTCTAACGACTTGAATCAAATAGCAGATGCTTTTGCTCAATATCATTCTACTGTAAAGGCTCAGTTAAAAATTACTTTGGCATCTTATGCTAATGCAATTGAAACAACGGATACGAGCATTAACACAACTGCATCAGCCAAAACAGTTTTAAGTACTTCGTTAGGCGGAACAATTTCACTCGACGCTATTATCAACGCTTACGTAGCATTCTTTAATTCGGTTAAATCAACTACTCAGGTAACTCTTGTTGGTGCGACATCAACTCAAGTAAGTGCAGCTACTCAAATTATGATTCTGGCAAATATGAATTAATTAATAGTTAGCGGAACCGGAAAAGCCGGTTCCGTTGTTTAGAAATTAAAAAGCTAAACTAAGTGAATAAATTATTTAAGGAGATTATTACAATGTCAAAACTATATTACTCTTTGAGTGGAAAGGTCGGAAGTGTAATAGTCCTTCTGATCGTTTCCTTTTTATTTCTATCGGTAAATCAAACTAAAGCTGATGGCGGTGTTGAGGTAACCGGATCAATTCAAGTGAAGACAGATTCGAGTATAACAGTAAACTCATTGGAATTTTTAGTCAATTCATCAACTAAGATTTCCGGAACTATGGGCAGTAGTTTACCATTTGATAGCCTTAAGGTTGGTAGTTTGGTCAAAATTGAAGCTGAGTCAAAAATTATTGGCAAACTTGTTGCAACAAAAATTCGTTTAATGACGGCTAAGATAAACCTCGAGTTAAATGGGAAAATAACAGCGCGTACTACAAATTCGATAACTGTTAAAGGAACCGAAGTATTTGTAGATACCAACACAATCATATTCACGCAATTTCATGCAGCACTTAGCTTTGCAGATTTGAAAGTCGGCGACAGTGTTTTAGTGAAAGCAACTCAAGCGATAGGCGGTCAATTAACTGCCGTGGCTATAATCGTGAAGACGGAAAATACCAGGCAAGAAATTGAGCTTGAAGGAAAGATTCAGGCTATCACAGAAACATCAATTAAAGTGCAAGACACTGTGTTTTTCGTTGACAGCTCTACAATCATTCTATCTCATCAAAAAACAGTTCTTAATTTCGGCGATTTGAAAGTTGGTGACGAAGTAGAGGTAAGAGGGTTCTTGCGTCAAGATTCTACTTATCTGGCTTTATACATTCGTGTTGAGAATGAGGAGTTTGAGCAAAGGGAATTAGAAATAGAAGGAGCTATAAGCGCAATTGCTTCCAACAGCATTACTGTAAACATGGTAACTTTTAAAGTTGACTCCAGTACAGTGATATACGCTCACGAAGGGGGAGTTTTAAACTTCTCAGATTTGAAAGTAGGAGACCAGGTTGAAGTTAAAGCTATTCTACTTAGCGATAGTACCTATAAAGCCGTTAGAATTAAATTGGAAAATGAAGAATCTGATAATGAACTGGAAGTTGCCGGCTTAATTGATTCCGTAAGTACCGACAATATTATTGTTGGCGGTTACAAAATTTATGTTAATAGTCAGACCAAGATATATAATCACTTTAAGCAGAGTCTAACTTTTGCAGATTTGAAAGTGGGAACCTTTGTTGTAGTTAAAGCGAATTTACAAAATACTACTTATCTCGCAGCAACAATAAAGGTTAGAAACAATATTAACGCGGAATCTAATTTTACCGGCGCAATAGAATCCATAAGCGGAAGTTCTATTACGGTTAAAGGATTAATCTTTGTCACGGATCAGAACACAGAATTTTTGGATGACAACCGGAACACAATTACGATAAGTGATTTGAAGGTAGGTCAGATTGTAAAAATTAAAGCTACGCTTCAAAGTGGAAACCAATATTTAGCTCTCAGAGTTATAGCAAAGAATTTCTGGCGTCCAACAGTTAAAGTTGAAGGAGCTATTGAAAACTTAACCCTTACTTCCATTACTGTTATGGGAAAAACTTTCGCGGTAGATTCATCAACTATTGTAGTTGGGCACGGAACCGGAGTAATCACTTTTGCCAGTCTAACTTTAGGATTGAATGTTGAAGTGAAAGGGTCCTTAACTACCGCCGGAGTCTTAACAGCTAAACTAATCAAGGTTCATCCGGATCATGAATTTGAAGTACACGGTAAGATTGATACTCTTTCTGCAAATCAGTTTGTAGTCGCCGGATTAACAATCAAGACTGATCAGAATACTGTTTATTACGATGAGTTTGATAAACAAGTAACTTTCGATAGCCTTAAAGTCAATCAGTTGGTAGAAGTTAAATATGTTAAGACAGTAACAAACGAAAATCTTGCCGTTAAGGTTGAGATTGAAAAGGATCCTCATACTGTTCAGTTCAACGGAGTTGTAACTGCAACCAGTGCAAACAGCATTCGTCTCTCGATTCCTTCATTCTCGTTAACAAGCAATACAGTATTTATTAGTTCAACTTACTCTCCTGTTCAATCTGCTTCAATTAAGGTTGGACAAAGTGTAACGGTTTGGGCGGATCAATCACCGAGCGGAAATTTACAAGCGGTTCAGGTTCAACAAATATCCGCAGTAGTAACAGATCTTGAAGGGAATAAAGATAACCTCCCGGTTTCTTATGAGTTGAAACAGAACTATCCTAATCCGTTTAACCCAACTACCGAAATTGCATTTACTTTGGCAAACCAAGAAAATGTGAGCTTAGTGGTTTATAACATTATTGGTCAGGAAGTTGCAACTTTGATAAGCAGCCCGATGAGTGCGGGTTCTCATGCTGTTAAATTCAATGCAGCTAATCTATCATCCGGAATTTATTTATACAGATTGAAAGCCGGAAATTTTGTTTCAATTAAGAAAATGATTCTTCTCAAATAACTTTTCCAATATGTGTTCAGCGGAGGATGAGTTGCTTCAGGCTTATCCTCCCTCTTATTAACTATATTCCAAAATTATCTTGGTGTAAAAATGAAAAATTACTTTTATGCGTTACTGTTTGTTTTAATTATATCATCAACAATATCTACCCAAGCGCAGAGTAAAAAATTTGGTCTGGGTGTAATTTTTGGAGAACCAACCGGCTTGAGCGCAAAGTTATGGCTATCCAATACTAATGCATTAGCTTTTGGATTGGGCTGGTCTGTACAAGGTTACCGCTTTAATGGCTTCGATTCCGATTACGACAGAGTAACTCGAACACATATTCATGTTGATTATCTCTGGCATTCTTTTAATGCTATAAGTTCCAGCCGGGAATTCCCTCTATTCTATGGAATTGGCGGAAAAATAAATACCGGTCCGGAATATAGCGGTACATTTGGTGTGAGAGGTGTTATAGGAATTGCCTGGCTGCCTCGCTCTACGCCGTTGGATATTTTTATAGAAGTTGTTCCAACTCTCTTACTTGTTAATTCAACCGGTCTTGGCATAGATGCCGGAATAGGCGCGCGATTTTTCTTCTGATATTATTAGGAATTTATTTCTCTGTGCTAATTGCTCTATAACATTAAAAGTGAATCATTCCAGCATGATTATAAAAATCACTACATGGGTTTTTGTTTGCTTGATGTTGATGGCTGTTTTCTCATGCAGCAGCTCAAGGATAAATGATGATATTAATGGCAGTTTTGAAAATGATTCCGAAGGAGAAAACCCGGACGGATGGTTTGCCAATAATTTGCCGCTAACCCGAAAGTATGCAAAGTTATCGGTAGATAATTCAACATTCCATAGCGGAGATAAATCAATTTTAATTTCTATTTCTGATCATCACCCGAAGGAAATAACAGTTTACAATTGGATAAGAAGAATAGATGGATTAAAAGTTGGAGATAATTATGAACTGCAAGGATGGGTTAAAACTGAACAGTTGAAAAGCCCACCTTTTATAGAAGTTCAATTCTGGAACAGCTCTCAGATGATTGGTACGGCATCTACAACGCGAGGATATTTAATCACCGGAACGAAAAACTGGCAGCATGTAAAAACAATTTTCAGTGTTCCTAATGGTACATCAAAAATTTTGATAAGAGCAGGAATCAGCAGCAGTAGAAATAATGGGGGAAAAGTTTGGTTTGATGATATTCAAATCCAAAATGTGGAATAAAGTCTCAAGTGTACTGATTGTAATTCCATTTCATAAATGAACTCCATGATTATGATTTCCGTAATATAGTAAATTATTGTGTAGAGGAAATAATGGTTTATCTTCTTTGGAAGCTTATTCATGTTTTATCGGTTGTAATTTTCTTGGGTAATATTACAACCGGTTTGTTTTGGGCAGCACGTGCTCATAAGGCAAAAGATTTTAATCAAATTGCATCAACATTTAAAAGTATAATTCAGGCAGATCGTTTCTTTACAATTCCCGGAGTAATCGGGATAACCGCTGCGGGAATGTTTGCTACAGTAGAAGCCAGCATTCCGATGTTATCTACCGGTTGGGTTTTCTGGCCAATTGTTTTATTTATTATTTCCGGTATCCTATTCAGTGTGTATGTTGCACCGTTACAGAAAAAGATTGTGTCCTTGGCAGAAAGTAATGCTATGACTGATGAAAATTGGTCTGTTTACGAAAAATTGTATGACAAATGGGAGTTTTGGGGATTTCTTGCATTGTTAACTCCTATTTCTGCGGCTGTTATAATGGTACTCAAACCGGCACTTCCCGGTTTATAATTTTTCAAGTTCTTCAAAGCAAATAATTGATTCGATTGGGAATGAAATAAAAAAGCTCTCTATTTAGTGGAGAGCTTTTGGTGAATGGTCCAACTTTCCATCTTATCTTGCTATCAATTCAAGAGTGAATGACATTTCCTTTCCATCTCGAAGAGCAACAATCTCAACTTTGTCGCCGGCTTTATAATCTTGTACAGCATACATAAAATCATAAATGTTGCCAACAGCTTTCTTTCCGAACTTTATAATTATATCGCCGGCTTTCATTCCGGCTTTTGCTGCCGGGCTTCCTTCTGTTGTTCCGGAAAGTTTATAACCGTTGCCGCTGTAGCCAAATTCCGGAACAGTACCTACTGTAACTCTTGTAGTACCGCTTGGTCTTTGTGCTTTTTCCTCAACTTTAACATAATCTAACCGGGCGTTCATTTTTTGGATATCGTAAGCTATATCGTAAACATATTTTAGAATTTTTTCTTCTCCGGCAAAATTAATTTTGTCAACATCATCGGACGGTTTGTGATAATCGCTATGCGTTCCGCTGAAGAAGAACAGAACCGGAATGTTTTTATTTGAAAAAGCTTGATGATCACTTCCGCCTGAGCCGCCATCACTCATAGAGAGGTTGAATCCGTAATTATTTTTTTGATTAAGCAGCTCTTTCCACTTAGAAGAAGTCCCGGCGCCGATAATTGTAAGATTGCTTTCCGCATTCAATCGCCCAACCATATCCATGTTAAGCATAGCCGCAATGCTCTTAATATCTACCGAAGGATTATTTGTATAAAAAGTTGAACCGAGAATGCCTAATTCTTCGCCGGAGAATGTTAAGAAGATTATGCTGCGTTTTAATTCGTTTTTGATAGAAGCCAATTTCTCGGCAACTTCCAAAACTCCGGTTGTGCCGGAAGCGTTATCGTCTGCGCCGTTATGAATTTGTTTGTCTGTTCCTTTATACATGGATGATTCTTTCAACTGATCTACACCGAGGTGATCATAATGTCCACCGATTACAATGTATTCATTTTTAAGAACCGGATCATTTCCTTCTATAACACCGCCAACATTACGAGCAATTTTTTTAACTTCGTTCACTTCGGCAGAAATTTCAGCGGTTGTATTTATTATGGCGAATGATTGCGGCTTCTTTGCTGCATCAATATGTCTTTGAATATCAGCCAGAACAACTCCTTCGGATTTGAAAAGCTCCTCTGCAACTGAGCGGGAAATTTGCATCACTGGAAAATCTTTCATGCCGGGTGCGCCATCATAGTGAGGAGTCGGCAAAATATCATCGTTCTTGGGAAGCCAACCGTTAATAATTATAAGTCCGGCAGCGCCTTTTTCTTTAGCCATATTTGCTTTGTTGCGAAGCGTGGTAAACATTTCGAACTTAGAACGAGAGCTGTCATGTTCCGGATGATTTTTCATCGCGATAACAATTTTTCCCTTAACATCAATCCCGGCATAATCATCGTAATTCATTTTTTCAGCTGAAATTCCGTAGCCAACAAAAACTAAACCAGCAGAAAGTTTAGCTTTACCGGAAAAGCCGAGAGTTGTAAAATCTTTTGCTGCCTTAAGGCTAGTTTTCGTACCGGTTGTAACTAATACAACAGAATTCTTTTTCGTCATTTCCACTTTTTCGATAAATGGAAATTCCTGGAACCACTTTCCGTTGAAAGCCGGTTTCAATCCGTATGATTCAAACTGTGCTTTTATATAATCGCCGGCTTTGCGTTCTTCAGGTGAGCCGGTAAATCTTCCTTTTAATGCATCGCCGGCAAGAAAATTAAGATGAGCTTTTACTTCATCGGCAGTAATCTCAGCATTGCGGCTTTTATCTTGCGCGCCGATCAACGAAACAACTAAAAGTAAAAGAAACAATGTTCTTTTCATTCAATCCTCAATTATGATTTTGGAAAATTGTCTGGAAAATTAATTGATTCGCTATCGCGAACCAAGAGTAATTCTGTACGCATTGATACTTAAATATCATTGTATGCCAAAATTTAAACTATTAGACGCAGAAGTAAATCTTCAAATCGAACTAATTTGGTAATATTTTATGTTAGTTAATAAAGATGTATTTTGAAACTAATCCCGGGTAAATCAATTCATAGTGAACTTTTTAACATCAAAAAGGAGTTAATATGTCAAAGTCATTCGAAGTTGTAGAACGTGTTGGAATTTCAACTGAAAGCATAGCAGAAGCTGTCCGAGAAGTAGTTCTAGAAGCTCACTCCGAAAAGAAAGTTGGCTGGTTCGAAGTTGCTGAACAGCGCGGAAGAGTTACTTCGGAAGGCAAAGTTGAGTTTCAAGTTAAAGTTAGAATTGGAAGAAAACTAAAAGACTAAAAGGAGTAAAAATGGCAATTCAAGTTGGCGATAAGGCCCCAAACTTTTCATTGAAGGATACATCAAACCAAACACATAATCTTGCCGATTATAAAGGAAAGAATGTAGTGTTATTATTCTTTCCGGCAGTGGGCACAGGTGTTTGCGAAAAAGAATTATGTTCAACACGTGACAGCATGAAGGATTATGAAGGTCTCAACGCGCAGGTATTTGGCATTAGTGTAGATGGACCTTTCGCTCAAAAACTTTGGGTTGATAAATATCAATTTAACTTTCCACTCTTGAGTGATTTCAACAAAGAAGTCGCACCGGCTTATGGTGCTTTCTATGATGTTTGGTTGCCGGGCAAATGGGATTTAAAAGGGGTAGCAAAACGTTCTGCATTTGTAATTGATAAACAAGGTGTTGTTCAATATGCAGAGGTACTTGAAGTAGCAGGTGATGAACCAAACTACGCTGCTATCCAAGAGTGCCTTAAGAAGTTAAACTAAACTTAGTTTGTTGGAAAGAAAAAGGAGACTATTAACGTCTCCTTTTTTTATTTTAAAGAGGAACTAAAATCGCCTAATGTGATGTTGGGATAATAAAAGAGGTGAATATGTTAGAAGTCGGTAAAAAAGCTCCAGCCTTTAAACTCCCGGATGCAAGCGGTAAGAAAATTTCACTTAGCGATTTTAAGGGAAAGAAAGTTGTAATTTATTTTTATCCGAAGGATATGACCAGCGGCTGCACCCAAGAAGCTTGCGATTTTCGGGATTGGTTTCCGGATTTCAGCAAACTCAAAACAGTTGTAATAGGAGTAAGTGCTGATTCGGCAAGCCTTCATCAAAAATTTATAGAAAAGTATAGTTTGCCGTTTGTTTTGCTCAGCGATGAGAATAAAGAAGTACTAGAAAAATATGGTGTGTGGAAAGAAAAAAGTATGTACGGCAGAAAATATATGGGAATTGAAAGAACAACGTTTGTGATAGATGAAGATGGTAAGATTCAAAATATATTTACCAAAGTTAAAGTTGCCGGTCATGTTGATGAAATACTCAAAGTTCTAAAAGGAAAGTAAAGATGGTTTATGTTACCCGCCGGGAAATTTTTTCTGCTTCACACAGATTGTTTAACCCAAATCTTTCGGAAGAAGAAAATAATTCACTTTTCGGAAAGTGTAATAACCCAAATGGGCATGGGCATAATTATACTTTGGAGGTAACAATCTGCGGGGAAGTAAATCCTAAAACCGGCTACCTGATAGATCTGAAGCTCCTAAAACAAATTATTATTGATAACGTGATTAACAAGGTTGACCACAAAAATCTTAATCTAGATGTGGATTTCCTCGCCGGTAAAATTCCTACTGCGGAAAATATTGCAATCGCAGTTTGGGATGAACTCGAAAATAAAATTCCAAATGGAAAACTCTATTCCATCAGGTTACTCGAAACTGAAAACAACTACATCGAATACAAAGGAAAGAATGTTTAATGGACTACTCAAAGTTTGAAGACAGTGTAAAAACTATTTTGTCGGAAGTTGGTGAAGACATGAGCCGGGAAGGATTGCTTAAAACTCCGTCTCGTGTTGCAAAATCATTTGAATTTCTTACAGACGGCTACCGAAAAAATATTGATGAGATTTTGAATGATGCTATTTTCGATGAGAAGTATGATGAAATGGTTATCGTAAAGGATATTGATTTCTACAGCATGTGCGAGCACCATCTTCTTCCCTTCTATGGAAAAATTCACATCGCTTACATTCCAAACGGTAAAATTGTGGGCTTAAGTAAAATTCCAAGAATTGTTGAAATGTACGCCAGGCGATTACAAGTACAGGAAAGAATGACCCAAGAGGTTGCAGATACACTAGAAAAATATTTACAGCCAAGAGGTGTGGCAATTGTTGCTGAGGGCTATCACATGTGTATGATGATGCGCGGAGTTGAGAAGCAAAATTCCATTACAACTACAAGTGCAATGCATGGCATCTTTAAAGAAGATGCAAGAACTAGAGCCGAGTTTTTAAATTTAATTGCTAAGAGAATTTAATGACCGATAAGAAAAAAATTGTTTGGATAACCGGAACCAGTTCCGGCATCGGAAAATCTTTGGCTGAAATATTTTCTTCGAACGGAGTGTTGGTAGCAGGAACTGCCCGCCGCAAAGAATTACTAAGTGATATTCAAAGGAATCTTGGCGAATTATTTATTCCGATTCAGATGGATATAACTAATAAGGCAAAAGTTACAGAAGTTTATAGCGCGCTTAGTGCAGAATATGAGATTGATGCTCTTATAAATAATGCAGGCATTACTTCGTTCAGAAATGCAATTGAAGATTCTGTAGAAACAATGGAGAATATAATTCAGACAAATCTTTTGGGCTCGATTTATACAATCAAAAGTGTTTTGCCGGATATGATTGATAGAAAGAGAGGAACAATTATTAATATTCTTTCGGTGGTAACACAGAAGATTTTTACCGGCAGCAGTGCATACTCTGCTTCAAAATCCGGATTGCTCGCGTTTACTCAGGTTCTAAGAGAAGAATTACGCGATAAAAATATCCGGGTCATTAATATTTCTCCCGGACCAACGGCTACGGAGATTTGGAATGAAAAAGTTTTGGCAAAGCATTCCGAACGAATGATGAGTTCTGTTGCCATTGCGAAGCTAATCTATAGATTATACGAAGAGAAAAGTAACTTAGTGGCTGAAGAAGTAGTCTTACGCCCTATTACCGGAGAGTTATAATTGTGTTTGCTTTCTGATCCCGCCATCGGCGGAGGAATGCCGAAGGCATCCCTTCGGGAGAATCTCAATGAAATCAATATCTAATAAATCTATTTTGTTTAAAACAAAAAAGCCGCTTCGATAAGCGGCTTTTTATTAGTACAACAAGAAACTTACTTTTTACTTTGAATAAATCTTAGTTAACTCTCTTGGTGTTCTGTTTTTCCAGTTTCCTTTATGGTAACCGTAACCGGCAACTAAAGGCATTGCCAAAGTAGCTTCGCTGTACACCATTTGTTCAAAAGTTGTTTCAACTTTTCCCCAAGAACTTGCTTCTTTAAGTGTAGATGAAGAAAGCGCGCCATCACGAACATCGGCAACAGTAATCTGAACAGCATACTTATGCATCGGTGCGTCTTCTTGTAATAAGTCGGCAGCAACAACTATATCTTGAGTAAAGTTTTTCGGAACGCCGCCACCAATCATAAATATGCCGGTTTCTTTACTCTTTAATTTAACTTGAGTTAATTCAAGAAAATCTTTTCCGCTATCAATTGATACGTGAGAATCTGGGTTTTTTACTTGGTGCATAACAATTCCAAACCCGGCAGAACAATCAGAAAAAGCTGGAACGAAGATAGGAACATTCTTTTTGTAAGCAGCATAAACAACACTGTCATCAACTTTAGGTCCGCCGTTTTCATCTAAATACTTTCCAAAATGCCACAACAATTCACGCGAAGAATAAGCACGCTTTTCAAGAGATTCAAAAATCTTTGCAGTTGTATCATCGCAAACGCGTAATTCATCTTCATCAATAAACGTATCGTAAATACGGTCAATGTGTAAATCGCGCATTTCATTATCATCAACAAAAGGAGTTCCAATGTAATGCTTAAAACCAAGCGCTTCGAAGAAATCCTGATCAACCATTATCGCGCCGGTAGAGACAATTGCGTCAACCATGTTATTGTTTACCAAATCAAAAACAACTTTCTTCAATCCGGCACTGAACAAGCTTCCGGCTAATGTTAATATTACTGCGCAATCTTTATCCTGAAGCATCATATCGTAAATCTTAGCAGCGCGGTTTAAATCTCGCGCGGTAAATGCCATAGCTTCCATTGAATCTACAAGTTTAATAACGTTGTGCTCTTTAATGTCTATATGTTTAACTACATTTTTAAGATAATCTTGTTTTGTTGCCATTTATTTCTCCTTTTTTTGTGCGCAAAGATATAAAATTATTTATCTAAAATTTTCTTCCCTATTAAATGAGAAACCGAAGTTTTTCCCATGGTAAATGGCTGTTCTTCAAAGAAGTCAAATCCTAATTTCCTGTACCAGTTTAGTGCGCGTTCGTTTTGAATCATCACGCCGATGTATATTTCTGTGAAGTTGAGCTTCGCTGCTTCTTCACAAGCTAAATTGAAGAACTGCAATCCAATTTTTAGCTTTTGATATTCCGGCAAAACATAAATTGAAGAAAGATAGAAACGGTTTTCCTCTTTGTTTACATGCAATTTAAGCCAGCCGCAGATTGTATTGTCTATTTCGGCAACGTAACAAATGAAATTGTTATTCTTGCACGCCTCTTTTAACAATTCTACAGTGTAAGTCTTGTCTAAGTAGCTGTCCAAATCAGTTTTGGGAATAAAGGGGGAATAAGCTTCTTGCCATGAAATTTGCAAAACATTCCGCACGGCTTCTGCGTCACTCTCATTCCACTTTCGAATTTTCACAGTTGGTCCCATATTAGAAAAATCTCTTAGCTAATTTAAGAATACCTTGTTCCCAAGGAACGCGGTGGCTTATGCCGCTATGGTTCTGAAATGAATTTAAGTTTTCCAAATACCATTTATAATTTCTAATGAGCGCATCTTTGTTGGAGAACTTAGGAGCGAATCCTAAAATCTTCTCAGCCTTTTCGATTGAAACAAAAGAATCTTTGGAAGCTGTTTCATAAACCCACTTGTACAAAGGAGAAAGTTTTAGTGCCTCCAAGAATTTAAGTAGAAGTATAATCGGCTTCTCCGGCAAAGGAACAATTTGCTTTCCAAATCCGGCATAATCTAAAACAGCTTGGTAATCTTCCTTCATAGTTGTGAATTCTTTAGCGCCAATATTAAATGTATCATTCACAATGTCTTTTGGAAGTATTATGCACTTGTAAATCGCTTCGCATAAATCTTCTACATCAAGCAATTGATAACGGTTGTTCCCGGAACCAATCATAGGAAAACCTTTGCCATCTTTTGCCCAATCATAAAACAAGGCAAATACTCCAAGCCTTTCCGGTCCAATAAAAGACTTTGGTCTAAGAATTGGAACACACAAATTTTTGTTGCGGTATTCACGACAAATATTTTCTGCTTCGATTTTAGCTTTACCATACGGACCAACACCATCTAACTTATCGGTTTCAAAAAGCGGATGATGGTCGGGAATTCCATAGACAGCAGTAGAGGAAATATGAATAAAGCGTTCAACTTGTTTTTCAAATGCGCTTTGTAAAAGAAGTTTTGTACCGGCAACATCCGTTGAGAAAATTTCTTCTTCAGCATAGAGTGGAAGAGCTGCCGCAGTATGGATCACAATTTCGGCTTTACTAATTGCCTGCCTGACGGACTCTAAATTCCTAATATCTCCCTTAATTACTTCTATCCGGTTCTTCTCCGGATAGTCGAATTCAACTGTATCTAATGAGGTAATTTCAAAATTCTTGTCAAGTAGGTAGCGAATTAGGTTAATTCCTAAGAAGCCGGAACCGCCGGTAACGAGTACTTTCATTGGGTATCCGATATTTGTCCCAAAATTAAGCAAAAACAGTTTACGGCGGTTCTAAAAATATCAATATCCTTTGCGGACTTTGCGTTTTCTTTGCGAACTCTGCGGTGAATTTTTATAAAAGCTAATTTTTAGAACTGCCCTTTAGTTCAGGTACCACTAGGAATTTTTCTGTTGTTTATTTATGCTATAATTAAGTATAATTTACATATCAGTTCTGGAGGTGATAATGGATTCAAATGGTTTAAGTCCGGCAGAAAGATTATTAATAATTGAAACACACTAGAACAAAAATAAAAAAGCCTTATTCGTATGAGTAACATTAAACTTTTTGAGTCTGTAAAAATTCGTTCAGCATGGAACGAAGCAGAACAAAAATGGTATTTCTCAGTTGCCGATGTTGTTGAAGCATTAACCAACACACCAAATGCTACCGACTACATCAAAAAGATGCGAAAGCGTGATGAGGAGCTTTCCAAAGGGTGGGGACAATTTGTCACCCCCCTTGAGTTGGAGACGGCTGGAGGAAAACAAAAGATTAATTGTGCCAACGCTGAAGGTCTGTTAAGAATTATCCAATCTATCCCATCTCCTAAAGCAGAGCCGTTTAAAAGATGGCTTGCGCGTGTTGGTTACGAACGGTTGGAAGAAATTGAAAATCCCGAACTCGCCTCTCGACGAATAAGAGAAATCTATAAAGCTAAAGGGTACAGCGATGAATGGATTGAAAAGCGATTACGCGGTATTGCTGTTAGAGATGAATTAACCGACGAATGGAAAAAGCGCGGAGTAAAAGAACAAATTGAATTTGCAATTCTTACTTCAGAAATTAGCAAAGCAACTTTTGGGTTAACTCCTTCAGAGTACAAAGAATTAAAAAGTTTACCGGGGAAAGGGGAAAACCTTAGAGACCATATGACAGACCTCGAGCTTATTTTTACTATGCTCGGCGAAGCATCAACTACTGAAATAACAAAAAAAGCTGATGCGAAAGGATTTGTTGAAAATAAAACTGCTGCTAAAAAGGGAGGTAAAATTGCCGGCGATGCCCGTATTGCTCTTGAAAATGAAACCGGTAAAAACATTGTTTCAAAAGAAAATTACCTTAAGCTAGCTGAAAAGAAAAAACGGAAGTTGAAATAGCAACGGAGATATTAAAACTGTCAAACCCGAGCATTTTTTCCCGTTATTTATTTATACTATAATTCACATATCATTTTTGGAGATAATAATGGATTCAAAAAATATAATCCAAAGTGCTCTCAGCTTAAGTCCCGCAGAAAGATTGTTCATAATTGAAACTCCTTCCAAAAGTTTAGCGAACCGATTGCCGATGTGGAAAAACTTTGGAAAGAAGAAGTTGAGCAAAGATATGGCGCCTATGTAAGCGAAAAAATTAAGACTATATCTTACGTAAATTTATTATTAGGGTAATTGCGGTTGCACATCAACACAGAAAACCGAATTTTTGGTTAAACCGCGAAATTTAGGCGAAAAGGTAAGAAGCGTTAGATAAGATTAGATACGATAAAGTTGTCAAGCATCTAGAATCGGCAATCCAGCATCAAAAACCGTGCTTTAAAATAAAATACCCACATTTCTTGACATTCTAAGCTCCTGCCAATATATTTACACCCCTTGAAAAATAGTTATTTTGTGTTTGGAGGATGTTTTGAAGCAAGAAAGAATTACAAGATTCATCAAACCGGAAGATGCCAATCAAAAATGGTACGTGGTTGATGCAAAAGATCAGGTCTTAGGACGCTTAGCTGCACAGGTTGCTCGTGTAATACGCGGAAAAAACAAAGCGCTATTTACACCAAATATGGATGCCGGTGATTTCGTTGTTGTTATCAACGCAGATAAAGTTCGTATGACTGGAAAAAGAGAATCTCAGAAAGAATATTTTTCACACTCTCTTTATCCGGGTGGTGGAAGATTTCGTTCATTTTCCGAAGTAATGACAAAGAACCCATCTTGGGTTGTTGAAAATGCAGTTAAAGGTATGTTGCCAAAGACTAAACTCGGAAAAAGATTAGGCAAAAAGTTAAAAGTCTATGCAGGCGAATCGCATCCGCATAGCGCGCAGAAACCTGAAGTATTAAGTTTTTAACGGAGCTTTTTTAATGATAGATAAAATCTATGTTGGTAGAAGAAAAGATGCTGTAGCCAGAGTCTATTTAAGATCTGGTTCCGGAAAAGTTACAATTAACGATAGAGCATTCGAAAACTACTTCCCTATGAAAGAGCAGAGAGATAATGTTCTCATGCCTTTTGTTGTTACAGAGACAGTTGGAAAATATGATGTTTTTGCAAATGCCGCCGGCGGTGGTATTAACGGTCAATCCGATTCTATCCGTTTGGGTATTGCAAGAGCATTAGAAGGAATTAATGCTGATTTTCGTCCGCAGCTTAAATCAGAAGGACTTCTTAAAAGAGATCCTAGAATGGTTGAGCGTAAAAAATATGGACAGAAGAAAGCACGCAAGCGCTTCCAATTCTCTAAGAGATAATTTTTACTTATTTAATTAACTAATCATACTCTCAGATTTGCAGCCTGTGTCCCGCACAAAAAGGGATGGAATGCAGAGAAGAAGAGAGTAGAAGAAAAACAGGAGCATTTTATGCCAAGAGTACAACTCACTGAACTCATCGAATCCGGTGCACACTTCGGGCACCTTACACGCAGATGGAACCCCAAAATGAAACCATTCATCTTCATGGAGAAGAATGGCATTCATATAATTGATTTAAAGAAAACTTCAGAAGCGATTGACGCTGCCGCACAAGCAATGACGGAAGTTGTTTCGCAAGGAAAGAGAATTCTTTTTGTTGGTACAAAAAAACAAGCAAAAGGAATTATTGCTCAAGAAGCAAAAAGAAGCGACAGCAACTGGGTTAGCGAACGCTGGTTAGGCGGTATGTTAACAAACTTTGCTACAATCCGTAAAAGCATTAAACGTTTGCAAGCAATTGATAAGATGGAAAGCGACGGCACATTCGAAAAAATTACCAAGAAAGAACGTTTGTTAAAATCACGCGAAAGAGACAAACTCAGAAAACTTCTTGATGGTGTTGAAACAATGGGAAAACTTCCGGGCGCTCTATTTGTTGTTGACGTAAAGAAAGAATCTATTGCGGTTAACGAAGCAAAAAGATTAAACATACCGGTTTTTGCAATTGTTGATACAAACTGTGACCCTGACCCAATTGATTATGTTATCCCGGCAAATGATGACGCTGCACGCGCAGTTGAAATTATTGGTAGAGTTATTGCCGATGCTGTTATTGAAGGTTCTGCTAAAGCTAAAGAACTAAAAGCTCACGAAGTTGCTGAAGGTGAAAAAGTAAGCAAAATTGAAGAAGAAGTAGATAAGAAAGATGGTAAGGGAAAAGTTCGCCGTGTAAAATTTGAAGGACGCGATGATAGAAGGGGCGGTGGAGATAGAAGACCAAGAACAGATAGAAAACCATTCCCGAGAAACGATTCTAAACCGGCACCGGCTGCTCAACCGGAAGTAAAGGCTGAAGAAAAACCATCTGAACCAAAATCAGAAAATTAATCCGCCGTGGCGGACGAGCAACAAATTATCATATTTTGATAGTAAATAAATTAGTTATCGGATACTTCTCTACTAACAGGATTGATTTATTAACATAGTAATAACAAGGAATTAGTTTTATGGCAGTAAGTGCACAACAAGTGAAAGAGTTAAGAGATAAAACCGGCGCCGGAATGATTGACTGTAAGAAAGCGCTAGAAGAATCCAATGGTGTTTTAGAAGTAGCTATTGATATTTTACGTAAGAAAGGTGCTGCTGTTGCTGCAAAGCGTGCTGAAAGAACAGCTAGCGAAGGAACAGTATTAACAAGTATTTTTGACGGCGGTAAATCAGCAGCAATGATTGAAGTGAATTGCGAAACTGATTTCGTAGCCAAGAATGATGATTTCTTAAACTTTGCAAATTTGGCTTTGGAAGCTTTAGTTGCTAACAAACCTGAGAACGTTGAAGCGTTAATGGCATTATCAGTAAATGGTAAAAACCTAGCTGATGAATTAAACGCATTAATTGGTAAGATTGGCGAGAAGATTGAAGTTTCCCGCTTCACTATTGAAACAGCAAGCAACGGTGTTATTGTAGATTACATTCACCACGGAAGCAAACTCGGTGTTCTTATTTCTGCCGATAATGTTTCTGCTGAAAAAGCTGCCGACTTTACACCAATGCTTAAGGATTTTGCAATGCAGGTTGCAGCAATGAGACCAATTTCCATCTACCGCGATGAAGTTGACAAAACTTTAATCGAGAAAGAATTGGAAATCTATAAAGAGTTAGCACGTAAAGAGGGCAAGCCGGAACAAATCTTAGAAAAGATTGCTACTGGTAAGCTTAACAAATATTATGAGGAAAACTGCTTGTATGAGCAAGTTTTTGTTAAGGACAATTCAAAGAAAGTTTCTTCTCTCGTTGATGAGTTCAACCAAAAAAATGGAACGCAGGCAAAGTTAGTCCAGTTCAAACGTTTTCATCTTAGTGATGAAAAGAAGTAAAACGCGGAAAGGTCTTATTTCACAATAAGACCTTTTTTTTTATATTGGAATAGTTATGAATAATAATCTTAAGTACAAAAGAATATTACTAAAGCTTTCGGGCGAATCTCTTGCCGGTGAAGGTGAATTTGGTATTGATCCGCAGATTCTAACTTTCTTTGCTAAAGAGATAAAGAAAATTCATGAGCTTGGGGTGCAAGTAGGTATAGTTATTGGCGGCGGAAATATTTATCGCGGGTTAAATGCTAGCGGACAAGGTATTGACCGGGTAACCGGCGACCAAATGGGAATGCTTGCAACGATGATTAATTCTTTGGCTCTTCAGAATACTTTGGAAAATAACGGAATGTACACCCGCCTTATGACTGCAATTGATATGAGCGCTATTGCCGAGCCTTACATTCGCCGCAGAGCAATCCGCCATCTCGAAAAAAAGAGAATTGTAATTTTTGGCGCCGGAACAGGACATCCATACTTCAGTACAGATACAGCCGCTTCTTTACGTGCGGTTGAAATTGAAGCCGACGCAATTATAAAAGGCACACGAGTAGATGGCGTTTATAATGAAGATCCGGAAAAAAATCCGGATGCTATTATGTTTAACGAGATTTCTTATTTGGATGTACTTCAGAAAAACTTACGCGTTATGGATATGACTGCCATTTCGCTATGCAAAGAGAATAATTTGCCAATCATTGTTTTTAATATGGATAAACCGGATAATTTGCTAAAGCTTGTAACCGGACAAAGTATTGGAACTTCAGTTGGAAATTTTGCAGAAAGTAAGAATTAATCTACGAGGACACTATAATGAACAACGAACAAATTAAAGATGCTAGACAAAGGATGGATAAAACCGTCGAAGCATTTAGAAATGAAATTGCAAAAATTAGAACAGGTAAAGCTACAACCGCTCTTTTAGATGGAATTAAAGTTGATTATTACGGCACTATGAGTCCGCTGAGCCAAGTAGGGAACGTTAGCGTTCTTGATACTCACACCTTAGCAATTACACCGTGGGATAAATCAATGATACAGCTCATTGATAAAGCTATTCTTGCTTCCGGACTTGGCTTAAATCCTATTAGCGATGGAACAAACATTAAAATTCCAATTCCACCGTTAAATGAGGAACGTAGAAAAGAATTTGTAAAACTTGTTAAAAAGTTTGGCGAGGAATCAAAAGTTGCACTGCGCAATGTCCGCCGCGATGCAAACGATCACTTGAAGAAGCAAGAGAAAGATAAGAAGATGACGGAAGATGAATTGAAAGAAGCCGAAAAGGAAACACAAAAACTTACGGATGAACACATTGTAAAAATTGATGAGATTATTAAGCACAAAGAAAAAGAAATTATGGAAGTCTAATTGACGATAAGCAGTAAGCTGATGAAGAATTTAAGCCCCAATTCGTTTGTTCGGATTGGGGTTTTGTTTTTAGATTATCCTTTTATCAAGTATCCGGTATCAAGGAATTTTTAGATTCTTCTGAATAATATATTTAGAGAAATAGATTTTCTAAGTATTTTTTGAAAAATGATCTTGTGTATTAGCAAAAATTAGTTTTTTGAAAATGTGTTGTCTGTTCAATTGAATCGCATATAGACTTATCAAGCAGAAATTACTCACTAAGGGTTAAATTCCCCGTTGCTGCGGCGGGGAGCTTCATTTCAAAAGTTTTTTAAATTCTTAAGAATATTTCATAGGTTTCTAATAACTTAGAGTTCAAGTTATTGAAAATAATATATTTATTTCTTCTCCTTTCAATATCTGTTTTAGAACAAACTAAGTTGGCACTAATTTAAACACCGATACCTGTCTAACGAGCGAATAAGTTTTGGAGGTTAATAAAGATAATAATATAACTTGCGTTTCAAGCGTAACACCTATTTTGTTATGTATTTGTAGTTGATATAGTGGAGTCTTAGTTGGTTCATTTAGCACAGCAGAATTCAAAAACCTAAAAAATATTTTATAATACTTTCTGGAAAACGCGATATGAAAACAATTCTATTAATATTTATTCTTTTTACACATGCTAGCGGACAGCAATATACAATAGACTTCGACGGAGAAAAGAATATAGGTCGTAAAGGAAAAGTTAAATATGAGATAGAGCTAATTGATTCTACATCGGTCTATGCGAATGATTCTCTTGTTAATAAAGTCCATCATCAAAAGTTGATTAAAACATCTGGGCTAATTGAAAACCTAAAATCAACAAATAACGGTAAAGAAATCGAATATAAATATGTTGTTGATTATTTTAATGTTGATAATGCAACCGATAAAATAAATCTATTCCCCAAAGGAACTGAAATTAATTTCGGAATCAATGATAAAAATGAAATGATTTATAAAGTAAAAAATAAATCTTTAAGTGAGAAAGAAATAGAAATTTTAAGTAAAGTATTTGAAATTCGTGATCCTAAAATGCCCTCAGAAAATGAACTTTTTGGTCCCCAAAAACCAGTTTCCGTTGGGGAGTCTTGGAAAATTGATAGTGCGAAATACGTTTCTACTTTCGAGAAAGACGGGAGTGTTGACATATCTAATCTAAAAATAACTGGTGTGTTTAAACTTGATGCATTAGAAAGGTTTAATGATAAACAATGCCTAAAAGTAGTAGGAGCTATAAAAATTGAAGGAATATATCCTGCCGAACCATTACAGTTTTCTGAGATAAGTTCAAATACAACATACAATTATATTGTATTCCTTCCCGTTGATAAACCAAATCGAAGATTAAGTGATTCTTTTACTATTAATATTTCTCAAATAGCTAAAGGAAAGGTAACTGAGAATGGGAAAGAATATCTCGTTGAGGGTGTTAATACAATTATTCAAAGAACTAAACGGATATTCTCATATTAACAGAATTTCTTTTTGAGTATTTAATCTATAAAAAACCGAAAGCATTAATTGGATAATTTCAATATTGTTTTTACTTACATAAAGAGCTGTAGTCCAATCAGTAGTGAAATTAAAATAAGAGTAGTGTTAACAAAATTTGGCTCTCGGTTTTGTAAATAACTCTTTAGCATGTAATGCTTTCTCAATATTTCCGCTAACTTGAGTGCAGATATCCTTGTTAATGGTTACTTAACGCCTAAGGAGCTATTGTTAGCCAAATAAAATAAAGTTCACAGTGTATAGCATAGATTTTTATTGGAGTTGATTTGATATTATATTTCTTTTAAGTTGCAACAAAACAGCGGGCGGTTAATGTTTCTACAATTCCTTATTAATACTTCTAATATTGTTTTCCTTATACCGATAGATGCTATCCAAATCAAACCAATTTTTCATGAATCATTTATAAAAACAATTATATGACTTTTCACAGAAGCAGCTGGAAACTAATCCCACGAATTATTACAACCGTAATTCTGCCAAGAATAACTTTATGCTGAATGCCAAACTTATTATTCAAAATAGAGATCATAAAATGAAAACCAACATCATTAGAGTAATTTATTTTTCAACTTTGCTATTCATCATTTCCTGTGGCTCCCAAAACACCGTTAAGGTTATAAGTTTTGATCCGGTTGGTGAGGTAAAAAGTCTTACAACATTCTCGGTAGAATTTACAGACGAACTTGCCCCGACAGATACTTTAAATCTATGGTTAGATGACGAATTCATACAATTCGAACCAAAGATAGTTGGTAAGTTCAAATGGACTTCTCCAACCACTCTAATGTTCTCGCCGGATATCCCGCTTCAGCCAATCCAAAGTTATACTGCTCGAATTACCAACAAAGTGTTATTCAACAAAAAGGTAGAACTTGATCAAGATTCATATCAATTCAACACTTCCAAATTCAGTGCTACTAAAGCTGAGTTTTTCTGGGCTCATATTCCAAACGAAAAATTCAAAGTGAATGTGAAAGCAAATTTGTTTTTCAATTATGATGTTAATCCCGGCATGCTAAAAGACTTTCTGAAAATTGAAAGAGAAGGAACAGAGATTAAAGATTTTCAAATTGCTTCGGAAGAAGCATCAAACATAATTGCAATTAGTATAGGCAACATCGAACAGTCCAACGAAGATCAAGAATACACTATTACGGTCAAGCGAGGGTTACTGTCGGTTGCAGGCAAAGAAGCTACTGTAGAGGACAAAGAATTTGATTATGAACTTCCTCCTATTACTCAACTTGCAATTTATGGTGTTACAGCGGGTTTCGATGGACTTAAAGGATGGATTGAAGTTTCAACTTCGCAGATGGTTGATGAAAAACGAATTAGGGAATTTGTAAATGTAGACAAGATGAAAAATGCTGCATTCTTTGTTGCCGAAAATACTTTTAGAATTGAGGGAGATATTGATGTAACCCAAAGCGTCAATCTAAAAATAAAAAAGGGATTGCCTGGATTATATGGCGGTGAATTGGAAAATGAATATGAGCAAGAAGTTAGCTTCGTAAATCTTAATTCATCTATAAGTTTTGCTGATAAAAGCGGCAAGTATTTAATGCTAACCGGTCAACGTAATCTGATGGTAAACGCTGTAAATGTTCCGGGCGTGGATATCGAAGTTTCTCACGTGTTCAAAAACAATATCATCCATTTCCTTAATCAGTACGGCAATTACTACCAGGGCGAAGAAGATTATTATTACGATTCTTACTATGATGATCAACAAATGGAAAAGTATGGTAGAAGTATTTTAAGGCAATCGATAAACATCAGTAACAAGACAAACTGGCTTGAGAAGTTCACAGTAAACCTTGATCAAATTTACACCAGGAAGCTGAAAGGTGTATTCGTTGCTCAGGTAAGATCAACTGAAGAGAGATGGGTTTATGGGTCTAAACTTGTAGCGCTAACCGATCTTGGAATCATAGCAAAGAGATCGGAAAGTGAATTGTTGGTTTTTGTAAACTCAATTTCTTCGGCAACTCCGGTAGAAGGTGTTGAAATCAGTTTAATATCCTCAAACAATCAAACTCTGCTCAGCGGAAAGACAAACTCCGATGGTGTTGTAAAATTTCAAGCGATTGAAGATAATTTGAAGGACTTTACACCGCGAGTTATTACCGCAGAGAAAGGAGATGACTTCAATTACATCGATCTGCACGAAACGATGATTGAAACATCAAGATTTGATGTGGGAGGACAAACAACTTTTTCATCCGGCTTAAAAACATTTTTATATGGCGATAGAAATCTTTACCGTCCCGGAGAGCTTATCAATATAACTGGAATTGTACGCGATGACGATACTAAGCCGGTTAAGGAAGTCCCGGTAATTATTAAAGTCATTTCCCCTACCGGAAAAATCTTTGATGAGTACAAAAAGAATTTAAATAAAGAAGGTTCCTTCGAAATTAATTTTTCAATTCCGGGTTACGCTATAACCGGTGAATACCGAGCTGAGGTTTATACCGGCTCCGGCTCATTAATCGGCACATACAGTTTTAGCGTTGAAGATTTTGTCCCCGATAAAATTCGTGTTAAGCTAGAAAACGAAAAGAAGATTGCTTCCATTGGTGAAACTGTTAAGATTGGCGTGGATGCCGAATATTTATTTGGCGCAAAAGCTTCCGGATTAAGATATGAAGTTAGCATTCAGCTTAAACACAGATCATTCGTGAGCACAAAATATCCCTCGTTCGATTTTGCCAACTCCAATATGCAAAACAGTAACCTTCAAGCAACTTTTGTTGATGGTAAACTTGATGATAAGGGAAAAGCTGAAATCAGTTACACTGTCCCAAGCACTTTGGTTTCCAGCGGAAAAGTTGCAGTCTATGCCTTTGTAAGTGTTTTTGATCTTTCAGGAAGAACTGTAAACCGAATGACGACTTTCGATGTCTTTCCGCAAAAGTATTATATCGGTATAAAATCTCCCGGCTATTACTTTTCTACGAATGACAATATTAATTTTAAGCTGATCGCGCTAGACAAAAATGAAAATACAGCTACCGGGTTTAATGCAATAGTAAAACTTATACGGCTTGATTGGCAAACAGTTCTGAAGAAAGATAACTCGAACAGATTCTACTATGCTTCGGAGAAAAAGGAAGTAAACGTTTGGGAAAAAGATGTTGATCTTTCCGGCGGAGAAAAAAACATTCCGGTGCTTTTAACACAAAGCGGAGAATATGAACTGCGTGTTTACAGAAAGGGGGAAACCAGTTATCAGAGAAAAGAATTCTATGCTTACGGATGGGGTTCTTCTACCGCATCTTCATTCGAAGTAAACAAAGAAGGAAGAGTTGAAATTGTTCTTGATAAGCAGTCGTATGAACCGGGCGAAAGCGCAAAAATACTTTTCACAGCTCCGTTTGCCGGAAGAATGTTAATTACATTTGAAAGAAATGGTGTTTATGAATACAAATATGTTGAAGTAAAGGAAAGATCAACTGAACTTGTAATTCCAATAAAGGAAAAATTTATCCCCAACGTGTATGTTACTGCTACTCTTTTCAAAAAACATACTGTACAAACTTCCACCCCATTTTTTGTGGGACACGGGTATGCTTCACTGAAGGTCGAAAAGAAAAATCTGAGGCTTCCGATCACAATTGAAGCGCCTCAAAAAATTAAACCAAACACAAAGACGGAAGTAACTGTAACGGCTGGCGCCGAAAGTGATATCTATGTAACACTAGCCGCTGTTGATGAAGGAATTCTACAAATAAAAAATTACTTAACGCCGGATCCTTATGGATTTATGTATGCCAAGCGCGCGCTTGGTGTAACGAGCTATGATTTGTATAAACTTCTATTGCCGGAAATTATGGCAATAAAATCATCTCCTGGCGGCGATCAGCTTGCTGCACAACTTCAGAAAAGAAGTAATCCTATTACTACCAAGCGTTATAACTTGATTTCGATTTGGAGTGGAATTAGAAAAACTGATGCCAGCGGTCGCGTTAAAATCCCGTTAAATATTCCGCAGTTTAATGGCGAAGTAAGATTGATGGCAATAGCGTATAGCCAAAACCGTTTTGGATCAGCCGAATCTAAAATGAAAGTAGCCGATGATTTGATTGCTGAACCGCAGATACCCCGCTTTCTTGCACCGAATGACTCACTGGTTATGCCGGTTACACTTATCAATACGACTAACAAAGCCGGAACAGTTAATGTAAGCGTAAATGTTGAGGGCCCGATTAAAGTAGTCTCTTCAAAAAGTCAGAGCGCAACTATACCGGCGAATTCAACTTTTGTAGTAAATTTTGCGCTATCAACATGGAATGAACTAGGAGTAGGAAAAATACTTCTAGAGACTTCCGGCTTTGCAAAAATTAAGGATGCGTTTAATATTGCTGTACGACCGGTCTCTCCTTTTGCCACTGAATCTAACGCCGGTTCCATTAAGGGTGGACAAGAAATAAAGGTTGATATTCCGAACAATTATGTGAGCGGAACAAAATCGACGCAGTTAATTATCAGCAAATTCCCGGCAATTCAATTTGCAAAACATCTAAAATACCTTGTAGGTTATCCGCACGGATGTGTTGAGCAAACTGTATCGAAGCTATTTCCGCAACTGTATTTCGAAGACCTAGCAAAGCTTGTTGCGCCGCAGTATTTCAAAACAAATAACCCGGTTTATTTTGTTAAGGAAGGAATTAAGAAGCTCGAATCTATGCAGCTTTATGACGGCTCTCTTTCTTATTGGTCGGGTTCCGATGAAAGTAATTGGTGGGGAAGTGTTTATGCGGCTCACTTTTTAGTTGAAGCAAAGAAAACTGGTTTCAATGTATCGGAAAGCATGCTAAGTAAACTTCTAAATTATATTTCGAAGAAAGCTAGAGAAAAAGGGACGTTTGATTATTATACTTATTACAACAATTCGCGCAGCGTTACTAAAGTCTCATACAAAGAAATTCCATACTCACTTTATATTTTGGCTCTTGCCGGTAAAGGTGATATTTCGACAATGAATTATTACAAAACCAGACCGGAACTTCTTTCGAATGATTGTAAATATTTGCTGGCCGGTTCATATGCATTAATGGACAAGTGGGATTCGTATTATGAAACGCTGCCTTCAAATTATAAAGCAGAGAAAAACGGAAGGTCATCGGGCGGTTCGTTCGATTCCGAAGCGCGTGCAAACGCTCTTATGCTAAATGTTCTGCTTGAAGTAGAGCCGAACAACAAGCAAATCCCTTATATAATAAAACACTTATCTCAAATGATGAACCAGATTTACACAACGCAAGAAAGGGCTTTTACTTTTGTTGGATTAGGCAAAGCAGCTAGAATTGCTGCTATGTCTGATGTAAAGATTGATGTAGTAGCTGATGGAAAAGTAATTGGGACAACCGACGGTAAAGACATCACTCTGAAAATAGATAACAGTTATAAATCTCTTGTCTTGAAATCTCAAGGGCATGGGGAGATTTTCTATTTCCTAAATACAGAAGGTGTTAGTACCGGAAATCTAAAAGAATCTGATTCTAGAATGTCTGTTAGAAGAAAGTATATTGATTTCAGAACCGGCAACCAAATAACAAATGGAAAGTTCTCGCAAGGGCAGCTAATTGTCTGTGAGATTACCCTCTCCGGAAAAGATAATTCTGCATACAATGTGGCAATTACAGATTTAATTCCATCGGGATTTGAAATTGAAAACCCGCGCCTTTCAACTTCTGCTGAATTGCAAAGTTATAAGAGCACAATGAACATACAGTACATGGATATTCGAGACGACAGATTGATTTTATTCACAAATTTACCGTGGAATAAACCGCAGGTGTTCTATTATATGCTTCGTGTTGTAAACAAAGGGCGTTTTAATTTGCCGGTAATTAACGCAGAAGCGATGTACGATCCGGAGTTTAATTCGACAAACGGAAGAGGAACTGTGAGAGTCTACTAACGCAAAACGTGTTTGCAGATTCAGATTCAAAATGCATTCTGGTATTTATTCGTCTCAAGGAATTAGATGTTTACAAAGAAATATAATTTCAAAAATATTGTTTGGATTATTGAATCAAGAGCAAGCTCTTTGCTTTATGTATCTTTAATTCTGCTGCTTGCTCTTGACTTGTTTTTCCCTCTGCCTGAGCAAAAGGAATTTTCGAAAGTTATCTATGCAAAAAACGGCTCGCTGCTATCGGCATATTTGACAAGAGATTCTAAATGGCGAATGAAATCAAGCATAGACGAAGTTACACCGGATTTGCTTACAGCAATTATTGAAAAGGAAGACAAGTGGTTTTACTGGCACTTTGGAATAAATCCAATTGCAGTTACCAGAGCTCTCTTACAAAACGTAAGTAGCGGAACACGCGTCTCCGGTGCTTCAACAATAACGATGCAACTTGCAAGAATGCTGGAGCCATCTTCCCGGACTTACGGAAAGAAATTCTTAGAGATGCTTCGTGCGTTCCAACTTGAATTACACTACAGCAAGCAGGAAATATTGGAAATGTATTTATCATTACTCCCATATGGAGGAAATATTGAGGGAATAAAATCCGCTTCATACGTTTATTTCAACCGGCCTCCCGATAAACTCAGTTTGTCGCAATCAATTCTACTCGCGGTTATTCCAAACGATCCTAATTCTTTTAGATTGGATAAAGACGCGGCAAAAGCTATTAAGATGAGAAACCTCTGGATTAAAAAATATGACGCCAACAATACATTCACTAAGCGTGATTTAATTGACGCAATGAACGAACCGGTTTCAGTAAGCCGTTTTCAAGTTAAAAATGAAGCGCCCCACTTCAGCAATTATATAGCGCAACATTTCAGCGGAGATAACATAAGAACCTCTCTGGATTTTCAGATTCAGAAAACGGCTGAACGGTTATTAAGCAATTATGTTAATCGTGTAAAATCCAAAAATGTTTCTAACGGGTCTCTGATTATAATTGATAACAAAACTAATTCTGTGGTTGGCTATTGCGGTTCTGCCGATTTTAATGATGTGGCTTCCTCCGGACAAGTTAATGGTGTGCTTGCTCTTCGCTCTCCCGGTTCAACTCTCAAACCTGCACTTTATACTTTGGCTTTCGATAACGGAATACTAACGCCTGAGATGAGATTACTTGATACTCCAACTGATATTAATGGCTACGAACCCGAAAATTATGATCAGAAATTTAATGGCGAGGTAAGCGCCAAATATGCTTTAGTAAACTCTTTAAACATTCCCGCTGTTAGGCTTCTACAAAATATTGGTTTGGAAAAATTTGTTTCTTTTCTTTCCAAAGCCGGATTTGCAGACATAGAAAAACAAAAACGGGATCTTGGACTTTCTGTAATTCTTGGCGGTTGCGGAATCAGATTAGAACAACTCGCAAAATTATTTGCTGCCTTAGCAAATAACGGGAAACTACAATCGCTTAATTATCTTACAGAAAATACAAATGATGAGAGCAATGGTATCAAACTGTTCTCTCCTTCTGCTTCCTACATAACAAGTCAAATTCTTAGTTCAAACGAGCGGCCAGATTTTCCTGCCGAATTTCTTTACACAACCAATCTTCCTAAGATCGCGTGGAAGACCGGGACTTCATATGGTAAACGCGATGCCTGGGCTGTTGGCTATAATCCAGATTATACAGTAGGCGTTTGGATGGGTAACTTTGACGGAACCGGCGCACCCGAGTTATCCGGCGCCGAAATGGCAGTGCCTCTTCTTTTCGAAATATTTAATGCGATAGATTATAAACCAAGAAAAAAATGGTTTGACAAACATAAGGATGTTTTAGAGAGAGATGTTTGCTCGGAAACCGGATTACTTCTTACGGAAAATTGTGAACACTATATAAAAGATTATTCTATTAAACGTGTTTCTCCTAAGACTAAGTGCAATCTCTACAAAAAATTTTATGTAGATGAAAAAGAAACAATCCAATATTGCCCTGAATGCTTACCGAACGAAGACTATAAAAAAGTGAATTACCCGATTTATAGTGCCGAACTAACTTTATGGTATTTGAAAAATAAAATTGTTTTCAAACGTCCACCTCCACACAATCCGGTGTGTCAAGCGAAACGGTCTGGCGATGGTCCGTTAATTCTTTCACCCTCTGCGGATTATGAATATTTTCTCGAAGAAAATTCTAAACAGCAAATACTTTTGCAAGCTGCTTCGGATGCTTCAGTTAAAACACAGTATTGGTATATCAACGATCAATTTTATAAAGCTTGCAAGCCTGGCGATAGAATTTTCTTCCAGCCTGAAGAAGGTATTTTGAGCATTACATGTATGGATGATGTTGGAAGAAAAACAAAAATTCTGACTAGGGTAATAATTTATTAGCGTATTTATCTCGCACGCGTTTAACAAATATATGTTCCGGAATTCACTGCGAATACTTCCAATGACTCTTCCTGCATATCCATTACGCTATGGTGCTAGATGCTAAGTAACAGCTTCACTTTCCGTGCAGTACGTAATGTTCATTTCGCATGAATCAATTTCTTTGTAATATTGACAAGAGTTTTAAGGAAAACACTAACTATCTATGTTGGGATTTTTGAAAATCTGCTCGGTAAAAATTCTCTTGGTATTTCTATTAACCGTTTTTAATTCAGTGGTTACTTCACAGGCTAATATAGTTCCATTAGATGGAGAACCGTTCATTCTCAAAAATTGGTTTATCACCAAAGACTCTCTTAAGGAAGGTAATCTAAAAATTCCTCCAGGAAAATTATGGACCCCTATCAGTAGCCACTCTTTGTCTGATTCCGGTAACTGGCTCATCAAAACAGAACTAATTATTCCAGATTCTTTCAGGAAAGAAAATTTACTTGGCATATTCGTTAAAAATATTATTTCATCTTATGAGATATTCTGGGATGGTAAAGAAATTGCTCAGAATGGTATTCTTGGTTCAAACCGCAACACCGAGCAACCGGGAGAATACTTTTTCAATATTCCTTTGTCGCAGAACATTACACATTCAGGTAAACATTCAATAATTATTCGAATTTCAAATCACCATGATGATTCCTTCTGGAAATGGTATTATGGAGGAATTGAAATCGGTTCATACGAATCCGGTCTATCAACCCAATACAAAACATATTTCCCGTCCTTCTTAATTATTGGTCTGCTTTCGGTATCATTTTTATTCAATATTTTTCTATACTTTGCAAGAAACCGGAAACTTGAACATCTGTTATTCAGTTTGATTTGTTTTGTTGTTCTTCTCGATTCAGTTGTATTTGTTGCACCTATTTATTTTAATGCTTCAACAACATTCAAATCCATCCCGTGGTCATGCTGCTTTTAAAACAAATCTTCTTATAGCGAATATTATAACTCAAATATGAAACCTTTTTCTTTGAGTTTATTATAGTTGTGTTTATCGAACTTGTACAAATAAGCAGCTCTAGTTTTACTGTTAGTTTCTTTTTCTTTCAGTTTTCTTATCAAATCCACTTTGTTGATTTTTTTTCTGAAGTTTCTTTTATCAAGATTTTTCCCGAGAATAGCTTCGTATAATTTTTGAAGCTGAGGAAGTGTGAACTTTTCCGGAAGCAGTTCAAACCCAATTGGCTTGTACCGAACACGAGTTCTCAGCTTGCTTAAAGCAATATCAATAATTTTTTGGTGATCGAAAGGAAGTTTCGGTAATTCATCAATCTTTACCCACTTAACTTCGGTTGTATCAACACCGGCGGAAAGAGAATAGTTTTCCGGACTGACAAGCGCGAAGTGTCCAATTGTAAAGACCCTCCAATTAGGAAAGCGATCAATACCATCAAATACGGCGATTTCTTCCAAATAGATATTGTTAATGCCGGTTGTTTCAAATAGAATTCTGCTGGCTGCTGCTTCAACAAGTTCTGTTTTCTTTATAAACCCACCGGGAAGAGCCCACTTTCCTTGATAAGGTTTTCTAGCACGTTTGATTAACAATATTTCTAGTGATGATTTTTCGAATCCGAAAATCACGCAATCAATTGAAACGTTCCGTATTACATCCTTCAGCTTGTGAGACATAGAACTTCCGTTTTTAATAATGCAATAATAATCTACTGCTTTTATAAGTCAAATGAAAAAAGTGTCTAAAAGACACTATTTAATTGTGATGTTTAACTTAAAAAGTGTAGTTTGTACACCATAAACATAAAGTGTGAGGAATTTTAATGTATTCGCTGGGTTTTGATATTGGAAGTTCTTCAATTAAAGCCTCCATTCTCGATGCTGATAACGGAACAGTAGTCGCGGAAGGTTTTTATCCTAAAGAAGAAATGACCATTGATTCACCACAGCCTGGATTTGCAGAGCAAAATCCGGAAACGTGGTGGGAGTATTCAAAACTTCTGCTTAAGCAGCTGCTGAAAGATAAAAATGTTGACGGCCAAAAAATCAAGTCAATAGGCATCTCTTATCAAATGCACGGACTGGTTTTAGTTGATAAAGAGCAGAATGTTTTGCGACCATCTATTATATGGTGTGATAGCCGCGCGGTAAATATTGGTAACGATGCTTTTAGGGCAATTGGCGAAGACTACTGCTTGGGACACTTATTAAACTCTCCGGGAAATTTTACAGCTTCAAAACTAGCGTGGGTAAAACAAAATGAGCCGGAAGTATTTAACAAGATTTATAAGTTCATGTTGCCGGGCGATTATATTGCGATGAAGCTTACGGGTCATATTTCAACAACCATTTCCGGTTTATCAGAAGGAATTTTCTGGGACTTTACGGAAAATAAAATCTCCGAAAAAGTGTTGGAACAATATGGAATTCCAAACTCATTTATACCCGAAATACATCCTACATTTTCCGTGCAGGGGAAAATAAAAAGTTCTATAGCTGATGAGCTTGGAATTGCTAAAGATGCCGTAGTTTCTTACCGTGCGGGGGATCAGCCAAATAATGCTTTCTCTCTAAATGTATTAAATGCCGGAGAAGTTGCCGCTACTGCCGGAACTTCCGGTGTGGTTTACGGAGTGATAGATCAAGTTAATTATGATGAGTTAAGCCGAGTAAATCAATTTGCACATTTAAATCATGCCCGTGATAAAATTAGTCTTGGCGTTTTACTTTGTATCAATGGTACAGGAATCCAAAACTCATGGCTGCGTAAGAACTTTGCATCAACGCTATCTTATAATGAAATTAACCAGCTTGCGTCAAAAATTTCAATCGGTTCAGAGGGTGTCTCAGTTCTTCCTTTTGGTAACGGCGCTGAACGAGTTTTGCAAAACAAAAACATCGGCAGTCAAATTTCCGGATTGGATTTTAATCGCCATAATCATGCACATGTGTTCCGCGCAGCTCAAGAGGGAATCGTGTTCACATTCAAATATGGTGTTGATATTATGAAGGAAATGGGACTTAACATAAATGTCATTCGCGCCGGGAAAGGGAATATGTTTTTGAGTGAAATCTTTCGCGAAACACTTGCTAATATAACGGGTGCGTCTATAGAACTTTATGAAACAGACGGAGCGCAGGGTGCCGCAAGAGGCGCCGCAGTTGGCTGCGGAGCGTATTCATCATTTGAAGAAGCGTTTGTTTCACTAAAAAAACTTGAAATTATAAATCCAAAGAAAGAATTAATAAGCGTAACGGAAGCGGCATATTCAAAATGGCTTTCTACTCTTGAAAAAGCATTGCAATAAATCATATAAAATTAGAGGTAAATATGAGTTACTTAGTTGGTGAAAAAGAATATTTCAAAGGGATTGGAAAAATTCGGTATGAAGGTGCCGAATCAAAAAACCACTTGGCTTACAAATGGTATGATGAAAATAAAGTCGTTTTCGGAAAAAGCATGAAAGATTATTTCCGCTTTGCCGTTGCTTACTGGCATTCGTTATGTGGAACCGGCGGAGATCCGTTTGGACCTGGAACGAAAAGATTAGAATGGAATGAAAGCAGCGATGCAGTTGCGCGTGGCAAACAGAAAATGGATGCTGCTTTTGAGCTTATCACAAAACTTGGCATTCCTTATTACTGTTTCCACGATAATGATGTTGTTGATGAAGGCGATTCAATTGCTGAGACTGATAAACGTATGCAAGCTATTGTAGAATATGCAAAGGAAAAACAAAAAGCATCGGGCGTTAAATTATTGTGGGGAACAGCAAATTTGTTTTCACATCCACGTTATATGAATGGCGCAGCAACCAATCCGGATTTTAATGTTGTTGCGTTTGCCGCAACTCAAGTTAAACGTGCTTTGGATGCAACTATTGCACTCGGCGGCGAGAATTATGTTTTCTGGGGCGGACGTGAAGGTTATATGTCCTTATTAAACACGAACATGAAACGTGAGAAAGATAATCTCGGAAGATTTTTAGGAATGGCAAGAGATTACGCTCGGTCACAGGGCTTCACGGGAACATTCTTGATTGAACCCAAACCAATGGAACCATCTAAACATCAGTATGATTTTGATACTGAAACAGTAATTGGTTTCTTGCATCATTACGGTTTAGAAAAAGATTTCAAATTGAACATAGAAGTAAACCATGCAACGCTTGCCGGGCATACATTCCAGCATGAAATTCAATGCGCAGTTGATGCCGGAATGTTTGGCAGCATAGATGCTAACCGCGGTGATTATCAAAATGGCTGGGATACAGATCAATTTCCAATTAATATTTATGAATTAGTTGAAACAATGTTGATAATTGCAGAAGCCGGCGGATTTGGAAAAGGGGGCGTTAATTTCGATGCAAAGGTTAGAAGGAACTCAACGGATCCGGAAGATTTATTTATTGCTCACATTGCAGGAATGGATGTGTTTGCAAGATCATTGATCATTGCTGAGAAAATCTTAACTCAATCCGATTACACAAAAATGCGAGCAAACAGATATGCTTCGTTTGATAACGGAGACGGCGCAACATTTGAAAGCGGCAAGCTAGGATTAGTTGATTTATGTAACATAGCGGCTAAGAATGGGGAACCGAAACAGCTCAGCGGTAAACAGGAAATGTTTGAACAGTTGATCAATATGTACATATAACGATTGATGCGGGACTGAATTTTTACAGTCCCGCTTTTTAGTGCAAGCGTAAGTTGATTGCACAGTTAATAAGTATGAAATAGTATATTTGCAAAAACCGAAATGAAGTTCTGTTGGAAATTCAAATTAACTTCGTTTTAACATGCTGGCGAAATAATAATTGTATCGGTAGTCTATGACTAAAATTATTTACAGACGTGAACAAAACTTCCAACCGGATTTTGAAAATATTTGTAAAGTTTTTCAGCATAAAACTCCAAATCGTCCTACATTATTTGAATTCGCGCTTAACGATGAATTAGTCTCGAAGCTATCCGGTCTTCAATATTTTGATACAAGTGATAGATTAGCGCAGTTTACCAGAATTATATCTGCCTTTAATAACGCCGGTTATGATTATGCTACAATTTCCGGTTGGCGTACAAAAACCTTAAAATTTCCAAAATCTGAAAGCGAAAAAAAAGAAAGCGTATCGCAAAATGCGGGGTGTATGATTACCGACAGAAATAGTTTTGAAAAGTATGAATGGCCTAATCCAGATGAGGGCGATTACGATTTATATAGAGATCTTAAAATTTATCTTCCGCACGGAATGAAGTTAATTGCAAGCGGAAATGGCGGCATACTGGAAAATGTGATTGATATAGTAGGCTTTGAAAATTTATGCATTATGTCTTTGATGGAAGAAGAACTAACGGCAGAAATATTTGATTCTGTCGGATCAAGATTTTTGCGCTTTTACGAAATTGTTGCGCCGATTGAAACTATTGGAGCTTGTATCGTTAATGATGACTGGGGTTTTAAGAATCAGACTATGCTTTCGCCGGAGATGCTGAGAAAATGGGTTTTTCCATGGCATAAGAAAATTGTTGAAGCAATACACGATGCCGGTAAGTTTGCGATACTTCATTCGTGCGGACAACTAAAAGATGTAATGGATGACGTTATTTATGATATGCGTTACGATGCAAAGCATTCGTTCGAAGATTTAATTACTCCGGTTGAAGAAGCCTATAAACTGTGGAGTTCTAAAATTGCAATACTTGGAGGTATTGATTTGGATTTTCTAGCGCGAAGTTCAAAAGGAGATATTTCAAAACGCTCCCGTAATATGTTGGAAGTAAGCCGGGAAAAAGGAGGATATGCGCTAGGTTCGGGTAACAGTATCCCGAATTATATTCCCGATGAAAATTATCTAGCAATGATTTCGGTTGTTAACTAGCTAATAATATTTGAATTAAATAAAAATAAGTGAGGAAAATATGACTGTTCTACAAACTTTAGACTGGCTAGTTATCGCTGGTTATTTCGCAATTGTCTTAGGTTTGGCGTGGTGGGTAATGAAGAAACAACAAAAAACATCAACTGATTATTTCTTAGCCGGCAGACACTTAGGTTGGTTTGTGGTTGGTGCGTCAATTTTTGCTTCTAACATTGGTTCCGAGCATTTGGTTGGTCTAGCAGGTTCGGGCGCTACAGATGGTGTAGCTATGGCGCATTACGAACTTCATGCATGGTGCCTGCTGATTTTGGGATGGGTAATGGTTCCTTTTTATATGCGCTCAAAAGTTTTTACCATGCCGGAATTTTTGGAAAGAAGATTTAATCCAAGAGCAAGAACGGTGCTCTCGGCAATCTCGTTAGTGGCTTATGTATTAACAAAAATTGCAGTTGGTGTATTTGCCGGTGGTGTGGTTTTTTCGGTTTTGTTACCCGAGATGAATTTTATGGGAATGGATAGTTTTTGGATTGGTTCAATCCTGGTAATTGTTATTACCGGGCTTTATACAGTAGTAGGCGGAATGACTGCTGTAGCTTATACGGAAGCGCTTCAAACTATCATTCTAATTATTGGATCTGCTTTAGTTACATTTTTTGGACTAGAAGCTTTGGGCGGTTGGGGAGAATTAAAATCAATAGTTGGTAGTGAAATGTTCAACTTGTGGAAGCCTTTAGTTCCAAATGGAGTAGAAGGAACATGGGCGCCGGTAAAAGAAGTTGGAAGAATGGCGTGGTATTTCAATGATAATTATCCATGGATAGGAATGTTGTTTGCCGCGCCTATTATAGGATTGTGGTATTGGACAACTGATCAGTACATTGTTCAGAGAACATTATCCGCTCCAAATGAAACCGAAGCGCGTCGTGGTTCAATCGCCGCATCATTCTTCAAATTATTGCCGGTTTTCATTTTCATCATACCCGGTATAATAAGTTATGCTCTGGCAGTAAGCGGAAAAATTCCGGCGCTTCAATCACAATTAATTGGCGCTGATGGAAAAATAATTAGAGACAACGCGCAACAAGCCTTTCCCTTAATGGTAGCATATGTATTGCCCGTTGGCGTTAGAGGTATGGTTGTAGCTGGTTTACTGGCTGCGTTAATGAGTTCTCTCGCCGGAGTTTTCAATGCTTGTTCAACTCTTTTCACAATAGATTTCTATCAAAAATTAAGACCAAACGTTTCGCAAGAAAAATTAGTTTGGGTTGGTAGAGTAGCAACGGTAGTGATGGTAATTATAGGATTAATGTGGCTTCCGGTTATTCGTGGCGGCAAAGGGTTGTATGATTATCTTCAAGGAATACAAGCATATTTAGCTCCACCAATCTTTGTTGTTTTCTTTGCCGGAGTATTTCATAAAAGATTGAATGCAAAAGGTGCGCTTGCTGCACTTTACACCGGATTCGCTCTTGGACTAATACGATTAGCGATAGATACACCGGTAAAACTTGTTAAAGGATTTTCATATTCGGAAGGCTCATTGTTATGGATTATTAATAATATTTTCTTCCAATACTATGGGTTGTTGATATTCATTGTAAGCTTAATAGTTATGGTTGTTGTTAGTTATATGAGTGAAGTACCGGACTACGCCAAAATATCCGGATTAACATTTGGGACAAGAACAGATGAACAGAAAAAAACAACTCGCGAAAGCTGGAGTGCAATTGATGTTATTGCTTCCGGAATTGTTCTTGCTTTAATTTTAATTGCGTACATCTATTTCTCCGGTTAATATTTTGAAATGATCATGAAGGATAAAATGAGTAAATACGCAGTTGGATTAGACTTTGGTACTAATTCTTGCCGTGCGCTGATTGTAAATGTAGAGAACGGAAACGAACTAGCCTCGCATGTATTTTCATATCCAACCGGAGAAGCGGGAGTTATTGTTGATGATAAAAATCCAAATCTGGCTAGGCAAAATCCCGCCGACTATCTGGAAGGAATTGAAGTAACGATTAGACATGCAATTTCAAAAGCAAAAGTTGCTGATCAGAGATTTGATTCTATGGACATAATAGGAATTGGTGTTGATACAACCGGAAGCAGTCCAATGCCGGTAGATGAACAAGGCGATGCGTTATGCTTCAAGGAAGAGTTTAAAAATAATCCAGCAGCTTATGTTTGGCTCTGGAAAGATCACACAAGCTATCAAGAAGCGGCGCAGATTACTGAACTCGCCGCTAAAATTCGTCCTCAATTCCTTGCGAAGATAGGAGGAGCTTATTCATCGGAATGGTGGTGGAGTAAAATTCTTCATTGCAAAAATGTTGCTCCGGAAGTTTACAACAATGCTTTTAGTTGGGTAGAAATCTGCGATTGGATTCCAGCTAATCTTGTGGGCAACTTAAATCCGGCTAACATTAGAAGGAGTATTTGCGCTGCCGGACATAAGGCAATGTTTAATGATTCTTGGAACGGTTTGCCGGATAAGGAATTTTTAGATGAACTTTCTTCCGGATTAGGCAAGCTTAGAGATCGCTTATTCCCGCAGGCTTATTCCGCGGAACAAAAGATCGGAAATCTTTCCGCTGAATGGGCAGAGAAACTTGGGCTTTCAACAAATGTTGCAGTAGCTGTTGGCGCATTTGATGCGCACATGGGCGCTGTTGGTGCCGGAGTTAAAGAGGGAACACTTGTAAAAATTCTCGGCACAAGTACATGCGATATTATGATTTCTCCGAAAGGGAAAAATCTTAATGATATTCCCGGCGTTTGCGGAATTGTGGATGGCTCTGTAATGAATAATTACTTTGGAATTGAAGCCGGGCAATCCGCTGTTGGTGATATATTTTTGTGGTTTGTTAACAATCTTGTTCCGGAAAGCTATGGCAAAACACAAGAAGAAAAATTTAATAATCTTGAGAAGGAAGCTTCAAAACTAAAACCGGGTGAAACCGGTTTGCTTGCTCTCGATTGGAATAACGGTAACAGAACAATTCTTGTTGATGTTCGCTTGGGCGGATTACTTCTCGGACAAACGCTCTACACACAGCCGCACGAAATTTACCGTGCTTTGATAGAAGCAACAGCATTCGGCGCGCTGGCAATAATTGATAGAATTGAAGAGTATGGAGTTCCAATTAAAGAAGTTGTCAACTGCGGCGGACTCGCGAGTAAAAATCCATTGCTGATGCAGATTTATGCGGATATTACAAACCGACCGATGAAGATTTCCAAAAGTGATCAAACTCCCGCGCTTGGCGCGGCAATGTTTTCTGCTGTTGCTGCGGGTAAAAATAGCGGCGGTTATAATTCTATTGAAGAAGCGCAAAAATGTATGACCGGAACAACCAGTGTTTTTAATCCTATTCATGAAAATGTTGATGTATATAAAAAACTTTACAAATTATATAAACAAATGCATGATGGCTTCGGCACAAAGGAATGGAACGGCGGCATGTATAATGTTATGAAAGAGTTGCTGAACATTCGTGATGAAGTGAGAAGGAGTAAATGATGCTAGAAAAACTTAAAGAAGAAGTTTTACAAGCGAATTTAGACCTTGTTAAATATGGATTGGTAGTTCTAACTTGGGGAAACGTAAGTGGAATTGACCGTGAGAAAAATCTTATTGTTATAAAACCAAGCGGTGTTGATTACGACAAGCTTACTCTTAATGATATGGTAGTTGTTGATATGAACGGTAATATTGTTGAAAGTGATAAGAGACCTTCTTCCGATACGCCGACTCACCTAGAACTTTACAAAGCGTTTCCTAAAATTAGTGGAATTACTCACACACACAGCAAATACGCAACAATGTTCGCGCAAGCTAATAGTGAAATTCCATGTTTGGGAACAACACACGCAGACCATTTTTATGGCTCCATCCCGATAACGCGTTTCCTTCATAAAAAAGAAGTTGAAGAAGGATATGAATTCAATACCGGCAAAATTATTGTTGAATGTTTCAGAAAGCTTGATCCAATAGCAACTCCCGGTGTGCTGGTTGCCGGACACGCGCCTTTCGCATTTGGAAAAAGTGCATCAGAATCTGTTAGAAATGCTTTTATCCTCGAACGTGTTGCTGAAATGGCGCTTGGAACATTTCAAATTGATCAAGAGGCTCAGTCTCTTCCAAATTACATTTTAGAAAAACACTATCAAAGAAAGCACGGTCCAAATTCTTATTACGGACAAGACAAAAAATAATATCGCATAAAGGAAACGAGATGATAGACTTAAAAAATTATGAAGTTTGGTTCGCAACAGGAAGTCAGCATTTGTATGGACCGAAAACTTTGCAGCAAGTGGCAGAAAATTCTCAAGCAATAGTTGATGGATTGAACAGCTCAAACCGTGTGCCTGTAAAAGTCGTTTTCAAACCGGTATTAACTACGCCGGAATCAATCACCACACTTTTGACGCAAGCAAACTCTTCCTCAAAATGCATCGGCTTAATCACATGGATGCACACATTCTCTCCGGCTAAAATGTGGATTAGCGGATTGAAAATTTTACAAAAGCCGTTTTTGCATCTTCACACACAATTTAACCGTGATATCCCGTGGAACTCGATTGACATGGATTTTATGAATCTCAATCAATCCGCGCACGGCGACCGCGAGTTTGGTTTTATCTGCACTAGAATGAAGAAGGCGAGAAAAGTTGTTGTTGGGCACTGGCAAGATGAAAACATTCAAAACCAAATTGCGCAATGGCAGAGAGTTGCTCTAGCATGGGCAGAAACGCAATCTTTAAAAGTTGCCCGCTTCGGTGATAACATGCGCTTTGTTGCTGTAACCGAAGGAGATAAAGTTGAATCTGAAATTCAGTTCGGTTACTCCGTTAATGGTTTTGGTGTCGGCGATTTGGTAAAAGTTGTAAACTCTGTTAGCGATAAAGAAATAAATCAGCTTGTTGATTTGTACTTTACAACTTATGATGTTGCTAAAGAAGCTCAAAAAGGTGGAGCCAAATTTGATAACTTGCGCGAGACTGCCAGAATTGAATTAGGTATGCGTAAGTTTTTGGAGACCGGCGGATTCAAAGCCTTTACTACAACGTTTGAAGATTTACACGGATTAAAACAATTGCCCGGACTTGCGGTTCAAAGGTTGATGGCTGATGGTTACGGATTTGGCGCGGAAGGAGATTGGAAAACCGCCGCATTATTACGCGCGGCTAAAGTTATGTCTGTTGGTTTGCAGGGCGGTACATCATTCATGGAAGATTATACTTACCACATGAACCCCGCCGGAATGCAAGTTCTAGGCGCGCATATGCTTGAAGTTTGCTCTTCTATTGCTTCAGATAAACCACGATTGGAAGTTCATCAATTAGGAATTGGCGGAAAAGATGATCCGCCAAGATTAGTATTCAACGTTCCAACCGGTCTAGCATTGAACGCATCGTTAATACACATGGGTAACCGTTTTAGATTAATTGTTAACGAAGTAGATGTAGTTAAACCGGAACATGATTTGCCTAAACTTCCGGTAGCGAGAGCTCTTTGGGTTCCAAAACCAAATCTGCAAATCGGCGCTGCCGCGTGGATTCTCGCCGGCGGTGCTCATCATACTGTTTTCAGTCAAGCTATTACTCCTGAATACTTTGAAGACTTTGCCGAGATTGCAGGAATTGAATATGTGTTAATTGATAGTTCGACAAATCTCCGCGACTTCAAAAAAGAACTGAGATGGAATGAATTATATTATTAACTCACCTTACGCAAAAAGTTTTATCTCGGCGTAACTCAGTGACTCCTCTGTGGCACTCTGTGTAAAAAAAATAGAAATATCACAAAGAAACACAGAGCAAATACAGAGATTCACAGAGAAAAGATATTCATTCTGAATCTTGTATCCTTGAGGCTTGCTGAACTTCTTTGAGTAGGAGAGCTTCCTAAACTCCCCCCTTTATTTTCTCCCTTGATTAACAAAAAGCCAATTGCTAAGTTGCAAACAGCAACGGGGTTCCATTCTAACAACTTCTGGGGGAACCGAAAAAGAGACAAGTACGAATTACGATTTATGAATTACGAAGTAACGCCAAATAGATTTTCTTTGAATGAATTATAAACGTGTGTGCTTGTCCGCCGTTTGCTTGCGGAATGGCAAGAACTTTAAAGCGATTACAAATAAAAACTAAATAAATGCCGGTAGATATGACGCATAATGTGGCCTCAGTCTGGCGGGATAATTAATAGTTATAACAAATTAAATTGAAGAGTTATGTATGGAACAAAGAGTAATGAATTATTTTTCCCTAGGAGGAAGTGTTGCAAGTATTATTGCGTTATTGATAGTGCTAATCGAAAAAAGTTCTGATAATCCTCAACTTGTTATTTGGAAAATAATATTAGGTCTAATATGCATATTATTTATGGGTGGTGTCTGTGTATATATTTATGATTTGTTAAAAGCTGTCTGGATCAATTCAAACTTTACGCTTAAAAAGAAAGCCGCATTAACTACACTTGATGTTTCTATTGGCCTTATATTAATTGCAATAGCTTTAGATGCAGTTTTGGCAATAGTTGAATGGAGAGTTTGGTTGTATGATATTGTTAGTTTTTTTTGTCCGGTTAATAAAAAATTTGTTTTAATTGGTATAACAAACACCTCAACAGCGACCGCCTCTTCTGTGCGGTCGTTTGATGAGGTTATAGAGCTTGGATTTTCAATGTAAGTTATTCTTATAAATATGATTGCAATACTAAACTGATTAATAAATACAAAGTTGCGTTGGCAAATCTTAGCCGTTTTGTTTAGGGCGGCGCGTTAGGCGCAACGCTGTTATGCCTTTGAAAAATATTGGAGATGAATATGAAATATCTAGAACCGAAACCCGAAATATTACGGATAGAAGAATTGGTTATAAAGGTCAAACAAGGAGATATCAAGCTTCCTAAATTTCAAAGACCATTCGTTTGGAACCGCGATGACATTATTAAATTATTAGATAGTATATATAATGGTTACCCAATCGGCAGTATTCTTCTTTGGCTTACATTTCAACAATTAGCAAGTGAGAACAAAATTGGTGATTTACATATAAATGAAAGACCTGATGAATATCCAACTAACTATCTATTAGATGGCCAACAAAGATTGTCAACATTGTGTGGTACTTTATTCTATGATGGAATTAACAAAGACAGCCAATGGAATGTAGTGTTTGATGTTGAAACAGAAACATTTCTTTATCCAGAGGATGAAGAAAAAATTAATTACTTCCCATTAAATAAACTGATTGATACTACAAGTTTTATTAATCAATGCAAAGCTTTTGAAGCTTCAAAACACAAAATACCATATACTCGAAATGCCGAAAAATTACTAAAATCAATCAAGGATTATAAGGTTGCTGCAGTTACAATCGGAGATATGAGTTTAGATGAAGTGGCCCCAATCTTTGAAAGAATAAATAGTTCTGGGCGTCAATTAACTATGGTAGATCTAATGAGAGCAGCTACTTGGAAAGGTGGATTTGATCTAAATGATGCCATTAATTCAGTAAGAGAGGCCTGTGAGTCAAAATATTTTTATGACATCCCCGATACACACATACTAAGAAATATTTCGGCTTGTGCTGGTTTAGGTATTCATAAAGAAGGAATTGAAAAACTTCGTGATCGTTCTTCTTCAGAACTCAAAATTGCATCTGATAATTGCACTGAAGCATACAAATTGGCTGTTGATTTTTTGTCAACAGAACTTCCCCTTACTTCTATAGCATATTTGCCCTATAGTTTGCAATTAACTCTTCTTGTTGAGTTTTTTAATATCAACAAACATCCTAATAAATCCACAAGGAATAAGTTGATAAAATGGTTCTGGAAGACATCCTTTTCTAAATATTTTGGTATTGCTAATACAGCATTAATTACGCAATCCTTGGATAATATTAGACTTTTTGCCAAAGGTAAAAAGGATGACTTTGTTATTGAGAAAGAATTTCGCGAAGATACATTCTTAAACGACACCTTTATGCTTAACAAAGCAACAAGCAAAGTCTTTGCTCTTTTACTAGCTGATAATAAACCCAACAGTTTATTAAGCGGTGCTGTTATAGACATTGGGAAGGCACTTGCCCTAATAAACCGTTTAGAATATCATCATATCTTTCCAAAAGCCTATTTAAAAACAGAAGGATATACGAAAGATGAGTATGATATCCATCTTAATATCTGTATGCTCAACTTAACCAACAATCGCGAAATATCTGATAAGAAGCCATCCGAATATTTTCCTGAAATAAAAAGAAGATTGGGAGATAATTTGGAATCAGTTTTGCTTTCTAATTATTTGGATATGGAATGTTTCGAGCACGCATTAGTAAATGATTTTGAAGCATTTGCTTATCACAGGGCAGAATTATTATCGAACAAAATAGAAGCATTAATTAGCTAAGGCATTATCAGCCGCTCAACGGGTGCTGTGTCTTTCAGTATGGCTTTTGTCTAATAATAAAATAGTAGTTGTAATGTAAGTTGTTTACCAGAAGGGGTGCCTTCGGCATAAGAAACATTTTTATAAATAAAAGAGGTTGCAGTTAATTGGCATTGCTGTTCATGGTGGCGGGATAGACGCAAAGTCGTTATTCGTACCGGGAGAAAGATGGGAATATATTTTAGGAATCTTACTTTTATTGTAATTGTGTTATCAATTATCTCATGCAAAAAAGATAACATTGTAGAATCAACACAATCAGATTATTTCCCAATACATGTAGGCGCAATTATCAAATACAAATACACTTCTTCAGCATCTAGTATTGTATATACGTTTCATGATGAGGGAGAAGCTGTATGGAATATCTCTTCGGTAAAAGACGTTGATGGTTCTTTTATTTATTCTGCTACAGAAACCAAAACTCTTATGTCTTCAACTAATGGCGCCACCCCAATTCGTCGTGAGGTGAAGCTGTCATTTGAAATAATTGAAGATAAATCAGCGTTAGTTACATTAAAAGGATTAATTAATATTTCTTTCAATAGATATAAGAATGATGATAAGTTGAATGGCAATAAAATTATTATCCCCGAAGGGGGATACGTTGATTTTGAAAATAATCTCGGTATTACAAAAATATTTCGAATTGGTAATAGGTGGTCAGAAACTTATGAATTGGTTAGGTGAATATGTATAACACGCGTCTATCCCATCTGCCCCGCAAAAAGAGCGGGGCTGATTTAACAAATACATCGTTAAACTCAGTACATGTTTTCGCGGATTATTTATTTGAAGAATTACTTTTGAGACGCCCTCTTTTTTTAATAACCGGCAAATAAAGAAGTATATCTTTTCCGTGATTTCTTATTACCGATTGCAATTGTTAAAGCTTGTTTTGAACCGATAAGAATCATCATATCTTTTGCACGAGTCACAGCAGTATATAATAAATTTCTTTGAAGCATTACATAGTGTGCCGTTGTTATTGGCATTACAACACATGGATATTCTGAACCTTGCGACTTGTGTACTGTTATAGCATAAGATAGAGCAATATCGTCAAGCTCAGAAAATTGATAGGGGACAAGCTTGTTGCCAAACTCAACTTCAAGTTTCTGATTCTCATTGTCAATCTTTGTGATTATTCCAATATCGCCGTTGTAAATATCTTTATCATAATTGTTTCTTAACTGAATTACCTTATCTCCGAGCTTCAATAGCTTATCACCTCTGCTTAGGAAAATATCACTGTTATTCAGAATACTTTGCTGAACTGAGTTGAGATTATCTACTCCGGTTTCCCCCTTGTACATTGGTGTGAGAACTTGAATATCCTTTACCGGATCAAATCCATATTTCTCCGGCAACCTTTTTGTGCAGAGGTCAATAATCAGTTCCGGGATTTTAGCTGTATCTGCTTCGTGTATAAAGTAAAAATCGGATAAGGCTCCGTTTGAGAAGACCGGCAGTTCACCTTTATTTATTCTGTGAGCGTTGACTACTATTTGGCTTTCTTCTGCTTGCCGAAAAATTTTGGTTAACATTGCAGTAGGTATCTTCCCCGATTCTATCAGATCATGCAAAATATTGCCGCAGCCTACAGATGGTAGCTGGTCAACATCTCCGACTAAAATAAGTGTTGTTTCATTATCTAATGCGGCAAGCAAATGATGCATTAGTATTGTATCTATCATTGATACTTCATCAACAACTAAAAGGTCGGCATTAAGCGGTTCGTTTTCATTTACCATGAAGAAATTGTCTTTGGGATTATACTCAAGTAACCGGTGAATGGTTTTTGCCTCCATCCCAATTACTTCACTCATTCTCTTTGCGGCTCTTCCGGTAGGTGCCGCAAGCATAATTTTTTTTCCAAGCTGCTTGTGAGAATCAATGATGCCCTTTAGTGCTGTAGTTTTGCCGGTTCCGGGACCACCGGTGAGTATCAGAATCTTATGTAGTAACGAATTGCGTATTGCTTCCAGCTGTTCTTCCGAATAAAAATCTGTTCTAAGTTTTATACTATCTAATTGTGCCTGCGATAGCTTGCAGCTAGTACTAAGTAGAACATTTATTTTATTCTCTATACTCCTTTCAGCATGATAATAGTAAGTGAGATAAATGTTATCGCCAATTATTTTTATGAGTCCATCATCTTCCATTTCACGGAAGAATAAAAGCGAGTCAGATAAATCCACTTCTATAAGTTCGAAACATTTCTGCACTAATTCCTTAAGCGGTAGAAATACATGCCCATCATTTGCCGCGTTATTTAGCGAGTACAATATTCCGGATTTTAATCTGTATGGATGTTCATCGGTAAAGCCAACGCTCTTACCAATCTTATCGGCAGTTCTAAAACCTATTCCCCAAATGTCATAAGTTAATTGATATGGATTCTCTTGTACTTTCCGAATCGAGTTTCTGCCGTAAACTTGAAATATCTTCATTGCATATGCTGGTGAAATATCGAAGGATTGCAGATAAATCATTACATCCTTTACAGCTTTTTGCTCGTCCCAAGACTTTTTTATTAATTCAAGTTTTTTCTTTCCAATTCCTTCAACTTCAAGAAGTCTGCTCGAATCATTATCTAGAATTTCCAGTGTTTCTTCATGAAATACTTCTACTATTTTTTCAGCTGTAGCCGGTCCTACCCCTTTAATTAATCCGGAACCCAAATATTTTATGATACCGTCGGTAGTGGTAGGAAGTACTATTGAGTAGGATTCTACCTTAAACTGCTGTCCGAATTTTGGATGCGTCTCAAACTCGCCGGTTAGTTTTAGCTTTTCTCCAACCTTAATGTTGGATAGAATTCCTACTGCTTTCAACCCATTAGATAAGGCAGCTACACTATAACCGTTAGTTTCGTTTCTATATATGAATGATTCTAAGATTGCTTCAATAATCATTTAACAACTTTTAGGATTAAATATTAATGGGAAAGATAATCAAGGAACTGAAGAGAAACGAAATAAGAGTTGTCCAATTATTTATTAGTATCAAAGGCTAATCGATCATCCGCAAAAAAGTAAAACATCTAATCCGCTGTTCATCGTCAAATTTTAGTCTTGTAACCGGTTGTGTAAATTAAAATTCGAGGACACAAAAAGTTTCACTAGAATAATTTTTTCGGGTTTGATTAATCAAACCCCTACCACTACGTTCACTTTCTCTATTCCGGCAATTCTTTATCTAGCCATAAATATTCTTGCTTTGCCGAATTACTCTTAGGTCACTCACTATTTTCGGTTATCTATATTATGGCGCAACGATCTTTTTCTTTTTCTCCCTCCGTTACCTTATTCACAGTGCAATGCGCCGACACTTTAAATTATTTTTGAGTTGACAGAAACTTCCTTTTTATCATATATTATGTATGACATATAACGTATTCTATGTTACAAATTTGATTGATTTGGACTTAAAATCAAACTAAACGGGAAAGAAAAAATGTTTACTCCAGTCGGAAACAAAGAATTACTAAGTATTCGCGTTGCAGATGAGATTGAGGACGCAATCCACACTGGCAAAATTCAAATCGGGGCAAAGCTTCCTTCTGAATTTGAGCTGTGTGGACAATTTGGTGTCAGTCGTACTGCTGTGCGGGAAGCACTTAGAATGTTAAGTGCAAAAGGAATGATATCAATCGAAAAAGGAAGAGGCATTTTTGTGAGGGGACTAACCTCTAAAAATGTAACCGATCCCATGCACAGTTATCTTAAAACAAAAGTTGGCGCATCATACATTATAGATATAATTGAAGCAAGGCAATTTATGGAGCCGGAAATTGCCCGGGTTGCCGCATCAAGCCGTAACGATGGTGATCTGGAAAAACTCCGTAAAGACATTGAAGCTATGAAAGCTTTCGTTGGGGAACCGGCAGACTGGGCACGGCTCGATATGAATTTTCATCTTAACATCGCACACGCCACTCAAAACAATCTACTTCCTTTAATGCTTAAGCCGGTTTTTAGATTAATGCCGGAGATAAAATCCAAAATCATGTCGGATGTTCCTGAAGCCAGAGAATCTGCTATTATATGGCACTCCAAGATTTTGCAAGCAATTGTAAATGGAGATCCTGAGCAGGCATACAGTGAAATGAAGCAGCACTTAGTTATTGCCAGAGAACATGCCGAGAGAATGATGAAAGTTGAAGGAATGATAGATACAAGCGAGCCAAAGAAAAACACTAACTGATCAGCAAAAAATAGATTTAGTTCTAGTAAGAAGGAAAAGCAAAAAAACTAAATACAACTGTACTTAATAGGCGTAACCAGATTTGTACCGGACTCCAACTATTAAAGTAAGTAGAGGAACGAAACTTAAAAGGATTGAAATGTCCGTAAAACATTTCTCAATTGAAAGATTTCAAATGCAATATTAGGAGTAAATCACTAATGAGAAAATCATTCTTATTCGTTTACCTATTAATTCTTCTGACCGTTCACGTTAGTTTAGTTTTTGCCGGTGAGACAGGAAAGATAGCAGGCAAAGCAATCGATAAGGGAACCAAAGAGCCACTCTTTGGCGCCACGATTGTAGTTGTTTCCAAATGGGAAGATGGTGTGGAGAAGAAAGTTACCGAAATGCGTGGCGCATTAACTGACGGGGAAGGTGAATACTTCATCCTTAATGTTGCGCCCGGAGTTTACAGTGTTAAAGCTTCTTACATCGGTTACCGGAACGAAATAATTACACAGGTTAGAGTTGATGTTGATAAAACGACTGTGGTTCATTTCGCCTTAGACTCTGAAGCAATTGAAGGACGGGAAGTTGTTGTTACTGCTTTTAGTCCTAAGACAGTTGAAAGAGATATTACTGCAACAAAGCAAGTTTATAATGTTGCAGATGTGCAGAATATAGCCGGCGTTGCATCACTATCAGATATTCTTGAGCTGCAAGCAGATGTTGTTGATGACCACTTCCGCGGCGGTAGAGTTGGTGAATCACTTTATCTAATAGGCGGCGGCTCTATTGTTAATCCGTTAAATAATTCTCGTGCATTTTCTCCAATCGTAACCGGACTTCAACAAGTAGAAGTTTACACTTCGGGATTTAGTGCTGAGTATGGTAATGCACAATCCGGCGTTGTTAATATGGTTGCTCGTGAAGGTGGCGAAACGTGGGAAACAAGAATGGAAGGTTCAACTACTCCTCCATACTACAAATCTTTTGGCGGTTCTGTTTATTCTCCCGATAATCTTGATTTCTATAGGATGCTTCAAGATACAAAGACCTGGCTAATGGAAAATCCAACCCAGCCCGGAAGAAGTTTATTTGATCTTGGTTATTCATTCGGAAGTGTTTATTTGCTTCCTACAAGAACAACATTAAAAGATTCTCTTTACATCGCGCGGCTTGGGCAGATTGGATTCTTGACATCTATTAGAGACGTTGGGTTAGAATACAACAATACATTTGATACAAGATTGGATTTTACTACAGGCGGACCAATCGCGAAAAATTTAAAAGTATTTTTAGCAGCCAGGCAAAATATAGGTCACCCGGTTGTTCCAACAACTAATCCGGATATTTCCCGACAGATTATGAGCAATTTAACTTTTGAGCCAAGCACAGAAGATAAATTCAAATTCCGTTTTGTTTTGGATTCTCAATCGCAAAATATTTTATCAAGCAACTGGCTTCGCTGGATCTTCGACCGCACATTCGGCATCACGCAATCAGCTCAAGTTACAAAGCAGTATGGTCTGGATTGGAACCATGTTTTCAGTCCATCAACAATAATGGAAGTAAAGTTTAACATGCTCAATGTTAAGAATGAAGAACGCGTTGAGCTGCTTCGCGACGGCGAATTTCTTGAAAAGTATAGCAACAAAACAAATTGGGTTTACTATCAAGGTCCGGCTAACTATTATGTTGGCAGACCAAACGATGACCGGGGCGATCAAAAAGTAACTACTTATGATTTTCACGGAAACATTACCAGCCAGATTAACAAGAGCAATCTTGTAAAAGCCGGTTTGCAGTTAGCTTATTATGATATAGATGTTAACCGCGATATGAATATTGTAGATGCGGGCAGTTACAGAAAAGTTCTGTTCCGTGCATTTCCGTACGAGGGCGGTGCTTACATCCAAGATAAAATGGAGTTTGAAGGATTCATAGCAAACATTGGTTTGAGATACGATTTCTACAATATGAATGTGGAATATTTTGCGGATGAGTTTTCACCTCTGCGTAATCCAAATTACGATCCTTCCAAACCATATTTGGAAAGAGGCTTGTATTACGACCGCGAAGTAGCTAAGAAAGATAAGACAGAACTCTTCAGCAGAATTCAACCGAGAGTTGGTATTTCTTTCCCGGTTTCAGAAACATCGGTTTTCCATTTGAACTACGGTACGTTTACTCAGCGTCCATCATTTAACCAGGTTTTCTATAATCAGATTACAAGCTTCAATGAAATACAAATTCTCGGCAACCCGAGATTAAAACCGGAAAACACGAAAGCTTACGATGTTGGTTTGGTTAACGCATTTCCATATGGTTTGAAACTTGATGTTAGCGCTTACTACAAAGATGTAACCAACTTAATTGAAACCGCTTATTATTATGATGAACAGCAGTCAGTTTATCAAACATACAGAAACAGAGACTATGCAGACATTAAAGGATTTCATGTTAGTGTTGAAAAAGCCGAAGGACAATTGCGCGGTTATGTGCGTTACAATTATGAAGCAGCAAAAGGAAAAAGCAGTAACGATTTGAACGCACCGGTTACCTACTTTGAAAAACCGGCTGAAGGACAAGAAGCTATTGACTTGCCGGAACCGGAAGATGTTTATCTCGATTACGATAGAACACACAAAGCCGTTTTTAATGTGAGATACAAAACTGTTAAGCAAGAAGGTTTCAGCATAGGAGATATTCATCCTCTTGAAAACGTTAGTATCAGTTTAACGATGAAAGTTTATACCGGAAGACCCTACACTTGGGATGTTAGCGGACAAGGTCTAAAGTATAACAAACGTACACCAACCGAAACAGATTTACGAATGAGAATCGAAAAAACTCTTAGAGTAGGTAAGACAAACATGACAATCTACGGCGAGGGATTTAATCTTCTGAATACACAAGTATATAGCTACTCAAGAACATTTAATGATGAAAGAAACACACCGAAGTATGAGCTGGACAGAAGCAATGTTCTTACTTATGATGAATATGCGCCGTTTGTTACAAGTCAGGAAATTTATTTGCTAAATAATCAGCCGAGATATTTCCGCTTCGGTGTAATCCTAAATTTTTAACATCTGAAAATAATTTGTGTTTATAAACGGAGAAAAGTTTATGACAAGAAATAAGTTCTACAAAGTTTTTTCGATGCTCGTTTTGCTGCTACCGGCTTACGGTTCATTATCTCTTGCACAGATAAGAGAATACCGGATTCACAGCAGAGGAATGCTGCACGAAACAGTTTTCAACACAGGAGAGATTGGACGCGCCTGGATGACGGGCGAGTCTGGAAACAAAACAAGTGTACCTTTATTTGAATGGCCCGCACGCTCTGCAAATGTTGTTGACGGATTAGAATACAGCGGGCAGCATAACATCATTGGTGCCGGTGTTTACATTGCGGCAAACTTTGACGGAATGCCTGGAAAAGATAAACGCATTTTCTCTTTCTGCGGAGGTATCGGAGCGTCTTCACCGGAAGTAACCTTTGGACGCTGGGTTTTTCCTCTGAACATAGAAAGAAAGGAAAACTTTCCTGTGTTAGCTAATGGTTCGCTAAATCCAAATTACAATCCGGATGAAGCAGAGGAGATCATTACATCATCATGGGCTACTTCTATTGGAATTACTGTTACAAGAACTTCACGCGCGTGGAGCTATCCTGATTACGATGACATGATTATTTATGAATATGAATTTGAATACACCGGCGATACCGACGGCAATCCTGCTACAATTGAGCAGACCAAAACCTTGAAAGATGCTATGATTTGTTTCAACTATGGTTTTGGTCCTTCTATGTACGGCTATCAAAGAACTTACCAGACTTGGAAATATGATGGCGGTTTGTACCGCGGCGATCAAAGAGGGTATTGGGATTCGGATTATTGGCTTAGCTTTAATATGGATGTTCAAACAAATCTAAATGTAGATTTAGCCGGAAAGCCGGAACCGAATAAAGCTTTGTTCCTTCAGAACGCACGTACCGGAGAAAATGGCGGAGGCTTATTGAGCCCACAAGCACCCGGTTATGCTATGCTTTATTACGATCTGAACCATCTTGCAATTGTTGATCCATTAGATCCAGCGAGAAATGAAAGTGAAGCAGTATCGATTTTAAGAAGCTATAACGGTGAATACTATGAATTAGATGAGCAGGGAAGATTCAAACAACCTTGGTCAAATAAAATTAGTACCGGCAACACAAACTCGGTTAAAATGATGAATCAGTTTTTTAATCCCGATAACAGATACAGCGGAGTTTACGCGGCTAATAGTACAACATGGCCGGAGGTTCCTCATAACGATCCTCGTTGGTATGGCAGAGGGGCTTATCCTTACAGACAAAGTGCAGATGCGGGGCAGAAAAATTTTGTAACGGGTCCTTATACTTTGAAGCATGGCGATAAATTGAAATTTGCATATGCAGAAGTTTGCGGATACGGTGCAGAACCCGGAAAAAGAATTGAAGGCGGACAAACATTGAAGCAATGGGCTCCTACTCAATCATGGGACAGAAAAGTTGTAATTGATGGAGAAGTTATGACCGAGCATTATCTAACTGATTTCGGTTATCCCGATTATGTTAATTCAAATGTAAGAACAGTTACACAAGTTGCACGCAAAGCATTTACTGCATACTTAGGGCAAGAACCGGTTGTACCTACATGGCCGGAAAGTAACCCGAGCAAAGGAAGTTATAAAATACCGATCCCGGTTCCTGCACCGGCAATCGAGCTTGCTAATACTGCTCTCGGTGATGTGAAAATTAATTGGAATCGTGAAGTAGAAAAGTTTACTCATCCAAGATTGATGGGACCACTTAGCAAATTCAGAGTTTACAGAAGTAAAGCGGGAATGGGTCCTTGGAAAATGATTGGCGAAGTTGTTTCGGGAAAAGTAAACAATTCAAACATTTATGAACTGCTTGATACCGATACCGATTTCAAGATTGGAGAATCCCGCTACTACGCTGTTACTTCTGTTGATGCGAATGGTAACGAAAGTGGTAAGACAAACATTATCAAGTTTGCAAAGAATGTTGGTTCGGTAGATAAACTTGGAAAAGTTTATGCAGTGCCAAATCCTTTCGTACAGAAATCGGGCTTCCAAGGTACCGGAGACGTTACAGATAAGATTGGTTTTTATGGCTTACCCAAAAAATGCACAATCAGAGTTTTTTCGTATTCGGGTCAGCTTGTGGAAACTATTGAACATGACACACCGCTTTATTCAACAGAGTGGTTTCAGACTACAAAGAACGGACAGGAGATTGCTTCCGGAGTTTATTTCTTTGTTGTAACAACACCGGAAGGAGAAAAGACAACCGGAAAATTCATCGTTATTAAATAAATATCTTGTTGAGAGGTATGATAATGAAATTAATTAGAAAAGAGTTTTTAGTTATAGCTCTGGTGATCTTTGCGGTGGCGATAAAAATTAGCGCATTTGAAAAAGTTGGAACAACATCGTTTCAATTTCTAAAAGTTATTCCCGGAGCACGAGCAAATGCATTATCCGGAGCTTTCAGTACACTCGCCAATAATTCCGAATCGGTATTTTGGAACCCTGCCGGGTTAGCACGTGTAGCGAATTATGATTTCTCATTCGGCTATGTTGATTGGTTTATGGATGTAAAACATTTCTCATTTTCAGCCGCATATAACATGGGCGATATCGGCACAATAGGATTCTTGGGTGTGCTCTCAGATGTTGGTGAAATTGAAGTAACAAGTGTAGATCGGCTTGGATTTGTAAATGGTGTTTACAATCCCGGTTTAACGGGAGAAATTATTAATCCAAGTTCTCTGGTACTTGGAGTTTCTTACGCGAAGAATGTTACTGATAAGTTTGCTTTTGGAGTAACTGTAAAATATGCTTATGAAAATTTGGTTTATAAAAAAGCCGGCGCGTTAATTTTTGACGGTGGTTTAACATTCAACACCGGATTCAAATCAATTATTCTTGGTGCTGCGGTTCGCCACTTTGGGCAAGAAGTAAAATTCATTGATAAAAGTTATCCGCTTCCGCAAACATTTAACATAGGAATCTCTTCCTATTTGATTTCACCGGATGATCCGCTCATTACATCAATTGGCGATCAGAGATTGCTTCTTTCCTATGATATGATTCAGCCGAGAGATTACGATCAGATGCATAGTGTTGGAATGGAATACAGCTTTAAGGAAATGCTTTTCTTGCGCGGCGGTTATACTTTCAACAGCGATCAAGAAGGGATTTCTGCCGGTGTTGGTGTTAAGTACTCAAGGTATAGACTCGATTACTCATTTAACGATCACGGTGAATTCTTGGATTCCGTTCACAGATTAACCATCGGTTTGGAAATAAACTAAAAGTGAATACTTATTAGGAGCATTTAAACATGCAAAGGATGAATAAAAATTTTTTGAAAAGAGTTTACCTTCTCATTCCCTTGTTGTTTGTTGGTTCGGCTCTCATAGCGCAACACCGCGGAGACAACCTTTCTTTACAAGGATTGAGTGGCAAAAATGATATCAGTGTAAAAGCATCTGCTATGGGTAGTGCATACACCGCAGTAACGGGAGATATGGCTTCTCTGTTTTTTAATCCGGCGGCGCTTGTTAAACTAAAGCAAATACAAGTTTCAGTTTCTGCTAATTACTATTCTAAACAGTGGAGAGAAAACCAGAACTACAGACCGGATAGATACTTTGTAACGCTGCCGTTTTATCTTGAAGGACTTTATGTTCCCGATCCGGCTAATAACGGAAAATGGGATTACCAACTGGCTCAAGATACTTTATACAACTACAACGTAAAAGAACCGGAACTCGGCATTGATTCTTACAGCGAAGAGGCTGCAGATTGGAAAAATGATAAAGATGATCTTGGCTTCAATAACTTTACTGTTGCTATGCCGTTTGAATTAGCCGGACAAAAATTTGCCGCTGCTGCAAGTTTTAACCGCAATAATAATTTTTATGATTACGACCGCAACGATACTTATCTCGATCCTCATATTGGCTATTACGGCTATCCGGGTGATATAACGCGCGTAGATGGAATTCATACGCTTACAATGTACTGGTCACGTTTCATTCGCGAAAGAGTTGGTACAATTAATACGATTGATGCTGCGATATCGTATGAGTTGAGTGATATGATTTCTATCGGCGCCGGATTCAAAACTATGTGGGGCGAGAGTGACGACATTCAGTCACTAACCAGAATTGGCAGTTTCTTACTTAGCAATCAGCAGAGATTTGCTTTTAGTTATGAGACTGCTGCAAACACAATTGCCGGAACTTCCGATTATTCTTCAACAAGTTTCAACTTAAGTGCGCTTGTTGAACTTAACAGATTTAGAATCGGTCTTAAAGTTGATTTGCCTTACACACTTACCCGTGAATGGAAATACACAGAAACTAAAAAAGATTCTGTAGTTACTACAAAAACAGTTAACGGAAAAGATAAAGTCGAACTGCCCGCTATATTCAACATTGGATTTAGCTTTCAGCCGGTGGATGCATTTATAATCGCGTTCGATTATGAATACGCCCCATACAAAAAAGCTAAATTTAATCTTGGCTCCAACGATGCTACATTTCAGAATTGGGTAAACCAGAACACAATTAGATTTGGTTTAGAATTCAAAGCAACAAATTATTTATCACTTCTCGCCGGATATAGAAGCATTCCGCAAACGTATGTTCCCGATGGTGCTGCAATCACAGATAAAGGTCCCGATGCCAACAGTTACAATTGCGGAGTTAGTGTTAATCTATTCTTCGGAAGAATTGATTTGGCTTACGAATTGAGAATACTAAAATACTACGACTCATACTTTAGCAACACAAATTACACATTCGAAAAAAGCTCGAATATCATGATCGGCTACACATATACATTCTAAGAAATTGATTACAAATAAGGATAAACGAAATGAAATTAAAAAATAAGATTGCACTTGTTACGGGCGGCGCAAGAGACATCGGCAGAGCCGTCTCACTCACATTAGCAAAAGAAGGCGCCTCCGTAGTTATTAATTATTACGACAATGAAGAACAAGCAAAAGAAACTTTGCAGATGATAAACGATATCGGCGGCAAAGCAATTATTGTTCAAGGTGATATGACTAAATGGGATTCTGTTCAGAATTTATCTGCTAAAGCAGTAGAAGCTTACGGCAAGATTGATATTCTTGTGAATGTTGCCGGAGGTTTGATGGGACGCCATTTAATCACAGAAATGCAAGAAGAGTTTTGGGATTTGGTAATGAACTTGAATTTGAAAAGTGTTTATTACGTATGCAAAGCGGTTATACCAAACATGAATGATGGCGGCGCGATTGTGAATTTTACATCGCAAGCGGCAAGAGATGGTGGTGGATTTGGTGCCATTGCATACGCAACAGCAAAAGGCGGTGTCTTAACTTTTACACGGGGATTAGCAAAAGAACTTGGACCAAAACGAATTAGAGTTAACGCAGTATCGCCGGGAATGATCAATACAACATTTCATGATCAGTTTACGAAACCGGAGATAAGAGAAAAAGTTGCCGCTTCTACTCCGCTTGGAAGAGAAGGCAATGCACAAGAAGTCGCAGATTTGGTTTTATTCCTTGCTTCGGATTCATCCTCTTTTATAAATGGTGAATCGGTAGAAATTAATGGTGGAATATTCTTTTCATAAAAATTAGAGAACAATGAAGAAATTAATCTTATTATTTCTTGTAGCTGCAATTTTGTTTGCACAAAGCAATCATCCCAACCTAATCTTAACTAAGAAAGATGTTCATGTACTTCGGGAGAATTGGGAGAAATATCCGCTCATCAAAAAATCTTTTGAAGCAGCAAAGGAAAAAGTTGATAACGCACTTGCTTCGCCGATAGATGTTCCTATTCCGAAGGATGCCGCTGCATACACGCACGAAAAACACAAACAAAATTATAACGAAATGCAGCTTGCCGGAATTGTCTATCAGGTTACGCAAGAAAAAAAGTATGCAGAGTTTATTAAGCAAATGTTGATGAAGTATGCTGATCTTTATCCAACACTTGGAAAACATCCTGCCGCAGCTTCAAACTCTCCCGGCAGATTATTCTGGCAGTCGCTTAACGAAACAGTTTGGCTCGTTAATACTACTCAAGCGTACGATTGTATATATGATTATCTGACGGCTGCGGAACGAAAAAAAATTGAAGAGAACATATTTCGTAAGATGGTTGATTTCTTACTCACCGAAAGGGTACACGAATTTGATCTTCTTCATAATCATGGAACCTGGATGGTAGCAGCTGTTGGCATGGCCGGCTATGTTATGGGCGATATAGATCTAGTTGAGAAATCTTTATACGGTTCGAAAAAAGATAAAAAATATGGCTTCTTAAAGCAGATTGAAACTTTGTTTTCGCCGGACGGATATTATACTGAGGGCGCATATTATGTCCGTTATGCACTGGCGCCGTTTTTCCTTTTTGCGGAAGCAATCAACAACAATCAACCCGAGTTAAAGATTTATCTGTTCCGCGATCAGTTATTGAAAAAAGGTTTTTACGGAGCGATGGAACTAACTTATACCAACGGGGCTTTCATTCCAATCAACGATGCGATTAAAGAGAAAAATTATCTCTCGCCGGAATTGATTACATCTCTTAATCTTACTTACAAACACTATGGCAAAGATGATTCCATTTTAGGAATAGCGAAGAGGCAAGATGGCGTAATGCTGAACGAAGCCGGTGTTTTAGTTGCAGAGGCAATTTCGAAAACTGAAAAATTTGAAAACTACAATTACAAAAGTATAGAGTTTACTGACGGCGCAAACGGTGATGAAGGGGGAATAGCATTAATTCGCAACGGTTCTCATAAAGATCAATCGTTATTGGTTATGAAATACACTTCGCACGGTTTGTCACACGGTCATTATGATAAACTTTCATTCTGCTTTTACGACAACGGAAATGAAATTCTGCAAGATTATGGTTCTTCCCGGTTCATTAACGTTGAGCAGAAATGGGGAGGAAGATACTTGCCGGAAAATAAATCTTGGGCTATGCAGAGTATTGCGCACAATACAATTTCTGTTGATGAAAAGTGTCAGTTCGAAGGGAAAATTAATTTAGCAGAACAATTTCATTCCGACCGTCACTTCTTCGAACTATCTAAGGGTGTTCAAATTGTCAGTGCTAAAGATGAACACGCTTTCCCCGGTGTTAAGATGCAAAGAACAATGGCTGTTATAAAAGACAAACTTTTGCCTAAGCCAATTGTGGTTGATGTGTTTAAAGTAGATTCGGATAAAGAGCATCAATATGATTTACCTTTTTACTACATGGGTCATTTGATCGGGACGAATATCAATTATCTGAATTATGAAAAAGAATTGAAGCCGATGGGAAGTGCTAACGGTTATCAGCATTTATGGAAACAAGCCGAGGGAAACGGAACTGGTGTGTTCCAATTTACGTGGTTGAATGAAGACCGGTTTTATACAATTACAAGCAGTGCTGATTCATCAACAAAAATTTACTTTACAAGAATCGGTGCTAGCGATCCAAAGTTTAATTTGCGTAACGATGCCGGAATTATGCTGAGAAAGAAAGCCGCTTCAAATGTTTTTGCTACTGTTATTGAACCACATGGAGTATATGATGGAGTACGCGAGTTTACAGCGGGCTCATTCGGACAAATTGAAAACGTTACTGTGCTCGCATCAAACAGTGAAGATAGCGCCGTACGCATAGTAGGCAAAAACGGAATTGATTGGACTCTCTTGATTAATAACGGAAAAGCATCTGCTGACGAGAAGCATTCAATTTCTGTCGGTGAAAAAAAATACGACTGGACTGGAAATTATAAACTTGTAAAGAATAAAGATTAAAAAGAAGATTATGATCATGAGTAAGATCATGAACAAGGACAATTAAAAAGGAGATACAATGGAAAGTCAATTTGGAATGAGCGGATACATCTACAATAATGATTATGAATGGGAAACAGTTGGCCAGGGAATTCGAAGAAAGATAATGGGATATAACAAAGATTTAATGCTGGTATTGGTTGAGTTTAAGAAAGGTTCAATCGGTTACGTTCACAAACATTATCATTCACAAGTTTCGTATCTGATTACCGGCTCTTTTGAAGTTACAATCGGCAGCGAGAAGAAAATTCAAAAAGCCGGCGATGTATATTTTCTTGAACCGAATGTTGAACATGGAGTTGTTGCGCTTGAAGATAGTTCACTGATTGATGTTTTTGCGCCGCACCGTGAAGATTTTGTAAAAAAATAATCCAAAAACGTAAACGGAGAATAACTTGAAACAAGTAAAAGGTTTGCGCTGGTGGATTATTGGATTAATAGCGCTGGTTACAATCATTAATTATATAGACCGGAATGCGCTCGCGATTATGTGGCCATCTATTTCAAAAGACCTCGGGCTTTCCAAAGATGATTACAAATGGATTGTTATTGTGTTTATGCTGGCGTATGCCGTAAGCCAAAGTATCTCCGGCAAAATTTATGATAAGATAGGAACTCGGCTCGGTTTTGTTTTCTCAATTGTAATTTGGTCTTTATCATCCGGACTGCACGGCTTATCAAATTCATTAATGTCTTTCAGTGCTTTGCGTGTTACACTTGGATTCGGAGAAGCGGGCAACTGGCCTGGCGCAACAAAATCCAATGCAGAATGGCATCCGGTAAAAGAACGCGCATTAGCACAAGGTATTTTTAACGCAGGTGCCTCAATTGGTGGAATAATTTCCCCTCTGCTAATTGCGTTTCTCTATACAAATTTTGGCTGGCGGACTACTTTTCCAGTTATCGCAACATTCAGTTTAATCTGGTTAATTCCTTGGCTTATAGTCAATAAAGGCTTACCAAAAACTCATCCATGGCTGAGTGATGAAGAACGGAATTATATTACTAGCGGGCAAGCAAATACAGCTAATGCGAAGCCGGAAAGAATTTTGAAATGGAGAGAACTATTAAGCTACAAACAATCTTACTCGGTAATCGTTTCAAGATTTTTTCTCGATCCGATCTGGTGGATGTTTGTCAGTTGGCTGCCAATCTATCTTTTCGAAAAATTCAATTTTGATATTAAACAGATTGGCTACTTTGCTTGGGTTCCGTTTGTTGGGGCCGCGATCGGTAGTCTTGGAGGAGGCTGGGCGAGCGGTTATCTAATGAAAAAAGGATGGACTGTTAACAAAGCAAGAAAGACTGTAATACTTGTTGGCAACTTAATATGCTTGCCTGCATTGGTTTTAACTGCGTACGCAAGCACACCATTAACAGCTGTGCTGCTTATTGCAGTCATATTGTTTGGCTTCCAGGTTTCAATCAACAATATTCAAACATTGCCAAGCGATTTTCTAACTGGAAAATCTGTAGGCTCGCTAGCGGGACTCGGCGGAATGTCGGCTGCATTTGGTGTAGTTATTTCAATGCTGCTGGTTCCCGAATTAACAAAAGTGAGCTGGGCGCCATTCTTTATTATGGGCGCTCTTTTAGTCCCGGTCGGTTTAGCATCTGTTTATTTCTTCAGCGGTAATATTGAAAAAATTCAACTTAAGGATGAATGAGTTGTGAAGAAAATTTTAGCGGCGCTGTTGTTGATTTCGTCTTTATCACTTGCTGATGTAAAACTCGCAAGTTTGTTTAAAGACAATACAGTTTTGCAAAGAAACAAAACGGTTTACTTGTGGGGCAAAGCAGATAAGAATGAAAAAATTAAGATCACTATAAATTCACAAACTGTTGAAATAGCGGCAGATGAAAACGGAAAGTGGAAAGCTGAATTTCCACCTATGGATGCCGGCGGTCCGTTTGAATTAATTATTGAAGGCAATAACAAAGTTGTACTGAAGAATATATTGATTGGCGAAGTATGGATTGCTTCGGGTCAATCCAACATGGAGTTTCAGTTAAAAAAATCCGTTGGCGGCGAAGAAGAAATATCCAAAGCTGATTTTCCATCAATAAGAATTTTTGTTGTTAAACATAAAGTTGCAGATACTCCGCAAGAAGATGTAGAGGGGGAATGGCAAGTTTGTTCACCGAAGACAATTGCTAACTTTTCCGGGGTTGCCTATTTCTTTGCCAAAAAACTTTTGACAGAATTGAATGTTCCGGTTGGAATAATCCAATCAACGTGGGGAGGAACTCCGGCTGAAGCCTGGATGCCGAAAAGTACTTTGGAAACAGATGAAGACTTCAAGCCGATTCTTACTCGCTGGGATAGAAAAATAAAAAGTTATCCTTCCGATCTGGAAGAGTTTAACATGAACGGGGAGAAGTTAGTTGCTACTTGGAAAATTGACAGCGCCAATGCGATTGCAAAAGGAATGGCGCCACCAAGAAAACCTAATAAGCCGGAAGGTCCAGGCACCCGCAATCAGCCAAGTGGTTTATACAATGGAATGATTTATCCTCTTGCGCCATTTTCATTTCGTGGTGTTATATGGTATCAAGGCGAAGCGAATGTTGCGCGCGCGTTTCAGTACAGAAGGCTATTCCCGGCATTGATAAAAAACTGGAGAGAACTTTGGAATGCCGGAGATTTTCCATTCTACTTTGTACAACTACCTAATTTTCAGCGTGAGCCGGAACCCTCAAAGAGCGGCTGGGCGGAATTGCGTGAGGCGCAACTTTTAACTCTTGCAGTTCCTAATACCGGAATGGCTGTAACAATTGATATCGGTGATCCGGCAAATCTTCACCCAACAAACAAAGCGGATGTCGGTTTGCGTCTTGCTCTAATTGCTCTGGATAATATTTATGATCGTGACGAATTTATCTTTTCCGGACCAATTTATAAATCGTACAAAATTGAAGAAGACAAATTCGTTATCTCATTCACTCATACGGCAGAAGGATTAATTACGAAAGATGGAAAAACTCTACGCGGATTTAAGATTTGCGGAAAGGATAAAAAGTTTGTTGAAGCAAAAGCTGAAATAATTGGCAGCGAAATTAAAGTTTGGAATGATGCGCTTAAGAATCCGCTAAGTGTACGATATGCGTGGGCAGATAACCCGGATTGCAATTTGTACAACAGTGGAATGCTTCCCGCTTCTCCATTTAGAACCGACGATTGGGAAGAAACTACTTTTAACGCAAGATAAATGGGCATGCTATGAAGAAAATATTTGCTTTGATGATTTTATCTATTGGCATTCTTTCAGCCGAAGAATATAAAGTGAGTAATGCCGGTGAAATAAAATCTGTGCTAAAAAAAATTCAGCCGGGCGATAAAGTAATTATGGCTAACGGTGAATGGAATGATGTTTCAATCGTTTTTGATGCTGGCGGAACAAAAGAAAAGCCAATTACATTATGCGCTGAAACTAAGGGAAAAGTAATTCTAAAAGGCAATTCTACATTAAAAATTGCCGGAGATTATTTGATAGTTGATGGATTGAATTTTCAAGGCGGGTTCATAGAAAAAGGGGCAGTGATAGAATTCCGCAACGGCACTAAAAAAGAAAGCAATCACTCGCGGCTGACAAACACGGTGATTGAAAATTACAATCATCCCGATAAAACTGTTGATTACAAGTGGGTTTCACTTTACGGTTCACATAACAGAGTTGATCATTGTTACTTCAGAAATAAAGCTTATCAAGGATGTTTGCTTGTTGTCTGGCTCTCCGATAAACCAAATTACCACTTGATAGATTCAAATTACTTTGCATACAGACCCGATTTGGGAAACAACGGTGGAGAGATTATACGAGTTGGCACCAGCGATTGGTCAATGTATCCTTCTTATACTGTAGTAGAGAAAAATTATTTTGAACAGTGCAATGGTGAAAGAGAAATAATCTCTAACAAGTCATTCTATAATACTTATAGATACAACACGTTTGTTGAATGCCAGGGCGCATTAACACTTCGGCACGGTAATAACTGTGAAGTTTACGGCAACTACTTTCTCGGAAACAATGTGAAAGGAACCGGCGGCGTTAGAATAATTGGTGAGGGACACAAAGTTTACAACAATTATTTTCAAGACTTAGAAGGAGAAGATGCTTTCTCTGCACTTTCAATTATGAATGGGGTTCCAAACTCGCCGCTTAACAGATATTATCAAGTGAAAAACGCTGTTGTAGCCTTTAATACTTTTGTAAACAACCGCCACAATATGGAAATCGGAATAGGGAAAAATGAAGAGCTAAGTCTTCCTCCGATAAACTGCACAATCGCAAATAACATTGTCTATTCTACAAAAGGAAAACTTGTAAAGTTTGTTGATGAGCCGCAAAACTTTAAGTGGGAAGGAAATGTTTTCTTTGGTTCTGAATTAGGAATTTCAAATCCCGGAGGCGTTGAAATAAAAGACCCGCAAATGAAAAAGGTTGATGGTTTATTCCGTCCCCAGAATCTTAAAGTAGTACAAAATAACGCAGTCGGGAACTATGAATTTGTTGCTGAAGATATTTATGGGCAAAAAAGGAATCTTCTAAAGACAATTGGCTGCGCCGAAGTTGATACGTCGAAAGGAATTCATTTACCGATGAATAAAAATAACACGGGACCTTTCTGGTTAAGAAATGATTAAGCAAAATCAGAAAATACTGTTGCTGGTAATACTTCTTTCATTCTCGGCTCAAGCTAAAGAATATTTCGTAACAAATTCAGCAGAGCTTTCAGCAGCAATATCATTATCCAAACCGGGAGATATGATTATACTGAAAAACGGAACATGGTCTAATATTACAATCAATTTTCAGAATAACGGCATTGCCGGCTTTCCGATTACCTTGAAAGCTGAAACTGCCGGACAAGTTACTATTTCCGGTAAGTCGAATTTGAGAATAGGTGGAAACTATTTAGTAGTTGACGGATTAGTTTTCAAAAACGGTTATTCGAGTTCCGGTACTGCTGTTATTGAGTTTAAATCATCGAGCGGTGTAGAAAGCAATTATAGCAGACTAACCAACACAAGTATCGTTGACTACAATCCCACCGATACAAAAACAGATTATAAATGGATTTCACTTTACGGCACGCATAACAGAGTTGATCATTGTTATCTGAAAGGGAAAACTCATATTGGAACGACGCTTGTAGTTTGGCTAGCGAGCAAACCAAACTACCATTTGATAGACAGCAATTACTTTGCTTACCGTCCAATATTTCCGGAGAATGGCGCGGAAACTATCCGTGTTGGTACCAGCGATTGGTCAATGTATGATTCATTTACAACAGTAGAGTACAATTACTTTGAGGAATGTAACGGCGAGACAGAAATAATTTCGAGTAAGTCGTGCGGCAATATTTATCGTTACAATACTTTTAAGAATTGTGAAGGTACTTTAACATTACGCCATGGCAACCGCTGTACTGTAGAAGGCAATTTTTTCTTCTGTGGAAAGAAAACAAATACCGGCGGAATAAGAATCATAGGAGAAGATCACAAAGTTGTAAACAACTACATCGAAGATTCTTACGGAACAAGTTACAAATCGGGAATAACGCTAATGAACGGGGTTCCAAATTCTCCGCTCAACAGATATTTTCAAGTTAAGCGTGCGGTTGTTGCTAACAATACAATAGTGAACGCAAAAATGTCTTTGAATATTGGAGCCGGGAAAGATTCGGAGCTATCACTTCCGCCGATTGATTGCATTATAGCAAACAACATTTTCTATGCAACGGCATCTCCACTTGTTACTTTCGCTGACACACCAATCAACCTAACCTGGAGTGGTAATGTTTTTAACGGAGCTTCAATTGGGATGGCTTTACCGGCGGATAACTACAATTTCAATCCACAATTAGTAAAAGGAAGCGATAACATTTATCGTTTGCAAATGGGGAGTTTGGCTATTGATAAGGCTAACGCCGGTTATAACTATGTTGTAAAAGATTTCGACGGGCAAACCAGAATTATTAATGACATAGGCGCAGATGAATTTTCCAACGAACCGATTGTTATAAAACCGGTAACTTCTAAGGAAGTTGGACCGGAGTATTTGCGCACCACTTCTATTAATAATAAAGATGAAAATATTCCCGCGTTGTTTAGTTTGTCACAGAATTATCCTAATCCATTCAATCCGAAGACAGTTATTAGCTATCAACTATCGGCAATATGCAAGGTAAGATTAAAGGTGTATGACTCACTCGGGAATGAAATAGCAACGTTAGTTGATGAAATTAAACCGGCGGGAAAATATAGTTCTACGTTTTCCACACTGGGTTCAACACTCGTTTCCGGAGTTTACTTTTACTCTCTTACTGCAGGCAACTATACGGAAACAAAAAAAATGGTTTTACTCAAATGATAAAAAAACTTTGCTTGATATTTTTCTTTAGTATAATGTTTTTAGCCGACCTTTCAGTTGCTCAAACATCATGGCAATCCGAAGTAGTTACATTTGATTCAAAAGGAAAACTTGTTTACAAGATTGATAGCGAAGGAAACCGTATTCCGGATTTTAGTTACGCTGGATATAAAAATGGAGAAGTTGATATTCCATTTGTTCCGGTAGTTAAGACTATTTCTGCCATTGATGGTGATAACACTGTTAACATTCAAAGTGCGGTTGATGAAGTTGGCAAGCTTTCTTTGGTGAATGGAATTCGCGGGGCTCTACTTCTTAAAACTGGAAAATATGAAGTAACCGGAACTATAAGAATTAATCAAAGCGGAATTGTGCTTCGCGGAGAAGGAGACAGTGAAGATGTTTCCAAGAGTACAATAATTTTTGCAAAAGGGAATACCCCTTCTCAGAGAACTGTGATTATTGCCGGCGGTGGAAGTAATAACTCTTGGAGTTCACAAGTTGCTGGTACCAAAACAAATATTCTTACAGATAAAATCTATGTTGGCGAAAAAACATTTCGTGTCGAAAATGTTTCCGGCTACAAAGTTGGGGACAACATAATTATTGTTCATCCAAATTCTTCTGCTTGGCTAAAAGCTGTGGATTATGGAGGAACTGCAACCGATCCGGGCTGGGCAACTACAGACGGACTAACAATTTTATATAACCGCTTCATCAAGAAAATTTCCGGTGATACAATTACAATTGACGCACCCGTGTTCAATAATTTGGATAGAAGCCTTTCTCAATCATATATCTATAAGTATAGCAGAAGCGGTTTATTGACAAACATCGGAATTGAAAACTTACGTGTTGATGTTGAAATTCCGGTTAACGATGTACCAACCAACTCGAATGGAAATGAAGCCCATGCCTGGCAAGCGATTGAAATGGTGCAGATTGAAGACGCATGGATTAAGAATTCTACAATGATTCATTTCGGGCAATCCGGGGTGATGACCAGTACCGCAACAAGAATTACAATAGACAATTGCAAAGCCATTGATCCAATCAGCATTATCACCGGTGAACGCAGATATAATTTTAATATGTATAGGGCTTCTCAATTAATTCTAGTAAGGAATTCTTACACACGCTATGGAAGGCATGATTTTGTTTCTAACGGCACGGCTTCAGTTTCCGGCTGCGTTTTCTATAATAATATTAGTGAAAAAACTTACAGCTCGAGTGAAGGACATAGATGGTGGAGCCAGGGGTTGTTGTTTGATAATCTAACTTATAATTCTCCGAATATGAGTTATGTAATTGGCTTTTACAATCGAGGAGATTACGGTACAAGTCACGGGTGGGCTGCTGTTCATTCGGTTGCTTGGAACTGTATTGTAAACGGAGGCAAAAATATTATCATACAAAAACCTCCTACTGCTCAAAATTACGCAATTGGTTGCAGCGCAAATTTAGTTACCGGAAAGACTCCTTACGCACCATACAGCCAGCCGGAAGGATATATTGACGGAACAAACTTTCCTGGGCTGAATCCGAAGTCGCTATATCTGGCTCAATTGAATGAAAGACTTGGAGAACCAACTTCCGTTAAAGAACAAATGGGAAGAAGCAAGTACAGTAATGGGTTAAAAGTTTTCTCTAACTATCCCAATCCTTTCAATTCAAGTACAACAATTTCCTATGAGCTGGAAAATCCGTTGAGTGTAAAAGTTGTTTTGTATGATTCAATTGGTAGAAAAATGAAAACCATTGACCAAGGCGAAAAAGGAATTGGAAAACATTCTGTGCAAATAAATTCCGGAGCTTTATCAAGCGGAAATTATTTCTGTGTCTTCAATTTGGGTTCAGATACGGCAGTTCAAAAAATAGTTTTACTTAAATAAAAGTTATACAGAAGAGATTTTATTGATACTCTAATTGCTAACAAATTAGAAACAAAAAACCAACAAGAGAGGTTAACATGAAAAAAAGTATTCAGCTGTTTATTCTGGTTGCTTTTTTAATACCAGTGATTGCAAACGCGCAGATAAAATCTGCAGCTACCGGAAATTGGAACGACGCAGCTACCTGGGTGGGCGGTGCAGTACCTAAAGCAGCGGATGATGTTTCAATTGAAACCGGGCACAAAATAACTCTCAATACAACTACTGCAGAGTGCAAGAATTTAACAATAGTAGGCTCGCTCGAATTTCAACTTGATGGAACAGTTTCCGGAATTACTGTTAATGGAGACGTAACTGTAAAGGCATTGGGTGTATTTCGCGCACCTACAAGAAATCCTGCTGGAGCTGCAAACTCATTTGTTGAACACCTTTTTACAATTAAAGGAAATTTAACAGTCGAAGCAACCGGCACATTAGATTTTAGAGGCGGCTCAAATAGTTCCGGCACAGCGCATGGTGTATTAACAACATTTGCCGGAACAACAAATACTGAAATCAGTTTACAGAATTCTACTTATAAGTCAAGTACTTCAGGATCAAACTACGGTGAAGAATTTAATAGTGTAACGGTAAACAAAACCGGTGGCGCAAAAGTAATTCTTAAGACAGGCAATTTATACGCATCCAATAATTCTTCTGTTGGCGCAACAGTCTGGACTCTTACATCAGGTAAAGTAGAAACAGTTGGGTCGAGTATATTCGGATTCCTTTCAACCAGTAGTTCCAATTTTACTGGTGGATCAAAAAACAGTTACGTTACTGGCACCCTAGGTAGAGGATTATCAAATGGCGGCGGTTCGGTTAGAAGAAAATTCCCTGTTGGTGATAATGCTGGAATCCGTAACATTGTTATAGGAGTTGTAGCTCCCGGAAATTCAACCGGGCATATGCTTACGGTAAAGTGTATCACCGGCAATGCAAATAACAGCAGTAAGTTTGTTGGTGGAATTGATAAAGTTTCTGAAGTAAGATACTACGCTGTTTCATATACACGAAGCGGCGTTTCTTCTGCCGCCACTTCTGTTACTCTTGATTCAGTTGCAGTAGCTTATGGAACTGACGATGGAGTAAAAGCCGGAAATATAAACTTAAGAGTTGCTTATTCAACTGATAACAGAACTATATGGACAGGAGTTCAGCAAACAAATCCATACGCTACAAAAACACCCGGTGATACTACAATTGTTGGCGGAGATGTTTTGGCAGCGCCTATTAATATTAAAGAAGGTGAAACAATCTATTTAGCATTGGCACGTGTTTCCGGTACAACTGAAAATACTTTGGCTGTTGGAACTGATGTTGAAGAGGAGATTATTCCTTCTAATTATTCTCTTAGTCAGAACTATCCAAATCCGTTTAATCCGAGCACAGTAATCAGCTATCAATTGCCCTCTGCAGGATTAGTAACATTAAAGATTTATGATATTTTAGGAAACGAAGTATCAACTTTGGTTAACCAGTTTCAGCAAGCCGGTGCTTATAACGCTCAATTTACAATCACCAACTCACAATTGAGCTCAGGAGTTTATTTTTTCAAATTACAGTCCGGAAATTTTACTCAAACAAAAAAAATGTTGCTGCTGAAATAATTATTTGATGGAATGCCGGTAAAAATATTTGCCGGCATTTTCATTTTAATAAGAATCAAATTATTTAGTCGTTATTGAGATTAATTCCTTCGCCGGCAACTGACATTTCCAAACATTATTGTCATAAAATCAAATTACCTTGAAAAAAATTAGCATGTACTGATCTTCCGTAAATGCATAATATATCCGGACAATTACAAAGGTAGAGGAATGGTATATATTTAATACCGCGAAGAAGAAACAGTTCGGTCTATCCGAAAATGAATTGGAAACTTTTATGCCACGCTTTATAAATCATTTACAGCTGATTTCATGGCTTTTTTAGAACAGAAACTATTCTCCGACCCTTCGACAAAACTAAAAATTTTTACTTAAGTCCTTCAAGTTGGGGCAAAACATGACTCTGTTTTTGGGTCTTTAACGTGGCTCAATAATAATCGCGGTAAACAAGTGATTATTCCCAGCATTTGGTAGAAGCATTCCGGCGCAGAACATAATTCCCTCGAATTAAATTTTTAAACAGTTGTAACGTTTTAATTCCTTCGTGCGTATAGGTAGTAAAGAAAATGATTAACAATGTTGAGAAAGAATAGTCTCAATTGAATCGTATAAAAATAAACCAAACAAACCAGGGAGTATTTATGAGAAGGAAATTATTAAGTTATCTAAGTATAGTATCATTATTATTCATTATTGCCTGTAATCAAACCGATGTTACAGATCCAAATGAAAAACCTACAAACAAGAATCTCAAAATGGTAGTTGACAAAGCAGAGTATCAAAAACTGGAAACATTGCGCAAATCCGGTCAAGGCGCAAGCGATCCTTTCACCATAGAAAAAGTAGAAGTAGTGAAAGACAGTTTGGCAATTACTGTATCTTACCTGGGTGCGGTTTCTTTTTGGGGAACAAAACTAGAGCACTCCTTTACTTTATGTTGGGCCGGCGAAGTTAGCATACTAATCTACCCGCAACCGGCAAACCTAATATTAACTCATAATGCCAACGGATATTCGGGCAATACAAAATATATTGAAACACTTATGTTTAGCCTAAAAGATCTTGGTATTAATGATAGCAAAGACTACATTTTTAACGTTTTTAGCGATTTGAATTCAACTGATAAGCCGGATGATTCATCAAATGATGGTGATATAAGCAATAAACCATAACCAGTAGAATGAACTGAAAATTAAGAATAGAGAGTTATTAAGAGAAAACCAATAAATTTGAAAACTTAATAACTCTCTAATGCATTACGAAATAAAAAATACTAACAATCGTACTGATTCAAGCAAACGGTAACCATAGATGGGATTTTCCCCGCAACACGAAATAGAGACAGAAAAAAAGCTGATTGCTGCATGCAAAGATTTTGATAGAAATAGTCAAAAAGAACTTTTTAAGCATTATTACGGATATGCTTTTAATATTAGTAAACTATTTACTAATACAAGAGAAGATGCAGAAGAAGTTGTGAATGATTGTTTTATAAAGCTTTTTTCGTCTATACATACAATAGACGATACAAAGTCGTTAAAAGCATTTATCAGAAAGATTATTATTAACAGAGCGATAGATAATTTCAGAAAAAATAAAAAACATTACTATCACTTGGATATTGAAGAATTAAACGAAGTGCAGATAAAAGAAGATGTTGTTAGTTCGCTAAGATTACAGGAAATATTAAGCTTGCTAAACAAACTACCGGATCACCATAGACTGGTTTTTAATTTATATGAAATTGAAAATTACAGTCATGAAGAAATTGCTTCTGAGTTAAATATAAGTGTCAATTCATCCAGAGTTTTTCTTATGCGTGCTAAAACAAAAATGAAAATGTTATTATCAAAATATAACTATGACTGAAAAAGAATTTGAAATAAGGCTTAAAGAAAGAATTAATAGCGCCCTGGAAACCGAGCAGGAAAACTTTACCCAAGAAAATTGGGAAAATTTTGAAAAAAAGTTCTCCGATTATCAAAACAGGAAACGCTTAACTTCTCTCTTGCGAATTGCCGCAACAATCCTACTTTTTGTTGTAAGCGGAATATCAGTAGTGCTCATTTACAATGAAAATGGCACGAACACAAACCAAACTGCTCTACGTAATAATTTTCCACAGCAACGAAAAGAAGAAAGTATTATCCAAAAAGATGAAAAGGAAAACTTAGTATTGCCTCAAGAAAATGAACAAAACAGCGTTGGTAAGAATCTTGCAGCTCGAGAAGCGAATGCTAAGGGGAATGTTCAGCGAAGCAAGAGCCAACTGACAAAAACTTCTATTCGTAATTCTGAAAATACTATTCCTCCTCAAAAGGATTCTCAAACTGAGTATAAAGTTGCCATTGAAAACACTATTGGTGCAAATACTAACATCAGCTCCCAATCAAATATTAGGAATGCAGACACATTAAAAAATCCGGAACAAGTACCTGGCTTTGTGAAGCAAAATATTCCTATAAACACACATGAATTAGAGAATCCATATCAAATAGATAATTATTCCAAAAGTATTTTCAGATTTGGTGCAAACATTTCATCAATTGTTAATTATGACCAAGCCAATAGCAACTCAAAATTACATATGGGGTTTGGAATATTTGTAGAAATACCATTGTTAGAGGATCTGGTTGTTTATTCAGGCGTTCTTTTCACTAATCAATCAATAAATTTTCAGAGTGTAACAGAGCAGTCAATCGCTATCGGCAAGCATGTGAAATCTAAAGATTTGTTGTTAATGGGCTTCGATATTCCAATTAATTTGAAATACCGTTTCGATTTTGCCAAAACGAGATTTTTTGTTTCAACCGGCGTCTCCTCACTAACATTTCTTAAAGAAAATATTGAAACTACTTATGATGTTAGAAGTACTGTATCCACAATAGCGGGGGGCGGAATTACGATTTTTCAAACAGTTAGTAAAGAAGAGATGGAAACAAAATCGTTAGGTTCTTTTAATGATTTCTTTTTTGCAAAAATATTAAATGTTTCGTTTGGGCTTGAGCTGCCTCTTAATTCCAAAAATATTTTATTAATAGAGCCATATTTTAAGTATTCCGTAGGACCTCTCAAAAGTGTAGAAGCATATCCTTCAATTCTGGGAATAAATCTTGGAATAATGTTCTAGAAATTTACTCCCAAAGATTCAACGTTAAAAACGTATTCAGAAATTATTTTTGTCGTTGTTCATCTAAAAGTTACTTCTAAAAAAATCTTTTCATACTCAAGACTTTCTCCAATTTGCCCCGCATATCATTGCATTAATAGAAAGATTAACAAAGTGAATGCAAAGTTTTGCTGAGGTTACTTCTACAGAAATATGCCTGCTGCTTTTGACCATCTATTAAAAATGGGGCGAGTTTACCAAGACGTAAATAAGATTGATTTACTACAATAAGTTGCAGCGTGTCTTTCCGACTCAGGAAAGAGCCTAAATAATTTTTTATCTTTGCAGAGAGATTATAAAATATATTTAACAACAAAGAGTATAAGATGCCTTACATAAAACCCAAATTGTTAACCACATTAAAAAATTACGATAGAAAACAATTCTTTGCAGATGCTACAGCAGGAGTAATAGTAGGTATTGTTGCATTACCTTTAGCAATTGCGTTTGGTATAGCTAGCGGAGTCACACCGGAAAAAGGAATAATCACCGCGATAATAGCCGGATTTATAATCTCAGCTTTCGGCGGCAGTAGAGTTCAAATTGGCGGACCTACAGGAGCTTTCATAATTATTGTTTATGGGATTATACAAAATTATGGAACAACCGGACTGGCAATTGCCACTATAATGGCGGGCGTAATCTTAGTAATAATGGGATTGGTAAAATTCGGCTCGTTAATAAAATTTATTCCTTATCCGGTTGTAGTCGGATTTACCAGCGGCATAGCTCTTCTCATATTTTCAACTCAGATAAAGGATTTCTTCGGTTTGCAAATGGAAAAAGTGCCGTCGGAGTTCCATGAAAAATGGCTGGCTTATTTTGAATCTTTTTCCACGATGAATTTCAATGTGGTTGGTATTGCATTGTTAGCTATGTTAATCATGATTTTCTGGCCAAAAATTACACACAAGATTCCCGGTTCCTTAATTGCAATTATTGTAACCACGCTTATCGTAATGATTTTCAAATTACCGGTTGATACAATCGGCAGTAAATTTGGAGAGATACCATCCAATCTTCCTGCACCAAGTTCTTTTGAAATTAACATTGGAATTATAAAAAACTTAATTGGTCCGGCTACTGTTATAGCATTGCTTGCAGCAATTGAATCGCTTTTATCCGCAGTTGTTGCAGATGGTATGATAGGCGGAAAGCACAGAAGTAATATGGAATTGATAGCTCAAGGAATGGCAAATATTGTTGTTCCTATATTCGGAGGGATACCGGCTACCGGAGCTATTGCCAGAACAGCTACTAATATTAAAAACGGAGGAAGAACACCCGTCGCAGGAATTATTCATGCTATAACACTTCTTCTTATCATGCTATTTTTTGGAAGCTATGCCAAACTAATACCTATGGCAACACTTGCTGCAATTCTTGTTATCGTTGCCTATAACATGAGTGAGTGGCATTCCTTTAAATCGCTATTGAAAAGTCCAAAGAGCGATGTAGTAGTATTGTTAACTACATTCATTTTAACAGTAATATTTGATTTGACCATTGCAATTGAAATAGGAATGGTTCTTGCAGTTCTACTATTTATGAAACGTATGGCTGAAGTTTCCAATGTTAGTGTTATAACCAGAGAACTTGAAGATGAAGAAGAAAAGCCGGATTCCAATGCGATTGACAAAAAGCAAATACCGGAAGGCGTTGAAGTGTTTGAAATAAACGGACCTTTCTTCTTTGGTGCAGCGAAAAAATTCAAAGATGAAATGCTGCAAGTTGAAGAACCCCCAAAAGTTAGGATTATTAGGATGCGTAACGTTCCTGCTGTAGATGCAACCGGACTGCAGACGCTAAGAGATTTTTATCATGATGCCAAAAAACAAAAAACTCATATGATTCTTTCCGGTGTACACACGCAGCCATTGTACGCAATGACTCAAGCGGGGCTGTTTGATTTATATGGTGAGGAAAACATTTTCGGCAACATAGATGATGCACTTGATCATGCGAGAGAATTACTAGGGCTGCCTAAACTCGGACGACCAAAAGAATTTGTTCCAACAGTTAAAAGAGAGATGTGAGAAATAGATTATATTAGAATTACACAAAGAGAAAATAAATGGATTTGAACGTAAAAGATATTTCTCATTTACTAATGATGCCCGAGAAGGAAGTTCAACAGTTATTAAAGAAGAAAGAAATACCTTTTCAGCTGTTACACGATAAAATTGTTTTTAATAAGCAGCAGATCATAGAATGGGCGCTTGGGCGGAATCTTTCAATAAATGTATCAGGGCATAAAAAATTAAGTGAATATCATATTGATACTGTCGGTACTCTGCTCGATAAAGATTCCTTTCACTATAGTTGTGAACTAGCTGAATCTTCATATATCGCACAGATGATTTCGCAAATTAGATTTGAAAAAAACGTTGACAGCGAAATTATTGTTCAGCTTTTGAAAAGCAGAGAATCAATGATGAGCACAGCTATTGGAAACGGAATCAGTTTGCCTCATCCGCGCGTACCGCTAATGGTTGGTAGAAACAAACCGCTGATTAATTTTTTCTTTCCGATCAAACAGCTTGACTTAAAATCTATTGACGGAAAGCCGGTTCATACAATTATTCTTCTTATATCTCAAACAATTAAACAACACTTGAGTTTAATAGCTCACTTAAGTTTTTTGCTTTCGAATCAAGCATTTAGGTTCGCATTGGAAAACCGGTTGGATAGCAGAGAGATATTGGATATTATCAAAAAGATTGAGGAGACAAGAGATAAAGCTAAATGAAAGAGCTATCCGATACCGGTAATGTTTTATTGATTGCTGCTTTTGCTATTCAATTGCTCTCAATTGTTTTCCTTTCATTTAAGAATGAGCGGAAAGCACTCTTTACATCAAACATAACCATGCTTGTTGGGCTAACACTCGGATTAATATCAACTTTATCTTCAACATTATTTTCTTCTGCTGAAATAACATCGGTGAGTATTTTTTCCGGCTTAATTCGTCTTGATGGACTGAGCCTTTACTTTTTATTTGTCATTCAGCTTGTAGCAATACCAACTACAATTTACTCTATCTCTTATCTGCGGCATTACGTTGAACAGAAAAGATCTGTTAAAAGCTTTATTACATTTTACATTATACTTTTAATCTCAACTCAGTTTATAGTAATTGCTAACCAGGCTATTTTGTTTTTAGTAAGCTGGGAGGTAATGAGTATCTCCGCCTATTTCGCAATTGTTTATGAAAAAGAAAGTGAAGAAGTCCAAACGGGAAGTTTTTATTATTTCGCTGCATCGCATGTATTAATATTTATTTTATATATAATCTTTTTTTTGTTTCATCATGAAACCGGCAGCTGGTTTTTTAGTGATTACCATCTTTCGTTTTCTTCCGGGTTGATGGTTCCGGTAATTTTCATATTATCAATTATTGGCTTTGGAATTAAAGCGGGATTTATGCCATTCCATTTTTGGCTTCCTCAGGCTCATCCAATTGCGCCAACTGTTCTTAGCGCATTTCTTTCCGGTGTCCTCCTTAAAACCGGTATTTATGGAATTCTTAGAATATATCAATTTATTAAACCGATGCCGGAATGGTGCGGATGGTTTGTGCTCGTTATAAGTGTAATCAGTGCTATCCTTGGTGTTTGGTATGCGCTGGCACAACACGATATTAAACGGTTGCTGGCATATCATTCTGTTGAGAATATTGGAATAATCGGCATAGGAATTGGAATTGGATTTATCGGCTCTGCAAATAATTTACCTGCAGTTGAAGTATTGGGATTTGGCGGTGCGCTTCTGCACACTTTAAATCATGCGATATTTAAAAGCCTTTTGTTTATTGGAAGCGGTGTAGTATATCAAAATCTTGGAACAAGAAATATAGAATTGATGGGCGGGCTTGTTCACCCGGCAAAATATATTGCAATTCTATTTTTAATTGGCTCGGTCGCCATCAGCGGTATTCCTCCATTCAACGGATTCATTTCAGAGTTCATTATTTACATGGGATTTTTCAAAACAGCAAATGAGTTGAAAAACTACTATCCAATACTAATGTTGATGTTTGTTGTGGGATTAGCTTTTGTAGGCGGATTAGCAGTAGCCTGTTTTACAAAGGTGAATTCAATTATATTTTTGGGAAGCGAGCGAAGTGAAGTAAAACATTTTCATACTTCGGTTTACGATTACATCTCACTTGGAATTTTAGCTTTACTATGTATTTCAATTGGATTTTATCCTCAACCGTTTGTTGGCGTGGTTAATAAAGTTATTGCAAATGGTTTTACCACCGGAGCTTCATCAGCCTTGGTTGATATTGATTGGCTTTACTTTACAATGATATTTTCTTCTATCGCGCTTGGCGTTTTCGTTTTATATCTGATTAAAATAAAGCTCGAAAAAAAATATGGCAGAAGAAACTCGGCAGCCTGGGGTTGCGGGTATGAAAATCTTACTCCGCGAATGCAATATACTGCTTCGTCTTTTGCGGATGAACTAAACACAATTCCCAAAGCGATTTTGGACTATCACAAGAAAGTTGAAGTCTCGGAAAACGCATTTCCGTTGCAATCTAAGTTTAAAAGTCATTCCAAGGATTTTGTTGATAGTAAAATTGTTTTGCCGGCTTTCAATGTTTTGAGAGCACTGGTTGCAAAAATAGAATTTTTGAGCCAGACGGATATTCGTTATTACATAGGATTTATTTTAATCATCATTGCAATTTATAGTATGATAGCGTTTTTATGGACTTAGAGATTTTACAAGGAATTATTTCGATAATAATAATCTTGGGCGTGGCGCCATTGTTTGCCGGAATGGTTAACAAACAAAAAGCCGTTTTAACCGGACGGGTCGGCGCGCCAATACTACAGCCCTATTATGAATTGCAACGGCTCATCAAAAAAGAGACTATCAATGCATCCGGCTCTTCTTTTATAAGCCGTATTTCCCCATTAATAAATCTGGTTACTTTAATAATTGCAGCGGCAATGCTGCCGGTTGGATTTTGGAAACCGCTTATTAGTTTTGATGGCGATATAATTTTGTTTGCGTACATTTTAGGGCTTGTTAGATTTTTTCAAATATTGGCAGCAATGGATATTGGAAGTTCGTTCGAAGGAATGGGAGCTGCACGTGAAGCAACATTTGCATTATTTGCCGAGCCGATATTCTTTTTTACAATTGGAAGCATTTCATTCATCAGCGGATTTACTTCGCTTTATGATATTTATCATTCAATCCAGCTTACTAATATTTCTTACGAAGTTTTCATAATTATATGTTCTATCTCGGTCTTTATGCTTGCTGTAACTGAATGCTCAAGAATGCCGGTGGACGATCCCAACACTCATCTTGAACTCACAATGATTCATGAAGTCATGATCCTGGACAATTCCGGGATTGATTTGTTTCTGTATCAATATTCCAGTTATGTAAAACTTTTTATCTATGCGATTCTTGAAGTATCTTTTTTCTATCCGTTCAGTAAGCAGAGCTATTTAATCGGAATAATTATTTTTATCACCGGAGCCATTGCTTTAACATTTCTATTAGGTGTTGTTGAAACAATAACTTCGAGATACAGAATGAAAAATATTCCCCAGTATTTACTATTTGCCACCGCAATTGGAATATTGAATTTACTGATCTATACTTTTACCAAATGAGCAGAATATGGAAAACGTTTTAAGCATACTTTTTTGTTTGTCGTTGTTTTATGTTTCCGTCACATCGCGGGTAAAAGCTTACGTTACTGTTCTTCGTGTGCAAGGCATTATTCTATCTGTGCTGTTAATGATTCCCTTCATTTATAAATTTTCAATTTTCGGAATAATTCTCCCCGCTACGCTTTTGCTGGTTAAAGTATATCTTATTCCTCGTTACATTAACAAAGTTATTCTCGATCTTGATATTAAAAGAAGAATTGAGCCAACTATACAGCAAATGGTTTTTTTACCGATAGTTATTGCCACAATGGTTATTATTTTTTTAGCGTCGAGCATCCTTTCAAAAAGTACAGAATTAGACGTTATACCGTTTGCATCTGGCTTTTCTGCTATAGTTATCGGCATATATATAATTATGTCCCGGAAAAAACTCATTGTCCATGTTTGCGGATTTTTAATCATGGAAAATGGAATATTCTTATTTGGAACGGCTGTTGCTTCGGAACTCCCAATGATGATTGAGTTAGGAACGCTGCTTGATATTTTTGTCGTAGTATTCTTAATGGGTATAGCTTTAAATAAAATAAGCAGCACTTTTGAAGGATTTGAAGTAACACATCTGGGGAGGTTAAAGGACTAATGTTCGAATTCTCAATTTTTATTTTACTTCCATTAGTAACTGCCGGTTTTTGTTATTTCATTAAAGATTTACGGCCACAATATGGCGCTTCCATAATTGTTGCTTTGTTACATCTTGGTTTATCGTTACTGGTTTTTCTTGGAATTCATCATGCACAATTGCCGACATTTTTTAGCGTTGATTCATCCAGCAAGTTATTCCTTCCAATTCTTTCGAACGTTTATTTCTGGGTTGTACTTGTTTCATACTCATATTTAAGGAGACCGATAACACCCAAAGCCGAAGAAGGGAAAAAATATTATTTCGCACTTGTTAATTTTTATTTAGCGGCAAATTCCGCCGCAATGTTAAGCAGTCATTTTGGAATGTATTGGGTTGCCTCAGAAGCTACAACACTTAGTGTAGCTCCGCTGATTTATTTTTACCGTAGCGAAGAATCGCTTGAAGCAATGTGGAAATATTTGTTTTTAGTTTCCGTCGGAATTGCCTTTGCATTTATTGGAATACTATTACTAACGCTTTCCGCTAAAGGAACCGTGCTGGAAGGGCAGCAATTATTTTTCCGGGACTTTATACGTAATGCCACTAAGCTAAATCCAATATGGTTGAAGGCGAGTTTCATTTTTATTTTTGTTGGGTTAAGTACAAAAATTGGTATAGCACCAATGCATTCCGGCGATATTGACGCAACCAGTAATGCGCCAAGTCCAATCGCGGCATTGATGTCCGGCTCTCTTCGTCTAACTGCTTTTCTTGGTGTTATGAGAATTTTCCAGATTATTCACCCAACTTCTTCTTATGAATTTGCTCGAACCCTCATCATCATTGGGGCGATTCTATCACTATTTGTAGCATTTGTGTTTATGTTCAAAGTAAATAATTATAAACGAATGCTCGCTTATTCTAGCGTTGAGCATTTGGGACTCATTTCATTGGGGCTGGGAGTTGGCGGGTTGGCGTTTGTTGGTGCAATGTATCACGCAGTTTATAACTCGATTGCCAAAGTAGTTTTATTCATGATGGCAGGAAATATTCACGGGCATTATAAATCCCGTGAAGTAGAAAAAGTTAGATCGGCGTTAAATATCTTGCCTAAAACCGGATGGCTTTTCCTAATTGCATATTTAGCAATCTCCGGCATTCCTCCATTTGGAATTTTCTTTAGTGAAATAAAAATCTTCGAGGGAATTCTTTTTTCCGACAGACCCTACCTACTCGGATTAGTAATGTTCTTCATGCTTTTCATATTTATAAATATGGGCAAGATTATTTTCACTATGCTTTATCAAAAAAGTGAATTAGAACCGCAAACCATAAATGAGGAAAAATTTGAGTTGAACCACCTTGTAGTTATTATTTTGTTGGTCATGGTAACTATCATCGCTGTGTCATCGCCGGAAATTTTGTACCGGAATATCATGAACATAGCTAAAGACTATGGTATGAGCTTATGAAATCACTCGAAGTTCAGAATAACCAGTGCTTCGATAGAGCAGCTATTCAATTTTTAGATAGAGATGATTTTAGGAATTCCGTATCTGAGCTGATGCAAAACAACTGCCGAATGATAGCGCTTACACCGGTTGATGTAAACAATGGTCGAAAAATTATTGCTGTACTTGCAGATTCCAGTTCTTCCATGATTCACATGGTTGGAGGAGATTTTAGAGAAGGAAAACTTGAGTTTGAAAGCTGGGCAAATGATTTCCCTCAAACAAATTATTTTGAATGCGAGCTCTCGGAAAATTACGGTTATGTGCCGCTCAATCATCCGTGGCTGAGACCGGTTAGAAAGCAGAATGTTATTTTGAAAAACAAGCCATATCAATTTTTTAAGTTAGAGGGAGAAGAAGTTCACGAAGTTGCCGTAGGTCCAATCCATGCCGGCGTAATTGAACCGGGTCATTTTAGATTTCAATGCCACGGTGAACTTGTTTACAATCTTGAAATTAACTTGGGTTATCAGCACCGTGGAGTTGAAGAACTATTACTTAAAGCAAATCAGAATCAACGAATAATATTGTCCGAATCAATTGCCGGGGATACAACAATAGGTCATGTTTTTGCTCACTGCAACGCAATCGAAAATCTATCTAATACACAACTAAGTTTACGTGCGGAGGTAATCAGAACTATTGCTTCTGAGATAGAAAGAATAGCAATGCATCTCTCGGCTCTCGGCGGAATAGCAAATGATGTTGGATTTGCTTTACCGGCTTCTTCATACGGCAGACTTCGCACACTTGCTATTAATAGTTTGGCTGCAATTTGCGGCTCAAGATTCGGCAGGGGACTCTTTGTTTACGGCGGCGTACGTTTCGATCTGAACGAAACAATAATTAACACAGTAGTAGAAAATCTCAAAATTATAAATGATGATGTTCGGGAGATTAACAAGTATTTGTTCTCTTCAGTTGGGGCTTTATCAAGATTTGAGGAAACCGGAATTGTTAATACGAATCTTGCGAAAAGTATCGGATTGGTTGGTCTAGCTGCGCGTGCTTCCGGTATTGAAGAAGATACTCGTATTAATTTCCCTTATGGTGCTTATCGTTACAATCCAATTTCGATGATAACATTAGCAACAGGAGATGTTTTTGCTCGCGCCCGTATGCGTGCAATTGAAATTGAAGAAACGATCCGTTTTGTTTTTGATCAAATAGAAAATATTCCTCAAGGTGAAATAAAATCCGAGCACGGGAGAATGGCGGCTAATTCCGGAGTTGTATCAATTGTTGAAGGATGCCGCGGCGAAATTGTTCACATTGTATTTACTGATGAAGCTAGAGTTTTATCTAACTATAAAATAAAAGATCCTTCGTTTAATAATTGGTACGGGCTTAGTTTGGCTTTGCGAGAAACAGCAATTTCAGATTTCCCGCTCTGCAACAAAAGTTTTGATTTATCGTATGCCGGACATGATTTATAATTTAATGCACAGTGCAGAATAAAAATTCTATGAAAGACGCGGTTAAAATAAGAATACTTCAAGGTGATCCGATAGTCCACGATGTTAAGAATGTTGTGCTTCCGGAAAGATACCGAGGGTTACCACTAATCGAAGATAAATTATGTGCAGACAGTTGTAATAAATGTGCGGTAGTTTGCCCGACAAATGCAATCAAACTAAATCCGGTGAGTATAGATTTGGGTTTGTGTGTGTTCTGTCCATTATGTGAGGAAACTTGTCCGGAATCTATAATACACTTCTCTCAGAATTATCATACAGCTGTTGATGAAAGAGCCAATTTGAAGATTACTTCAGAAGTGAAATCCATTTCACCTCAAATGACTTCGGAAAAAATCCGCAAGTACTTTGGGAAATCACTTAAGCTTCGCCAAATATCCGCCGGCGGATGTAACGGATGTGAACTTGAACTGAATGCACTAAGTAATGTAAACTTTGATATGGGGAGATACGGAATTGAATTTGTTGCATCGCCCCGTCATGCAGATGGTATTGTAATTACAGGACCCTTAACGGAAAATATGGCAAACGCAACAAAGATTTGTTACGAAGCTGTTCCTAATCCCAAAGTAATTATTCTCTTTGGTACGTGTGCAATTTCGGGGGGTGTTTTCCAAAACTCAGAAGCGCTTCAAAGAAAATTTCTACAAGAAAATAAAATTGATCTTTTCATTCCGGGCTGTCCGCCACATCCGCTTACCTTTATAAATGGTCTTTTGGATTGGCTGAATAAATCTAAATAGAAATTGCTTAGCTATTATTTCTATCAAAAAGTACTTGATGCTTTTTAGTTGCTACTTTTTAAGTAGCGGCATTTAGTATAGCTCAATAATGCACTAAAAAAATAGCTTGACTCTGATTTTAATTAATGTAAATTACGGTTAGTAACAATTAGTTGTTTTGATTGTTACTGGTAGTAGTAATAGTATTATTAGTTTCAATGTTTTAGTTGTAGTAGTAATAGTATTAGTATTATTTAATTCCCGGTATAGATTAATTTCTGTACCGGGCTTTTTTATACTATAACACCATTCAATCCAATCTGCAACAAACTTGATTAAAAGCGATATTAAAATTCACGCAGAGCATGCCATTTGTATAAATAGGGAAAAGCACTAAAAGTTACGTGATAGATTTTGTATTTATAAACTGATTTAGTCAATAAGTATTGTTTCTATCATTCAAATTGTTGCCTTGCCCGCAAGATTAAAGACTTGGGATTTATGCTGCTTTTGATTTCCACATCTACATTTTGGTTGACGAACTTGCACGTTATTTTTTCAGAATGGGGGCTCTCAATATATCTTAATGTCAATTCTAAAGTAGTTTCATCTTTCCAGGTGTAACATCCGGCAATTTTAGAGGGGGGCAAGCCCATAAAACTTGCTTTAGCATCCCCAATCAAATTTGGACCGCGTCGCTCTGTTTCGCCTAAGACCCAACTGCCTAAACCAAACTTAAGTTTATATGTATTTGAATCAGCCTTAATTGTTGCGGTACATTCGTTTTCAGAAAACTGAAATGCAATACTTTCCCATTGGCTGGTATTCTTTTCAAACTGAAAAGTTTTTCCTTGTGTTTGTTCAATTGCATGTTGATAAGTTTTTGCTGAAGGAACGGGCAAAGCAAGTGTTAAGAGTTTCTTCTTCAGTTTATATTGTTCTGTTTCGTCAACAGGCAATTTTTCTTTTTGAAAAGCGGGTAACAAATATTTCCAGACTAAATTTAATTCATCTTGCAAATCAAATGATTCGGCTGTAATTGCAACCACTGCGTCTTGCTCGGGTAACATAATAATGTATTGCCCAAAAGCACCGTCTCCACGGATAGCGCCAAAGCGGCATCGCCAAAATTTGTAGCCATATCCTTGCAGCCAATCGCTTAAGTCTCGCTTCTCTTGTGCCACTTCGGGTGATTGAAGAATCTTGCTCGTAGTTGCTTCTTCAATCCATTCTTTTGGAAGCAACTGTTTTCCGTTCCAACTTCCTTTTTGCAAATAAAACTGCCCAAACTTTGCAAGGTCTTCTGTTTTCACTCTTAGACCCCATCCGCCAGTATTAATATCCATTGGGTTAATTTCCCAATCCATTCCCTCTATTCCAAGCGGATCGAACAATCTCGGCTTTAAGTAATCAACTAATTTTTGTCCTGTAACTTTTTGAATAATTGCGGAAAGCATAAATGTTGCTACTGAGTTATATAAAAATTTCGAGCCCGGCTTGTCAATTATTGGTACAGCTAAAAAAGATTTTACCCAATTCGTATTCCAGTTTCTTATTAAAGAAGTTGGATCCGGATCTTGTCCGGCGGACATGCTAAGTAAATTTTTCACAGACAATTCTTTCAAATAGGGACTGATAGAATCCGGAAGATCATCCGGGAAAAATGAAATTACTTTATCGTTCACAGTTAATATTTTTTCACTTACAGCAAAGCCAATTGCAGTTGAAGTAAAACTTTTGCTAACAGAATACATTGTATGTTTTAGTTCTTGTTTATAAGGATTCCACCAGCCTTCGGCAATAACTCTGCCATGTCTAAGCAGCATAAAACTATGGAACTCATGCTTACTCTTGTCAGCTGCTTCAACAAAATCCAATATTGCTTTAGAAGAAACACCTTCACTTTCGGGAATGCTTCTGGGAAGCGAAGTTATAATTTGAGCATTAGCTTGAAAATAAAAAGCAAGGTTGATTATTAACAGTAGAAATAAAATTGTTCTTTTAGTCATTGTGCTTAATCCCAAGATTTAATTCATAATAAGGTGTACAAATAAAATCATTACCACGCATAGCTACAATTTAATTTTTCAACTATCTAGTATTATGAAGCTCAAATCATATCTATAATTACTTATGATTTATAACTGAATACAACTCCCCTCTGGTTAATGAATCAAATCAACTCTTAATAAATCTTAAATTCTGTTAAAATATGTTAAATAACATCTTCCTCTGATTACTTCCAGAAACAAATTCAATATGATTGTCATCAAAAGGCACCAACAAAATCTCAAAGGAGTAATCATGATTAGAAGAGTGTTACACGCAGTTTCATTATTGCTGGTTATTGCAGCAACCATAACGGCACAAGAAAAGAGAATGCAAATATTTAATGCTGGTGAAGCGCAGATGCTTCCCGAGATTAAAGGAATTGTGTTTGCTGAAAATGGAAAAGTTGTAATCGGTCCAATACCGGATAAAGATCAAAGAGATGGTGAATACAAAAATCTTGATCTGGCACAAGGGGATGAAATTTTATTTGTCAACGGAAAGAAAATTAAATCTATCGATGACTTCAAAAAATATTACAGCGAAATCAAAATCGGAGATAATGTGAAATTGGCGGTTCAGCGTGATAAGGATAGATTTATTGTAGAGTTCAAAAAAGCAGAGGAAGCAAAAGGCGGACAGAGAATTATGAAATTTTCAACAGATGGTAAGGCTGGTGAAAAGATGAAGGTTGAAAATGGAAAAGTAATTGTCGGCGGTAAGAAAATGGATCACGATTCATTGAAGAAACCGGGCAAAGTTATAATCAAACAAAAGTAAATACTAAAGAGGTTGTAATGCGGAAATTTATTCTACTATTAATGCTGCTCGGTTTGTCTCAATCCTTTGCGCAAAATCCCGGCTCATACTATAATCCCAAAGATGATAAGTATAGACTGCTCGGATTAAAAAGAGCAAAGGAACAATTCGAAGCGGCAAAAGCTGAGTATGAAAGAAATCAAACAATGTTTGAAAAACAATTTATTTCGATGAAAGAGCTTGAGCGTGTTAAAAGCGCCTACTCCGATGCCGAAGTAAATTATCAGCAAGCTTTGCTAGCGGTTCTTTTTGAGCAGCAGTATGTTTCTGTTGTTGAAGCAGTGAAGTATCAAACCAAAGATGGCAAAAAGCATGTTAGATTAAAACTTGCCAATACTTCCGGCGGCGGCGAGGAATTTAAAAAACTACTTAACATCGATGACAAATTATTTAGATCACTTCAGCCGGAAACTATTAACGATGTGTATGTATCTCTCCTTAATGAAACTAACGCGATTATCAGTCAACCATACGAATCAAAAATAGAAGAACTTGATTACGGAAAACCGAGAACAATTGATTTTGTTTTGCTTCAAGACCTAGACGCAGTAACGGTAAATATTATTTACGGTTCCGGCACACAGCGCGCGCCAAAAATATTTTTGCAGAAAGATCAATCGGCAAACCGTGTACTTTTTCAGTCGGATCAATTCTCGCAAGAAGTTGATCTCGGCGGCTCGGCATCTTTCTCTATGTATCTCGAACTCTTCAGCGGTTCATCCAATACTTACAAACTTGAGATTGTAAATCTGCCTCAGCAGATCAATAATTACTTTGTCGATCAAGTAACTCAAGCAAAACTAAGCCAGTTTAAGTTTACCGAGAGCAGTCAAACTAAAAAAGCGAATCTACAAGTTTATCTGCCGGATCGTCCAACCGGTGATGTTCAGATTGATAAACCGATTTCATTCTTTGTTGTCGCTGTTCCCTATGAAAGAACTAAAGAAGTTGAATTCCGGCAAGGAAAAATTTATACGAAAGAGGAAATTGAGAAACTCGATCTCGGTTATCTCAAACTTGAAATTACTCCGCGCGGTAAAGGTGAGCTAAAAGTAAACGCGAATCAATTGTACTTTACTTCACTCCCGGGCGAGAAGATTGAAGTCCCGCTGGAAATTCTAAACGAAGGAAGCAGGCGCTTAGACAATATCGAGTTTGAACTTGATCTTCCAATCAACTGGACAAAAGAAATTAAGCCGCAAATAATTGAATCGCTTGATATCAGAAAAGATAAGCGTGTTGTTATAACATTCACTCCTCCGAATGATGTTCCGGTCGGCAAGTATGATATCCGCTTGCGTACTACTTGTATCTCCGATGAAAAACTAGTTAAAGCGGAAGACAAGACAATCACAATTGAAGTAAAACAATCCGAGAACATTTTTGGAACAATCCTTTTGGTGCTTCTCATCATCGGGCTTGTTTCCGTAATCGTTGTGTTCGGAATAAAACTTTCTAGAAAATAAGAGGGCAACATGAATACTATTCTAAATGAAAAAAAAGAATTCCCGATGCTGGAAGCTGTTAATCTTACTAAAAAATATGAAGATGGTCTGCTGGCGTTAGATGATGTCAACTTCAAAGTGCACCAAGGAGAAATTTATGCGATGCTTGGTGGCAACGGTGCCGGCAAAACAACCACAATAAATATTTTTCTTAATCTGATAGAGCCTACATCGGGCGAGACAAAAATTAATGGAATCGTTACACATCAGCAGCCGCTGGAAGCAAAGAAGCATGTTTCTTTCGTTTCGGAAAATGTTATGCTCTATCCCGAGTTTACTGCTCTGCAAAATCTTGATTTTTTTACACGCCTCGGCGGCAAAACAAATCTTACTAAGGATGATTACCGCCAAGTGCTTCTTCGCGTTGGCTTGCAAGAAGATGCGCACAGCAAAAAGCTGAAGGGCTTTTCAAAAGGGATGAGGCAGAAATGCGGAATAGCGATTGCCATTCTTAAAAACTCTCCAACAATATTATTGGATGAACCTACATCGGGCTTAGACCCAAAAGCCGGGCTTGAATTCATGACGCTGCTTGATGAATTGCGTGATGAGGGAAAATCAATTCTTATGTCCACACATGATATTTTCCGCGCTAAAGAGATTGCCAATACTATCGGCATTATGAACAACGGAAAGCTTGTTATGCAGAGATCGAAAGCAGAGCTGGAAAACGCAGACCTAGAAAAACTATATGTGGAATACATGGCTGGTTATATGGAAGAAGTAGCCTAACAAAACTTATAAAGCAAATTAAAGAGGATTATAAAATGCTTTCATTACTAATTAAAAAAGAATTGAAGGAAATTATCGGTTCATCAAAGTTTGTTTATAGTTTTGCAGTTAGCGCGCTTCTAATATTAATTACATTTTATGTGGGCGCTAAAAATTATCAGATAAACAAAAGCCAGTACGATGCGGCAGTAGCGGAAAACATCCGCTCGATGTCCGGCGTTACCGACTGGCGAATGATAAACCACAAAATATTTCTGCCTCCGCTTCCTCTTGCTTCACTGGTCTCCGGAATTTCCAACGATGTAGGAAGAAACATCGGGATGCAAGGAAGAGGAGAACTGATTGCTAAAGACAGTAAATACAATGAAGAGCCGATCTTTGCGGTTTTTCGTTTTCTCGATCTGAATTTTCTTTTTCAAATCATCTTATCACTCTTTGCCATTCTCTTTTGCTACAATGCAGTCAATGGAGAAAAGGAGAGAGGAACACTCCGCTTAGTTTTTTCCAATGCCATACCGCGCGATACATTTATTCTTGGTAAAGTGCTCGGCTCAACAATAGCGCTGATATTGCCGCTGCTTGTCCCGATGCTTATTGGATTTCTACTATTGCTGGTGTTAGGTGTGCCGATGTCATTCGAAGATTGGATGAAACTGTTTCTGATTATTGTAACCGGATTTTTACTCTTCAGCGTGTTCATTAATCTTTCTGTGTTTGTTTCAATCATTACTAAAAATTCAGCCACTTCATTTCTTCTTCTTCTTGTTACATGGATTTTCTTTGTGCTCGTTATTCCCAAAACATCCGTGCTTATTGCCGGACGCGCGGTAAATGTTCCTTTAATTGATGAACTGAATACAAAGAAGAATCAATTTTCGATGCAGTTAAACCGGGAACACTTTAACTCGCTTAGCGGATTCAAACCAGCTAACAAAGACAACTTCATGCAAGAATTCCAGCAGTTCATGGAGAAGAACAATCAAGCGCGCGAAGAAAAAACAAAATCGTTCAATGAAAAACTTAACCGGGAAAGAATTAACAGACAGGAAGTGCAGCATGCAGTGGCTCTAAACCTAGCCCGCATTTCTCCAAGTGCAAGTTTCTCTCTTGCGGCATCAAGCTTTGCGGGAACTTCTCTTAATCTCGTTTCCAATTACAGAGAACAAGCGGATAATTATCAAAAGCAGTTCGCAAAGTTTCAGCAGGAGAAAACCGGCATGACGAGCGGAGGCGGGGGAATGATGTTTGTTATACGCACCGACGGCGATAAGAAACCGCCCGAAATTAACCCGGCAGAACTTCCCAAGTTTGAATTCAAACCCGCTTCTTTTTCTGCTTCGCTCGGCAGCGGTTTAATTGATATCGGCTTATTGTTTGTTTTTAACATCATCTTTTTTGCAGCCGCATATTTACGATTTCTAAAATTTGACTTACGCTAATTAGGAGGAACAATGTTTAGACTTTTAGTTGAGAAAGAATTAAAGAACATTATACAGAGTCCGAAATTTTTAGCGACATTTCTTACATGTTCATTCTTAATTCTATTGAGCATTGGTATTGGAATAAATGAATATTTCAATATGATGGAGCAGTACAACACGGCGAAAAACTTAGCTAAGACGGAAATGGCACAAGCCCGCTCTTGGATGGCATTATCTGCCAAAGCATTCAGAGAGCCAGATCCGATGCAGATATTTTCTGCCGGTGTTAATTATGATATCGGCCGCTACTCTATTGTGCATGAAAGGCAAGATTCCAAATTGCAGAACAGTGTTTATTCGGATGATCCAATCTTCGCAGTGTTCCGCTACATGGATTTCACTTTCATCGTAACTGTTGTCTTTTCTCTTTTCGCGATTTTGTTTACGTATAATACTGTTAACGGCGAAAGGGAAAACGGAACAATGCGCTTGGTGTTTTCGAACGCAATTCCCCGTTCAACATTCATCTCGGCAAAGTTTGTCGGCTCCTGGCTTGGATTAGTAATCCCTCTTCTTGTACCAATACTTGTTGGATTGCTTTTACTAGTAGTTTTTAAAGTACCCTTATCTGCTGCACACTGGATTAAAATTATTATGCTGATTTCAACTTCAGTTCTCTATTTAACTTTCTTTATTGCGTTCGGAATATTGATTTCCGCCGTAACAAAATATTCTTCCGTTTCATTTATGATTCTTTTAGTCTCGTGGATTACACTTGTGTTTATCATTCCGAGAATTGGAGTAATGACCGCATCTCAATTTATTTCTGTACCCACCGTTGCGGAACTTGAAAGCCAGAAGGACTCATTTTCCAAAGCGAGATGGGAAAAACATTACGGAGAAATTGAAAAAGTATGGCGCGCGCGTAATGCAGAAATGAATGGAATGAGCGAAGCAGATAGACAGAGTTACAGAGAAGAAAACGAATACAAATGGTTTGAAGAGGATGATAAAGTAAGAAACGAAGTTCAGAAAGAAATAACTGAATACTCAAGCAAATTGAGCGATGATGTGCGCAACAGAAAAGCCACACTGGAAAATTTAGCTTTGAATATTTCCCGCATTTCCCCAGCTTCCTCATTTCAGTTAGCAGCAATGAATCTTTCTACATCGGATATTAATCTGAAGAACAGATATGAAAAGGAAATCCAAAACTTCCGGCAAACATTTTCCACCTTTACACAAAAGAAGCAGAAGGAAAGCGGCGGGCAAGCCGGCATGTTTAGAATCTCTATAGATTCTCAGAGCGGAGTTAAAATCAGCTCTGGACGGGATGAGAGCTCTCTCAATTTACGAGAAGTGCCTAAGTTCACACAGCCAAGTCATACAATTTCTCAAGCGGTTGTTCCTACAATAATTGATATTGGACTGATGATGTTCTTTACACTTTTCTCTTTTGGCGGCGCTTTCTTCTCATTCAATAAATATGATTTAAGGTGATTGATAAAATTAAACCGTAGTAAAAGTAACTGCCGGGTTAGTCAATCCGGCAGTTGCTTAAAAAACTGATAATCTGCTGAAAACGATATTTTTTTGTTTCTGTCGCCAACTATTCCCCAAAATATATCCTCACGCGAATCCTTTGTAAGATAGATGCATCTTACGAAGTGCGGATTTATTGTTTCCGTAAAAAATCTAAAATGAAACAAAGTATAGGAAAAACAAAATGGTAGAACATTTAACAAAACAAACATTTTTAGAAAAAGTGTTTAATTACGAAATAAATAAAGAATGGAAATTTGAAGGCTCTCTGCCGGCTGTAATTGATTTTTGGGCAGAATGGTGCGGTCCTTGCCGTATGCTCGGTCCGGTCATTGATGAGTTATCTAAAGAGTATGAAGGAAAAGTAAACTTCTACAAAATTGATACTGAAACTGAAACGGAATTGGCGTCTGCATTTGGTATCAGAAGCATTCCTTCTCTTTTATTTATCCCGGTTGATGGTCAGCCCAAGATGGCAAGCGGCGCTTATCCAAAAGAAGATCTAAAAAATATTATTCAGCAAGAATTAAATGTATCTACACTTGTTGTATAACTAAAATTATCAAATACAAAGACTGAGTTTGAGAGATTAATATGAGCAAAAGACCGAGCGGAAAAGTGAAATATCAGCCTTCATTCTTTCAGAAAAATAAAAAATGGATTTACACAGGCTCAATAGCCGGCGTCATCATAATTTTTCTATTGCTAAATAATAAGAGCTTATTATTTGGTAAAGGTGATAGCGAAGGCTCACTTCCGGCAAACTATGCCGGTTCTGTGGGAATGAGTCCGGTAGAAGCCCCTAACTTCAAACTGGAAACTATTTTAGGAAATCAGCTTAAGCTCTCGGATTATAAAGGCAAAGTTGTAATTCTTGATTTCTGGGCTACATGGTGTTCACCTTGCCGACGCGGCATTCCCGATTTAATTGAGTTAAAGGAAAAGTATGCTTACGAAGGATTAGAAGTCATTGGTGTTTCAGTTGATACAGATACTAAGGGAGATGTTATTCCATTCGTAAAAGAGAATGGGCTTAATTATCCGGTCGTTTTTGCCGACGCTGATGTTACTGAGCGGTATGGCGGTATTAATTCCATACCAACTTCTTTTGTAATTGATAAAAACGGTAAAATAGTTGCGAGCTATGTTGGTTTAACTTCTATTTCCGATTACGAAGAACAGATTAGAAGATTGCTATAAGAGTAACAAAAGTTTGGCAGTTTGGTCAAGCAGTTATTTTATTTTGTTACTCTCTCCCAGCACATATCGTTAAAAAGTTTTTAAATCCTTCAGAATCTTTCAGAAGTTTCTAATATCATCTTTTTCACCTAAAATCCCGCGATTTTTATCAAAAAAAGTGCTTCTAAGTTGTGGTCTAACTCCATATTTTGATAGCAACGGAAAAATTTAATTCCTAAAAATTTTGAAAACTCCTAAAAAGAGGAAATCATGAGCGTAACAAAAGAAGAAGCATTAAAGTATCACAGCGAAGGACGAAAAGGAAAAATTGAAGTAGTGCCAACGAAGCCGTGTTACACTGCAAGAGAACTTGCACTTGCCTACACGCCGGGTGTTGCCGAGCCGTGTAGAGAAATTGAAAAGAATGATGATGATGTTTACAAGTACACTGCAAAGGGAAATTTAGTTGCTGTAGTTTCTAATGGAACAGCGGTTTTAGGTTTGGGAGATATTGGTCCTCATGCCGGTAAGCCGGTTATGGAAGGCAAGGGTGTGCTGTTTAAAAGATTTGCTGATATTGATGTGTTCGACATTGAATTGAAAACTCACGACCCGAAAGAAGTTATTCGCGCAGTTGAATTGCTTGAACCGACTTTTGGCGGAATTAATCTTGAAGATATTAAAGCACCGGAGTGTTTTGAGATTGAGGAAAGATTAAAAGAAACAATGAACATCCCGGTATTTCATGATGATCAGCATGGAACCGCAATTATTTCTTGTGCAGCTCTAATCAATGCAACAGAAGTTGCCGGAAAAAAATTAAGCGAAATTAGAATTGTTGTTTCCGGTGCAGGTGCCGCAGCTATTTCTTGCTGCAAATTATATGTTGCCGCAGGAGTAAAGGTAGAAAATATTTCAATGTTTGATACCAAAGGTCATGTTCATAAAAGAAGAACTGACCTAAATAAGTACAAAGAAATTTTTGCTCAAAAGATTGAGTATAAGGATTTGGCTGACGGCATGAGAGATGCTGATGTATTTGTTGGTCTCTCTAAAGGAAATATTGTTTCTAAGGAAATGGTTAAGAGCATGGCAAAGAATCCTATTGTATTTGCTATGGCTAATCCTGACCCGGAAATTACATACCAAGATGCAACCGACGCACGCGATGATATAATTATGGCAACCGGAAGAAGCGATTTTCCAAACCAAGTTAACAATGTTCTTGGCTTCCCATTCATATTCAGAGGTGCTTTGGATGTACGCGCAAGTAAAATCAATGAAGAAATGAAGATGGCAGCTACACTAGCATTGGCTTCTCTTGCAAAAGAAAAAGTTCCGGAAGTTGTACTCAATGCTTATGGTGGAAAAGAATTTTCGTTTGGACCGGAATACATTATCCCGAAACCGTTTGACCCGCGCGTTCTTTGGTATGTAGCACCGGCTGTTGCAAAAGCTGCAATGGATACCGGCGTTGCTCGTAATCCTATTACAGATTGGAAAGCTTATAAGGAAGAATTGCAAGAGCGCCTTGGATTCTCTACAGAGATTGTCCGTGTAATGGTTCATAAGGCACAAAAGAATCCTAAGAAAATTGTTTATCCTGAAGGTGAAGAGGAAAAGATTATCCGTGCGGCTCATTCTGTAGTTTTAGAGAATATTGCCAGACCGGTTCTTATCGGCAATGAAAATCTCATCAATGCTAAAATTAACGAACTCGGCTATCAAACTTCCGATTTCGAAGTTGTTGATCCGGAAACCTATACAAAGACAGATAACTATGCACATGCATTGTATGAAAAGAGGCAAAGAAAAGGTATGACTCACCGCGATGCCCACGTTGTTATCAAAGAGCCCAACTATTTTGCATCTATGATGCTTGAAGCCGGCGATGCAGATGCTTTAATCGGCGGATTAACTTATCACTATCCGCAAACAATTCGTCCGGCATTACAATGTATTGGCGTAAAGGAAGGATTGAAACTCGTAAGTGGAATGTACATTGTCATTATCAAAAGAAGAATTTTCTTCTTTGCGGATACAACAGTAAACGTTGATCCAAATCCGGAACAACTTGCAGAGATAGCAATAACAACTGCAGATACTGTTAAAGGGTTTGATATTGTACCAAAGATAGCAATGCTTTCTTTCAGCAACTTTGGCAGTACGCCATACGAGCAATCTCAAAAGGTAGCAAAGGCAACCGCAATTGTTAAGAAGCTTCGCCCGGATTTAATGGTTGATGGCGAAATGCAGGCCGATACAGCTGTTTTACATGAAAGGTTGGAGACTGAATTTCCATTCTCTACATTGAAAGGAGGAGCCAATGTTTTAATCTTCCCAACTTTGGATGCCGGAAATATTGCCTACAAACTTTTCCAACGATTAACCGACGCTACGGTAATTGGTCCAATCTTAATGGGAATGAAAAAACCGGTACATGTAATTCAGCGCGGCGATACCGTACAAGACATTATCAACATGAGTGCTATTGCAGTTGTTGAAGCAAGCAAATAGAATTGTAACCTATTCTTGGTTATAAGCGTCTTAATGTACGGAGGGCTTGAGCGATCAAGCCCTTTTCTTTATCTAAATTGCATTCGGTTTTTCATATATTTTATAAGTAAAAAAGATTTTGTTAAAATTGGTAAAGAATATTCTTTACATAATAGCCAGCGCTACTATCTTTTTTGCCGGGCTCGTTTTTTACGGAGTAATTTTAAATTCTACTGAAATTACTTTAGATGAAGCTATGGCTGAAAAGGGAATTACAAAAATTGTTGACGCTAAAATTATAGTGGATAGGAAGAACTTTCGTCTCGAGCTTTATTCCGGGAAGGTTCTTGTAAAAACTTACAAGGCTGTTTTCGGAAAAAATAATAGTCTGGTGAAAACTTCCAAGGATGATAAAGTAACACCGCTTGGCGATTACAAAATTTGCCGGATGGATACAGCTGTTAAGTATCATAAATTTTTGAGATTGAATTATCCAAATCCCAGTGATGCTGCTGAGGGTTTAACGCGTGGCTACCTAACTAAAGATGAATTTGATGCTGTAATACTGACGCATAAATTAAATGAATGTACCCCAAAGGAAACTCACTTGGGTTCCGAAATTGGTATTCATGGCATTGGAACTTACGATGTAATTTTTCGTAATCTTCCGTTTAGTTTTAACTGGACAAACGGCTCAATTGCAGTGAGCAACCAAAATGTAGATGAGTTGTACAAAGTTCTTAAAGTTGGTACTCCGGTTTCCATAACTTACTAAAGAGAGATTGTTGAACTTACGCTTGCTCAAAATATTTTTTCTTTTGATTCCAATTGTTGTGTGGTCTCAACAAAACCGGTATGAACTAACAACACTCGAGTTTACTGGAAACAAGTATATCTCTTCGGAAAATCTTGCAAGTGTAATTTACAGCAAACAGTCGCCCGGCTGGATTTCTCAATTTGTAAATAAATTTACAAGCATTGGCGGTAAAGCTATTTATTTTGATTCACTTCTCATTCGCTCTGACCTTGCTGTTCTCAAAACATATTACAAATCCAAAGGGTTTTTCAAAGCTAAAATCAGCTCTAAGTTTGAGCTTGATGAAAAAGGTAGAGAAGCTAAGCTTACGTATCTGATTGACGAAGGAACTCCGGTTTATTTTCACTCGATGACTATACGGGGATGTGAGCTGGTAGCGCTTGAGTTTCAGGCTGTTATTTGGGAAAACACCCGCGTTGACACAAACCGGATTTATGAAGATGCTGTTGTTGATGAGAGGAAAAATTTTGCGCTTACTTTCTTAAAGAATAATGGTTTTATGAATGCTTCTGTAGAGAAGCCCGATGTTACTATTGATACAATGAAGAACATTGCAGATATAGTAATTCGTTATAATACCGGTAAACGCTACAGAATTGCAGACTTGTACACTACAAAAACCGGGAAGGGAATGGATCTGGTAGCAGATTCCTTAATAAAAGAATTATCCGGATTGAAAAAAGGCAATTGGCACAGCAACTCAGATATACAACGCGCGCAAGTAAGATTGTACCGTACTAATCTTTTTGAATCTGTAGGTGTAATTGGCGTCATTACAGATACTGTGAATAATACGGTCCCGCTAAATATCAATGCTACAATTGGTTTGCTCAATGATCTTTCCCCCGAACTGATTATGAACAATGAGGACAACGTTTTTAATCTCGGTGCCGGAGTAAACTATAACCGTAAAAATTTTCTCGGCGGGGCGAGGAAACTTACAGTTGGGACTTCTATAGCGGCTCAGAACCTTTCTCAATTCATAAAGAATCCATCTTTTTCCGATACCACTTTTTACGGTTATGCCGATGCGCGAATTAGTTTAGAACAACCATTCCTTTTCGGGTTGCCAATTAATGTTAAACTTGAGTCCTACTACACTTTGCAAAGAAGATTGAATGAAGGGTATAACTCGGTTATATTTGGTTCCCGGCTTGGTTTCGATTTCGAATTACCGCCCAACGTTTACTTTAATACCCTTAGTACTTATCTAAACAATGAACGTTCGGAATATTCATACAAAAAAGAATATTTAATTGATCTCGCGAGCAAACTATATCAAGGTAGGAACGGATACTCGAAAGAAGTTGCAGATTCTGTTGCAACGGATTTTGTAGAAAACGATCTTAAATCCAGAAAGTTTGCCAGTACTAACGTAACACTGGGTACCAGCTTTGGGGCAAATAAAACCAACGATTTTCTTTATCCTACCAAAGGCTACTCTCTCTCCTTCTTGATTGAAGATGCAAACTCAATGGCTTATGTATTCAACAAACTCTTTGGAACTGATTTTAACCGTCCGCAAAGTATTAAAACAGTTGCTACAGCAGTCTGGTATCCAAATGTATATAACACAAAAACAGATGCACTCGGACTCAAATTTAAAGTTGGACAAATATTTACTTATCGCGGTAGCAAAGATGAAATACCGATAAGCCAGAGGCTATATGCCGGCGGTAGCAACTCCGTAAGAGGCTGGGGAACTCGTGATCGCGAACTCGTACCTGAAAATCAATTATTAAACTTAAGCAGCCTATCTCAGGACGATATTGAAGCTCTACTTGTGCGAAACGCAGCGACCGGCGGATTTTTCCTATTCGAAGGTTCTATTGAAACCCGCCATAAGTTTTTGGGAAATTTTGGAGCAACTCTTTTCATTGATTACGGCAAAACCTGGAATAATTATACAGAATTTCGTTTTGACCAAATTGCAGTTGCCGTTGGATTCGGCTTCCGTTTCTACTCAGAATTTATCCCATTCCGTCTTGATTTTGGCTTAAAAGCCTACAATCCGGCAGACCGGCGAAGTATGTTCAATAAACGCTTCTGGAATGAAGTTCTTCAGATTCACATAGGAATCGGCGAAGCCTTCTAATCTCCAATTTATTCTTTTTTAGCAGACCATTTTTAACTAAATTTGCCCTCACTTTTCCCGAGGTATTATGATTAGCAGCATGACCGGCTATGGCAAAGGTCTTGCAAAGAATGGTGATTTATCCGTAGAAGCTGAGATTAAAAGTCTCAACAGCCGCTATCTTGATTTATCCCTTCGTTTGCCAAAATTTTTACAGAACAAGGAGTTCGAGGTTCGCGAACGCGTTAAAAGTAAAATTAAACGGGGCAAAGTTTATCTCTCGGTTTCTGTTAAGAAAGGAGAGTTTGAAGAAAGATTTAATGAGATTGATCCGGCATCTGTAAAATTTGCTGTGGGTTTACTTAAAGATATTAAGAAATCGGCAAAACTAACCGACAAGATAAAGCTTAGTGATGTTCTGCTTTTTCAGAATATGCTTTTTAAGGATGATTCAGAACAAGCGAGTGAAGAATTTGGTCTGGTTTCAGAAGCTATTGATAAAGCAGTTTCCGAATTGAATAAAATGCGGGATGCTGAAGGAAGCGAACTTGAAAAAGATTTACGTAAACGTATCTTGATAATTGAAGAATCTCTAACAAAGATTGAAACGTCTGCCAGCATAACGGTAAAAGAATACTTTGAAAAATTGAAAGACCGTGCATTACAACTGGTTGGAGATTTAGCAAACAACAACGACAGATTAAACGTGGAGCTGGCGCTTCTTTCTGAAAGATCTGATGTTACTGAAGAGTGCGTAAGACTACGCAGCCATATTAAAATGTTTCTTGATACGCTTGAAAAATCCGAAGACGCCGGAAGAAGATTAAATTTTATTGTTCAGGAAATGAACAGAGAAGCGAACACAATTAACAGTAAGTCTCTTGCATCGGAAATATCTCACAGCGGAATAATGATTAAAGAAGAAATTGAGAAGATCCGGGAACAAATTCAAAATATTGAGTAAAAAGTGACAAAGAAAGAGGCTAAATTATTTGTGTTTGCCGCTCCAAGCGGTTCAGGTAAAACTACAATTGTAAAAGATGTTCTCAAAAATTATTGTGAGTTCGTTTTTTCGATTTCTGCAACTACCAGAAAGAAAAGACAAACGGAGACAGACGGAAAAGATTATTACTTCATTTCCGAATCCGATTTTCTTAATAAGATTGAAAGCAGTGAATTTGTAGAATGGGAAAGGTTTTACGATTACTATTACGGAACCTTGAAAAGCCAAATAGTAAGCAACATTAAAAATGGTTTACACACTGTTTTTGAAGTTGATGTTAAAGGCGCTGTTAAGATTAAAGAATGTTATCCAAATTCAATTTTAATATTTATAGCTCCGCCAAGTATTGAAGTACTGCGAAATAGATTGATTCAGCGGAATACCGAGACTGAAGAAGACTTAAAGAAAAGAATTGAACGCGCCGAAATGGAGCTTAGTTATAAAGACAAATTTGATTATGTTGTATCCAATGTTGATCTTGAAATAGCAAAAGAAGAAGTTAGAAAAATTATAGAAAATGTAATAAAGGAGAACTAATAATGGGAATCACACCATTAAGCTTAGCAAAAATCAAAGAGAACGCAACAAACCTTTATGAAGGAGTTGTTGTTGCAGCAAGACGTGCACGCAGACTCAATGATGAAACAAAACTCGAATTCAACACTCACCTCAGCACAATAACTGCCGGCAGAGAAGAAGAATTTGAAGACAGAGAAAATCCGGAACAATTAAAGTTATCTCTCGAATTCGAAAAAAGAGAAAAAGCACATATTCAGGCAATTAAAGAAGTGCGCGACGGAAAAATTGAATTTCGTTTCAAGGGCGAAAAATAAATTTCACCTTTTGTAATAAAAGCGGAGCGGCAAATTGTTTCTCCGCTTTTTTTATTGTGAGCAAGATTCGTAAATTCTGTCTGGCAAATCACACAATCCTAAGGATCTTACTAATTGGATAATTTGAAAAAAGAATTGATAGAAGTACTCAAGGATCAGCAATCTGTTTTTGGCGATATGCTGCTTGAAAAAGTTTCGTTTGATCTGCAGCCCAGAAAAGTTAAAGAACTAGCAGTGAAATTATCCACAGATAAAGTTGAAGAAGAAAAAGGGGAAAGCAGTTTATTCTTAGAAGAATTTCAGAAAACCGAAACTCTTACGGAATTAAACCAAATGATCTGCAACTGCCAGCTTTGCTCGCTTGGTAAGACGAGAACCAAATTTGTTTTTGGTGTTGGCAATCCTAATGCAGATGCAATGTTAATTGGCGAAGCGCCCGGTGCAGACGAGGACCAGCAAGGCGAACCTTTTGTTGGCAGAGCGGGCAAACTTCTTAATGATATTTTGAAGGCAATTAATTTTAAAAGAGAAGAAGTTTACATTGCCAACATTCTAAAATGCCGCCCGCCCGGAAACCGCGACCCTCAACCCGGTGAAATGGAAACATGCATGCCTTACCTGATGAAACAAATTGATTTGATCCAGCCAAAAGTTATTTTATGCCTTGGTAGAGTTGCTGCAAACGGATTGTTAAACAAAAAATTAACTCTTACAGCTCTTAGAGAAAACACTTACGAAATCAATGGAATAAAAGTAGTTGCTACTTATCATCCGGCGGCACTATTACGCAATCCTAACTGGAAACGCGGCTGCTGGGAAGATGTTAAGAAATTCAGAAAAATTTATGATGACCTGCCTACCGGCAGACAGGGTTAACGGCATAGAAATGGCAAAGCAATCAACAAGAAAAAACGCAGAACCAAATTATGATTTAGAGAAACTTAAATCATCGGCAAAACTTCCCCCTTCTGCCGTGGAAGTTGAAACAGCCGTACTCGGCGCTATGATGATTGATGAGGAAGCAGTTCCAAAAGCTGTGGAAATTCTTCGTCCCGATTCTTTCTATGATAAGAGAAATAAAATTATCTTCAGCGCAATATCCTCTTTGTACGAAAGCGGCGAGCCGATTGATACTGTTTCCGTTTATGAAGAATTAAAGAAAGCCGGAAGCATTGATGAAGTAGGCGGAGCTGCTTACATAGGCAAGCTTACGCAAGATGTTTCTTCTGCTGCAAATGTGGATTACCATTCTCGCGTGGTAATGGAAAAATGGATTTTACGCAGACTGATTTCTTCTTCGATGGATATTGCTTCTGCTGCTTACGAAGGAAGAGATGATGTTTTTGATTTGCTTGACGCTGCTGAAGCAAAAATTTTTCAAATCTCCGAAGAAGGAATTAAAGAGTCGTTTACTTCGATGGAGAAGGCTGTAAAAGAAGCTTGGGAGTTGATCGAAGCAATTCATGCTAAAAAGATTTCTACTTTTTCAGTTCCATCCGGATTTGTTGAGCTTGATGAATTACTCGGCGGATTCCAGAAATCAGATTTGATAATTATTGCAGCAAGGCCCTCTATGGGCAAATGCCTTGGTAAAGGCACAAATGTTTTAATGTACGATGGGACACTCAAGAAAGTTGAGGACATTTTAGTCGGAGACTTACTGATGGGGAATGACTCCACACCGCGAAAGGTTTTGTCCTTAGCTCGCGGAAAAGAAATGATGTATTGGATTCGTCAGCTACATGGTATAGACTATAGAGTTAATGAAAGTCATATTTTATCGCTAAAGAGAAGTCGAAACGAGGGTTTACATCAACACGGCAGTATCGTAAATATTGAGGTGCGGGAATATTTAAAGCAATCTTCGAAGTGGAAATCTTACTACAAGGGATATAAAACTGCAGTTGATTTTGAATATCAAGATGTGCCAATTGATCCTTACCTATTTGGTTTATGGCTCGGTGATGGAAAATCTGATTCATCAAGAATCTATACTCAAGATCAAGAAGTAGTAGAGTATTTAGAAGAATACGCTTCTTCTACTAACCAGAGAGTTTCTGTTTATAGTGAAAAGGAAAAATGTCCGGCATATACTATAACCGGCGGCATTTCTCAAAAATCTCGCGATAATTCCATTCAAGCAAAACTGCGAGCGCTTGATGTTCTTAACAATAAACATATTCCCCAAATCTATCTTTCAAATAACGCTTCAATCCGCTTACAATTACTAGCCGGCTTGATAGATAGTGATGGGCATGTAAATTCGAAATATGGAAGTACAATCGAAATTACTAGTAAATATGAACTCCTTGCGAAACAGATAAAATTTTTATGCGATACACTCGGTTACAGAACATCAATCCGAGAAAAGCGGGCAACAATTTCTTCAATTGGTTTCGAAAGTACAGTTTGGCGGGTTCGTTTCAATGGTAACGTTGATGAAATCCCCACAAAAATATTTCGCAAAAAGGGGAAGCAGTGGACTGATTATAGAGATTGGCAAGTTACCGGTATTACTGTAGAGCAAGATAAAGTTGATGATTATTATGGATTTGAGTTAGATGGAAATCATTTGTTTTTACTGGAAGATTGTTCGGTTACCCATAACACAGCTTTTGCTATGTCTGCCGCTAGAAACTCTGCAATGGACCATAACGTACCGATTGGTGTTTTCAGTTTGGAAATGGCTACGACTCAGTTAGTAACCCGTTTAATTTCTGCCGAAGCGAGAATCAACGCTCACAATTTGAGAACGGGAAAATTCAAAGCAGAAGACGGCGCAAAAGTTTCCCGCATTATCCACAGATTAAGCAAAGCCCCAATTTATATTGATGACACTCCGGGCATTTCGATTCTTGAGCTGCGCGCTAAAGCCCGCCGCTTGAAAAACGAAAAGAAAATAGGAATGATAATAGTTGATTACTTGCAGCTTATTAATCCTTCTTATAATCTCGATAGCCGTGAGCGTGAAATTTCTACAATCTCCCGTTCGTTAAAAGCTTTGGCAAAAGAATTAAACATTCCGGTCATTGCGCTTTCTCAGCTTAACCGCCAGGTCGAAACAAGAACTGATAAACGTCCCCAGCTTTCGGATTTACGCGAATCCGGTTCCATCGAACAGGATGCAGATGTTGTAATATTTTTAAATCGTCCGGAAGTTTACGGCATTACACAATTTACCGGCGGCGATATGAATGGTGAAACCACCGAAGGTATTGCAGAAATTATTATTGGCAAGCAGCGTAACGGTCCAATTGGCGAAGTACGAATGAGATTTATTAAAGATTACGCTCGCTTCGAAAATCTTGAACGGTTCAGAGTTATTCCGGAAAGTGCAGAACAAGCTCCGGTTGAAGAACCTCCATTCTAATTTATTAAGAATAATTCTTTAAGGACTATTATGAAAAAGATATCTAAAAATGTTTTATTCAGCTTTCAACTCTCTACTTTCGTCCTACGTTTTTCCTTTTTCGTTTTCCTTTTTCCATTTCTTATCTTTTCACAAGCTACATACACCCAGCAGGATGTGGACATCTGCAATTCAAAATTCAAATTGGCTGTTGATGCTAATCTTACTCAGAAGCCGATTAATGAAATCATAATAGAAATTGGAAAAAGCTTTATCGGTACGGAATATGTTGCAAACACATTGGAAAAAGGGGAACAAGAAAGTGTTGTGGTTAACTTAGCCGGATTAGACTGTTATACTTTTTTCGAATCCACTCTGGCGCTTTCCAGATGCGTAAAAAGCGGCAAAACAAGTTTCGAAGATTACCTAAAAGAGATTGAAAACCTGCGCTACCGCGGCGGAAAGATGAATGATTATCCATCACGCTTACATTATTTTTCCGATTGGCTATTTGATATGAACAAAAGAGAAATTGGAAAAGACATTACCAAATCTATTGGTGGCGAGCTGATTAAAAAGAAAATAAACTTTATGAGCACTCATACGGATTCTTACAAACGGTTAACAGAAAATCCAATGTTTATTGATCAGATTGCTATGACCGAAAGAGAAATATCCGGACGTGATTACTATTATATACCTCAAGCAAAGATTAAAGATGTTGAATCAAAAATTCAAAGCGGAGACATAATTGGAATTACTACCAACGTTGAAGGATTAGATATTGCCCATACCGGAATTGCAATCAGAATGGAAGATGGGAGAATACACTTTATGCACGCACCAATTGTGGGTAAGAAAGTTCAGATTACGGAAAAACCTCTTGCCGATTACATAGCCGGAAACAAGAAGCAAAATGGTATAATGGTTTTGAGGGCCAACTAAGAAACACGTTTGAGGGAAAATATTAATGCCAACACTAACATGGATTGGTAAACAAGCTGTAGAAAAACATCATCTCGAAATTCCTTACCGTTTATTGGAATATGACGAATCTCTTTCCGTTGGTGATTGGGAATCCATCCCTTCGGGAAAAGAAAACGGCAACTTGCTTGTGCAAGGAGACAACCTTCACGCGCTAAAAGCTCTTCTGCCTTATTATGCCGGTAAAGTTAAATGTATTTATATAGATCCTCCTTACAATACCGGTAATGAGGGTTGGAAATACAACGATAATGTAAATTCGCCGGAAATTAAGAAATGGTTGAATGAAGTTGTCGGACAAGAAGGTGAAGACCTTTCACGTCATGATAAATGGCTTTGCATGATGTATCCGAGATTGCAATTATTAAAAAAAGATGCTCAAAAAAAATGGAGCTATTTTTATTTCAATTGACGATAACGAACAAGCTAATCTAAAATTATTATTGGATGAAGTTTTTGGACCCAACAATTTTGTAACAAATATTATATGGGAAAAGAATTACTCGCCGAGAAATGATGCTCGTTATTTTTCTGCTGCTCACGATTTTATAATATGTTACGCAAAAAACAAAAACAGTTGGGTTAGAAATTTGTTGCCTCGATCAGAGAAACAGAATAAGTTTTACAAATTTGATGATGCTGATGGAAGAGGTCCTTGGAGACCAGATAATATTTTAGTGAAGACCTTTACCGAATCTGGCGTCTTCGGAATAATTAATCCAAATAGCGGCATAGAATATTATCCTCCCAAAGGTTCATGCTATAGAATTACTAAAACCAAAGCAGAGCAGTTACTATCTGAGAATAAAATATATTTCGGGAAAGATGGTCTTGGTAAACCTCAACTTAAAAGATATTTAGCAGAAGTAAAGCAAGGTCTTGTCCCCCAAACTATATGGAAGTATGAAGAAGTTGGTCATAATCAAGATGGCAAGAAAGAATTAAATGAGATGATTGAAGGAAACGTTTTCGATTCTCCTAAACCGGTTCGACTCTTAAAACAAATCATTAAACTAAGCACACATTCAAATGATATTATACTTGATTCTTTTTCTGGTAGCGGAACAACTGGTCAAGCTATCGTAGAATTAAATAAAGAAGACGGCGGCAATCGTAAGTTTATTCTTGTGGAACTGGAAGAAAAGATTGCGAAGGAAGTAACTGCTGAAAGATTGAAAAGAGTTGTAAATGGATATACTACTAATAAGCAGAATGGTAACGGCGATAAAGTAGAGGGACTTGGTGGCGGCTTCCGTTATTGCAATCTTGGTGAACCTCTCTTTGATAAGTTCGGCAATGTAAGGCAAGGTGTAAAATTCAAAGAACTTGCCCGTCATATTTTCTTTTCAGAAAATGGTGTTCCTCTTTCAGAAAAGGCTAAACTCAATACTCCGTTAATTGGCACATATAAAGGTGTTGCTTATTATTTATTGTTCAACGGAATCCTAGGTGATAAAACTGTAAACGGTGGCAACGTTCTTACAAGCAGAATTCTTGAATCACTTCCAAAACATAATTGTCCTAAAATTATTTTTGGTGAAAGCAACAGATTAAGCGCGGCACGGCTTAAAAAAGAAAATATTGTGTTCAAGCAAATTCCTTACGAAATAAAAACGAGCTGATTTGAGGTGAATCATGAAAAAGGAACTAATTGCCGAACTATTTGAAAAATTTGAAAGAGCCTGTTACATTTTTAATAATGTTGAATGCTGGAGTGCAAGAGAGCTGCAAGAAATTTTAAATTACACGAAATGGGATAATTTTCTAAATGTTATTGAAAAAGCGAAAAAAGGATGCATTAATGCTGGGGCAAATGAGAATGATCATTTTGCCGGTATCGGGAAAATGATCAATATTGGTAAAGGCGGCAAAAGAGAAGTTGATGATATTGCGCTTACAAGGTATGCTTGTTATTTAATAGCTCAAAACGGTGATCCAGCCAAAAATGAAATTGCATTTGCTCAAACCTACTTCGCTGTTCAGACACGTAAGCAAGAAATAATAGAAAAACGCCTGCTTGATATTGCACGGGTTTCAGCACGTGAAAAACTTTCAAAATCTGAGAAGAAACTTTCCGGAATTATTTACGAAAGAGGTGTTGATGAAAAAGGATTCGCAATTATCCGATCTAAAGGAGATGAAGCACTATTTGGCGGCAATAATACCCAGATGATGAAAAGAAAGTACAACATTCCGGAAGGTCGTCCTCTTGCAGATTTTTTACCCACACTTACAATTAAGGCAAAGGATTTTGCTACCGAGTTAACAAGCCATAACGTTATTGAAAAAGATTTGCAAGGATATAACCAGATATCCAATGAACATGTTGATAATAATCTTGCTGTTAGAAAAATTCTTAAAGAAAGAGACGTCCAGCCAGAATCACTTCCACCCGCAGAAGATGTTAAGAAAGTTAAGCGCAAACTGGAAAGTGAAGAGAAAAAAGTATCAAAAGATGTAAAAAAGTTAAAGGGCAAGGAGTCAAATAGAGACAAAAACTAAAGCCCGATTAAGGCTAGGTAAAAAGAGACTTGCTCAATTTACACCCGGCACAAGGCCGACTTTTACCTTAACGATTTAGTCTAATATCATGAAATAATATTTTTAAAATACTTAGTGCCTTAGAGCCTTGGTGGCAAAGTTCTTCCCGCCACAAGGACACGAAGACACAAAGGAAAAATCATGCTGAAAATCTACCAACAAAAAACTCTCGATGTTTTATCAAATTATTTGCATCGCTGTGCTATCTACAAAGATGTTAAACGCGCTTACGCTGAAACTACTCTAGAAGAATTTAAACAAGAAGGTATTTATAACGATGCCGGTTTTGCAAATATTCCTTATGTGTGCTTGCGCTTACCAACCGGCGGTGGAAAAACAATATTAGCTTCTCATTCTATACCTATCGCCTGTAAAGAATTATTGGCAAGAGATTTTTCTCTTGTAATTTGGCTTGTGCCAAGCAATGCAATTTTAGAGCAGACTTTTAATTGTCTTCAAGATAATAATCATCCATACCGTCAAGTATTGAATGAATACTTTAATGGCAATGTTGAAATTCTTAAAGTAGAAGATGCCCGCAGCATTTCCAAAGGCTCACTCCAATCAAACACAACGGTTATTATTTCTACTTTTGCTTCATGGCGTGTGGATAGAACCGAAGGCAGAAAAGTTTATGAAGAAAATGGAAATCTTTCATCTCACTTCGTAAACCTTAAGCCGGAACAGAAAGAGAAACTTGAAAAATTCAAAGAATCCAATCTGGAAATTCCTTCTTTAGCAAATGTTGTTTATCTAAACCATCCAATATTTATTATCGATGAAGCTCATAACGCAAGAACTGAACTAACATTCGAAGTTCTGAAAAGATTAAATCCCTCATGCATAGTTGAATTCACAGCGACACCAAAAACTAAAGGAAGTGATCGAAGCAATGTTCTTTATTCTGTTTCTGCCGCAGACTTAAAAGATGAAGACATGATCAAAATGCCTATCGAACTTTTAGCAATTCCAGATTGGCAAAAGACAATTTCTTCCGCTGTAAAAAAACAGCAAGAATTAGAACTGATTACAAAAGAAGAAGAAAAGAATTCCGGTGAATACATTCGCCCAATAGTTTTAATTCAAGCCCAACCCGATAGACAAGCAGAAAGCACCATCAATGTAGATGAAGTTAAAAAGTATCTTCTTACCACTTTACAAATTCCTCCGGAACAAGTTGCAGTTGCAACCGGAACCGAAAGAGGAATTGAAAACAAGGATCTTCTTTCCGAAACCGAACCGATTCGTTTCATAATTACCAAACAAGCTCTTAAAGAAGGTTGGGATTGTCCATTTGCTTATATCTTTTGTTCAGTGGCAAAAGTAAATTCAAGCAAAGATGTTGAGCAATTACTTGGTCGTGTTTTAAGAATGCCCAAAGTCCAGCGTAAAGAAAGGGAAGAGCTCAATCGCGCTTATGCTTTTGTTTCATCAGATAGTTTTATGAATACAGCAAAAAACTTAATGGATTCGCTTATCGATACTGGATTTACCTCTGTGGAAGCTTCGGAATTAATAGAGATTAGCCAAAAACAATTAAGCTTCGCTCCTTTGTTTGGCAATGCAAAGATTCCATTGTCTTCATCATTTGATGATTCAAAACTTTCTTCTGAATTAAAAAATAAAATTGTTTTTGATAAAGATGAAAAGACAATCATACTTCAAGAAACAATAACCGAATCTGAAAAAGAAGAATTAAAATCAATTGCTAAATCCGAAAGTGATAAAGAAGTAATCGAAAAAACTTTTCAAGAACTCAAATCATATTCTCATTCGGTTCAATCTCCATACAAACAAGGTAAAAAGTTTTCTGTCCCTCAGCTTCTAATTGATTTTGATGGGGAGTGGAGACCATTTGATGATGAAGTTTTGCTTCTTGCGGATTGGAACCTATCTAAATGTGACTCCAATATTTCCGATGCTGAATTACCAATTAAAGTTGACGCCGGGCAAAAGGGATTGATAGATGTAGATTCTCAAGGAAATGTTTACACTTACGATGCTCAAACCATTCAAGAAGAACTTACCAGTATAATCGTTTCCAGCACTATGGATAAAGATGGCTTAGTTCAATGGCTTGTCAAAGAATGTAGGCATCAATCAATTTCTTATTCACAGATTATTGTTTTTATAACCAACTGTTTGGAAAACTTAATAACCTCGCGTAATCTTTCAATCGAGCAGCTTGTTTTCATTCGTTTCAGATTAAGAGATGCATTTCGTGCAAAAATAAAGCACCATTTTGCAGAGGGTAAGAAACATGGTTTCCAAACTTATCTTTTCTCACAACCTGGTGTAGTCAAAGAAAAGCTAAGCAGATTTTCAGTTGGTCAAGATTTCGAATTTTCCGATTCCTATTTCCCAAATAATGATTACACCGGTTCTTTTAGATTCTCACATCATTTTTATACCCGCATTGGTGAAATGAATAATGAAGAAGCCGAATGCGCTATGAACATTGATATAAATCCAAATGTAGAATTCTGGATAAGAAATTTGGAACGGCAAGAGTTTCATTCTTTTTGGCTGCAAACTCCAACAGATAAATTCTACCCGGATTTTATTGTTAAACTGAAAGATGGAACTATTGTTATCATTGAATACAAAGGTGGTCATATTTCAGATTCTTCGGATACCAAAGAAAAAACCATGATTGGAGATTTCTATGCTGCTATAAGCAACGGCAAATGCATATTTAGAATGATAGTTAATAAAGACTGGAAAACGTTGAATTATGTCTTAAATAAATGATGAATGATCATGTTATTTCATCAAGCCCAAAAGCGTCTTCACATTCTCTAAATCTTCTAACTGCCTTTTACCTTTCTGCTTTTCAAGAAACACTGCAACTTTTTCAAACTAATAATATTGGTAAATCATTTCAAGTTAGTTTCACTTTTACAAAGTGATCGTTGTGGTCAGCGCAGTTACCTGCTAAATGGATTAAGCTGTTTATTAGTAGGCTCTTCTTTTCCGAAGTGTGTTATCTTCACATTTTTAACGACTAAAAAGCAAATTAGTATTGTAAGCAATATGAGGATGATTTTTAAAAACACATAATTTGATTTGGCTTTCCTAGTAGCTGCTTTTGTTTCGTGCTGCGGTAAATAGTTAGGGTAGAAATTTAGAGACGGAATTGAATCGAGTCTTTTAATTAAAACTTCACAACTCTTGGGACGGTCCCTAGGTTGTTTTTGTAATGAATCGTTTACTAGACTAATAAAAGATTGGGGAAGATCGGAACGCCAATTTTCAAGAGGCGCATGAACATCCATTATATGTGCTTGCAATACTTTAAAGTCGTTTGGCAGATAAAATGGCGGGTAGCCGGTAACCATCTCGTAAGCAGTGCAGCCAATTGAATAGATATCGGAATGGTGCGACAGATGCTCTCCTTTGATTTGCTCCGGACTCATATAAAACGCTGTACCAATGATATTTGAGGCAGTGCTGTTGGGTCTTGAATCGGAGAAAGATTTTGCAATTCCGAAGTCCGCAATTTTAACTACACCATCTTTTCTAATAATAATATTGGAAGGTTTAATATCGCGGTGGACGAAGCCAAATGAATGAGCAAAATTCAAACCTGCTAATGCCTGTCTCAGAATTTCTTTCGTCTTTGCAAAATCTAATCGAGAACATCTTTTTAGTAATTGGCTTAGACTCTCACCCTCAACATATTCCATAACAATCCCTACAGAAGAGGAGATTTTAATCAAATCCAAAACTGCGATAATGTTGGGATGCAAAAGCTTTGCCTGATTTCTAGCTTCTTTCTTAAATCTCTGAAGTGAAATTAGAGAATGGCTGATTCTTGGATGGATAACTTTGATGGCAACAAAACGGTCCAGCTTTTGATCATAAGCTTTGTAAACAAACGCCATTCCGCCTTCACCTATAATCGAAATAAAGTTGAAGCCGTCAATCGTTTTCCCAATCAGTTCATTCATACAAACATTCTTTTTAAAACATTATTTACAAAGACTCAAAAGCGTTTTCACGTTTTCTAAATCTTCAAGCTGCTCTTTGCCTTTCGGCGTTTCAAGAATCATTGCAACTTTTTCAAGCTTCTTGTCATTCATTATATTGGTAAAACCCTCCAAGCCAATTTCACCTTTGCCAATATGATCATGGCGGTCAACGCGGCTTCCAAGCGCTTTCTTGCTGTCGTTCATGTGAATACATTTTAGCAAATCTAATCCAATCACGTCGTCAAATTCTTTCATAACTTTTTTGTACTGCTTTGGGTCTTTGATGTCATATCCGGCAGCGTAAATATGCGCCGTATCTATACAGACGCACATTCTTTCCTTTTCATCCACAAGCTCAATAATTTTAGCAAGCTGTTCAAACTTATATCCAATGGCGTTTCCTTGTCCCGCTGTTGCTTCCAACATACTTTTAACTTTATAACCTTTCGTCTGCTGATGAACTATGTTTAGCGACTCGGCGATTTTTTTAATTCCTTCTTCTTCGCCTGCACCGCCGTGAGAGCCGGGATGAAAATTCATAAAGGGAACTCCAAGAATTTCGCATCGGTCAAGTTCATCTTTAAACGCGATTAATGATTTTTCCAAGTTCTCCGGGATGACTGCACAAAGATTAATCAAATATGAATCGTGAGAGACTACGACTTTTACATTTGATTGAGCAAGCTTCTCTCTAAATTCAGTTATCTCTTTTCCCGAGAGCGGTTTTGAAGTCCAGCGGTTATTGTTTCTTGTGAATATTTGAATTGCAGTAAAGCCAAATTCATCTGCTTTCGAAATAGCGGAACCGACCCCGCCTTCAACAAAAACGTGAGCGCCGAGTAGATGTTTCATTTGTCCCTCTTCCATTCTTTTTGATTTTTCTTGATCATGATCTTACTCTTATCTTAATCTTAATCTATTCTTAACATGTAAAACTACTTTCAAGTTCAAGAAGTTAGCTTTCGATCAAGTTTATTATAAACAATCTTGATTGTATAATTGCGTACACAATTTATTGTTTGGAAAGTAAACATGAAAATCTTTATTACCGGCGGCAGCGGTTTAATTGGTCAATATCTTAATGTTGGGTTAAGCAAATCTCACGAAATTCTGACCCAATATTACAAACACATAGGGAATTGCGGCGATTACAACTCAGTTCAGTTCGCTATAAATGATTACAAAACACTTGAAAGTACATTCAAAACTTTCAACCCGGAAATTGTAATTCACACAGCGGCAATTTCAAACGCAGAAAGAGCAGACAAACTTCCTGCTGACGAAGTTTATGATGTAAATGTTAACGCTACAAAATATATAGCTGAGTTGTGCAATACTCACAATGCTAAACTAATTTACACTTCTTCAGATTTGGTTTACGCCGGATACCGGGGATCATATTTAACGGAAGAATCAAAGCTGATTCCAATTTCTTTATACGCTGAAACAAAACTAATGGGAGAAGTGAAAGTCCGGGAAACATTGACTAATCATATTATTCTAAGAGTGGCTTTGCAATTTGGCTTCGGACTCAATCATTCCCGTTCTCATTTCCAGTTTATTTATGATGAACTAAAAAATGAAAGAAAAGTAAAATTGTTCTCTGATCAATATCGCTCTGTACTTTCCCTAAAGGAATCAGCAAGGATGATTGCAGAACTAATAACTAAAGATGTAAGCGGAGAGATGCTAAACTTTGGCGGGACGGAGAGAGTTTCTCGTTATGATCTCGGCAAAGAAATTTGCCGTGTTTGCAACTTCGATGAAAGCTTAATTGAACCGGTTACAATGGAAAGGGTTAATGCAACTTATAAAGTTGCAGATGTCTCGATGAACATTGATAAATTAAAAAAACTCGGTATCGAGCCCAAATCACTCGGCGATTCAATGCAAGAATTATTAACAAGATAAAGATGAGATTCTCACGAAGGTAGATATCGCATAATTAATATTTTGATAGTAAATAGACCGCAGATGACGCGGATTTAACAGATTAACACTGATATATTTTTGATTCATTAATTATGCGACAGCTGCCGAAGTGATGCCTTTGGCATTCTTCCGCCGTTGGCGGAATCAGAATGACAAAGATTATCTTCGTTCTTCCAGTTTCTTTTTCAGCAATTCATTAACAATCTGCGGATTAGCTTTGCCTTTGGTTTCCCGCATAATCTGTCCTACAAAAAATCCAATAGCCTTTTCTTTGCCGCCAAGGTAATCTTGTACATCTTTTGGGTTGGCATCAAGAATTTTTGTGATTGCACTTTCTAATTCTGAAGTGTCGGAAATCTGAACGAGGTTTTTCTCCTTAACAATTACTTCCGGATCTTTTTCGCTTAAAATCATTTCCGGAAAAACTTCTTTAGCAATTTTACCGCTGATAGTATTCTTACTTATAAGAGAAACAAGCTTACCAAGATTCTGAGGCGTAACAGAAAAATCTTTAACGGAAATCTTTTGTTCGTTTACAGTTTTTAGCACATCGGTCATAACCCAATTGCTTGCGGTTTTGTAATCATCGGTTTCTGTTAAAACTTGTTCGTAATAATCTGCAAGCTCACGGGACGAGGTTAGTATCTGCGCATCGTAAACCGGCAATTTGTACTGAGATACAAAACGTTCTCTGCGAGCATCCGGTAATTCCGGAAGAGATGAAAGAATTTCGTTACGCCATTTTTCATCAACAATAACGGGCATCAAATCGGGGTCGGGGAAGTAACGGTAATCATGCGCTTCTTCTTTTGTCCTCATAGGAAATATTTGGTTTAACTCAGCGTTCCAGAGCAGTGTCTGCTGGATTATCTTTCCGCCATCTTCAATTATATCAATCTGTCTTTCAATCTCATACTCAATTGCTTTTTCAACGTTACGGAAGCTGTTCATGTTTTTCACTTCGGCTTTAGTTCCAAGCTTGGTTTCACCTTTTAAGCGGATGCTTATGTTAGCATCGCAGCGAAGTGAACCTTCTTCCATGTTGCCATCACAAATGCCAAGATAAAGAAGCACTTGTTTTAATTTGTTAAGGTATAGAACCGCTTCTTCGGCGCTTCTCATATCCGGCTCACTAACAATCTCCATCAGCGGTGTTCCGGTACGGTTCAAATCAATCATTGTATCATCGCCTAAATCATGGATTGATTTGCCCGCATCTTCTTCCATGTGAATTCTTGTAACGCCAATATCTTTTTTTGAACCATCCTTAAATTCAATCGTAACTTTTCCAAATTCACAAATTGGTTCTTCGTACTGAGAGATTTGATAACCTTTCGGCAAATCGGGATAGAAATAATTCTTTCTGGCAAAAACAGATTTTTCGTTGATGCGGCAGTCCGTCGCGAGTCCCATTAAGACAGTGTATTCAACCACTTTTTTGTTTAGAACCGGAAGGACTCCGGGATGACCGAGACACACCGGACATACATTTGAATTTGGCAATGAACCAAATTTAGTTGAGCATCCGCAAAATATTTTTGTATCTGTTAGCAACTGAGCGTGAACTTCAAGCCCAATTACCGCTTCGTACTTTGGATTCATAATAGAATTGTAGATTTGTTGCGGCGAATATAATTATTTCCGAAAGGGAAACGAAGCACCGCCAAATAATTATCAGTTCCCGCCACCCTGGTCGTGGCATTCGCCAACATCTTTGCCTACTACTTTTACATTTTCTTGAAGCTCTACAACAGCAGCCTCGTTCCATGTGCTTCCGTTTAGAATTTCGAAAATGTATCTCGTTCCACTTATCTGGTAATATAATTGTTTCTTTTGCCCGCCTGCTATGCGTGTAACAACTAAAGTTCGTTTCATGGTCGAAGATAAATCTTGCCCGATTTGTGCGGTTAAAATATTTGCCGGTAAGGTGGTAGATACAATTTTAGCTCCAAGTGTTACTTCGTAAACTGCTTTGTCGGAACGGCAGTCTGCTATAGCGGATGTCGGTTTTAACGAATCATTATAAGCGACAGTTCGGTATCTGATGTTTTGAAGCGGTACGTAAAAATAAACGTAACTAAAATGATTGAGTGGAACTGTTACTGAGTTACCTGAACTTGTTACACCGGAAAGTTCTTCATTACCACTGGACGTAATTGAAACTGCTTTTATGATGGATGGATTGATTCCTGAAATGCCTACCGGAACTTGAAGAGTTGCCTGCGAAGTAAAGTTTAAACCATTTGGCTCCAGAGATAACGCTTCAATAATAAATCGGTCATTCATTTGAACCGGAATTCCCGAGCCGAGAACTTGTGTAATGCTTATGTCCGTATTCTGCGAAAGAGCATTCGCCGGAATTTGTAACACACGGTTGGTGTTTAAACCAACTGTTCCGCCGGTAGCGGCATTAATTGTAACGGGAGCTTCTTTCTTAAAAAGTTTTAACGAAATAAAAGTGGAGACATCTTTCTTGATTACAATAGTTCTTGTTATGCCAATATAACCGGCTTTATTAGCCGTTAATTGGTAAGAGCCAACATTAATTTCGGCACCATAATTAAAATTACCATTTGCATCAGTCTGTTTTGTTACGCCATTCAAACTAACATTCACACCGGAAAGCGCTCCGCCGGTTGCTTCCTCCGAAACAATTCCGTTGATGACAGCAGCATCAGCACTGCTGGTTTTAGTTTCGTCGGTGGGGTTTTCTTTTTGTAAATCACAGCTTATAACGGCGAGAAGCGTTAAAGTAAGAAGTACGAAAAATCTAATTTCATTCTTCATGGCTGCAAAGATATTTGTTAGGGTTATTAGCAATATACCCTAATTTTTTACAATTCCGAATATTAAAGTGTTGTTTACTTTTAACCTCAATTTCCTCATCTTTGAAAAAATATTTGAGGGTTCAATGAATTTAGATGTTTTGGTTTTTGCCGCTCATCCCGATGATGCGGAACTTTCTATGGGCGGAACAATTGCTAAACTTGCAATGCGCGGTTATAAAGTTGGAATTATAGATTTAACTAAGGGGGAACTTGGCACACGTGGAAATGCCGAAACAAGAAAGCTCGAAGCTGAGAAAGCTTCGGAAATACTATCTGTTGCTCATCGCGAGAATCTTGGCTTGAAAGACGGTTCAATAAAATTCAATGATGATTATTTGAAAAAAATCATCGTGAAAATTAGAAAGCATCAACCAAAACTTATTTTCGCACCTTACTTCAACGACCGCCATCCTGATCATATTGGCGCTAGCCAGCTTGTTAAAGAAGCATTTTTCTTTTCGGGCTTGCCTAAGATTGAAACAGAAGACAATGAACGGATACAAATTCCTTACCGTCCGCAGAAACTTTTTTATTACATGCAGACTTACGAATTCAAACCTTCTTTCATTTATGATATAAGCGAAACTTTTGAAAATAAAATGAAAGCGGTCTTTGCTTACGGCACTCAGTTTCATAATCCGGAAAGTAAAGAGCCGGAGACGTTTATCAGTCAGCCAATTTTTATTCAGTTTCTTGAAGCGCGGGCAAAATATTTTGGTTTTAAAATTGGCAAGAATTACGGCGAAGCATTCTTTAGCGAAGAAGAACTGGAATTAGATATTTCCGGTTTGCTGAAAAAGAAATAAACCAGTTCTGAATTGTTAATAAACCGTTGTCCGAAGGACTCCTTGGGAGAAACGGTTTATTCTAGATTAACAGATTCAGTAACCCACGACTTAAGTCGTGGGTTAAAAAGTCACTAGAATACCTAAACTGTTTTAACAGTTTGCTAGATTGAGATTTTTAATTCATTCAGTGGTTAATAAAATTATTAACTCTTAGAGGCAGTAAATGTTTAAGCGGCAATCATTAAAGAAAAACTTGTTTGGCTTGCTTCTCGGAGTTCTATGTTTCGCCGCGATTGTTCTTTTTGCGGATTTAGGCGCTGAATATCAAAACGCAAAATTAGTTGCCGCTGTAACAATATTGATGGGTGTTTTGTGGATTACCGAAGCCATTCCGTTAGCTGCTACATCCTTTATTCCCCTCATACTTTTTCCTTTGCTCGGAATTGATTCCGGAGCTAAAACTGCTCAAGCTTATATGAACTCTACTATATTCTTATTTCTTGGCGGAATGATAATAGCGGTAGCTATCGAGAAGTGGAATCTGCACAAACGCATTGCGCTAAATGTAATTTCAATTTTTGGAACTACACCTTCCCGCATTGTTCTTGGATTTATGATTGCTACCGCATTTATTTCTATGTGGATCAACAACACGTCCACCACACTAATGATATTGCCGATTGGTTTGGCGGTATTGTTGAAAGTGGAAGAATCTTTTGGAAAGCAAAAAGCGGAAGCCTTCGCTAAAACAATAATGCTTGGAATTGCTTACGCAAGTTCTATTGGCGGAATTGCTACCTTAATTGGAACAGCGCCCAATATGGTTTTTCAAAGAGTTTATAAAATTTCATTTCCAAATACTGCGGAAATAAACTTTGGCGAATGGATGAAATATGCAATCCCCATTTCGATAGTCATGTTAATTTTTACTTGGTTCTTGCTGACGAAAGTTTTGTTCAAAGTTTCTGATAAGTTTGAGATAGACAAAAATATTATCCATGATGAAAAAAAACATCTAGGCAAAATTTCCTATGAAGAAAAAATTATATCGCTGCTATTCTTTGTTACATGTTTGCTCTGGATATTCCGCGTTGATCTAAATTTGGAATGGATCGTCATTCCCGGCTGGTCAAATCTATTTCCTAAATTCGATTTTATTGATGACGGAACAATAGCAATTACAATGGCAACTTTATTGTTTGTGCTTCCTTCCAAAAACGGTAACGAGGAAAATTCGTTCTTGCTGAATCACTCTTCGCTAAAAAAAATCCCATGGGACATAATTATACTTTTCGGCGGCGGGTTTGCTATTGCAGATGGATTTGTTTCTAGCGGACTTTCAAAACTTATTGGGGAAAAGCTTGCAGTTATTTCCGGAGTAAACATTGTTGTTCTTATTGCAATAATTTGTTTTGCAGTTACCGCACTTTCTGAAATCGCATCCAACACAGCAACCGCGCAAATAATCTTGCCGATACTTGCTTCAATCAGCGTTCAAATGAATATTAACCCAATTATATTAATGATTCCCGCCACAATTGCTGCGTCATTCGGGTTTATGCTGCCGGTAGGTACACCACCAAACGCAATTGTCTTTGGCAGCGAACGTCTGCATGTAATTGATATGGTGAAAAGCGGCGTGTTGATTGATCTTATTAGTGTTTTGGTAATTACTTTTTTTGCTTGGTTTTTCTTTCTTTAATTCTGCATCCTTTTTTCGTGGTATGCATCAAACTGAATAAAAAATGGAGAGGTCATGGCTTACTATAATTCTAAAGTTGTTAACTACACCTATGATGAAGCGATAACAAAAGTTACAGAAGAATTGAAGAAAGAAGGTTTCGGCATTCTTACTGAAATTGATGTTAAAGAAACTCTCAAGAAAAAACTTGATGTTGATTTTCGGCGCTATAAAATTCTAGGCGCTTGCAATCCGCCATTTGCATATAAAGCTCTACAGGCAGAAGAGAATCTAGGTGTTCTTCTTCCTTGCAATATTGTTGTACAAGAAAAAACAGATAGTACAATACAAGTAAGCGTAATTAATCCTTTGGAATCTATGCAAGCAGTCCAGAATGAAGCTTTAGGCGAAGTTGCTATTGAGGTCTCTGCGAAATTGAAAAAGGTATTGGAAAATCTGTGAGAATAGTGCCAGAGTTCCAGAAGTCTATTGTCATTCTGAGTCCCGTTTTTAGGGACGAAGAATCTCTCTTCAATAATCGTGAGAGATTCTTCTCCAAAGGAGTCCTTCGGACACTTCGTTCAGAATGACAAATCTTTAGCTACTCTTCGTTGATAGTTACTTCAATCATCTGGTCGCCTTGTTCAATGGAATCAACTACATCCAAACCATTCATTACTTTTCCGAAGACAGTGTGCTTGCCGTTTAAGTGAGGCTGAGGAGAATGTGTAATGAAAAACTGGCTTCCGTTTGTTCCCGGTCCGGCATTAGCCATAGACATTACACCGCGCTCATGCTTTAGCGGATTGTTCATGAATTCATCTTCAAATTTATAACCTGGACCACCGCGTCCCGTACCGGTTGGGTCTCCGCCTTGAATTACAAAATCTTCAATCACGCGGTGGAAAGAAACGCCATCGTAAAATCCTTCTTTAGCAAGAAAGACAAAATTGTTAACCGTTACCGGTGCGTGTTCGGGATATAACTTCATCTCGATCATACCTTTGCTGGTATTTATCATAGCCGTGTAGCTTTTCTTAACATCAATTTGCATTTCCGGCTTTGTACTCCATTGTTTTGCTGCCATGTGTTCTCCTTTATAGTGCCTAAGTTTCTGAGCAGCTAAGTACCAGAGTTCCTTAGTGCCTTAGTTTATTGAAAATATTTTCAAAGCAAAATTAATAATTTACCTTACGCAAAAAAGAAAAGATTTGCCACGAAGACTCGAAGACACTAGGATTGCACAAAGAATACATAAATTTTATTGGATTTTGTGCCTTGGTGTCCTGGTGGCTAAGTTTTTTCAAGCAGTTGCGTAAGGTGAGTTAATAATCAAACTCGATTCAGAGATAAGTTGGTAAGAAAATTCAATTGCAACATTTCTGTTTATATGTTCAGTCTAGAAAAACAAAGCGCCTTTGCTTTTGCTCAGGCACTTAGGAACTTTGGCACTAAGTGACTCTAACGCCCCTCAGTTACTATCTAGTCAACTTCTTGTACTTCACTCTATGCGGAACATCTGCATCTTTGCCAAGCCGCTGGCGTCTGTTCTCCTGGTAATCCGAGAAGTTTCCTTCAAACCAAACAACTTGACTGTCACCTTCGAACGAGAGAATGTGAGTACAAATTCTATCTAAGAACCAGCGGTCGTGGGAAATAACCACAGCGCAGCCGGCAAAGTTTAGCAAACCTTCTTCAAGCGCGCGCATCGTGTTTACATCAAGATCGTTTGTTGGCTCATCAAGCAAGATTACGTTTGCAGCCTGGCGTAACGCAATTGCAAGGTGAACACGGTTGCGCTCTCCGCCGCTTAACACACCAACTTTTTTCTGCTGATCGCCGCCGGTGAAATTAAACTGTCCGCAATATGCGCGCGAGTTTTGCTCTCTGCTTCCAAGCTGAATAATATCATTGCCGCCGCTGATCATTTCCCAAACTGATTTATCCGGATCGAGCGACTCGCGGCTCTGATCTACATAAGCTAGCTTAACAGTATCACCAACTTTGAATGAACCGGCATCCGGTGTTTCTTGTCCTACAATCATTCTGAACAAAGTTGTTTTGCCGGCGCCGTTTGGACCAATTACGCCAACAATTCCGCCAGGAGGAAGTTTGAAACTTAGATTCTCAAAAAGAACTTTATCGCCGTAAGCCTTAGAGATATTCTCCGCTTCGATTACAACATTGCCTAAACGCGGTCCCGGCGGAATGTAAAGCTCTAAATCTTTTTGGCGCTTCTCGCTTTCTTCGGCAAGCATTTCTTCATAAGAAGTAATTCTCGCTTTCGATTTTGCCTGTCTTGCGCGGGGCGACATTTTGATCCATTCAAATTCTCTTGCTAAAGTTTTCTGGCGCTCTGTTTCTCTCTTTTCTTCTTGAAGCAGTCTTTGCTGTTTCTGCTCAAGCCATGAAGAATAATTTCCTTTCCAAGGAATTCCTCCGCCACGGTCTAATTCTAAAATCCATCCGGCAACATTATCTAAGAAATATCTATCGTGTGTTACCGCAATTACAGTTCCGGGATAGCGATTTAGTTCCGCTTCAAGCCATAAAACTGTTTCAGCATCAAGATGGTTTGTTGGCTCATCAAGAAGAAGAATATCAGGATTCTTGAGTAGAAGTCTGCAAAGCGCAACGCGTCTGCGCTCACCGCCGGAAAGAACTTTTACCAAAGTATCTCCGGGAGGACAGTTGAGAACATCCATTGCGAGATCAAGTTTGGAATCCAAATCCCACGCATTCATGGAATCGAGTTTATCCTGAACTTTGCCCTGGCGTTCGAGGAGATCGTTCATTTCATCATCGCTCATCGGCTCGGCAAACTTTGCGTTTATTTCATCGTACTCTGCAAGCACATCAACAACTTCTTGCACACCTTCTTGAACAATTTCTTTAACAGTTTTCTCGTCATCAAGATGAGGCTCTTGTTCTAATATTCCCACTGTAAAGCCGGGGGAGATTGCAGTCTCGCCGTTAAAGTCTTTATCTGTTCCGGCAAGAATGCGAAGCAGAGAAGTTTTACCCGAGCCGTTAAAGCCAAGCACGCCAATCTTTGCGCTGTAGAAATATGAGAGATATATGTTTTTTAATACAGCTTTTTGATTGTAGTACTTACTCACCCCAATCATTGAATAAATTACTTTATTAATTTCTGGTGATGCCACCTTTACTCCGGTATAATTGATTTTTTATGTTGCAAGCATAAAGATTTTTCGGGAATTATACTTTATCAATAGATAACCTAAAACAATATTCAATTTCAGATTGACATTATTAGCAAGGATTTCGAAACGGTAAAAATTATTTTAGTAAAAGAATCTTGCGAGTTTTTGAAAATATTTTGTTCGAAAAAGCATCAGAGCTAGTTAATCGAACAAAATAAATTCCGCTATTCATATTTGATGCATCCCAAGATGTAGTATGATATCCCTCTCCATAAAACCCTTTTGCTATTTGAGCAACTTGTTGACCTAAAAGATTGTAAACAATTAGTGACACTTGAGCTGGTTTTGGTAAACCGAAACTAATGATAGTACTTGAATTGAATGGATTTGGATATGGTCGTTCCAGTATTAAAGAAGAGGGAAAAGAGTTTGAATTCTTTTCTTCCACAATTCCAACAAGTAAATCCGTTGCTATATTCTCTATAAATGCAGCAGCAGAGCGTGTTATGTCTGTAATGTATTCCGGGTTTAAGGTTGACCATAAATCACTAGTTCTATGGTAGTTGGGCTGTATTCTAGAGCCAGACCCTTGTCCTTCCATTAATCCTAGTATTGGAATCCCTTTCTTTACAAAACCGGCTGTGTTGGAAGGTGTTACATCCTTCCAACCAAAAAGATTAAGAGGAATATGTGTTGAAGCAAGAATATTTTTATAATTATTAAAGAGCTTCGCAGAAGTATCACCACCATAGTAGGACATTGTTACAGAGCCTGGATAAAGATAATCATTACCTACCATATCAAAATCAAATACAAGGCGGCATGTATTCGGCTGATTGAGTAAAGTTGTTCCAAGGTTAGAACTTCCTTTACTAAAGCCGAGTTCTTCATCAGGCACGGTTGCAAACTTTATTGTTATTGGTAAAGGATTCTTACTGAATACACGGGCTAGCTCTAATAAAACTGCTATTCCACTTCCATCATCATCTGCGCCTGGTGCTTGAAGCCAAAGAGTAGGGGATGAATTTAGTGTACAATCGGAATGAGCTGTTAATAATATATATTGTTCGGGTTTCTTGGTTCCGTCTATTGTTGCTATAACGTTTCGCAGAAAAGGCAGAGTATTATCCGTCCACAGACTTCCTCCACTCGAAGTTTGCTTTTTAGAAACCTCATTTCCAACCAACAAACCATCATCCTTGTTGTAAAACAAAAAATCGTTTACGGTCTTTGGACTTTCTACATGAGACAAAAATTTCCACGTTCTTCCACCATCTGAAGTATGGAAAAATTCTTTATATGTTGAATATATCCACCCGTTTAATTCGTCATTGAAGAAAATTTGTGTAGCTGAAGACCCTTCATCAAAAACACTCTTTTCCCATAAATCGCCCCCAGTATCAGTCAAATAAACTTCACCGCCCGAAGTAGCACACCATGCATTCATAGAATCTGTTGAGCAAATTGTGTTAATCTGATTTTTGAAATTCCTTACTACAATAGTCCATTTTTTCCCGCCATCCTTACTTTCGAACATTCTTCCTAATGACGGCAAAACATTATCGTACCCAACAACTACAACATGATTATTGCTTAGAAAAACACCTTGCAAAAGTGTTGATTCATCATCAATTGTAATTCTTGACCAGGTTGTTCCAAAGTCGGAGCTACGCCATATTGCACCGTTGTAACTAATTGCAATTAAAATTCCGCTTGGAGAAGTAATAAAATCTAACATTTGTCCTATTGCTGCTGATTTTTTTAACCATGTTTCTCCAGCATCTGTAGTAACAACCAAAGTTCCAGTTCTACCAATCGCCACAACAGTGTCTTTATTCAAAGCTTGAATAAAATCAAGTCTATCTGTTAACGGTATTCCGGAATTTAACCGGGATTCCCAATCAGCATTGGAATTTTCTAAGCTAAAAACTTCGCCCCAATCTGTGCAAAGCCACAAAGGAAATTTTGTACCTGGAGTTATTGTTATACTTGTAAAATTTAGTTGAGGATTATCATATTTGCCATGGAAATGAGAATTCTCAACATATAGTCCCCTCTGTTTAAACTTCTGTGAGATATAATCTGAGGCTACGCGGTTGCCTGTAGTTAAAATTGTTCTTGTCTCTATCCTATAAATTTTATTGTTAAGCGTAATAGGAATTGCTCCCGTTAGTTCTTTTAAAGTTAGCATTATTGAATCCGTAGAAACTTCAGATAGGATTGAATTACTTTGAGCAAATAAATATGATGGTTGAACGAGAAAGGAAAAAAGAAAAAGAATTTTTGCTATACTTTTCATTGTACCTTCAATTCCTATTTATAAAGTACCACAAAACAGAAAAGATGTAAATAGCGGGCGGTAGCTGGTTGGTTTTGTTGTTGGTCTATGTACCCACCCCACTTTCCCCTCCGGCGGAGGGGATTACACGTCAAAGATTTAAAGTCTCCCCTCCATAGGAGGGGACGGAAGGGGTGGGTAGAAAATGCTACAATGCAAAACCAAACTAACTATTCTCATCAATCCATTTCTCAATGGCTTTAACCACGCCGTCCAAATCATACCGCACTACTTCATCGTCAAAACGAAGAAAGCGTACGCCGAGAGATTCCAACTTCTTTTGCCTTTCGTGATCATACTTTTCATTTCCAATATGACTTTCGCCATCAATCTCAATAGCCAATTGTAAATCTTTGCAATAGAAATCAACAATGTAATTATCAATTGGGCGCTGACGGTCAAAGTCGTAGCCGCGCATTTGTTTTTTCTTAAGATGATTCCAAAGAAAGATTTCCGTCTGTGTGCTGTTGTTTCGCAGCTTACGCGCAAATTCTTTTAAGTGCGGATTGTATGGAATGATTTTACGTCTCATGCGTTGCAACTTACCCAAAACAGAAAAGATGTAAATAGTAGAAAGGGTGATAGATTTTTCTTGATCTTGCTCGTGATCGTAATCTTAATCTTTTTTTTAAAAGAAGATTAAGATCATGATCAAGAATAAGATAGGATTACATACTCATCATTTTATGGGGATTGTTCTCGCCGGCAACTTTAGCGTCTTCCATTAAAACTTTGTAGCTGTAGCCGTAGCCAAAATCTTTGTTCAACACAATCTTTCCGGTTACAGTAACAATTTGGTCTTTACCAACATTATCGCTGGTCGTAACAGTCAAGTCAAAGTCAGAACCGCTCTTTGTTCCATCTTGAATGTGAAGCCAGTTCTTGCCCATGATACCGCTATTCATCTTAACAACTTTACCTTTTACGGTAACAGTCTTATTAGCATAAGAACTTGGATTTGCAAACAATTGTGCTAGGGTGATTCCTCCGGCAGCTTTTTCAACCTTTACATCTTCTTGAGAAATTGTTGGCTTCATTGGCTGAGTCATTGAGCCGGTTCCAAGTTTAGTATCAAGTTTATCAACAAAGAAAATCGAATCGAAGGTTTTCTTCAATTCTTTGCTTTCAAAACTTTTCATTTCCATTGCTTGATTATATGTGAGCACTTCACCTTCTTTTATCTCAGCTTTTGGCGCAGCCATCCAGTATTCGGCATCACCTTCCTTTACGCGGATGTATGTGTACTCTGTAACTTGAATAACTTCTTGAACAGTAACTTCGTGTGAGGCTTTAACAGCCGGTTTAGCAATTTGAGGTTTTTGTTCTTCTTGCTTTGAACATGCAAACGCAAAAACTATCAATGCGATAAATGCAACTATTTTAAATCTCATCTTTATCCTTTGTTAAATTTGGTTGCCAAAAATAGTAAAACCCAGGCAAATGAAAAGACGATAAAGTCGGAATTGAAAATCGTGGTTTTATTCTTGTGAATTTTTAACGATAATTAGGTGAGGAAAACAAAGTACAACAAGAAACAGCTAAATGAACGTTAGAAAAATTAGAGAAATAGCGGATAATCTGTTTGAACAAGGCAAGTATGATGATGCTTACATTGTTTACGATGAAATTTATATGCGTATCTGGAGCGCGATTGGCGCAATTCAAACCGGGTTAACAGATTTTTCTAACGAATATCTCGGCAGCAGTTTCAAATCCAGCTACAAACTGAGAAGTACTTTCACTGTTCAAATTTCCGACAATATTTTTAAGAAGTGGTTTAATCTTGATACCGACCAAACTCTAAACGAATTAACTTTTACAACTTACGGTCATCTCCAATGCATTTCTTACTCACCGTTTCTAAACAAAACTGTTGGGGCAGATGTAGTTTATAGTGAGTATATGATTTTGCATACACTTATTAACGACTCTGCCAAAGACGATTGGGTTAATTCTCTACTAAAATTTGTTTCGCCGGTGATGGAAGATAATCTGGTGAAAAAAATCCGACCGAACATTACTGAAGCTAATGTTAAGAAACATATTGCGGATAGCGCGGCAAAGCTAAACTCTACTGATTGGAAGGATGTAAACATTTGTCTGCTAGATTACCTTTTTAATATGGGTGATAATTCCTCTGAGCTATATACATCTGTTCATAAAGTGGTTGGTACTTATTTTCGCCAGAAGACGCACCGCAAAAAGAAAAGTGATGGCAAAGGGGAGAAGAAACAACAAGATAATTCCCGCTATCAAAGTTACGAGCGTTATGAAAAGTATGAGCGTTACGAACGATATGAAAGCCATTCATCTAACAAACGGGATGACTTTGATTCGACACGCGCTACCGATTTTGAGAAAGCTAAACATTATGGACAAGTTTTGGGCTTAACCGGGAAAGTTTCCAAAGCTTACATCCGCAAAAAATATTTGGAACTGATTGCAAAGTATCATCCCGATAAAGTTTTCGATTTGGGCGAAGAGTTGAAAATTTTAGCTGAAGTAAAGACTAAGCAGATTAACGCCGCGTACGATTGGATGAAGAAGAAGTATAGTATTTAGCAATCGGCCATCAGTTATCAGCATTCTGTTCTTTTTTACTGAAAGCAGAATGCCGACATCTGATAGCTACCCACAAGCATCACAATTACCGCAAGGCTTTTCATCATTAAAACCAAAATACTCCGAGATAAAAACTCTCCGGCAAGTAATGGATTTGAAATAATTAACTACCGAAAGCAATTTTTTATTATCACTCATCAACTTATCGCCGAGATGTTTTTCATCGTGAAGTTCGTGCGGAAGTTCTTCAACAATCTGCAAATCTTTCGCTTCGATAGTTCCTTCAGTAACTCCGTAACGGTCAAGCATGGCAAGCACAGTTTCAACGCGGAAGTCACTTCTATCTTTCCAGCTCATTTGCTCGCGAAGAAAATCCAAACCTTCAGCGTTTGCAACTTGCGAGTGGTTTTTAATCAAATCGTACATTCGCGAGTAATAATCAGCATTTGGATTTGCCCACTTAATGAATTCCATTTGCGTATAAAGGTCTTGCTGATTGTAGAGCATCATACAAAGAGAAGCTTTGCCATCGCGCCCGGCTCTTCCAATTTCTTGATAGTAAGATTCGATAGAGGAAGGAACCTCAGCATGAATTACAAAACGTATATCCGGCTTGTCAATTCCCATTCCGAAAGCGTTTGTGGCAAGAATTAAATTTTGTTTGCCGCTAAGAAAATCACGCTGCGTTTTTTTTCGCTCTTGTGGTTCAAGCTTGCCATGATAGATTCCGTGGGAGTAACCTTTGTCGCGGAGAATTTGAGAATAATATTCCAGTTTCTTAATCAATGCAAAGTAAATTATTCCGGCGCCTTTGTAGTTATCCAAAACTTTGAAGATAGCCGAAAGAGTTTCTTGTTCATCATAGATATCTGTCGTTTCAAGCCGGAGATTTGGTCGCTCAATTCCTTCATGGAAAATTTTTATATCATTCTTAGTTAAACCAAGTTTTGCGATTATATCTTTTTGAACTTCCGGTGTGGCTGTTGCAGTTAGCGCAATTGTAAGTGGATTATTCATCAACGCACGAAACTCGGCAATGCGGGAATAATCGGGACGGAAATCATGTCCCCATTCGCTAATACAATGAGCTTCATCCACAGCAAGCATAGAAATTTTAGTCTGGGCAATCGCATCAGTAAATTCTTTTTTACGGAAGCGTTCCGGCGTTACATAAAGCAGTTTTGCTCTGTCATCAACAAACTTTTGCAATCGCTCTCTGCGTTGTTCCGGTTTAACAGTGGAGTTTATAAACTCAGCCGGAATGTTTTTCCTTTTAAGCGCATCAACCTGATCTTGCATCAAAGCAATAAGCGGACTGATTACAATCGTTCCACCATCAAATACAAGTGCAGGAAGCTGGTAGCAAATAGATTTTCCGCCGCCGGTTGGCATTAAGACCAAACAATGCTTCTGTTCATTTACCAGCCGGTTGATAATTGCTTCTTGCTTGCCGCGGAAACTTTGGTGACCAAAATATTTAGCGAGCACTGCTTTAGGTTCTAACATGGTTCCTTTACAATGACATAGATATTTTCTCCGCAAAGATACCAAATTGATGACGTATTAAGCCCAAAGTGAAGTATCTTTGCAAGAACAATAGGTAGAAAAATGTCGAAAGTGATTTTAAAGAAGAATGAAGAAAGACGAATAAACCAAGGGCATCTTTGGGTGTTTAGCAATGAAATAGATAAAAGAGAAGATTCACCGCAAACCGGTGATCTCGTTCAAATATACGATTCAAAAGGAAGCTTTGTCGCAAGCGGATTTTACAACGCAAATTCTTTGATTACTGTTCGAGTAATTTCCAAAGAGGAAAAGTATTCTGTTGAAGAGTTAATTGAGAAACGGATTTTATCAGCTTACAATTACCGCAAATCAGTTTATCCTAACCGTGATTCATTCCGCTTGGTCTTCAGCGAAAGTGATTTTCTGCCCGGACTTATAATTGATAAATACAACGATACATTTGTCTTGCAAGTTTATTCTGCCGGGATTGAAAAGAATATCAATGTTGTTGTTGATACTCTTATTTCGAAACTGAACGCGAAAAATATATTCACTAAGCATGATGAGTACTTTCGTACTCTCGAAGGTTTGCCGGTTGAAGATAAAATTTACTTAGGAACTGCTGGTGAAGAAATTATCTCTGACGGCAAACTGAAATACAAAATAAATTTTGAAAAAGGACAGAAAACCGGTTTCTATTTTGATCAATGCGATAACCGCGAATTCTTTGGCAAGTTCTGCAAAGACAAAACAGTTTTGGATTGTTTCTGTAACTCCGGCGGATTTGGTTTGCACGCGGCATCAAGCGGAGCTTCCCAAGTTACTTTTGTTGATTCTTCTGCAAACGAAATTGAGAATGTGAAAAACAACCGTGCGCTGAACGAGCTTACAAATGAAACAGAATATGTCTGCTCGGATGTTTTCGATTACCTTGAAAAATGTGCTACAGAGAATAAAAAATTCGATATTGTAAACATCGATCCGCCGGCATTTGCAAAGAGTAAAAAGAATCTGCCGAAAGCAATTAAAGCTTACGAAAAGCTAAACCGGCTTGCTCTTGAAGTAGTAAACGAAAACGGGTTTGTCTTTTCATCCTCATGTTCACATCATCTAAAAAAAGAAGACTTTGTTGACGCAATCCGTGCCGCGGCAGTTAAAGCCGGTAAAAATATTCAGATGGTTTACACAAACGGAGCTTCTATGGATCATCCGTCGCTTCCAGCAATGAATGAAACGGAGTATCTCAAGTTTTGCGCGATAAGAAAGCTGGAATAATAAAACCCCTTGGTAATTGGAAGATTCAGCCTCTCATTTTTATATTTGTCCCGCTAAATCTAAACTTTAACACATTTTAACATTTTTTTCGAAACCGAAAATCGTTTCGGTTTGTAGAAGGCACACGAAATTAAAAAATCAGTGAGGGAAACCTTGGATATTACAGCACTTAACGAAAAAATCAGAAAAGAGAGCGAGTTCATAGACGTTCTGTTTACCGAGATTGGCAAAACCATTGTTGGCCAGAAACAAATGCTCGAACGTCTTGTAGTTGGATTGCTTGGCAACGGACACGTTTTACTTGAAGGCGTTCCGGGATTAGCAAAGACGCTTGCTATAAAATCGCTCGCCTCGGCAATGAAAGCTAAATTCCAACGCATTCAATTTACACCGGATCTTCTTCCGGCAGATTTGCTTGGAACGATGATATATAACCAGAAAGATGGAAACTTTGCGATTAAGAAAGGACCGGTTTTCGCAAACTTTATTCTTGCCGACGAAATTAACCGCGCCCCCGCAAAAGTACAAAGCGCGCTTCTCGAAGCGATGCAAGAACGCCAGGTTACTATTGGTGAAAACACATTTAAGCTTGATGAGCCGTTTTTAGTTCTCGCGACTCAGAACCCGATTGAGCAGGAAGGAACTTATCCTTTGCCTGAAGCGCAAGTTGATCGTTTCATGCTGAAGGTTAAGATTACTTATCCAACCCGCGAAGAAGAACAAAAAATTATGAAGATGAATACCACAATGGATATTCCGGCAATCAATGCTGTTATTTCTCCGGAACATATTATGCGGGCTCGCAAACTTGTTCACGAAGTTTATGTTGATGAAAAAATTGAGAAGTACATTCTTGATATTGTATTTGCTACACGTTCACCTAAAGATTTTGGTTTGGATGAATTGACGGATTTAATCAGTTACGGCGGCTCGCCAAGAGCAACAATTAACTTAGCTCTCGGTGCACGCGCAATGGCTTTTATCCGCCGCAGAGGTTATGTAATTCCGGAAGATGTTCGCTCAATTTGCCATGATGTTCTTCGTCATAGAATTGCTGTTACATACGAAGCCGAAGCCGAAGACATAACTTCCGAAACAATAATCACTAAAATTTTGAATAGAGTTGAGGTACCTTAACAAGCTATTAGCTGTTAGCGATTAGCTTTAAGCTAATTACCAATGGCCAATACCTAATGGCTCAAAAATGATTACAAAAGAATTATTAAAACAAGTAAAGCAAATTGAAATCCGCACACGTGGACTTGTAAACGAAGTCTTTAGCGGTGAATATCATTCTGTGTTTAAAGGACGCGGAATGGAATTCTCCGAAGTGCGCGAATATGATTTCGGCGATGACATCCGCAACATTGATTGGAATGTGACGGCGCGGTTTGGTCATCCTTACGTAAAGATTTTTGAAGAAGAGCGTGAACTTACCGTAATGCTTCTTGTTGATATGAGCGGCTCGCTTGGCTTTGGCTCTGTTGAAAAAACCAAACAACAGATTGCCGCCGAACTAAGCGCGATTTTAGCTTTTTCTGCTCTCAAGAATAATGATAAAGTAGGCCTGATATTATTTACTGATAGAATAGAGAAATTCATTCCGCCGAAAAAAGGCAAGACACACTCGCTTAGAATCATCCGTGAAGTTTTACAATTTGAGCCGCAAGGAAACCAAACAAACATTAAAGAAGCGCTGGAATATTTTAATCACACAATAAAGAAGAAAGCAATTGTGTTTTTAATCTCCGACTTTATAGATGGCGGCTATGAAAAGATTCTAAAGATAGTAGGACGAAAACATGATTTGATCGGTATGGTTCTTCAAGATCAAAGAGAGAAAACTTTGTTCAATGCCGGACTTGTAAAATTCCGGGATGCAGAAACCGGTGAGATTCGTTACTTAGATACAACAGACAAATTAGTGCAAAAAACAGTTATAGAACACATTAAGAGATGGAATCAAAGCCGCAAACAGCTCTTTCTTTCCAGCCGCTTAGACTCTATCGAAATAGAAACTTCGCAATCATACGTTAAACCTCTTGTTGATTTCTTTAAGCAAAGGGAGAAAAGATGGTAAAAGTATTCCGTATAACTTTTCTTCTGGTAGCTTTGGTTTTTGTTTCTCTAAAAGCACAATCAATTTCTGTTTTAGCAACAACCGACACCACGGTTTATCAAGTTGGCGATTACATTACCTTCACTCTTGAACTTCGTTACGATAAAAATTTTACTGTAAAGCTTCCTCCGGTAAAAGACAGCGTTAAAGTTTTGGATTACATCCAAACACTTCCTTCCGAGAAAAAAGAGAGCGATGGAAAGATCATTGAGTACCATAAGTTTATTTTTTCGAAATACGATTCCGCACAAGTAACAATTCCGTCTCTGCAAGTTTTCTATTCTGAAGGAAAGAATGGCGATCAAAGATTTTTAGCAACCACACCAATTACGATAACTATAAACAAGCTGCAAGTTAATCAGCTAGAAGATATCCGCGATGTAAAAGAACCGATGACAATACCATTGCCGTGGTGGATTATTCTGGTAATTATCGTTGGTACAGTAGGCCTGGCGATTGGAGGATACTATTTGTATAAATATTGGAAGAAGAAAAAAGAGGGCAAGGTTGAAGTAAAACCGGAAATAATAATTCCGCCTTACGAAATTGCTCTTGCAAAACTTGATGAGCTTGGACAAATGAAACTTTGGCAAAACGGCAAAGTGAAGGAATATCATAGCGAAGTAACAGAAATTGTGCGCGAGTATTTTGAGAAGCGGTTCAACTTCCGTGCGCTTGAAATGCCATCATCAGAAATTCTGCCGGTGTTGAGTTATTTAGAAGAAGCAAAAGTGATTGTTGAAATTGCAGACAAGTTTTTCAGCAATGCCGATTTGGTAAAATTTGCAAAGTTCGAACCGATGCCGCAAGTGAATGATGAAATGATGAAACAAGCTTACGAAATTGTTAAGCTTACAATTCCGGCAGTACCAAAGCCAGCGCAAGAAGGAGCAGCAAATGTTCAGTGATGTTTCATTTGCATATCCTTTTGTACTAATCTTTTTGCTTGCAGTGCCGGCACTTGCTTATTGGTATTGGAAGAAAAAGGAAAAAGTAACTCCGGATGTTACATTTTCATCTTTACAATTATTTGGCAAAGCGCCAGTAACGTTAAAAGAAAAATTCGCTCACGTTCCATCATATCTACGTTTACTTGCATTAACATTTTTGATTATAGCTGCTGCGCGTCCGCAAAGTTTTAGCAGCGGAGAAAATTTTTACACCGAAGGAATTGATATTGCAATGGTTTTGGATATATCCGGAAGTATGCTTGCGGAAGATTTTAAACCAAACCGTCTTGAAGCCGCAAAAAAAGTTATTGATGAGTTTATCAAAGGAAGAACTGTAGATAAAATTGGATTAGTGATTTTTTCCGGCGAGAGTTTTACGCAATGCCCGCTAACGATAGATTATTCGGTTCTCAGAAATCTGCTCAAAGATATTCAGATGGGAATGATTGAAGATGGAACAGCAATTGGCAACGCGATTGCAAATGGTGTAAACAGACTAAAAGACAGCAAGGCTAAAAGCAAAGTGATGATTCTACTTACTGACGGTGTTAACAATGCCGGTCATATTGACCCTTTAACCGCCGCTCAGATAGCGCAAAAGTTTGGAATTAGAATTTACGCTATTGGAGTTGGAACAATGGGACAAGCGCCTTATCCGTTCCAAACCCCATTTGGAATCCGTTATCAGATGGTTCCCGTTGAAATAGATGAAAACATTTTGAAGCAGATTGCTTCCGCTACGGGCGGAAAGTATTTTCGCGCTACGAACAATAGAAAGCTCGCTCAAATTTATGACGAAATTGATCACTTAGAAAAAACTCGTGTTGAAGTTACATCATACCGCCATGCAAGAGAATTGTATTTCGGCTGGGCGCTTGCGGGACTGCTATTGTTGTTTGTTGAAGTTGCTTTATCAAAAACTTATTTGAAAAGATTACCGTAAACAACGACCTAATGGAACGCAGATTTAACAGATCAAACAGATAAAAACAGATGGAATATTTACACGCTGATATAACTGACAAAATCATTAAAGCATTTTATCATGTTTATAATGTTTTAGGCTTTGGATTTTTAGAGAAAGTCTATGAAAACGCAATGCTTCTGGAATTGAATTCAATCGGATTACATTGTGAAAAGCAAAAGCCGATTGAAGTTTATTATAAAAGCAAAAAGATCGGAGAATATTTTGCTGATATTATTGTTGAAGATAAAGTGATAGTAGAATTAAAAGCTGCAGAAGGATTAATAGAGGAACACGAAGCGCAATTAACAAATTATCTCAAGGCTACGAAAATTGAGGTAGGTCTATTACTTAATTTTGGAAAAACACCGCAGATCAAAAGGAAAGTTTTTGAAAATCAGTTTAAATCAGTTCAATCCCCGCCTCGGACGACGTAGTCGAACGGGCGTTTAATCTGCGTTCTATTAAAAAATTATGATTCGATTTGGACATAGCGAAATATTGTATCTATTGTGGTTAGTGCCGGCACTCGTTGTGCTGTACTGGTACATTCAGAAAAACCAGAATAAACTTTTGGAAAAATTCGCTGGAACTAAACTTCACAAAATTTTATTTCCGGAAAGAAGTTTATTCAAATCCGCAATTAAGTTTGGTGTTTTCCTGTTCGGCTTAACTTTACTGATTGTGGCTGTTGCTAATCCACAGATAGGAACTAAGATTGAAGACGTTAAACAAGTTGGTATTGATGTTTACATCTTGCTCGATGTTTCTAGAAGTATGGCAGCAGAAGACATTAAACCCAACCGCTTGGAAAAAGCCCGGTTTGAAATTGCCAAGCTAATTCAAAAATTGGAAGGCGATAGAATCGGGTTAATTGTTTTTTCAGGACAAGCTTACATACAGTTTCCATTAACATCAGATTATTCTGCCGCAAACCTATTTTTGAATGCTGTTGATTTTAATTCCGTTCCACAACCCGGAACAAACATTGGCTCCGCACTCGATCTCGCGCTAAAATCTTTCCGTTACGATGACGGAACAAAGAAAGCAATAGTTGTGATTACAGATGGAGAAGACCACGAAGGAAATATTGAGGGTGCGTTAAGCGAAGCAAATTCCAAAGATGTAGTGGTTTACGCAATTGGTTTCGGTTCGCAAACCGGTACACCAATACCGGTTTACAATGAAAGCGGCGCACAAATTGGCTATAAGAAAGATAATCAAGGACAAATAGTTTTAACCAAGCTGGATGAAGCAACCTTGAAGACTATAACCGAAAAGGGAAACGGCAAGTATTACCGCGGAAGCAACACAGAAGATGAACTTGATAAAATTTACAATGATCTCGCCAAGATTCAAGAATCTGAATATGGTTCGAAAAAAGTTACTGAATATGAAGACCGTTTCTTTTACTTTTTATTCCCCGCAATATTTTTGTTGATAGCAGAATTTATGATGACATCCAAAAGAACAAAATGGCTTGACAAGTTTGAACAGATGCGGAAAGGAGAACTGAAATGAAAAAGCTAATGTGCGCGTTGTTTGTCAGCTTAACTTTTTTGGGATCCGTTTCCGCTCAAAGCAAAAGAAGTTTGAACAACGATGGCGTTGATTTGTATAATGAGAAAAAGTTTGCTGATGCCGAAGTGAAATTCAAAAAGAGCTTAGAGAAAGATCCGCAGTTATTCCAAGGACATTTTAATCTTGGCGATTCTTATTACAAGCAAGGCAGATATGATGAAGCAATTCAATCATACAAGAACAGTATAGGATTGACCGATGATAAAGAAAAGAAGTCCAAAGCGTTTCATAATATTGGCAACGCATTATTAAAACAGCAGAAATATGAAGATGGAATTGGCGCTTACAAGAATGCACTCAAGACTAATCCAAACGATTTGGAAACGAAGTACAATCTTTCTTATGCTCTAAACATGCTGAAGCAAAACCAGAATAAACAAAATCAGCAAAACAAAAACGATAAAAACAAAGACCAGAATAAAGATCAACAGCAACAGCAGCAAGATCAGCAAGACAAAAAAGATCAGAACAAAGAACAGCAGAAGCAGCAACAACAGCAGCCGAAGAATCAAATTTCTAAAGAGGAAGCCCAGCGGATTCTTGAAGCAATGAAAAACAATGAGAAGGATATGCAAAAGAAGCTGCGTAAGGTTAAAGGTAAACCATATGCAACGGATAAAGACTGGTAAGAAAGTACTTAGTACATAGTATTTAGTAATTAGAATAATAGAAGAGTTGGATAATGATTAACAGTGCAAAATATTTTTTCGTAGTGAGTATATTTTTCTTTTGTGCTGTAATTCAAAACTCGTATGCACAAAAGTTTTCCGCTTCAATCGAAAGAACTACTGTTGGGCAGAATGACCGCTTTCAAGTGGATTTTACTTTTGAAGGTGGCGATGTAAATAGCGTTAGCAATTTCCGTCAGCCAAACTTTGCCGGATTCCGAGTATTAAGCGGTCCAAATCAATCTTCAAGCATGCAAATAATTAACGGAAGAGCTAGCGGATCAATTAGTCTTTCATACATTTTGCAGCCATCAAACGTTGGTGAATTTACGATGGGCTCTGCCTCAATAGATTATGCCGGTAAAACTTATTCAACTCAACCGATCAAAATAAAAGTTGAAAAAGGTTCGCCGCAGCAGCAACAGCAAAGTTCGAGTGGAGGATACAACCAACAAGAATTGGCAAAGAGTGTCTTCATAGTGGCAGAAGCAAATAAATCACGCGTAATACAAGGTGAGCAGATTACAATTACCTACAAACTTTACACAAAGCTGAATATTGCTTCACCGCAGATTACAAAGCTTCCCTCTTACGAAGGTTTCTGGTCGGAAGAAATTGGTCCGATCAAACAGATTAATTTTGATTTGGAAATGTATCGCGGAGAAAGATTCCGTGTTGCCAAGATTAAGCAAGTCGCGCTGTTCCCAAGCAAAACCGGAACACTTAACGTAACACCGTTTGAGTTAAACGTTCCGGTTATTGTGAAAAAGAAACGCACCGGCAACGATATGTTCGATGAGTTTTTTAACGATTCATTTTTCGGCAGATCGGAAACGGTTCAGTTTCTCGCAAAATCCAACACACTAAAAGTTCAAGTTGATCCATTGCCAGGCGGAGCGCCGGCGTCATTTAATGGCGCGGTCGGTAATTTTACTTTCAGAGCTGAAGTAGATAAGCAAAATGTTACAACCAACGAAAGCATTACGCTGCGAATGAACCTAAGCGGCAGTGGAAATATCAAATTGCTTAACGCGCCTCAGCCGCAATTGCCGGGTGGTTTCGAAAAGTATGAACCGAAAACTGTCGAAAATATTAATCGTGGTGGGGTTGTTTCCGGACAAAAAATAATTGATTATCTAATCGTTCCCCGTTCATCTGGAACCAAAGAAATTCCAGCCGTTGAGTTTACTTACTTCAATCCTTCTTCTAAAAAGTATGTTACTCTCAAATCTCAAACTTTCAAAATTAATGTTCGTCCCGGTGTTGGCGGAGAAGTTGCTTCAAACAATTTTGCTAAAGAAGATGTTAAGCTTCTAAGCCAGGACATCCGTTACATCAAGCTATCGGATTTCAATCTGGAGCCGAAGCAAGAGATTACTTTCATCAAACCTTGGTTTTGGCTTTCAATAGTTCTTCCTCTTTTAGGAATGATAGGCGCGTTTGTTTACAAGACTAAACAAGATAAACTTTACGGCAATGTTCAACTTCTTAAATTCCAGAAAGCTGAAAAAGAAGCGCGTAAAAGATTGAAGCTCGCCAAGGCGGCACTCGATTCCCAGCAGACAACAAATTTTTATTCAGAGATTTCCTTCGCACTCTTCGGTTATTTGGAAGACAAACTTTCAATACAGAAATCTGAGTTTACTCTTGATGGCGCCGTAGAGAAGCTACAAAGGAAGACAGTAAACGAAGCTTTGATTGCGCGTGTAAAACAAATTGCCGAGCGATGTGAGTTTGCCCGCTTTGCGCCCCAAGGTGAAATGCAAGCCGCCGCTAACGATATGTATGAAGAAACTGTTAAGGTGATTATAGATTTGGATTCTTCGATTGGAGGTAAGAAATGAAAAATATAAAATTAATTCCGGTACTCCTCATTTCTTTCTTGTTGATTTCTTTCGGCAACTCAACCGCTCAAACTCCCGAACAGTTAATACAGAAAGCAAATAAGTTTTATCAAGAGCAAAATTATTCCGAAGCTATTTCCACTTACGAGAAAATACTTTCTCAAGGATTTGAAAGCGGCGCGTTGTACTACAATCTCGGCAATTCGTTTTTCAAAGAGGGCAAACTTGGTAAATCCATTTTGTCTTACGAACGAGGATTAAAGCTTGAGCCTAACGATGAAGATTTAGCTTACAATTTGAGAATCGCAAACTCGCGTACAGTTGATAAAATTTCCGAAGTACCGAAACTGTTTCTCGTTTCTTGGTGGGAAGGTTTAGTAACAGCTTTTGGAATTAGCGGCTGGTCTATTCTTGTTGTTTTAACTTTTTGGGTTTTGATTGCAAGCATTGCCGTTTATTTCTTTTCACGCAAAGCAAACTGGCAGAGAATCACTTTTATGAGTGGCTCAATCTCGCTTTCGGTGATGATTCTGCTAATTGTAATTTTGTTTGCGCGCATCAATAGAGAAGCAGCAACGGATTACGGCATACTAACTGAGCAAACCTATTCTGCTAAAGTTTCTCCGGACGAGAAAAGCAACGATGCTTTCGTTATACACGAGGGTGTTAAGTTCAGCATTGAAGATGCTGTCGGCGGCTGGACGAAAATCCGTTTGATAGATGGAAAAATCGGCTGGGTTTACAAAGACGCTTTTGGACTAATCTAAGTTAACGACTCCACAAAAGAGCGAAGTTTACGGATAGACTTCGCTTCGTAAAGAAGAAAGATTCTACACTCGTTCTTCGCTTCATCTCATTCTTACATTAATTTTTTTTCTTTATATTTGAACAAGCAGATCGGTTGGAAATTATATGAAATTATTTATTAGAACATATATCGGGATTGTGTTTGCGGCGGTATTAATTAATTCCGGCTGCTCATTTAATGATAATACATCTACTACACCAACATCTCCAACCAATACTACACTACAACTGCAAACTCCTAAAGATGGTGCTACCGCCGTTTCTTCATTTGGAACAAATCTGCAATGGTCATCAACAGCCGCTATTGGAACTGTGTTCGAAGTTTTTCTTGAGACTACTGCTGGTAAAAATATTTTGCCAACAGCTTCCACCTGGAGTGCAACACCAAAAGCGTTGGGACTGACTACTACAACTTATTCCACCGGACAGCTAACTTATGCAACCTGGTATGCATGGAGAGTTCGCGCGCTATTTCCAAGCGGTTCTTGGATGGATTCCCCGGTGCAATATTTTCAGACGGAAGACATTCCGCAATCTGCTTCCAACATCTTAAAAATTCATGATTACTCTACAAATTACGATCCGGCGAATGTTGCACAAGATCATATCATAAAAATAATTTTTCAAGTTACCGACCCGGCTGGGAATGGAATTGTAGATCTAACCAAAGACCAATTTGAAGTTTTAGAAGATAACGAGCAGCTACGCGAATTTGAACTTAACTTTGCGCCGCAAGCTCCATCAAAAGTTATACTGCCGGTTCATTTGTTGATTGATAACAGCACAAGTTTGAAAGCAAATAACCGTCTGCCCTTGATGAAAGCAGACGCTACTGAAATTGTTACTCGTCTTAGCTCGCTTGCTTCGTTAACTCCATTTTTTAATATCTATCAGTTTAGCGAAACACTTTCTCCTCAAGTCGGCGGAATTACTCCACCCGGCGTTAATGCAGATCAAGCAAAGATTGATATCAATAACATACAAAACGGTGTAGCATCAACAGATTTTAACGGCGCTGTGGCAGATGTAGCCACTTCGATGGTTAATTCCTACACGGTAAATGAAATTAAGCAGCACGTTATGATTGTTCTTTCCGATGGTGATGATACTGCCGGTAAGAGATCGCTTGCGGAAGCTACTAACGCTGTCTCCGCTAAACGTGTTTACACAATGGGTTACGCCGGCGATCTTCGCGAAGATATTCTAAAGATGATTGGAGTTTCCGGTTATTTCAACCGCAGTATGAATGGAGATTTTTCTTCATACTTACTCAACATAAGAACTTATTTGGAAAATTTCTCCCGCAGTTTTTATGTGCTAACAATTACAAGTCCAAAACGCGGATATAGAACACACACTATTTCAATTCGTATGCACGGAAGTTTGAATCCGGTAACGGTAAACTATCCAGGCTGGTAAAAGGAAAACAATGTCTGTTACAAGAAAAGATGTAGAATATATTGCTTCGCTTTCCAAGCTGAAGTTTGAAGAAAACGAGCTTGATAATTTCACTCACCAACTGAACGACATTCTCGCTTACGTTGAAAAACTAAATGAGCTTGATACTGAAAATGTTGAACCGCTTTCTCATCCGGTCGAAAATGAAAATGTTTTCCGCGAGGATGAATTGAAACCTTCGATTTCAACCGAAGAAGCTTTGAAAAACTCACCGAGCAAAACGGAAGAGTTCTTTAGAGTTCCCAAAGTGATTAACCAATAACTCCACTATAGATAATGATTGTAGGAATAATCCCCGCACGCTTTGCATCATCACGTTTAATGGGAAAACCGCTTGCAGATATTGGCGGCAAACCAATGATTCAGCATACTTACAACAGCGCAAAAAAATCCAAATTGTTGGATAAAGTTATCATTGCGGTTGATGATGAAAAAGTTTTTCAAGTAGTAACCGCTTTTGGCGCGGAAGCTTATATGACTCCGAAAGATTGCGCCAGCGGATCGGACAGAATTGCATTTGTAGTTGAAAAAATTCCCGATGCTGAAATAATTGTAAACATTCAAGGTGATGAACCTTTTATAAAAGGGAAGATGATTGACCAGGCGATTGAACCGCTTTGGATTGATAAGAAGGTAAACCTTTCAACACTTGCAAGAAGAATTACAAATGTGGAAGAAATGAAATCTCCGGCAGTTGTTAAAGTGGTTTTCGATTATCACAACTACGCAATGTATTTCTCACGCTCGCCAATTCCTTTTGTGCGGGACGCAAGGACAAATCTTGAAAAGGTTCAATCGGCGGATATTTATAAACACATTGGTCTTTATGTTTACCGCCGGGAAACTTTACTAAAGTTTACTACACTTAAACCGACTGATTTAGAACAAATCGAAAAACTTGAACAGCTCCGGTTTTTGGAAAATGGGTTTAAGATGAAGATTGTTGTTACCGAGTATGATAGTTTGTCGGTAGATACGCCGCGCGATCTTGAACTTGCCCGCCGTTTCTTAGAACGCCAGAATAAAAAGTAATTCGCAAAGTTGGAAATTCTCTGCGTTCTTTGTTTAGCTTCTCTTTGCGCTCTCTGCGGTTACATCTTTCTCTTTGGTTTACTAATTGTCTTTTCCACCCATCAATGCTATTTTTGAATAAGAAAAATTGGAGTAATTAATGGATAGCAAGATTAGAGTTTTGGTTGCCAAAGCCGGATTAGATGGACATGATAGAGGAGCTAAAGTAGTTGCCGCCGCGCTTAGAGATGCCGGAATGGAAGTAATTTACACCGGCTTACGTCAAACACCGGAAATGATTGTTGAAGCGGCAATTCAAGAAGATGTACACGCAATTGGAATCAGTATTCTTTCCGGCGCGCACATGACAATCTTTCCGCGCATTTTGCAATTGATGAAAGACAAAGAAGTGGATGATATTCTTTTGTTCGGCGGCGGAATTATTCCCGAAAGCGATTTGGTGAAACTTAGAGAACTTGGCGTTGGAATGCTTTTCACGCCCGGAACATCTACACAAGACATTATTAAGTATCTCAATGAATGGGTGGAGAAGCACCCGAAGAATTGATGTGCTGAAAGCTATAAGCTATTAGCAGTTAGCAAAAAGATTAAGAAGAGCCTCACGATTTGTGGGGCTTTTCGTTTTGTGATGCTTAGGAGTGATTTTTTGCGATTCGATTAACGCAATTGCCGGTAATTGCAAAGTAAGATTTTCCGTAGAGACGAGGCATGCCTCGTCTCTACATCTTTTTTATTTGCATTGCTTTTCCCGGATGCATTTAAGATTTTAACAATGAAATAAATACTGTTGTCTGTATCTATCCTTTATTTGGGGAGATGTTATGAAAATCAAAACCATTCTTTTGTTGATCACTTTGTTACCGGCAATTGTTAATGCGCAGTGGGTGCAAGCAAACCTGCCGCCAATCACCTATTCAAAAAATGCATTGGCTGATAAGTTCGTAGAGTTCAACAACACGATCTATGCGGGAAGTTTTTATTATGGGTTATTTCATTCAACTGATGATGGAAATACATGGACCCAAATACGTAAAGATTTATTTAAACAAATTAGCAGCATAGCAGTAGTAGAAAATAGATTATTTGTTAACGTAAGTTTACAGGGAGTTTATTTTACCAACAACGAAGGCAGTACTTGGGAAAAACTTGATGTTCCATTCTTAGATTCTTCAAATTATGTAGATAATGTTTTTGAAAATAACGGTTATCTTATCATCTATTCTTCTGTAGTCGGATTTTTACGAATGAGTTCAGAGAATAAATGGGAGAGGATAAATGGTGATCTGCCGGAAGCAGCAAAATTTGTTTATCGTTTAAATAACAGTAATGGTAACATTACTATTATTATTAATGACGCATCATTTAAAAAACATATTTTTACTTCTTCTAACTCTGGCTCTAATTGGTATGAACTTCCGTATCCGTCCATCCTTGATGATATTAATTGCGTTGAAAACGATGGGAATAACATCTTTATTGGGACGACTAAGGGATACGGATCAATCTCTTATGATAGTATTGGAGTTTACATGTACTCTCAGCAGGCAAAAAATTGGAAGAGATTAAGTGGTGGTGGAAAATCTTGGACCGAAGTTAATGACATATCGGCATTTGTTAATCGTTTATTTATTGCTACTGCTAACTCGTTACAAAAATCTACAGATGGCGGGTTAACATGGGAAAAAGTAACAAACGGTATCCCCGAAAATCTAAGCATTCGAAGTATTGATAGAATAAATGGGAACATTTATGTGTTACTATACGACTCTCGTTTATTTAGAAGTACCGACGGCGGAGAAACCTGGGTAAACATATCTTCTAATTTGGTATATGAGACCACAGACTATATCCATGATATTGCTGGTACGGATACAAATCTATTTCTTCATCATGGAGGTTCTGTTGGTGTCTTTACAACTTCTAACAATAGTAAAGATTGGGCTAAAGCGGATTTAGATATTTCTTCTATTAAGGCATACATAAGTGCCGAACAAACCAGTTTTTTCAAAATCTTTGGACCATACATTAGTTATGACAAGGGGTTAAATTGGATTAAAATCGAGACTCCTGGCGGAGGTATGCCAAGACCGTTTTTATGGACAAATGATATAACTCTTTGCGATACAACATTAATAGCCGCAACAAATCTTGGGGTTGTGGTTTGTGGTTATCATAACCCAAATATTATGATAGCCGCCAACAGTAAAGGTTGGACTACTACTTTTACTGAAGCTATTGGTAATTGCTTGATTGAAAAGAACAAAATTGCTTTTATGGGAACGGATAAGGGTATTTATACTTCCTCAGACTTTGGTATTACATGGAAACAATTTGCACTGACTGGTCAGAATGTTAAGTGGTTATTCCTTATTAACAATAAAATTTATGCATTTACTAAAGAAAAAGTTTTTATTTCTGCATTAAGCGAACTTAGCTGGAGCGAAAAGAATTTAGCTATCCAAAACTTGCAAAAAGTAGTTTACTCTCAGAATAAGTTCTATGCCTATGTTGGCGACAATAATACTTGGGGCAATGTTTTAGAGAACTCCGTTGATAACATTACTTCGATTGAGTTAGAAGCCTTTAGTTTTCCCACAACCTATTTTCTCTCCCAAAACTACCCCAATCCGTTTAATCCGGAAACAACAATAAGCTATTCAATACCAGCCTCCCTAAATCCCTCCAAAGGAGGGACTTTTGTTTCGTTGAAAGTGTTTGATCTGTTAGGAAGGGAAGTTGCAACTCTTGTTGATGAATACAAGCAAGCCGGGACGTACAAAGTAATCTTTAACGTAAAGACGCCATATATGGCGTCTCTACCAAGCGGGATTTATTTCTACCGTTTGCAAGCCGGCAGTTACAGCGAGACAAAAAAACTAATGTTAATGAAATAAGGGGTCAATAAGTGAAATTTCTGTATTGCATACTTTTACTTTACTTCTGCTCATGCAGTATTATTGCTCAAAGGTCAGTCACACAAGGGAATATTCTAAGAATAAACATTAACTCGACAACAATAAATGAAGCTGATACGTTGTGGCATTGGGAGAAAATAAAACAAACCGACAGATTATTTGAAAATGAGTGTACAAACGTTTTTTACCAAAAGGAAAAGTTATACCTTCTAACAAGCTATCATTATGAGTACATCTATCTATCGGGGATGTGGGGCACCGCCTATAAAATTCTAAATCTAACCACAGAAAAAGAAAAAGAGTTAGGTTTGTTCGGTAACGTAATTGATGTATTGCCCGAACCATACATTCAGCCGACCAATAGCATACTTGTTTTGGATAATGGTTTTTGGTTCTTAGGCGGTGTTCTTTACGGATGCACTTATTTTGACAACAATGATTCCACTTATAATTTCAATTCAAAATCCGAGACCGGAATTCGGCTTGCTCATATTTTGGGAAAAATAGAGAATGATTACGTACTAGCAGTTAGAAAGGAACCAAGAAGTGATATTTACGATTATTACCTATCTACTTTTTCGAAATTGCCGGAACTTTCATTAGATAAAAAAATCATATTCCCTTATCCAGCATCAAGAAGTTGCGCTCCGATCAGCATACACTGCTTGCAAGATAGCTTCTATCTTGTAAAAAAAGAATGTTCATCAGATCTAGATTTGGTAGTTCTTTCTCATGACTCTCTAAAAATTATAAAACATTCAATTGCGAATTTTAGCAGATGGGTTCTATCGGGCAAAGATTTAGTCTTCTTAGATTATGACGAACTCTCTCAAACCTTCGGCTTATCTAAAACTCATTTCAATAGTTTCGAACTAAAATTCGAAAAGAAAGAAAAATTGTTAAACAATCTGCCTTTTGTAGCTTTTAACGACAGTTATGCTGCATGGCTCAGAAGCGACACTTTATTTGTAATTAATTATAAAGATGGATCAGCAGAAAAAAAATATTCGCTTAACGGTATCAAAATAAAAGAAAAATTTTTTTTGCGACCACCTTATATATTTCTCAACAAAATTAATTCGATTACAGATGTTATTAAAGAGAGCATAGTTCCAAGTGAATATTCTCTTTCCCAAAACTACCCCAACCCGTTTAACCCGGAAACAACAATAAGCTATTCTATACCAGCCTCCCTAAATCCCTCCAAAGGAGGGACTTTTGTTTCGTTGAAAGTGTTTGATCTGTTGGGAAGGGAAGTTGCAACTCTTGTTGATGAATACAAACAAGCCGGGACGTACAAAGTAATCTTTAACGTAAAGACGCCATATATGGCGTCTCTACCAAGCGGGATTTATTTCTACCGTTTGCAAGCCGGCAGTTACAGCGAGACAAAAAAACTTATTCTGATGAAGTGAGAAAAACCGGAAAACGGAAGAAGCAGAGTTTAGCGAATATTTTTGACTTTTCACCTTTTCGTCTCCCGTTTTCCGTTATAACAACTTTCGCCTATCCCTTCAATTAATGCCATTCTTTATTTATTTTTAAGCAGTTATTTAAAGAGTTCAATGGCAAAACAAACACGTGAAAGAATAATCTTTATAGACCTCATGCGCGCCTTCGCCGTTATTATGATGGTTCAAGGGCACACAATAGATGCTTTTCTCGCCGATGAGTACCGCACTTACGATTCACTTATTTATGGATTTTGGGTGACAATTCGAGGCTTTACTGCGCCAATATTTATGGTCTCGTCCGGTGTGGCATTTACATATTTATTTCGGTCGGCGCATCTTCCTTTTAATGAAAATCCCCGTGTAAAAAAAGGGGTATTCCGTTTCATTGTGCTGATGCTTACCGCCTACTTGCTCAGATTTCCAACATACAGAATGGTTGATTTCAGCCAAGTTACTCATGAGCAATGGCTAACTTTTTTCACAATAGATGCGCTTCACCTCATTGGAATTGGAATTCTCTTCATACTTATTTTTTCTTATATAGCAGAAAAATTAAAGCTGAACGAGTATTTAGTGTACTCATTAGCAGCGGCTTTTTTCTTTATGATTTGGAACGTTACCGAATACATTAATTGGGCAAACTATTTACCAATTCCTTTTGCAGCATATTTCTATGCCGGAACGGGTTCACTCTTTCCACTCTTTCCTTGGACTGGCTATGTGCTTGCCGGTGCAATTTTGGGTACTTACCTTGCTAAGAATCCCGGCGTTTACGCATCAAAAAAGTTTAGCTACAAATTGGGCGGTGTAGGCTTAGGATTGCTAGTAGCCGCATTAGCAGTTTCTCTTATTCAATCAAATTTTATTGGTTATAAATATTTCATTACAGACAATTCGTTTGTTATTTTGCTGAGGCTTGGTGTTGTTACTTTGTTAAACAGTTTAATGTCGGTGCTGGCTATCTCGCTAAAACGAATTCCGTTGATAGTGCAAGAAGTTGGAAGATATACTTTAGTAGTTTACGCGGTTCACGTTATAATTTTGTATGGCAGCGCATGGATACCCGGCTTTGCAATGTTCTGGCCAAAGTCACTTAACTTAAGTTATTCATTGCTTGCCGCGCTTGTAATGATAATTTTAATGATATACATGGTTCATGTGATTCAAAAACTTAAACCGGTTTTCAAAAAGAAACCGCTGCCTTCTCAAGTTTAGGAGATATGTTGAAAAAACGCGCTGATGATTTGATTCCGGAAATAAATGAAGAAGAAAAAAAGATTGAGCAATCAATCCGCCCAAAATCATTCCACGATTTTACCGGACAAACTAAGATTACAGATAACCTAAAAGTATTTATTGGCGCGGCAAGAAAACGTGGAGAAGGTTTAGATCATGTTCTGCTAACCGGACCTCCCGGCTTAGGTAAAACCACGCTCGCAAATATTATTGCAAACGAAATGGGTGTGAAGATTAAAATTACTTCCGGACCCGTTTTAGAAAAGCCGGGCGACCTTGCCGGACTACTTACAAATCTTGAAGAGAAATCTGTTCTGTTTGTTGATGAGATTCACCGCTTAAGTCCGGTTGTGGAAGAATATCTTTACTCCGCAATGGAAGATTACAAACTTGATATCATGATAGACAGCGGACCAAACGCTCGTACAGTTCAGATTAAACTGCCACACTACACTTTGATTGGAGCTACCACAAGAGCCGGTTTGCTTACCGCTCCGCTGCGTGACCGCTTTGGAATAAAATCCCGCTTAGATTATTATGAGAATGATTTAATTAAGAAAATTGTTTTGCGTTCTGCCGGAATTTTGAATATTGCAATAGAAGATGACGCGGCAAATGAATTAGCTAAACGTTCGCGTGGAACGCCAAGAATTGCAAACCGTTTGCTAAGACGTACAAGAGATTTTGCCGATTACGAAAACAAAAAAGCTATTGATCTTGAAATAGCCAAGAAAGCATTGCTATCGCTGGAAGTAGATGAGTTTGGTCTAGATGAAATGGATAAAGATATAATTCTAACAATTATTGAAAAGTTTAACGGCGGTCCGGTTGGATTGAACACACTTTCTGTAGCCGTTAACGAAGATCCCGGAACGATTGAAGAAGTTTATGAACCATTTTTAATTCAACAAGGATTCATTCAGCGTACACCGCGTGGAAGAGAGGCAACCGATTTAGCATATCTCCGCTTCAACAAACAGCGCGGAAAGATAAAGCAGCAAGAAAATCTTTTTGAATAAACAACGTGGAGTCATGGTGAAAACAAACAAAATCAATTTAGGAGATGGCAACCCACTTGCCTTAATTGCGGGTCCGTGTGTTGTTGAAAATGAAAAGACAACACTTAAAACCGCAGAAGCAATTAAAACCATTACAGAAGAATTAGGTATCCCATTCGTATTCAAATCAAGCTACAAAAAAGCAAACAGAACAAGTATTCATTCGTTCAGCGGTATCCATTTTGAAAAGGCTTTAAAAATTTTAGAGAAAGTTAAAAAAGAATTATGCGTTCCAATACTAACAGATGTTCACTCAGAGCAGGAAGTTGAACCTGTAGCTCATGTAGCGGATGTACTTCAGATTCCGGCTTTTCTTTGCCGGCAAACTGATTTATTAGTTGCTGCCGGTAGGACGGGCAAAATTGTTAATATTAAAAAAGGACAATTTCTTGCGCCGCAAGATATGGCTCACGTTATTGCAAAAGTTGAAACGACAAAGAATAAAAAAATTTGGCTGACGGAACGGGGAACAACTTTCGGCTACCATAATTTAGTTGTTGATATGCGCAGCTTGCAGATAATGAGAGAGTTTGGTTATCCGGTAATTATGGATGCTACACACGCGGTTCAATTGCCAAGCAAGGGAAATGAATCGGGCGGTGAAAGACAATACATCTACGCTATCGCAAAAGCTGCTGTTGCAGTAGGAGTTGACGGTTTGTTCTTAGAAGTTCACCCGGATCCATCAAGGGCGCTTAGCGATGCTGCAAGCCAGCTTCCGCTTGATATGCTGAAGAAATTATTGGTAACTATTAAACAGATAGATGAAATTGTAAAGAATGAAAAGTGATTTTCTAAATAAGCTGAAAGAAATAAAACTATTCTTGTTTGATCTGGACGGAGTTTTGATCTCTAAAAATTCTATAAAGACTACAGAAAGCGAAAGCCAGTTCTTGCTTCAGCTTAGAATGGCTTGCGAAGAATTTTTACAGCACGATGCAAAGCTTGGTATAGTAACGGCAAGTAACGATTCGCTGATTGTGAAAATCAAAGAGAATAGTAAGTGTGTTATGCTATCGGATTCTATCAACAAAGTTAAAATGGTTGATGACTATCTAAAACATGATACGATTAGTTACAAACAAGTAATGTACATTGGCGATGACATTCTGGATATTCCTTTGCTTCAGAAGGTGGGAATTTCCGGTGTGCCGAAAGATGGAAGGAGAGAAGTGAAGCGTGTTGTTAATTTTATAACCAAATCCAGCAGTGGAGAAGTTTTACCAGAAATAATAGATTACTTAAAACAAACTAAGAAGTGATTGCAATGACAAACAACTTAGAACATTTTCCGCGTGAACTAACATCACAAGAAAAAGAATTGTTGCTTACAGCGCTGCCGGAAAATAAAATCGGCTACAAACACTACCGTGATAAAATTGAGCGAATGGTTGTGCTTGGCAATGGAAGATTTGGCGGCGGAAATTTCATTCTTGGGCCAATTGACAGCGAACTTGATTTGGAATCCAAATCAACACCAATCTTTGCGATTTCAAAAATTGTTTACGATGATCATGAAATTTATGTTACAATCCATCACGAGAGTGAAGATCAAATCGAAATAGATATTCAGAATTTTGAGTTAACTCCGAAGATTAATGAAATGAAGGAAATCTACCGCTGGACATATTCTAATTGGTCGCCGGGGCAAAAAGCCCCGTACGATAATTCTGCTGTGAGAGAAATTCACCTTATCCTAAAATCTTTAGTCCTTGTTATAGCCAGCGAGCATAGAAAAATTTGGGTTTACAGTGCTAAGGATGAAGTTAACTATCTGATTCCGGTTACAAATTTCTACAACGAACTTATGCTTATTATGGATGAACGCAATCCTGAAGTTGCGCTGAATCCCAACCGGCTTTTTATTCATCTCGATGAATATTCTGATGAAAAGCTTGGACAGGCATTTTTGCTTTACAATAAATACTGGAACAGAATTGAAGTTGATTATTCATTGTTCGATGCAAAGATGGTGCAGCGTAGAAAATCTTTTTTTGATTTCTTGAAGAAGTAAGAGGAATTGGTGAACAGAGAACAGATTATTTCGAAAGGGAAAGAAGTTGTTCGGGTTGAAACCGAAGCAGTGCAAAATTTAATTGACGGCATTGATGAAAATTTTGCCAAGACTGTTGAGCATATTTTCAATTCGAACGGAAGAGTTGTTTTTACTGGAATGGGCAAATCGGGTTTGATCGCCCGTAAAATTGTGGCAACGATGAACTCGACCGGAACGGCGGCAATCTTTATGCATCCAACAGACGCTCTACACGGCGATCTTGGAATGGTTCGCAATGATGATACTGTAATTTTAATTTCGAAGAGCGGCAATACTGAAGAACTTCTCAATCTAGTACCGTTGTTCAAACGCATAGGTGTTTCTATAATTGGAATGCTTGGGGAATCGGAATCTAAACTTGCCCGCGATTGTGATTTAATTCTAAATGTCAGTGTGAAAGAAGAAGCCTGCCCGCACGATCTGGCTCCAACCTCATCAACCACTGCTTCACTTGTTATGGGCGATGCGCTTGCTATTGCGCTTTTGGAAATGCGCGGTTTCACTGCAGAAGATTTCGCCTTTCTTCATCCCGGCGGAAGTTTGGGTAAGCGGCTCTCGCTAAAAATTTCAGAAATAATGATTGGCGGAAAAGATATTCCTATTGTTGGTGATAAAACTTCACTCAAAGATTCTATTCTTGAAATTACCTCGAAACGTTTGGGTGTTACTTGCGTCGTAAATAACGATGGTGAACTCATCGGCATTATTACTGATGGAGATCTACGCCGTCTGCTCGAAAAGTCTTTAGACTTGAGAAACTTGGTTGCCTCTGATGTGATGACAAAGAAGCCGAAAACAATTACAAAAGAATTTTTAGCATCGTTCGCGCTTCAGCAGATGGAGCAATACAACATCACTTCATTAGTAGTTGTAGATAAAGAGAAAAAACCGGAAGGTATTGTCCATCTTCACGATCTGGTGAAATTAGGTTTGCAATCAAGATGAAAAATCTTTTTGCTCTGCTGCTGATTCTTACATTTTCTTCTTGCTCTGAAGAAAAAATCCAGCCTCAAATGTCCAAAACCAGCATTGAAGGAGAAATTCCCGCGCACGAAAGCTGGAACTCCAAAGTTATGTTCACAGACGAAGGGAAAATCAAAGCAATTTTATTTTCTGATCATCTTAGAAAATTCGAACTTCAAAAAGAAACTTTGCTTGAAGGCGTAAAAATTGATTTCTATGATAAAGAACAGCGAAGCACTTCTAATTTAGTTTCAATAACCGGTAAGGTTGATGATATTTTGCGCGATATGTACGCTACCGGAAATGTAATTGCCCGTAACGACAGCGGCGTTGTACTAAAAACCGAAGAACTTAAATGGCGTAACGTTGATCAGAAAATTGTTACTGATAAGTTTGTTTCCATAACAACAAAGAAAGAAATCATAGAAGGCTATGGACTTGAAGCCGACCAGAGTTTGAATAACTATGTCGTCTTTCATCCAACCTATACTGCTTCTGTCGCAAAAGAGGAGAAGAAATGACACGATTTTCAAATCTCTCTATTTCGATAATTAGTTTTTACAGATTTCTTTTAAAAGCATTTGGGCTAAAGCCCATGGGTTGTTTTAACTGGCTAACCCCACGCTTAAGCGTGGGGTTAATCAATGTCCTCTTAACAGTGGGACTTTAGTCCAAATATTTTAATTACTGCGATATTTTATGAAATATATTTTCCTTTACATAATTCTATTCCTTTCAGTCTCTTATGCACAAGAAGATAACCGCATAGTTGCTATTGGTGACAGTTTAGTGGGCAAACTTGTAAATGGAGAAAGCGTTCGCGAGCTGCATGGAAACGTTGTAATGACGCAAGGCGCGGTTAGAATAACTTGCGATAAAGCAATTCAATACTTAGCGCGAAACGAAGCCGATTTGATTGGGAATGTGGTTGTTACGCAAGACAGCATTGTGATAAAAACCATACAAGGGCATTATTTCGGAAATACTAAGATCGCTTATTCAAATCATGGTATAGATTTAACAGACGGACATGTTCAGCTTCACTCAAAAAACGGTAATTACTATTTTGATGAAAAGCGTTCCTACTTTTATGAAGATGTAAAGTTGAAAGAAGGCGTTTCAAATCTTGCTGCATTGCGGCTTAATTATTTTGACGATGAAGATAAAGCCGTTGCCGGCGGCAATGTAATTGTAAGTGATACAGCCTCAACAATACTCGCGGATAGTTTAATATACTTCCGAAATTCAAAAAATACTTTTGCCTTCAATAACATTAGAATTTACAACTCAACAGACCGTATAGCAATTTTTGGCGAACGGCTTGAAGATTACGGACAGAATAAATACACCAAGATTTGGGAGAATCCATTACTCGTAAGAATAGATACTACTTCTTCCGGCGAGTTAGACACATTAGTTATTTCTTCAAAGTTGATGGAAGCATTTGACGACAGCAGCCAAAAACTAATAGCTACAGATGATGTAAAAATGTTTAAGCGCGGCTTTGCTTCAAAAAATAGCCAAACATTTTTCTACCGCGCAATAGATGAAATACAAACATTTAAACGGGAAGGTGATGAGCTCCCGCCGGTTATCTGGAGCGATGAAACTCAACTTAGCGGCGATTCGGTTTACATTTTTACAAAGGATAACCGGCTTACACGTATCAACATGAATTCTAATGCTACAATAATTTCCGAGCATAAAGACAAGCCGTTCCGTTACGATCAAATCTCCGGCAAGGCAGTTAAAATCTTTTTTAGCAAGGATGGAATTGAACGAACTGATGTTGCCGGTAATGTTCTAAGCATATATTATGTTTACGATGAATCTGAGCCGAACGGATTGGTCAAATCAAGTTCCGAAAGCGCGAAGATTTATTTTGCAGATGATGAAGTTCAAGATGTTCGGCTATACGGCAAACCGGCTACGGAATATCATCCGGAAAATTTACTTGAAGGAAAGGAAAAAGAGTTTACAATCCCAGCTTTCAGACTTTTTCCAAACAAGCCGACAAAAGAATCGTTACTTTCCGGCAACAAAAAAGTTTTGTTTTACTTAACAAAGGATTCAGCTTACTATGCAGCAAAACTTAACCCTAAAAGGGGAAAACCTTAAAAAGGTTTATAAAAAAAGAACTGTTGTGAACAAAGTTTCAGTGCAAGTTCAGCAGGGTGAAGTTGTTGGTTTGCTGGGACCAAACGGTGCCGGTAAGACCACCACGTTTTATATGATTGTGGGTATGATAAAGCCAAACGATGGCAAAGTATTTCTTGATGAATCAAATATTACACACGAGCCAATGTATCAGCGCGCTAAAATGGGTGTTGGTTATTTACCGCAAGAAGCTTCTGTTTTTAGAAGATTAAGTGTTGAAGATAATGTTATGGCGGTTCTTGAAATGACGAAATTGTCTGCCGAAGAGAGAATCCAAAAACAAGAAAAATTACTTGATGAACTCGGTTTGGTTAACGTAAGAAAAACGCTTGGCTTTCAGTTAAGCGGAGGTGAAAGAAGACGTTGCGAGATTGCCCGCGCTTTAGCAACCGATCCCAAATTCATTTTATTAGATGAACCATTTGCGGGTGTGGATCCAATTGCGGTTGAAGACATCATGACAATAGTTGCCAATCTAAAACATAAAGGAATTGGCATTTTGATAACAGACCACAACGTGCACGAAACTCTTAGCATTGTTGATAGAGCTTATATTCTTATTAACGGACAAATTTTTAAAGAGGGAACCGCGAACCAATTAGCCGAAGACCAAGATGTGCGCAAACTCTATTTGGGAGAAAAATTTAAGTTAGACAGATATTCTTAAGTAAGCGAAATTGCGAAGTAGGTTAAAGCTGTAACCCCAATTGCGTACAAGATAATCATTATAACCAGTTTGATGTTCTTTTTTCTGTTAAGATTTCTTTGGTATGTCCAAGTTGCCTCGTCGTCCCTTTTGTAATCTCCCTTCTCAATCGACCAGTTTTTATCCGGTTGGAACATTTTTTTGTTGTCTTTCATAGTTATTGCAAAATTAATCAATGTTTAGTTATGAAATAAATGACAATTATCACAAAACAAAAGTACAGTAACTTTTTAACCACCGAAAATTATTTTGTAAACTCTTTTACTATTTTTTTAATCTCCTCCTCTGAAATTCCACTACCGAAAGGCGCATTTTTGCTATCCATTTTTTTAGATGAATCCACCTGAACTTTTGCAGAAGTCGGATTTCCGGCTCTGGCTCTCAAACGTTCTTCAATCTGCATGGTAAAACTCCCTTCAGTGTAACCGGTTTTTGGATTTGAAGCTCCGGCATAACCTTCTAAGGATGATAAACAATTCCCTTGATTTATTACTCTTGTCTCGAAGGCTAAGGTTTTCACGTTCATCAAATGCATTGCGCTTACGTTTTCCGAAATTATTGAACCGCCCCAAGTTCCCGGACCAAGTGTCATTGAAGGCATTAAATCTGTTGAATAACCTACAGCGCCGACGGATGAAGGTGTGTTAACAACAATTCTAAAAGCCGGTTTCTCAAGAGCAAATTTCATGATGATATCTTTATCATTCGAATGAATTGCGAGTGTGTGACCAATACCACCAAACTCTAGAAGCTCTATGCATTTATGACAGCCGTCCATCCAACCATCAACAGCATAATAAGCTAGTACAGGAGAGAGTTTTTCTATTGATAAAGGTTCTTGTTTGCCGACCGTTGCACATTCCGCTATAAGAACAGTTGTGCTTTCCGGAACGGAAAAACCGGCGTAGTTTGCAATCCATGCTGCGGTTTTGCCAACAATATCAGCATTCAATCTAGCGCCTTTGGCAATTTTATCTTCGAGCTTTTTCTTTTCCTCTGCGTTAACAAAGTAACAACCCTTCTTCTTTGCAACTTCAATAACTTTTTCACTGATCGGTCTATCAACGATCATTGCTTGTTCTGAAGAGCAGAGAACACCGTTATCGAAAGTAGTCCCAAAAACTATATCGGCTACAGCTTTGTCAATGTTAGCTGTTCTTTCAATAAATGCCGGAACGTTACCGGCTCCAACTCCATAAGCCGGTTTGCCGGCGCTGTACGCTGCGCGTACCATCGGCATTCCGCCGGTTGCCAAAATTACAGCAACATTTTTATCGTGCATTAAAGCGTCTGTACCCTCAAGCGTTGGAAGTGATAAGCATTGAATTAATCCTTTTGGCGCGCCGGCTTTTTCAGCCGCATCGGAAAGAACTTTTAATGCTTCGCGAGTGCAATTCATAGCTTTCGGATGAGGCGATACAACAATACCGTTTCTACATTTCAAAGAAATTATTGCTTTGAACATTGCGGTAGAAGTTGGATTTGTTGAAGGAACAAGCGCGGCTACAATTCCCATCGGCTCGGCAATTTTCAGAATCTTGCCGTTGTTGCGAACATCAATCACGCCAACGGTTTTTAAATCCTTTATAGATTCCCAAACATCACGCGTACCAAACTGGTTTTTGATAATCTTATCGGAAACTTTTCCGAAACCGGTTTCTTCGTGAGCCATTTGCGCGAGACGTTCAGCTTCTTTATAGCCGGCATCGGCCATAGCTTTAACTACTTTATCAACTTGTTCCTGGCTAAAATATTTGTATTCGAGTTGTGCTTGTTTGGCTTGAGAAGCTAAGTTGCGTGCTTCTTGAATTGATAAAAGGTCTTTGTCTAAGCTCATCTATTAACCAATCTTTTTCTGACGAAATATAAAGAGCCAACATATGAACATCAATTTAGATAATTCACTAATGTTCGTTAAAAGTATATTGACTCTATTTAAACTAACAGGCTTTTCTCTTAAGAAACTTAGATTGTACCCCGTAAGCAGCTGCCAGAATAAGTAACAAGCTAACAAACTGTAACAGCAATTTCGGCACCCGGTATTTATAAACATCTGCAATGGTATCAGTTTGTAAAATGTACATTTCGGTAAATTTTAAGAATAAAGCGCCTAAAAACATGTAGAGAATGAATCCAATTAACATCCAAAAAGCCTTGCTTTTTCCGGCTTCTTTGGCAGCCAAATAAAACCAAATCAAAATAACTAAGAGTCCAATTATTGCGAACATAACACCTCCCTAATTTGTGAATGACTAATCGAAAAACTCTTTAACTTTTTGATAACCACTTTTACTTACCGGTAGCTTTTTGCCATCAAGCAAAATTACTTGATACGTTTCCTTTTCGAGCAATTCTATTTGTTTTAACAATGTGAGCCGAACGATATAAGAGCGGTGGATTCGGACAAAATCTTTGGGATTAAGATTCTCCTCAAAGTATTTCATTGTTTTCTGTTTTAAGAATTTGCCTTTTTCCGTATGAAGCATAGTATAGTCGTCTTGGGCTTCAATGTATTTTAATTCTTCTACAGGAATGAGTGTAATCTTTTGTTGGTTCTTAACTACAATTCGCTCGAGGGATTCTGATCGTGATTCCGCGGTTTTCAGCAAATCATTGAATTTGGAATCCGATAGAGTTTTGTTGGAAAGCAGCTTTGTAGCTTTATCAAGCGCATCATTAAACCTTTCTTCGGAAAATGGCTTTAGCAAATAATCGGTAGCATTCACTTCAAAAGCTTTTAATGCGTATTGATCGTATGCAGTGGTGAAAATAATTACAGGCGGAGTTTCAATTAACTCAAGCATTTCGAAGCCGGTTAGCTTTGGCATTTGTATATCAAGAAAAATCAAATCGGGTTTCAATTCGTTTATCTGTTTAATTCCGTCGAAGCCGTTACTACATTCAGCCAACACTTCGAACGAATCATGTTTTTTGAGATAAGCTTTTATTAAATCTCTTCCGAGTTGTTCATCATCAATAATAAGTGTTTTGATTTTTTTCATTTTCCGCTCATTGGAACATAGATGGTTACTTTAAAATTTGAATCCTTCTTATCAACTACAACCAAATTATCTTGATTGTAAATCAGTTTCATTCTGTTTTGAATATTCTTGATTCCAATTCCGGCACCTTTGCGTGGTACGGATTCAGGATCGAAATTGTTTTCAACACTAATCTTAAAATATTCTTTTTCGATACCGCAAGAAAGCTTAATGATAACTTTCTCCAAACTTTCGTAAACGCCATGTTTAATTGCGTTTTCGAAGAGTGGCTGGAGAATCATGTTCGGGACTTCAACTTCTTTGCATTCCGGCTTCAAATCCTCTATGAACTCAAACTTATCGGCAAACCGGATTTTCTCTATGTCCATGTAGAGTTTCGCGTTATTGAGCTCATCAATCAATTTACTTTTTTGAGTTTCGTTTTTGACAAGTGTATTACGTAAAAATGATGAAAGCTTTATCGTCATATCCTGCGCGCGCTGCGGATTGCTAAGAGTGAGGGAACTAATTGAATTCAAGCTATTGAAAATGAAGTGAGGATTTATTTGATACTTCAGAGCGTTTAACTCGGCTTCTTTTACTAATCCCTTCAATTCAACTTCCTTCAAAACTTTTTCTTGAAAGTTATTATAGTAAATGATTACGTAATTAATTGAAACAATAGCTATGTAGTATAATATTCCAATTAGGAAACGCCAGATAATTGACTTGTTGAGAAATTCTAGATAAAGCTTTTCTTGTGATAAAATTTTGCTGACTATAAACTCTCCGGCTGCAACCCAAATACCCGCAGTGATTACTGCCGAAACAATATGATTCAAAAAAATTTTAAGCGGAGTATAGTTTTCCAGATTGTTAAATCTGACCGTGTACCAGATTCCAATTCCGATTACTAAATAGAGGAAATTGAAAAATGATGAATCAATTACAGCCGAATAAAAATTTATGCTTTGAACAATCATTATGATAGCAACGTGAGAGAGAAAAATCAGAAACCACACAGATGCGTAAGCAGCAAAAATCTTTTTGCTGCTTGTAAAAGGATTAGTCATTCATCACCTTAGTTTGATAACTCGCCGCCGCCAAATACAACCGAGCCTTTAATTACTAAAACAGAATCGGTTGAGGGAGTTGAATTAAAATTTGGAAATCGTTTGTCATCAAAACCACCGAAGACTGAAGATACATTTACTATGACTTTCCAATCTTGAGGAATATACAATTCAACGCCGCCAAAAATCGCACTCACATCAAGAACATGTTCGCCCGGAGCTAGTTTTGCCTGGCGTAAGTCAAGCATTATATGCCCAAAAACTGATGACGTTTTACCGCCTTTAAATGATTGTGAAGTTATTAGCTTTTTAGTCGTTGTGAATACGGCATTCTCATCAATAAAATCTGAAGGGAAGTTACTTGCGTTATTAGTAGAAGGATTACTAAAAGTTTCTCCATCTAACGGATTAAAGTTTTGACGGTCTTGATGTAAATTCCCAAATTTCTCGCAATGGTCATGGTTGTTCCTTTCGTTTTTATTGAGTATCAACCACAATCCAAATCCTAAAAGTATTAGTGGCCAGAGATCGCCGAAGTTTAAGAATTCAACGAATGGAATAAACGGCATATGCCTTAGCCAGCCCACTATTCCTATACCAATCAGCACATATCCAAAAAAACTTTTGTTGTGTTTAGAAACAAATACCGCACCGGCAATTATGAAAAATGTATGCCAGGAAAAAATAAAAGAGTGAAAAGGAATTCCGATGTAACCGAAATTGAAATTATCGAGAATCCAAAGTCCTCCTACAATCATTAGTATTACCCCTAATAAATTTTTACCGCTAGAATTTTTCATTTTAAATCTCCTTAGAATAAAGTCTTTACCTCACCGCCGCCAAAGAGCGCGATGCCTTTTATCAGTAATGTTTTGTTTTGATCATAAACTAGATTGGGATCTCGCGTTCGCTTATCGCCAAATCCGCCGAAAAGCGGAAAGACATCAATAATAACATTCCAATCTTTTGGGACTATTATTGTACACCCGCCAAACACGGAAATCGTATCTAAAATGCTATCACCTTCAGCAAGCGTACTGCCGGTTAAGTTTACTTCCGAGCCGCCGAAGATTGAAATTATATTTCCTCCCTTGAACGAATTCGAGTTAACGAATTTAGTGCCGCCGCCAAAAATGCTTATTTGCTCTACAACATTCTTGTCCATGTCGTAATCTGAAAAATTACCAGTATCTGAGCTTTGCTTTTTTCTATTTATACCGAAGATGATATAAGCGCCGACGGCAACAAAAATTAAAGGCCATAGTTCCGGATAGAGATTAAATAAACCTATCCCAACAAACAACGAGCCGACAGTTTTATTTTGAGCTAGGAAGAAGAAGAGCAATCCGAATAGAATAAAAAAGAATTGCCACCGGAATAGAAAGTCGGGAATCATGAAATCGAACATTTCGCTGTTGCGGAGGAATAATAATGCCCCGACAAATACAAGCATTATTCCTATTATCAAACGGTTCTGAACTCCGCGTGCCATTTTATATTTCTCCTTTTGTTTTCACTTCTTTTGACGGCAAAAATATTAGTTGGTTATACAGTTTGGAATTACTTTTCGGTAAGAGGCGGAAAAGTATCGGTGAAAAGAGTTGTAAAAGTTGTAAAGACGATGCGGTGCATCGTCTCATTTTCAGTTTTGTGTTTTCAATAGGGAGACGACCCGCCGGGTCGTCTTTACATTCGTTCAAAATTACAATTCTGTATAAGTGTTTGTATTCTAGAATGTAATCTGATTTCCACAAACCGGTTCTTTATTCTTCTATAAGATTAGTCTGCTCATCGGCGGAATTTGTCTCAACGCTTTTAAGCTTGCGTTCAATTACACGTGTTCGTTTAGAGGCATCTTCAATTGTATTGCTGGCTTCTTGCAGTTTCTTTTGAGTTTTTTCCAGAACATCGCCAAACTTTCCAAACTCTGCTTTCACTGCGCCTAGCAAACTCCAAACTTCGCTGCTTCGTTTTTCAATAGCCAAAGTTCTAAAGCCCATGTGCAAACTGTTTAAAATTGCTGTAAGTGTTGTCGGTCCGGCTATAATTACTTTGTAATCATTTTGGAGTCTTTCAAACAAGCCCGGGCGGCGCAGAACTTCCGCGAACAATCCTTCGATTGGAAGAAAGAGAATAGCAACATCGGTTGTGTTTGGCGGATCAATATATTTATCAAAAATAGATTTTGCCTCGCCGCGAATTCTAGCTTCAAGCGCTTTCGAAGTTTCTTCGATTAAAACAATATCTCCAAGTTCTTGAGCTGCAAGCAAACGCTGGTAATCTTCCATTGGAAATTTGGCATCAACGGGAAGCCAGCAAGTGCCGTCTTTGTTTTCACTTCGTCCCGGCATTTTAATCGCGAACTCAACTCTGTCACCACTTCCTTTTTTGGTTGCAACGTTCTTTTCGTATTGATCGCGGGAAAGAATTTGCTCAATCAAATTTTCAAGTTGAATTTCTCCCCAAGTTCCGCGCGTCTTTACGTTTGTAAGAACTTTCTTCAGATCACCAACTCCAACCGCCAAATTTCTCATTTCACCAAGACCTTCGCGCACAGCTTCAAGCCGGTCGCTCACAAGCTTGAACGACTCGCCGAGACGCTTCTCTAATGTCTCGTGAAGTTTTTCATCAACCGTTTGGCGCATCTCTTCCAATTTCTTTTCATTCTTGTCTTGAATTTCTTTGAGCTGAGATTCAACTTTCTCTTGCAGCTTATCAAGTTTCTGCTCGTTGCTTTGTGTTAGAGTATTAATTTGTTTAGAGAAAATATCAAGCTGGTCTTTCTGCCGCTTTGAGATTTCTCCTATTGTATTGGTTAGCTGTTCACCAAGTTTGAGGATTGATTCGTTCAATTCTTCACGTTGAGCTTTCGCGTTTCGGGAAGATTCATCCCTTGTCCGTGCTATTTCATCCCGGAAAGATTTGTCCAGCCGTGCAAAATCATCTTGATTATTGCCGGAACCGAGCAAAGAGAGTTTTTTATTAAGTATGAAAAACACAACTACGATTGCGAGCGCAATCAAGATTAAGCCGAAAATGACAAGTTCGTTCATTGTAAATCCCGAGATGAATTGAATTTGGAAACTTATTTATCAAATATATTCTTATTCAGCAAATCAATTTATAAATTAGAAGAAGCAATTCGGAAAAAGTTAATGCAAAAATGGAAGAAGATTACACTTGGACTATCAATCTCATTGATTGTTATTCTTATCGTTCTCTCGGGAATATCATACTTTATGCTGAAGAACAGCCTGCCACAGTATGATGGTGAAAAAACTTTTAACGGATTAACGGCGGAAGTAAAAGTTTACCGCGATAGTTGGGGAATCCCGATGATTAAAGCCGAAAACGATGAAGACGCGGCGTTCGCGCTTGGCTATGTTCACGCACAAGAGAGATTGTTCCAAATGGATATCGCCCGCCGTGCCGGAGAAGGAAGGCTAAGCGAAATTTTCGGCAGCAAAACAATTGCCATAGACAAAATGTTTAGAACTGTTGGGATCTATAAATTAGCAAAAGAAAGCTTTCCTAAATTAAATCCGGTTTCGCAGAAAATTTTGATAGCTTATTCGAAAGGTATAAATGAATATTTGAAAGATGCGCGCGGCAATTACGCGCCGGAATTAGATGTTCTTGGTTACGAACCATATCCTTGGAAACCCGAACACAGTATGATGATTGCAAAACTGATGGCTTGGGAGTTAAATATTAGCTGGTGGACAGACCTAATGTTTTCGCATCTCATTCAAAAGTTTGGAGAAGCAAAAGCCCGCGAGCTAATACCGGATTTTCCTGAGAACGCGCCAACAATTATTCCTCCCGGTTTAGGAAAGATTGCATCAGTTTCTACAGAGCTGATTGATGTAGATAAATCTTACAGAAAACTTGTTGGTTTCACCGGAACACATATTGGCTCTAACAACTGGGTTGTGAATGGAAACAAATCCGTTTCCGGTAAACCAATTATTGCTAACGATCCTCACTTGGCTTTTTCAGCTCCTGGCAGATGGTTCTTTGCTATGATAAGAAGCAAAGATTGGAACGTTGAAGGATTTACAATTGCCGGTTTGCCGGCTGTTGTGATTGGAAAGAATCAAAAAATATCTTGGGCGATGACAAATGTGATGGCTGATGATGCCGATTTTTATTCAGAGAAATTAGATTCATCTGCTGCAAAATATTTTCTTGATGGCGAGTGGAAAGCGCTCTCAATTGCGAAAGACACAATTCACGTTAAAGATTCCTCCGATGTAGTTTACGAGATAAAGAAAACTCACCACGGTCCTATAGTTTCGGATGTGCATCCGCTGAAAACAATTTATCCTAATACTGAAGTGAACACGGCAACATTAAGTATGCGCTGGACTGGGCAAGATTTTAGTGATGAAATGTTTGCGGCTCTTTCTCTTAACAAAGCTAATGATTGGGAAGATTTCAAAGAGGCTCTCCGCTACTTTACCGTTCCGGGACAGAATTTTGTTTACGCCGATGCAAGTGGAAACATCGGTTATGTTTGTGCGGCAAAGCTTCCTATCCGTGCATCAAATTCGCCAACATTAATTTTCGATGGCACAAACTCTGCTTACGATTGGAAAGGTTTTGTTCCTTATGATGAGATGCCAAAACTATTTAACCCGGAACAAAATTTTATTGCATCGGCTAATAACAAAACCGTGCAGAGTTTCTCTTATCATATCTCAAACATTTGGGAGCCATCTTCCCGCATAGAAAGAATTAATGAATTGCTAAACTCAAAAGAGAAACATTCAGTTGGTGATTTCAAGAAATATCAGAATGATTTTGTTTCGCCTTATGCCCGTAAACTAACCAAACATTTGCTCAACGCTTTCAAAGATGTTAAGCTTAATGATAAGAATCTGAAAGAAACAATTACTCTATTTGAAAACTGGGACGGCGAAATGAATATGCGGAGCCAAGTCCCAACTATTTATTCCTTCTTCCTGAAGAATTTAATTAAGAATACCATCGGCGATGAGATGAGTAACGATCTTCTCAAAGAATATGTGTTTGTGGCAAATGTTCCATACAGAAAAATCGAAGAGCTTATGGAATCAAACTCGCTCTTTTTTGATAATGTGAAAACCGAAGTTGTTGAAACTAAAGAAGACATCATTAGAAAAAGCCTTGTTGATGCTCTGAGCGAACTCGAGCGTGATTATGGAACCGAAGTGGCAAATTGGCAATGGGGAGAAATTCATAAAGTAACATTCAAGCATATGTTTGGCGGTAATTCTTCATTGCTGGATAATCTGATTAATGTTGGTCCGTTCGAAATTGGGGGCGATGGAACAACTATTTTCAATACTGAATATTCTTTCTCTGAGCTTTATGAATCTACACATGATTCTAATCTACCGTTCCGTTATAAATTCTTTGAAAATAAACTTGGTCCTTCTATGCGCTACATTTTTGATTACTCGAAGCCCGATTATTTAAACTATATTTTACCTACCGGGCAATCGGGGCATTTCATGAGCAATCACTATAAAGACATGAGCAAGATGTGGCTGAAAGGATATTATTTGAAACTTCCGCTGAAAGAAAGCGAGTTCAAACAAAATGCTGTTAATACCTTAACGCTCCACCCAAAATGAGAACTTGTTAAAACAAAATATTAAATTGCAGTTGTACTAATTAGGGAAAGCATGAAAGTAATAGAACATCTTTATAAAGCTAAGAATCCTTTAATCAGCTTTGAAATTATTCCGCCGAAGCGGGGAGGTAACGTTCGCCAGCTTCTTCACGTTCTTGATGATATTGTAAAATACAATCCTCCGTTTATTGATATAACAAGCCACGCCGCGGAAGTAATGTATGAGGAAACATCCGATGGCGGAATGCAAATGAAAGTTAAACGCAAACGTCCGGGCACTCTTGGTCTGTGCGCGTTGATTCAAAATAAATATAATATTGATGCGGTGCCTCATGTTCTTTGCAGCGGCTTTACCCGCGAGGAAACGGAAGATTTTTTGATTGAGCTTCACTACCTGGGAATTGATAATGTTCTTGCGGTACGCGGTGATGATTCGGCATTCAAGAAACCGCTAAAGTTCGGCAGAAGCATGAACGAATACGCGGTTGATTTGGTTAAGCAAATTAACAGCTTGAACAAAGGCAAGTATATAGAAGACGGATTGCTTGATGCTGAGCCAATGGATGTTTGCGTTGGTGTAGGCGGCTATCCGGAAAAACATTTTGAAGCTCCAAATCTTGCTACGGATATTAAAAACACAAAAGAAAAAGTTGACGCCGGAGCTTCTTACATTGTTACACAGATGTTTTATTCCAACAAGTTTTATTTTAATTATGTTGACCAGTGTAAGAAGGAAGGAATTAGCGCTCCAATTATTCCGGGTTTGAAGGTTATAACTTCCAAAGCACAGATAAAATCAATTCCCAAAAATTTCTTTATTGATATTCCACAAGAACTTGCAGAAGAAGTTGAAGCTGCAAAACCGGAACATGTTATGGAAGTTGGAGTTGAGTGGACAAAGAAACAAGTAGAAGAATTATTAAATAAGAACGTCCCGGCAGTTCATTTTTATGTAATGCAAAATTCTCAGCCGATAAAACTCTTGATGAACAAACTGAAACTATAAAATGATTGTAAACCAAAGAAAGATTAATCTGCCTTCGGCTTTACCAAGAAGGTTGAAATGGGGAGTTGCAGGGTGCGGAAATTATACCGAAGAGTTTTTCTTACCGGCACTTCAAATGGTGCAGCGCAGCAAACTTGTTTCTGTATATTGCAATGATCGTCACCGCGCTAAGGAAATTGCATCAAAATTTGGCGCAGCACATTCCTACGATGATTTCGATACTTTTCTAAAAAGCGAAATTGATTCAGTTTACATTTCGAGCGCCAATGCTGATCATTATGAGCAAGTTATTAAGGCGGCAAACGCAAAGAAAAATATTCTTTGTGAGCTTCCGATTTCGGTAAACTCGGAACAAGCAAAAAAAATGATAGATGTTTGCAAAGAGAATAAAGTTTATCTGATTATTAATCACTTGCACCGCTTTCATCCGCATGTACACAAGGTAAGAGAGTTGCTCGAGAAACAAATAGTCGGCAAAATTGTTTCTATCACAACTTCTTATCATACGGATTTTCCAGCAGCTGATAATTTCCGGACAAAAAAGGAATTAAGCGGCGGCGGAGTGCTTAGAGAACTTGGCGCTCAAATGATTGATCTGCTTCGCTACTTCGGAGGTGAGATTACGGAAACAAAAGCGTTCTTAGATAATGTAGTTTATAAAAGTGAAGTTGAGGATTTTGCTTCAGCATTGGTAAAGTTTAGAAACGGCGGCTATGGCAGTTTTTCCGTTTCGTGCGATAGCAAAAAAGCCAGCAACCGGATTGAAGTTGTTGGGCACAACGGCTCAGTTATAATTGAAAATTTTTTCGGTAAGAAAAATTCCGTCTCCAAGTTAATTATAGATGTTCAAGGTGAAGCCAGAAAAGTTTTCCGCAAACGCTCGAACAAACTTGTACTGATGCTTCGCTCAGTTCAACGAACATTTATTAAGAATGAAACGCCGCTCGTTACCGGCGAAGATAGTTTAGCTAATATGAAAATCATTGAAGAAATAGAAAAACAGCAAAACACTAAATAGGCAGATAAAAAATTGAAGATCGCATTATTATTAGGCGGAACGTCGCCGGAAAGGGAAGTTTCCAAGAAAACTTCAAAATCAATTCTTGGTGCTTTAAGAGAATTAGGACACGAAGTTATTCCAATTGATCCAGCTTATGGATTAAATCAACCGAAAGACGAAAATGATTTTTTTGCTGAGAAGGATTACACAGAGCTTTCCAACAAGAATTACATTGATATTATCAACTCGCAACTGTTCGATGATATTGATTTGGCTTTTCTTGCTCTTCACGGCAGATGGGGAGAGGATGGTACAATTCAATCGTTGCTGGAGATGCGTGGGACAAAATACACCGGTTCAGGAATCTTGACAAGCTCGCTCGCTATGGATAAAGCGATGACGAAAGTTGTTATTCAACATTTTGGTGTATCAACTCCTTCATGGATTGTTGCAGATATTAATGAAAAAGATTTTTTAGAGTATCCGCAAAAGATTAAAAATCAATTTGGTTATCCTTGCATTATCAAGCCAAATGATCAAGGCTCAAGTGTAAGTTTAACAGTTTGTAAATTTGACGCAGATGTGATTCCGGCAATCAAGCTGGCACTTCAGTTTTCTGATAAAGCATTGATTGAAGAATTTATTCCGGGCAGAGAATTAACAGTTGCTGTACTTGATGGAGTTGCGCTGCCAATTTTAGAAATTGTCCCTAAAGGTGGTTTGTATGATTACGAAAGTAAGTACACTTCCGGCAAGTCCGAATACATTGTACCGGCGCCAATGCCGGAAGAAGTCCGCATAGATATTCAAGACCAGGCTGTTAAAGCTTTCAATGCAGTTGGCTGCAAATGCTATTCCCGTATTGATTTCCGTTTAACGGAGGAGAACAAAGAATATTGTTTGGAAATAAACACTTTGCCTGGAATGACAAGCCTTAGCCTCGTTCCTAAAGCTGCTGCTGCTGCCGGAATTTCATTTGTAGAGTTGATTGATAGAATTGTTCAAAACGCAGTAAAATGAAAAACAAACTTGTAGTTCGTGTTTTAATTGCTCTCATTTTTCTCGGAGCTACTGCTTTTCTGGTGCTTAATGAAAATGGTCTGCTGAAATATTTGAAAGTTAGAAAAGAACTGAAACAGATGGATGATGACATTAAAAAAGCGGAAGAAAAACTTTTTTTGTTGGAACATGAAATAGATTCTCTTAAGACGAGCAAAGAAAAACTTGAGAGAGTTGCGCGGGAAAAATTTCATATGATGAAGAAGACTGAAAAAGTTTTTCGAATTGAAGAGAAGTAGTTCGTGAAAAATAAAATTCAAATTCCGCATACACCCCTTGCCGAACGTTGCCGACCAAAAACTCTCGATGAATTTCAAGGGCAGATAAAACTTGTTGGCGAAGGCAAACCGATTAGAATAATGGTAGAGAATGATTCCGTTAGTTCTTTCATTCTTTGGGGACCGCCAGGGACCGGTAAAACTACGCTAGCTAAAATCATTTCCGAAGCAACGGATTCTGACTTTTATAAAATTAATGCAGTATCATCCGGCGTAAAAGAAATCCGGGAAGTGATCGAAAAGGCAAAGCTGAATCTCCAACACTTCAAACGAACAATTCTTTTCATAGATGAAATTCATCGCTTCAATAAAGCGCAACAAGATGCGCTGCTTTCTTCCGTTGAGTCGGGCGAGATAATACTAATTGGTGCGACCACAGAAAACCCATCGTTTGAAGTTATACCGGCGTTACGGTCTCGTGTTAGAGTTTTTGTTCTAGATGAACTTGGTAAAGTTGATCTTCAGAACATCATTAATTATGCGCTTACCAAAGATGAGTTTTTCCGTTCGCTTACTATTAAGTTGGATGATGAAGACTATTTAATCTTTATTTCCGGCGGTGACGCAAGAACCTTGTTGAATATTTTAGAAGCGTGTGTGCTTCAGGAAATGTCCAAAGAAGAAATTGTTATCACCAAAACGATTATCGAGAATGTAGTTCAACGGAAAAATATTATTTATGATAAAAATGGGGAAGAACATTATAACATTATCAGTGCTTTTATAAAAAGTTTACGTGGTTCCGATCCCGATGCGGCGGTTTATTGGATGGCAAGAATGATTGAAGGCGGTGAAGACCCTCTCTTCATCGCACGCAGAATGGTTGTTCTTGCTGCGGAAGATATTGGAAACGCTTCACCAAATGCATTGGTTCTTGCGGAAGCTACTTTTAGTGCTGTACATAAAATTGGGATGCCGGAAGCAAGAATTATTCTTTCTCAGTGTGCGACTTATTTGGCTTCGTCGCCAAAGAGCAATGCTTCATACTTTGCAATTGATAACGCGATTGCAGAAGTAAAAAAAACAGATCTTGTTTCTGTTCCAATACATTTACGCAATGCACCAACAAAGTTGATGAAAGAATTGGGCTATGGAAAAGATTATAAGTATCCTCACTCCTACGAAAATAATTTTCTCGAAGAGGATTATTTACCCAAGGAATTAAAAGTAAAGCAGTTTTATTTTCCGTCTGAGAATGGAAATGAGAAGTCAATTAAAGAGAGGCTAAAATCTCTTTGGAAGAACAAAAAGAAGTATGATTAATCAATCGAAAAAACCTTGCCAGGACGCTGTCTAACCACACCTTTAAATTCCATACTTAGTAAATGAACAAGACAATCGGATGTGCTAATTCCGCTTAATAGAGAAATTTCATCAATCTGTTTCTGTTCATCTTTTATTACACTGTAAATTTTTTCTTCAAAGAAGTTCAGTTCAATTTGCGGCTTCACTGAAATATTATCGGTTTCTGTTCTAAATTGAATCCTCAATTCATCCAGCATATCCTCGATTTTGGTAACAAGTTTTGCACTTCCTTTTTGAATTAGCAAGTTTGGACCCTCGCTGCATTTAGAACTAACCATTCCGGGGACTGCAAAAACTTCTCTCCCTTGATCTAATGCATAGTTTGCTGTGCTCATCGCACCGCCGTTTATTTTGGTCTCAATAACTAATGTCCCGATTGACATCCCGGAGATAATGCGGTTTCTGCGGGGAAAGTTTTGTGCGTCTGGCTTTGTTCCAAGAGGATATTCTGAAATCACTACACCGTTTTCAGTTATTTCATTGAAGAGCTTTTTGTTTTCCGAGGGATAAATTACATCCAATCCCGAGCCTATTATTGCTATAGTTCTTCCGTTTGCTTTAAGGGTAGCGGAATGAACAATTGTATCAATACCTCGAGCAAGTCCGCTTATAGTTGTTATGCCCTTCAGTGCAAGTTCACTTGCAAAACTTTCAGCAATGTTTCTGCCATAAGAAGAGGGTTCTCGCGTGCCGACAATTGCTATCGAAGATAAATCGCTATTGTTGAAACTTCCTTTGATATACAGAAATAATGGGGGGAAATAAATATTTTTTAGAAGCGAGGGATACTCTTCGTCAAAATAAGAAATTAAACGAGCGTCAATTTTTTCAAGGGACTCAAGTTCATTTTCAAGCTGATCGTAAGTTGAATTAATTGATTCACTTGCGTTAATAATTTTTGCAGCAAGTATTTTGTTTATACCATCAACTTCAACAAGGTCGTTAAATCTGGAATTTAAAATTTGTTCTATACTCTGGAATTTTGAAAGCAGAGAAAATATTTTCTGCGGACCTATCCCCTCAATTGAATATAACTGCTTCAGGTAACTTAATTTTTTGAATCGTTCTTGATTCACAATCTATTTTTCACAAACCTCAATATTGTCAACCACTGCAATAATCATTGTGTTTACGGGTGCTTCGGCATGTCCTAACATTTGCTGTACAGCATCACCTTCTTGAACGACTATAACAATATCTCCAACACCCGAGTCAACTAAATCGAGTGCAATTACATCCTTTTTCCCAACCAACTCATATTTTTCGTTTATAGCATGAACAAGCAATAACTTGTGACCAATAAGGTGTTTATTCTTTGGAGTAGAAACTAAATTGCCCACTATCTTCGCTAGAAACATCGTTGTTACTTCTTAAAGAAAGAAGATTTTACCATAATAGCAAAAGGAATTACAACTACGTAACCTGCTAACAATATGAGCGGGGATAAAGTTAAACTACTAAATCCATCCCATGGTGATTGCGCCATTAAAAAATATCCGAGTATCAATACCGCAAGTCCACCTAAGAGAAATAAATAATTTTTATTTGTCCAGTATTCTTGGAATGGGGAAACGAAATTCTTTTTAGTCTCTTTTAATGATTTCTGAGTCTTTGCCATCAGCTTCTCCTTTTAATTAAAAAGCCCAGTGTTGGGGGGGGACACTGGGCCAAGTAGCAAACAAGGTCATCGAAATGAACCTTGAAAGTACTGGGTGAAAAATATTACAAACCACTGCTTCTGTCAAGTTATTTTAATTCCATTTCTTGGAATTTTTATCCGGTAATATTCATATTGCCGCAAGCAAATTTTGTTGAAACTCGTGGCAGAAGATAGCCGGTGAAATTTTTAGCTTTGCTATTGGGTGAATTGTAACAGCCCGCGTAGCCTTGAATTTTACTACAGTCAAAGCGGAAAACTCAGGTATGAATATTATAGACTTGCCTGGGCGGATCAAGCCAGGTGAGAGCGTAGGGTTTTTCAAACACATCTTCAACAATTATATCCCTCAAATACAAATGACGTGGATACAATAAGCCGAATAGATTGCTTTGTTGAGCGATAGCTGTTGCAGTTTAAATTTTGAATTAAAACTAACAGCGGACTAATGTTACATTCACGAAATGCTTTAATAAAGTATTTTCCTTTTCCTTTGGTAATTACTCTGAGGGTTGTTACTCTTTTTGTAACGCCAGTATCGGATCTAACTTGGCTGCTTTAAGTGCAGGGAATACCCCAAAGATTAATCCGATAGAAATTGAAAACGCAACTGAAAAAAGAATTGAGTCAATTGAAATGTATGTTTTCCATTGTGTTGTGGACCCAATAATCCATGCTATTAAAAGTCCAGCAGTTATACCTGTCATTCCGCCTGAAATACCAAGCAATGATGCTTCAGACAGAAATTGCCAGACAATATCTTTTCTTCTGGCACCGACGGAAATTCGTAATCCTATTTCTCCTGTTCGCTCACGAATTGAAAGCAGCATTACAGCCAATACACCTACGCCTCCAACCAATAAAGAAATTCCAGCAATACCAACAATTAACCAGGTAAACATTTGAGAGGATTCTTGCTCGGCGTTCATTGCATTAAGTCTATTATCCAGCGTAAAGTCATTTTCTTTATGTCTAATATCTAATTTATGGCGCTTCCGTAATAGAGACTCTATTTCACTTTCCGCCAAATTTATTGCCTCTTTATTTTTTGCTTTTACAAAAATTCTATTGAGGTAATCTCTATTTAATACTCTCCTCAATGATGTTTGTACCGGAATAACAATGACTTTATCTTCATCGGCACCTTCAGCACTTACACCCTTTGATGCCAGCGTTCCAATAACTTCAAAGGGAATGTTTTTGATTAGAATGATTTCACCAACAGGATTTTCATTTTCAAAGAGATTTGTTTGAACCTGATATCCCAATACCGCTACCCGTTTTACGAGTTTATTTTCTTTGTTAGTAAAGAAGCGACCTTCATTTATATGAAAATTTTTAACCTCCGTAAATTCCGATGAGGCTCCTTGTACCATTGACATAGTTGTTGCATCACCATACTTTATTTTCAAATAAGTATCAGCAGTGGGTACAACTTTTTCTACTGATGAACATTCAGACGCTATCGCTTCAGCATCCTTAAGTGTAAGTGTTGTAGCCAGATTGATCTGTTGCTCTCTCCCGATTACCTTACCCATCTTGCCCGAGTTAACAGCAATCATATTGGCACCCATTTTTTCAAACTGTTCAGCCATTTTCTTTTTAGCACCGTTGCCAATTGAAACCATTACCATCACTGTGGTAATACCAATGGATAATCCAAGGATCGCAAAAAATGTCCGGGATTTGTTTAGCAACAAAGCCTTCCAAGATAGTTTTATGTTCTTTGTTAACTTCATATTTTTTATGACAGCGCTTCTATTGGATCCTGCTTAGCAGCTTTACGTGCCGGGATAATACCGGCTAAAACACCAATTATTATTGGGAATAAAACCCCAAACAAAATTGTTTCCCAAGGAATAAAAAATGTTAGACCCATTGATGACATGAATACGCCTGCACCAACTAAACCGATTGCCAAACCAATTATTCCTCCAAACAATGATACCACTGCTGCCTCAATAAGAAACTGAAACATGATTTCTTGTGATCTGGCACCGAGTGCTTTTCGTAATCCAATTTCGCTAACTCTTCTTGATACTGACATCAGCATGATAACAACAATAACAACACCTCCGACCAAAAGAGCTATCCCGGAAATTAATGGTAAGAACAAAGTAAAAACTCTGTTCATCTTTCCAATAATTTCTTTTACAACAACAGGTGTTACTATTGAAAAATCGTTTGTCTCGTTATTATTTAAGGAATGTCTTTCTCTAAGCACTGAAGTTATTTTTCCGGCTATCTCTTCTGTCATGGAAGCATCTTCAAGTTCAAATTTTGCCCCGGCTATATAATTCACATTCATCAATCTATTCATTAAAGTAGTTATTGGAACAATCACATTCATATCAAGATCTGTTCCGTGAGGATCAATTCCTCTTTCTTCCAATACACCTTTAACGGTAAAAGGTACAGTGCCAATACGAATTTGCGACCCAACGGGATTTGAACCTTCAAATAATTTTTTTGCGATTTTCGTTCCAATAAGAGCAACTCTTGCAGAACTCTTTTCTTCAGCTTTTGAAAAATATTCGCCCGAAATAACACTTCTTCTCCAAACCATTTCGCCTTCAGCCATACCGCCGTTAATTGCCGTAGGGATATTTTTATTACTAAATATTACATCACGTTCCGGTGTTGCTTGAATTACATCGTACATTGTAATTCCCCGAACTTCATTCATGATTGCTTCGATATCTTCAATCTCAAGATTAGTCATCGAACTCTCGGATGAACGCCCGCTTTCTAATTCCACTCTGCCTGATGTAACTAAAATATTATTGGGATTAAAAAGATTTTTCACTTTCCGGGTTAATTGTTTTTCGGCACTTTTACCCAATGAGAACGTAAGACTAAGCGCAGCAATTCCAATCACAATACCAAGAATCATAAAAAAAGTGTTTAGCTTATTTCTTCTCAATATTCTGAAACTGCTTTCTATTATTTTAATTTTATTCATGATTTTGTAATCCTAATTTTTCTTGTTAATTAATTGCTTTTTTAAGTTCTGCCAATTCAGTTCTTGCATCGAGCGGTTTTTCAACTTTGTAATCTTCGGTAATCTTTCCATCGTGAATACGTATGATTCGATTTGCGTGTTCAGCAACTTCACCGGAATGTGTAATCAGAATTATCGTTTTGCCGGACCTGTTTAATTCTTGAAACACTCCCACAACTTCGAGACCGGATTTTGAATCAAGATTCCCTGTTGGCTCATCACCCAAAATAACTTCGGGTTCATTAACCAGTGCCCGCGCAATTGCAACTCTTTGCTGCTGACCGCCCGATAATTCATTTGTACGATGTTTGCCTCTGTTACTTAAACCTACTTTTGCAAGTGCATCAACCGCCAATTTGCGGATGTCTTTACGGTCTGAATAAATCAACGGTAATTCAACGTTTTCTATTGCAGTGGTTTTTGGTAAAAGATGAAACTTCTGAAAAACAAAACCGATTTTTTTATTACGGATTTTTGCAAGTTCATCATCTGTAAGGGTAGATATTTCTTTGTTCTCGAGATAATATTCACCGGATGTCGGTCTGTCTAACATTCCGAGGATATTCATCATTGTAGATTTACCGGAACCTGATGCGCCAACAATAGCTACAAATTCTCCTTTCGCAATCGAGATGTTAGCATTGTCAAGAGCCTTCACCTGCTGTCCGTCTTTTCCGTAAATTTTTGATATGTTTTTTAATTGTATCATCTTCTAAACCCTTATTTATTTAAGATTAGTTCTTCGTTTTTTGCTAAACCACTTATTATTTGAGTTAGCATTTTATTCTTAACACCTGTCGTTACTTTTCTTTCCACTGCTTTTCCATCTTTGAGTACATAAACAAAATCGTCTCCATTTTTATGACTGATAGCTTTATTCGGAATTGCAATTACATTCTCTAAAGATTCACTTAGAATGTTCACGGTCGTAGTCATTTCGGGACGAAGTATTTTTCCTTTACTATCCGATATGTCAATGATTATAACATAATTCACAACGTTATCTATTAACTCTGCTTTGGGATATATTGCTTTTACAATACCCTCGAATGTAATGCTGGGGTAAGTGTCAACGGTGAATTCCGTTTTTTGTCCTTCTTTTACTTTACTAATATCCGTTTCATCAACGTATGCTCTTACTTCAAGTCGTTTTAAATCTATGATTGTTAGAAATGTAGGAGCAGTAAACATAGCGGCGACCGTTTCACCTTCCTGTGTTGATACAGAGGCAATAGAACCATCAATCGGCGCAAATATCCTCGTATAATCCAGCTGTACTTTTGCATAATCGAGATTTGCCTTTACCTGAGCTACTTCAGCTTGTGCAACTTCGAATGTTTTGACTGCAAGATCGTAAGACTGCTTTGATACAGCGTTTTGTTCAAGAAGAATTTCTTGGCGATCTTTCTCTATGCCGGCGAATTTCAGTGTAGATTTTGCTATTTCGAGATTTGCCGCCACTTGGTTATACTGTGCCGCAAGTTCAATGTCATCAAGATTTGCAAGTGAATCTCCTTTTCGAACAATATCACCGACATGAACATTTAATTTTTTTACAACTCCGGATACCCTGGAGCCAACACGAACTTCAGCACCGACTTTTGGTTTGATAACACCCGTTGCCAGTACTGTTGAACTTAATGATTTCGTTTTGACAATTGTTGTTTCATATTGGGGTTCGTTGGTTTCGCTTTCACAAGCAGTTAAACCAACAATTAGAATCAACATTATAAGCAAGCTTTTCTTTTTCATATTTTTTATTGTTTATTGGTGATAATTATTCTATTAGTCTGTTGAAGTTGACTTGGACTGTTTGTTAGCACGAATGAATTTGTATCCATAGTAAGCAGCAAAGATGCCGGCAACGAAAGTAAGAACTCCGGTACCTTCATAAATTAAATTCCCTTCAAAAGCTTTCTCAACTGCCTTTGTGCTTCCGCCGTGGAGAGCTAATAATGCATGAACTTGAAAACTGAGCAACTTTAAGGAGTGATTAAATAGTCCATCAACTAACCCGAATCCTATTACCAGCCATGTATTTAATAGTCCGTACAACCAGAGAAATACTTTTTTCCCAGTCTTTCTATATTGCTGCATTAGAAGTATTGGAGAAACTATAAAGAGTAATACGAGAGCAACTGCAAGGAACCCTATCTCATAAACATGATGGATGGAGGAGAATACTGCTGTAGCAATAACGCTAATTAAGGATAGGATTCCATAATCGTTGAGTGCATATTTCATAAAAATTTCCTTAACATATTTTTTGATGATGCAAAAATGCATAAGCCAATAGCGGATATCGTCTAATGATACCTCTTGGGAATACAAAATTGAAGATTGCATTAAAAGTCTGTGAAAAACGACGGAATTAGTGAAGTCCTATAAGGTAATTGTGAGGAATTAGACCTATTACACTTACCTGATATTTTAGTGGAAGCTGAAACTAATCCGAGAGTACGGAGAGGCACTCCATTACGGGACTTATTTAAAAATATAAAAGCTCGAAAGAATTACTTCGAGCTTCTTATGAATTGAATTATTGGTGGTTTTTCTGCACGCTATTTTTGAATTATAAACAACAATTGACTTTTCATTAATCATGGAGAATTGATCTACTTATCAAATCTCTAGTTTGAATCCGAAAGTTGGAATCATTTTAAAACCGCTTTCCTTTATTCTACCTGTATATTCAATGAACTGCTCTTCACTTACGTTTAATCTATTGTACACATTCAGTATATCTACAAACGCAACCAAAGCAATTTTTCCAAATTGATGTCTGTAATCAACACGGATATTGAAAGATTGAAAATCGTTTAGCCGTTCATCGTTATTCCCGACTATTTCTTTTGAATAACGTAATTTATTTGGATCATTGAAAATATTATCATGAACTATATATGAATCTTTTGGTCTCCCGGTTGCATATTTCCATTTTGCCGAAAACGACCATTCCTTATTTAATTCATAACCAAATAGAATATTAAAAACATGCGGTTGGCTAAAATCGGCATTGTATTCGCCTTCTCCGTCATTATTATTTCTCTTGCTGGCAGAATAAGAATAATTCAACTGACCATACCAACTGTTTGAGAATTTTTTAATTAAACCAAAATCAATTCCCTGAGCATAACCTGAACCTGAGTTGTTATAAGTTAGAAATGCTCTATCTGGTCGTGTGACAAGATTAGAAAAATCTTTTCTGTATATCTCGGTTGTAAATTTTATATCATCACTTAAATAAGCTGACACACCAAGAATGTAGTGAATGGCTTTTTCATTTTTGAGCAAAACGTTTTGGCTATTCATTGCTAGAATGCGGAGTTCAGGTGTTTGATAATACACGCCTGCTGATGCGTTTATCTTTACACGGTCATTTAATTGGTAACTGAGACTAAACCTTGGCGAGACATAACTATTTTTGTTAAAGCCATTATACTCGTATCTAAAACCGGGCATAATTACGAATTTATCAGTCACATTATAATTGAAATCGGCAAAAGCATTTGAACTGATTTCTTTTCCATCAAATTTTGCGTTTACATCTTGGGGATTATAAACTAAATAGTATTGCGTAGGATCGGGACGAAAATCATTTTTATCAAATGTATATAATGTATCTAAACCATTTTGATTACGCATATAATCATAAGTTGTCTGAAAAATTTCACTGCCGATTTGTACTGTGGATTTTTGAAAGGGTGAAAAAGTAAATTCAAACTTCCACCCTAATTGATAATCGCTGTCTTCCAGATTAAAATAATCGGGTTTCGTTCTTACAGTTTCTATTGTCGGCATTATTCCGTTGATAAGATCAGGATATGCTTTCCCTGCATTCCTATCAGTATCAGTGCGTTTATAATAAAAAGTGTTTTCTAAAAAACTTGAAAGACCGGTAAGGTATCGCCAGTTAATACCCAGCAGGTATTTCGTTTCTGTAGTTGTTCCTATAAATGAATTGTAGTTGCCCTCTTTTGCCTCGAAAAAATTTTCATTCGTGCGCGTAAAATTCTCTGGGGAGTAGATACCAAGAACTGAGAGTTTATGGTTTGAGGATAGTCCGGTTGTAGTTTTAAAAATTATATCGGTAAACTTTGGGGTGCCCATTTCTTTTTGATCAGTAATCTCAAGCACTTTTTTGAAATCTTGATGACGCGCGGAAAACAAAAGCGTGGTATTGCCGAGTGCATATGTTGGACCATCATAATTAAGCTCCCAGCCTAAGAGATCATATGTTCCATTTATAGTAAACGACTCTTTATTTCCTTCTTTTATTTTAAGATCTACAAATGATGCATTTTTACCCCCATATTTAGCTGCAAAGCCACCTGCTTGGAAATTTGCTTCTTCAATTAATCCCGGCGCAAAAATACTAAAGCGCCCGCCTTGTACTTCTTGTTCCTCGGAACCCCCGTTATCGAAATGTGAAAATTTATCGAATGGGATATTGTCAATTAAAACAATATTATCTCGCGGACTGCCTCCTCGCACACTAAAAGCAGAAAATTCACCGCCGCTGCTACTCACTCCGGGTAAAGTTTCGATAGCGCGAAAAATATCTCCTGCTGCACCGGGGCTCCTTCGTATTTCTTCGCGCGAATAGCTAAAATTTGTAGTCGGAGTTTCATTATCCCTTGAAAAATAACCTGATTTAACAATAATAGAATCTACACTAAGATTTGATTCACTTAATTCAATTTCTTTAACCGTTGTAGTTTTCCCGTTTATTACTCTAATCTCAGATTCGATATGACTTATATACCCGATGAAGGAATATTTTAACTGGTAAATATTCTCACCTATACCATATATAGTATACTTTCCCGTGGAATCAGTAACGCTTCCAAATTTAGTTCCAACTACTAGAACATTCACATATTGAATGGGTTGCTTAGTTGATTTATCAATAACCTTTCCGGTTATTGTTCCTTTATTGTTCGCTATTGCATAATTCGAAAGTACTAGAAATAGGAAAGTGACAACAAATGATAATAGCTTGACGTTAATAAGTCTCTTCATAATTATTCTCCTTGTTATTATTTGTATTGATTTGGAGCGCAAAAAATAAAAAGGGCTGAGGCGGAGAGCGTCTTAACTTATATATCGGGACTACAATATTTTAAAAAGGCACTTACGATTGAAGTCTATTTCGGTATTCGGTAGGAGTTAGACCAGTAAAATTTTTGAAAATATTATGAAAAGATGATTTTGAAGGGAATCCGGCTTCATAAGCCATTGCAAGAATAGTATAATCTTTCTTGCTGGGATCAGAAAAGAGTTTCTTTACTTCTTCTATACGGTATTTATTTATGAACTTATAAAAATTCTCTCCGGTCTGGTTATTGATCAATGAAGAAAGCTGATTTCTAGTCATATTGAGCTCTTGTGCAAGTCCGGTTAATGTTAATCCTTCTTCTAAGTATGGCTTTTTTTCATCCATAAATACCAGTAGTTTTTGCATTGATTCGCTATTGTCTTGATTAAGCTGTTCTGATTTGTTCTTCTCTATCGCTACACTTTTATTCAACTCTATATGTTCGATTGCAGATATGTTAGAGAATATTTCTTCTTGAAATAATCCCTCGTAAGTCAAAACGAAAATTGTAGCTACTAGTGATAAACAAACAATGGTATCTACAAGTTTATAGTTATTTGAATGAATTGCGATTGGAATAGTTATAGTAAGTATTAGGAGGCATACGCCAAAAATATGAAGGAAGTTTTTCATCCAAGTTAGAGTTCTTCCTTCCAGATTAGAGAATTCCATTTTAATAAATGCTGCATTAATATTTATAAGTCGTATGTTGATAAACCAGTAAAATGTGTATTGAATAATAGTAAGTATCCATATTCCAACACTAAAAGCAACAACATTACTTATTACTAAGTTATCCTTGAAGGCATTTATCTGTGCTAATGGTAAAATAATTAGAGCAAAAATAAAAAATGGCAGTAAGTGAAAAATATCGGAAAAGACAAATCTCTTTGAACTTATCAATTCTCGAATATAAAAGTACAGAAGGGGACCTATCAGCAAAACAAACGGTTCTTTAATTTTGAAGGGACCACCCAAATCCACATCAATCAAGGCGGAATGAGTTACGCTTATAGAAAGAATAATTAAGATTGCAGCTAAAATCTTATTAGATTTTTTCTCCCATTTTTTATTTCTAAATATTATTAGAGTAAAAAAGAATCCTTGGACGATACTACTATATACAGCAACTTCCAATATTTTGTTAAATATATTTTCCAACTTAGTTCCATTTAATTTTGAGTAAACAATTGTACAAATTAAAAAACAACCAAAACGAAAGATGTAAGCTAAGTGTTAGTGAAGCAGCAAAACACTAACACATCCACCAGAAAGCGGAGATATATTTTCAAGAGATCGTTTATGCGCAACATAAAAACACTTCTGATAAAAATCACAAAATTATTTACATCCCATAAGGCAATATAACATGATATCATTTTAATAATTTCTGACACTAATTCATGTGTACGCATTCAACCATAATACAACACAGCCTCTAAATCGTTCTGAATACGTCTTGAAAACATCATACCAATTAAACAACAAGTACCAATCAAGAATCTACAATTAGCTACTACACACTGTAGTTAAAAGTACAGTGCTAAAAGAATCACCATTTCGTAAAATTGCCATTACAAATTCTTAATTATGTGTTTGCTCATAATCCGGACAAAGAGTAACTATAGCACTTTTCAAAAATGGTATAATTGGTACAATAAACGGTAGAGTTGGTAATTTGGTCTTTAGTAAACTAAATGGAAAAGACTTTATTTCTTTCCGTCAAGAAAATATAAGAAATCGCAAAGTATATCTCTAAACCGCGAAAGAACAAAATTGGCTTTCATATCGAAATTCGCATCTTTTATAAATGCTGACTCAATCCTATCTCAAACATGGCATCAATCAACAATTAATTCAAGCTCACTCTTTCACGAAATTCTAAAACCAATCTTAATATTGCCGCGGAAAGAATGTTAAACGCTGCGTATGTTATTGTCCATGCATGTTCTGTAGAATTAATTTCAAAACTTACATTAGTAAAAGGAATGCTCGAAGTTACCTTTAAGAATGTTGGTCAATTTCTTAATGAATCAAACAATTTAAAATATACCAGGCTTGTCATCATTGTGCTTAATGATTGTTCAACTTTACAACAGGGACTCCTTTCCTTTTTAGTCTTGCTCAACCATTAAGCAAAGTAAATGTATCGCAAGAATGCAAAACTTTGTTCAGTTTGGAAAACAACGTAAAATTAAATGCCAACACCAAAGTGATCATGACAAAAACGAACGGCGAAGTAATAAACTGGTGTGCTACTTATTCAAAAGAATTTTCTTGAAAAAATATCGAAGTCTGGTATGGCTTTTTAAACAAAACTGCTATACATTTGTGCCTCCAAAATTGTACTTAACGTTCTCAACAAATATTGATTCTTCCCACGGAAAATAAACCAAGCAGAAAATTAAAAAATTTTTAATCGATGCTTGACAAACGGCTAAAAACCTATTAAGTTTACAATCCGCGTTTGAAATGAAATGTTCTTTGATAGAGTGAGTGACTAAAGAATTTCTTTGGTAGTACGACTTAAAATAAGATTACGCAATTTTTAAAATTTACAACGGAGAGTTTGATCCTGGCTCAGGACGAACGCTGGCGGCGTGCTTAACACATGCAAGTCTACGAGAAAAAGGTAGCAATATCTTGAGTAAAGTGGCGCAAGGGTGAGTAATATATAAGTAATCTGCCCATGGGTTTAGAATAACTCGTCGAAAGGCGGGCTAATACTAAATAATGCAGCGGCACCGCATGGTGATGTTGTTAAAGCCTATATGGCGCCTATGGATGAGCTTGTATCAGATTAGCTAGTTGGTAAGGTAACGGCTTACCAAGGCAACGATCTGTAGCTGGTCTGAGAGGATGATCAGCCACACTGGAACTGAGACACGGTCCAGACTCCTACGGGAGGCAGCAGTGAGGAATATTGGGCAATGCCCGCAAGGGTGACCCAGCAACGCCGCGTGGAGGATGAAAGCCGTAAGGTTGTAAACTCCTTTTGAAGAGGAAGAACATTTTCGATCGAATCGAAAACTGACTGTACTCTTAGAAGAAGCCCCGGCTAACTACGTGCCAGCAGCCGCGGTAATACGTAGGGGGCAAGCGTTGTCCGGATTTACTGGGTGTAAAGGGCGCGTAGGCGGGTTTGTAAGTTAGAGGTGAAATCCTGCAGCTTAACTGTAGAACTGCCTCTGATACTGCAAATCTTGAGTTCAGAAGAGAGTAGCGGAATTCCAGGTGTAGTGGTGAAATACGTAGATATCTGGAAGAACACCAGTGGCGAAGGCGGCTACTTGGTCTGCAACTGACGCTGAGGCGCGAAAGCGTGGGGATCAAACAGGATTAGATACCCTGGTAGTCCACGCTGTAAACGATGAATACTAGGTGTTGGATACATTAGTATCCAGTGCCGCAGTTAACGCATTAAGTATTCCACCTGGGGAGTACGATCGCAAGGTTGAAACTCAAAGGAATTGACGGGGGCCCGCACAAGCAGTGGAGCATGTGGTTTAATTCGATGCAACGCGAAGAACCTTACCTAGGCTTGAAAGGCAAGCGACAGGGTATGAAAGTACCCCTCCAGCAATGGCGCTTGTACAGGTGCTGCATGGCTGTCGTCAGCTCGTGCCGTGAGGTGTTGGGTTAAGTCTCGCAACGAGCGCAACCCCTACCATTAGTTGCCATCAGGTTATGCTGGGCACTCTAATGGGACTGCCTACGCAAGTAGTGAGGAAGGTGGGGATGACGTCAAGTCAGCATGGCCCTTACGTCTAGGGCTACACACGTGCTACAATGGGTACTACAACGGGTTGCTAAACCGCGAGGTGGTGCTAATCCCTTAAAAGTATCCTCAGTTCGGATTGCAGTCTGAAACTCGACTGCATGAAGCTGGAATTGCTAGTAATCGCGCATCAGCACGGCGCGGTGAATACGTTCCCGGGCCTTGTACACACCGCCCGTCAAGCCATGGAAGCCGGGGGTACCCAAAGCCAGTGACCTAACCGCAAGGAAGGAGCTGTCTAAGGTAAAACCGGTGACTGGGGCTAAGTCGTAACAAGGTAGCCGTACCGGAAGGTGCGGCTGGATCACCTCCTTTCTAAAGAGTAATCAGTTGTACCACTATTGATTTCTTAGTTACTCACTTTTTTTATTTTTTCTGAGCAGCTTTTGGCTGCGGTGAGATAATCACGGGCCTGTAGCTCAGATGGTTAGAGCGCACGCCTGATAAGCGTGAGGTCAGTAGTTCAATTCTACTCAGGCCCACTTTAGGGTGCTGTGTTTATTTAAAACCTGAAGTACCCTTAAGAAATTAAGGGGCTATAGCTCAATTGGGAGAGCGCCGCCCTTGCAAGGCGGAGGTTAACGGTTCGATCCCGTTTAGCTCCACAAAATTGTTCTTTGAAAGATTGAAAGAGTAGAAAATTACAAACTGTAATTTTCACTGAGTCTGTAATAGTAATATTTATAATATATAACATCTATCTTGTATTAAAATTTTTTGGCTAAGTTATTAAGGGCACACGGTGGATGCCTTGGCACAAAGAGGCGATGAAGGACGCGATTACCGGCGATATGCCACGGTCAGGTGGAAATAACCTAATACCCGTGGATTTCCGAATGGGGCAACCCTTCTCAAGTAATGTTGAGAAACTCTTATCTGAATTCATAGGATAAGCAGAGCTAACCCAGGGAACTGAAACATCTCATTACCTGGTGGAAAATAAAACAAATGTGATTTCCTGAGTAGTGGCGAGCGAAACGGAAATAGCCTAAACCGTTCAACATGTTAAAGGTCGTGACCGTTGTGTTGACGGTGTTGTGAGAGCTTTTAGGTCGATTTACGATTAGACCAAGAAGTAAAAAACTATATTGTTAACTGAATGTTCTGGAAAGTTCAACCATAGCGGGTGATAGTCCCGTAAGTGAAAACAATGTAACTTCTTAAAGAATTCTCAAGTAGCACGGAATAAGTGGAAGTCTGTGTGAATCCGGCAGAACCATCTGCTAAGGCTAAATACTCCTTTGTGACCGATAGCGTATAGTACCGTGAGGGAAAGGTGAAAAGTACTCCTAACAGGAGAGTGAAATAGTACCTGAAACCGTGTGCTTACAAGCAGTTGGAGTGGCGCTTCGGCGCTATGACAGCGTGCCTTCTGGATAATGAGCCTACGAGTTAGTCGTCACTTGCAAGGTTAACCCCGTAACGGGGGAAGCCGTAGCGAAAGCGAGTCTGAATAGGGCGATTTAGTATGTGGCGCTAGACGCGAAACCGGGTGATCTACCCTCGTCCAGGATGAAGTGAGGGTAAAACCTCATGGAGGTCCGAACTAGTGTGGGTTGAAAACCGCTTGGATGAGGTGAGGGTAGGAGCGAAAGACCAATCAAACTCGGAGATAGCTCGTATTCCTCGAAATAGCTTTAGGGCTAGCGTCGAGTAAAAATGTAAAGGAGGTAGAGCACTGATTGGGCTAGGGCTGTCACAACGGTACCAAACCCAGACAAACTCCGAATTCCTTATACATGTTTCTCGGCAGTCAGGCTACCAGGGATAAGCTTGGTGGCCAAAAGGGAAAGAACCCAGACCAACAACTAAGGTCCCTAAACAGTAGTTAACAGAGAAAGGATGTTAAGTTGCTTAGACAACTAGGATGTTGGCTTAGAAGCAGCCATTCATTTAAAGAGTGCGTAATAGCTCACTAGTCAAGCGACTTAGCGTCGACAATATCCGGGACTAAAACTACTTACCGAAGTTATGGGCTTCGATTTATTTCGGAGCGGTAGAGGAACATTCCATTTGCAGCGAAGGTGTATCGTGAGGTATGCTGGAGCGAATGGAAAAGCAAATGTAGGCATTAGTAACGATAAACAAGATGAAAAATCTTGTCGCCGAAAATCTAAGGTTTCCTGAGCAATGTTAGTCATCTCAGGGTTAGTCAGATCCTAAGCCGAGGCTGAAAGGCGTAGGCGATGGTAAACAGGTTAAAATTCCTGTACCTGGTGTAAATCGTTTGACCGTAAGGAGTGACGCAGGAGTGAAAGATCAGCCACCTGTTGGATTAGGTGGTCTAAGCATGTAGGTGGAAGACGTTGGCAAATCCGCGTTTTCTTAACACTGAAGTGCAAACGGGAGTCCTTTGGACACAAACTGATCCTAATCATGCTGCCGAGAAAAACTTCGTACGGGAGAGTTGCATCAGACTGTACCGCAAACCGACACAGGTAGATGGGTTGAATATACTAAGGCGCTCGAGTGAGCCGTGGTTAAGGAACTCGGCAAATTAACCCCGTAAGTTAGCAAGAAGGGGTGCCCCGAGCAATCGGGGCCGCAGTGAAATGGCCCAAGCGACTGTTTAACAAAAACACATGTCTCTGCTAAGTCAATTAAGACGATGTATAGGGACTGACACCTGCCCGGTGCTGGAAGGTTAAGGGAAGAGGTTAGCGCAAGCGAAGCTTTGAACCGAAGCCCCAGTAAACGGCGGCCGTAACTATAACGGTCCTAAGGTAGCGAAATTCCTTGTCGGGTAAGTTCCGACCTGCACGAATGGTGTAACGATTTGGGCACTGTCTCAACCACGGGCTCGGTGAAATTGTGGTACCGGTGAAGACGCCGGTTACCCGCATATGGACGGAAAGACCCCGTGCACCTTTACTGCACCCTAACATTGGGTTCGGGTAAGGCATGTGTAGAATAGGTGGGAGACTTTGAAGTCGGGGCGCTAGCTTCGATGGAGTCGCAATGTGAAATACCACCCTTGTTTTATTTGGATTCTAACCTCTACCCATGAATCTGGGTAAGGGACAGTGTTAGGCGGGTAGTTTGACTGGGGCGGTCGCCTCCTAAAATGTAACGGAGGCTCCCAAAGGTTCTCTCAGCATGGTTGGTAATCATGCGTTGAGTGCATAGGCATAAGAGAGCTTAACTGCGAGACATACAGGTCAAGCAGATGCGAAAGCAGGGCTAAGTGATCCGGTGGTTCCGAGTGGAAGGGCCATCGCTCAAAGGATAAAAGGTACGCCGGGGATAACAGGCTGATCTTGCCCAAGAGTTCATATCGACGGCAAGGTTTGGCACCTCGATG